>Ga0078972_1000249_pt1 | contig 224838 bp, 180 predicted proteins | sample YelNatPaOPGAMG01_FD_67568 | JGI IMG/M metagenome (GOLD analysis project Ga0078972, IMG submission 67568) | Hot spring thermophilic microbial communities from Obsidian Pool, Yellowstone National Park, USA - OP-RAMG-01 (SPADES assembly) (version 2) | ecosystem: Environmental > Aquatic > Thermal...
CGAGTATTGACGATGATGGTCAATACCAAGATAATTCATTCGTGCACCTCCTTGTAAATAGTTTCCAACGGGGAGTCTATCAAACTCCCCGCGGAGGTGCATCACGTCATCATGTTATCTTCTTGTTTTTAAAAGAAATACAGCTGTTATAAGCCCAATAAATCACCACAACTTTTACGGACGAGCCTACACATAGTTGGCAGGTTTTAAAAAAAAATCTATTATAAAGGAAAAAGCGAGGTTGACAGGTTGAAAGAGCTGGATTTAGCGACAACGATAATCGCGGTGGCTACCCCTCCCGGCCAGGGAGCGCTGGGAATTGTCAGGTTAAGCGGGGCTGAGGCCCTGGCGATAGCCCAGAAAATTTTTCGGACCAATAATGGTCAGAGTCTCAGACCTTGGCAGTTAACCCCGGGACGACTGGTCGATTGGGAAAAAGAAGAAGCCTTCGATGAGGCCACCGCCGTTTATTTCCAGGCGCCCCGCTCTTATACTCGAGAAGATATGGTGGAGATTATCTGTCATGGCAGCCCGGTTATTCTGGAGGCAGTGGTCCGCTTAGGAATAAAGGCTGGTGCCAGGATGGCGCACGCCGGCGAATTTACCCTGCGCGCTTATCTTCATGGCCGGGTTGATTTACTCCAGGCTGAGGCGGTTAACGACCTAATCCAGGCTACCTCTCTGCGCCAAGCGCGGCTTTCCTTCCGTCAACTGGGAGGGCAATTATCAGGCCGATTGGGCCGACTCCGCCAGGAATTGATCCACCTGCTCAGCCAGGTCGAGGCGGCGATCGAATTCCCAGAAGAGGGAATAGAGCTTGACCGAACTTCATTAAGGGCACAAATATCGTCAATTATGGCTGACATTGAGAAGCTTATTCGCTCCTATGAGCTTGGTCAGGCCTTGCTTCAGGGGATAAAAATAGCCATTGTTGGCCGAGCTAACGTGGGTAAATCAACTCTTTTCAACGCTCTTTTGGAAAGGGAGAGGGCGATTGTCAGCCCCTATCCAGGCACGACTCGCGATTATTTAGAGGAAAAAATAAAAATTAATGATTCTATTTTCACTCTGGTGGACATGGCCGGGCTGGACCAACCAGCCCACCCGGTGGAGGCAGAAGGCATCCGCCGAGCCAGGGCCCTGGCTACTCAGGCCAATGGGCTGCTTATTCTTTTAGATGTTTCCCAGCCGCTCTCCGAATCTGACCAGGAAATAATTTCCTTGGCCGAGGGCAAAAAGGCCATTTTTGTCCTGAATAAGATCGACCTCCCTCCGCGATTAGAAAAGGAAAGACTGCGGCCATGGGCCTTGGGGAGACCAATAATCGAGATTTCAGCTCTTAACGGGGTTAATTTAGAAGGGTTGAAGCAGGCGATAGCAGAAGTTTTCGCGGTTAATATCGACGAAAGCCAGGAAGAGGTTATTTTCCATTGGCGAGAAAAGGCAGCCTTAGAGGCAATAGATGAATCGCTAAGAAAAGCTCTTTTCCATTTAGAATCAGACTCTTCTGAGGAGATAATCGCTGAAGAGCTAAGGCAGGCGGCTCATCTCTTGGGCGAGTTAACCGGCGAAATTAAGTCAGAGGAAATAATTAACGCTATTTTCAGTCAATTCTGCCTCGGGAAATAAAATGTCTGTGGTTGGTGAGTACGATATCATCGTCGTTGGTGCTGGTCATGCCGGCTGCGAAGCTGCCTGGGCGGCGAGCCGGATGGGCCACCAGACGCTCTTGCTGACTATTCACCTGGAGACCATCGCTCAAATGTCCTGTAACCCGGCTGTTGGCGGTTTAGCCAAGGGTCATCTTGTCCGGGAAATAGACGCTCTCGGCGGGATAATGGGGAGGCTGACTGATGAAACCGGTATTCAGTTCCGACTTCTCAACCGTTCTCGCGGGCCGGCTGTCCAGGCGCCTCGAGCCCAGTGTGATAAAGCCCTCTATCGGCTGACGATGAAGCAATGGTTAGAAGAGGTGCCTAACCTGACCATTTTTCAGGGAGTGGTGGCTGATTTGCTGTTTTCCGACGGCACCGTTAAGGGTGTAAAAACATTGGAGGGCAGCACTTTCTTAGGGAGGGCGGTGATCCTGACGCCCGGGACCTTTCTTAACGGTTTAATCCACATCGGGTTACAAAGCTACCCGGCCGGCCGAGCTAATGAGCCACCTTCCATTGAGCTCAGCCAATGCCTCCGAAAAATCGGGCTAAAAATAATTCGGCTGAAAACCGGCACGCCGATGAGGCTTGACCGCAACACCATTGATTGGTCCCGCTTCAATCCGCAACCAGGAGACGAAGAGCCAGTGCCCTTTTCCTTCTGGACAAAGAAAAAATTGGAGAACAGGATAGTTTGCTATTTAGGTTATACCAACCAGAAAACCCACGAGATAATCCGTCGGAATCTGGGTCAGTCGCCACTCTATAGCGGCAAAATCAAGGGGATTGGCCCTCGTTATTGTCCTTCCATCGAAGATAAAGTGGTGAAATTCCCTCATCATGACCGCCATCAGTTCTTCTTAGAACCTGAGGGGTTGCAGACGACCGAGGTTTATGTCAACGGCCTTTCTTCCAGTTTGCCTTTTGAAGTGCAAAAAGAAATTCTTAAGAGTATTCCTGGTTTAGACCAGGCTAAGATTTTGCGGCCAGCCTATGGCATTGAGTATGATGCTGTCTTGCCAACTCAATTAAAACCAACGCTCGAGGTTCGGGGCATCGAAAACCTTTTTTTAGCCGGGCAAATCAACGGGACATCAGGTTATGAAGAAGCTGCGGCCCAAGGGCTGATGGCGGCGATTAACGCCAGCTTGAAATTAAGAAAATTAGCACCTTTTATTCTCCGCCGTAATGAAGCTTATATCGGTGTTCTGGTCGATGACTTAGTCTCCAGAGGCGTCGAAGAGCCTTATCGCCTCTTTACTTCCCGGGCAGAATACAGGCTCAACCTGAGAATTGACAACGCAGACCAGCGTCTTACTCCTTATGGCTATCAATTTGGCCTAATCGGCGATGAAGATTTCCAAGCTTTTCAGCAAAAAAGGGAAAAACTGAAAAAGACCATGATTATCTTAGAAAAAGAGAAGATTTCCTGGCCAAAGGGAGAAAGCATTTCGGTAAAAAACTATCTGCGCCTGCCTAAGGTTTCGTTTTCAGATGTGATAAAATATTGCCCGTCCTTAAAGGAGCTTTCAGCGGAAGAAGTTAGGTTTATGGAAGCGGAGATTAAGTATGAGGGATATTTAAAGCGGCAGGAAAGGGAGATTCAGGAGTTGGACAAGGTGGAAAAGGTGATAATTCCCGAAAATTTTGATTTCAAAAGCGTTCCTGGTTTAACCAGAGAGGCGGTGGAAAAGCTGGGAAAGTTTAGGCCGGCCAATCTTGGTGAGGCTAAAGCTATACCTGGAATAACGCCAGCCGCCATAATTAACCTCTATGTCTATTTAAAAAACAGAAGTCGAGTTGAGCCATGAAAAACTATTCGTTCCCATGTTCCACGTGAAACATAGATAAATATGAGTCGAGTAATCGCTGTCGCCAATCAGAAAGGAGGGGTAGGGAAGACCACCACAGCCATCAACCTTTCAGCGGCCTTAGCCCTAAAAAATCAACGAGTCCTTCTCATTGACTTAGACCCCCAGGGCATGGCCACCTCCGGACTCGGCCGAAATAAAGTACCCCGCAAAGGAATTTATGCTGCCATGATGGATGGCCAGAAATTATTAGACCATATCCAGGGCACTGAGCTGGATAATTTCTATCTATGCCCTGGTTCGCCTGAACTGGCCGGAGCTGAAGTTGAGCTGGTCGGCCTTCCTAACCGCGAGAAAAAGCTTAGAGAAGCCATTGCTCCTATCAGGAATCAATTCCATTTTATTTTGATTGATTGTCCTCCTTCCTTGGGTTTCCTGACTATCAATGCCTTGACGGCCGCCGATACTATTCTTATTCCTGTTCAGTGCGAATTTCTTTGCATGGAGGGCATTCCTACCCTTCTTAATACTTTTGATAAAGTCAGAGCTTATTTAAATCCCCAACTCTCCCTCGAGGGAATTGTCTTGACTATGTATGATGAAAGGACTAATCTATCTCGCCAGGTGGCGGAAGAGATTAGGAAGTCGTTGAAGCAAGTGGTCTATTCAGTGGTAATTCCGCGAACCGTAAAATTAGCCGAAGCTCCAAGTTTTGGTAAACCTATAGTACTTTATGATATTCGTTGTAAGGGCGCTGAAGCCTATTTAAACCTGGCTCAGGAGATTTTGAAGAGATGACCAAGAAGGCTTTAGGCAAGGGTTTAGAGGTCTTTCTCCCTGACGACATCGGCTTGATCAAGGATGAGAGGCTGGCGGAAATCGAGATTGATGAGCTCCAGGCCAATCCCGACCAGCCGCGAATGGCATTCAGCCGGGAAAGCTTAGAGGAACTGGCCGCCTCCATCCGCGAGACTGGCGTTATCCAGCCGCTGGTCGTCGTGCCTGAGGAGGACCATTATCGCATCATTGTCGGTGAAAGGCGCTGGAGGGCTGCCCAATTGGCCGGCTTGAAGAAGGTGCCGGCTTTGATTCGCCATCTTTCCCGGGAGAAACAACTGGAAATATCACTCGTAGAAAACCTCCAGCGGGAAGACCTGAACCCGCTCGAGGTAGCCAGCGTTTATCAAAGGATGGTTGATGAGCTCGGGTTAACGCACGAAGCCATTGCCTCCAAGGTCGGCAAGGACCGTTCTTCGGTGACAAACCACTTAAGATTGCTGTCGTTGCCCAAGCCCGTTCAGGAACTTCTGGCTGAAAACAAGCTTTCTATGGGACAAGCCCGAGCCATTGCTTCCCTGTCTGACCCTGAGCAACAGATTTCTTTAGCGCAGAAAGTTGTGGCCAGGGGATTGTCGGTTCGGCAAACAGAGAGGATTGTGCAGCGTTTGTCCCGAGGGGCAGGCCGGAGAAAACTCAAAAAAGTTTCTCCAGAGCTCTTGGCCCTGGAAGAGGAGTTAATAAGGCGCATGGGAACCAAAGTTCAGGTTGACGGTAGCTTGACCAGGGGGGTTATTAAGATTTTCTACTATTCGTCGGAAGACCTTGACCGGATTGGAGGATATTTGAAGACCGAGAGGTGAGTGATGAAGGAGAAAAGAAAGGTGATGGATGAAGAAAAAATAACCGGCTTTTTTGACAGCAATACGGTAATCAAGGGAGAGCTCAGTTTCCGCGGGGCCTTTCGTATCGACGGCCATTTTGAGGGGAAAATCTTCTCCGAGGCAACTCTGATTATCGGAGATGAAGGCAAAGTAAAGGCTGACGTGGAGGTGGCTAATTGCATTGTTCGCGGGGAACTGCAGGGTACGCTCAAAGCCAAGGAGAAAATTGAAATCCATGATAAAGGAAAAGTGGTTGGCACCCTGATTACCCCTCGGCTCATTGTGGAAGAGGGAGCTTTTCTTGAGGCCCGTTGCTTAGCTGGCGAGGGAATTAGCTCCCAAGCCGAGGGAACTGAATAGGGAGGAAAGCAGGTTTATGGATAGGGTCATCGCCGTTATACCGGCGCGCTATGGTTCGACCCGTTTCCCCGGCAAGCCGCTGGCCCGGCTCGCTGGCAAGCCTCTGCTCCAATGGGTTTATGAGGCCGCCCTCAGGGCTAAGCGCCTGAACGAGATAATCGTGGCCACAGAGGACGAAAGAATTGCCGATTTGGCAAGAAGCCTCGGCGCAAGCGTAGCCATGACCAGCCCTGACCACACCTCAGGGACGGATAGAGTGGCCGAGGCGGTCCAAGGTAAAAGGGCGGCGGCTGTGGTTAATATCCAAGCCGATGAGCCCTTGATTGAAGGCTGGATGATTGACCGCCTCCTCCCACCTCTTCTCAGCGGTGAGGCGGATATAAGTTCCCTTATGGCCAGGGTAGACAATCTTTCGCTTCTTAGCGATTGTAACCGGGTAAAAGTGGTTGTCGATAAGAAGGGCAATGCGCTCTATTTTTCCCGGTCGCCCGTGCCCTTTGAGGCTAAGGATTTTTTTTATCAGCATATCGGGGTTTATGGGTTTCGCCGGGAAGTGCTCGAAGCTTTTTGTCGTCTCCAACCCTCAAGGCTTGAAAAGAGCGAAAGGCTGGAACAGCTGCGGGCCCTGGAAAATGGCTACCGGATTCGCATGATAGAAATCCCCGCCCCCACCATCGGGGTGGATACGCCCGAAGATTTAGCTCAAGCTGAAATCTTTTTGGAAAAGAGACGTCATGAAAAGGATTAAATATGTCTTTATAACCGGAGGAGTCCTTTCCTCTCTCGGTAAAGGGATAGCCGCGGCTTCGATAGGACGTCTTTTAGAAAGCCATGGCTATAAGATTACCATTCAAAAATTCGACCCTTATCTGAATGTTGACCCAGGGACAATGAACCCCTTTCAACACGGCGAGGTCTATGTGACCGAGGATGGGGCCGAGACTGACCTCGATTTAGGGCATTATGAACGCTTTACTTCGACTCAAACGAGTCGGGCCCATAATTGGACCGCCGGAAGAATTTATGAATCGATAATAAAAAAAGAAAGAAAGGGTGAATTCTTAGGCAAGACGGTTCAAGTCATTCCCCATGTAACCGATGAGATAAAAGCGGCCATCCATGGAGTAGATAACGATAACGACATAGTTATCGTTGAGATCGGCGGGACAGTGGGGGATATTGAGAGTTTACCTTTTTTGGAAGCCATCCGGCAGATGAGACTGGAGCTGGGCCTCGAGAATACCCTTTTTATTCATTTAACCTTGGTGCCTTTTATCAAAACTTCTGGCGAGCTGAAGACAAAACCCACCCAGCACAGCGTTAAAGAATTAAGGGCCATCGGTATTCAGCCTGACATTCTGCTGTGCCGGACAGACCGCTTCCTGACTCCTGATTTAAAGGCCAAGATTTCCCTTTTTACTAACGTTCCCCTGGAAGCGGTGATCACGGCCAAAGATGTGGAAAACATTTACGAAATTCCGCTTATTTTTGCCCAAGAAGGACTCGACGGGATTATTCTCAAAAAGCTCCAATTGACTTCTCACAAGAGGGATTTAAAACGCTGGAAGGCTTTCGTTGACCGGATGAAAAAGCCTCGCGGGGAGGTGAACATCGCGCTGGTCGGAAAATACGCTGAACTTCATGATTCTTATCTCAGCCTGAAGCAAGCTTTGGACCATGGCGGAGTGGCCAACTGCCTTAAGGTTAACATCGCCTGGATTGAGGCTGAAGACTTGGAGCGAGAAGGCTCTGAGGCGCTATTAAAAGTCCATGACGGGATTCTCGTGCCCGGAGGGTTTGGCCGCCGTGGTATCGAGGGCAAAATCAGAGCCATTGCTTATGCCCGAGAAAATTTCGTTCCCTATTTTGGGATTTGCTTGGGGATGCAATTGGCAACTATCGAATTTGCCCGCCACGTGGCCCGTCTTCCCCGGGCCAATAGTACTGAGTTTGACCCCGAGACCCCAGATAAAATCTTTTTCCTCTGGCGGGAGCTTAAACCTGAGCATGACCTCGGAGGCACGATGCGCTTAGGGGCTTATGCCTGTCAGCTGAAGCGGCCTTCTATTGCCTATAATTCCTATAGGAAAAGTATAATATATGAGCGTCACCGCCATCGCTACGAGTTTAACCCCGCCTATGAAGAAATATTAACAAAGGCGGGCTTGGTTATTTCTGGCCGTAACCCAGACCATCAGTTAGTGGAAATAATCGAACTTCCTGGCCACCCTTGGTTCCTGGGTTGCCAATTTCATCCCGAATTTAAATCCAGGCCCTTAGCTCCCCATCCTCTTTTTAAATCTTTTATCGGAGCCAGTTATGCCTACCGATTGCAAAGAAATAAGACTTTCTGACGGCACGATAATCGGAGGGCGGCTGAGCCTTTTTCTGATTGCTGGTCCCTGTGTGATCGAAACGGAAGAACATGCCCGTTTCTTAGCTAAGGAAATCAAGAATATCTGTCAGGATGTGGGTCTGCCCTTTGTTTTTAAGGCCTCCTTTGACAAGGCTAATCGCTCTTCTTTGCATTCCTATCGTGGGCCCGGAATTAGACCTGGCCTGGAAATTTTGCGGCGAATTCGGGAAGAGTTAGCAGTTCCTGTCCTCAGCGACATCCATGAAGCCTGGCAGGCTGAATTAGCGGCTGAAGTCTTGGACATTATCCAGATACCGGCTTTTCTTTGTCGTCAAACCGACTTGCTTTTGGCCGCGGCCAAAACTAAAAAGCCTCTTAATGTTAAAAAGGGCCAGTTCCTGGCTCCCGAAGATATGGCCCAGGTCATTGAAAAAATCGTCAGCACCGGCAATGAGCAAATTATCCTGACTGAAAGAGGGACTTCCTTTGGCTATCATGACCTGATTGTCGACTTGCGCTCGGTCGCTATCCTGAAAAGTTTTGGCTTCCCTGTGGTAATCGACGCTTCCCATTCTGTCCAGCGACCGGGCGCTGCGGGGACGAGCTCAGCGGGTAACCCTGAGTTTATTCCGACTATAGTCCGGGGCGGAATTGCCGCCGGTGCTGATGGGCTATTTCTCGAAGTCCATGAGGCGCCGCCCCAAGCGCTTTCTGATAAATATAATTCCTTGAAAATAAATAAATTAAAGAAGGTCTTGCTGGTGGCGCGGGAGCTCTGGGAAACAGTCAAGAGGTGGGACGATGAAAAAGAATGACCTGCTCAGTACAGCCCGGGAAGTCCTGGAATTGGAAGCCAAAGCCGTGGCTGATTTAGCGCAGCGGCTGGATGAAAGCTTTATCCGGGCAGTCGACCTTCTCAGCCGGACCAAATCAAGGGTTATTGTCACCGGAATGGGAAAGTCCGGACTAATTGGCCGGAAAATTGCGGCCACTTTGGCCAGTTGCGGCACGCCCGCCGTCTTTGTCCATCCGGCTGAGGCCGGCCACGGCGATTTAGGGATGATTTTAAAGGAAGATACAATTTTAGCCATATCCTACAGCGGGGAGACCAAAGAAATTATCGACCTTTTAGCCTTTATCAAGCGCATTGGCGTCAAGCTAATTACCATCACTGGCAACCCTCGCTCCAGGTTAGCTCGCTATAGTGATATTGTCCTTGATGCCAGGGTGGAAAAGGAGGCCGGCCCAAAAAACCTGGTGCCCACCGCCTCCTCGACTGCAGCCTTAGCCCTGGGTGATGCCTTGGCCATTGCTCTGATGAAGAAGAAGGGCTTTGGCGAAAAGGAGTTCGCCTTTTTTCATCCCAAGGGTCAGATTGGCCGGCGTTTGGTCAAGGTCGAAAGCCTCATGCACACTGGCGAAGAGGTTCCTTTGGTGTATGAAGAAACGCCGATGCTGGAAGTGGTCGAAGAAATGACACGAAAAAAATTTGGAATGACCTGTGTCATTGACCATGAGCAGAGGCTAAAGGGAATTATCACTGACGGCGACCTGCGCCGGATGATGCGGCGCTTTCAGTCGCAGCTTTTCAGCCGGCAAGCCCGCGATTGTATGACTCCTAACCCGATAACCATTGAGCGCAATAGCTTAGCCACCGAAGCGCTTAATCTGATGGAAGCGAGAAAAATTACTTCGCTCATCATTAAAGATGAGGCGGGCAAAGTTGAAGGCATTATTCATCTTCATGACCTGTGGCGGACCGAGATGTTCTGATGACCTTAGAAGAGCGAGCCCGGCGCGTAAAATTGATCCTAATGGATGTGGACGGGACTTTAACCGACGGCACCATTTTAATTCTCCCTGATGGCGAGGAGATAAAGAGTTTTAACGTCCGCGACGGGATGGGAATTCTTCTGGCGCAGCAAGCCGGGCTTAAAACCGGCGTTATCAGCGGCAAAACTTCTAAGGCTTTGGCCCTGAGAGCGAAGCGGCTGCGCTTGGCAGAAGTCTATGAGGGCGTCCAGGATAAGAAGCAGGCTCTGGAAGCCATTATCTCGAGGCAAGGCCTCGCCTATGAAGAAGTAGCCTATATTGGCGATGATTTGGGTGACCTGGAAGTGATGAAACAGGTGGGACTGGCCGCGGCCGTGGCCGACGCCCATCCTTTGGTCAAGGCTAACTGCCATTTCCTCTGTCAAGCGGCCGGCGGCCGGGGCGCGGTCCGAGAGTTTATCGAGTTTATCCTCAGCGCCCAGGGGAAAATGTCTGACCTGGAGACAAAGGTCAAAACTTTGCTTGACCCGCCCTCCAAAGCTAATTCAGACCAAAAAGAGGTAAAGGATGGAAGTTAACCCTAAAATTTTCCGCGAATATGATATCCGAGGCTTGGTCGGCCAGGACTTGACGCCGGAATTAGCTGAAGTCCTTGGCTTGGCCTGCGGCACTTATTTTCGCCAACGCGGGGCCTCTGAAGTTACTGTCGGCCGTGATTGCCGGTTGAGCTCGCCCGACCTTAGCCAAGCCTTGATTAAGGGGTTATTAGCCACGGGGTGCAACGTTGAGGAAATAGGTATTGTGCCAACGCCCCTTCTCTATTTCAATGTGTTTAAGCGCAAGAAGGCAGCGGCCGTCATGGTAACGGGCTCTCATAACCCACCCGACCAGAACGGGTTCAAAATTATGCTGGGTGAGGAGACCCTTTTTGGTCCAGCTATTCAGGAGCTCTATGCCCTCCTTAGGGGTGGCCGATTCATTCAGGGTAAGCCAGGCACTACTTCTTCTTATGATATCGTTCCCGAATATATAGATTTCGTCTCTCGCCATATTAAGCTCAAAAGACCGCTCAAAGTTGTTCTTGATGCGGGTAATGGAACGGCGGGCGTGGTGGCCGCGCCCCTGTTCCGGCGGCTGGGTTGTGAGGTGGTTGAGCTTTATTGCGAGATGGATGGCCGCTTTCCTCACCACCACCCTGACCCGACGCTGCCTGAAGCGATGAAAGATTTAATTAATACAGTTCTGGCCACCAAGGCTTCTTTTGGGGTTGGCTATGACGGCGACGGAGACCGCATCGGCGTTGTTGACGACAAAGGAAAGCTGATTTGGGGCGACCAGCTTCTCATCCTTTTTGCCCGCGACCTTCTCCCCCGCCATCCAGGTGCGGCCATTATCTCTGAGGTCAAAGCTTCCAAGCTCCTTTATAGTGAAATTGCCCGGCTGGGGGGGAAGCCCATTATGTGGAAAACTGGCCATTCCCTGATTAAAAAGAAACTTCGCGAGTCTGGTGCGCTTGTCGCCGGTGAGATGAGCGGCCATCTCTTCTTTGCTGACCGCTATTATGGTTTTGATGATGCCATTTATGCTTCCTGCCGGCTGGCCGAACTTCTTTCTGGCTCCACAGCGCCGCTTTCCTCGCTCTTAGCCGACCTCCCCGTGACCTATTACACGCCTGAAATTCGGGTTTATGCCTCCGATGAGGTTAAATTCTTGATTGTGGAAGAACTCAAAAAAGAATTGGCGCCCCATTATCCTCTGATTGATATTGACGGCATCCGCGTTAGCTTTCCCCAGGGATGGGCCTTGGTCCGGGCTTCTAATACCCAAGCCGTTTTAGTCCTCAGGTTTGAGGCTGATACTCCCGAGGCTTTGGAAGCCATCCAAAAAGAAATTAAGGCCAAACTGGAAGGGGTAATCCGGCGGCTCGGGAAAGAGTAGCTGGTAAGCTGGAGGAAGGTATGAACTTAGTGGCGGTTATCATGGCTGGAGGTAGCGGCACCCGTTTTTGGCCGTTGAGTCGTTCTTCCAGGCCTAAGCAGTTCCTGCCTATTGCTGGAGAAAAAACGATGCTGGAAGATACGGTGGCCCGGCTGCAGCCGCTTATTCCTCTAAAAAAAATCTACACCGTTTCCAACGCCAGCCAGGCTGAAACCATAAGGAAGCTCGTCCCCCAATTACCGCCGTCCAACTGCCTAATCGAACCTGAAGGAAGAAATACCGCCCCTTCCTTGATTCTGGCCACCGCCCAGATTTTTCTTCGAGACCCAGAGGCGGTGGTGGCTGCCTTGCCAGCCGACCACGTTATCCTCAAGCCGGAGGTTTTCCGGCGAAAGCTCAAAGCCGCCGCGGCTGCGGCCCAAAGGGGTTTTCTGATTACCTTCGGTATTCCTCCAACTTATCCTGCTACCGGATATGGTTATATCCATTTCGAAGCGGCAAAGAGCTATTCGTTCCTTAAGGAAACCTTTTATCCTGTCTTGGCTTTTAAGGAAAAGCCGACACGGGAGCAAGCCGAGACCTTTCTCGAAGCTGGACATTATTATTGGAATTCTGGAATGTTCCTGTGGCGAGCCGATGTTTTGCCCCAGAAGCTCAGGGCTTACGCCCCAGATTGGTTGCCTTTCTGGGAGAAAATAGTTAGGGCCCTCAAGAAAGAGGCTGCGGACGAGGTGGCTTCGGTTTTCAGGCAGATGCCGGTTCTTTCTATTGATTATGCTTTGATGGAAAGAGCCAAGGAAATACTTGTCTGTCCGGGTGATTTTGGCTGGTCGGATGTGGGCGTCTGGTCTTCGCTTTTAGAATTATGGCCAAGGGACAAAGCGGGTAATGCTTGCCGAGGGGAAGTGATGAGCCTTGATTCCGAAAGATGCCTCGTTTATAACCCCGGCCAAATCACGGCTATCATCGGGGTTGAGGATTTAATTATCGTTAATTCTGGAGACGCCCTTTTGGTTTGTCGCCGGGAGGCGGACCAAAAAATCAGGGAAATAATCGCCCAGCTGAAAAAGGCCGGCAAAACCGAGTATTTATAGCGGACTTAATTGAATTGAAATAATTGAATATTTATTATCTTTAAGTTTGGGCCTTTTAGCTAAAAAGGCAGTTTATTTATTAAATTTATGTCGGCTTTATTTCTTTAAAGAAAAAGACACATGATTATGGTTCTTCGGGTTTTTAGGTGGGTAAACCTGGAGAATTGAAGGCGCCATAAGGCCCGCAAGCAGCTTTTCGACGCAGAGTTTCAGAAGAGAGTCTCTTGGGCTTTCTCGTACCGTATTTATGTTCATCGATTATCTTCCATATCGCAGGGGTAAGGCTCGGAGACGTTCGGGATGGCCTCGCTCCCACTCAGGTTTTTAACGCCATTACCTCTTCGCACCACTCCGAGCCTGCTCAACTTGCCTCCCTGATCCTAAATGTATCCCCGGAAATCCCTTCCCCCTTTTTGCTTCTCCGTTTGTCCTGTTCGGGCTCAGACATCCTCGGCGGCCAGGGGTTCCCTCGAAGGCCGGTTCGGGAAGGCTAAACCTTCCATGGTCAGTTCTGCCTTCCTGAACTTAGCCCTCAAACCAGCCCATATAAAATAAAAGAGAGCTTATTCATCTAATTAGCCTTGCGGATAATAAAATCGCCTGAGGTGAATTCCCTAACAAGGGCATTATTTTTCTTTCTTCCTTTCATTCATTCATTCATTCTTTCTTTTTTTCTTTTTTTTCTTTTTTTCTTTCTTTCTTCCTTTCTTTCTTTCTTCCTTCCTTTCCTTCCTTCCTTCCTTCCTTCCCCCATGAAGACCTGAATAACCCAAAATTTGGATTGGCCGGAATATCGATTGAAGTTGATTAATAATGGTCTTATGAAAACCTCTATTTTCCCTTAGAGAGGAGCGTTTTTTTGGTGAAAGAGATGCTCAATATTTCAATATTTATAATAAAAAAAAGCTTAAACCCCGTCGCTTGCAAGGCAAAGCCTAATTTGGACTTTCAGCCGGGCTCATCAGGCTTTGGGCTCTATTTCTCCTGCTATTACCAACCTGTTCCGGCCGCGGCGCTTGGCCTCAAGCAAAGCCTGATCCGCAGCTTGAATCAAGGCCTCGGTGGCATCTCCATCTCGAGGAAAAAGGGCAAGGCCGATGGAAATAGTCAGTTGCCGGAAAACATGGCTGCCGTGTTGGATTTCGAGGTGCCGCACCCGGTCAAGGATCAGTTCGGCCCTGGCCCGGGCGACTTCTTCTGTATTCCCCGGCATGATTATCATAAACTCCTCCCCACCGTAGCGGCAGACAATATCCTCCCGCCGCACTGACTTCTGCAGAAGCCGAGCTACTGCCCCTAAGACAGCATCGCCGGCATCATGGCCATAACGGTCGTTAAATTGTTTAAAGTAGTCAAGGTCGAGCATCATCACCGCGACCACGCCTTGCCCGCGTTGGGCCCGGTAAAGTTCTCGGTTTAAAGTTTCTTCCAAGAAACGGCGGTTGTAGAGGCCAGTCAGCGGGTCGCGAATCGATTGCTCCCTAAGCGATTCCCTTAACTGCATCGTGGAAAGAGCTGTGGCCAAACGCTGCGCAAACTGGAGAGCCAAACTTTGCCGTACTTGACGGTATTTTTCTATCTCCTCCTCAGAGAACCCTTCTTTTTCTCGGCAACAAGTCATGACGAGTACGCCTATGGATTCGCCGAAGGAGACTAAGGGAACGCAGAGAGTGGGGCCCGATATTTTTTCTTCTTGAATCAGGTGCGGGCAGAGGATATCCAGGCTCTGGTTGCCCACAAAATGCATCTGACTTCTTCTTAAAGCCCAGCATTCTTCAGGGAAAAAGTCTTTTACCTTAAACTCCCTTTCACCCCATGAGCCTTTAGCTTCCAGGGGCAGACCAGGCTGCCTTTGTAAATAAAGAGCCCCGCTTTCCTCGCTAAAAAGCCGGCGGGCATAATTCATACTTATGGAGATAATTTCCGACTCATTTTGAGCCATCTGGAAGGCATCGCCCATTTGGATGAATAAATTAGCCTCTTCATTCCTTCTGGCTAATTGTTTAACGGTCTCTTCCAGTTGATTTTTAATTTTCCTTAAAGCCTCTTCTGACCTCTTCCTTTCTGTGATATCAGTAAGAACGGCCAGGCTGGAAGTGAATCTTTTCTGGTCATCAAAACGAGGCGTGGCGGTTACCAAAAGCGTTTTTTCGCGGCCGTCGGGCAAGGTAATTTTTAACTCATAGGAACCTCTTTTCCCCTCCCGACGCTCCCTGGTTTGTTCCTGAATCAGCGCAAATTGTTCGGGAGTAGTAAATTCCCGGAGCGAGCGGCCAGCGAGCGGTTGTCCTTCGGAGGCAAAGATTCGTTGCGCGGCCTCGTTAGTAAAAATAAAGTTTTCGCGCTCGTCCACTATGGCGACGCCCTCACCTAAGCTTTCCACCATGCGGCGAAAGAGGTCTTCGCTTTCGCGCAGTCGCTCCTCAGCCTGTTTTCTTTCTGCCACTTCCTGTTCAAGGGCCGCCGTTCTCTCCTCTACCCTTTTTTCTAAGGTGGACCGGGCTTCCTCCAGATGGCTCATGGCCTCGGATAACCGGTCGAGCATTTTATTAAAAGAGGCTGCCAGCACACCCACCTCATCTTGAGAACTGACTTCCACGCGGCGGGAATAATCGCCAGCCGTAATTTCACTCACCGTGGCGGTAATCCGGCGAAGCGGCTTGGTGACAAGCGAGCTCAGGTAATAAGCGATAAGCAAAATGAGGGCGAAGACGCTTAGCGAGACGGCGCCTGTTATTCTTTGAACTCTTTTTGTCCCTCGAATCAAGGCTTCCAGCGAGAAACCCAGAATTAATTCGCCGACAGATTTATTTTCATAAGTTATGGCCATTTTCTCTATGAAGATTCTTTTGTCCGCGGCTAACCCCCTCGGAAGAGGCTCTAATTTATCCAGCGCCAGGCGGGGATCTTTTTTATGAATAATAAGGTCTTTTCCCTTTTGATCCTTAACCACAATAAAAATCAAATCTTCGTCCTGGGCCAAGCTGGAAGCAACCTCTTTAAGGGTTAGTAAATCTTCCAAAAAAATGGCGGGCGCCGCACTATAAGCGGCGATATTAGCCACGTTTTTGGCTTTACTGGCCATATCCTGAAGGCCATGATTTTGATAAAAATACGGAATGAGGAAAAAGGCGCCAAGCACAAAGGCGACCAGGAAAGGGACGAAAATAAGGACAAATTTTCCGGCTAAACGGGAGCGAATCAGGCTTAGGCCCGGCTTTTTTGCTTTTGCCGTGACCAAAGAGCTGGTTTTGTTAATCATCGGATTGAAGTCATGCGGAGGAGTCGGGCGCTTAAATCAAGACCCTGTTCGCGGGCGGCCCTGAGGTTAACAAAGATGTGCGGCGTGTCGTTTTCAACGCCCAGGCCAATGGCCACTCCCAGGTCGACATAGCTGACCTCCCCAGTAAAGGTGGCCACTTTAAATTGGCGACATAATGAAAGGATATCTTTAATCTGCGAACGGAGCGTTGCTGGTCGCAGCGGCGTTAAATAAAGAAAATTAATCTTTTGTTGCGATAAAACGTCGACCCAAGCCGCTTTTTCTTCCACCGCAAGCTCGACCAACCGCACCGGTAAACCTTCCACCGTGGCTTCAGGCGAGACGGCGGCGGCGAAGTCCTCCTTCGTCCAGAGAGAGAGCTCAAAATTTTTTTCGTAAAGAACAGCTATGGTTATTTCTGAGATACCCTTTCCCTTCCAGCTTCTTTCAAAGGCCAACATCTTTTGAAAGAGCTGGAATTGGCGGGCTGGGGTTAATCTAAGTTCCTGGCGGGGCATTTTTTTCTCCTGGGCTAAACCAGGGCGAGGGAGAAAGATAACCAAGACCAGGGCTGAGATTATCAGAAACATAAACTTTCCGGCTCTTTTAGAACTCATCTTAGGTCTCAAGCCCCATTCTGATGAAGATTCATGATGGCCTTCGAAACCTTCTTAACCCGTCCAGGCCCTACCTTTCCCTTTCTTGCAGACCGTGGGCTTTTAAATATAAATGATTTTTTGTTTCTTAGCTTATCTAAACCTACCATTTTCCTTAGCAAAAGGTCAAGTTATCAGAGGAGCCGGCCAAGTTTATGAAGGCAATATTGGGGAGCTGGATTTGTCTTTTTCCCTCTTTGACATAATTTCCTTAGGCCTAAGATGAGGCCAGAGGCCTTGAGGCTAAAAAGTTTTGTCCCGACAATCTACAGTTCAAGCTTTTCTTTTATTTTAAAAGGGATATAATTCAAAAGAAGGAGGTGTAAGCTTGATGAAACGCTGTTTTATCATCCTTTCCGTTGTCCTATTTTTGGTTATCTTAGTCCACGCGGGAGACTTCCAGCTCGACGTCAAGGAACATCAGCTGGCTAACGGGCTGAAGCTCCTGATGGTGCCACGGCCCGGAGTTCCCCGCGTCGTCTGCCATATTTATTACAAGGTGGGTTCAATTAATGAAAGGCCCGGAATTACTGGCCTTGCCCACGTCCACGAGCACATGATGTTCAAAGGCACCAGAATCATGGGGGTGACGGACTACGAAGCTGACCATGCCCTGAATCAGAAAATCGACGAGCTGATGAGGAAGATTTATCGCGAAAAATACTGGAAGAAGAATGGCGATGCCCAACAGATCGCTGTTTGGGAAAAAGAGGTGGAACAGCTTTTAAAGGAAGAAAAAAAGTACATTATCAAGGACCATCTCTGGGAGACCTATATGAAACACGGGGGCACTGGCCTCAATGCTTCCACCTCTGACGAGGTTACTGGCTATTACGTCACTTTGCCCTCCAACAAAGTGGAGCTCCAGATGATGTTAGAGGCCGACCGGATGATGAATGCTTATTTTCGCGAGTTTTATTCGGAAAAAGATGTGGTCATGGAGGAACGCCGTCTGTCTGAAAACAGCCCCGGTTATCTTTTCAACGAGCAAGTGCGGGCGGCTTTCTTCATTGGTTCCCCGTATCATTGGAATGTTATCGGCTGGATGGATGACCTGAAAAAGATGACCAAAGAGGACTTGGTGGATTTTCATAACAGATATTATGTCCCGAACAACGCGGTGGCTGTCTATGTGGGTGATTTTGACCCCCAGATGATAATCTCCTTGGCGGAAAAATATTTTGGGCCCATCCCCCGCGGTCAGGAAATTGAACCTATTCGGACTCCAGTCCCGGCCCAGAACTGCGAAAAAAGAATTTACGGAGAAGGACCAGCTCCGCCCCAGATTGCCCTCTGGTTTCATATTCCCCCTGAGGGCGACCCGGACACTTATTCTCTTTCTCTTCTCGCCAGCATCCTTTCGGGCGATACGGGCCGGCTCTATAAGTCTCTGATTAAAGAGAAAGATATGGCTTCGATGGTTAGCGCTTTCTCGCGGCCTCAATGGTATGCTGGTAGTTTTGTGGTTAATGCCCGGCCCAAGACGGAAAAAGGTTTAAAGCCGGATGATTTAGAAGCCAGCCTCTGGGAAGAGTTGGAGAAAGTGAAAAAAGAAGGAGTAACGGCTGAAGAACTCCAGAAAGCTAAGAACAGGTATGAAGCCAGTTTTATTATGAGCTTGCAAAGTCCCACTGGAATAGCCAGCCGTTTTGGTCGGGCTGAGCTTAATCGTGGTTGGCGGTCTCTCCAGGCTGATTTAGAGGCGCTGAAAAAAGTAACCAGCGATGATATCAAAGCCGTGGCCACGAAATATTTTGTCCAGAATAATTCGCTGACCGCTATCTACTATCGCCGCTTTGGCCGATAAAGGAGGGTGAAGATGAGACGTAAATTAATCTTGGCCTTTTTATTCGGGCTTGTGCTGACTTCCCTGGCTCTGGCTCAGATTAAGAGGCCAGAGGAACTGACTTTTCCGCCTTTAAAATTTGAGCCTCCTGACCCCCGGCAATTTCGGCTCAGCTTAACGCAGGGTTTGCGAGCCTATCTTCAGGAAGACCACAGCCTCCCCTTAGTCAACCTGCAAGCTATAATTCATTGCGGCGACCTCTATGTTCCCAAAGATAAAGCTGGCCTGGGTAGCCTTTTCCAGCAAACTCTCATCAAGGGAGGGACCAAATCCAGAGAAGGAAGTGTCATCGAGGATCGTCTGGATTTTTTAGGCGCTTCGCTCAATTTTATGATGGGGGAAAGGACCTCCACTCTTTCTCTTTCTATCCTGAGCAAAGATTTGGAGGAAGGGCTGGAGCTCTTTTTTGATGTCCTGATGAACCCTGAATTTCGAGAGGACAGCCTGAAAGTTGCTAAGGGCCGGATGATTGAGCAGCTAAAGACGGCTAATGATGCGCCCAACGCAGTTTTGTCGCGGGAGTATGAGCGACTGCTTTACGGTGAGCATCCGCTTACCTACCAGCCGACTAAGGCCACGATTGACGCCTTAAAACGGGAGGACCTTAAGGCCTTTCATGGCCAATATTTCTTTCCCCGGAATATTATCCTGGCCGCTGCCGGAGATTTCAGTAAAAAAAGCCTTGTTGACCGCATCAACAAATACGTCTCTCGTTGGGCTAACCGGTCGCTCACCTTTCCTTCCATCCCCAAAAGCTTTCCGGAGGTCGAACCAGGAGTTTATTTTATCCAGAAAAAGATCAACCAAGGCTATGTTTCCATCGGCCATCTGGGCCTCGAGGATACTAACCCGGATTATTTTGCCGTTCAAGTGATGAATTTTATCCTGGGTGGGGGGAGTTTCACCTCCCGAATAACTTCTAAAGTCCGCTCCGACGAAGGTCTGGCCTATAATACTGGCAGCCGGTTTAGCTATCGCTGGGGATTTCCGGGGACTTTTTCGGGCTATGTGCAGACTAAATCATCCACCGTGGCTTACGCGATTTCCCTTATCCTTAAAGAGTTTGAAAGAATAAGACAAGAACTCGTTTCTGATGCGGAGATGGAAACGGCAATTAATTATTATTTAGAGAGCTTCAGCAACTTCTTTTCCAGTCCCATCGCCACCATGGCCAATTTTGCTGAGCTCGAGATGCAGGGAAAACCTTGGGATTATTATAAGACTTACCGGGATAAAATCCGTAACGTTACTAAGGAAAAAGTTCTGGAAGTGGCCAAGAAATATATTCATCCAGAAAAAATGGTCATCATGATTGTCGGCGATTGGGAGCCCTGCAACCAAGGCGACGCCAAGTTTCCTGGACCCCTCTCGAAACTGGGCCAAGTGCACGAAATCACGCTGCGTGACCCGCTGACTGGTGAACCTATTAAATAAGCGGAGCGACTAACTCTAAACAAAAATAAGGTTAGGAGCGAGGCGAAAAACAGGGCTGAAGTTAGAAGCAGGTTAGGTGGAGGAAGCAATCTTATTTATCGCCGAGTCAATTGGTTGAAAGTAAATTTGGCCTTAATCACTTGAGAGCCACGCTTTTTTGGATTTCTTACCCGAGAGTGGTTATATTAAGAAATTAAAAAATAAAAAAAGGGAGTTATTCGCTTGACTGCGTTGAGGGACAATTTAAATAGGCTGCTGGCCGAGAGAACCGGAGAGTAATCAGAGGAGGGTGAGAAGCAATAAAAAGAGATCGTTTATCAAAAGGCCAAGGTGCGAGAGGTTTCTCTTAAAGAAAGCCAAGACTTCAACTGACTATCTATTTCGGAGGGAAAAATGAAAAGAGATTATTCCGGTCTTGTTCTTAATGCCCTCTTGATTTTTCTTCTAATTTTTTCCTTAGGGCGCGGCAAATTTCAAGCCCAAGAAAGAAAGGACGTAGAATTCCTCAACCCGCCCGAAAGAAGCCAGGCTCCCTTTTCAGAGGCGGTGCGAGTGGGCCGCTGGCTCATCCTTTCTGGCCAGCTTGGCCGCCACCCGGAAACCGGTCGCTTGGTGGAAGGAGGGATTGAGGCGGAAACTAAACAGGCCTTAGAAAATATCAAGCGAACCTTAGAAAAATATGGCTCTTCCTTAGACCGGGTGGTGAAATGCACCGTCATGCTCGCTGATATGGCTGAATGGGAAAAGATGAATAAGGTTTATGTCACCTATTTTCCTAAGAATCGGCCAGCCCGGAGCGCCTTTGGGGTGAGCGGCCTGGCTGGCGGAGCCCGGGTGGAAATAGAATGTTGGGCTGTAATCGATTAATAAAACATATTAAAAATTAGGCAGAAGCCAGGGCGGGAGAAATACTATTTTTCTTTTTCGTTCAGGCTTTTTTTGATTTCAATCCCTAACTCGCCGAGTTGGTTTTGGGAAACTGGCGAAGGGGAGCCGGTTAGAAGACAAAGGGCACTGGTTGTCTTGGGGAAAGGGATTACTTCCCGAATAGAATTTTCTCCGGCTAAGAGCATGACGATGCGGTCAAACCCTAAGGCAATCCCGGCGTGGGGAGGCGTACCATAAGTCAGCGCTTCGAGGAAGAAACCGAATTTTTCCTCTAATTCTTTCTCGGTCAAGCCGAGGAGCTGGAAAATCCGGCGTTGCAAATCCATGCTGTGGATTCTAACGGAGCCACCGCCTATCTCATACCCGTTCAGGACCAAATCATAGGCTTGCGCTCTTACCCTTAGAGGTTCTTTTTCCAGAAACTCCAGGTCTTCGGGATGAGGTGAGGTAAAAGGATGATGGACCGAGACCAGCTTCTTTTCTTCCTCGCTCCACTCGAGCAGGGGAAAATCAGTAACCCAGGTAAAGGCAAAACGAGGCGTCTCCGAGGTTGGTGCCGGCGCTAACTCAGCCCTGAGCTGGCCCAGGACGGCCAAAACTATTTCCCGCCGGTCAGCGCAGAGCAGGAGCAGGTCGTTTTCTTGAGCTTCGGACCTTTCCCAGAGAGCTAAGCTATCGTCAGGCTCCAGCCGGGGTGAGGTTTTGATTTGACCGTCTCTTTTGACCCAGATTAAACCTTTGGCGGCCAGGGCTTTCGCCCTTTCTTGAATCTTATCCAGCTGGGAACGGGAAAGGCTGGCGCCAGAGGGGATGACCAGTCCCTTAAGAACAAAACCAGCTTCCCCAGCCTTTTTTAATAAATCGGAGGAGGCCCGGCCCAGCAGCGGAGAAAAATCCAGAATTGGCGTCGGGTTTCTTAAGTCAGGCTTATCGGTGCCGTATTTCTCGAGGCATTCCTGGTAAGTGAGACGAGGAAATGGGGTAGGAGCCTTTTCCCCGACCAAACGGAGAAGTTCGGCCATCAAGCCCTCCACCACTGTTAGAACTTCCTCCCGGCCGGCAAAGCTCATTTCCAGGTCGACCTGGGTGAACTCGGGCTGGCGGTCAGCCCTGAGGTCTTCATCTCGGAAGCAACGGACAACCTGAAAATAGCGGTCAAAGCCGGCAATCATCAAGGTCTGTTTGAACAATTGGGGTGATTGGGGAAGAGCATAAAACTTGCCTTTATGGATTCGGCTGGGGACGAGATAATCTCGAGCCCCTTCCGGAGTAGACTTGGTCAGGAAAGGGGTTTCGATTTCATAAAAGCCCTGCTGATGGAGAAAAAGCCGGGTGCGGAGAGCCGCCTCATGGCGGAGGCGAAGGTTGCGCTGCATCGACGGCCGGCGCAGGTCGAGGTAACGGTAGCGAAAGCGCAGTTCTTCGGAGGCCGAAACCGGGTCAGCTATCTGGAAAGGTGGAACCCGGGCTTCGTTAAAAACAATCATTTCCTCAGCCAGGACTTCAATTTCGCCTGTGGCCATCTGCGGGTTAACGGCTTTTTCCCCCCTGAGCTTGACCACACCCTTTATGCCGATTACGTATTCTTGGCCGAGCTCCTTGGCCCGGGCCAAAAGCTCCGGGGTCTCTGCCGAGAAAATAACCTGGGCTAGGCCTTCTCTATCTCTTAGGTCAAGAAATACCACCTGGCCGAGGTCGCGGAGCCGCTGGACCCAACCACAAAGCGTCACTCTTTGACCTTCGTTTTGGCGCCGCAGAGAGCCAGCGTAGTGGGACCTCTGCCAGCGGCTAAAATCCTGAGGAAAATTCATGGCTTTGGTTCTTCTTTGGAATTGAAATCAGTCAGGGTTTTTTCCGGTGCCTCCAGCCTCTTGAGAATATTTCCCAGGTCAGCGAGGGAGACCGTGCGCTGGACGCCGGTTTTCATCTCCTTGAGGCCGCATACTCCCAGTTCGGCTTCTTGGTCGCCCAAAATAATTACCCAAGCTGCCCCCAGTTTATTGGCCCGGCTGAGAAGCGCCTTGAGGTTTTTTTCTTTGTATTCAAGCAGGACATGAATACCTAAGCGCCGTAGCTCGCGACAAAGGCGAAGGCCGATGGGCTTAGCTTTTTCACCCCAACCAGCTAAATAAACGAACCTTTCTTCCTCCACCTGGAGTTTAGCTACGGTCAACAGCCTTTCCATTCCCATGGCGAAGCCTATGCCACAGATATCTGGTCCGCCATAGAGTTTCATCAAATGGTCGTACCTGCCGCCGCCAAGGATAGCATTTTGAGCGCCCAGACCAGAGCTTATAACCTCGAAAGTGGTGCGAGTGTAATAATCAAGCCCGCGCACTAACTTGGGTTCCACCCGGTAATTAAGGCCATAAAATTCCAGCCAGCTACGGAAGGCGGCGAAATGGTCGGCGCAAGCCGCGCATAAATAATCTGTAATCCGGGGCAAAAGCGCGGCCTGCTCCTGACAGCCCGGTAACTTACAGTCAAAGACGCGCAGCGGGTTTAATTCTACCCGACGCTGGCAGTCTTCACAAAGCCGGGGCTTTATTTTTTCCGCTTCTTGCCGCAACAAGGAAAGGTAGTTGGGTCGACAGACAGGACAGCCCACCGAGTTAATCAGCGTTTCTGGGCTGCTGACGCCCAGTCTCCTCAGCAGGTAATCGGCCATTTCTAAGATTTCCGCGTCCAAGGCAGGGTCAGCCTCGCCAAAAACTTCGATGTCCACCTGATGAAATTGGCGGTAGCGGCCTTTCTGGGGCCGGTCATGGCGAAACATCGGACCAAAGTAATAAAAGCGAAGCGGCGCTGGCTGAAGGTAGAGGCGGTGCTCGATGATGGCCCGGACCACGGAGGGAGTATATTCGGGTCGAAGGGTAACAGAACGCCCCCCTTTGTCAGTAAAGGTATACATTTCTTTGGTGACGATATCGGTTGTCTCGCCCGTGCCCTTAACAAAAAGCTCGGTCGGCTCGATGATGGGCGTTCTTATTTCTCGGTAACCATACGCCTCAAAAACTTGGCGGCAGATGGTTTCAGCTTTCTGCCATAATTTAACTTCCTCTGGCAGGATGTCCTTAGTTCCTTTGATGGCTGTAACGGAGGTCTTCATTTGGTGGTAAAAACGCCTATCCGCCGGTACTTTTGGTAGCGAGCCTCGAGAAGTTCAGTTAGCGGGGTTTCTTCGAGTTTCTTTAAAGTCGGAGCTAAAAACCGGTCGACATTGCGGAATGTTTGCTCCGGGTCGATATGGGCAGCGCCGGCTGGCTCAGGGATAATTTTATCGATGATTCCCAGCGAGAGTAGGTCTTGGGCTCTTATTTTCAAATTTTCAGCGGCCCTATCCACGGCGCTTTGGTCTTTCCAGAGGATGGCCGCGCAGCCTTCCGGAGAGATGACCGAGTAGAAAGAATACTCGAGCATGAAAATCACGTCGCCCACGCCGACGGCGAGCGCGCCGCCGCTTCCCCCTTCTCCGATGACTATATTAACGATGGGCACTCTCAGTTTAGCGATTTCCTTGAGGTTAGTGGCGATGGCTTCAGCCTGGCCTCTTTCCTCGGCCCCAATTCCGGGATAGGCACCAGGCGTATCAATTAGCGTGACCACAGGGAAATGAAATTTTTCCGCCAATTTCATAACTCTTAGAGCTTTCCGGTAGCCTTCAGGATTGGGCTGGCCAAAGTTGCGGGCGATTCTTTCCCGAGTAGTTCGTCCCTTTTGGTGGCCGATAAAGGCCACTGTTCGTCCTTTGTAGAAGCCTAAGCCGGCGACAATCGCCGGGTCGTCGGCAAAGCGTCGGTCGCCGTGGAGCTCGACGAAATCCTCGACCAGAGCCTGGATATAATCCAGGGTATAAGGCCGCTGAGGATGGCGGGCAATCTGGACAATGTGCTTGGCGGTAAGCGTAGGCAGAATTCCTTCCCACAGCTGGGCTATTTCTTCCTTCAAGGCCTGAATCTTATCCTTTTTCCTGGGGTCGTCCGAAGCCTCGAGCTTTTCTATCCTTTCCTTGAGTTCAAGGATAGGTTGCTCTAATTGATAAAATTCCGCACTGCTCATAGAAGCCATCTTTAGCCTAAATACTGGTTTATTCTATAGGTTAGGTCGGAAGAGTGTCAAGCCACTGTATGGGGTCAGACATTAGTGACACTTTGATCTTTTGGTTTCTTTTCCATTGCCGATAATACTCAAAGGGCGTAAGGTAGTCCAGAGCCTGATGTAGTTATAGGCATAGGACCACTCTGCTAACTGCCGATTATGTTCCTCCAAGTTTAGGTAGACATCATAGACTTCATAGAACTCCTCCCGGTGCATCCGGTTCGCCCTCTCGACTCGTCCTTTCAGTTCTGGAAAGCTCGGGGGAAGCTCAAGAAGAAGGATCTGCTTCGCCCGGCAAGCCTATTCAAACTGGTCCTTGAGCTCTGGGCCGCCATTACTCTGGAGGGCCTTGATCGGAAAAGGAAATTTCTTGCGCAGATATGGAGAAACTTGGCTCCGGCTCTGCTCGTCTGGCTCTTATAAGCCAGCCGGCCATCGTATCTCGAGACCATATCCCGAGCGTTAAACCGGCATGTCTTGCGGGCATCGCCACAGTCCCAATAATAATCAAACCACTTCATCTTCTTGGCCACACTATTAGAGATTGTTCCCTGCCGAACCAAAGGGCGGATAAACTCAGAGCCCGGGATAATATCTCCATAGTTCGAATTGGATGAGGACGCATCGTCAAGCCATTCCCCTTCTATCTTGCTTCAAAATGTCACTAACGTACCTGACGCAGTACACTTTCAAGATATTGATCATCGTATAACTCGACCTCCCCGCTTTTATCGCCGGCTTGACATCCTTTGCCCCTTGGGAGAATCTCTGCAGCTCTTGCCGAAGATCGGCCACTTACCCAGATTTTACTACTTCTTCTCTCTCTCATCCAGCCAGATGATGGGCGAGTATTGATTATGGTCAATATCTTCATAATCCATGTGGACACTTCGTCCAAACAATTTGTCAAACGGGAGATTTTTAGAGAACCGCGAAGGAGGTGCATTACATCATCATGTTATCTTATCCTCATAAAACCTTAGCTCGTTGCTTATAAAACTGGTAAATTTGCGTTGCACAAGCATCGGGGTTTTTGAGTATTGTCCTTCCCCAGAAGGTAAGCACGACCCATCCCAAGCTCTGAAGAAAGTTCCTTTTTTGAGCGTCAAGTTCGAGCGTTTCTCGATTGGCGTGAACGGCAAAACCATCGCAATAGACGGCGAGCTTGATAGCGGGCCAGGCGAAATCGGGCACCGTAACCAGCCGACCCTGCTCATCCTTGATCTCGAAATCGCGTTCACCTGGCGGCAGACCTTCGATCCGTTCGAGAGCCCGACGAAGCGGTTCCTCGATCTCGCCTCTAAGGTAGCGCCGTACCGAATCATCCGTCCCCGCCTGGCGGTTCTGCAGCATTTCGTTTATTTTTTCAAATCCGGCCCCAATTCGCCCTTCTTGTGGCCGGACCCGTTCCTGTTCTGACAAAATCACCAATAGGTCCCGGACCGCGTCTTTATCAAAGAACGGATGCCAGCGCTGGTTGCCGTAGCGTTTAAGACAAAGATAGCACGCCTTCCTGCAGTCGTGCCCAAAGAGTCTGGCCATCGCAGCCTCGGCCACTTCCGGCAGTCTCGCTGCCATCTCCTCCAGATAACCGGCTCCGCCCGGGACCGTTTCATAAAAGACAATTTGTTCTGATATAGCGTTCGGGGGGCTTTTTCTCACGAAAGCAGAGATTTCCCCCGCTTCGAGCTCGAGTATATTTTGCGCGCCGGCAAGGAGCGATTCGGCCAGTGTCACAAGCGTGGGAGAAAAAGTAGATCGCCCTATCTTATGAGTATCCGCCCTCGAAGGAACATTCAAGATCAGACAATCTGTTTCAAATTTATAAGCGAGAACCAGAGAGGCGAGTTCCCCTGAACAGAAACGGCCGTGATAGGCCTGCCATTCTTCCACGAGTTTTTGCTTTTTGGGGTCAGATGGATTATGCGGCATATGTCGCCCGCATTCCGGGCAAAGCCAAAATCGACTTCCCGCTCCCGTCTTGCTTTCCAGCCGCCCCCAGTTTGTGATCAGAATTTCGGCCAGATGAAGGTGTTCGGCCGGCGTGAGTGGATAAGGGAATAAAACGCTCTTCTCGGCGCTTTGGGGAAGGAGCGCCTCCCGCCGTTCCTGCATCTCCTTTTCTCGCGATTCCTCGTCGGAGTTAATCTTCAGGTTTTCCTCGGCCTCGAAGGCGTCGGCGAAAACGACATCAGTGGCTGCGGGCAAGGATTCCCCGCACCTTGGGCAGCGATTCCTGCCTGATTCCACGACTTCGTCGCACTGTTCACAGAAATGGAAAGCTTGCAGCCTGCCGCTTGTCTCGGCATCGGTCTGGCCAGGTGCGGTCGCTCGGGCGCCGGGCCCTCCCGGGAAAAGCACCCTGATAGATTTAAGCTTATGGCCATTGGCATAGACATAATTTCCTGGAGCAAATTCCTCGATCGCGATAGCCGAAGCGCGGAATAGCGTGGGCGTATCAACGACTCCCGGGTCCAGGCTGAAGGTATCCACCGGGAACTGGTAGGCTGGCAAGATCCCTTTGGTCGAAAGATAATTCAGGGTATAAGCACGCTCCGGGTCTTGGGTGATTTCAAAATAAGCCCGTTTTCTTGCCGCCGCTTTCTTATCATCTTGACGCGGGGATCCGATCGTCGAAAATTCTTTGAATTCCTTATCTAGTTGCTTCACTCTCTGCCACCAGGCTTCGAATACCGCGGTCAAATCATGCTTCAGGCCATCCACGATTGCCTCCGCATCCGCTTCCCCATAGCGAGCGGTTCTTCCCTCGAAGCGGTCTTGTTCCAGAAGGGCCGCAGTGGCTGTCACGAGCTCGTCACGCCGGCGCTGAATTTCGCTAAACAAGTCTTCAAGCAATTCGCTCTTCCATCTTGTCGGATTACGAAGATCGTCGAGGAGATCTCCCGTTCGTGCCGGAAGCTGCGATTCCAGGCGTTCGAGAACATAGGACCGGAGATGCCGGCAGACAACCTTAGGGTTATCAAGGCGCAACCTTGGAGGATCGAATCTTCCTGCCACCAGCCATTCGGGCCTCTCGAAAGCGTGGCGATCGTGGGGGCCCCCGGCGCAAAACGTGCTGCTGAACCCGATTCGCAATCTCCTGCCTGCCCGCCCGACCCGCTGAGTGTAATTCGCCGGCGTGGGGGGCGCATTCCTCAAGACAACAGTTAAGAGCGGCCCGATATCGACACCCAACTCGAGCGTCGGTGTGCACACTAAAACGTCGAGTCTACCCTCTTTGAAATCCGTCTCACGCTTGGCACGGTCTTCGCCCGAAATCTGGGCGCTATGTTCCGCGACGGCAAGTCTTTGCGGCGTCCTTTTGAGATAGGATCGCACGTAGTAATTCTCTTCGTCGCATACGGCGGGGATGAGCCGCCCGGTGGTGCACTTTGGGGTTGGACAAGTCGGAAGATTGTAAGGCCGCCAGGTCTGGCAGGCATTGCATCTGAACCCCCCGTCGGGAGAATAAAGCCGAATTACCCGGGGCGCGATCTGAAGAGGATGCAAACCTGCGGTTCTTTCTGGGGAGGGGATGGGAAACTGCGGAACGTGGACCAATATACCCAACTCCTCGAGAATAGGGACGGTGCTCCGCAGGAATAACTCGGACGTCTCCCTGCTTCCCACAACTCTGGCCACGATTTTTTGCGTGGCCGTAAGCTGGCCCGCTCTCGGATTCTCCTGGATAAAACCCAGAAGACGTCCCGCTTGGCGGATATGATCAGGCCGATCCAGGGCAAAAGCCCGCGGATGACGGTCCCGCTCCGCAATTCGGACGTTATAAGGCTCGGCTTCGATCTCCCGGTACCTGCGCTTCCTGCCGGGATCGACATATTCCTGGAAAAAATCATAGGCAACGGCCCGATTCCTCCTCATGACGTCGAGGACCGCCCGGACCAAACTGCCCGCCGTTTCTGGGTCCATCCGGGCGGCATGCGCCGCGCGCACGAAACGCTCGTCCTGAACAAGCTCGTCCAGGAATTCATAATCCACGGCCACAATCCCCAGTGTCTCAAGCGAAGCTCGCTGCCTGCTGTATCGGGTGAATTCGTTTGCCAATTCATACTTCAATGCGAAAAGCCAGGATTCCCGGTCCAGCCGCGTCGGTCTTCTCGGGATGACCCCTATCTCGCGATAGGCATCGAACAGCCTTTCCGGAAATTCCTCCATGTAAACGCCCCGGTCTCTCTCGTTCCGGACCTCCCGGGCAATGATATGGCGAAGGGCGAATGTCCGATGTTTGTCAGCCGTATAGCCGGCCTGATGAGCCGCATCCTGACGGTTATCGGCAAAGACGAGGAGCTTACGGTCATCTCCTACGAGCCCGTCGAGGTGATGGGTGGTCAAAACGGCGACCGTAGAAGCCGTTCCGGTCCTAAGAGGTGTGACGATATCACCCCGGGGATAAGTGTCTCCACAGGCCGGGCAGGTATTGAGCTTTCCGCGGTGCATGAGCATCAGGATAGAGGGCCGGTTGCAGCTGGGGCATAATTCTTCTTCTTCGAGGACGCGTCCGCATCCGAGGCAGAAACCGACGCGCTCGAGCTTGGCGTCCGTCTCGGCCTGACGGTTTCCGCGGCGTTGCCTTTGCGCCTGCGGCGTCCACTCCCTCTCCTCAGGTGTTTCTTCTTCGCCCTCAGCGTCCGGCTTATCGGGAAGCTCACGGATCTCATGCGTCAGGAAGGCTGTATTCTCGTCGCTGAAGAAGTCCGCCGTCCCGACAGGCAAGTCGTCCCCCGGCCGCTCGAAACGGACCTTTATGAAATCCTGTCCGCAAGTCCGACAAAGCGCGGCGGGCCGGGCGACTGAACCGCAGCGCCCGCAGATTGTCCCACCTTGCGGAACGAGGGTCCGGCATTCCGGATTAGCGCACAAAGAAACATCATAGACCCCATGGAAAAACGTATGGAGCTTAGGCCGAAGACGTGGCGGATGATCATCATCGCCGACGCTTCCGACAAGAAGGTAGGCTTCGATTTCGCGCCGCACGTCTTCAAGCGGAAGATGCTTCCTTTCCTCAAAGCGGGCTTGGATTGACTCAGCGGCCCGCTCAAGAGTTGTCGGCTCGGCGAAAATTTCTTCAATATCCCTGACAATCCTATTTCCATAGAGAACCGCTGAGATGCGTTCAGCGATTGCTCCGGACGAGGCACATGTTCGGCCCGTCAGGCGTTGGGCAAGAGAAACGACCGAGGCATCGTCATCAATGTCGAGTCCATAGATTTCCTCTTCGGCCAGGCTGGGAGGGGGCGGAGTCCACTCCACTCCCTCAGCTTCTCTTTCGATATAAGATTCCGTGATGATGTCTTCAGCCCTTACCGTTTCCCCGAAGAGAGTGGAGGCGAAAGCAGCAAGCGCTTTTTCTCCTTCCGCTTTTGCAGCGACAGTCGCTGATGTCCCGATTACCGTCAAGGCGCCGGGCGTGAGGCCAGCGTGGGCTTTCAGGCGGCGGATAAGGCAGGCAATCTCGGTGGCTAATGCACCGCGATAGCTGTGGACTTCGTCAAGAACAAGATAACGGAGAGAAGGGGTAAATAAGGAGCGATCTTCCTTCCGGACGAGCAGGAACTCGAGCTGTTTGTAGTTCGTCAGAATGATATCGGGAGGATGCTGACGGATTTGCGCCCTGGTTGTTCGTTCGGTCTCTGCCGGCGCTTCTCTGAGGCTCTGCGCCGCCGCGTCGCTATCGCCAGTGTAAAGGCCATAAGAGACATCTAGACGTGTATTTCTTAGAAGCCGCCTCATTCGCTCAAGCTGGTCGTTGGCCAGCGCGTTCATGGGATACAAGAAGATGGCCTGGACACCCCTTATACCCTCGCGCTTTCGCCTGATAATCCCGTCAATAATCGGCAAAAGGAATGCTTCGGTCTTCCCAGAGCCGGTTCCCGTCGTTATGACAAATGGCCTTCCTGCTTTTCCAGTCTCAAGGGCTTTTTCTTGATGAATGAAGAGCCGTCCGTCACCAAAAGGCCATCGGGCTTTAAGAACTTCAGGATCGAGCTTTCCGGAATCGGCTAATTCCTTAAGTGAATGACCGAGTGCAAAATCGCGCGCCAGGGTCACATAAGGTCCTTTGACGATCACGTCCGTTCGGGCCAAATGGTGCTCGAATTGCTGCCTCAGATGGTCGTCAAGAAAACGATAGGAGGTTTTTAGAAACCTTCGGTATTCACCAATCAGGTTATGAACCGTTCGCGGTACGTTAACGCCCATGGTTTATTATGTCCTTCGCTCATTTCTCGGCGCCCCGGACGCCAAAGGGTTCAGCAGCCAGATGGCGGCATCGTGGACCCGTATTTTATCCGGCGCATTTCTTACCGTCTCCGGAAGAAGGGTAATCAAGTCAAGGGAGGCCCGGGGATGTTCTTTCGCCGCCGAAATCAAACCACGGAACTCTCTTTCCATGGCCTCGGTCCCGGCCAGGTCCAGACAAACCTGGATCAGGGCTTCGCTTCCTCCGCGTGAGCGTGCCAGGAAATCGACCTCAAACCCGTCGTTCGTCCGAACATAATAGCATTCCATCCCTCTGCGCTCGAGCTCGACGCGCACGGCTGTTTCCAGGGCATGGCCCAGGTTGCTCCGGCCGGAGCGGTCGAAAACGGGGATAAAGCCTGGGTCGACCGGGTAAATTTTGCGCGGATTGACCATGCGCTGCCTTTCAGAAGCTCCATACAGCCAGGAAACACGAACGAGGAAACAGTCCTCGAGATGGGCAAGAAGTTGGTGGAGGGTATCCCGGGCCACGGCCAATCCTTGGGATTTGAGAACGGCATAAAACTTCTCGACGCTGAATAGGCCGCCCGGATTACCAAGCAGGTGCCGGACCATCCAGCGGAGGCTTACGACATTGGTCACTTTGTGCCGTTCGACGATGTCTCGGAGCATGGCCACATCAACGTAGTCCGATAGGAGCTGATAGCGGGTTTCAATTTCCAGGCCTTGGGCTTCAGGGAATCCGCCGCAGATGAGGTATTCCCTGAGCGCACTTTGCAAAGAAGACCGCTCCTTGGCCGAAAGAAGATCGGGCCTTTGAGGGATTTCCTTCTTATTGTGCCGGAGGTATTCCTCAAAACTGAAAGGAAAGATGTCAACTTCCCAGGCTCTGCCGCGCAGAGCAGTTGCTATCTCGCGGGAGAGGAGCGCCGCTGAGGAGCCGCTGAGATAGACTTCCACTTTCTCGCTATCCAGCAACCGGCGCACAAATCTCTCCCAGCCCTGAACAATTTGAACCTCATCAAAGCACCAGACCACGGTTTCCCTTCCTCGCCAGAATGGGAATCGGCGGTAATATTCTTCGACAAGAGGCCACAGGTCGTTGGCCGTAATCCCGGCCAATCGTTCATCCTCGAAATTGATATACGGAAGCCGCTCCTGAGGAAATCCCTGTCGGAGGAACATCCGGCGAACCTGGTGAAGAAACGTGGTCTTACCGGCGCGGCGCATACCTACCACCGCAGTGGCCTTGCCCGGGAGGGTTATACGCTTGAAGACTCGCCTCTCAGTCGCCTCGGGCAGAGGGGCGGTTAGAGAATTGGCGAGTTGCTCCACCAGGCGCGCCCGGTTGGCGGCGTGATCCGGGCCGCCGGCTGGAGGAATATTAAACACCCTTCTTGACCTAGCCACAATTAATCTCCTTTATGGAAGGAGAATTTATTATAATTTTCTCCTTTTGTCAAGGAGAAATATATCCCTATCATGCTTTATCTTTTACGTATCGATTGCCACCAGACCAGGGGGGCTTTGCGAGCGAGGAATCCTTGGTTGTTGTCTCCCAAAAACTGCCGCGTGTTTAAACGATCACGTGCTATTTATAGCTCTAGTTGGGAAACAATGGAGTATTTTTTTAGACTCCCAATAGCTCTTTGATATTGGCGCGCATCCGGTGCATATATTGAGGTTCGAGGACTCCCAGCTTCTTATTTAGCCGCCTTTTATCGATTGCTCTTATTTGAAAAACCAAAAGTATGGATCGCCTGGAAATTCCGTTTTGACTTGACGGCTCAATAGGAAATGTAAAGGGAAACCTCTCCGCTCCCTCCTGCGAGGTCATCGGAACGACAATAGTCGTTGGAAGTTTTTCATCATCTTTGTCCGTTTGGACCAGAACAGCCGGCCTCCCTCCCAATTGCTCATGTCCTCGATCACGAGCTGGGAAAGGCAGCTTAACCAGCCAAATATCGCCTCGTGCCGTTTCTATTCAGAATTTTCAAGATTCGCGAATGCTTCATCGCTTAACCTATCCCAGGCTTTTAATTCCATTTCGAGCCCATCCAGCAATTTGAGGGTTCCCTCCTTTTGTTCTATTTGTCGGCGATCCGAAAGATCGATAAAAAACCTATGAATGAAAGGTAGGTTTGCTACATCGGCCGTATGAATTATCGGTTCCATAAAAGACAGATAGGAAAATATTATATTTTCAGTTAGCCAATCCTTTGAATTAGCAAAATCGGTGTGATGATGCATCCTAACCTCCCTAAAAAGTTGTCTGACCGACAATCTTTTTTTTCTGCACAATTTTGAAACCTTCTGTTCTCGTCACTGTGCCTACGTCAATTGCCCCGCCCACGCCTCGAATGCCCAAAGTCCAAGTCTGTATCTCGATGGTTGTTCTAATTAAGAAAGTCGAGAGATTCACACAATCTTGCAGGGGCAAGAACTGATAGGGTATCTTTATTGATAAATTCCGTTCCAGAAGGCTTTCCAATGCATTCTTTTGCTCATCAGTTAAATTCAAGTACTTTTGGACAAGCGAAGGAAGCGCCGGGTCCATTCCTTTTATGAGCCTGGTCGTATATTCAAGCTGCCCTCCCCACGTAATGCCGAATTGGTTCTTGTTTTGTTCAATAGGATCCGGCTGGCTTGGAATCGCGATTTGAAAATCCCGACCATAAGGCTCATCCTGATCGTAGCCTCCCACAAGGAATATCAAATCCGGAATTTTCGCCCCTTTGGGCATGCACGCTTCCCATTGCTTGAAGAAAAATTGACTGAGCTTCTTAGCAAATTCCTCGACAGAGAGCCGTTCGTTTCCTTTCTGTTGAAGCTCATTCTCAAATTCTGGAAGAAAGCTATGCGCTGTCCGAGGCTCTTTTTGCCCGATAGCGCCGATTCCATAAGTCACAGCCCCTACATATTTTTGGTTTTGGAATTCCAGTAATTTAATCGCGTTGTCATAAGTCGAAGGAATTATGATTTTTCCCGCATCCGCCAGTTCTTTGAAGTTTAAAGTAACTCGGCTGTCAGCAGCAAGAACAATTCCTTCCTGCCCCTTAAATGCAATCCCCAAAGACATGAGTGACCTCTCTTATTAAGAAGACGAATGTACTTATTAAATGGCTTTGTCCCAAAGTAACGTGATGGCATTTTGAATCCATCGATATTCCACCTTCAATGAGGTGAGATTTAAAGTCTTATTTATGCGGAAATATTGTCTCCAAAGCTTTATCCAGAGCTCAGGATGAAGTATTTTGCGAAAGGCTATCTTCAGCCAGTTAATCAGACCAGGCTCACTCCATCTCCTCCCGATGCGCTTCACCCTATTGACCAGCCGACTGAAAGCCGATTCGATGGCATTCGTGGTGAAAGGGATCCAACCTTTTCCCTTCAGCCAATAGTCAAAAAACAGAAGCGCGTGATGGTAAAAGTTTTCAAGATAAGTTCTCGTCTTCGGGCATCTGTCAGGAGGAAGGGCTGCCATCAAGTCTTTAAAACATCGTTTAATCACTCTGACCAATCTCTCGACCAGAGGCTTATCGGCTGGTTCCAGTTGCTCCAGCTCTTCTTGTTTCAACAGAAACAGAGGGTTGGCCTCCAGGAGCCGCCGATAGGGTATCTGTGCTCTTTTCTTGAGTCTATCCTGGAAAAGAAGAAAAAAGAAGTCTCTCTTGCCATGCCAGATGCATCTCTGTTGGGCCATATGTCCGCTGAGAAGGTTCTCTTCAATGCCAGAGCCTCCATCGGAGAGAAGAACCCTCAGTCCTCTGTATTCCAAGCGTCTTTGAAGATCTTGGCGGATAAAGCTCCAATCCTTTCCAACCCAAAATCCCACAAGTTCAAACGCTCTGCCCACACCCTCCGAGGCCAATGCCCATCGCATCTCTCTCTTGCCCTGCGAGTACCCACCCTGTCCTTGCAATTCCACCTTGGTCCCATCCACCATCAAAAAGCGGAATCTCCTGTGCTTGAAAGATGGCCACTCCCCATAATCCTCTGCCAGCTCCTGCAGCCAGCGATACAGAGTGCTCTTGGAGGGTCCGTGGCCTCGAATCCGACGCACCTCACTCGCACCCAGCCGATAGGAAAGATGAACCGCCTGGCCTATGCCTGCTTCCATCGCCTCTCTCTGATACTGCCGATACGGAATGATGCCCAGCCTCCTTGTCAGAGGACAGAAAATCACCCCCTTTTCCCGATCATACAACTGAGCCAGCTTGTAACGAACCTCCCCAAACAATGTCATCAACTTCCTCTGATTGGGCTGCCGGCCATCCTTCAGATCTCTCTCCGGCTCAGCCTCCTTATAATCCTCTATGGCCTTCTCCTCCAATGCCTTCAAAATCACCTGAACGATGTTCCTCATCAGCTCATCCCTATCACGCTCAAGACCTCGCAAAAGACCGTTGAATGTCAAACCTTTTTCTGGTACGCTGTATCGCAGGACGATCCTAATTTCAAGGTCGTCCATCGGGCTACACCTCCTTTTTTGAGATTGTTCATTTTAGAAGGCTGTAGCCCTTCTTTTATGCGTATGTCAAATGCCATCACGTAACTTTGGGACAAAGCCTAAAAAATGATACTATCACACAGGATTCAGGTTTAAATTCTATGAACCTCGTTCCGGTCGTAAACAAAAAATCATTATGATACCTAATAAAAACAATATGGCCACTGCCAATTCTATAAATCCTATAATAAACTTATGCTTTATTGCATTTCTCTTTATGTAGCGCCAGCGCGATCCTTTTTCCCATCTGGGCTCTTCCTTATATTCCCTTAGCATAAAGCCGCCTTGTACTTGCTTAGGATCCATTGGTTTTTCTTTTATTTTTATCTTGAATTCTCCGGAAAATATTTTTTCTTCAATACTTAGCAGCATGTCCTCTCCCATCTCAACCAACTGCTTATTTCTAACATCTAAAAAGATAAAGCCAATGGAGGTGATTATGCCTAATATCGCAATTCCAGCCCCAAGAAAACGACAATCTGTCCTTATTACGCTAATAAATCCGTTCGCTAATATCCCTGTAATAATGAGAAAAAAATTGAACATGCTAACGCGCTGTTTAGCATGAAAATCAAACCAATTCCATGCATAATTGTACTGCAATTTGTTTTGCTCAGAAAGTTCGCAAATTGCTTTTTGTCGATTATTTTCCATTTCCTCTCTCCCCAAAAATTTTATGCGTGATCAAGATTCATCCGTAAATTCTTTAATAATCGATACTGACGATGAGCAACCCAACCTTGTAGCACCGGCTGCAATCATTTCCATTGCTGTCGATAAGTCACGTATACCGCCAGCTGCTTTTACGCCCAAGCGATTCCCGACAACGCGGCGCAAAAGAGATACGTCTTGGATAGTGGCACCCCTGGGCATAAACCCCGTGGATGTCTTTACGAAATCAGCGCCCGCCTTTTGTGCAAGCTTACACGCTAGAATCTTTTGATCATCAGAAAGAATCGATGTTTCGAGAATTACCTTTATCAAGGTCTTTGGGTCTTCTTGGTGGGCACTTTCGATAACTGACTTTATATCTTTAAATACGATTTCTTTTTGCCCAGATAATAACGCCCCAATATTTATAACCATGTCTATTTCATCTGCCCCGTTTTTAACTACCTGCGACGCCTCATATGCCTTCACTCGAGTGAGCGTATTTCCAAGAGGAAAGCCAACAACGCTGACAACTTTCACAGAGGAGCTGGCCAGCGTTTTTGAAGCGAGGGAAACCCAGGTTGGCGCAACGCAAACAGCGCCAAAACCGAATTCAAGCGCCTCTTCACAGAGTTGAATTATTTTATCTGCGGTCGCTTCGGGCCTTAATAAAGTGTGGTCAATCAACTTAGCAAACTCTTTTTTGGTCATTCTTTCCCCTTTTTCTAAATTTCCAGGGCTTTTTCGATGTATCACCTTCTATTTTTGACTTTTCTTATCTTATCGTTTTCTTTGGCATAGTCGGCATGAGTCTCGGCAGCAGTTGCGATTTCCTGGCCTTCGGACCTCGGATATTCTTTTACAGCGGGCTTCACTCTTGAGCCTTCTTCTTTCCATTCAGCGATGCGCCTCTTGAGATAGGCGAAAAACTCAGGGCGCTTGCGGGCGAAGACGGGGAAGGTAGAAAGGATGTATTCGAAGTCGTCTGGAGTGAGGCCGTAGGCTTCGGCGACTCTGCGATTGATTCCCCATAATCGCGGCCAGATAGATTCTTTTGTAGTGATATGCTCACATTCGAGCTCGAGTGAGCTCAGCGTAGGCAGCATTTCTGAAGCGGAAAAACCCGTGATGTTTGGAATTGGGGGCAATTTAAGATACATTGGACTGACATTTGCAGAAACGCGAAATCTGAACGTAAAATCGAAAGAAAAGGAATTCGCTACTGAAATAAGGATGTCTCGATTGACATCCGCAATACACCCATATAAAGAATGCGCAAAGCAGGTTTTTTCTGGTAATACAGCGGCTATGCAGGTCCGCTCGTCGGTATTTCTGGCTATGGCCCGGAAGACGAGTTTGGGGCCGGGGTCGGGGAGGCGGCCGGTCTTTTTCTCGGCAGCTTCGAGGCTCACCCAGCGTTCGATGGGTTTGATGTCGATGAGGAATTGCTCGATGTGCTTGCCCTCGTAGAGGGGCCAGAAGCCATTTTCGGCCATCATGGCGCGGATTTCGGGCCAGGCCGCCGGGTCGTAATAGGGCGGGCGGTCCGTCGTCCCCGGCACCGCCCCCAGAATTTGGCGCGGATTCCATAGTTTTCCGGTTTTCGGGTCGGTCCAGAGGTCCCGGTCGTTGGTCATATCAAATTCTCGGTAAAACCGAGCGTTCCATGTCCCCGGGCCCTGGTCGCCGAGGAGCGGCCTTGGGTTAGTCGGATTTCCATCGACGTCGTAGCCGTACATTTTGAGCAAGATTTCCCGGTCGCGCGGGTTCCTGTATTCGAGGAAGGCGAGCGTTCCGGGCGAGAGGCGTTCGAGCTCTTCTTTGCCGACTCTGACCATCCAGGGAATCGGCCCGGGAAAGGCGAATTCTTTTCCGGCCTCGCGCCACAAGGCTGTTTCCTCGAGCTCTTCGAGGTCATGCCGCATGAAGGCCGCCTCGAAACCCGCGCCTTCCGGTCTCGTTTTTCTAAAGACGAGGCTGACGAATTTATAACTTGAATGAATCGGGAATATTTTCTTCCGATTCTCAAACGCATAAAATCGTTCGACGCTCGCTTCCTCAAGAAGAAGATGCCTCAATCCTGTGCAGCCCTCGTTATTGTAGATGGCCGAAGGCACGACAAAACCGACCCGGCCGTCCCGGGCGGCGAGCTTCCAGGCGCGCTCGATGAAGAATTTGAAAAGGTCGGGGTCGCCTCCCGTGCTCTTGCCCTCGATCGTCCAATCCTGGAACATAAAATCGCCGCCCTTTTTAAGACAGAATGCCGTCTTCTTGAGGCGCTCTTCATAGGCTTTGAACGCGGAGGCCAAAGAAGGGTCGGCATCTTGAAGCTCGGCAATGCGACGGTCGAGCTCTCCGCCTTTAAAAGCCCGAATCAAAATGTCGGCGCGGCCGTAGAACTCTTTCCGGTCCGGCTTGATTTTCTCCCAGGGTGGGTTGCCGAGGACGACATCGAAACCGGGGCGCTCCTGAGCGATGAAAACCTCGGGATACTCGAGCTCCCAGTGGAAAAACCGCTCCCGGCTTCGGACTTCATCGAAAGCCGGTCCCCATTCCTGAGCTTTGATGTGGCGACGAAGTTCCTCGGGAGACTTGACCAGGTTGCAGAGATAGTCCCATTCGGCCCAAATCTCCGGGATGAAAGCGCAGGCTGAGCGCAGGTCAAATAAGAGCTTTACGGTTTCGAGCAGTTCCTCTGCCCGGCGGCGGAGGCTGTCTTTATATTCCTGTTCCTGGATGGATTCCGGCTCTTTCCCTTCGCGGCGGAGGTCATCGGGGGCGGTTGAATCAATCAGGGCTCGAAGCCGGGCTGCTTCGGCAGCCGCATCATGAACGAACTTCTGAAAAAGCCCCAATTGATGGCGAATCCCCAGGGACTCGAGCCGGGAGTCCGGTTCGCTTCGTACCGATGGTCTGCCCCTTGTGCCAGTTCGCTCGGCGTTTTTTCGCCCAATCGAAGGAACGGGCGGCGCATCAAGGCGGTCGAGCCACGTTCCGAGAAGCGAATTCCCGCAGCGGATGTGGTGCTCGAAATAGGTCAAAGGTCTGTCGCCAGCCACGGATTCAATCCATAGGGCTACTCGAGCAAGCTGGACAGCCGTCGGGTTGAGGTCCACGCCGAAAAGGCACCGTTCAGCAATTCGGCGTTTGCACCAGGCCCGGGCTTCGGAGTTGGCGGCCCGGGCTTGCTCGTCGGATGACCGCCAGTCTGTGTCCCAACCCTGGCCGGTGGTACTTCGAAAATCGCGCGGCGGCCGGCCGTTATATTCCTCAACATATGTCTTGTGAAGCGCCTGGCCGAGAAAGCGCATGGCTTCGACCAAAAAATGGGCACTCCCGCAGGCAGGGTCGAGGATGCGGAGGCGCTCGATTTCGGCGGCTGTCTTTCCTTTGACAAGGGGCCCCAAAGTGTGCCGGACGAGGTCCCGGACGAGGGCGCGCGGAGTGTAGAACGAACCTGAGCCTTTCTTTGCCGGCCCAGGAACGAATAGGAACGTCCCGGGCTCGAGCTTTCGAATGAGCCAGGCCGTGGCGCCCTTGGCGACCGCCTCATCGGTTTCTTCACTATCGCCTGCATTTTCGTCTGCTCCCTCGATATTGGCATCTCTTTCATCGCTCGAATCGGGTGTCTCCGCTGGAATCTCGGGTTCGAACTCCTCACTCTTATCTACGGCTATCTCTTCATCGCCAGAACTTTCCGGATGGAGGCCGGCGGCGGATGTTCCCGAGACAATGTCGAAGTCGCCGCGAAGAACCAGGTTCTTCTGTTCACAGAGACGGACGAGGTCGTCGGGAGAAAGGCAAAATGTTCGTCCCTGGACCCGGATTTCCAAAGTTGTCTTACGGGCGATCCGAGGTTCGTATTCGAGGAGGCCTTCATAGACGGTCCCCAGGTTCTCGATATCAAGCTCACGGAAAGAGACGCGTTCCCGGCCGACGCCGTGCCTTGGAGTCGACGTAGCGAGGTCGATAATAATCCGGGCGACCAGGCGGTCGGAGAGGTTTGTCGCTTCGATGATTTGGCCTTCGGGTGTCTCGGGGCTGAAAAAGTCGCTCCCCCGGGGAGGGATGTTTTCCCACTGGCTGATGCGGGGAAGGCCCTTATCATAAATCCGGAAAAGCGCGCGCAGCCGGCGCCAGAAGGAGGAGCGGTTTTCCGGCCAGGAGAATTCGGGGTTGGCCAGGATTTCCTCGAGGAGGCCTTGGGCGGAATAGCTTTCACGGTAGATCGGGTGACTGTCGAGGCGGGGGTCGCGGGCTTCGGCGTAAAGGATAAAGAGGATGCGGTAAAGGCAAGTCAGAGCGGCATCGCGGTAAAGGCGGAGGTCGGCATCGCTAAGCTCGAGAGGGGAGTCAAACCGGCCTCGGGCGACCGCCTCTTGAATCAATGCGCCGATGAGCGATTCCGCCGCCGTGAAGACCGCGGCCTTGAGGTCATCGGAGACCTTTTCGGCATGGGCCCGGCTTTCTTTCTCGATTTCATCGATCGGGGCCTTGCCTTCTGCATCCGGGAGGAAAGTCGGCAAAGAACAGAGCCGGAGAAAAGCGGAGAAGGATTCGGAGTCTCCGTCTTCAGCCAGGCCCGCGAGGTCAACTTCGAGGTGGGCTCCATGGGGGCCTTCGCCCGGGGCGCGGACAAGTCGCAGGCGTTCGCCGGTAACAAGAAGTCCATAGCGAAGGCTGGTCTTGGCGAGGGCCGATTCGACCCGCCTCATGGGATTGGCCATGCCGCGGCCGGCATCAAGGTCTTCATCCCATGAACCGCAGTAAGAGAGGACGACGGGCTTGTCTCCTCTTTCCTCGGATTCGGCTGATACGAAGAGGCCGTGGACCCGGTTTTCGCCGGCGCCCAGATGGAAGCCCAAAACATCGCGGAGAAGGGGTCGGATGAATCTCTCGCGGCAGGAATCGGCATCGGCCGCCCGGCCCTCGGCACGCTCACGGATTCGGCGGAACCGCAAATAAGCGAGGTCCGTGTCCCAGTCGGTTACCCTTTTCTTCCGGCCGCGGGCGGGAGCCGGGGTGAATACACTTCCGAGATAATAATCGGAGAAAAATCCCCGGACGTTCCTAAGGTGACTGAGGCTCATTGTCCTCCTCTGGAAGGAACAAGGAATAGAGCTCCAAGCGGCTGGGGAGGGGACGGGTCGGCGACCTTCATGAAAATTTGAATTTCCTTCCGCCTGCGGTCCTTGAAAGCCTCGACTGCGGCTTTTCGGGCGGCAAAGCTTCGGGGTCCGGGGTCGCTCGGGTCGCTGAAGAGGCGCCGCTGACCGGTTTCTTCGATGAGCCTCCGGGCCCTCTTTTCCTCCTCCTCAATTTCCCGAATCCGGTCAGCGCTGTCCAGGTCAAGCTCCTTGAGCATGCTTTCGGCCAGTTGGGTGCGTTTGGACCGCAACTCGTCCGCCCGTGAGGCAAGCCAACGCGAAGCTTCCTGTTTGGCCTGTTCTTTCATAACTTCAAAGCATGAAGCGAAAAGGCGTTCGATTTGATTCGGATCAGCCTCCTCAGCAGATTCGGGTTCACTCAGATACCTGAGATTTTTGATCGGATCGCCTAAAATCTCACCCTTTATATTGACTTGAATAGCCAGAATATGCTCTTCCAGGCCGCCGTCTTCATATCGTATAGCACCGTGAAAGGTGAAGACGATAGAGGGGGCATCGGCGGTGGATACGACACGGGCGGCAAGGCGGCGGGGAGTCAGGCCATGGGCCGTGGAATAAACTTGAAGGAGTCGGCGACGGGCGTCCTTGGAAACAGCCTGGGCGAGGGGATGAAGCGGCGTGATGTATTCAACTTCGTCGGCCCTGTAGCGCACGGCAACCGACCGGCGGAAAGTGGCCGCGGGGTAGGAAGTGAGTACTTTTTCCCCTCTAAAAGGCAAAGGAACATCGATTCGAAAGACGCCCTCGCGCTTGGGGTCCGGGCGAACGGCGGATTGCCCCAACGTGCCGATAATGATTTCCTCGAGTTCCGTATCATCGGGAAGCAGCGGTTCCGAGGTATGAAGAAGGCGGCAAACCTTTTCTTCTTCCCCGTTTCCGGTTGGGCTCAAGGTCAAGAGATGCCGGGAGTTCTTGATGAATTCGGCGGTCCGGTCCTCGAACAGACGGACGAGCCCCACTTTTTGAGCTTCAATGTCGGAGGCTTCCGGGTTTAACTCGACGAGACCATTCTGGATGTCGCCTTTTCCATATAAGACCCCCAGGATGTCCGGAGTCGAGATCCGCTGGCGGGCCATTTCTTCGATCTTTTGGACAAGCCGGTCGAGGACTTCGTCTTCGGGGCTGTTCGGGTAAAAGAGATACCGGATGATAGGTTCCCTCGTCTGCCCGTAACGGTCCACGCGACCGTTGCGCTGCTCGAGGCGGTTGGGGTTCCAGGGAAGCTCAAAGTGGATGACGCGTCGGCAGGTGCGTTGAAGATTCAGACCTTCGCTGGCCGCATCCGTGGTCAAGAGAATGCGGGTTTCGGGCTTTTCGAAAATCGCTTCACGAGCCAATCGCTGCCTGCGGCTCAGGCCGCCGTGGAAAAGAACATACCGGCCGGCGAGCTCCTGGTCTATGTCGAACCGGGATCGAAGGGCTTCGAGTGTATCCCTGTATTCGGTGAAGACGATCGCCTTCTCCTTGGGGTCCTTTGAGAATACGCTCTTGAGCTCGAGGATGAGAGCTTCGACCTTCGGGTCGGCAGGAGGAAGCTTGGCGAACAGGCGTCGGATCCCGTTAAGGGCGCTGATCTCGGCCCTGCGGCGGCGTTCTTCACGGGGAATGGCGCTTTGCAAAATCTTGATGGCAGTTCTCTCTGCCGCGGTCTCTGTGAGAGGGATGTCGGAGCGCAGGTCGCGGATCTCGGCGGGAGTGGGCGGTTCTTCTCTGAGCTCTTCTTTGCGTAGAGATTCAAGCCGGTAGTCAATGGTTTTTTCGAGCGCGGCGCGGCTCGATAGGGCACGCTTTTTGATGATCTGCATGGCGAAACCGATGAGCTCCGCGTCTTCGGTTTGGCGGGCCTGACGAGCTGTCTGCGAGCAATATGACGCGACTTTCTTGAGAAGCTCTTTTTCCGGATCGCTCAGATTCGTGACGGGAATCCCCGAAACATGTCGCTTCGGAAAGAGGGGTACCTCGCTTCCGTCGGGGAGGCGGCGCACGATCTGGGATTTCATCCGCCGAATCCGCGCGGCTTCCATGCGGCGCTCGAGGTCGGCCAGAGAGCCGTGGAAGGTCGCCAGGGTCGGTTCGACGAGTTCGATGAGCGACCGGAAGGAGTGGGGATAACCGTTGTGTGGAGTCGCGGTTAAAAGAAGGAGTCCGCGGGAGGAATCGCGAAGGGCTGAGCCAAGCCTCGTGCGCTGGGTTCGATAGGGGTTTTCTGGAGTGCCGGCTTCGGCCAGCGCATGCGCTTCATCGACGATGATGAGGTCCCAACGCTTGCGAAGGGCCCGGTTCCGGACGGTGTCTTTTTTTAAGAAGTCCAGGGAAGTGATGACGCGAGGAAGAGCATCCCAGGGGCAGACACCAGCCGGGAGGTTTTTCTGGACCGTTGAAAGCTCGGCAGCATTCCCGATGATCGTGAATTCCAAGCCGAACTTGTCAAAAAGCTCATCATGCCATTGGTCCATGAGCCCGGGCGGGGTCACTACGAGCACGCGCGAGGCCCGGCCGCGAGCCATGAGCTCGAGCATGGCCAATCCGGCTTCAATCGTTTTGCCCAATCCGACATCGTCGGCGATGAGAAGAGCCGGCCTGACCTTAGCCAGGATGCGAAGTGTCGGAGCCAGCTGATATGCCTCGAGGGCGACGCGGCCGAAGCGAACTCCCGAGAGGACGCCGGACTCTCTGATGAGCGAGGCGCCGAGCATGCGGTGCGCCCGGGACCAGGCTGAGAATGAGTCGAGACCGCGAAGGTCAAATTCGAGCTGCTGGCCAGGGAGGATGCAAACGTCTTCGGGTGGAGAAATTATGGTCAGTTGAGATGGTGCGGCCTCGTCCAAGGCATGAAGCTTCAGGATAGCTTGCGTGGCGTATGGTGCGCTGACTTCCCTCACAACCCAGGGGCGGTCGCGAACCAGGAGGCGGTCGCCAGGCTTAACCCCTATCGACACAGGCTGAATTTATTCCTTATTCGGATAATTCCTATTGAAATATCTTTGGCCCTTTATTCATGAACAAAAAAATCATACTTCACTGAAACTAATAGCATAAGAATCGACAACCGGTCAACCCTTTTTATGGTGTCAGAAGATAACTCCTCCTCATAGATTTCGCAGAACTTCTCCTGGTGCATCCGGTTCGCCCTCTCGACTTGTCCATTCAGTTTAGGGGAGCTCGGGGGAAGCTCAGAAAAAAGAATATTTCGTTGGCGACAAGGATCTTAAAAGTGATCTTTAAACTCTAAGCCGTAATAAATCTTGATGGCCCTGATGGAAAATGAAAATTTCTTACGCAGATAATGGAGAAAATTTGTCCTCTCCTTGTTGGTATGTCTCTTATATGCTTTCAGGCCATCTAATCTGGTGGCCACATCTCTGGTCATGAATTGATAGCGAACCTCCTCAAGCTAAAGATGCATCTGCAAAGTATCCACCTCGACCAGGTCCCCATGTCACTGCATTCGATAGTGCTTCGCTCTTTTCACTTCGTAGCGGGGCTTGCGCTATCTCGGACCCTTGAGCTTCGCCCGACAAAGAATATCCGGGTCGACCAATCAAATTCCGTGCCCGAAGCCTCTTCAATACTGGCTCCTTGCTGATGCATAAAGCTCAATCTCTTGCCTATTCCATAAAACCGCCGCTTTTCCCTCCCCCATTGGGGAGCGGCTTCTTTAGTTCACGAATATTCTGCGCCAACGCCACTGGCATCTCGGCCTTTCGATCTCAAGGAGGCCGCCTTGAGGTCTCCCTTAAGGTCGTTAGTTCATAGGGGTCAAGCCGCTTTCTCAACGATAAACATCTGGGATGAGATGTCATGGTGGCGGCGGGTCTTGTGGGCATTGCGACAGCGACGGGAATAATCGAACCATCGCAGCCTCTTGGCCGCCTTATTATTGATTCTCCCCTGGCGCACCAGAGAATGAATAAATTCTGAATCAAGGATGACTTTCCCGTATACCCGAGATTAATGATGATTCATAATCGCGCCTATTCTATCTTAACACTTCACTAATGTATATAATCCAGTAAAGACCATCCCCTGCCTCCTCTCTGTCCTTTTCTCCCTCTACTTGACTTTTATTCAATCATTGAACCTTCCTGGGCAAATAATACTCTGAGGAAGCCATCTGCTTATTATGAATTTGGTAGGCCGAGAAAAAATTAATAACTTCCGCGATTTTAAAACAGAAAAAACCCAAGTTTAGGGCTCGGGTCAAAATATTTCTCAATTTTATCCAGAGGGAAGAGCGGTCATGAGTTCTTTTTTAAAAGAGAAACCAACAAGAAGGAGGGGGGAGTTACCAGGGCTCAAAGAGACCAGAAGGTGTTTTTGGCTATATGGAGACTTTTGTCGACCGAGAGCTGATAAAGTCGTTTTTGAAGCGGCTGTTGACAAGGCCAATAAGTTGAGTTCGATATCCGAGACAGAAATGATTTTAGCAGCTAATTAGGGAACTGAAGCGGAGAGATTACGATGGCCATTTTGCGGACTAAATTTGACAAGACCAGGGCTTGCGACCTCCATTTTGGCCGAAGATAAATTAAAACGAAAAAGGAGGCATTTGGCCCACCGGCTTCGTCGGCGCGAAGAAAAATTCCTCCGACTTTTGGGTTCTTATCTGGTTAAGGAATCCTGGAGCGGCGCTGGCGCAGGACTTCAAAGAGAAAGATTGCGGCGGCGGCCGCCACATTCAGGGAATTGGTCTTACCGACGAGAGGGATAGAAAGGAGGCGGTCGCAATGCTTGCGGACAAGCGGCCTGAGACCCCGGCCTTCGGAACCAAAAACAAGGGCCACTGGCTGGGTATAATCGAACTCGAACCAGAGCCCCGCTGCCGGCGCTTCTGCTCCCACTACCCAGATACCCTGTCCTTTGACTTCCTCGAGAGCTCGAGCCAGATTCTTAACCCTGGCCACTTTTAGGTGTTCTAAGGCGCCGGCCGAGGCTTGATAAACCGCCGCTGTCAGGCCGACCGAATGCCGCTCAGGAAGAATAAGACCATCAACTCCGGCGGCTTCAGCCGAGCGAACAATGGCCCCTAAATTTTGAGGGTCTTCCACCTCGTCCAGAAACACGAGGAAGGGACAGGAAGAGGAAGCCAGAATAGACTCGAAGGAAACAAATTCTTTGGCGGCCACCAGGGCGACTATGCCCTGATGATGGGAGCTTAAACTGTTGAGTTTCTGGTGGGGGACAAAAACTACGGGGATATCAGCCTGGCGGGCGAGCTGAATAACCAGTCGGAAGCGCTGCGGCGATGCCTCCTTAGAAAGAAATATTTTATTGAGCCGCTGCGGCGAGCGCCGAAGAATCTCCAGGATGGGCTGCAATCGGGCTAATTTTTCCATCTAATCCATCTCAGCTTTTTCTTTGTTTTCAATTTCTAAGTTAATTTCCGAATTGATGGATATAAATATAAGTCAATAAAAAAACATCGGCTAATCTCTTATCCATTTCCTCCTTAACGATTAAAAGACAAAAGACCTTTTTCTTCTCCATAACCCTACTCTTTTTTCTTTTATTTTCATTCCTGCATCCAAGATAACTCATTGTCCTTTGATTAACTGATTACTATACTTTTCCCTTCCAATTTAAATAATCTTTAAACTTTTCTCGAGCCTCCTTAGTCTGAAGGCCGGTGGCCAGGCCAAAATAATTTTAGTCCCCTGTCTTTCCTTCTAAATAAAGGAGCATTTTTTCCGCTCGCTGCTGACAGCTCAAGATGGGCCGAGGCAAGCTTAGCTTGGAACCGGTCTCAATTAAAGGAATCAGCCGGTCAAGTTCTAAGCCCGAGCCTCGGGCGGTCAGAGCAACTCGAATTGGCTGGTACAAATTTTTCCCTTTCACCCCAGTCTCTTTTTTTATTTCCGTTACTATCCGGTTGAACTCTGCCGGGCTGAGCTCGGTCACTTCTTTGGCCTTTTGACAGAAAAGAGAGGCTACCCGACGCGAAGCTTCCTCCCCCAAGACAGTTTTAGCCTCTTCATCCATCGCCTGAGGTGAAAACTCGAAAAGCAGGTGAAAACGAGCGGGAAGCTCGTTGAGGCGGTCAACAGCTTCACTGAAGCTATCCACGGCCATTTCCAGCCAGCTCCAGTGAGTCGCAGTCATAGTTTTGGGAAGGAGGCCGGCTTCGAGCAAGAAAGGATAGGCCAGCTGCGCTTTCTCCGCCAGAGGCAGACGTTTTAAGTGCTGTCGATTTAACCAGTAAAGCTTTTCATAATCAAAGATAGCGGCGGAGCGGCTCACCTTCTTGAGGTCAAAAAGAGAGACCAGTTCCTCGCGGTTTAAAACCTCGTGGCCCTCGGGTGGGGCCCAGCCTAAAAAAGCCAGATAATTGAAGAGGGCTTCAGGAAGTACCCCCATCCGGGCAAATTGGTCCACCGAGGTGGCGCCATGCCTTTTGCTTAAGCGAGTATTATCCTGCCCCATCACCATCGAAAGGTGGGCAAATAGCGGCGGCTCGAAATTTAGTGCCTGGTAGACCAAAAGCTGGCGAGGCGTATTGGAGATGTGGTCTTCGCCTCTAATCACATGGGTTATAGACATCAAATGGTCATCAACGACGACGGCATAATTATAAGCCGGCAAGCCGTTGGAGCGAACAAGAATCGGGTCGCCAATCAGGCTCAGGTCAAAAGCCAAGTCTCCCCGGATAAGGTCGTGGTAGGTTATTTCGCCCTTTTCCGGCACTTTAAGACGAATTGCGGCCTTCTCGCCTGCTCTGACCCTCGCCAGAGCCTCTTCCGGGTTTATCTGGCGGCAACGGCCGCTGTAGCGTGGGGAAAGGCCGCGAGCCAGAGCCACTTTTCTTTCTTTTTCCAAATCTTCGGGCGAGCAAAAACAGTAATAAGCTTGGCCAGAAGCTACTAATTTTTGAGCGTAGTCAGCATATATTTCCAACCGCTCGGATTGACGGTAGGGCCCAAACCGGCCACCCACATCCGGTCCCTCGTCCCAATCAATGCCGAGCCACCGCAAATCGGCCAGGAGCCTCGCCTCATACTCTTCCTTAGACCTTTCGATATCGGTATCTTCGATTCTGAGAACAAAAATGCCCCTGGTTTGCCGGGCAAAAAGCCAGTTAAAGAGGGCGGTGCGGGCATTGCCGACGTGGATATAACCTGTGGGGCTGGGAGCAAAACGAACTCTCACTTGACTCATCGGCTTCATGATAAGGGTTGAGGTGGAGGCGAGTCAAGGAAGCGAAGAAAAATAGCGCCGGAGATAGCGGACGATACGCTGACTGGCTCGACCGTCGCCGTAGGGATTTTGGGCTCTGGTCATTTTCTGATAGGCCGAGCGGCTCCTCAGCAATTGCGCCGCTGAGGCGACGATTTTTTTCGTATCTGTGCCGACCAGCCGAGCCACACCCGCCTCGATCCCTTCCGGCCTTTCTGTAACCTGCCTTAAGACTAAGACAGGTTTATGAAAGGTGGGTGCTTCCTCCTGAATTCCTCCCGAGTCAGTAAGGATGAGCCAGGCCCGGTTCATCAGAGCCAGGAGGTCAAGATAGGGCAACGGCCCAAGCAAATGGAGACGCGGGGCTCGGGCCAAAAGGGAAAAAACTGTTTGTCGAACGTTCGGGTTGGGATGGACAGGATAAACGATTTCTATGTCCGGGAAGGCGCTTACCAAACGCCGTAATGCCTGGCAGATGTGGACAAGGGGTTGACCGAAGCTTTCTCGGCGATGGGCGGTTACCAGAATCAGGCGCCGGTCAGGTGGAATTTTAACCGGGAGGGCATGTTCATCTATTCTTGGCTTCATGGAGAGAAGGGCGTCGACGACGGTGTTGCCAGTAAGCACAACGGAGCGTGGGGGTATGCCCTCGTTCCTTAGATTAGCCACCGCCTTTTTAGTCGGCGCAAAATGAAGAGTCGCCAAGGCTGAAATAAGCCGGCGGTTAATCTCTTCAGGGAAAGGTTGGTAGCGGTTGAGGGTCCTGAGCCCAGCCTCCACATGGGCGACAGGAATTTTTAAATAAAAGGCCGCCAGGGCCACAACCATGGCAGTAGTCGTATCTCCTTGAACCATAACCAGGTCAGGCGCTGTTTCTTTAAGCACCTTACTTACCCGGAGCATAACCCGGCTGGTGAGCCGGTCGAGAGATTGGTTGGGCTGCATAAGGTTGAGGTCAATATCAGGGGTAAGGGAAAAAATGCTTAGCATTTGGTCGAGGAGGCCGCGGTGCTGGGCGGTGGCTAAAAGCAGCGGCTTAAAATCCTTAGGATAGCGCTTTATTTCTATGATGACTGGGGCTAATTTAATCAACTCCGGTCTGGTGCCGAAGGCGATTAAGATGCGCGGCGTCATCCTGGTTCCCGCAGAAGCCCTAATTTTATTTTTCTTCTCCGCTTCAGTCAATAATAATTAACCCTCATCCTTAAAAAGTCGGCTGTTTTTGTCTCCTTTTTATTATCAATATTCAACTTCTTTTTCACTCCCAAAGCTCTTTTTCATGAAAAAAAAGGGATTTTTATAAGTCATCACTTTAGGCCGCGGGGTTTCTTCCGAGGCTTCATTGCCTAACCAAAAAAAGAAGCATCTCAAGAACCGTGACGGAAAAAAGATGGAAGAGCATAATATTTTTTTAATATTTTTTTGATATGATATATTAGAAGGCGACTCAATTAGAGTCACGACGAGTCAGATAAAAGATGAGACAACGCCTATTAGTTGGCCTGGTTAGCCTTCTTTTTCTCTCTCTGGCCTCAGCTTTTAGCCAGAGTGTTTTTATTTTTTATGACGGCTTAGAGGGAAAATCTGAAGCCTTTAAATCAGCCTGTTTCCTCAACCGCCTGCTGGGTCATTTTAAGATAGAGAGAAGCTCAGTTCTTTCCATCCGGAATTATGTCCAAGGTTTAGCTCTGCAGCCTGATTTTCTTTTTCTTGTCTTTGAGGAGGGTCAGCCTGAATTTCCGGCTGTTTTTTTGACTGACCTCGCTCAGCGGCCGAAAACAACTCTTTGGGTAAATATGCATATCGACCGCTTTTTAGAGACTGAAGCGGAGAGGCTCGGTTTTGTTTATGATGATTGGGAGGAAAGAACTGACTGGAAGGTTTGGTATAAAGGAGAAGATTTTTCGAAGGAAGACCCAGGGCTTAATCGGCTCAAGCTGCCGGCCCCGGATAAGGTCGAAGTCATGGCAACGATTTCTTCTCCTGACGGCCGTACCTTTCCCTATGTCTTAAGAAGCGGCGAATTCTGGTACATAGCTGATTCTCCCTTTTCTTATGCCTATGAAGGCGGCCGCTTTCTGATTCTCGCTGACCTTCTTCATGACATCTTAGGCCAAGACCATGCTGCCTCGCATCAAGCTTTAGTGCGGATTGAAGATATTAACCCCGAAGATAACCCGGCTTACCTGAAGCGCTTAGGTCGATGGCTGGAAAAAGAAGGTATTTCGTTTTCCCTTTCGCTTATCCCCATTTTTCGTGACCCCTCAGCTCAGCAGGAAGTCCGTCTTTCCGAAAGGCCGAAGCTTGTGGCCGCTCTTAAAGAGTTAGTTAATCGGGGGGCAACAATTGTCCTTCATGGAGCGACCCATCAACATCAGGGGAGAACGGCCGAAGATTATGAATTTTGGGATGATATTTCTGGCCAGCCCATACCCCATGAGACTCAGGATTGGGTGGAGGAGAGAATCAGGTTAGGGCTGGAAGAATGCTTGCGTTGCGGCCTTTATCCTTTAACCTGGGAAACCCCTCATTACTCTGCTTCCCAGGAAGATTATCGCTTGATAGGCCGCTTTTTTGACTCCCTTTATGACCGGGTGATGGCTGCGGAGCTTGCAGGGACTCAGCAAATTTTTCCTTATCCAGTTTTTTTGCCCGACCTTAAGGTCCAGGTAATCCCGGAAAATCTTGGTTATATCGATTTTGAAAAACCCGACCCGGCCCGGCTTATCGAAAATGCCCGGAACATGCTCATTGTCCGGGATGGCTTAGCTTCTTTCTTTTTTCATTCCTTTGTCCCTTTGAAATACTTGCAAGAAGTCTGTTTAGCCATGAGGTCCATGGGCTGGAATTTTATTTCGACTCGTGATTTTGCCTGTAATTTGCGAACCGATTCTTTGTGGGTGACTTCAGCCGGCGGCGAGGGAAGTATTCGTTTACGCAGCGAATATGTCCACGAACTGCTGCTTGACCGTCAGGGTAAGACAGTAAGCGAAAGCCATTCCTCTGAACCTGTCGATGGCCTTTGGCCGCAGAAAATAGCGCTTCCGCCTGGGTCCCTCTACGTCCTGGAGGCCAAGTCTTCTCTGCCCGCCAAGCCCAAGACTTTTCCGGCCAGCCTAACTTCCAGCCTCAAAGAGATTCTTAAGCCCGGTCCGGAGGCGGCGCCAATTCGCCTAAACAAAACCGCAGTTATGGCAGTGGAAAATATTAGCGGCCAAGAAGAAAATGATATTAAGAGTTTCCTTTCAGTTTTTCGGGTTTTTGGTCTCAATCCAGGGGTAATGTCTAAAAAGAAGTTAGGGGGTTTAAGGCCCGGCCAACCCGACCTTCTCGTCATTCCCAATCCTGTGGCCCTTAGGATTAGTGCGGCTGAGGTTAATCGGATTGTTGATTATGTTTATGCTGGCGGCCAAGTCATTTCAGACGGCCCCTCGCCGCTTATCGAGAGGCTTAGTTTCCAGTTGGGCCAGGAAAAAATGACTCTAAGGGGGATTAAGGAGACCACCCTGCCCGCGCCTGTTTTTGAGTGGTCTTCTCCGGCTCTAATCCCGGCTTTTAATTTCGAGGCCGGTTTGGTCCTGGCCCGCGATTTAGAACAAGGTTCACCCGTCGTCGTCCTTCGCTCTGTAGGCCGAGGAAAAGTGCTTTTCTTAGCGGCGCCTTTTGACCCGGTAACGCCCTTCGGGGTTAGTCGCTATCCCTATTTTGTCTATTATCTAAAAAATAATCTCGGTCTTCCCTTTTTGGTTCGCCGCCATAACTTAGAGCTCTATTTCGACCCGGGGTTGCGACCGGAAGTGAGCTGGGAGAAATTGGTCCGGCATTGGCGGGCGTCAGGGGTTAAGGTCATCTATTTAGCCACTTGGCATTTTTATGAAAAATATCAATTTCCTTATCGCTATTTTATCGACCTCTGTCATCGCTTCGGGATTGCCGTCTACGCTTGGTTTGAGTTGCCGCAGGTAACCCCGCTTATCTGGGAAAAACATCCCGAGTGGCGAGAAAAACAGGTCAACGGCCAAGAGGCTCGCAACGGGTGGCGTCTGCCAATGAACCTTTTTCATCCCCAAGCCCGAGAGGCAGCCCTTAGTTTTTTCCGACAGATGCTTCTCGACCACGATTGGGATGGCGTTAACTTAGCTGAGCTGGCCTTTGATACCGACCAGGGTCTGCTTCACCCAGAAAAATTTACTCCCGGGAACGAAGTGGTTAGCCGGCTGTTTCGCCAAAGAGAGGGGTTTGATTTGGCGGAAGTTTTCCGCGTTGGTTCTCCTTTTTATTGGCAGCATAATAGCCAGGCCTATCAACGCCTGCTGGCTTTTAGACGAGACTTGATAAAGGAATTACACGTCCTTTTTCTCGAAGAAATACAGAAAATAAATGATTACAAAAAGGCTCAATGGGAAGTCATTGTTACCAATTATGATTCCTTGGTTCATCCGGAAATCACCGAACAATGCGGGGTGGACACCAGAGATATTATTGATTTAATGGACGAGTTTCCGTTTGTCCTGCAGATAGAAGACCCGGCCCGCAGTTGGATAGACCTCCCCTCCCGCTACCAGGATTATCTTGAGGTTTACAAGCCAATTATTCCTGACTTAAACCGTTTAATGTTTGATATTAACGTCGTTCCCTGGAGAGATATCCGGAAGACACCTTTTCCCTTAGCTCAAGCTTGCGGTAACGAGCTGGCCACACTGGTTTTTTTCGGCCAGCAACCCTCAGGAAGAGTCGCTCTTTATTCTGAGGCGACCATTCTGCCTCTGGACTTGGTTCTTCTGCCTTTTGTTTCCGCGGCTGATGTCAGCCTTGAGGCCAAAGGTGATGGTTATCTCTTAAGAAGTCGCCGGCCATTTAACCTGGTTTTAAGTCGACCCGATTATCAAGCCTGGTTAAATGGCCGGGAATGGCCCCTTATTTCTGGTTCTTCGGTAGCCATTCCGGCGGGTGAAAATTATCTTCAGTTGAAGAAGTTGCCTGTTTTTCAGCCTGCTGGGCTGAGCTATCGCTTTTACCTCGACGGCGAGCTCATGGAGGTGGAGACGGCTGGCCCTTGGTATCGGTTGCTTTATTCTTCTTCTCTTCCTGTGACCTTTTCTTTTAACCAGACCCCTGGCCGCTTGCTCTTGGATAACCAAACGTGGCCTATTTTTTTAGACCAAACCAGCTTAATTTTACCCCGCGGCCGTCACTCGTTGGAAATCTATACAGAAGCCATGGCAGTGCATAAGCTAAAAACGGTGGGCTATTTTTCCTCGCTTCTCTTTTTCGTCTTGGGTTCCGTTTCTGTCGGGCTATTATTGGGCGGCTATTTTTATATCAAAATAAAGCGATGACTTTTTGGTTCTTGCTCCGAGATGGGCTGTTTATTTTTGCTGTCGTCTTTATCTGGTTAATGCTTATTTACCAGTTTGTCCTAACTATTGGCGGCTTTCTTTTCTGGAGAAAAGAAAAATTAAGAGGCGAGGCGGCGGAAGTGGCCAGGAGAGACCACTGGCCGACCATTTCTGTTTTGATCCCGGCGAAGAATGAAGCGCTGGTCATCCAGGGTTTGCTGGCTAAACTCTTAGCTCAGGATTATCCCCGCTCCAATATGGAAATAATCGTCATCAATGACGGTAGCACCGACCTTACGGCCTCCTTAGTCGAGGCAGAGATGAAAAGATACCCAGACATAATTAAATTAATCAATATTCCTCTCGAGGAGAGTGGCCGGGGCAAGGGGGCCGCTCTTAACCGAGGCCTAAGTCGCTGTCAAGGGGAGATAGTGGCCGTCTATGATGCGGATAATCTTCCGGAGAAAGACGCCTTAAAAAAATTAGTGACGGCTCTTATTGCCAATCCCAAGCTGGCGGCCGTAACCGGAAAGTTCCGGGCCTCCAACCGGCAGCGAAATTTTCTCACCAGGCTTATTAACTTAGAATCCGTTGCCTTCCAGTGGATAATCCAGGCCGGCCGGAATTTTTTCCTAAACATCGCTTTTCTGGCTGGGACGAATTATGTAATCCGGCGGGAAGTCTTAGAATCCCTTGGCGGCTGGGATGAGGGGGCCTTGACTGAAGATACTGAGCTTACTTTAAGGCTTTATGAACATGGCTGGCGGGTGCGATTTCTGCCCGCCGCCACTACCTGGGAGCAAGAGCCAGAAAAGTGGGGAACGTGGATAAGGCAGAGGACTCGTTGGGCCCGCGGCAATAACGACCTGATTCGTCGCCAGATGAAACGTCTCTTTAAAACCAAGCTTTGCTTGACTTCCATAGAAATGGCCAATCTTTTTTATCTCTATTATCTTTTTGTTTTGGCCATCATCATTTCTGACCTTTTTTTCCTTCTTTCTTTATTGGGAATTTTATCCCTTCGGTTACCAGGTCCCTACCTTGAGCTATGGGTTTTGGCCGTGGCCCTGTTTATCCTCGAAATTCTTTTGGCCTTAGCCTTAGAGAAAGAGGATTCCCTGGTCAATTTTGGCCTGGCCTGTTTAGCCTATTTAACCTACACCAAATTGTGGGCGCTGGTAGTGCTGCGCAGCTTTTTTGAAGATTTTGTGCGACGCCGGGAAAGAGTCTGGGTGAAAACGGAGAGGTTTCCGCGGCCGGAGGAACCTTGAGTTTTTTGGAGCAAGGGAAGGAGGCAAGATGAGCAGCAGAAAAATGAGATTTTTTCTTTTGGTTATCATCTGGCTGACAGCGGGGCTTAATGCCCGGGGATTAAGCCTATATCCTCAAGCTGGGGTGGAGTACTATTGGGGGGCTAATAAGTTCCGGAGCTTAAAACCCTGGTTTGGGGGGCGAATTCCTCTTTCGCCTTGGAGTTCTTTGCTTTTAAAATATACATTTCACGATTTAAGTTTTGATTATCTTCGGGATGACGGCACCAAGGCCCCGCGGGAAGCCAAGCTATCGCAGTTTATCGCCGCCATTTATTATGCTCGGGAAAAATTGGAGAGCTACGCGGCAGTTTCCCATTTTCGCGGCAGCGAAAGCTATACGGCCTGGAACTTGGATGTGGGCGCTGCAGGGAAAATTACTTCCTGGTTTGCCTTGGAAGGCGGGGTTTATCTTCTGGATGAAAGCTCCATCCTCTGGTATCCTGATGAACCGGTGCGGCGTATTCAGGTGGGCGCCCTGCGGGCAGGCTTAGATATAAAAATAACTGACGGGCTTAATCTTAATCCCCAGGTTTATTTTTATCGTAATTCCGAAAAGGTTACTGCCACCAATATGGCGGTCAGTCTTATTTTTATTCCCCGCGAACCTTTTACCTTTGTTTTTACTTTCTGGAATTACCGGGAATCAGCTCAGTACCGTTTTTCTGGCCAATATTTTTCCGTCGGCCTGCACTTATATTACTGACCTCTATTTGTTTGCCTTAGAGGTCGGATAAATTTTAAGCCAGCAAGGTGTTATGTTTTAACGACTCTCCATTTTATTAAAAAAGAGCCTCGGAAAGATATTTATAAACCCTTATCTTTTCTAAGTGTTAAATAACGAGGGGGAGTCATCTTAAAAACCGTGACGGAAAAAGAAGAATCTGCTTCCTATTCAAATTAGAAGCCGTCATGGAAATAAAGCTTAATAACGAGGGCAGACAGGAAAGAATGATTAACCAGGGCGTTTCTTTAGCGCATTTTAAGCTTGTCTGTCTTCTGGTAGCCAGCGGGCACGGAATAAGCCGAAGCCGGGGCTGTTTCCTTTCTGATTTCTATAGTCTCACCGGTGCTTCGGATCTTGGCGCCCATCACTTCCCCCGTCTGTTCGTAGGCTATCCAGTAGCCCTTAATTTTACGTATCTCCGCTAAGCTGGCATCGTCGACTCTCATCATGAGCTGCAGAACAGGGCTGTAGAATTTATCCAGAAACTGGTCGACGTTAAAGGGAACGTCGGTGGAAGCCCAAACAGTCATCTTCAGCGGCATCATCATCATGGAAATAGCTACTTCATAGCCCGAGCACTGCCAGGAACCCACGGTCTTGGTCTGGCCAAGGGGTTTCACCGTGACGCTCATCTTCATCATCGCCATCATCTGGGCCATTTCTGGTGGTACCAGCTTGCTTAGGTCAAGGGGGAGAGATGTTTCGAGATAGCTTTTGTCTTTATGGTCAATGAGGTAAAGCAGGTTTTTCTTGGTGTCGATGATAATTGATTGGTCCTGGCTATGAGAAGCAAATTTGTCTTCCCCTATCCACTGCTCGGTTATTTCGTTTTTTTCGGGCTGAGATTGACCCATGACGGTGAAAGCGTCGGTGTGCGATTTAGTTCTTATGTGGATGTCGGCCGCGGCCAAGGCGCAAGAAAAAAGTAAAACTACCAAAAGGGAAATAATTTTTTTCATCGAGCCTCCTTTAAAGCTTCCGCTTATTATAGGCCAATGGCCCGCTTAAAGCAAACGGAGCCGGTAAGACAAGATTCAGCAGGCCAAATGATTTTTCTTGACTTATCAAGGAAGAATTATTTAATTATATTTTTCCCAGGAGGGAGAAGGGCCGATGTTTATCTGGGTTTTTCATCGAGTGACGGGGCTTTTGATGATTGTCTTTTTAGGCATCAAGTTCTTAACTTCTTTTTTTCTGATGACTAAGGATAAAAAACCAGACTGGGCTCTGGCCCTCCATACCAGCCCCGTAATTGATGTCGTCTTGATTGTGGCTGTCGTCTTCCACGCCCTCTACGGTCTGCGAACCGTAATCATGGACATGGGTTGCCGCCGGGAGAAATTCTTATTCTGGTTGTTTACGGCCCTCGGCACGGTTTTAACTGCCGCCATGCTGCTTATCTATTTTACCCGGAATTATTGAATGCTAAGTTACGATATCCTGATTGTGGGTGGGGGGCTCGCGGGATTAGCAGCGGCCCATCAAGCCGACCCTTCCCTTTCCGTCGCTTTAATTTCGCGAGTTCATCCGCTCCGCTCTCATTCTGTCGCCGCCCAGGGAGGTATCAACGCGGCTTTGGGCAATCACCCTGATGGTCGGGATGATAACTGGGAAAAGCATGCCTTTGATACGATTAAAGGCAGCGATTTCCTGGCCGACCAGGATGCGGCCGAGCTCCTTTGCCGAGAAGCCGTGTCGCTGATTTATAAGTTAGAAAGGATGGGTGTTCCTTTCAGCCGTTTTCCCGGCGGAGTTATCGCTCAAAGGCCTTTTGGCGGGGCCGGGTTTCCTCGCACCTGTTATGCCGCGGACCGCACGGGACTCGTCATCATGCATACCCTATTTGAACAGGCGTGGCGGCGGCGGCTTCGTTTTTATTCTGAATGGTTAGTAACTCGGCTCATCATCGAACACGGAGTTTGTCAGGGAGTTGTGGTCTATGATTTGACCTCCGGTCAAATCTACCCTGTCAGGGCCAAAGCGGTCATCTTCGCCACTGGCGGCTATGGCCGGGTTTATCTGAAGACGACCAACGCCTACATTAACCATGGCAGTGGTATCGGGATCGCCTACAAGGCTGGCGTGCCGATTAAAGATATGGAATTTGTTCAGTTCCATCCTACTTCCCTTTACAGCAAGAATATCTTAATAACAGAAGGGGCGAGGGGCGAAGGCGGCTATCTCCTCAACCGCCACGGCCGTCGCTTCATGGCCGATTATGCTCCTCAATCCATGGAATTAGCCCCGCGGGATATTGTGGCTCGGGCTATTCAGACCGAAATTGACCGCGGTAACGGGTTTGAGGGGGAATATGTGCTGCTTGACTTAAGGCACCTTGGCGCCGCCAAAATAAAAAAGCGGCTGCCCTCTGTTCGAGAGATCTGCCTGCGTTTTGCTGGTCTTGACCCGATAGAAAAACCGATCCCCATTCAGCCGGCTCAGCATTATTCCATGGGCGGCATTGATGTGGACATCAAAGGGGCAACTTCGCTCCCCGGTTTTTACGCGGCGGGTGAGTGTGCCTGTGTGAGTGTCCACGGCGCCAACCGCTTGGGCGGCAATTCTCTTTTAGAAACCATTGTCTTTGGCCAGATTGTCGGCCGGGAGGCCTCCCAATATGTTAAGAATACCCAGATAAGAGAGGCCAGCCCTCATCTGCTGGCGGCTGAAGCCAGAAGGGTGGAGGAAAGAGTTGAGACCTGGATGCGTCGGGAAAAAGGGGTAAAGGCCCATCAGCTGCTCAATCGATTGAAAGTGATTATGAGTGAAAAGGTAGGGATTTTTCGTGCCCAGCAAGACTTAGAGAAAGCCTTGGCTGAGATTGCCGCTATTCGCGAGGACTATGAAAAAAGCGGGTTTTTAGCTGGACATTGCCGCCGCTTCAGTCAGGAAATGGTTAATATGTTAGAGTTTGAATACATGCTTGACCTTTGCGAGGTAATTGCCCTGGGGGCTTTAGCCCGCCGCGAAACCAGGGGTTCTCATTATCGCCTTGATTATCCCGAGAGGAATGACCAAGAATGGTTAAAGCATACCCTGGTTACCTGGAAAGACGGCCGCCCCCAACTGAGCTATAAGCCTGTGGTCATTACTCGCTATTCGCCGGTAGCGCGATTATATTAATAATAGTCGAGGCTCATGACCCAACGCTATCTTTTTCGCCTTTTTCGGTTTGACCCGGAGAAAGACGAGGCCCCTTATTTCCAAGATTTTATTTATGAAGAAGAAAAGCCCAAAGTGATCCTGGAAGCGCTGATGGACATCCGCAATGAGCAGGATGCCACACTTGCCTTTCGCTATAGTTGTCGGGAGGCGGTTTGTGGCAGTTGCGGGATGGTGATTAACGGCGAATTCGAGCTGGCTTGTCGGACCAGGCTTGATTCCTTGGGCTCCGACACGATTATCATTGAGCCCCTTCCCAACTTGCCTCTTCAGAAAGACCTGGTCGTGGACATGGAGCCCTTCTGGCAGGCCCTCGAGGCTATCAGGCCTTACGTCATAGCGGAAATAGAAGGAAAAGCAGGGGAGGCAACCCAAAGAGAAGAAGAATTGCCTGGGTTAAAGCCAGAGGAAAATTCTTTGGCCTTGCCTTCGGGTTATCGCTTCGAAGAGAAGGAAATGGAGAGGATTGAATCCTTTACCAATTGTATTTTATGCGGCTGCTGCTACAGTGCTTGTCCGGTCGTCGCCCGGGATGAAAGATATCTTGGCCCAATCGCCTTAGCTAAACTCTACCGCTATGTCCGTGACCCGCGTGACCGCCGGGTTTTCGAGGATTGGAAGCAAATCGGCAGTTCTACCGGCCTTTGGGGCTGTGACACGGTTTTTCGCTGTAACGAAGTTTGCCCTCGAGAGGTAAACCCCGCTCATGGTATCTTGGCTTTGCGCCGACTTTATCTTTGGGAAAAGATTAAACATATTTTTAGGAAGGAAAAATGAAGTTTGCCTATTCCTGCCTCAGCCGGCGGCGGTTTCTTAACTGGCTTGGCGGCGGCTGGTTAGGGGCGTTGGGGGCAAGCCTGCTTTATCCTTTGTTGAAGTCGGCTATTCCTCCTTATCGAGAGCCGGATGAAGTGAGTTTGCCCTTAGCCGATTTTTCTGACTTGCCAGCCAACGCGGTGAAAATTTTTTCTTGGGGAATAAAGCCCGGAATCATCAAAAGAAATGAGGACGGCACCTTGCAGGCTTTTGTCGGCGTTTGTACCCACCTCGATTGCAATGTCCAGTATTTGCCCGACCAGCGGAAATTTTTCTGCGCCTGCCATAATGGCTGGTACGACGAAAACGGCCTGAACATTGCTGGTCCACCACCCAAGCCCTTGCGTCGTTTAGCCTTGACCATCGAAGGAGAGAAACTCGTCGTCCGCAAGGAAGAAAAGGTATGAAGCCTAACGGAAGAAGGTCGAGAAAAAAAATCCAAGCTTGGTGGGAGGCAAGAATTGGCTGGCAGGCGGTCCTAAGCTTCTTGCGTCAGAAAAAAGTCCCCCAAACGCCGCATACCGTCTGGCTCTATACGGGAAGCCTGATCCTGCTTTTCTTTGTAATTCAAATAGTTACGGGTGTTATTCTGGCGCTTTATTATAAACCGACGATTGCCGAAGCCAACGAAAGTGTCCGGAGGATTATGACGGAGGTGCCGCTGGGCTGGCTCATTCGCTCCCTCCATTTCTGGTCAGCCACAGGCATGATTGCCACCGTCTTTGTCCACATGGTTAGTATTTGGCTGCTTAAATCCTACCGCCGGCCGCGGGAGCTGACGTGGATGACCGGTGTTTTTCTGTTGGTCTTTACGCTCGGCTTTGGATTTACTGGCTATCTTCTACCCTGGGATAGCCTGTCCTTAGCCGCCACCAAGGTGGGAACAGATATTCCTCGAGTCATTCCCGTCGTTGGCGTTTGGGTTTCTAAGTTCCTGCGGGGAGGCGAAGATGTGGGCGCCGACACCTTAACCCGTTTTTTCATTTTTCATGTTTGTGTCCTGCCCCTTTTTATCCTTCTTTTTGTTGGTCTCCATCTTTTTCTCATTCAGAAATTGGGGATGAGCCAGCCGTTAAGATACGAAATAAAAGGGATGAAAGCGCCGGAAATTCCTTTTTGGCCAAACTTTGTCCTGCGCGAGGCAAGAGTTTGGCTCCTGGCTTTTGGGCTTTTAGTAACGATTTCTATTTTCCTCCCGCGTTCCCTTGGGCCTCAAGCCGAGATGATGGCGCCCACGCCGACAGGAATAAAACCTGAGTGGTATTTTCTTTTTCTCTTCCAAACCCTGAAGCTTTTTCCTGGACACCTTATCCTGATTAGCGGCGAAACATTGGCGGTTTGGCTCATCCTAACTGTTTTAGCCATCTTCTTTTTCCTCCCTTTTCTGGATAACCGGCCAGCCGAAAAAAAGGGGAAAATAATAACGGCGGTCTCGATTGCCTTGATTCTTTATGCTCTGGCCATGACTATTTGGAGCCTGGTTTCATGAAAATATTGTCAGAAGAGAAGAAGGCGCCCCAAAAATTTGGCCTTTTTATACTAATTTTTCTAAGGCCCCTGTTGGCTGGCTTTTTTATCATTCTTTTGATTTGGACTTCGGGTTATTCAAGCTCAAGCCTTGAAAATCCGGTGCAGCCGAGAATAGTGGGCTCGGCTTTAGGCCCTAAGGCTAACCCTTTTCTTCAGCCTGGCCCCTTTATTGCTTCTTGGAGAATTCTTCAGGAAAGGGCGCCTTTTTTTGAAGACCTACCAGATACTTCGTCGAGCCAACTGCTCCACCTCTCCTTCGAAGATAAGAGGGGAGAAAATAACCGCCTGTTAAGAGCCGAGGCTCAAGAAGCCAGGGGAAATATGGCCAAGGAGAAGAGTCAAAAGGAGCCAGCCAAAGAAGAAAGCCGCCAGGAAGCAGTTCTCAAGCCGGAATTTAAAAACATCAAGGAGAAGACAGGAGTTTATGCCTTTCTTGCCTGGTTGTGGCTGATTATTGCAGTCCTCATCTATGTATTAGGAGAGCAGATTAAGGAAGCGGACCGCCGCCATCGCTTAGGAATATAGTTCAACCCGCCCCGAGGGATTTTTTTATCATATGATTATTTACCTTATGCTGGCCAAATAGTATTCATTTTTTTTTTTGCCTACCTACCTGCCTACATATTTATCCATTTACTTATCTAATTATTACTTACTTACTTACTTACTTGCTTGCTTGCTTATTTGCTTCCTATCTATCTATCTATCTATCTATCTATCTATCTATCTTCCTTCCTTCCTTCCTTCCTTCCTCATTTCTTTTCATCTTTCTTTTTTTCCCCTTATTTTCCCCCTTCCATCTATTTTCTGAAGGTTCTCCTTACCAGTGCTTTAAGAATTGGTGCCATCTATCATATTTACCTCATATTTACCTAATTTTTTTTCTGCATTAAAAATCAGGCTACCAGGCATACTTACCTAATTTTTCCCTGGATTAGACGGCGCCGAAAATTGGCCAATAAGTGGTGGGTCGCTGCGAAAGGAAGTGCGATGAAAAGCAGGGTCGGAGCGTCTTTTTAAAAGGATGACGACAGAAAAAAAGGAAAAAGCGAGGGCCGGTGGAGCTTTGAGGCAGGGCCATCGCCGCCGCCTGCGCGAGAAGTTCCTGCGGAGTGGGATTGAGGCCTTTTTGGATTATGAAGTGGTGGAGTTACTCCTGACTCTGGCCACCCCGCGCCGCGATTGCCGTGAGCCTGCTCGTGAGGCGCTGCGGCGGTTCAAGAACCTGCGGGGTGTCCTGGAAGCCTCGCTCGAGGAGCTCCAGGAAATAAAAGGAATCGGGCCGCACAATGTCTTCGGGTTGAAATTTGTTCATGAGGTTGCCCGGCGCTTTCTGCGGGACAAAATGATGAGCCGTCCCTACTGCCGTTCTTCTCGCGAGGTGTTCGATTATCTTTTCCATTCGCTGCGCGACCTGAAGAAGGAGAAGTTTAAGGTTCTCTTTCTCGACGTCAAAAATCAGATTATCGAGGAGAAAACCCTGTTTGAGGGCACGGTTGATGCCAGCGCTGTTTACCCCCGGGAGATAATGAGAGAGGCCCTGAAACACAATGCTTCCGGTCTCATTTTTGTCCATAACCATCCTTCGGGCGACCCGGAACCATCCCTCTGCGATAAAGAGATCACTCGAGAGTTGGTTTTTGCCGCGGGCATAATGCAGCTTAAAGTTCTCGACCACATTATCATCGGGAATAACCGTTATTTCAGTTTTGCTGATGCTGGCCTCATCGAATCTTATGAACGGCTCTTTCCTTATTTAGGAAAAAATAGTTGAACCTAAAGGCCGCAGGAAATAAACTCAAGGAAGGGAGGTGGAAATGGAACCGATAGAAGCCATTGCCGCTAAGCTTGGCCTTGGACCTGAGACCTTAGAAAAATATGGCGAAGACAAGGCTAAAATCAAGCATTGGCCTGGCCGTGGCGATTTTCAGCCGCGGGGTCAGCTGGTCTTAGTGACGGCGATGACTCCCACACCATCTGGCGAAGGAAAGACCACTACGGCCATTGGCTTGGCTGACGCCCTCCAAAGAATGGGACAAAAGGCGGTGGTTGCCTTAAGAGAACCGTCCTTAGGTCCAGTTTTTGGCTTGAAGGGAGGGGCCACTGGCGGAGGAAAAGCCAGGGTTATTCCCTCGGAGGCGATTAACCTTCATTTTACCGGCGATATCCACGCCGTTACCGCCGCTCACAACCTCCTCACCGCGATGGTGGATAATCGGCTGCATTTCGACGGCGCCTGCGGCCTGCTTGATTGCCGGAAGGTGACCTGGAAGCGCGTGCTCGATATGGATGACCGGGTGTTGCGCGAAGTGATTGTTGGTATTGGCGGTCCGCTGCGAGGAATTGCCCGCGAATCGGGGTTTGATATTACCGCGGCTTCGGAGGTGATGGCCATTCTGTGTCTCTCGGTTGACCTCGGGGAGCTTAAAGAGCGGCTCAGCCGGATTATCGTCGGTTATGGGCCGGATGACCAGCCGGTTTCGGCCAAGGATATTAAGGCGGACGGCGCTATGGCCGCTCTGTTGCGGGACGCTATTAAACCCAACTTAGTCCAGACCTTAGAAGGAACGCCGGCTTTAATCCACGGCGGCCCCTTTGCTAATATCGCTCATGGGACAAGCTCAGTCATTGCGGCTCGGTTAGGATTAAGTCGCGCTGATTACGTAATCACTGAATGTGGGTTCGGGTCTGACCTGGGCGCGGAGAAATTTTTTGATATCGTGGTTCGCACAGGTCACGTGCCGCCGCCAGCGGCCTGTGTCTTGGTGGCCACGCTGCGGGCCGTAAAATATCATGGCGGCCTCTCAGTTCCCGAAACTTCCAAACCCGACTTAGAGGCAGTTAAATCCGGTTTTGATAATCTTCGCGCTCATGGGGCTATCCTCCGAACTTTTGGCCTGCCCTTGGTTGTTGCCCTCAACCGTTATCCCGATGACTCGCCGGAGGAAATAAACCTTCTGGCTTCTCTTTGCCAGGAAGAAGGATTGCGCTTGGCGGTGAGTGAGGTCTATGAGAAAGGAGGGGCAGGTGGCGAGGCCTTAGCGGCGGAAGTTTTGCGGTCGATAAAAGAAGACAAGGCGGAGTTTAAGTTTCTTTACCCCCTTGAGGCTTCTCTGGAAGAAAAAATCGAAACTGTGGCCAAAAAAATTTATGGCGCTTCCGGAATTGCCATGGAAGGAAAAACCAGGCGCAAGCTGCTGAAAATGGAAAAGGATGGCTTTCGACATCTCCCGGTTTGTATCGCCAAGACTCAATATTCCTTATCAGACGACGAAGAGCTAAGAGGTCGGCCTCGCGATTTTCGACTTATCGTCACTGACGTCTCCTTGAGTGCAGGCGCGGGATTTGTCGTTGTCCTCTGCGGGGACATCATGACCATGCCTGGCCTGCCGCGGAACCCGGCTGCAGAGAGAATCGACGTTACTCCTGAAGGGGAAATTACCGGGCTTACCTGAGTGAGAAAAGGAGGAAAGGGAGGCCTCAATTTGGGCTTAAATCCGAATTCAAATTTTGGCCAATTTATGATAAAAAGAAGGAAAGGATTTTATATTCAATCATGATTTTAAGGAGAAATAGATGTGTGAAGTCAGGGAGGTCTTTATTGTCAGCGCCGCCCGGACCGCCATTGGCGCCTATTTGGGAGCGCTGAAGGATTTTACTGCTCCTGACCTGGGGGGCTACGCCATTCATGAAGCCGTAGCCCGGGCTGGACTCAGCCCTGACCAGGTTCAGGAAGTGATCATGGGGAATGTGGTCTCGGCCGGCGTCGGCCAAGCCCCGGCCAAGCAAGCCGCAGTGAAAGCCGGCCTTCCTTACACGATTAGCTGTTATGCGGTTAATATGGTCTGTGGCTCGGGGTTAAAGGCGGTGGTTCTGGGAGCCCAAAGCATCCAGTTAGAAGAAAAGGAAGTGGTCGTGGCCGGTGGCATGGAGAGCATGAGTCGAGCGCCCCATCTTGTCTGGGGCCTCCGGGAGGGGGTTAAATTCGGCCACGTCGAGATGAAGGATGCCATGATTTATGACGGCCTCTGGTGTGCCTTTGAAAACATCCATATGGGGATTACAGGGGAAATTATCGCCGAACGTTTTGGGGCCACGCGGGAAGAACAGGACCTCTACGCCGTTAGTTCCCACCAGAAAGCCATCAAAGCCATAGACCATGGTTATTTTGACGAAGAAATTGTGGCCATCAGCATTCCCCAGAAAAAAGGCGAGCCGGTTGTTTTTAAAACAGACGAAGGGCCGCGACGGGATACTACCTTAGAGCGATTAGCTCGTCTTAAGCCCGCCTTTAAAAAGGAGGGAACCGTAACAGCCGGTAATGCCTCGCAGCTCAATGACGGGGCTGCGGCCTGCGTTTTAGCTTCGGCTGAGGCGATTAAATCTTTAAAGCTTCGTGACCCCTTAGCGCGGATTGTGGGCTGGGCGACTAATCCTGTGGAGCCAGCCATGGTTATGTATGCGCCGAAGGGGGCCATAGAGAAGGTGGTGGCTAATGCTGGCTGGAAAATGGAGGACGTGGACCTTTTTGAAATTAACGAAGCCTTTTCGGCCCAGATGGTGGTTTTGCTCAAGGAGCTGAAGCTGGACCGGGAAAAAGTTAACGTCCACGGCGGTGCCGTGGCCCTTGGCCATCCCATCGGTGCCACCGGCGCGCGTATTCTCACTACTCTCATCTATGCTCTCAAGCACCGCGGCCTGAAGCGCGGGGTGGCCTCGCTTTGCCTCGGCGGTGGTGACGCAGTCGCCATGGCCATAGAGATGGTTTGAAAAAAATGAAAAGAGGTCTGGAAGGATAATAGGAGGGTCTAATGGAAATCAAAACCATAGGCGTGGTGGGAGCCGGGACGATGGGCAGCGGGATTGCTCAGGTGGCGGCGACGAGCGGGTTGAGGGTGGTTCTTCAGGATATAAGTCAAGACCAGCTTAACCGGTCGCTAAAAACAATTGACAAAAGCCTGGATAAGCTCATTGAAAAGGGCAAGATAACCGAGGCCAAAGAAGCCATCCTCAATCGGCTCCAAACCTCCACCAACCTTAAGGATTTAAAAGAGGTGGATTTTGTCGTGGAGGCCGTTTTCGAAAATGTCGAAGTCAAGAAACAAGTCCTTCAGGCGCTCGACGGTTTATTAGCGCCAGAAATAATCCTGACTTCCAACACCTCTTCGATTTCGATTACTCGACTGGCCTCCTTTACTTCTCGGCCGGACCGATTCATGGGCATGCATTTTATGAACCCAGTGCCGCTAATGGCTTTAGTGGAGTTGATTAAAGGGCTGCAGACTTCAGCCGAAACGTTTGCCGTGGTCAAGGCGCTAACGGAAAAAATGGGCAAAGTTCCCGTGGAAGCCAACGATTTTCCCGGGTTCATCTCTAACCGGATCCTCATGCCCATGATCAACGAAGCCGTCTTTGCGTTGATGGAAGGCGTGGGAACCGCTGAAGCTATCGATACGGTCATGAAGTTGGGGATGAATCATCCGATGGGACCGCTGACTTTGGCGGACCTGATTGGCCTCGACGTTTGTTTGAACATTATGGAAGTTCTCTACGAAGGTTTCCGCGACCCCAAGTATCGGCCGTGTCCTTTGCTCCGGAAGATGGTTGAGGCCGGCTACTTAGGAAGAAAATCTGGCCGGGGTTTTTATAATTACTCTTAGGGATAATCGCTAAGAAATAAAAAGAGAAATAAAAATCTCTCCTTCATAATTATTGGATGTGGGGAGAGAGGAGGTAAAGATGAAAGACGAGGAAACCGAAAGGCACCAGACTTCCCGGCTTAAAGCCTTAGAAGCGGCTGTTACGCACATCGAAAAGCAATTCGGCAAAGGAGCGGTGATGAAGTTGGGGCAAAAAGAAGCGGCTGAAAAAATTCCGAGTATTCCGACAGGATCAATATCCTTTGACTTGGCCTTGGGCATCGGTGGCTTCCCCCGAGGCCGAGTGGTTGAAGTCTTTGGGCCCGAGGCCACAGGTAAAACGACCCTCGCCCTTCATGTAATCGCCGAAGCTCAGAAGCGAGGCGGGACCGCCGCCTTCATTGATGCCGAGCACGCTCTTGACCCGAAGTATGCTGCGAGCGTGGGCGTCGATGTTGATAACCTGCTTATTTCTCAACCCGACTATGGCGAGCAGGCTCTGGAAATCGCTGAAGTCTTAGTCCGCAGCGGGGCTGTTGATGTCATTGTCGTTGATTCTGTCGCCGCCCTTGTTCCTAAGGCGGAACTGGAAGGCGAGATGGGCGATGCCCATATGGGCCTCCAGGCGCGGCTGATGAGTCAAGCCCTGCGCAAGCTGACGGCCATTGTTAGTCGTTCCAAGACCTGTTTTATTTTTGTCAATCAGATTCGCGAGAAAATTGGCGTGTTTATCGGCTCGCCGGAGACAACGACTGGCGGCCGGGCGCTTAAGTTCTATGCTTCGATGCGTATCGACGTCCGGCGCTTAACCGCTATCAAGGAAGGCGAGGCGGTCGTTGGTAATCGAGTCAAAGTAAAGATAGTTAAAAACAAATTAGCCCCGCCCTTCCGGGAAGCCGAATTTGACATCATCTACGGCGAAGGAATCTCCCGCGAGGGCGACTTAGTAGACTGCGGCCTGCAATACGGCATCCTGGAAAAAACCGGCACCTGGTATTCTTACCAGGGAGAGAGGTTGGGTCAAGGCCGGGAAAATGTGAAAAAACTGCTCAAAGAAAATAAGGAATTGGCGGCCCAGATTGAACAAGAGATTAGGCGCAAAGTCGGGTTAGTCGAGCCTCCAGAGGAAGTCAAGGCCGAGAAAAAACCTTCCAGTTAACCACGGATGAAACGAGGCCCAAGCTTTTCAGGGGAGGAAGCGAAGATAAACTCGTTATATTTTGACTCATGAAAACTCTCAGATGAGGCGACGCGAGTTTTTTTCCAGGTTAACGGCGGGCGGTTTGGCCTCCTTTTTATCCTCCCCCTTATTATTTTTTTCTAAGAAAAATTCGCTTGAGGAGAAAAAAACCATGACTTATGTGGCTAAGGATTATTCTTCTCTTTTAGGCTTACCAGGTTTTAGTGAAACTCTTTTGAAGAACCATTTTTCCCTTTACCAGGGTTATGTCGCAAATACCAATAAGCTTATCGAGACAATTACCAGTTATGGCCGCGAGGGAAAGACGGCCCTCCCCGAAATGGCTGAGCTGCGGCGGCGGTTAGGCTGGGAATTCAACGGGATGCGCCTGCATGAGGCTTATTTCGAAAACCTTGGCGGTCGGGAAGCATTAGACCCTTCTTGGCCGCTGGCCAAGAAAATTGTGGCCTCCTTTGGGAGTGTTGAGCTCTGGGAAAAAGATTTTCGGGCCGCCGGCAGCATGCGAGGCATTGGCTGGGTGATCCTCTATCATGACCCAGTTAATGATAGCCTGCTTAACTTCTGGATAAACGAGCATGATGTCGGGCATCCGGCCGGTTGCCAGCCGCTGCTGGTTATGGATGTCTTTGAGCATGCTTATATGATTGATTATGGATTGCGTCGCGCTGACTATATCGAGGCCTTCTTTAAGAACATCAACTGGAAGGTGGTTTCCTCCCGGCTTAAGTAACTTGCTCGATTTACTCGAAGATTGAGATGAATATGGCCATAAAGTTCTACGGGGAGGCGTAAAATGACCAACGACCTGGCTAATCCCACGACGGCCGCGGCTAAGGTTGGTTTACCTCCGGGTTCGTTAGTGCATGTTGGGGAGAAAAAGGTGGAGGAGGTAAAGATTGCTGTCATCCGGTATAACGAATCTTTTTATGAAGAACAGGAAGAAGTCTCGGCTGAGGAATGTCGTTTAACCTCGGAATCCGTGACTACCTGGGTCAGGGTTTGGGGGGTCCATGATAGCCAGGTCATAGGTCAATTGGGCGAGATTTTTGGCCTTCATCCCTTGATCTTAGAAGACATCATGCATACGAACCAGAGACCTAAAGCCGAAGAAATGGGTGATTATCTTTTCTTTGTCCTCCGTCATTTAAACTATGAGGAGGCTTCAAAGGAACTTTTTTCGGAGCAGGTCGCCCTTGTCTTAGGCCAAAACTATGTCCTTTCCTTCGAGGAGAGGCCCAGCTCAATTTTGGAGCCAGTTCAAGAGCGCCTGCGCCAGGGTAAGGGAAGGCTGCGGCGAGCGGGGGCAGATTATCTGGCCTACGCCCTGATCGACGCCGCCGTTGACCACTACTTTGTCGTTTTAGAAAAGCTCGGCGAGAGAATCGAGCTCCTGGAAGAGGAGTTAGTGACGAACCCTGGCCGAGAAACCCTCCATGAGATTCATCATCTCAAGAACGCCACCCTTTCTTTGCGGCGCTCCGTTTGGCCGCTGCGCGAAGCTATCAGCTGGGTAAGTCGTTCTGGAGCCTCTTTAATTAAAGAAAGCACGGTCGTCTTTCTTCGGGATGTCTATGACCATACCATTCAAGTAATCGACACTATCGAGACCTTTCGAGACATGCTGAGCGGCATGCTCGATACCTATCTCTCCAGTCTTTCCCACCGGATGAACGAAATCATGAAAGTTTTGACCATTATCGCCACCATTTTTATTCCGATAACCTTTATTGCCGGGATTTATGGGATGAATTTTGAATACATGCCGGAATTGAAATGGCGCTGGGGTTATTTCGCCTCCTTAGGCCTCATGGCTGGCTGCGCTCTGAGCATGGTGTTTTATTTTCGGCGTAAACGCTGGCTTTAAGCCGCGAAGAATTGCCTCGCTTTTAGCCGAGGAAGTTCCGTTCATTATAGAAACAGGTTTTTTCCCATTTTAGGTGAGCTCAGCCAAGGAGCGGCTGAAATTTCCTGGCTGCGGTTGAGGTTTTTACCACTGTTTTTTTCTCGGCCGGCGAATGGCCAGCGGCCTTCGCCTCCCTTATCATTAATAGTAGGCGATGAATCCTTTCCCCCTCAAAATTATAAAGCTGGTAGATTATTTAAGGGATAAAAAAATAAAAAATAAATAATAACTGGTTTTAAAACCGATTAAAATTAATTAAAATCAAAGAAAAGGGAGGCGGGCGAAAAGAAGAAGGAAGGATGAAATTAGAGAAAATGGCCGCCCTTAATTAAGATAATTTCAGTCTGAAAAAATAACTGTGTAGGCAAATCAATTTCAGGAGGAAAAATTGGCAGGCAAAGGAAAATTAATCTTGGTTATTGTTTTGGCCGCCCTTGTGCTGATAGCTTTAATCCAGAATCGCGGCCAGGCTGAATTCAGTTTTTTATTCTGGAAAATGAGCCTTTCTAAGGTCATTTTGATTCCGGTTGTCCTCCTCATTGGTTTTGTTATCGGCTATTTTGCTGGCCGCCGGCCGAAATAATTCTTTCGAATTCACGGCTAAAAAAGGAGGGAGAAATGAAAGCGGTCTATCTTCATCTACGTCGGCATATTATTCGAGGCACCTTAGCTTCTATTCCCCTTGTTCTTTCCTTCCTCTTGGTCCGATTTCTTTATTTGGCCATTGACCAGAGGGTGGCCTCTTTAATCCAGCGGGTTTTGGGGGTCCGTATCCCGGGTCTGGGCCTGGTTTTGGTCTTAATCCTGCTCTATTTAGCTGGCTTAGCGGTTAGCCATTGGGTAGGACGGCAGGTTTTTCGCCTTATCGAAGCCTTTACCGTCCGTCTGCCCTTGGTTAAAACTGTCTACCAGCTCGGTAAAAATCTGGCCGAGGCTCTCTCCCTCCCCGAAAAAAGAGCTTTTCAACAGGCTGTGCTCGTCGAGTATTTCCGTCCCGGAGTCTGGACCATAGGCTTCGTCACTGGCGCCATAATAGACCGGCATTCAGGCGAAAGACTCCTCAAGCTTTTTATTCCCACCACGCCTAACCCGACTTCGGGCTTTATGGCCCTGATTCCCGAAATTCAGGCCCGGCCTCTTTCTTGGAGCGTTGAAGAAGCCATCAACGCGGTTATCTCGGGCGGACTAATTGGGCCAGAGACAATCTGATTTTCAGCCGTCGAGAAAAGTCAGCGCCGAGCTATTTACCTTTTTTTTCCAGAACATAGCGGGCAATCGCTTCATGAGTGGCAAACCAAACCGCTTTCTTAGAGAGCATATAACTAATGAGCTCCTCGAGCATGACGATGCGGCTGCGATGGCCGATGTATTTGGGGTGCATTGTCAGGATGAACATGGTTCCTTCGTTCAGGGCCTGGTCAAACTCGGCTTTCCAGATAGAAAGGACGTCAGCGGGCGCGATGTGCGGCCTGACCGCTGAAAAGCGCTCAAACCCAAAATAGGGGTAATCATCCATAATCCATTCTACCGGTAATTCGACCACGCCGGTTGGCTTTCCCCCTTCCAAGATTTCATAGGGCCTTTCGTCAGCCATCAAGCTGCTGTCATATAGCAAGCCCAGCTCGCGAATAATTTTGAGTGTCGCCGGGCTGAAATCCCAGGAAGGCGTACGGATACCGACGGCCGGCTTGCCTATGAATTGTTGAAGAGTGTTGAAGGAGCGGCGCATAACATCTCTCTCTTCCTCTTCGGAGAGTAATGAGTTGCGCTCGTGAATCCAGCCGTGGAGGCCGATTTCATGACGCCTTTTGGCCACAATGGCCTTAACCGCCTCGGGGTGGAGGAGGGCGGTTACAGCGGGAACAAAGAAAGTCGCCGGCAGGTCATATTTATCCAGAAGGTTGAGAATTCTGGGGAGAGCTGTCCTGGCCGCGTATTCTCCTTGGGAGAGAATTCCGGGGGATAAGTTGTTATCCCGAAGGGCGTTGGTTTCCGCGTCAAAATCAAACGACAACCCCACCGCCACCTTGGCTCGATTTGGCCACTCCTTGGGAGTGAGGTCGTGACCGGCCCGCACCTGGTTGACAGCCTTTTGAATCTTCTCCAGGCTCCAAAGCCACGGCTTTTCCTCCTGTTGTCCCGCGGCTAAATAAATAAAGAATAAAAGAGCAGCCAAAGCAAAAAAGGCCGATTTTTTTGGTTTCATTTTTTCCTCCAAACCTAATATTTTTTGTCTTTTCAAAATTCTTTTGCAACTGTCAAAATTAGGTTTTAAAACCGAAGAATATTTTTGGGGCTAATTTTTAGACTCCTTTTTGCCGGGTTCTGGGCAAAGCTTGAAACCTCCTCTTTTAAAAGGAAGTAAATCTCTGGGCTTAAAAAAAGTTACTCCGGGCTCGCTTAACTATTTCCATTAGGCTTTAAGAGCGGTTACTGATTTCAACCTGAAGCTGTAGGCAGAGAAAGGGTTAAGGTCGGCAACTGGATTTCGGCTCATTTTTTAAGGCCAGCGCCTAACGGGGAAAGCCCACGGCCGAAAGGTAAATGGTACTTTCCTCCCGTCCATCCACACCCAACAAGCCGTTAATTTCTTCGTCATAAAAAGCCCCCACTGGGCAGCTCCCTAAACCGCAGGCCACGGCTGCCAGGGCTAAGTTTTCAGCCATATGGCCAGCATCAAGGTAAACGTATCGGTAAGCCCGCTGTCGGTATTTCCAGCTGGAACGGGCAAAAAGCGCTGTCCAGATAAAAACCGTAGCCGCGGTGGCCAAAAAATCCTGGTCCAGAGCGGCTCTGGCCAACTCCCGGCTGAAATCGCCCGTTTTTATTTTCTCTAAAACATGGGACTTAACGTCATAATGATAGATTCCCGGAGGAAGGTCGCTTACTTTCTGGGCGCTGAGGTAGGTTTCGATGGGATAAAGAGCGCCCGCCGAAGGCGCGGCCCGGAGCTCAAACCCAGCTTCTTCGGCTGTTATACCCTGCGAGGCCCAGAGGAGAAGAGAAAGTGTTTCTAAGGGAAGAGAGAGGTCGCGGAAATAGCGGATGCTCCGCCTTTTCTGGAGGCAGGACCAGAGAGAGAATTGAGGTTCCGGAGTCGGCCGGGGCAAGGCAATCCTCGGAGCGCCGGGATAACGCTTATATCTTCCTGGCCATTTTTCGGCCCGACCAAGGCCAGTCAAACGATTCCGGAAGTATTTCGTCTTTTCCTGAAAAATACGGCCCGCTTCGTCTTCCATTTTTAATTGGACAATTATTTTCTTTTAATTTTTTCCCAGAGCAACTTAGCCTCCTCCAACTGGGGGTCGATGCTCAGGGCTTTTTCTAAGGCCAGGAGCGCCTTATCCTGATTATTGGCTTGCCAGTTTAGCCGGCCTGCCTCGTAATAGAGTCGAGCTTCTCGGGGGTAATAGATAAGGCCAGTCTCAATCAGGAGAAGAGCTTCTTTTAATTTTTTGGCTCTTTCCAGCTGGCCACTCCAGGTCAGAAAGCGGTCAGCGGAAATAGAGGGATGATGCGGGTCCAAGAAAAAGGCTTCTTTCAACGCCTTTTGGCCGACGGCCGTCTCGCCAACCCAGAAGCAGGTAATGGCCAAGGCGGCCTGCAAAGCTGGAGATAGCGGGTAGACTTCTAAACCAAGCCGGATAAGGCGAAAAGCCTGGTCCGGATTCTGCTTATTTAAGGCCTCCTGAGCGGCTCGAATGTAATCATCCGAGTAATTAGGAAAAATAACCGTCCCGGCAAAAGCCCTTCGCAGGCGCTGGCTGATTTCCACCCAATCGGTAGAATCCACGAGGCTCAGCGAGGTCCATTCAGGGGTAAAGGTTTTCGGCCAATCCCGCTCCCAAGTTTGGATGAGCTGGACAAATTCTCGGTCGAAACGAGGTAGAGATTGCTGTCCGGGTTTCTTTTCGCTCAAGTCAATATAATCACGGAAAAAGCTTACCACTCCCTTCTGGTGATACTTTTTTAAAGAAGCGGGTTCGCCTTGGGCCAGAACTGAGGCTAAAAAAGAGCCGACCTTGGTCAGAACTTGGCGGCCAGCCGGATGGACGCCGGTTAAAACAAAATTTCTCCCGGCCAGGCGATTTTTAAAAAGGCCTTTGGGATTAAGGTAGCGGTTAAAGGCGTCAAAACTGTTCTTGATTTCAGAGGGCGTCGAAGTAAGCGGGCCCTTATTCCAATAGAATTGACTCAACCCGTAATTAAAGGCCTGTTCACAGGCCCTCCAGATAATAGAACTATCAATGTCTGTGGTGTAAGCATCAAGGTCGATTGTTTCCGCAAAGATTAGCTCGGCTAATTTTCGGACATAAGGAATTAAGTTGGTTCCCTCTAAATTACAGGCAACAGCTATGACTAATTTCTCCTCGGGGAAGACGGCTAAATGAGTTCTGGTTTCTGGTTGCGAGCCGCCATGGCTGACATGAACGTGGCCATTCCACGGGTTGACCACCCACCCCAGGCCGTAATTGGTGAAGAAACCGTTCCTCTGGGTTTGGGAGGTGAGCATCAGGCGTCTAATTTCCGGCCGCAAAAGCTTGCCCTCGACGATTAAGCCATAAGCGTAACGAACTAAATCCACTACGGTGGAGCGGACGCCGCCCCCGGCAAACCGACTGGAGACGTCGATAAACTCAGAAGGCTTAACGTCGCCGCCGACTAACCTGTAGCCGCGGACGCGATTGGGGATTAAATCGGCGGGGCTATCCAAGCGAGAAGCGGTCAAGCCAAGGGGGAGGAAGATGCGCTCTCGAATAAAATCGCCATAAGGCATTCCCGAGGTCGCCTCAACTACCGCGCCCAGGAGGTTAAAACCATAGGTAGAATAATTATACTTGGTGCCGGGTTCGGCGATTAAAGCAAAATCTTTAAAAATGGCCAAGGCTTCTTCAGTGGTTTTCGGCTCTCGAATATGACCTTCGAGCTCGTAATTGCGATAATGGCTGAGGCCGCCGAGATGTCCGAGAAGCTGGCGGATAGTGATGGGCCAGGGCTTACGGGGAAAAGAAGGTACATAATTTTGGACTTCCGCGTCTAAATCTATTTTTCCTTCTTCATAAAGGAGGAGAATAGCCAAGGCGGTGATGGTTTTGGTGATTGAGGCTAAGCGATAGGCACTTTCCGGCTTAGCTGGGACTTCGTTTTCCACGTCAGCCCAACCAAAGCCTTGGGCCCAGAAAAAATCGCCATGTTGAAAGGCCACCGACATTCCAGGGACGCTGTCCCGCTTCATTTGCTGGCTAACAAAGGCCTCATAAGCGGCGATTATTCCCGGATAATCGGGGTGGGAGGGAGAAAGCGGCTGGGGGGAGGCTTCGAGAAAAACCGGGGATGAATTTAAGGTAAAAATTAAGAAAAGAATAAGAACGATAATAGCGGAAAGGGAGGGGCTAAATTTTCCCGGTCTTAAAAGCCCGCCTTTATCTTTTGGGCGGGAGCCCTTTTTCTCAAGATAAGGCAACGATGTTTCTGGCGGCGGCCATAGTCTGGCCAGGAGGTTTCCCTGAGGCCCGCGGAGCCGCGGCGCCCTCCAGAAGCGTTTTTGAAGGATAAAACTTATGTCGCTGGTCTTGTTGCGGGCGAGGGTTAAAGATGGTTCCAGGCAACCCGCGGCGAGGCGCTCCATGATTGCCTGTTTTTTTCTTTTGAGGTCATGATTATTGGGAGGCTTAAGAAACTGAGCTTGGTTCATCGACTTTTGCTTTTTTCATTTTATATCATTCACTTCTATCGGGGTCAAGGCTATGGAGGCTCGTGCTTAAAGAATGGAGTGCTTCCAGGGCTCTTTTATCTTTTATCTTAAATCTTTAATGTTTTTAGGTCCAATAACTCTTCTATCTAAAGAAAAGTTGGGCTTTATAAATCCTTATATCAGCCTCTTAAAATTTAAGATAAGAATAAATCGTGTTTTTAACTTAAAATAAGTTTTACCCGGTTAAAATTTTATATTTCCTTGCCTTTAAAGGAAATAAAGGCACTCTGACTCTCATGAGTTACCCCAATTTTGACGAATGAGCCGGCCAAGTATGGGGCCCGGCCAGCAGCGACAACTATGTGCGCCCCAGGTTAAGTGTTTAAAATAAATGGTCGCTTTGGATTTCTGATTTCTTTTCCTTGCCGATGACCTTTATAAGGAGTTAGGTAATTATAAGGGAGAAATGTGACCTGCGGTAATCATAGACATAGGTCCACAATACAGGCGTCACCTCAATACAGGCGCCACCTTACCTATTTACCTGATAAAAACAGGTGACGCCTCACCTATTTACCGTATTTTATTACGGGTGCCTCCAAACAGGTGATACCTCATCTATTTACCGTATTTTGGCCCACAATATAAGGGCTCCAAAACAGGTCAAAACAGTTGATACCTCATCTATTTACCTATTTATCCATTCTTGTCTTTTTCTTCCCCCCGTTTTATACCCAGGTGGTTCATTCGACTTTCTTGGGGGTAAAAAGAAGATATCTCGATGCACCTATTAGGGAATTAACCTGGGGCAAGTTTATTGCCCATGAGGTTGATTAGATGAATATCAATGAGATACGAGGCTGCCCAATAGAGTTTCTTGCAAAACTCCTTATCAAAAGGCGGCTCATCCTTAAAAAGGGTGGTGGATTTAGCGCTTTCTCATCATAGGTATTTAGTCGTTTTTTCGCTTATATAAGACAATTTTAGGGAAGAGCCACAAAAGGCTGGCTCTGAGCCTTATGGCCCCTTTAATTCTCCAGGTTTACGCGGCCAAACTTGGAAGAACCCCGCAAGGTTAAAGGGTGGGCTGGGGTGGAGGAAGCAATCAAATAAAGCTTGGTCTTCCCGAATACTCCCTCGGGCCAATTTCAACCCCCCGAGGGTCTCAGAGCCTAAAATTGACGAAGCAAGAGCCGAAGCGATAAAAAATTTCTCTCAATAGGGGGCGGGGAAATCCTGGACGCATTATTATTTAATCTCCAAAACATGGGAGAAAGGCAAATCGTTTTATTTTATTTAAGGCTTTTAATTCAAAAAGATTTAATCAATTTAATTGGTTTTAGCGGCTTTTTTCTTAGCCGAAGCTGCTCTGATTGCCCTCCAGAGTTCATCGAAGTTAAGCGGCTTGCCGACGTAGCCATCCATGCCGGCCGCCAAGCATCTTTCTCGGTCTCCTTTAAGCACGTGAGCGGTCATGGCAATAATCGGAGTATACCGGCCTTGCTCCCTTTCCCATTGTCTTATTTCCGCCGTGGTTTCTAAGCCATCCTTGAGGGGCATCTGGACGTCCATAATTATCAGGTCAAAATGATTGTTCTTGAGGGTTTCGATAACCTCTTGGCCGTTTTTAACCGTCGTAACTCGATGCCCCATTTTCTCGAGGAGGTGGAGGGCCACTTTCTGGTTGATGATATTATCTTCAGCCAGCAGAATATGCAGCGAGGGTTGATTTTCGCGAATGTAATGGCGAGTGATTAGGACCTGGGAGTCAGGATGAGCTGGTCGCTTGCCAAAGGCCAGCATAATGGCGTTGAGCAAATCAGACTGCTTAACCGGTTTCGTGAGATAGCCCGCAACACCCAGCTCGCGGCAGCGGGCGGCATCGCCTCTCATTCCCGCCGAAGTAAGCAAAATAATGACGGGGTCGCCGAAGGCAGGATGGTTTCTTACCTCTGCGGCCACGGCAAACCCGTCCATTTCAGGCATATGAACATCGAGGATGATGAGCTCGAAGGGCCGCCGCTCCTTCACCGCCCGTTTTAAAAGTTGGAGCGCTTCCTGACCTGAGGCCGCCTCACTCGGCACAAAGCGCCAGGCGCTTAAAAGTTCAGAAAGAATGCGGCGGTTAGTAGCATTGTCATCAACGACAAGCACCGGAAGAGAGCGAAGTTGCTCGATTCGGGCGGGTATTATCCTCGCCTCGTTTCGCCGCTGCGAGGTTAAATTGACCGTAAAAGAAAAGGTGCTCCCCTTACCCACCTCACTTTCAACCCAGATGCGACCGCCCATGAGCTGAACTAACTGGGAAGCGATGGCCAGCCCTAAACCTGACCCACCATAGCGGCGAGTGGTGGAGGTATCAGCCTGGGTAAAGGCCTCAAAGATAACCGACTGCTTTTCCTTGGGAATACCAATTCCTGTATCCCGGACACTAAAAAGCAGGCTGAATTCGCGACCTTTTCGCTTTAGAGCATCCACTGAGACTTCTACCTCGCCCTGGTCGGTAAATTTTATCGCGTTGCTAATTAGATTGAGGAGGATTTGGCGAAGCCGGCCCGGGTCACCAAGAAACCGGTCCGGAAGATGGGGCCCAATCCGGCAAACCAGCTCTAAACCTTTCTTTTCTGCCTGAATGGCCAAGGAAGAGACAGCATGTTCCACGGTGTCCCTTAGATTAAAGGGAATTTTTTCCAGCTCCACGCGACGCGCCTCGATCCGGGAAAAATCGAGGACGTCGTTGAGCAAGCCCATCAGAGCATGGGCTGATTCCTTGACCGACTCGAGATACTCGCGAATATCAGGGGACGGGTTGGCATCCAGGGCTAAATCGACCATCCCTAAGATGCCGTTCATCGGCGTCCGGATTTCATGGCTCATGTTCGCTAAGAATTCGCTTTTGGCCTGACTGGCCGCCTGGGCTAACCGCCTCGCCTGGACTAATTCGGTGACATCGATAATATTGACCAGGGAGCCGTCGTAGCTGCCGTTACGGAAGATGGGCTGAAAACGAAGGACACATTCGCGGTTACCGATTGGCCTTTCCACGGTAATCGGCTGTTTGTTCCCGGAGCGAAAAGCCCGCAGGATTGCCGCCAATTTTTCGCGGCTTGGACCTACATGAAATTCCTGGAGCGGCCGGCCCAAAACCTCCTCCCTCTTTTTCCCGAAGAGCCGGAGGAAGAAGTCGTTGACTTCGATAACGCGGTCATCCGGCCCAGCAAAGGCCACCCCTTCCTGCATGCCTGATATCATGGTGGCTAATTTCGCCGCCTCTTTTTCCCTGGCTTCTTCCGCCTTTTTTCTATCAGTTATATCTCGATAAATGGCGTAGCAAGCCTCAAGCCGGCCATCGACCATAATCGGCGAGACCAAAAGGGAAACATAGACTTCTGACCCGTCCTTGCGCCGGCGGATTGTCTCCAGGCTGACCTTTTCTCCTTTGGCCACCTTGGCGGTGATTCCCTTGGCTTCTTTTTTCACTTGCGGGGAAGCAATCAGCCGGTCTATATTTTTGCCTCTGGCCTCTTTTTCCGTGTAACCAAATATCTTGGTAAATTCAGGATTAATGCGGATAATATCACCTTTAAGGTCGGTGATCACCACCGCTTCCTGGGCGCTTTCATAGAGATTATCAAGATAGGCTTTTTCTTTCTGCGCCTGTTTTTCTGCCCAGTAACGAGCGGTGACGTCGCGGGCAACCTGAATGATTTTAATAATCTTACCCCGGCTATCCAAGACCGGCGAAGTGGCCACTGAAACCATCCGTCCGTAGGCGGTAGTTTTTTCGATGAAGTCAGTTTGACCGGTTTTGAGGACTTTTACCACCGGACAACCGACGCAAACTTTGTTCCGACCATAAAATACTTGGTAGCACTTTTTCCCCAAGAAAGAGTCTGGCCGCCGGAGCTTAAGCCAGCGAGCCATGGTGGAGTTACCATGCAAGATGTTAAACTGCGGGTCAATAACCATGATCAGGTCAGGTATGGCTTCAATGAGCGCCTCCAGGTCAGCCTTGGCTCGTTCCAGGTTTTCGTTACTGGCCCGGAGTTCCTCGTTAGTGGCCTCGAGCTCTTCGTTGGCCGCCCTGATTTCCTCCATCATGGCTTCCAGCTCTTCGTTGGCGGAACGGAGCTCTTCCTCCTGTTGCGTCAGTTTTTTATTTAAATCAGTTAATTCCTGATGGTGGAAAATCAATTCCTGGCGAGCCGCGTCAATATCTCCGGACAGCCTCTGGAGAGAAGTGACCCCTTGGGCTAAGCTTCCTATAAGTTCATTAAAACTGCGCTTGGCACCGAATTTTTTGTCTTTCATTTTATCCCCCCACTTGGGCTATCAAGGCATTTTTATTTTTTATTCTTTCTATTTTTTCTTCCTTCGGCCTTTTTTGATAAACCTGAAAACGAGCCGAAAGAAGCTGGAGACCATTTCCAGAAGAAATTCTTTCCGAGCGACCGAGAATCAGAAGGCCGCCTTCAGTTAAAGCGGTGCTTATTTTTTGGAGCAATTGGTCCTGAAACTCTGGCCGGAAAAAGATGAGCAGGTTGCGGCACATGATGAGGTCAAAGGTTCCTGGAGGTTCGTCCTGGACAAGGTCGTGCTGCCGAAAAACAACCATTCTCCGGAGAAAGGGAGAAACTCGAAAAAGGCCTGATTTTTCCTCCGTAAAGAAGATTTCTCTTAGCCGCAGAGGAATGGGCCGCAGGTCTTCACGCCGGTAAACGGCCTCTCGGCTGCGGGCCAGAATACGGGCGGAGACGTCAGTGGCTAAGATTATGGGATGGAGGCCTTTTTCTGAGGCCGGTCGATGAAGGACCATCGCCAAGGAAAATGGTTCCTGGCCCGAGGCACAACCGACTGACCAAACCCGGAGGGTTCTGCGCTGTTGAGCCACCAGCTTATCGAGCCAGAGAGGCAGAAGGCGGCGTTCCAGGAAAGTGAAAACTGACCGGTCGCGGAAAAAGCGGGTGACATGAATCAGCAAATTCTCCTTGAAATTAAAGGCTTCTGCCGGGTTTCTCTGCATGAACCGGATATATTCCCTGATACTCTCGCAAGCAGTAGCCTGAAGCCTAAGTTCGAGCCGCCGCCTTAAGGTCGATTCTCGGTAAGGCCAGGCTTCAAACCCGGTCAGAGAGCGGACCAGACGAAGGAGAGCTCTTAGCTGGGCATGGTCAACAGAGGCCAATCGGCCACACCGGCCCAATTCTTGGGCCGAAGCCCGCCCCTTCAATGGGGATGAAGGCTCTTTTTTTAGAGAGTTAGAGTAAGGAAATTTCATCGGCCCAGCTTAATTAATAATTTTCAGGCTTAATATCAGTCAATCACCGCCAGCGGTGATTCTTGGGGGGAAAAGTCATCACCAGGGGAGTCGAAGAACCGAAACCTGAGATTTAGCCAAGCTTAGGAAAATATTTTTGGCCGTAATCATCCCTGGTTCAATTGAATAAAAGGCGGTTTGAGCATAAGCCGCGCAATTGTGGCCAAAATCAAATTCGCCTCGCCTACGAGGACCTATCCTGATGAGCTAACAAATTATATAATAGGTTTATTCTCCCTTTTGTTGCGGGCGGAGCTATGAGGGACACGAAATGGCCTGGCTTCAGTCCATGCTTTCCATACTTTTTGGCCTTCAGCCTTCCTGGAGCCCGCGGTCATCGCCCTTATGATTATGGATACTGCCAAGATGTTCTTTGCTCCCTTTCAGCCTCTCCCTTTACCCGGTTTGGCCACAAGCATCGACAGCGCCACGATATTTGCCCTAAGACCGATTTAGGCAGGTCAAACCTTCAAAGGACGCCTTTACCATCGGCGGTTTACCCCGCCCCTGCTTATCATATAAACAAAAGGGACGCAAAAATAAAATGGCTCTCTTCCATTTTATCTGGGCTGGCTTGAGGGCTAAGTTCGGAGGGCAGAAGCGACCATGGAAGGTTTAGCCTTCCCGCATCGGCCTTCGCGGGAACCTCTTGGCGCCGAGGATGTCTGAGCCTGAACAGGACAAGCGGAGAGGCCAAAGGAGGGCAAGGGACTTGCGGGCTATGTCTGTGGACAGGGAGGCGAGTTCCGCCGCCGCCGAGAAGGGCGAAGAGAGAAAGCGTTAAGAACCTGAATGGAAGCGAGGCCATCCCGAACGTCTGCGGCCCTAACCCGTACAAGATGGAAGAGAATCATAAAAATAAAGGCGAGGGAGGAAAATTAGATATGGAGAAAATTATCTGTGCGTGGCCGCAATTTTGAGGTAGGGCAAAATGAATTAAATATAAAGATTATCGCCAATGTTTAAAATTTCTTTCGGCAAGGCTGAGTTTTCCATCGATGCTTGGAGTATCGCCGACTTATCCTCTGACAGGGCTGGCGAAAAACGAAGAGTGGCGATAATAGAAATAGACGTGAAGGGAGAGAAGGGGAAGGTTAAAAAACCCCCTATGAATATAAGAAAAATAATTAAGGTTGTCTTATTTCTCCTTATCCTTGGGTTTTTAGCCTGGTGCTCTTCAGGGGTGGGCACTGCCTTCTATTCTAATGAATTAAGGGTCATTAAGACGATAGTTTTAGTTGACCCCGCGTTTGCGGAGCGGGCTAATTGGCAAGAGGCAGCCTCACGGCTAATTAATTTAGCGGCCGCCCCCTTGGAGAAAGAGGCGGGAATTAAATTTTCTCTGGAAGAGTTCGCGGCTTTCACGTTTGAGGCAGGAGCCACCTTGGAAGCGGTCGCCGCGGCTCTGGACAAACAATTGGTTAAAGAAGAGGAAACGGTGGTTATTGGGCTTGTGGCCGCCACGGCTTCTAAATCGCCTCTTTTTGGTTTTTCCCTTTTCTCGGAGGGCATCGCTATAGTCAAGGTCTTAGAAAATGAGGCGCTCACTGTCCGCGCTTTGCTTCATGAATTAGCCCATCTTTTCGGCGCTGTGCATGTGGCCGACCCTGATTCTGTCTTGGACCTGTGGAATCGAGGAGAAAACCTTGACCGGGTTAACTTGGCGCTTATTCGCCTTTTCCGGGAAAGAAGCTTTAGCTCCCTGCGCTACCCTCTTAGCCGAGAAAAAAGAGAAGAGGTGCGCTCACTTTATCAGGAAATAGCTGCCTCTCTTCGCCGCTTGGAAAGGGAGATGAGAGCCAAAGGTGATAGCTCCTTCCGGAAAGCGCCTAATCTTGCGGACGATGTTTATTTAAACCTGGCTCATCTCGAGCTGGAAGAGAGGAATTATGAGGCGGTCTTAAACTGTTGCCAGGAAGCTCTTCGCCTGAACTCCGATGCCGTAGAAGCCCTGAATTTAATGGGTATCGCCCGCCGCCGGCAGGGGGCAATTGACGAGGCCATAGCCATCTACCGGAAAATTCTCGAGCGCCAGCCGCAGGAAGCGCGGGTCCTTTATAATTTAGGCATAGCTTTAGCCAAGCAAGGAAAGCTAAAGGATGCGCTTCAAGCCTATGAGCAAGCCCTGAAAATTCGTCCCCGGATGGTCGAAGCCATGGGCAATCAAGCCGATGTCCTCCTCCGTCTTGGCCGAGAAAAAGAGGCCGAAGATATATTAATGAAAGCTTTAGCCATTAACAGTCGGTTTGCTCTGGGCTATGCGAACCTGGCCGAAGTTTATTTTAGGCGAGAGGAAAATGACCGGGCCACAGAAATGGTTAACCGGGCGCTGGCGTTAGAGCCGGATTTGCCTGAAGCTCATAACATGAAGGGAAAGATTCTCCATCGTCAAGGCCGGGTCGAGGAGGCCATGAAAGAGTTTTCTTTAGCCCTGAAATTTGACCCGACTCAAGCCAAAGCGGCTCATAACTTAGGTAATTGTTATCTTGAACTAAACCGCCTCCAAGAGGCTAAAAACTATTTTGAGCTGGCCCAGAAGCTCGCGCCCTCGCTGGCCGAAGCTTATGAAGGACTCGGTACCTGCCTCCTGTTGATGAAAGACACCGCAGCCGCGATTTTCCATCTGCGCCGCGCTCGCGAGTTAGGGTTGAACTCCCTCGGGCTTCAGCTCAACTTGAGTACGGCGCTAATTTACCAGCAAAAATGGGCCGAGGCCGCGGAGGCGGCCCAAGAAGCGCTAAGGCTTGAGCCCAAGTCCAGCTTAGCCTGGAATAATCTTGGCCTATTAGCTCTCCAGGAGAAGGATTGGAGTCAAGCCGAGAAATATTTCCGGCAAGCCTTGCTTTATGATTCTCGAAATAAACAGGCCTTGGCTAACTTGGCCGCCCTTCTTCTGGCCCTCAACCGCTGGGCTGAGGCGGCGGCTACCTATGAACAGCTGCTCAAGGAAAGTCCAGGTGAGGCTATAAGTCATAATAACCTGGCTGTAGCTTATTATCATTTAAAAGATTATCGGCAAGCCTGGGCCCATATCCAGCAAGCCCTTTCCTTGGGCCTGGAGGTTAACCGCGAGTTTATGGAAGCCGTTAAAAAACAGCTTAAGGATTAAGCGGAGCCCACTAAGACTCGCTTCAAGAAGCGTCCCGTTATCGACTCCCAGTTGGAAGCCACCTGTTCGGGCGTGCCCTCGGCCACGATTCTTCCTCCCTCTTCCCCTCCTTCTGGACCGAGGTCGATGATATAATCGGCGCACTTAATTACCTCCAGATTATGCTCAATCACTACGACCGTATGACCAGCCTCGACTAACTTTTGAAAGCAGCGGAGCAAGACCGAGACGTCTGCCAAGTGGAGGCCAATGGTTGGTTCGTCGAAGAGGTAAACAATTTTTTTCCCTTGTTCATGGACAAGATGATGGGCTAATTTAAGACGCTGCAACTCACCGCCTGAGAGGGTGGTCGTCGGCTGGCCCAAGTGGATATAACCCAGGCCAACGGCCACCAGCGGCTGAAGAAAACGAATAACCTCCGGCGCTTCGCTGAAAAACTCCAGGGCCTCTTGAGCGCTCATGGCTAAAACATCAGCAATTGATTTGCCCCGGTATTTAACCTCCAAAATTTCGGGCTTGAAACGCCGACCCTGGCAGGCATCGCAGGTCAGGATGACATCCGAGAGGAACTGCATCTCAATAACCTGCTGGCCCGCTCCTTTGCATTCTTCGCACCGGCCGCCCGGCGTGTTGAAAGAAAAATAGCCGGGTTGAAGGCCAAGGAGTCGGGCTTCGCGCGTCGAGCTGAAAATTTCCCTGATTCCGTCCATGGCCTTCATATAAGTGGCGGGAATCGAACGCGGGGAGGTGCTAAGGGGTGATTGGTCGACCATAATCAGCTTATCGACCAACTCCAACCCCCTGATTTCTTTAAATCCACCCCTCACTTCACCCAGCCAGCCAAGGTAGAGCACGTCGTAAAGAAGAGTGCTCTTGCCAGAGCCAGAAACCCCGGTTAGACAGGTAAAACATCCTAAGGGCAGGCGGACGTCGATGTTTTTCAGGTTGTGCTTGGTTGCTCCAATTATTTGGATATAGCCGCGAGCCTGACGCCGCTCAAAGGGTGGTTCGATGGCGAATTCTCGGCGCAGGTAGCGGGCGGTCAGGGTCGAACCTTCTTGGAGAAATTCAGTGAACGGGCCAGAATAGAGGACTTGACCTCCTGCCTCGCCCGCCCCAGGTCCAAGGTCGATGATATAATCGGCCGCCTGAATTATTTCAGGGTCATGCTCTACAACCAGGACGGTGTTGCCAATTTCTTTTAACGACTTCAAAGTATTGATTAGCCTTTGATTATCTCGAGGGTGGAGTCCGATGGATGGCTCGTCTAAGACGAAAAGAGTTCCCACCAAGGAGCTGCTTAAAGCGGCGGCTAAATTAATCCGCTGGGCCTCGCCCCCGCTAAGGGTGAAGGTCATTCGGTCCAGAGTGAGATAATCCAGGCCGACTTCCAGGAGAAAACGGAGGCGATTTTGAATCTCCGCCAGCAGGCGCTCGGCCAGGCGTTGCTCAAAGGCCGAAAGTTGGAGGGATTTAAAAAAGGCGTCAGCCTCTCGCACGGTCAGCCGCGTCACTTCGCCCAGCGATTTTCCCTGCACCTTGACCGCCAGGGCTTGAGGGTTGAGCCTCATCCCTTGGCAGGCGGGACAAGGGATATATTTGCGGTAACGGCTGAGGAAGACCCGAACCTGGACTTTATATTTTTTGCTTTGCAGCCATTCGAAGAAACCCTTAACTCCGTAATAGCCATTACCACCTTCCAGGACAAATTTTTGCCATTTTGGTTTAAGGTCCTTGAAGGGGATATCAGTAGGAATGCCGCGGCGGCGAGCTTCAGAGAGCAGTTCCTCCTGAAGCTCGTAAGAACCAGGCTTCGACCAGGGTTCAACCGCCCCTGCGGCGAGCGATTTATTCCGGTCAGGGATAATCTTGTCTTCATCAAGAACGGCCAAATCACCAAAACCATGACAAACTGGGCAGGCACCCTGAGGTGAGTTGAAGGAAAAAAGATTGGGGAAAGGTTCCTCATAGGCCAGGCCACAGGTCTTACATTCTAACTGGCTGGAAAAAATTTTTTCCTCACCCGTCGAGGTTACTACTTTAAGCCGGCCCTCTCCCCTCCTTAAGGCCGATTCGAGGGAATCGACCAGCCTTTCCCTTTCTTCTGGGTCTAACTGGAGGCGGTCCACAAAGACATCGACCCTTTTCAGCCGGCCGGGCCGGAAAGAGTCGAACTCTACCACTTTACCGCCGCGAACCAACCGGAAAAAACCGTCCTTCTTAAGCGGGGCTAAACCTTTCTCCAGAGGCCAGGCGAAGGTAATAATTATTTCCGTTCCCTGACCTAACTTAAACAGCTCATCGACGATAGAATCGATGGTATCGCGACGGACAGGCTGGCCGCACTGCAGACAATGGACCACTCCCACCCGGGCAAAAAGAACCCGCAGGTAGTCATGGATTTCAGTAACCGTGGCCACGGTCGAGCGCGGATTTTTAGTGGCCGCCTTTTGCTGGATAGCCACTGCCGGCGTTATCCCTTCGATTAAGTCCGCGTCAGGCTTGTCCATCCTTTCTAAGAACTGGCGAGCATAAGCCGAAAGAGATTCGATGTAGCGGCGCTGGCCTTCGGCATAGAGAGTATCAAAGGCCAGCGACGATTTTCCGGAGCCGCTGCGGCCCGTGACCACGATAAAATGATAAAGGGGCAGGTCAAGGTCGATATTTTTCAGGTTGTGAACTCGAACGCCGCGAAGCCGAATGATATCCTGTTCTTTAAAGTCAGCTTTGACAGTAGCCATGGCTGGTTAAAGGCAGAATTACTATTATATAAAAGAACTAAAATTTAGAGAACTGAATGGGTGCGCTTCCGCATATTCGGGTTTTAAGTAGAAATTTTTCTTTGATTAATTTATAACCTCCTTGGTGATTTTGTCCGCTTTTGGTTTTAATAAGAAGCAGCTGTTTTTTGATAATAAGGAATCAACTTTGGTTTAAAAGACTAAGCCCCATGATTATCCTGATTGCCTTCGCTTTGGCTCTGGATGCTTTTGCGGTGACGGCCGGCATTGGAGCTAACCTCAAGGGGTTGAGCCTGAGAGCGTCGCTCCGGTTAGCTTTTCATTTTGGCCTTTTCCAGTTTTTTATGCCCCTTCTTGGTTGGTTAGCCGGCGAAGGCCTGGTAAACCTAATCCAGAATTTTGACCACTGGGTAGCTTTCTTTATCTTGGCTTTGGTTGGCGGTCGGATGGTTATCTCCGGGTTAAAGGGCCAAAAGAGGCCGGCCTCTGAAGCCGACCTGACCAAAGGCTGGCCTCTCCTTCTTCTGGCTGTAGCTACCAGTTTGGATGCGCTGGCCGTGGGGTTTACTCTGGCCACGCTAAGAATAAATATTTTTACTGCCGCCGCTCTTATCGGGTTGGTGGCCTTTTCTTTGACTCTACTCGCTGCTGGTCTCAGCCCCTATTTGGGCCGCTTAGCCGGCAGATGGGCTGAGCTCTTAGGCGGGCTTATTCTAATCGGCATCGGGCTGCGGATATTGATGACTCATCTGCGATGAGCTCTGGCTTAACCAGGCGGTTTAATTGGCTCTCGAAGGCGGCCATTCTTACTCGGTTTTTGGTGCCTCGAGGTTCAGGTCCTTAGCGGCAAGCTTTTTCTAAGGCTTGACTGAGGTCAGCTTCCAAGTCGGCATAGTCTTCGCATCCCACCGAAAGACGGATTAGGTCATCAGTGATTCCCGCCTCTTCTCTTTCTTCGCGCGGCACTGCGGCGTGGGTCATACTGGCCGGGTGTTGAATCAGGGTTTCTATGCCGCCTAAGGAGACAGCTAAGGTGCAGAGCCGGACTGAGTTGATAAAACGGCGTCCAGCCTCGAAGCCTCCCTTCAGGCCAAAGCAAAGCATCGAGCCAGGCCCGCGCATTTGTCTTCGCGCCAGCTCAAACTGGGGATGGCTTTCGAGGCCAGGATAATTCACCCAGTTAACCAAAGGATGGTTTTTAAGGAACGGCGCTAACCTTTGGGCGTTCTCCTGGCTTTTATTAACGCGCAAAGCCAAGGTTTTAACTCCACGCAGAACGAGCCAGGCTTGATGAGGGTCCATGGTGCCGCCAAAATTGACGAGAACCCGACGCAGTCGCTGATAAAGCTTATCATCATTGGTAATTATTGCGCCGCCAACGACATCACTGTGGCCGTTGATAAATTTGGTTAAGCTATGAAGGACAATGTCCGCCCCTAAATCAAGCGGATTCTGGAGGATGGGGCTGGCAAAAGTATTATCAACCATCAGCCAGCAATTGTTCTTTTTAGCCAAATGGGCACAAGCTTGAATATCCGTTAGCGCCATAGTGGGGTTAGCCGGAGTCTCGACGAAAATCAGCTTCGTTTCCGGTCGAAGATGCGCCTCGATATTTTTCAGGTCGGAGGTGTCAACGAAAGAGGCGCTTATGCCAAAGCGAGAAAACTCCTTCTCGACCACTACCCGGGTGGCGCCGTAGACGGAGGCGGTGCTAATGAGATGCGTGTTTTGTTCCAACAGGCCTAAAAGGGCAGTGGTTATAGCGGCCATGCCGGTGGCGGTGGCCAAGGCCGAGGTTCCGTTTTCCAGGATGGCTAAGCATTCTTCCAGGGCCCGGACCGTCGGATTACCCAGGCGGGTATAGATATAACCTCTTTCTTCGCCAGCAAAGAGAGCGGCGCCATGCTCAGCGGAATGAAAGGCAAAAGTAGATGATTGATAAATCGGCACAGAAACGCCGCCGAAGAGGGGGTCGGGCTCAGAGCCAGCATGGATGACCTTAGACATAAGTCCTAATTTTGAGGGGTCACTCAAGGAGAAGCCTCCTTTGATTGATTTATTAGATTTGCTTATTTGATGACGATTTCCTTGGAGAGGAGATAGCTTTCGGTGGCCAATTCCAGAAAATAAAGCCCTGGTTTAAGGCGGCGGTGGTGGTTATCCTGGCCGTCCCAGCTAACCTCATAATAGCCAGGCAATTGAAAGGCGGTGAGAAGATTCTTCACCAGCTTGCCGTCGACCGAGTAAACATTCAGCTTGACCTGGCCCATCCAGGGAAGAAAATAAGAAATCAACCGAGAACTATCGCCCGTATTGTCTATGGCCATTTGTATTTCGTCTTGAGTGACGCGGGGAAAACGATTCTTAACCCTTCTCTCTTCATCAGTGCGCCGAAATTGATGGGCAATACCGATTTGCGCCCGGAGGCTGTAATTACGACCGGCGTACCACATCCGGTCGATAGTAAAGGAAGGCCCGTCCTCCACCACTTTTCCGGGGATGACCCGCGGCCGGTAGACTTCATAGTTGTCCCAGCCGCCAGGCAAAGCAGAGGTGATGAGCACCGGGTTTTCGGGGTCGCGTTCCCAGTTAATTCCGTCAGAGGAGGTGGCATGGCCAATCCAGGCGTTACCGCCCTTCCTTTTCCAGCCTTTATACCACATATGATAGAGGCCATCGTAATAGATGATGTCGGGGTCGCTAACACTATAACCGTCCCAGCGGGTCGGCAGGTCAGGGACAAAAATAGGGTTATTCGGATGTTTAACCCAACTAATGCCGTCAGGAGAAGTGGCATAGCCGATAGCTGCCTTGTCGCGGCTAAGGTCATTGCCTCCATACCAAATTTTATAGCCGTCCTTAGTTTTGAGGACAGTAAAGGCTTCCATCACCGTGCCTTCCCAGGGTTCAGTGACGCGCAGCACGGGGTTGCCAGGGTATTTAGTCCAGTGAGCGCCGTCGGGAGAGGTAGCCAAGCCAATGGAAAAGACGCCTTCTGGTGTGCCGCCTATATACCACATCTTGAAAAGCCTTTCTTGCTGGTCATAAAGAACCGATTGGCAGATCAAGATGGATTCATCCCAAGAACCCTTTGGCCCCAGCCGGATAACGGGGTTATCGGGGTGCTTGGTCCAGTGAATTCCGTCCGGAGAAGTGGCCAAGCCGATCTGACAATTAAGGCTTTCGGGTGTGCCCACATACCACATCATGTACTGGCCAAAAAAGTAGCCGATAGAGAAGCAATCGACACTTTTTTCTTCCCAGGAACCATCAGGTCCGGGCTGAAAAACCGGGTTGTCGTAGAACTTAACCCATTTTTCTAACTCGGGAGGCAAAGCCAGCAGCTCCAGTTTGGCCCGTTCTTTTTGCAATTGAATTTCCAGACGAGCATACTCTTTTCGCGCTAATTCGATGGGCAGAAAGCGCCAAGCCATATTGCCTCGGCAGGCAAAAACAGGGGAATAAGCCAGCGCCAGCAAGCCGCCGGCAAGCGATAAGCTCAGAAGAAAAGAGACAATACGCCTCATCTTTTTCTCCAGTTCATTCCGGCTAAAAGAACTGACTTCTTCTCAGGACTCCGGCCAAATTGAAATATTTTTTATGGATAAACATTATATCATTAAAAATATAAAAAATCAGGCATATTTTTTTCATCACTTAGGAGCTTGGCAGTGGGGGCAGAGGCCGTAAAAAGTCATCTGGTGGTCTTTGACTAAAAAATGGTGTTTTTCCTTTATTGCTTTTTCCATTTTACGGATTAACTCCACTTCCTCCGCCACGAAATCGGTGGTGTCGAAAATTCGGCCGCAGCGAGTGCAGATTAGATGGTGGTGATGGGCCCCAGGAGACGGGGGGTGGAATTCGTAGCGGGTCTGGCCGTCGGCGGCCATCAGGCGGCCTAAAAGACCCATCTGGCTCAAGAATTCGAGAGTCCGATAGACGGTGGCCAGGCCAAGCTGAGGATTTCGGGTGCAGAGAGAAGTGTAAATCTCTTTGGCGCTTAAATGGCCCGGGTTTTGAGCCAGAAAATCCAGAATCAGGTCTCGGGCCTCTGTCCACCGGCCGTTATGATGGCCGGCAAAGGCCCGCCATTTCCAGGAACGAGGCATCCTGTCTCCTTTGTTAATGATAATCATTTTCATTATAAATATCTTTTTTAGGAAATCAAGCGGAAATTCTTTGTTAATCGGAAAGAATCTGTTTTTATCTTTCTCCACCCCTTTTGACCCTAAAAAATGATGACATTTTAAATATTTGCCGAACTGGTTTTCCTCCATTTTGTAGGGCTAAATTGTGGGCTAAGTTCAGGAGGGCAGAAGTGACCAGGGAAGGTTTAGCCTTCCCAAATCGGCCTCCGAGAGAACCTCTGGCGCTGACCATTCCTGACCCAAATCAAGACTAACAGAAAGGATAAAAAGAGGCCATAATAACCGGTAACGCCTTATTTATTTACCTACTTTTGCAACTGAGCAAAGAAGAAGCCTGAAAAAGAGGCTAAATGACTTTTTGGCAGAATTTATAAAGGAGGGAGAGTTCCGCATTAAAATCGTTTCGAGCTCGATTATTTACCTAATTTTTATAAATCAATGCAAAGGGAAAGGGCTATGTCTATAATAAGGGATGGAAATTCCGCCGCTGATAATGGCGATAGAAAATGGCGTTGAAAAACTAAGTGGGAGCGAGGCCATCCGAGTGTCTAAGGGCCTAATTCCCACAAGAATGGAAGAAAATCACCTAATTTTAGCTTTTCCCGCCATTCATCTTAGTCTTTCCGTCCTACCCATTGTTTGGCCCGTGAGGGGATAAGGCGGCAAGGGAAAAAAGACCATGAAAACTGGTGAGGTAGATTAAAAAGACCAAAAGAGGCCAGCATATAGCCCAAACCCCGTAGTTCCATAGCCTTTAATTATCTCATAATGTCGGTTAGTAAGGTTTTCGGCTCGCAGATGGAAAGAGAGCTTTGAGATGGGCTGAAAAACAATAGCGGCCTTAGAGATGGTATAAGCAGGCAGGGTAACGCGGCTCGCTGGCCAAGTGGAATAATCCATATCATCTCTCAGGCCCACTCGACTGATGGTCCAAGTTAGCTTGCAGGCTGGCGCTGCCTTTAATTCGAGTTCTGCCTCTATTTGAGAGCGTGGCCGGCGCAAAAGTCTTGTTTCTGACACCAGGTCTCGAGCTTCGAGCCAGTTCCAGGTTAGGTGTCCGCTTACGAATGAGGCAGGCTTAAAGTAACCTTCCAGCCTCAGGCCAGAGGCAGCGGCTCGGCCCAGATTTTGGTAACCGGCGGCAAAATCAAATTGAATCAAATCCCGGAAACGGCTGAGAAAATAGGTGGCGGCCAGCTCTAAACGGCCAGAAAAGAGAGCCTGCTCTAAGCCTAAATCCCAGGAAAGGGTTTTTTCTGGTTTTAAAGCCGGGTTGCCCACTGGTCCCCAGGCCGTTGGAGGCGCATAAAGCTGGTAGAGGCTTGGAGCTTTAAACCCCGTTCCCAAGGAGGTCTTGAGCTGGGTGGCGGTGGCTTCTATCCAGAAGGCTTGAGCTAAACGATAGGTAAAGGCGAGCCCAGCGCGGGAATGATGGTCAAGCCTCAGCCCGGCGGTCGTCGACAGGCCCGAGCCCAGCTTAAAATGCTCCTGGAGATAAAGACCAACCGAGTTGGCTCGTTGCCGTGGCAAGAGGCTGCGGTCTTCTCCCCAAGCGGAAGACCAAAGATACTCGGATTCGCCTTCTTCTCGCTCCACCTCCAACCCGCAGGTCAAGGCGTGCCTTTTCTGGAGATAAAAATTGTGCTGCCAATCAAGCTTAAGGAAAAGACTCTGGAAGTGACCATGCTCCTTTTCCGCCGGATGAAGGTCGTCTTCCTCATTGCGGTTTTCGCGCTTATTCGTCACCGCGGCTAAGCTCAATTTTTGTTCCCAGGTTTGGTTGAGTTGAAAGGAATGATAACTTAGATGCAAAAATCCGCTCTGGAAATCTTGTTGGCTATTGGGGTCGTCGCCGTAAGGTCCGCCGAAATTATCCAGGTCTGTCTTGGCCTTCAGGTAGCGAAAAGCAAGGTTAATTTCCCTTTGCGGCCCTACCTGCCAGCCAAATCGTCCGGAAAGGCTAATATGGGTGTAGCCATCCTTTTCTTTATTCCCTGGATAAGAAGAGCTGGCCGCGGAAATCCCTTTGGTGCTGAACCAATCCCCAGCTAACCCATAGCTTAAATTCTCCTTTTGGCCAGAGGTGGACAGGCAAAATTTCTGGGTGGCGAAAGAACCGGCTTCACTCAACAAAGAAAATCTCTTCTGGCCACCCTTTTTGGTGACGATATTAATAATCCCGGCCATGGCATCCGAACCATAGAGCGGGCTTTGTGGCCCCTCGACCAATTCAATCCGCTCCACATCGGTGAGCAGGAGATGGGAAAAATCATAAGACCGGGAGGGAGAAATGGGGTCGTTGACCTCTACCCCATCAATCAGCACGAGAGTATGCTCGGAGTTAGCTCCCCGAATAAGAAACGAGGCGGTGGCGCCCGGGCCGCCGTTCTGGGTCAGAAAACCCTGGGGCAGATAAGCTAAGACCTCCGCTACATTGGTTAATCCTTGACTTAATAAATTTTCAGCGAGGAGCACTTTTACTGTGTTGCCCAGTTCTGTTGCCGGCGCCGGAAGTCTCGTGGCGGTAACAACTATTTCGTGATGGAGCTTGAGTTTTTCTTTTTCCTCAGCATCTTTTTTTTCCTGGTCAAAAGGGAGCCCGACAGAGGGGGCGGCTAAATTAAGTGATAGGAAAAGAGAAAGCCAGAAAGAAGTAAACACCTTGACCTCCTTAAGTTTTGTCCCCCGCTTGCTGTCGATTCTTTATTAAAAAAATTCAACCCATCCTTCCTCCCGAAGGCGGGCCGCAACGGCTTAAGGCAGGTCTCCTGACTCTCGGCTCATCCTCCTCCCGGGCCTTCCCCTTCGAACCGAAGAGTGGCTTTTTCCGGGATTCGTCCCCGATTACAGTAGCGGGGGCTGTGTCCGCTTCCCACGGACTTCCCTGCTCTTAAACCTCACCAGACTTCGAGTCAAAGAACTAAAAAACAGGGTTATTATAAATTGAATGATTATTTATGGCAAGCTTTTTAGGCTCGGATGGTCAGAACTTTGGTTACGGCCCTGCTCAGAGTCTTTTTTCGGCCCCGGCTTTTTTTGATGTCTGTGACGAAGGGCACAGGGTAAGCAGAGGAGGAAAGACAAAAATTTTCTGGGGCGAAATAAACGAACCTAAAAAAAGAGGTAGTGGCTTAGCGCTTTCCCATTGGAGTCAAATTGGCAAACAGGCCAACTTAGGTTTTGTCCTTAAGAAATTCCTCAAGAAAAAAGAAGAACTCTGAGATATCACCGAGGTATCTGTTGTGTTTGATTAAGAGGCTGGGCTTAGGAAAAAGCGCTTGAGCCTATTTTATTTAGAGATGAACTAAAGCTCTAAGTTCATTTTTTCGAGCCAGGCCCGTGCCAAGATAGCCAAAGGCATAAGGTAAGGCTTTTCTTTTAAGGTTGTGGAGATTTTTCACGGAGTGGCTTGAAGGAGCAAACGAGTAAAGGGTCAGACCTAAAATAAGTTACTTCCCGACGGCTGGGTTAAATTTTTTGCCCCCCTAATAACAAAATATATTATAACACATCTAATTCATAGAATGCAAGAAAAAAATTTATTTTTTTAGAATTTTCTTCTAACTCCTTTGATTTTACCTGCTTTTTTCAGTTTAAGCCGGCCTTTGGCAGTTTTTGGCCTTGAAAGCCCGTTTTTTTAACCCCAAAAGGGCCTTTTTTTTTGACGGATGGCGAACCTATTTAATATAATAAGCGAAAACTTGCTTTATTTTTACTTACTTCGAAGGAATTGGCCATGGAAAAAGAGACTTTTCGCCATTTAGGCCATCAATTAGTGGATTGGGTGGCTGATTATTTGGAAAAAGTCGGCCAATGGCCTGTTGTGCCCAGCGTTTCCCCCGGAGAGATTAAGCGCCGACTGGCTCAGCGGCCGCCCGAGACGGCTGAAACCTGGGCCGATATTTTGGCCGATTTTAACCAGATTATCTTGCCGGGAATGACCCATTGGCAGCACCCGGGTTGGTTTGCCTATTTTCCGGCGAATAATAGTCCTGCTTCTATCCTGGGGGAAATTCTCACCGCCGGAATTGGGGCTCAGTGCATGAGTTGGCAGACTTCGCCTGCCGCCACTGAACTGGAAGAAGTGGTCATGGACTGGCTTCGCCAGATGCTTGGCCTGCCTCAAGGCATGGCCGGAGTAATTCAAGATACAGCTTCCACTGCCACCCTCTGCGCCCTGATTGCCGCCCGAGAGAAAGCGACCGCGTTTCTCAGCAACCGTCAGGGTTTTTATCAACCTCTCACGGTTTATGCCTCCGACCAGGCCCATTCCAGCGTAGAAAAGGGGGTGAAGATTGCCGGCTATGGCCGGGAAAAATTGCGCTACCTTCCCACCGATGAAAACTACGCTCTGATTCCGGAAGCCTTAGAAGAAAAGATTCGTGAGGACGTTAAAGCGGGAGCCATCCCGGCCTGCGTTGTCGCCACCTTAGGAACAACTTCCTCGGGCGCTGTTGACCCCCTGCGGCCAATTGGTGAAATTTGTTCTCGCTACGGCCTGTGGCTGCACGTGGATGCCGCTTACGCCGGTACCGCCGCCATCCTGCCCGAGCTCCGCTGGATGCTGGACGGCATAGAATACGTTGATTCCTTTGTTTTTAACCCTCATAAATGGCTGCTGACCAATTTTGATTGCTCGGCCTTTTTTGTCCGGGATGAGGAGAATTATGTGCAGACCTTTGAGATGCATCCTGAATACTTGAAGACAGCGCAGGACAGACTGGTCAAAAATTTTCGAGATTGGGGAATTCAATTAGGCCGGCGCTTTCGGGCTTTAAAGCTGTGGTTTGTTATCCGCTCCTACGGAGTACAGGGGCTTCAAGCCATGGTCAGAGAACACCTGCGCTTAGCCCAGCTTTTCCGCTCCTGGTTAGAAGAGCATCCATTGTTTGAATTGATGGCTCCCACCACTTTCAGCTTGGTCTGTTTTCGGCTGAACGACGGTCGACCGGAAGACCAGCTTAACTTGCTTAACCGTCAGCTTAACGAGAACATCAATGCTTCGGGAAGGATCTTTTTAACTCATACCGAGCTTCGCGGCCGGTATACCCTGCGCTTAGTGGTGGGCTCTCGAACCACCCAGGAGAGCCATGTCAGGCAAGCCTGGGAAATTATCCGCGGGGAGGCAGAGAAACTGGCCGGTCAAAAATAGCCTTACTTTTTCCCTGGTATTCCTGGTTTCTGGAAAAATTCACTGGCGGGGACGACTAAGACCTTCTCCGGTTTGACGCGGAGCGGAAAGACCTCGATTTCCTTGTCCTCTTCCAAGATAAAATCGGGCATGCGGGGGTTGGCATATTTAATGGGCGAGGCAGTATTAGCCACCAGAGCCTCTTTTAAAGCCTCGCCGTCTTTAGTGATGATGGCGATATATATATTTTGATAATTAAGGTATTTCCGGATAGCCCGGTTAACGTCTTCCTTGGTAAGTCGAGGTAAGCGCTCCTGGACTTCGGCCAGGAAATCCTCGTAGCCATAATAGTGGGAATCAATTTGCCAGCCCAATCTTTCAGCCAGGGTCTGGGTGTAAAGCCGGGTGTAGTGGAGAAGATAAGTCCGGACCAAATCGAACCTGTCTTCAGGAATGCCGGCCTCGACTAACTTCTGCAATTCTCGCAGCGTCTGCCGCAGGACAAAATGGCGATGGCTGTTGGGAACAGGCCGAATCCACACCGAAAAATATTGCTGCTGGCGGCAATAATTAGTGGCCGGAAACTTATCTCTACCTTGGAGAAAATGTTCGGCATAGGCATAATCGCCGTAATTCTGGCCCCTTTCCTCCCTGATTTTTTGAAAGAGCCAGGAAAGGTGCTGGCGGTGCTCGCCGAAATGAGAACAGGCCAGCCAAAGAGGAAAAAAGTCATCCTTGGCCCTGGTAAGCGGATGAGGAAACCCTAAGGAGATAGCCGTGGCGGGAGTGTCTTTTTCGGCGATGACTATCTCGAGACCATCGGCTGGCCTCGGCATCGGCAGTTTTAGTTGCGGCGTAAAGCCACGGGGCAGACGAGAAAAGTCAGCGCTTATTTTGGCCGGAAAATTGTCGGGATAGCCGCCAGCCAAGCCAATAATCAGGTTTCCTTGCACCATCTGGTCCTTATAGAAAGCTTTAATTTCATCCAAAGTAATACTTTTCACTGTCTCCACAGTGCCGGCCTCATGATGGCCATAAGGATGATTCTCATAAAGCATCAAGTTCAGGATTTCTTTGCCGAATTGTTCGTCCATATTATTGACCAGGGTTCTTTCTAAAAAATTGAGCTGGTCGGTTTTCAGTCGGTGGAAATCCTCCTCGCGAAAGCCTGGTTCAAGAAGCATCTCGCTAAAAATGGCGTAGAATTTTTCGAGGTTATCGCGATGGACGGTAGCGGAAAAAACCGACATTTCCTTATCGACGTTGAGGTCTACCGAGGCCGCTAAGGGATAAAAAGCCTTAGTAATTTCTTGATAAGTTCTGGTTTTTGTCCCGCCGTTAGCCAAAAGGTTAAGACAAAGCTGGGTGATTCCTTCTTTACCCCGAGGGTCGTTGGCTGAGCCTATTCGCAAGAGAACGCGCAGATGAACGAGAGGGTTATCTTTCTCTGGAAGAAGCTCTAAGCGCAAGCGGTTGGGGTCGACTCGTTGGCAGGAAAAATTAGTCAGCATGAGTCCGACTCCGAAAAAAATTCCCAGGCAAAGGCGAAGCGAAAGTTGATTCATGGCTCTTTCCCTCCGGTGAGAGTCACAACTGTGCTCGCTTCAGGACGGAAGTATTTCCTGGCCATCTGCTGAATTATTTCTGGGGTCACCTGGTCATAAAGGCGGAAGAGGCGGTTGAGAACTTGCGGGTCAGGCTTGAGCTGGAGGTAAAAGGCTAAGGTGGAAGCAAGGCCATCTGTGGTCCCCAAATCCTGAGCTAAGGAATAACGAAGGTTAGATTTGACCGCAGCCAAGGTTTCAACCGGGATAAGCTCGGTTTTTAGCCTTTCGAGTTCAGCCACTATTTGTTGCTCAACGTAAGGCAAATCTTCGTCCTTTTTAACGGTGGCGGAAAAAATCAGAAGATAGGGGTCGCGACGGTCAGGGAAACTGGCGTTAAGGGAGACGCACTTTTGCTCGTCGATGACCAGTTGGTGATAAAGCGGCGAGGAAGGGGAGAAAGAGGTCTGAGCTAAGAGGTCCAAGGCTGCTTTATCCACCACCTCATCCGAAAAGGCTGGCCCATGAAAAGCAACGGCTAAACGAGCCAAGGTTCTGGCGGGCCAGGGATAATGAGCCCGCTTTGGTCTGGTTTGAGGTGGCTCTTCCGGAGTCTCGAGGAGATAATTAGACCGAGGCCATGAACTATAATGATACTTTATTAGTTTCATTAATTCATCATGGTCGAAATCGCCAGCCACCAAGATAATAGTGTTATCCGGGGAATAATAACGCTCTTTAAATTGCTGACTATAGGCAAATTGATTGGGCATATCCTTAATATCCTCCAGATACCCCAGGGTAGTGTGCTTGTAGGAGTGTTTCTCAAAAGCAGTCTGGCGCAGTAATTCCCACAGGCGGCGGTCAGGGTTGGAGAGGCTCGAGTAGTATTCGCCTTCGATGACCGGCGCCTCGGTTTTTAAACTTTCTTCGTCATAATAAAGGTTGAGAAAGCGGTCGGCCTCGACGGCCACGACGCGGCTTAGATTTTCCCGGCCGGCAAAAACTATAAAATAACAGGTATAGTCATCGGTAGTGTAACCATTGGTGCCGGCGCCAAGACGAGTCAGAAAATCATCATAGGCCGGCCGCGGCATCTTTTTCGTTCCTTTGAACATCATGTGTTCAAAGAAATGGGCAAACCCCGATTTGCCGGGCTCGACCTCGTTACGAGAACCACAACGGATAATGGTGTAATAGGAAATGATATTCGGGAAGGGCAGAGGAATAGAAACCACTATTAGTCCATTTTCTAATTGTTCAATTTTATAAGCATAGGGAAATATGTCTGAAGAGCCGGCGCTCACCGAGGCGGCCAACCCGAATAGAATTAATAAAACCGGCGTTAACCGCACCATGCTCCTACCTCCCTCAGAGGTCGACATAGGTCAGCCATTTTTCGTAGGCCGGGTTTTCACCCCGAACGCATTGGCTGTAAGCCGCTTGCAAACGCCGCGTAACCGGCCCTGGTTGGCCAGAGCCGATGATGTGAGGCTGAGGTGATTCTTCACCTTGGGAAGCATCGATAACTCTGGTAATCGCCACTATTTCCACGGCTGTCCCGCAGAAAAAGGCTTCTTCAGCCTGGAGAAAATCGTTTTTGCTGATGGCCGCGATAGCCGTGGGAATTCCCAGGTCTCGGCCGATAGTGAGAAGCGAAGACCTGGTGATGCCTTCGAGGATTGACTCGCGGTGGTCGTTAGTCAGGAGAGTGCCATCCTTGACAATGAAAATGTTTTCTCCCGGACCTTCGGCCACGCGGCCCTCGAGGTTGAGGAAGACAGCCTCGTCCGCGCCCCGCAACCTGGCCTCAAGACCGCAGATGGTAGATTGGATATACATCCCACCGAGCTTCGCCGACATATCGAGCTGACTCCAGTGGAGGCGCCTCTGGGGAAGAATATAGACGGTAACTCCCTGCTGAGCCTTGTCGCCCAGATAGGCGCCCCATTCCCAGGCGCCGATGACCAAATGAACTGGACAGAACTTAGGCACCAGACCGAGGTTGCCGTAGGAATAAAAAAGGAGAGGCCGAATGTAGGCTGATTGCAGCCCGTTAATCTTCACGGTGGCCTTGATGGCTTCGATGATTGACTCCCGGGTCCAAGGGAAAGTCATCCTCGCTACCTTAGCCGAATGAAGAAAACGGTCGATGTGCTCAGCGAGGCGGAAAATAGCCGGGCCACGCTTAGTAGGGTAAGCACGAATGCCCTCGAAGACCGAAGTCCCATAATGAAGGGCGTGGCTCATCGGATGTAAACTCGCTTCCTGCCAATCATAAAAGGCGCCGTTATACCAGTACTTAGAGGCCTTAGGAAATTGACTCGTATCAAACATTAATCTCTCCTTTTGCTTACTTTAATTTTTATATAATAAAATTATTAACCAAAAGCCGAAGATAAACAGCGGCGTTGAGGCCAGCCGCGAGCCTCTTAGCTTGGCGGCGGTCAAGCTTTTTCGGTCCTGGTTTTAAATTTTTACTCCGGCCGATTATTCCTGGTGAGCTTAAACCGCTTTGGAGACGGGTACGGCCGGCGCTTTGGCTGGGGAAAGAATAAAAAAGCCCTCGATAATAAATAAAGAAGAAGTTAAAAAAATTTTTAAACACCACCTATTTAACCTTCTAACCGAAATTCCCAACGGCACCAGGCTTCGGCGGGATGGGGGTCAGGTGGACAGAAAAGGCAGCGGGTAGTTATCCGGGGGTCGATAGTCTGGGCAAAACCGCTGTATTCGACCAAACCCACCTCCCGACACGGAAAATCAGGCAGGCCCTGGCGTTGCCGCGCCTCCTGGACTCGGCAGGTGCGCATCTCAAAGACACACCGTCTGGAGTTAAGCTCGACTATGGCTTGTTCGTTGATCCGGGCATAAAGGCGGAACCGGAGAGCCAGGGCTAAGGCTTCCAAACCGCCGTTGGCGGGCAAATTTAATCTTTTAATAATCCGTCGGGCCTCAATTACCGTAAACTGAGCCCAGGCCATCTTATCCAAACGAATGGCCGCTTCCATCCCGAAGGTTTCCTCCACGGCCCGAAACCAAAGCCCGTCGTGGGTCAACCAGTTCAAGGCGGCATCTCGCAGAAGCCCGAGGAGTGTTTCTTTATCCAGGTCAGCGAGCTCCCTCATTTTTCTCCCTTTTACTCTTAATTTCATATTGCCGCTGATGATAGTGTTCTTTGGCCACGATTTTTCCTTGAGCCAAAAGAGACTCTATGGTTTTTTGAATTCGTTGCGAGGATTCACCCGACATGGCCGTGAGCTCGGCGAGCGAGGCCGGCCGTCGCCGCAGTGTGGACAGGATGGTCTCGGCCAGGTCGTCTGTTTTAAGGGAGGGGATTCTTTTTCTCGTCTCGGTGACAATTTCTGTTTGCGGGCCAAGCAAAGCTTGAATGGCTTGAAGCTCGGCTGCCTCGAGAGGCAAGGCCCAGGGCTCAGCCGGCGGTCTAACTACAGTGTTGAGTTGAATTTTATCAGGCTTAATAATTGAGATAGCCGGCTTTAGTTTTAAAATTTGGTCGAGGTCATCATTAACGCCTTTAACTAACATAATTTCTAACCAGATTTGGCCGGAATATTCAGTCCGAAAAGCGGCCAGAGACTCGATTACGGTCTGGAGGCGTTGCTCTGGCGAGGGTCGGTTGACCGCTAAAAAACCCTCCTGAGTGGCACTGTCCAAGGAAGGGACTACCAGGTCGGCCAGAAGAAGCTCGCGGCGCACCTGCTTATCAGAAAGAAGCACACTGTTCGTCAAAACGGCGACAGGAATAGAAGTGAGATTTTTTATCTCGGCGATTATCTCCCCTAAATTAGCGTTAAGCGTCGGCTCGCCAGACCCGGAGAAGGTAATGTAATCTATTTCAGGAAATCGATTTAGCGCCGCTTTAATGGCCTCAATTACATCCTGAACGCGAAAATAGGGACGTCTGGTTACAACCCTTTTCTTGGTCGGACCAAGCTGACAATAGATGCAATCTAAGTTACAGGTCTTTGGCGGGAGGATGTCCACGCCCAAGGAGCGGCCCAGACGTCGAGAGAGGACAGGCCCATAAACGAAACGATGGAGATTTTTTCCCTTAAAGGCTGGTTCTTCTTTGGCTTCTGTTCCCTTTGGGCTCATTAAAGCCAGCTCTTTACCTAACGTCCCTTATAGGCGGCGAGGAAACGTTTTAGAGACCGGTCATAGGTCTTTTCGATTTCCGGCGGGAAGAGGCAGCCAGGCAGTTCGCCGTTATTCCAGTGGTAGGTTAAACATTGGCAACAGATTCCCTTACGAGAACAGGGTTCGTAGGTACAGGTACAGTGAACTCGGTTCTCTCTTTCTTGACATTCCTTCATTACCTCTAACTCCTCTGGAAGCAAAGGGTTACAAAGTTTGGACTGAAAAAATAGGATAACTTAACTTTTAAATCAAGGCAAGGGAAAATTTAAAAACCGCTAAGCTCGGTGCTGGCCGGCCGAGGGCAAAAATCGAGAACACATAAGGGTCAAGCTCGCTTCTCTGGAATTAACGCTCCCGTCTCCTTGGTCAGCCGGCTGAACTATTGGCCGGCCCTGGATTCCTGGCTGACAACTCGGTGCGCCCCATATCAACTATTTAAAATGAATTATCACTTTGGTAGCCCCAAATAGGGTTGAATATTAATCCCTTTTTATCCCTGAGAAACAGCCATTTTCTTTCGCCGACAAGTTATATCTTGCGGCCCTAACTTCAATTAAAAGGCCCTCGCCGGTCAAGAACCTCAGGAAAAAGCGTCGCTGCTATCTTAACGCCGTCTAAATATTTGCACTGGCTAATGGCTTCCGCTATACTGGAAACTTCCAGAGCCGTCGGGACAAGAGGAAGTTCAGGCGAAATTAAGGGAGAAGGTTCCATGAAATCATTCGCTAAGCCGCGCATGACGGCTAAAGAGGCCAGGGCCGGGTTAGAAGCCAAGCTCCCCGCCATTGAAACCTTTCCTAACCAGTTTCCAGGCTATGAAATAAAGATTGAAATTCCCGAATATACGTCTGTATGCCCCAAAACCGGTTTGCCCGATTTTGGTAAGATTACCATCATTTATGAACCCCGTCAGCTTTGTCTTGAGCTGAAATCGCTAAAAATGTACATTCTGGCCTATCGGAACCTGGGGATTTTTTATGAAAATGCCGTGAACCGTATTCTGGAGGACATTGTTAGGGCTTGTCGGCCAGTCCGGGCGGAGGTGGTCGGCGAGTTTAACCCGCGGGGAGGCATAAAATCGGTTATTACCGCCACCTATCCTCGGCTGAAGGTCAGGAAACGGGGCCAGCGGTAAGGTCAAAGACCTGGTTGCTTTTTACTATAAAATTTTTTTTATATAAAATAACCTCGATAGAGCCCCGGCGAAACTTAAGGAAGATTGAGTTCCCAGGAAAACAAAGGACCGGAGGTTTAAAAAGAGGCCAAGCGCTGATAAAGGAGGTGAATAAAAAGAGATGCCGCTCTGGGGAAAAGGGAATTAAAGAGAGGCCGCGCTTTAAGGCCAAAAGGAGAATAGATAGGCAATTTAGCTGAAAATTAGGTGGCAGAGAAAATAATGAGACCAAACCAGAAGTTAAAGGCTGAAACGGAATTAACGACGAATAATTCCGCCTGGGGCAGCAGCGATTTTCTGATGCTTTTCACCGTCATCATCTGGGGCGTAAACCTGACCATAGTTAAATTGGCCCTGCAAGAGTTCCCTCCTCATCTCTTTAACCTGCTCCGTCTTTTCGGGGCCTCGCTCTTCCTCCTTTTTTTCCTTCTTCTTCGCCGGGAATCTCTTTCTCTTTCTCGTTCTGAGCTCCTGTGGGTTATTTTTCTTGGCTTCTTGGGTAACACTTTTTATCAGGTGCTTTTTATTCAAGGGATCAGTTTAACGACCGCCTCCAATGCCTCGCTCATCATGACCTCTTCGCCTCTCTTCATCGCCCTCCTCAGCACCTGGTTAGGCCATGAAAAATTGTCCCGGGAAGGTTGGTTGGGTCTTTTTTTATCTCTTGTTGGCTTATATTTGGTTATTACCCAGAGAACTGGGGGGCTGTCTTTTTCCTCCCGTTCCCTCCGCGGGGATTTAATGATTCTTTTAGGTAACCTCGGCTGGGCTGGCTATACTATTTTTTCTCGACCTCGGCTTAAAAATATGAGCTCTTTAAAGCTGGCGGCGCTGACCATGGTTTCGGGCATGATTTTCTACCTGCCGTTCGGACTCCCTCAGAGCTCTTCGTTTTCTTTTTCGACCGTGAGCTGGCAAGGGTGGGCTGAGGTTTCCTTTTCTTTTATTTTTGCCTTGGGCCTGGGCTTTGTTGTCTGGTACAACTCTCTCCGGTATGTGGGAAATAGTCGAACTGGCATCTATAGTTATTTAACGCCGCTCGTGGCGATTATCACCGCCCATTTGGCCTTAGCGGAAAAAATTACCTGGCTTCAAGGGCTGGGAGGGTTGATTATTCTTTTTGGCTTTTCCTTAACGCGGGCTGGCCTCTGGTGGCACCGTCCGTCTCAGAAGCCCCTCTCTGGCAGCACATTATAAAGATAGGGGTTATCAGGATTCTGCAAAACGCTGAGGAGCTGGCGGGCTTCCCTCATCTGTTTTGTCTTGAGATAACAGGGAAGAAGCCGGCTGAGCAGGATATAACGATAATGAGGGTCGTTTTCGATTTGGAGTGCTGCCTCATAGCACCAGGCGGCTTCAGCGAACCGGCCCCCTTTTTGAGCTTCTTGGCCGAGACTTAATAGGAAGGGGACGTCGACCGTGGCCGGCGGCCGAGAGGCCAAAAGATTGCTTAGATAAGACCTAAATTCATTATTATAAAGAGTAAAAAAATCGAGAGGGTTGGCCAACCAGGTGAATTTTGCCTTCGCTTCCAGAGATGTTAAGGGCTGGCCAATCAGGTATCGGCCATCCTGATAAAGGAGAGGATACAAAAGGCCTTTCTGGATAGTTCCATAATAAAGGTAGACCTGGTGGTGCGGGAAGCAAGTCGCCAGCTCCGTGTTTTTTTCATCCACATTTCGACAATAAATAATATCCGAAGCCAGGAGCGGGTCATTATAAATAAAGCCTGAGCCCCAATGGCCAGTCGGAAAGTATTTGTTGGGATGATAGAGTAATTTCATGATGATCAAAGCCGGCCTTTGCGCCACGACATCCTCAACGGCGAGATTAAGCTGTTTATTTACCCCCGCAAAGTTCTCTATCAGCCTTTCCTGGAACCAGTAGTTTCCTGCAGGCGCTAAGAAACGGGGAAAGCGAACCAAAAAGGCATAGATGAAAAATACCCCTAAGACAAGAGAGGTTAAGCTCTTGGCGGTAAAAGGAGAAAGGGGCCTTTTTTTTGGCCGCCAAGAAGCCACTAAAAGGAGGCCCCGACTACTCAGGAGGGCGACAATAAAGACTGATTCGAAAAACATTCTGGCTCCCAACGTCAGGACTGTTCCCCAGAAGAAAAAATGGCCGGCGACGAGCGATAGAAAACACAAGAGCAGGCTTAAATCTTTTTTTCGTTTTTCTCCCCTTTCCCTCAACCGCCAGAGAAATGGGAGGAGAGCCAAGAAAGAGCTTCCTGGCCAGCCGAAGAGGTCTCGGTTCAGGGCTTTAAGATTATCCCAAATTTGCCTCGCCCCGAAGAGAGGCGTGTATTCATAATCAAGGTAAGCGGCTCGGCCGAAGATTCGGATATATTTCTTTCCATGGGAGATTTCGTAGCCGACTCTTAGGGGATGACCGTTAGTTAGCTGATTATAAAAGAGAAATAGCCCTATGAAAAGGAGGGCGGTTAAGAGAGCAGCTAAGGCATTTTTCCATCTTTGATGAAGGCGGCGGAGTGTTGTCCAGCCGAAAAGAATGATTAGCGGGAGGGAAAAAGCGACCGCGCTAAAGGGACGGACTAAAAACATCGCTCCCCAGGAGAGGCCAGTAGCTAAGCCAGAAGCGAGCGTCGGATTTCGCTGCGACCTGAAGACAGAAAGAGCCAAGAAAATTCCGAAAAGGAGACTGGCGGTATGGGACATCATCGTGGCTGAAATCACCCAGAACCAAAAAGAAGCGGCGAGCAATAGGGAAGCCACGAGTCCGGTCGACTGGTCATACATGTCGCGGCCCAGATAATAAATGGCCATAGTAGCTATCCCAGCCAGCAAAGGGTTAATTAACCAGGGTAATTTAATTAAGAGGCCGAGCAGAAGTAACAGGGGGAAGCCAGGAGGATACTGGCTGTACCAGCGTCCATTGTTTATTATATGAGTGAAATCAAAGGCTTCGGGCAAGCAAGGGGAAGGGACATAAAGCTTACCCAGCTGGAAAATCTTGGCTTGGAATAGATAGGCGACCTCGTCATGAAGATGGGGGATGCCTTCAAAGACAAGCAGTGAAATCAAAGCCGAAGCGGTAAAAACGAATAAGGCCGCGATTAAGACGAGAAGGGGTAAAGAATTTTTTTCTTTTAATTTCTGGTTCATGGAATTTTCAGGAGGCGGTGGAGGGGCAGCAGCAGCCGCACATTAGCCGCTTCCTTTTTTTGGCATTGCCTGATAAGAGATAAAGCTTTTTTTATACTCCATTTTAGTCCTGATTGGGGTTGGAGAATGAGCGGCGTTCCGGCCGGGAGAACACGGCGCAATTTCAAAATAATGTTCAAGGATAAATCGCGACTGACGACAAGTTTCACTTCTCTGGCCAATTTTTTAAACTCAGGCTGGAGGAAATAATGGGGGGGCTTGGGAGAGACCGTCCACCAGTCGGCAACGAAGCTGGGTTTTATGGTGCCATTGGTTTCGACTTGAAGCCGAAAATTGGCTTTTCTAATCGCCAGCGTGAGCGGTTTTACCTCCTGGAGGAGGGGTTCTCCTCCGGTCAAGCAAACCCAGGAGCAGGGAAGACGACGCTGTCGGCTCAAAATTATGGCCATAATCTCCTCAATCCTCATCTCCTGGCCGGCCAGCCAGGCCCTTTTCGTGTCGCAAAAAGAACAGCGCAGGTTACAACCACTTAAACGGACAAAAATAGTCGGCTCGCCTTGCCGCAAACCTTCTCCCTGGAGAGAAGAAAAAATTTCAACCACTTTCAGTGTAGGTGGCGCTGGCATCTTCTGATTCCCAAACTGTCACCTCGCGGACCGGGAGCTTTGCTTTAAGCTCCTGGAAAAAGTGGCGAGCCAAGTTTTCCGCCGAAGGATTAAAGGAATAAACTTCGTTCAAATGCGTGTGGTCAGGCAGGACCTCGGCCAACTGCCTTTTGATTTCCGTAAAATCAATGCCGATACCCGTGGCCTCTAATTCCTTGACCTCAAGAACCACTTCTACTTTAAACGTATGGCCGTGGATTTTTTCGCATTTTCCCTTGTAATCCTTGAGAAAATGGGCGGCTTGAAAGGTGTCGCGGACACGAAGTAACCAGCTCATAGCTTCCCTTCCTTTCTGAGGCGGCGGAGAAGATGGTCTTCCTCGCCCACCACTTCCCAGGCTCTTTGGCGATAAACACAAGCAGGGCATTCCAAGCAGGGGATTTCGCTTCCGCGATAACAGGATAAAGAGTAGGCGTAATCAGCGCCGAGCTCCAGTCCCAGGCGAAGGATTTCAACCTTGGTCAAGGTAAGGAAAGGGCAGATGATTTTAAAGCCTGGAGCGCCGAAAGCAGCTTTGGTTCCTTGATTAATGGCCCTTTCCATGGCGCGGACGAAATTTTCTGTGGTGTCCGGATAATCGGGAGAGTCGAGGACATGAAAACCGCAAAGAATTTCTGAAATCGACCTCACTTCGGCATAGGCTGCGGCCAGCGAGAGAAATATCCCGTTACGAAAGGGAACATAGGTCGGCGGCGGCCCGGTTTTAGGCTTCTGGGCCTCCCAGCGAGGAATTTCAAGAGAGTAATCAGTCAGGGCGGAACCAGCAATCGGCCTCAGGTCGACCTTAAGAATTTCCCCTGGGATACGAAGCTGCTCGAGGGTTCGAGCTGAAAGGTCAATTTCTAAGCGATGCCGTTGACCGTAGTCAAAACTGAGAGCCTGAACCTCCTTCCCCTGACTTAAAGCCCAATAGAGGAGCGTTGTGGAATCTAATCCCCCTGAAAACAGTACTACCGCCTTCATCTAAAATCTTTTATCATCATAAAGAAAGCCGAGAGAGTTGGCAAGACGCCGCGAAGCAATGGTCAGTATTGGCCCTAACTGAGACTTGGCTATTATCGAATAATTTTTATGCTGGCTCAGATAATTAATGGTGGATTGTAATCTCTGCGATTAGTCCTAAACATTAATACCCTATTTCTTAAGGGAGGCTTAATTTTTCCGTCTTTTATCCAATTCAGTTGATTAAAATGTGACCGGGGAAAAGACCAGGAGATGGGTAAGCTCCTCTTTTTGTTATGGCTATTATTTATCAAACCAAAAAAATGTTCTCTTTACATTCTGGCTGGGATATTTTGACCTTAAGCATCATCTTTACGCCGACAAAAACTTATAGTTTCCCAATAAATTTTCCAGGCATTTATCAACTAATCGGGAGGCGAGCCATTTTCCCTCTTTGCTGGTTCTCTTCCATTTTCTATGGGTTGATTCGAGGGCTGAGTTCGGGAGGGCAGAAGCGACCAGGGAAGGTTTAGCCTTCCCGAATCGGCCTTCGAGGGAACCTCTTGGCGCCGGGGATGTCTGAGCCTGAACAGGACAAACGGACAGGCCAAAGGGGGGCAAGGGACTTCCGCGCTATGTCTATGAACCGGGAGGCGAGTTCCGCCGGCGCCGAGAAGACCGAAGAGGGAACGCTGTTAAAAACCTGAGTGGGAGCGAGGCCATCCCGAACATTTCCGAGCCTAACCCATACAAGATGGAAGAGAATCTCTTTGATTAATTTATGCTCAGAGCAAAAATCATTAAGGCCGGGCATTTATCCCCGAAAAACCTTAGTCTGAAGGCAGCTTGATTTTATAAGGCTATTCCGGGCTTTACAGAGAAGGCGAATTCTGACATATTATTTAGCTTTGAGGCGATGAGATGAACTCAGAATCAGCCGCGGTATTCTGCAGGTCCAGGGGTTTTGGCGGCCAAAAACCGCTGGTCGTTCGTGATGACCAGATTACTTGGGCCGAGGCTATTGACTTAGCCAAGGAGTGTAAGAGTAAAGGGAAAATGCTGGTTTTTATTGACTTGGGCGGGCTGACTCTCGCGGAGCTGGAATGGTTGGTTAGTTCGGGGACAGTCATCCTGAGTTATCCTGAAGCTGGCCGAACTTGGGCAGAAATGCTTCTGCTTAAAACCATAGCTCGACGAAAGCATGGCCTGGTGATTTATGCTTACGGGGGGAAGTTTAAGAGCGAGGAGGAGAAGAGGGAAGCCTATCTGGGCTGGCGTCAAATGGCGCGAGGAGGGATTGATTTTCATCTTTCTAACCGCCATCAATTCTGGGAGCCTGAAGCCATAGTCCAATTAGCCGCCGATTGCCGGCTGGGCCGAGGCTGGTTTGTTTATTATCATCACGGCTTTGTCGAGCCATGGTTAATTAACTTAGTTAGGGAAGGAGCGTGGGTCCACTTATCCGATAGATTTTATCAAGCCAGCCAGAAGGAAAATTGGGAAGAGATGCTTCGCGGCTTTTCCCGGCGCCAGGTTCGTCTTATCCTTCATGCGGAAAGCATGGCCAATGAGTTAAAAGAGATAATCGATAGGTATGGTGGCTTCATAATTTATAATCTCCCTCCACCACCGTCGACAACGGCCTTGGCTTCATCCAGACCGAAGAGCTTGCCCTTTCGGGCCTATCATCTTGACCCTAAGGCAATGCTTTGAGGTTAAGATAACTCGTTTCGCCGCTTTAAAAACGGTCTGTCTTTAGCTATAATTAAGAGCTTTTCATCTGATTGATGCCGGAAAAAAATTATTAAAGAGAATAATTTTTAGTGGGAATTATAAATCATAAAAAGCAGGCAGCATGGAAGAGAAAAAATTGACGGCGCTCGAGGCTCTGCAGAAAGTAAAGGAGGCGGAGGCCAGGGCCAAATCTCTGGTTGAGTCCACTCGGGAAAGGGAGGTTCCCTTGATTCTGGAGCAAGCCAGAATTGAGGCCAAGGCCAGGGCTGAAGAGGTCCTCCGTCGGGCGAGAGAAGAAAGCGAGATGAAAAAACAGTCGATAGTGGCTAAAGCCAAGGAGGAAGCAGAGCTAATAAAAGATGAAACGCGGAAAGAGCTGGCCAGAATTGAGGCCCAGGCTGAGGCTCAATTCGCGGCGGCTTGCGAGGCCCTAAAACGCCTAATCGCCGAGGAGCTCAGACTGAAAAGGGATTAAAAAGTGGGTTTAGCGGCAGTCGAAAGAGTGGAAGTCATTGCTTTAAGCTCCCTTAAGGATGAACTTTTATCCGAGCTTCAAGAAGCCGGCATCCTCGAGTTAGAGACAGTGGAGCCAGAGTTAGGCCTGGAGCCTGTTTCCGGGCCAGAGGTTTCGCTGGAACCGTTGCTTTTTCGGTTTCGCCAGGCGATTAAATATCTTTCTCTCTGGAAAAAATCGGGCCTGCAGGAAAAATTATTTAAACCAAAGCCTACCATAAATAGGGAAGAGCGACAGGCTATATTAAAACAAGATTGGGACTCGCTCCTTAAAGCCGTGGAGGAAGTCGAGCTGAAATACCGGGAAATCGGGGCTGAATTGAAAGGTCTGGAGAAGGAAAAGGCCCTGTTGCTTCCCTGGCAGCCGTTGACCGTGCCGCTAAGCGAACTCAAACCGACAGCCACTGTTGAAGTTTTCTTAATCCGGCTCAACCGCTCCCGGCTGCCCGAGCTTTCCTCCCTCCTCTCCGAGTGGCCACTTTGGTTCAGCCCAGTTTCCCAGGATAAAAAAAATGCCTATCTCTTTCTATTGGCCTGGAAACCGGCTTTAGATGAGATAGAAGAGAAATGGAAAGAATTAGGCGTCTCCTTTTTCTACCTCCCAGAATCGCTCTTAAAAAAGATGCCGCCGGCGGATAAGGTCCAAGACCTGATGGCTCATCTGGAACAAGAAATAATAGCCAAAAAACAGTACCTCTTGAGTCTTGAGGCCGAAAGCCGACGTTTGACTGAGTGGTTACCCCAGCTAACTTCGGCTTATGATGTTTTGGCCAATGAGCAGGAAAGAATTAATGCTTATAATCGGTTAGCCCAGACAGAGAAGACTGTTTTCCTGCGAGGATGGATCAAGTCTGCCGATTTGGAGCCGCTAAAAAAACGCTTGGACCCTCTTTCCTCCTCACTGGAAATCAGGCATCGACCTCCGGTGGCCGGAGAAGAGCCGCCGGTTGTCTTAAAAAACCCGGCAGTTCTTCAGCCCTTCCAGATAATCACCCAGCTTTACGGCTTTCCCCGTCCTGGAGGCATTGACCCTACCCTTCCCTTAGCTCCCTTCTTTTTCCTTTTCGTCGGCCTTTGTGTGAGCGAGGCCGGTTATGGATTACTGGTGGCCCTGCTAAGCTTATTTTTTTGGCTAAAAGTGAAACCCAAGGGTTCGACGCTTCTCTTCAGCCAGCTGATGCTTTTTCTCGGGGTGTCGACGATAATCTTAGGCACCCTTGTCGGCGGCTGGTTTGGTTTCCCCGTGCGCCAGCTGTTAATTATTGACCCTCTCACGCAGCCAGTTACTTTTCTGCTCTTAGCTTTAGCCTTAGGTTTTATCCAGGTTTGGTTTGGTACTTTGATTAAAGCCATTAGCTGCTTCCAGAAAAAAGAAACAATTCCAGTCGGTTTAACCCAAACCGGCTGGCTTGTCCTTCTTCCCTCGATTGTCCTCTACGGTTTAAAAAAAATCCAAATATTTGGATTTATCTCTCTTCTGGGAGCCGGTTTGGTCATTCTTTTTGCCAGCCCGAAACGGAACCCGATAGCTCGTTTCTTGGGCGGGCTTTATGGTCTTTATGATATTTCTAAATACCTTGGCGATGTTCTCTCTTACTCCCGGCTTTTAGCCTTGGGTCTTTCGACGAGTGTCATCGCCATGGTGGTCAACACGCTCTGTCAAACGGCTTTAAATATACCCATCGTGGGCTGGGTGGTGACGCCGATTATTTTCTTAGGCGGTCATCTATTTAATTTAGCCATAAGCTTTTTAGGTGGGTTTGTCCATTCCATGCGTCTTCAGTTCGTCGAGTTTTTTACCAAGTTTTACGAATCGGGGGGCAAGCCGCTTCGACCCTTGGCTTTGCAAGGAAAATACGTTGACTTTCAGTGAGATGGAGTGAAATGGGCGATAAAATGGGAGGTATAGAATGGAAATGGGTTTAGCCTTAGCTTTTTTGGGGGCGGCCTCGGCCGCCACCTTAGCCGGGATTGGTTCAGCCATTGGCGTGGGTTTAGCCGGCCAGGCTGCTTCGGGCGTGATGAGCGAAGACCCGGAGAAATTCGGCAGCCTTTTGCTGCTGGTAGCTTTACCCGGCACGCAGGGAATTTACGGCTTTCTCAGTGCCTTTTTAGTTATCCTTAAACTCGGCGTGACGGGCGGAAAGATTGCTCAGGTGAATGTTCATCAAGGATGGCAGCTTCTCATCGCCTGTCTTCCAGTAGCTCTGGCCGGTTTAATTAGTGCAATTCACCAGGGCAAGGTTTGCGCTTCCGGAATTTACATGGTGGCCAAGCAGCCGAAGGACATGACTAAGCCGCTTATCCTGGGGGCGCTGGTGGAGACCTATGCGGTGCTTGGCCTGCTGATAACGATTCTGCTCCTTAACGGAATTAAGCTTTGACCGGGGCCAGCCAGATTTCGAGTCACCATGAGCCTGGAAACAATAATTGAAAAAATAATTAGCGAAGCCGAGGCCGAAGCGGCGCGGCTGCGCCAGGAGGCCCAAGAAAGGGCGGAACAGATCGTTTCAACTGGCTGCCAGCAGGCCGAGAAAAAGGCCGCCGCCCTCCAGCACCAGGCAGAACAGGAAGGCCAGCTCGAGGCCTTGAGAATCCTCTCTCAAGCCCGGCTGGAAAAACGTTTGACCCTGCTTCAAGCCAGGCGGAAATGGGTCGAGCGGGTTCTGGACAAGGCAGTAGAAGCGGTTGGTCTGAGCGGCCGGCCGCTTCAGCGAACAATCATCACCCGCGAGGGGCGCTCGCAGGAAGAATTGACCCCTGAGGAATTAAAAGAAGACTTAAGGCTTCGCTATGAAAAGATGATTTTGGAGATTTTAGGCTTATGAGCCAGCGCTCGCGTCTGGATTATGCTTTTGCTGTTGGTCGAGTGCGGGCGCTCGAAAAATACCTCATTCCTCAGCGTGTTTTCATCGAGGCGGCCGAGGCAGAGGACATTACTAATAGCCTCAAGATTATTCACGAAGCCGGCCTGTGGCCGGAGGAAATTGTTGCGGCCACGAAACCCGAAGATATTGACCGCATCAGCCACGGCGAGCTGGACAAAATAGAAAGGTTGATGACTGAATTACTCCCGCCGGAAATTGTTTTTCTTTTTAGAGAGGCAGAGCAACCTGATAAACTTTTGGGCTGGGCTCAGAAATCTGGTTTCCCTTTTTTCCTCCGCTATGCCCGCCATTCCCTCGATTTAGCTAATATCAAAATTTTCTTGCGCACCCTCTACGCCGGTCGTAAAGGCCAAGAAGTTGAAAAATATTTTTTTGCGGGCGGTTTTCTCGAGCCCAAAACTTTTCGGCCTGGCTTTGGCCTAACTTGGTCTGAGCTGCATCCTCTTTTGGCCAAGACAGATTATGGTCTTCTTTGGGAAAAGGCTTTATTGGCCATCGAAGAAAGAAATACCTTCGTTGTTTTAGAAAGAGAAATAGAAAATTTTTTCATGAGTTTCTGGCGGCAAGCCAAACAAATAGTTTTTGGCCCGGAGCCAGTCCTGGCCTTCGGAATAGCGCGGCGACAGGAAATCAGGCTGGTGCGCCTGATCGCCCTTGGCCGAATGCTTAAGCTGCCCGTCGAGTTAATCAAAGAAAGGCTTAGCGAGACCTATGCCTGAAGAAACTCGGAGGAAAATGGCCATAATCGGTGACCCCGATATTCTGGCTGTTTTTAAATTAGCGGGGGCCACAGTTTTTGCCGCCCGCAACGAGGCGGAAGCCCGTCAGGCCATCGAGGAGGTTAGCGCCGAAAATTATGGCCTTTGTCTTATCCAGCAGAATTTTTTCTCTTTGCTTATGGAAGGAAAAGAAAAACGAGCTCGCCTCTGGCCAGTTTTCTTGCCTTTTCGTGATTACCGGCAGCCGGAAGACTTAATCCTGGAAGGCCTGAAAAAAATGACTATCAGAGCCACTGGCTCTGATTCCCTGTTAAAGCGAAATAAATAGCAGGAGCGCGAAGATGAAGGAAGGGAAAATTATCCGGGTAGCAGGTCCGCTGGTGGTAGCGGCCAATTGCGCCGGAGCCAAAATGTATGATATGGCCCGGATAGGCTCCTTAGGCTTGATTGGTGAAATCATCGAGCTAAAGGAGGACCTGGCCTATATCCAGGTCTATGAAGATACGACAGGCATCGGGCCTGGAGAGCCGGTTTGGCTTACAGGTCAACCCTTAAGCGTCGAGCTCGGACCCGGGCTTCTGGGCTCGATTTTCGATGGCATCCAAAGACCTCTTGACCTTATTCTGCTTAAGGAGGGCAATTTTGTTACCCGCGGGGTGGAAGTTCCTGCCCTGGACCGAGACCGGCTCTGGGATTTCGAACCGCAGTTAGCTCAGGGGCAGGAAGTAAAGCCTGGTGATATTCTGGGCGTAGTCAAGGAGACACCCTTAATCCCTCATAAAATCATGGTTCCGGTCGGAATTAAAGGGAGGATAGCCGAGGTCAAGCCGGGCCGGTTTAAGGTGACTGAAACCATTGCCGTAGTGGAAACGGAAAAGGGTTTAATCGAGCTTACCATGGCGCAAACCTGGCCCATAAGAAGGCAGAGGCCGGTGGCTTACCGCCAGATGCCAGAAGAGCTTTTAACCACCGGCCAGCGAGTCCTGGATACTCTTTTCCCCTTAGCCAAAGGCGGGACAGCCTGCGTCCCCGGGCCTTTTGGTAGCGGCAAGACAGTTGTCCAGCACCAGCTGGCGAAATGGTCGGATGCGCAAGTGATTGTCTTTGTGGCTTGCGGTGAGAGAGGCAATGAAGTTGCCGACCTCCTGCTGAGCTTTCCTGAACTTAATGACCCGTTAACAGGCCGGCCATTAATGGAAAGGACGGTGATTATTGCTAATACCTCCAATATGCCGGTGGCGGCCCGGGAAGCTTCCATTTATACCGGGATGACCATTGCCGAATATTTTCGAGATATGGGTTATTCAGTGGCTTTAATGGCTGATTCGACCAGCCGTTGGGCTGAGGCCTTGCGGGAAATCTCGGGCCGGATGGAAGAGATGCCTGGCGAGGAAGGCTATCCCGCCTATTTAGCCAGCCGCCTGGCTGAATTCTATGAACGGGCCGGCCGCGTCGTCTGCTTGGGTTCAGACCAGCGTGTAGGCGCGCTCAGCGTCATCGGGGCTGTTTCTCCTCCTGGGGGCGACCTTTCTGACCCGGTCGTCCAATCAACCCTCAAAGTAGTTAAAGTCTTTTGGGCTCTGGATGACCGGTTGGCCAACATGCGCCATTTTCCAGCCATCAACTGGTTGCTGAGTTATTCGCTCTATGCTGAAAATTTAAAACCTTTTTACGAGAAAAAGGTAGCCGAAGATTTTCCTGAACTACGTCAAGAGTGCCTCGGGCTGCTCGAGGAGGAGGCGGAACTATTGGAAATCGCTAGGTTGGTGGGGGTGGAATCGCTTTCCCCGCGGGAAAGGCTCATCCTCGAGACAGCGCGGTCAATAAGAGAAGATTTCCTTCATCAAAACGCTTTCCACGCCGAGGACACCTATAGCTCGATGCGCAAACAGTATCTCATGCTGCGCAACATCCTTCACTTTCACCATCTTGGGCTTCAGGCCTTGGAAGCCGGAATTGACCTGGAAAATATTCTTTCTCTCGCGGTGCGAGAAAACCTGGCCACGATGAAGTATGAGCCAGAGGAGGCCGCTCTTCTTGACCTTTATTTAGCCCTCGATTCGTCGTTTAAAGAGCTTTATCAGTCGGCCAAAAAAGAGGTGCTCCATGTATAGGGAATATTTAACTGTTTCCAACATCGTTGGCCCTCTCCTTATTGTGGAAAAGATAGAGGAAGTCAAATATGCCGAGTTGGTGGAGATTGAGACCGGTGATGGTCAGCTCCGCCGCGGCACAGTTTTGGATATTTCGACGGAAAAAGCCATCGTCCAGGTTTTTGAGGGCACGGCGGGCCTGGATGTCACTAAAACCAGAGTTCGTTTCCTCGGTCGGTCGGAAAGGCTGGGCGTCTCCGAAGATATTATCGGCCGGGTCTTTGACGGCTCTGGCCGGCCGAAGGATGGCGGTCCACCAGTTATTGCGGCCAAATGGTTAGATATTAACGGTTCGCCGATTAATCCCTGCGCCCGCGATTATCCCTCGGAGTTTATTCAAACGGGGATTGCGGCCATCGACGGGATGAACCCTCTGGTCAGAGGCCAGAAACTACCGCTTTTTTCGGGAAGCGGCCTTCCCCATGCTCGGATTGCGGCCCAAATCGCCAGGCAGGCCAAAGTTCTGGGCAAGGAGGAGAAGTTTGCCGTGGTTTTTGGCGCGATGGGCGTCACCTTTGAAGAGGCCAATTTTTTTATCGAAGATTTCCGGCGCACCGGCGCCCTGGAACGGGCTGTTCTCTTTCTCAACTTAGCCAATGAGCCGCCGATAGAAAGAATTGCCACTCCCCGCTTGGCCTTAACCTGCGCTGAGTATTTAGCCTTTGATTTAGACATGCACGTCCTGGTCATTCTAATGGATATGACTTTTTATGCGGAGGCCTTACGGGAAATCTCCGCGGCCCGCAAAGAAATCCCGGGCCGCCGCGGCTATCCAGGCTATCTTTACACTGACTTAGCGACCATGTACGAGCGAGCTGGCCGAATCAAAGGGAAAAAAGGTTCGATTACGCTCATCCCCATCTTAACCATGCCTGAGGATGATAAAACGCACCCGATTGCTGACCTAACTGGCTATATTACAGAGGGGCAGGTTATTTTGAGTCGCGAACTCCACCGCCGCGGCATTTATCCGCCCATCGATGTTCTGCCCAGCCTTTCGCGGCTGAAGGACAAGGGAATTGGCCGCGAGAAAACTCGTGAAGACCACGCTGATGTTCTCAACCAGTTGTTTGCCTGTTACGCTCGAGGCAAAGAAGCGCGGGAGTTGGCCTTGATCCTCGGGGAAGCAGCGTTAAGTGATTTGGACCGGCTCTATCTTCAGTTTGCTGACCTCTTTGAAAACCAATTTGTTCGGCAGGGAGAATTTGAAAACAGGAGTATCCACGAGACTTTGGACCTTGGCTGGAAACTGCTCCGGTTGCTGCCTCGACGGGAGCTTAAACGCATCCGTCCAGAATTTCTGGATAAATATTATCAAACAGCTTAGCGGCCATGCGTCTCCGAGCTAACCCCAACCGGATGGAGCTGCTGCGTTTGCGGCGGCGGCTTGTCTTGGCGGAAAGGGGCCACAAACTGCTCAAGGATAAGCTCGATGAGCTGATGCGCTCCTTTTTGGCTACGATGAAAGAATTGAGCCTCATCAAGGAAGAGTTAGACAAAGACATGGAAAAAATCTGGCGCGTCTCAGCTTTGCTCCGGACGCAACATTTTCCTGAAGAAATAAACAACTTAGCGGGCGAAAGAGAAATCAGTATTGCCTGTCGCCAGGAAAGAATCCTTAATTTAATCGTGCCTGTTTTAGAATCAAGAGATATGGACCAACCTTTTATTGACCCCTGGCGGAGCGAAGCTGAACTGGAGGTGGGAAAGAAGGCTTTCAATTTGGCCTGGCCGCGGCTCCTCAAGATGGCCGAGCTCTGGCGACGGGCTGAGCTTTTGGCCGACGAGATCGAGACAACGCGTCGGCGGGTCAACGCCTTGGAGCATATTTTAATTCCCAGCATCAAAGAGACTATTCGTTACATAGCCTCGCGCTTAGATGAGATTGAGCGCTCTTACAAAACGCAGCTCATGCGGCTTAAGGAAATCATAGAACGCCACTAATTGTATTATTTTCACTTTTAACCCCCTAAAAAATGTATTTTTTAAAAAAAATCTATTGACATTTGCCAGAATTGTCCTATATTAATGCTTAGAGAGATGAGCAATTACAAAATACTGAACTTATCTATTGCTTACGTAATTGAAAATAGCCGGGAAAAATTATGTAATTGAGAAGCGAAGCAACGGGGTCATGAGAATCGCCTTTGTTTTCAGTTCCAAAGCGGGGATGGCTGCCTGGTGGCGTAAATACCATGGTGATGACCAGAAAGCCGAGGAGCAAGAACCTCCACCTGATTGGTTAGCGGAGTGCGATTCTGAAGAGACCATTGCCGCGATTAACGGGGCTTTGACGGAAAGATGGGAAGTCATCCCCATCGAATCCGATGACGAAGCCTATAATCAGCTACGCTCATCAAAGCCCGACCTGGTTTTCAACATAGCCGAAGGAATTGCCGGCCCGAATCGCGAAGCCTATATTCCTACGATTTGCGAGATGCTTGGCTTGCCCTATACTGGTTCCGACCCCTTAACTTTGAGCCTGTGCTTGGATAAATCAAGGGCGAAGGAAATTCTCTCTTATTATCGGATCCCAAATCCAAAGTTTTGGATATTAAACGGGGTTAAGGAAAATTGGAATGGCGTCGAGTTGCCCTCAATAGTTAAGCCGTTGTATGAAGGCTCGAGCAAGGGAATCCGCGATAATTCCGTCGTTAAGACTTATGATGAACTGGAAGCTCGCGTCAGCGAAGTCGTCGAGCGGTATCAACAGCCAGCCTTAGTTGAACGATTTCTCAAGGGCCGTGAATTCACCGTCGGTGTCCTGGGTAATCTCCCCCGACTGGAAATTTTGCCAATAGTCGAGATCGACCATAGCTATCTGCCACCTGGCGCCAACCCCATTTATTCTTACGAAGCTAAATGGGTCTGGGACCAACCCTCCAACCCCTTGCCCCTTTTCAGTTGTCCGGCCCGGCTCTCCAGGGCGCTCAAAAACAAAATCGAGGAGGTTGTCATCCGCACCTGGAAAGCCCTGCGGCTTCGCGACTGGTCGCGTTTGGACCTACGGCTGGATGAGACCGGCGAACCCAATATTCTGGAGGTAAATCCCCTACCTGGAATTTTGCCGAAGCCCGAAGATAACTCCTGTTTGCCCAAGGCGGCGCGGACCGCCGGTTATACTTATGCCGGCTTAATTCAAAGGGTGGTGGAAATTGCTTGCGAGCGTTACGGTCTAAAACCATGAAAGAAATCCTTCGCTTAGGAATCGCCTACAACGTTTTTAACCCCCGGTTTTGTCTCGAGGACAACCATCCTTCTGAAGAATCCGTGGAGGAAATGGCCCTGGAGGTTTATGAGGCTCTGAATGCCGTGGGTTACACGCCGGTTTTGATTCCCCTGCATGAGAGCCTGCTCAATTTCTTCCGGCGGATAAAAGAAGAAAGAATCGATGTCTTAATAAACTTGTGCGAAGGATTCCTGGGTCAATCCAAGTTTGAAGCCAACGTGGCGGCGGTTTATGAAATGCTGGGCATTCCTTTCACCGGCAACAACTCACGAGCTTTAGCTCTCTGTCAGGATAAGTTTAAAACTAAGGCTGTTCTCCGCGCCTTTGGTTTGCCCACTGCCCGGGGCCGGCTGATGACCTCAGCGGCTCAAAGTCGCGACCTTAGTTTCCCGTTAATTGTCAAGCCGAATGCTGAGGACGCCAGCTTAGGGATTAGGGCTGATTCAGTGGTTTATGACTTAGAAACCTTGGAAATTAAAATTAACCAGATTCTTCAAGTTTATAAACAACCGGCTTTGGTCGAAGAATATATCGAAGGCAGGGAATTCAACGTCGCCATATTAGAGAGAGAAGGCGTGGGTGTCGAAGCCTTGCCTGTTTCCGAGATTGATTTTTCTTCGATGCCCGAAGGCGTGCCGCGGATCTGCAGTTACGAAGCTAAATGGTATGAGGACCACGAGCTTTATCGCTCGACTCCACCCATCTGTCCGGCACCCATCGATGATGAGCTCCGGCAAAAAATTGAGCGCTTAGCCCTGGCGGCCTTTCGAATCACTGGCTGCCGCGATTATGGCCGGGTGGATTTGCGCTTAGGGGCAGACGGCCAACTTTTTGTCTTGGAGGTTAACCCAAACCCCGATATCAGCTTAAACGCGGGCTATGCTCGGGCGTTAAAAGCCGCGGGGATGGCTTACCACGAGTTTTGGGAAATTATGATTAATAACGCCTTCGAAAGGCGGCAGAAATTAGCCCACCCGACCGAAATGGCCTGGTCGTTTCCTTCTCTGGAAGAAGAAACCGAGGAATTCTGGTTAACCATGATGGAGAGGGCAGCTCGTTCCCGGCGCCGAGGGAGAAGATGGTAAGGCCGCTTCGTGCCTCCGACCGGGAAGAAGTTAAGCGAATTCTCGAGGCCGCTGACCTTTTTACCCCCGCGGAAATCGCCTGTGCCTTAGAACAGGTAGATATTTTTCTCCACCAGCCGCAGCAGCCAGATTATCGTCTGGTGGTGGTTGAAAACGGCCAAGGAGAGATAGCCGGGTTTATGTCCTATGGGCCGACGCCGCTTACTGAAGGCACCTTTGACCTCTATTGGATAGTGGTTTCCCCATGGGAACAAAGAAAGGGCTATGGGCAGCTTCTGGTTAAATGGCTGGAAGAAAAAGTCCAAAAGGAAAAAGGCCGGTTAATTTTAATCGAAACTTCCTCCCAACCCAAATATCTTGGCACTCGGCTTTTTTACGAAAAAATGGGCTATCGCGAGGTAGCCCGGGTACGTGATTTTTATCGACCCGGTGATGACCGGGTTATTTATGCTAAAAAGCTCAACGAGGAGAGAGAGCGAAAATGAGTGATGATTGGCAGCAACAACTGCGGGGTAGCCTGCGGCGACCCGAACAAGTAGCTCGGCGCTTTGGACTTAATTTGGAAGCAGTAAAACGGGTGACTCAATTTTTTCGGGTGCAGGTCACTCCTTATTACGCCAGCCTGATTCGAGCCAAGGGCGACCCCATCTATCGTCAGGTAGTTCCTGACCCCGCCGAGTTATATAACGGAGGTGTGCTTGACCCCTTAGCCGAGGATGAGGACTCGCCCGTGCCGAGCATCGTTCACCGCTATCCTGACCGCGTCCTTTTTCTCGTTTCCCATTGTTGTGCTTCTTACTGCCGTTTTTGCACCAGAAAAAGAAAGGTGGGTGACCCCAGCAAAATTAGCCCGCGGGCGATTGAAGACGGCCTTGACTACATCCGTAATCATCCTGAAGTTCGGGATGTAATAATTTCTGGCGGCGACCCCTTGATGCTCGGCGACCGCAAACTGGAATTCATTCTTCATTCTTTGCGCCAGATTCGCCATGTGGAAATTCTGCGCATCGGCACCAGGATGCCCTGTTTCCTGCCGCAACGGATAACCAAGCGTTTGGTCAACATGCTGCGGCGCTACCATCCTCTTTATATCAACGTTCATTTCAACCATCCCGATGAAATCACGCCGGAAGCTGCCCGAGCGCTCAATCTCTTAGCTGATGCCGGGATTCCTCTGGGTAACCAGACAGTCCTCCTTCGCGGGGTCAATGATGACCCCTACACCATGCGCCATCTGATGCAGAAGTTACTTACGGTGCGCGTTCGACCCTATTACATTTATCAAGCTGATTATGTCAAAGGCACAGAGCATTTCCGGACTCCGGTGGAGAAAGGGCTGGAAATCATGGAAGCGCTGCGGGGCTGGACTTCTGGCTTGGCTGTGCCTTATTTCGTTATCGACGCGCCCGGGGGTGGGGGAAAGATCCCAGTCTTGCCTAAGTACGTTCAGGAGATAACGGCGGAAAAAGTAGTTCTGCGCAATTATCAGGGTGAAGTTTTTGTCTACCCTCAAGTGCCAGAGTCGGCGGAAGAGCCTAAGGTGGAGGTGCCCTGTGCCGACCTGGTCTCTAACTTGCCTCTCCGCTAAATTTATTTTTCCTCCTTCTCAAACTCGTCAGGAGACAAAAAGCCGATTTCTACGCCTCATCGAGGAGGGTAGTGCTTCTATGGCCTTTTTATCTTAAATATTTAGCTTTTTTTGGCTCCAAGATTGTTCTATCTGGGAAAAGCCGGACTTTATAAAGCCTTATCTTAGCCTCTTTATAAGATGAGAAAAAATCGGGTTTTTAATTTAAAATATTTTTATGGCCCGAAGAAAATTTTATATTTCTTGATTTTTAAAGGAAATACAGCCCACCTGAGTCTAATAAGTTAGCATCCTTTTGGCGAAAGAGTCGATTGCTACTTGACATAAATAACTGTTACTGCTAACAAGTTTATGAAAAGATGAAAGCAAGAATTAAGGACAGGGAAATGAGTAGCTCCGAGGAAGGCGACCCATTCTCTGCTCTTATCAAGCAAAGAAATGATGGCCGTGGGGTCAACGAGCCGGCTGGTCAGGTGAAAGTAAACTTAGAATGAGCTTTTGAGTTCACCTCCAGCCGGGCTCTGACGGCGGAGGTGAGCGATGATCAATCCCCTCTTAGCTCCTGAACTGCGGGAATTAATCAACGAAAAAAAATATGAAGATTTGGCTCAATTTTGCGCTACCGTCCATCCTGCTCTGGTAGCCGAGTTTATCTCAGCCCTCAAGCCTGAGGAAATCTGGGAAATTCTCAATCATCTCCCCGCCTCGATGAGGGGCGAAATTTTCAGTCACTTGGATGAAGAAGTGCAGATGGCGATGGTGGACAGACTGAAGCGGGATGATTTGGGCCGGCTGCTTTCCGACATGCCCCCTGATGACCGCGTTGACCTGCTCAAACATTTCCCGGAAGAGAAACGGGAGGCGATTATTCCCGCTATGGCGCAGGCGGAAAGGGAGGACTTGCGGCGATTGATTGCCTACCCAGAAGGTTCGGCGGGCTCGGTCATGACTTCTGATTACGCCACTTTGACGCCTGACCTCTCAGCAGATGAAGCGATAGCTAAATTGCGGCGAGAAGCGCCGGATAAAGAAACCATTTATTACACTTACGTTATAGATGACCGGCAACGTTTAATCGGGTTTGTTTCCTTAAAAGACCTGATTGTCGCCCCGCCTCAAGCTCGAGTCGGGGATATAATGCACCAGGATGTGATTGCCGTCCGCGCCTCTGATGACCAAGAGGATGTGGCTCGCAAGATTCAAAAATACGACCTTTTAGCCGTTCCGGTAGTGGATGACCAGGAAAGGCTTGTGGGCATCATTACCCATGACGACGCCATCGACATCATCACCCAGGAACAGCAGGAAGACGTGGAAAAATTAATGGCCATCACCGGCTCGCATGAAGTAGGCGCCTATATGCGGCTTTCGGTTTGGGACCATTTTAAAAGCCGCATGCCTTGGATTTTAGCTCTGGCCATTCTCGGTTTTGTTTCTGGTTATATTGTCCAGAGTTTTGAGGGGCTGCTTCTCCAGGTGGCTATTCTGGCCTCTTTTATGCCAATGCTCGCTGATACTGGGGGTAATGCGGGTAGTCAATCCGCCACCTTAGTGATTCGGGCTCTGGCTCTTAAAGAAATCTCTCCCCGCGACGGCTATAAAGTCTTGGTTAAGGAATTTAAAGTGGCCTTTTTAATGAGCCTTTTGTTAGCAGTCATTGCTTATCTAAGGGTATTATTGTTTATCGGGCCAGCCACTAATTCGACCATTTCTCCGCTGCGCGTGGGCATGGCCGTGGCGGCGGCCTTAGCCCTCCAAGTGATTAGCTCGACCCTTATCGGTGCTTTTCTGCCGCTCATCGCCGCTTCGGTTAAGGTCGACCCAGCCGTTGTCGCCAGCCCAGCCTTGACAACTATCGTCGACATAACCGGCCTCCTCATCTTCTTTTTTACCGCCAAACTTATCATTGGCCTATAAATAATTTCTCCCGAAAGATTAAAATAAAATGATTCTCTTCCCTCCTGCATGGGTTAGGCTTGGAGATGTTCGGGATGGCCTTGCTCCCCCTCAGGTTTTTAACGCCGTTCCTCCTTCGCCTATCTCGGCGCCGGCTGAACTCGTCCCCCAGGTCCTAAATGTAGCTTGGAAGCTCTCCGCCGCCTTATGGCTTCGCCATTTCGTCTTCGCGGTAATAGTTGCGGGAAGAATCTCTTCTCAAGCTTTAAAGGTAATAATAAAACCAACTACCTTCTGTCGGCCTTTCCCTTTTCCTTATTTTATAAAAATCAGGTAAATAAGTGAGTTGGCACCAATTTATCGAGGTCGCCTCCCTGTTCATAGACATAGCTCAGGAGTTCCTGCCTCCTTTTGGCCTCTCTGTTTGTCCTGTTCAGGCTCAGGCAGCCTCGGCAGACAGAGGTTCCCTCGGGGGTCGATTCGGGAAGGCTAAAACTTCCATGGTCAGTTCTGCCCTCACGAACTCAGCCCTCGAAGCAGCCCATATAAAATCGAGGAGAACCAATAAAATAGACGGCATAGTTTTCAGGCCGTTTAAAACCTATCTCGATGGAGATAAAAATGAAGACTAAACTAAGGTCGGGTCTCAAGCCCTCGGTATTTTTCGGCGGATTTTTCTTGTTATTATTTTGTATTTTACAGGGCCAAGAGCCAGCCGCATCGAAGCAATTAGTAAAGGGTGATTTTATTATTGCCTATGATTCTCGGGGAATTACTTCGCTCAGTCATTCCCGTGACCCTTACAAGGCTAACCTGATAACCCCGGGTTTAAGGCCTGATGTTTTGGTACGATACCGGGTAGCGCAAGGCGATTGGCTGAATATTTATACTGGTGCTCGACGCCTTGAGGCCAAGCCTGAAGAAGGAGAAATAATTTATATTGATGAAGAAAAAGGCTCACCGCTGCGGCTGGTCCAGCAGCTCAAAACCGACGGCCGCTTTCTTGATTGGACATTCACCGTTGAAACCACTTGGAATTTTCCGGTCCTCTTAGGCGATGTGGCCATTTTACTTCCTTGGCGCTCTCCCCGAGGAGACAGTGGCCAAGCGATTTTTGAACGAAGCTGGGTTAAACACCATTTTATTTCTGGTCATGGCTCGTTCATCTATTTTGTCCGGCCTAATGGTGAACCTCCCTATCTCATCGTCACCCCCCATCGCGGGACGAAGCTGGAATATTATGGCTCAGAGACAAGAGGGGCTTATCTCGCCTATATTCACTCTGGTTATTCGGGCAATCTGGAAAACCGGGGTACCTGGCGTCAGCCCCATACTTTCCTGGAGCTCGCTCCGGCAGGCTCGGTCGCAAGTGGTTGCCGTTATGGCTTCCGTTTTACTTGGGCCTGGTCCTATGATGAGTTGCGGGATATTCTTTTCCGGGAGGGTTTATTCGACATCCGCGTCGTCCCGGGGATGACGGTGCCCGAAGACCTTTCGGCTCGTCTCTCCCTCCACACCCAAAGTTCCATCGAGGCCATCGAGGCTGAGTTCCCGGAGAAAACAGAGATTATTCCGTTAGAGCAGCCACGGCCAGATATTTGTCTTTATGACATTAAATTCCGTCAGCTGGGTGAGAACCGACTCACGATTCACCATGATGGCGGGCGGGTAACTTTTCTTGAATTTTTCGTGACGGAACCGCTGGAGACATTAATTAAAAAACGAAGCTGGTTTATAACGCACCGTCAGCAGCACCGGGACCCGTCAAAGTGGTATAACGGCCTTTTTTCAGTTTATGACATGAAGAACAATGTGCTGCGCAGTCCCGACGACACTGACGGGTTTGATTATTGGTGGGGCTATGTTGTCGCCTGCGACGACCCAATACTCGGCAAGGCACCTTTTGTCGCCTCGAAGAATGTTCATTTTCCCGACGCCGAAGAAATCGCTTCCTTGGAATATTATCTATCGAATTTCGTTTGGGGAAAACTGCAGCGGACTGACCAGGAAATACCTTATCCCTACGGTATTTATGGCGTTCCCAACTGGAAAGTAAATCGTGACCCTGACCCGCGGCTTCGCGCCGGCATCCGGAATCGCCTCTTGGACCGCCTGCCCATCTGGCGTTCTTATGATTATCCGCATTTAGTGATGCTTTATTATCATCTGTATGAAATTGCCAAAAAATATCCTAATTTAACCCGATATCTTGACGCGGCCGGATATTTGGAGCGGGCCTATGGCACAGCGCGCGCTTATTTTCTTTATCCCTACGAAATTCTCCCGGAGTACGAGGTTTATAAAATTGGCTGTTATAACGAGCTCGTCATTCTGGATTTAATGGAAGCTCTGGAGAAAGAGGGATTTAAAGAGAAGGCAGTCTGGCTGCGCGGCGAGTGGGAGAAAAAAGTGAAATATTTTGTTTATGATGACCCCTACCCGTATCGCTCCGAATATCCCTTCGACCGCACGGCCTTTGAATCCAGCTACGCTTTAGCCAAGTATGGAGCGACCCAGGAAATGCTGCCCGATGAAAATCTCTGGTATGATGTAAATTTAAAGAAATGGTATTCCCATCCTGTGGTAAAAAAAGAAGATTCCCGGCGTTTCATGGACCGGCAATTATGGGCCAACGTCGCTCTGCGGGGCTGGTTAGAACCTGCTTATTATCTATTAGGGGCAGATTTTACCGCCTCTTCTGATGTGGGATGTATGAGTTATATGGCCCAGATGGGCGGTTGGGCTATCCTTGATTATGCTCTCCATTTTGCCCCGGTGCCGTTTGATTGGCTTCAGCTTGGCTATGCTTCGTATTTAAGCGCCTGGGCGCTCATGAACACTGGCCGGCCCGAGACCAATTATGGCTACTGGTCGCCTGGGGCGGAAAATGACGGTGCGGCTGGCTGGACGTTCATGGCCGCCAAATTCGGCCGAGCCTGGATTCGCAAAGATATGCCTCGAGGTGCCTGGTATTATGACGGTGAAATTGATTTAGGGTTTGGCGGTGCTTTGCGGACAGCCGCGACTGTGGTTACTAACGACCCTCTCTTTGGGTGGTTCGCATATGGCGGGACCTTGAAAAAATCTGGCCGCCGGCTTGAGGTTGTGCCCCGCGACGGCTTGAGAAAAAGATTAGCCTTTGTCTTCCAGGACCATCGGCTGAAGCTCGAGCTTGATCGTGATGGTTGGGCCGCCAGAAAGTCCATAGTTTTTGACCAGGATTTAAAAAAGACCAGCCTGTGGGTTGAAAATCGAACTTCAGACAACCATAAGACATTATTAAAAATATATTCAATGGCACCTACGAAGTTCCTTATTTTGCAAAATGGTAAGCCTGTTGGCCAAGTGAGGCCCTCACCTGAAGCGGAAATAAATCTAGTTATAGATTCGGCTTTGGAGCGAGTGGAATTAGTCCAGATTAAATAATGGGTGGCTGAGCTTTTTTATAAGATATCTTCTTCAGAATTAGCAAAAATAAATAAAAAATAAACCTGAATCCTACGTGAAAACATCATAACTTTATCTTATCTAATTGTTTCAGCGCATATTCTATTTTGTCTTTGTACCAATAACTGGCAGGCAGTTTTAATAGGGGTTTATTTTGAGTTCGTACTAACTCTCCAGGGACAAGAAGGATTTGCGTCCTTATGGTTCTCAGCGTCATGTTTTGCATCTCCTTAGGTAAACAGAGACGCTTGAACCAATTCACCAGATTATAAGCAAACAGAAGGAGATGAAAATAAGCCTCGTTAGCAGCAAAATGTTTTGTGGGAATCTTCGCTAAGGGATAGTCCGCTTTGAGTTCTTTGATAATGAGTTCCACCGCGGCTCTGCCATTATAAAATCTCCAGACATTCAGAGGTTTGAGTTTGAGATTCGTGACCCCAACCTGATAGCTGTAATTGCCAACCGAAAAAAGCTTTAATTGTTCTGATGGCTCTTCCGGAACAGGTCGCCTGATGACTATAAAACGATACTTCTTTTTCCAATGAAGAGGTTGATAGAAAAACTCAGCCTCTTCTATGCCCGATGGGTATTTCTTGTAAGAGAGAGTTGGAAGCTTTGTCTTTATAGGTTTTGTGACTTTGACTACAACAGCAAAGAACGCTTTTCGCGACTCCAGATATTCTATTGTTTTATGATCATAAAACCCCTTGTCCCCCCTGGTAATTACCACTTTTACAGAGGATGGAAGTTTGGAAAAAGAAGCCTCCAGCAGTTGTAAAATTCCTGTGGAAGTATGGGTGTCTCCCGGTCGTAGCTCTCCATGCCAAAAGTCTTTGGTGATGCCGTTAAAACAAAGTAAGGGATGATAAGATGGCCGCCCTTTCTTTATAGGATTATATCCCACCTAAAAGGTAGGTTATCGGGATAAGGCCAAATAGCGACCTATTATACCATAACTTATGATAATTATTAGACTTGCAAGAAATTTGTGTTATTATATATTATATTTTCACGCAGGATTCAGGTTAAATTTTAGCCGTACTGGTGGCGGTCATCCAGAATATCATTTTTTCGCCAATCTTCGACCCAGCGCTTAACGGAAAATATTTTCTTTTTCCCGTCTGCTGTGGAGCAGATAACTCGGTTTAGACCGGCGTTGATAATCATCTTCTTGCAGATAAAACAAGGGAAAGCATTGATGGGTTCGCCGGTTTGATAAGTACTTCCGTAGATATACATGTCGCCCCCCAGCAGGCTCACTCCGGCCCGGGCAGCGTTGATGATGGCATTCTGTTCGGCATGGACGCTGCGGCAGAGTTCGTACCGCTCGCCATGGGGAATCCCCAGTTTATCCCGCAGGCAAAAGCCATGCTCAAAGCTATCTTTGGTCTTGCGCGGCGCCCCCACATAGCCAGTGGAGATAATCTGGTCGTCGCGGACAATGATGGCGCCGATCGAGCGGCGCCAGCAGGTGCTGCGCCTCGAGACCTCCTTGGCAATCCCTAAATAATAATCGATTTTGGAGACTCTTGTTGGTTTCATCCTATTTTCTCCAGTTGAGCGTAGAGAGCGGCGAGGGAGCCGTCGTTCCAGATTCTAATATCAGCCATTTCTAAGCATTTTTGGAGCTGCTGGGCTTCGCTCGCCTCGGACATTTCCTCCTTTTCTTTGGCCACGAATTCTTTCAGGGTTTGAGCTGATTCGTCGCGGCCCCGGCCCTGAACTCGAGCAAACCGAAGCTCGACGGGAGCATCAACCGCAATAAGCAGGAAAGAGCCTTGTTTTCGGAAATAGAGGATTTCGGCCGGGTTGCGGATACTATCAATGACTGCCGGCCCTTTACTTTCTTTAATTTTTTCCATGACCCGCCGAGCTAAAATATCTGCTCCTTCGAGGCGCCGGAGTTCATTGCCGAGCTTGATCAGGTTATCGCGGCTCACGGGCTGGCCTCTTTTCTTAAGTTCTTCCCGCAGCCAGTCAGAAAGGGAAAAGTACTGATAGCCTTTATGGACAAAATACTTGGCTACCTCCCCCTTTCCCGCGCCATTAGTCCCGGTTAAGCCGATAAGTCTCTCTAACTTCATTCTTTTTTCTCGGCTTCAACAACTATGGGGAGCGCCTCCTGTGCCTTCTTCCGCTGCTTTCCCTTTTCCACCACCAGCACGATAAGGATGCTCAAAGAATAAAGCAGGAGCATAGGCACGGCCAGGATGCTCTGAGTAATCATATCCGGAGTGGGGGTGATTATGGCGGCGATGATAAATATGATAAGAACAGCATATTTAAAGTTGCGGAGCATCCACTTAGAAGAAATGACCCCGATTTTAGCCAAGAAAAAAACCAAGGTCGGCATCTCAAAAACCAAACCAATCCCCAAAAGAAGTTTTAGCGAGAGGCTAAAATAGGAGTTGACGGTGATAACCGATTGGAAATCAGCTCCTAAGTTGAGAAAAAAGCGGCAGGCCCAGGGGAAGATGATGAAGTAACCGAAGGCGGCGCCGAGAAGAAAGAAAAAGGTGGTGGCGGAGACAAAGGGAAGGACATAGCGCTTTTCTCTTTGGTAAAGCCCGGGCGCGACAAAATACCAGATTTGCAGGAAGATAAAAGGGGAAGAGACAAAGATGGCGGTCAGAAAAGATACTTTAATGTAAAGCATAAAGGGTTCGGTGAGGCCGGTGTAGGCCAGTTTTGTTCCCTCGGGAAGGAAACGCGTCACAGGTCGAGCTAACAGCCGGAAAACGTCGCGGCTGACAAACCAGGCCGGGATAAGAGTAATGATAATGGCTAAGAAAGAATTAAAAACCCTTTTTCTAAGGTCCTCGAGATGCTCCAGGAAGGTCATCTCGTCCGGAGACTTCTTAACCTTCCCCATCCTTGGTTATATCCTTGCGTAGCTCCTCCTGAAGATGACGGAGGTCGTCGGCCTTGATCTCATCTTCCAGTTTTTCTTTAAGCTCATCCGAGGCCCGGCGAAACTCCCGTAACGCCCGCCCCACGTTCTTCCCTACTTCAGGCAGTTTGCGGGGGCCAAAAATTAACAGGGCAATGAGGAGGATGATAAGGAGCTCCGCAAAACCAATGTTACCAAACATAAGGACCTCAGCCCGCTCCGGGCTATTCACATCATAAATCTATGGGGTGAGGTAAGTCAATACTTCGAAAACTCTTCCGTAAAAATGGTGGTGATTTATTGGGCTTATAATGGCTGTATTTTTTTTAAAAACAATAAAATATAAAATTTTAAGCGAGCCAAAAAAGGCCTTTCAAAATTAAAGGATGATTTATTCTCGTTCTAACCTCTAAAAGGGGGACTAAAGAAGGGTTTTATAAAGCCCTTCCTTTACCCTGATACAGGCGCTCATCTAAGCGAAAAAATGGGTAAATACTCATGATAAAAAAGCGCTAAATCCATCACCCTTTTTAAGGATGAGCCTACTTTGAATATTCGGAGAGAGGTTTTCTCTTTACAGTAGGCCGAGGCTTTGTTAAGATGATAATTCAAGGAATGAATTGATGCGCCGGGAATATTTAGCGCTCCTTGTGGTTTTTAGCCTGCTTTTATGGAGTAGCCAGGACCGTCCCGAGGAAAACTGGAGTACCTCCTTAGCCAAAGTGGAGGCGGTGGCTTCGGTTATCCAGCAGCGCTACCACGATAAGGTGGAAACGGATAAATTAGTTTATGCCTCGATTCGAGGCGTAATGGACACTCTTGACCCCCATTCCTATTTTCTTGACCCGGATAATTTCGCCCGGATGCGAGAAGAATATACGGGGAAATATTATGGCTTAGGCATTCAAATCCAGAAACAAGAGGACCGCTTGGTCGTCATCTCGCCGATTGAAGGGGGGCCAGCCTATCGCTTGGGAATTCTCCCCGGTGATGTTATTTCCCATATCAACGGCGAAAGCACCAAGCCCATTTCGAGCTTCGAGGCAATGCAAAAGTTACGGGGGCCAAAAGGAACCAAGGTCACCATCACCGTTGTCCGGGAAGGATTAGATAAGCCCTTTGACCTTACCATTATCAGGGAGGAAATTTCCCTCAAGAGCGTCCCTTATGCTTTTCTCCTCCAGCCAGGGGTGGGTTATATTTTTATCCGCAATTTCGCCGAAACGACGGTCGAAGAGTTTGAAGAGAAGATGAGAGACCTCTTAGCCCAGGGGATGACTTCGCTAATTCTGGATTTGCGGGGTAATAGCGGCGGCACCTTCTTCCAATCAGTCGAATTGGCTGATGAATTTTTGCCCAGCGGCTCGGTGATTGTGAGCATTAAAGGTCGCAATCGGCGGTATGAACAGGAGTTTCGAGCTCGCCGCGACCGCCAGTATGAAAAAATCCCCCTCATTGTATTGATTAACCAGGGGAGTGCCAGCGCTTCGGAGATTGTAGCGGGCGCGATAATGGACCATGACCGGGGGCTTATTTTGGGCGAAGATTCCTGGGGGAAGGGGTTAGTGCAAACAGTGTTTCCGCTGGGACCAAATATTGCTGTGGCATTAAGTACCGCCAAATATTACACCCCCAGCGGTCGCTCCATTCAGCGAGACTATTCGCACATTGAAGATTATATGCTCAACAAAGAAGCGCCAGAGGAACAGCGGGAAATCAAGTATACCAGCAAAGGCCGACGGGTGCTGGGCCAGGGAGGGATTACCCCTGACTACAAAGTTGGGGCTCCGCTCAAACCTTTAACTGCGGAACTGCTCTTCCGCGGCCAGATTTTTAGTTATGCCCGGAAGTTTGTCGGCCATCAGACTGAATTGAGTCAAAAGTATATCTTTCCTTCTGATTCGACCTCCGGACAAGGCGAAGGAAAAATAGTTTTTGATAAGAAATTCTGGCCGACGCCGGAGATGATGGCTGAATTGCAGCAATTTCTGAGAGCTAACAAAATCGATTTTACGGCTGAAGCCATGGCGGAAGCGGAGAAGGAAATTCAAAGAGAACTGCAGCGAGAGCTTTTTTCCCTGGTCTGGGGGATGGATGAGGGGATAAAAGTTTATCGGCAGACTGACCCGGTTGTCCTGAAGGCCGTGGAGGTGCTTCCGGAAGCAGTGAAGATGCTGGAAAACTGAAGGGCTGACCTCAAAATGCGTTTGGCTATTGCTTCTGACCATGCGGGGTATGATTTAAAAAAGGGGATTATCGATTATCTCCAGAGTCAGGGAGTGGAGGTAGTTGATTTTGGCTGCGGTCCAGGAGAGGTGGTCGATTATGTTGATTATGGTGTCAAAGCTGTGGAGAGCGTTTTGAGGGGCGAATGCGACCGGGCAATTCTTTTTTGCGGCACTGGCCTGGGAATGGCCATCGTGGCCAATAAATTTAGCACCATCCTGGCGACACCTTGTTGGGACGAATTCACTGCCCAGGTCAGCCGGAGTCATAACAATTCCAACTGTCTGACTCTCGGTGGCCGGGTCTTAGATTTAGATAAAGCCAAAAAGATTGTGGACATTTGGCTGAGAACCGAGTTTGAAGGCGGCCGACACGAGCGGCGAATAAATAAAATCTTGGCGGTGGAGAAAAATAACCAGGCTAAGGAGAGAGCCCATGTCTTCCTTCGAAACCAAAGTTAATTCCTTGGTGGCGAGGGTCGTCAGAAATAACCTTTGGCGACAGAGTGAAGCCTTCAATTTGATCCCTTCAGAAACCACTCCCTCCCTCTTAGTTAAGCTCTGTGAAATTTCTGACCCTTCGGGTCGTTACGCTGAGCACCGGACGATGAAGGGAGAAGAGGTTTATTTTTACCAGGGCACAGATTTTATCCGGGATGTTGAGCTGGAGGCGCAAAAGGAGCTCCAGGAATTTTTCGCTTGCACCGACGTTGAGCTGCGGCCGATAAGCGGGCAGATGGCTAATGAAGTCGTGTTTAAGGGAATGGTGAAATACGTCAACCGAGGTAAACCCCAGGAAGCCGTCTCCCGGCGACTGCGGCTGGTGCTGAATAATGACTTAACCAAGGGAGGACACCTGAGCTCGCAGCCCATGGGCGCGCTTTTTAACCTGGTAGAGGAGGACCCTCAGACGGGAAAAGAAAGAGTGGTCCATTTCCCGGTGCTTAAAGAAAATCCTTATCGGGCTGACCTTGAGGCCTTGGCTAAATTACTGGAGCAAAACAAGCCGGAGCTGGTGGTTTTTGGCAAGAGTATGTTCATTTACCCCGAGCCCGTAAAGTTTGTGGCGGATTTGGTCAGGGACTGGCAGGAAAGACCGGTTCTGATGTTTGACATGGCTCATGTTCTCGGCCTCTATGGAGCCTTTCAATCGCCCTTTGAGGAGGGCGCGGATATTGTCACCGGCAGCACTCATAAAACTTTCTTTGGGCCGCAGCGAGGGGTTATCGCCGCCCGTTTATCCAACCATGATTCACTCCGCCAGTTATGGGTTGATATAAAAGGCCGCGCCTTTCCTGGCTCGACCTCTAACCATCACCTGGGAACGCTGGTTGGCCTTTTAATGGCCGCCTATGAAATGAACGCCTTCAAAGAGAAGTACCAGGCCCAGGTCAGGGCCAATGCCAAGGCCTTCGCCCGGGCGCTGAAAAGCTATGGGCTCTCGGTAGAAGGAGATGAGCGGGACGGGTTTACTGAGACCCACCAAGTGCTGCTCCGCGTTTCTGCCTATGGTTCCGGCCAGGAAGTGGCTCGTCGGCTGGAGGATAATAACATTATTGCTAATTATCAGGCCTTACCGGACGACGAAAGCTTTCTCCGCTCTTCGGGTATCCGGTTAGGAGTCCAGGAAATGACCCGCTTCGGGATGGAGGCGAAGGACTTTGATACCCTGGCTGGCTACATGGCTGAAGTTATCAAGCATAAGCGAGCTGTAAAAGAAGAGGTCAGCCGGTTTCGGAAGAATTTCCTAAAAATGAAATATTGCCTGCCAGAAGAGAAGGCCATTCCTTTGGCGGCTAAAATCTGGGCCAGCATCTTTCCTCGGCCTGATTTTACTCAAGCCTTTTTGGAAAGCTTGGCCAAAGTGATTGGTGGAGATTTTTAAGTTTTTTAATATTTCTTAACAAGCTCGCCGAAAAATCAGCCTCTGTTCAACGCAGGGGAGTAATTTAAATTATTCTCCTCCATCTTATATGCTTTAGGCTCAGAGATGTTCGGGATGGCCTGGCTTTTCCGTAAATATTGTGGCGATTTATTGGGCTTATAACGGCTGTATTTCTTTTAAAAACAATAAAATAAAAAATTTTAAGCGAGCCAAAAAGGCCTTTCAAAATTGAAGGATGACATATTCTCATTCTAACCTTATAAAAAGAGACTAAAGAAAGGTTTTATAAAGCGCGTCCTTTACCCTGATAAAAGTGCTTATCTAAGCGAAAAAATAGCTAAATATTCATGATAGAAAGGCGCTAAATCCACCACACCTTTTAAGGATGAGCGTTTGGCCCGTTGACGCTATAATATTTTTTTGTCAGAATGGTAAAAGCTCTTTTTATTTATTGGCGTGGCGATGTGGGTTTTTGTCTGAAAAGAACAGGTCTAATCAGGGCTTATAAGAGCGGCAAGATTTATGAAAAGTTGATGGAAAGGAAATTAGGATGAAAGTTTTAATCGTTGGGTCTGGTGGCCGGGAACATGCTTTGGCCTGGAAGGTGCGTCAAAGTCCGCTGGTAAAAAAGATTTATTGCGCTCCCGGTAACGGGGGGACGGCCCTCGTCGCTGAAAATGTGCCGATTAAAGAAACCGAGATTCACAGTCTGGCGGATTTCGCTACCACCGAAAAAATTGACCTCACTATTGTCGGTCCAGAACAACCATTGGTGGCAGGAATCACCGATGTTTTCGAAGCCAAAGGCCTCAAGATTTTTGGGCCCTCCCGGAAGGCGGCGGAGATAGAGGGAAGCAAAGTCTTTGCGAAGCAATTCATGGTTCGACACCGAATTCCCACCGCTCGTTTCCAAATAGCCGACTCCCCTGATTTGGCGATGAAGATTATTCGCTCCGGCGAGTTTCTTTTTCCGATGGTTATCAAGGCGGATGGTTTAGCCGGCGGTAAGGGGGCAATCATCTGTAATAACCTGAAAAAGGCCGAAGAAACCGTAAACAGCCTCATGATCAAAAAGCAATTTGGAGCTTCGGGCGACAGAATCCTTATCGAAGAATATCTGCGTGGGCGGGAAGTCTCTTTTATCGTCATCAGCGACGGCAGCCGAGTTTTGCCTTTGGTGACGACTAAGGACCATAAGCAGGTTTTTGACGGCGACCGAGGGCCAAACACCGGCGGCATGGGAGCAATTTCTCCCTCCCCTGATATAACAAAAGAAGAATTCCTCCGGATTATGGAAATTATAATCCGGCCAACAGTTACTCGTCTGTTAGAAGAAAGGCGCAGATTCAGGGGGGTTCTGTATGCGGGGTTAATGCTGACCGAAGAGGGGCCGAAGGTTTTAGAATTCAACTGCCGGTTTGGCGACCCAGAAACCCAACCCCAAATGCTGCGCTTGGAGTCGGATTTAGTTGAAGTCATCTTAAACGCCTTAGAAGGCAATGTGATGTTCAAGGAGGTTAGCTGGCGGCCGAGGCCGGCGGCGTGTGTGGTTTTAACTTCTGGCGGGTATCCTTTAAGGTACGAAACAGGAAAAAGGATTACCGGCATAGATAAGGCTTCTTCTATTCCCGGGATAACCCTATTTCATGCGGGAACCCGTCTGGAAAATGGTAATTTTGTTACTTCTGGCGGCCGGGTTATGGGAGTTTGCGCCTCCGAAGAGACCTTAGAAAAGACGATGGGCAAAATTTACGAAGCTATTGCCCTTATTAATTTCGAGGGGATGCATTATCGCCGCGACATTGGTGTGGAAAGATAACCAAAATGAGGACCTTTTCTATTCAGAGCTTTGGTTGCCGAGTCAATCAAGCCGAAAGCTTTGAATGGGCCGAGAAACTGCAAGCGGCCGGGTTCAGTCTCAGTCCAGAATGGGGGAAAAGCGACCTGATCATAATCAATACCTGTGCCTTGACCGCGGGTGCCGAGAGAGATGTGCGCAAGTTTTTAAGACAAATAAGTCGTTGCCACCCCCAATGCCAGCTGGTGGTTACTGGCTGCGCCGTTAAATTATTGGAAGAGGAGCTGGAGAGAAATAAACAGGTGAAAGCTGTTGTTCCGAATGAGGCCAAGCCGGAGCTTCTCAATCCAATTGTCGGGAGCGAAGCGAGCCGGCCGGAAGTGCTTTTCGCCGCCAGCGAGCCTCAGACTTTCCGGTCGCGGGCCTTGGTCAAGATTCAGGATGGCTGCAGCCAAGCCTGCACGTTTTGTGTCATTCCCCAGGTAAGGGGAAAAAATAAAAGTCGGCCCGCCGATGAAATTATCCGCCGCGTGAAGCAGCTCACCGACCTGGGCTATCGAGAGATTGTCTTAGCGGGCATTCATCTTACTTCCTATGGCGCCGAGCAAAACCCACCTTTATCTTTGCTTCAATTGCTGCGCGAACTTACCTCCATCGATGGCCTTGGCCGCCTCAGGTTGAGTTCGCTGGACCCAAGGGCAATGGACGAAGCCCTGGTTGATTTCCTTACCAGCCACGAAAAAATTTGTCCCCATTTTCATCTCTCTCTGCAGCATGCCAGCGAACCGGTGCTAAGGCTTATGGGCCGGAAAAGCCAGACCGAAGATTATCGCCGCATTTTGATGGCCCTAAGAGAAAAGTCTCCACAGGCAGCTCTGGGAGCAGATATCATTGTTGGCTTTCCCGGCGAAAGGGAGGCGGATTTTAGGTTCCTTAAAGATTTTATTGCCGTCTCTCCGCTTACTTATCTTCATGTCTTTCCCTACTCACCCCGACCAGGGACAGTCGCCGCTCGCTGGCCTCAGCTCCCCGGACTGGTGAAAAAGGAAAGGGCTAAGGAATTACGCGGCTTAGCCTTAAGGAAAAATTTGGATTTCCGGAATTCCTTAGTTGGCCAGGTTTTCTCAGGGATAGTCATTAGGCAGAGAAGAACGGGGGAAACAGAGGTGCTGACAAATAATTATGTGAAAGTGATGGTGTCTAAATTTTTATCGGCCGGTCAGGAAGTTAAGGTCCGGATTGGCCAAGTGAAGCCCGAAGCCACCTTCGGGGAGGTGGTGGCCTGATGGGAAAAATTAAGGTCCTTAGTTCCGAGGTGGCTCAAAAAATCGCGGCCGGCGAAGTGGTTGAAAGACCAGTCTCGGTAGTTAAGGAACTGGTGGAAAACTCATTGGATGCCGGAGCCAACGATATTCGCGTTGAGGTAATCGAAGGCGGGAAAAAATTAATTAAAGTGGAAGACAACGGCTGCGGGTTGAGCGAGGAAGACATCGCCCTTTGTTTTGAAAGACATGCCACCAGCAAGCTCTCTCAGGTTGAAGACCTGGAAAAAATAGCTACGCTTGGTTTTAGAGGCGAGGCCTTAGCCAGTATCGACTCTGTTTCCCGTCTTATTCTGAAAACCTCCGCGGGGGCGGGGGGCTTCAAGGTGGAAAGAGAAGGAGGCAAGCTCCTGAGAATAAGCGAGGGAGCTTATCCTCGAGGCACAAGCGTTGAGGTGCGCGACCTTTTCTTTAACCTTCCTGTCCGGCAAAAATTTCTTCGCTCCGCCCAGAGTGAATTGACGCTTATTGCCCGCTATCTGACGACAGTCGCCCTCGCCTTTCCGGAAATAAGCTTTTCTTTATATCACGGCCAACGTCGGCTTCTCCATTGTCCCGCGGTCAGTACGCGGCGGGAGAGGTTTTATCAGCTTTTTGGTCGTCAGGCGTTGGAGAGGTTAGTTGATTTGGCTTGGCAAGAGGGAGATTATCAGGTTTCTGGCTTTGTCAGCCGGCCGCCGCTGGGCCATCCAGACCGCCAGCGTCAGTTTTTTTACGTCAACCGTCGGCCGGTGAAAGACCGAACGCTGGCGGCTGCGGTTCAACAGGCGGTTAAAGGCCGCTTGGAGAAAGATACTTTCCCTGAGGTTTATCTCTTTTTGACTTTGCCTTATGAGGAGGTGGACGTCAACGTTCATCCCACTAAAGCGGAAGTGAAATTTCGCGATTCTTTGCGGGTCTTTCAAATCATTTTAAGCTCGCTTAAAGAGGCCATGGAGAAAGAAGCCGGGGCCAAACCTGTTTATCTGGGAGTCGCAGAGGCCGGTCCGGGGGGAGAAGAAGGGGAAGAGAGGGCCAGTAGTCGAGCGAGGGGCGGAGAAGAGAGGCTTATCCCTCTCTTTTGGAAGCGGGTTTGCGAAGAGGCTGAGGAGAGACAAAGTTTAATCTCTCTGAGTCGAGAGAAAGAGCCCTTTGACGAAAAGGAAATTGAAGAATTAAGAGAAGAAAAAAGCTTTCAAATTCTGGGTCAGTATTTAAACCTTTATCTTATTGTGGCGGATAAAGACGGTCTTTTGATTATTGACCAGCATAACGCTCATGAACGGGTGCTTTATGAAAAATATCTGGAAATCGACCAGCGGCAGGCCTGGGCCAGCCGTCAGGCTCTTTTCCCGCTTATCCTAGAGCTGAGCCCGGCAGAAATAATGGCCTTAGAAGAGCTAAAGCCCGACGTTGAGGCCATGGGGTTTGAAATCGAAAGCTTAGGAGGAAGAAGTCTTCTGGTGCGGTGCTTCCCTGATTTTTTAGAGGCCGAAGAGGCCCGTCGGGTGCTTTTGGGGTTTATTGAAGCCCAGGCTGTGGCCGAAGCTAAGCCAACCCGCCACGAGCTTTTAGCCACCATGGCCTGCCGAACGGCGATTAAAGCTGGCGTAGCCCTTAGCCGAGAAAAGATAGAGGCTTTGGTTGACGCCTTTTTTCAGGCGGAAAACCCCTGGCTTTGCCCTCATGGCCGGCCAACAGTGGTTCGCCTGAACCGCAGCGAAATTGAAAAGGAGCTGAAGCGGCCCTCAAATTGACAAGGGAAGAGGGCTTTTGTTAAGATAACCAGGCTCGTCAGGGAAACCTGAAATTTGAACACGGGGAGTGGCGCAGCCTGGTTAGCGCGCCTGCCTTGGGAGCAGGAGGTCGTCGGTTCAAATCCGATCTCCCCGATTCGACCCTCGGACGGGAAAAGGCGCCTGTAGCTCAGGTGGACAGAGCAGCTGCCTTCTAAGCAGCGGGTCGGGGGTTCGAGTCCCTCCAGGCGCGCAGTTTGCTTTTGACGAAGAAGCAGAGAGGGCAGCAAAAGCTATAAGAATAAATTGAGGATAATAGATTAAGGTTTTGAGCATTGATGATGGGAAGAAGAATAACCCTTTCTGGTGGAATAGCTGGCCAAAATATCACCCTAAGATTCCCCTTTGTGGGTGATTGACCAGGGAAGGAAGGTAAATAAAGATAATGGTTGACAAATTTTGGCAGGTAGAATATTTTAAGGAATAAAAATGGCTTCTAACCTGGGGGAACTGCTTTTACGCGAGAAGGCGATTTCTTCTGAGCAGCTCAAGACGGCGGTGGAGCTTCAAAAGCAGCGCAGTCTACCTCTTCATACGGCCCTGGTTTCTTTGGGGTATGTCAACGAAGAGGAAATAGCCAAGGCTTTGAGCCGGCAGCTTGGTTATCCCTTTATCGACCTGGACCAATTCGAGGTTTATCCGGATGTCGTTGAGCTCATCCCGGCGGAAATCGCTAAAAAGTATATGGTCATGCCGATTCACCGGATTCGTTCCTTCCTTACCTTAGCTATGGTTGACCCAACTGACCTTGAAGTCATAGAAGATGTTCGCTTCCGCACCGGTCTCAGCATTCAGCCCGTGATTGCCACAGAAACAGGCGTTATGAACGCCATTAATAAATATTATGGCTCAGTTGCCGCTCTTAAGGTTAAGCAGATAATCGAAGATGTAGAGCTGGCTGACGAATCGCGAGTCAAGGTAATCGAGGAGCCCACTGAGGACTACACGATCGAGGAATTGGTGCAATCGACCGAAGAGGCCCCGGTAATTACCCTGGTCAATACGATCTTTGTCGACGCCATTAAAAAAGGCGCCAGCGATATCCATTTTGAGCCCTATGAACAGAGCTTTCGCGTCCGGTTTCGCATCGACGGCACTCTTTACGAGATGATGAACCTGCCGCTTAAATTCAAGAATCCAGTTATCAGCCGGGTGAAAATTCTTTCTAACCTCGATATCGCCGAAAAAAGGCTGCCCCAGGATGGCCGAATCAAAGTCCGGGTAAAACTGGAAAATAGTGGGGCCAAAGAAGTGGACATGCGCGTTTCGACCGTGCCCACCCTTTTCGGCGAGAAAGTTGTATCCAGAATTTTGGATAAAGAGATGCTCAAGCTCGACTTGACGCAGCTCGGGTTTGAAGAAGAATCCTTGGCTATTTTCCATGAGGCGATCCACCGGCCGTGGGGGATTATTTTGGTCACCGGACCAACTGGTAGCGGCAAGACCAACACTCTTTATTCGGCCATTTCCACCCTCAACAGCGGCGAAAAAAATATCATGACCGCGGAAGACCCGGTGGAGTTTTATATTTCGGGGATTAACCAGGTTCAGATTAAGGAAGAGATTGGCCTGGATTTTGCTCGTTGCCTGCGAAGCTTCCTCCGTCAGGACCCCGACATCATGCTCGTAGGCGAGATGCGCGATTACGAAACCGTCGACATCGCCATTAAAGCCGCCCTCACCGGTCATCTGGTCTTCTCGACTGTGCACACCAACGATGCCGCCTCGACGATTATGCGACTAATTAATATGAACGTGGAGCCATTTCTAATTGCTGACTCGGTGATCTTAATCGTCGCCCAGCGTTTGGTGCGGCGTCTCTGCAAGAAATGTAAAACTCAGCACAAACTACCCGTAAAGGCGCTGATTGATATGGGGTTTACTCCAGAGGAAGCGGAGACAGTGCAGGTTTTCAAGCCGAAGGGTTGCGAGGCCTGCAATAATACTGGCTATAAAGGCCGGATTGCCCTTTTTGAAGTTATGCCCATTGATGACGATATTCGCGAGATGATTCTCGCGCGGGCCCAGTCGCGGGAAATCAAGAAGAAGGCCATAGAAAAAGGTATGATTACCTTGCGACGCAGCGGTCTGATTAAAATAAAAGCCGGAATTACCTCAGTCGAGGAAGTGCTGAGGGAAACCGTGCGGGATTGATTCTTTTTTAATTCAAGGAGGGAAAATGGCGAAAACAATCCATGAGCTACTGGAAATAGCGGTCAGGGAGGATGCCAGCGACCTGCATATTACGAGTTATATTCCCCCCCGCATCAGAGTTAATGGCGAGCTGCGCTCGATTGACCATCCGCCTCTTTCACCCGGGGAAACCAAAGCCTTACTTTATTCTTTGCTTAACGACCGCCAGAAAAGGTTGTTTGAGGAAAAATTAGAGCTGGATTTTTCCTTTGGAATTAAAGATTTAGGCCGGTTTCGAGCCAATATTTTTATGCAAAAAGGAACAGTCTCGGGGGCTATCCGGCGGTTCCTTCCCGAAATGTGGAGTTTTGCCAAGCTGGGCATTCCCCAGAGAGTTTCGCAGCTTTGTTATCTGCCCCGAGGTTTGGTCTTAGTTACGGGCCCGACCGGTTGTGGTAAATCCACCAGCATTGCTTGCATGCTGGAGCACATTAACGCCGAAAGAGCCGTCCACATCGTGACTATTGAGGACCCGATTGAATACTATTTCACTCCCAAAAAAGCCATTATCAACCAGCGCGAACTTTATGTTGATACGCTTTCTTATGCCAATGCTCTCCGCTCAGTCTTGCGAGAAGACCCGGACGTGGTGTTTGTCGGCGAGATGCGCGATTATGAGACCGTGGAGGCGACGCTCCGCGTGGCCGAAACCGGGCATTTAACCTTCTCGACGCTTCACACCAATTCCGCGGCCGAGTCAATTTCGAGAATTATCGATATCTTCCCGTCGCAATATCAGGCGCAAATCAGGATTATGCTTTCGATGTCCCTGGAAGCAGTGCTTACTCAGGCTCTCTTGCCGCGAGCTGACGGCCGAGGCCGGGTCTTAGCCATGGAGATTTTGATTCCCAACTCGGCCATTCGTAACCTGATTCGGGAGAATAAGATCCATCAGATTTACTCAGCCATGCAGATGGGACAGGAAAAATCAGGGATGCAGACTTTTAACCAATCGCTCGCTGACCTTTATTTCCGCGGCCTGATTACCTTGGAGACTGCTATGAGTGTTTCCTCCTATCCTGAAGAGTTGACGGATATTATTCAGAGAAGGGAACACGTCAAGAGGGCAGCCGGACTGGGGGGAAGCGCGCTCCGAAAATAACCTTTAAGGGGGGAAAATTATGGCTTTATATGCCTGGAGAGGAAGAAACAAGTTTGGGGACGTGGTCGCCGGGGAAAGAGTGGCGGCTTCAATGGATGAACTGGCCCGGCTCCTGCAGAGAGAACAAATTACTGTCCTGGAAATCAAACCTAAGAGAGCCCTCATCACCATTCCCTTTTTCCAGCGGGAGAAAGTCAGGTTAAAGGACCTCTCTGTTTTCAGCCGGCAGTTGTCGGTTTTGATTGACGCTGAGCTGCCGCTAATTCAGAGCCTTAATATTCTGGCGGAACAGACTAAGAACAGATATTTTCAGCGGGTCATCCGCAGTATCCGCAGTGACGTAGAAGCCGGTTCCACTTTAAACCAGGCGATGCGAAAATTTCCCAAGGCCTTTGATGACCTCTTTTGTAATTTGGTGGCTTCCGGCGAGCAGAGCGGTTCGCTCGATGTCATGCTGCGACGGCTGGCGGAATATAACGAAAAAATCATCCGTTTGCGGGCCAAAGTCAGGCAAGCGCTGATTTATCCTTCGGCCATTATCACTTTTGCCATTTTAGTAGCTATCTTTTTGCTCTGGCGAGTTATCCCGGTTTTCGCCTCCATTTTCACCGAGCTTGGCGCCAAGCTTCCCTTTTTAACCGCGGCCATTATCGGCTTGAGCCATTTTGTCCAGCGGTTTATCCTCCTCATCTTCCTCGGCCTCATTGCCTTAGTCATTCTTTTCCGTTATTACCGCCGCACGCCCGCTGGCCGCTGGACTGTGGACCGACTAATTCTGCGGTTGCCCATTTTCGGTCCTTTGCTGAGAAAAGTGGCGGTTTCTCGGTTCACGCGGACGCTGAGCACCCTCGTTTCTGGCGGCGTGCCGATGTTAGAGAGTCTTCAGATTACCTCGGCCACCGCCGGCAATGTTATTCTGGAAAAGGCGGTTTTAGATGCTCGTAAATCTGTGGCTGAGGGGAAAAGCCTCCATGACTCACTCCAGGCGACTGGTCAGTTTCCCTTTATGCTAACCCAGATGGTTAGCGTGGGCGAGGCTACTGGAACCTTAGATGAAATGCTGACGAAACTGGCCGATTTCTTCGATGATGAGGTCGATACGGCGGTGGCGGCCTTACTTTCCATCCTGGAGCCAGTGCTGATTATTTTTGTCGGCCTTATGGTAGGGACGCTCATTATTTCGATGTATTTACCGATTTTCAGCCTGATGTCGCAATTTTAAACTCAGGGTTAAGGCGTGCTCGAAAAGAAAAAAATTCTGAACATAATTATTTATCGCCTGATTGCTATTTCCGCCCTGCTGGTAGCGGTGGTCATCCTTCAATTTTCGACGGCGACATTTATTCCCATCATTCCCTTTTATTATTTAATCGGGCTCGCCTATATTCTTTCGCTTGCCTATTTGCTTCTCTACGCTGTTGTCAAGAACTTAGAGCTCCAGGTCTACACCCAGATTTTTATCGACCTGATGCTGATTACCGCGCTGGTTTATCTGGCCGGCGGAATCACTGGTTCCTTTTACTTTCTTTATCTCTTCCCCATCATGGCGGCCAGTTTTCTTTTGGGCTCCCGGGCTGGCCTTCTCATTGCTTCCTTATCAGCCATTCTTTTTGGGCTTCTGGTTGACGGCCTTTATTTTCAGCTCATTCCCTACTTTAACCCAGCCCAAAGAGTGGCTTTTTCCTTAGGCCAGGTTCTTTCCACCATCATCACTGCCTGGGCGGTCTTTTTAATCATGGCCTTCCTGATGAATGCCCTCGCGGCGCGGCTGAGAAAAACGCAGGAGGAATTAAAGCGGGCTAAGAAAGAGCTGGAGGTTCGGGAAAGGCTGGCGACAGCGGGCAAGTTAGCCGCTCAATTAGCCCATGAAATCCGTAACCCCTTAGCCGCGGTTGTTGGGGCCGTGCAGGTGCTTCGCGATGAAGTGGAGTTGAAGGAAGAACAGAAAAACCTGATGAGTATCATTCTTAAAGAATCAGAGCGCGTCAGCCAAACTATCGAACAGTTCCTCGACCTGGCTTCTCCTGGTAAGAAGACCTTTGTGACCTTTGATGTGGGGTCAGTGGCCGAGGAGACTTTAACCATGCTTCAGGCTGGCGGCGAGCTTAACGGCGCCATTAAAGTGGCTGGCAATTTCCGCGATGGCCGCTTCCGTTATTACGGTAATCCTAATCAATTCAAGCAAGTCTTCTGGAATTTGCTTCGCAATGCGGTTAAAGCTATGCCTCAAGGAGGCACTCTGGGCATCGACCTGGCTGAACATCGTCGGGAGCTGCGGATTTCTATTTCTGATACCGGCCGGGGTTTGAGCGAAGAAGAGAAGGAAAATCTCTTTGTGCCCTTTTTCTCGGGCTTTGAAAACGGCCGGGGTTTAGGAATGAGCGTGGTGCGGCGCATCGTGGATGATTACGACGGCCGCATCCTGGTTCGTTCCTCCCCGCGGAAAGGGACAACCATCACCGTCGTCTTTCCTCAGAGAAAGGAAGGATAAACCGGGTTAGCACCAAATGGAAAAAATTTTAGTCGTGGATGACGAGAAAAGCCTCCTGGACCTTCTCTCCCGGGTTTTCACCAAGGAAGGCTATCGCGTTCAGACCATCTCATCCGCGGCCAAAGCCATCGAGGTTTTAGAGCAAGAAGACCTGGATTTACTCATCACTGACATCAGGCTGCCGGAGATAAGCGGGATGGAAATCCTGCGGCGGTGCCGGGAGCTGCGGCCTGATGTGCCGGTAATCATGATCACCGCTTATGGCAACATGAAGCAGGCCATCGAAGCTCTGAAGATGGGCGCGCTGGATTATATCGTCAAGCCTTTTGATATGGAAGAGCTGAAAATCACAGTGGCCAAAGGACTGGAGAAGCGCCGCCTCGAGCAGGAGAACATTCTTCTTAAGCGAGACCTGAAGGAACGCTATAGCTTCGAAAATATGATCGGCAGAAGCCGGGCGATGCAGGCGATTTTTGCCCTGATTGAAAAAATTGCCGGGACTGATTCCACGGTGCTGATTACTGGCGAAAGCGGCACCGGAAAAGAAATGGCGGCCCGGGCCATTCATGTCCTCAGCCGGCGGGCGGAGCGTCCATTTGTCTCGATTAACTGTGCCGCGCTTCCCGAGAATCTTTTAGAAAGCGAGCTTTTTGGCCACGTCAAAGGCTCATTTACCGGCGCGGTGAACGATAAAAAGGGAATGTTTGAGGTGGCCCAGCGGGGCACCCTTTTCCTGGATGAAGTGGGCGAGATGTCGCCGTGGACGCAGGTGAAGCTCCTGCGAGCGATTCAGGAGAGGAAAATAAGGAGAGTCGGCGGGACGGAAGAAATCTCCGTGGATGTGCGGATTATTGCCGCCACCAACCAGGATTTAAAGAAAAGGATTGAAGAGGGGAGGTTCCGGGAGGAGCTTTATTACCGGTTAAACGTTATTTCTTTTGAAATGCCGCCCCTCAGGCGCCGCGTCGAAGATATCCCGCTTCTTGTCCAGCATTTTCTCCAGAAATACTGCCAGCAGATGGGCAAGAAAACGAAGCGAGTAGCCCCTGAAGCCATGAGCCTTTTGGAGATGTACCCCTGGCCGGGTAATGTCCGGGAGCTGGAGAATGTGATCGAAAGAGTTGTGGCCATCGAGGACCGGGAGACGATTACGCCGGCCGTTCTCCCGCCGGAAATAATTACGCCGGCCAAAAAGGACGAAACCCAGATTATTTTTGAGCCTGGTTTTAACCTGATGGGCCATCTGGATGAAATCGCCAAAAAATATCTGCGCCATGCCTGCTTGGCGACAAACTGGAATATGAAACAGGCCGCCTCCCTTTTAGGCCTAAGTTATCGCTCCATCCGTTATTTAATGGATAAATACAGGATAAAGGAAGAGGCCGAAACCTCCCCGCGCTAATTCTCGACTTTTTGGCCTTTATAAACCCCCCCCCTGCCCTTTTGGTTGTTCCTTGGTAAGCGGAGTATAAACATTGCAATTGAGGAATCAAAGCTTAAGAACCCGCACTTAGGTCTTGAAGATTGTCTTAAGCCGCGACGAGGGAAGCTCAGTTTCAGTCATTTCCATGAAGTTGGTTGACATTATTTGACAAGATAAGACAAAATTTGTCGCTTTTTCTTTTGAGCTGACTCGACGGGGTTGCGGATCTCCTTTAATGATAAGGATATTCATAATTCAAGGTTGGCACGCTAATTGCATATAAAAGAAATGCCTATTTAATGGCAAAAAATCCTCGGCCCTTTGGCCGAAAAAAAGGAGGTATTTAAATGAAGAGGAGTAAAGGTTTTACGCTGATCGAAATGCTGATCGTCGTGGCCATTATCGGCATCCTGGCTGCCCTTCTCATCCCCAACGCCATGTCTGCCATCCAGAAAGCCAAGCAAAAAGGCACGATGAAGGATTTGAATTCTATTGCCGCCGCGTTAACTGACTATATTACAGACAATGGGATTGCTCCTACCGGCCAATCTTGGGGAAGCTTTTCGGCGAATTTCATCTCCGCCCTAAGCGGCTTCTACCTGAAGGTCATGCCCCTAAGAGACCAATGGAATTATCCTTTCCAAGCCCTAACGGGGCCCGGAACTCCAAGCGGTTACACTAACGTTACTAATTCAGCCGGCGACGATTTTGTCCTCGCTTCGTTTGGCCGAAACCGAACATCCGACGGTTTTACTTACGAGCCGACATCTCCAGATACAGCTTATTTTCAGATTACTGGAATGGCCAGCTTTAACGAGGACCTCGTTATTTGGAATGGGTCATGGGTACATGCCCCTAAGGCCGCTCAATCCGGGACCTGATCTTAACTGAAGGACAAAAGGGCGGTAAGCTGTGGCTTGCCGCCCTTTTTTATTTTTGGTTTTTCCGACTTTCTTGGAGGTAAAAATAAGACCTCGGTATGCTTTTTTTAGCGAATTCACTCCAGGCGGTTTTATGTCCATGAAGCTAATTAGATGAATATAGACAAGCTGCCACAGCGACCTAAGAAAGTTTCCTCCAAAAATCTACATCGAAAGGCTGCCCCCATGCCTTCTTTGACCCTGTATTCTCCAGGTTTACCCATATAAAACTCGGAAGTTCCTTATTTCTTAATTATTTAATAACTTTAAACTTCTCTTAAACGACCCAATGACTTGAAGGAAATCTTATTAAGCTTAATAATATTTAAGATTCATGGCTTTTAAATGCTGACTTTTTGGTAACCAATCTATGCGCCTAAATGCGAGGACGAGAGGACGAATGGCAAAAGGTAAGCCTACTTCTCTCTCGGATATGGCCGCGGTTCTCTTTCTTTTAGCGGCTAACCTGGCCGTGTTCCTGCCGGCCATGCGCGGGGATTTTATCTGGGATGACCGCTATTTTGTCTCCCAAAACCAGCATATTTTAGGTCCTCATTTTTTGTCGACTTTTCTTTTTACGCCCTATGGCGGAGCAGCTGGTTTTGATGAGAATAGCCTGGTGGTAAGCCGGGTGATTAATTTCTACCGACCGTTTACCTCGCTGTCTTATTGGTTGGATTACCAAGTCTGGGGGCTCAACTCGGCTGCCTTTCACTTGAGCAATATATTAATTCATGCTGCCGCCGCTATTCTCATTTATCTAATTTTAAAGGTTATCGGCTGGAGTAATTTTTCTTGTTTAGCGGCCAGCGCGTGGTTTTCTTTTTTCCCGCCGCATTTTGAAAATGTAGCCTGGATTTCAGGTCGCACCGACCTTCTTTCCTTTTTCTTCGGCGCCCTGTCGATTTTCTTTTTCATCCTTTATTTGAAGAACAGTCGATTTTATTGGCTGGTCTCCTCCTCTCTCTTCTATCTTTTCAGCCTTTTCTCCAAAGAAACGGCGCTTTCGCTCCCCCTCCTCTTTTTCTTGACTTTTTTCTGGCAGAAAAAGAGCTTAGCTAAGGGCTTGGTTTATAGCTTAGTTTACTTGCCTTCTTTTCTGCTTTGGTTTTTGCTGCGCCGGTGGGCTTTGGGTGGTGGAAGCATGGAATCAACCGGGAGGACCCTGGGCCAGCTTTTCTCCACCATCGGGTTTTATGTCAGCCGCACTATTTTTCCCTTCCATTTAAGCCTGACAGTTGATTCGCAAAGGGTCTTCGAGAACAGGGTCTATTTCTTTGTGGGCCTAATTTTCTGCCTGAGCACCTTAGTTTTAACCTATTTATTTATTAGTGGTAAAGGAAGTTTGTTCCAGCCGGCTCTTTTCGCCGTGGCCTATCTTTTGCTTCTCCTCCCTTCGGCGGTCGTCATCTTTTTCCCTTCCACTGTCTCCTACATTGCCTGGCGCTTCTTATACTGGCCTTCGGCCGTAGCCATTGTTGGCTTGGTGTATTGTGGGAAAAGATGGCTAAAGAAGAGATATTTAAAGTCAGCGACTGTTATCGTCATTGCGTTTTTTTACGTCTTAGAAATTTATCCCCGGGCCGCCCTGTTTGGCCATGACGAAAAAGGCTTCTGGCTGGGAATTAAGAATGTGGCAAGAGAAGATATCCTGGCCAGGTTTAACATAGGTATAAATTATTTAGATACCGATGAAGCTAAAGCGCTGGACCTCCTCCAGGCTATCCTCAACGACCATAAACATCATCTCCATGATGTCTGGGAGGTCAGAATCTATGAGGAGCTGGCCGAATATTATACCCTAAAAAAGAGGTTCCACGAAGCCGAAAAGTATTTTGATAAGCTTTTTCAGCTGCGGCCCGTTCAGTCCCAGCATACTTATTTTAATTATGCTTATTTTCTTGGGCTCCAAGGGAAAAAAGAGGCTGGAGAAAAGTATATTTATCAGATGCTCAGCCTTTTTCCGCAAAATCATCTGGTTCTTATCCATGCCGCTAAGTTCTATTTGCTGCTCAAGGATTATCGAACAGCCTTAATTTATCTTCAGAAAGATTATGACCTCTTTCCCAACCCCGAAACGGGGCGTCTGCTGCGGGAGGTGGAAGCGCTGGCGGCGGGGGGAGAAAAAAATTAATCGGGAAGGCCGATTTTTTTCTCTTCGGGCCACACCGGTTTAAGGCGTTTTAGGTAGGTTTCAGTTAGTCTCATTATTATATAACGAATTTCCATCTGATTCTTATCCAATTCTAAGGATTTTTGGAAATAATCAAAGGCCTCCCTCACCCGACAGAATTCATTTAAATAAACAAAACCTATCTTGTTGAAGAAAGAAGCCGCGGGCTTATTCCTTTCTGACCAAAGGTTAACTAACTCGCGGGCTCTCTCGGGTTGACCGTTTTTGAGATAAAGCCGAGCTAAAAGCCCGATTTTTTCTTCGGGAAGTGAAGCCACGTCTCCCTGACCCTCAAGGAGTTCTATGGCCCGGGGATAATTTCGATGGAACTCATAAAAAGATATTTTCTGTTCAGGCCCATAATTTAAAAAATGATCCTCTATCATTTTGGTGCTCAAGCTGTTGAAGCTTCCCGGGAAAAGCTGTTTCATAACCAGTTCCAGAGCCGCAGCTTCCGCCCATTTTTCTTGGCCCAAATAAAGAGAATAAAGCTCACGGTATGTTTCTTTTACCTTAGGATAAATATTCTTATTCTCCCCGAGCAATTTTTCCGCCTCGTTGAACCGGCCCAGGGAGATAAGCGCGGCTGCTCTCTTGCCTCTTAAATAAAATTGCATATACCCAACCAGCTGGTATCCAGGTTGCTGAACCAAGCTCTCGATACTATTCAACCAGCGAAAAACATTATCATAATTAGCTCTTGTGAGCTCGAGGTCGGAATAAAGAAGACTGATTAAAAGGGCGACCTCCCGCGGCATCTTCATGAAGAGAGTCTGATTGAGAACCAATTCGGCATCGATATAGTCTTTTTGCTGAAAAAAGGCGCTAGCGAGCTGAAACCTGGCATAAGTGTCTGCCGAGTTGGCTTCAGCTGCCCTCTGCCAGAAAATAATTTCGTGGCGATAATCTCGGGTTAAAGAAACGACGCGCGGGATAAAAAGGATAAGAATGACGGAGGTTACAGCTGACCGGGGTTTTTCCTTGAGGCGACAAACCTCTTGGGCCACAAGCCAAAAAAAGGCCAGGGCCGGGATGACTGTGTAGCGGGCGTAGGCTCGATAGGGAAACAAGCGGCTAAAGGCCAGAAGGGAATGCCCCCCAAGGAAAACAAAAAGAAGCGAAGCAGGAAGGAGCGCCGGTTGCCTCTTTCTGGGCAGAAGCACGACCAGGATTAGAGCCAGGAGGGCGAAAGCTCCCCCCATGATGAGCGGAAGCGAGGCCAGCTCAGTTTGGGTCACAAAGCGGGGTCCGGTGAAGGGAAAAACAACCGCCCTGGCGTAATAACCTATGGCGCCGATAATTCCAGAAGAAATTATATGTTGCGGCCAGGCATAGGGAATGTTTCGAATATGGAGAAGTGGCCCTTTAATCAAGAAATAAGCCACGATGCTCAGGCTATTTCCGCCATGAAAAAATAGATTTATTTTTTTTCGAAACGAGTACTCGGCGACGACGAAAACCGGCCAGAAAAACATGACTGCTTCCTTGGAGAAGAGGCCGAGAGTAAAAAAGAGCCAAGCCCAAAAAAGGAACTTAGGTCTTTTTTGGCGTACGTAGCGGTCAAGGGAAAGGAAGCAAAGTCCGGAGAAAAGAATGACCAGAAGGTCGCCGCGACCAACGACCCAGACAATGTTATCGACATGAAACGGGAAAAGAGCAAATAAGATGACGACAATTTCTGGAAAGGAACCAATGTCATAACGGGCCTTGAAGAAAAAGTACCAGGCCGCTAAGCCGCAGAAAAAGATGATTAAATTGACCAGTCGCAGAGCGAAGGGATGAATTCCCCATAATTTGTTCTCTAACCAGAAGGAAAGCATTAAAACCGGGCGGTAATAAAAATCAACGGAATGGAGGCCAACCTGCTGGCGAAAATAGCTGGTCGTCAAAGCTGAAGAGAGAGGCTGATTTTCCGTAAAGAGAGGGTTGTCTTCAAAAAGCACCTTGTCATCCCAGATAAATTGATATTTCCAGGCGGGCGAATAAAGACCGAAAATAGTAATGGCCAGAATTAATAGGAAAATTCCCTTAGAAATTTTCATAATATAAGCTTTTTAATATAAAGCCTATGCAGATTGCAAGTCCCTTTTATTTTCTGGCCAAAATTAGCGTTTGGATTATTTACCACCCGACGCCGGCAGACATAAGCAGCTCGCCTTTGTCTCGTTGTCGTTAAAAAGGATGAAGGCGGCTGTCCGGCTCAGCTCAGATTCGCAAGCGCCTTATTCCGGGCGGATGGCTTTACGGGCAGAAGGAAATAATATAAAAAGCATCTTCTTACCTTATAATTTAATCGGTTATTGGGAGTATTTTTAAAGCGCAACTATTGGCTTTGGGTTATTCTCGTCAGGGGCGAATTGCGCTCTCGAATCAATTAGAGGATAAACAAAGGAGGTTCGATTCCCAGGAAGTTCTCGGCCGGGCGGAGAAGAAACTCCGGAACTTAGGAATGTTATCAGTACTAATGAAATCAAGGCCGGTGGCATTGAGATAAGCCCAGACTTTTTTATCTTCAGGAACTCCCCACAAACGGATGAGTCGTCCCTGTTGGTGAGCTGTGGTTACCAAATTTTTTAGGGTTATCTTTTCTTCGGCTTTTATTTGGTCTATTCTCCGATTAGAAAAGATTCGGCTCCAATCCTCGCTGACCAAAGGGACAAGAGAAAGTGGCGGGTTTTCTTTCAAATCGGCCCAGCGGCCGTCTCTGGCGACTAAGCGGTATGGCTCTTGTTCCAATATCTGTTGAGGAACCTCCCCTGAAATAATTACGGTTACCGCCCTTATTTCCATCTTATCAGAAGTGAAATGGGTCAACATGCTTTCATACTGAGCCAACAAGGAAAGAAGATGTCTGTATGTCTCTGTTGGGTCTGATTTTATGTCGACGATTAAAAGACATGTCTGTCGGGAAGGGTAGACCCATCCTCCGTGCCGGAGAACGCGCTGGTATAAGGGCTCCAAATAAAGCGATTTTAAGGTTCTTGCCGGGTCTATTGTTGAAACCTCATGAGCGACGACCAGCTGGTTATCATGCAAAATAATATCAGCCTCCAAGCTTAAAAAGCCTGCTTCGAGTGCGTCCCAGAGGGGACGGGGCCGGAGATAATCATTATGGGAATGAGCCTTGATTAATGGGACAAAGCTCACCTCTTCTCGCCGACAGGAAAATAGCGCGATTGATATCAAGATAGAAAATATTAGCCCTATTTTTGCTGGGCCAAAACGACTATCTTTCATGATATCCTTCTTTTTTTAAGATATAAATTCACTTTTTAAGCTGTAAATCGCCAAAAGCGGTTAAAATCAAGGCGATTCTTTTCCCCCCTAAATGATTAGCCGGGTAGCCATATAAGCTAATCGCAGGTTGGAATAAGAGGGCCGAATGTCGAGGTTAAAAACTCTATTAATTCTTTTTTATCGACAAAAATAGTTATTTTATGTATAGACCTTGTTGCAAAAGGGGGAGGGAGAAAAATAGATTATTTAATCAAGGGCGAGGACTTCCTTTCTCTGATTTCTTTTATGATTAGAGATATTTGCTCCCGGACCTTATTATCTTCGGTTAAATCATGGGCTCTCTCAAAGAAAGGGAGGGCTTTAAAAGGTTCTTTATGAAGTAAATAATATCTGGCTAAATATACCTGGACCAGGATATTATTATTGTAGGCTTTGGGATTTTTTACGAAATCGATATATTTTGGGTAAAAAAGGAGGTTTTCCGGACCGATAGCCACCTGTTCGATATAAGCAACCATTCCCAAGCCGAAGGAAATAGCGATAATGATTAACCCCAATATTATATTTTTTTTCATATTAAAAGTCGCTTCCGTCCCCCCGGTTTGACAGCCTGAAGACAAAAGAGGAAGGCGGCAACGCCATTTTTGTTTACCCTGGAAATTACTGGTAATGAGAAAGACAAGCCAAGCCAAAAGGATCCCCAATATAATATCGATAAAATAATGATCGCCTGAATAAATGAGACCAAAAATAAGAAAGATTATATAAATAAGAAAAGGCCAGGCCTTTTGGTTAAAGGCTTTCCATAATAAGAGAAAACAAAGAAACGGGAAGGCGGCGTGCAGAGAAGGCATAGCCGCTACAGGATTAAGGTTGAAGGCAGAGGTAATATCGGGAATTGTTATATTGTAGATAATAAAATTAAATCTTATAAGAGAGGGAATAAGACCAAAAAGATTAGCTGCCATCCAGGGAGGCGCGGTGGGAATTAAAAGATATGTTAAGAGGCCACAGGAGATTAAAAAATAAAAGCTTTTCTTATAAAGGGTAAAGAGGGCGTTTTTCCTCACCCAAATGAGGAAGCCAATCAGAAAAAAAACGAAAAAATGACTTCCATAAAGTACAGTAAGAAATTTTTCGAACCAACCCCAATTGTAATTTTGATTATTTTGAAGCCAGGCATGTTGTAGATAAACCGAGGGAACTGGTTTGAACAAAGCTTGTTCTAAGCGAAGAGCGTAAAGGGTGAACACCGGATAGCCAGTTCGGCTAACAATGAAGAAAATAAAGCCTCTTAGGCTATCAAACAGATAAAGCAGGGAAATAAACAAGAACCAATCCTTCATGAATAAGCCGAGTCTTTTAAATAGAAAAGCCACAAAGACCAGGAAAATAATAACTATAATTTTCGGGACGAAAAAATAGATGTTAAATAAGGAGCTAATGATGATTATGGTCAGAACGAAGCCAGCTACGAGTAAAGCCAAGTAAGAATGACGGGGAGGTGCTGATGACCTTGATGGAATACTTCCTGCTTTTTTAAATTTTTCCTATTAAATCCGGAAAGTCAAGACAGTTTGGCCTCACCTTATTGCCAGGCCGACGAGTTAACGATTCCAAAATCTGGCGACGATTAATAAAATTATTATTTTCATCGTAACAGAAGAAGAGGGGAAAACTAATCTCGGCTCATTCTTGGAGCTTGAGTTCGGAAGGCAAAATTCTTGCCCTTGAAGAAAATAAGCCCGTGGTGACCGTCTTTTCCCTGGTATAAAAAATGTAACTGCATTGGTTGAAAAGAAGTAACCGAATATCGCGTTGATGGCTGGAATAAAGTGAAGGAGAGAGTTTTCTGGCTGTTTTCATCCAAGCTGTTCCACCCCGGAACGACCTCGATGAATGAGGCGGGGTGAGTTTCGAGAAAAGCCTGGGCCTGCGGGCTGAGCAGTTGAAAATTATTCAACCCCATTAGGTCGACAACGAAGGCTCGACCAAAATAGCGCGAAGCGCCGGCATCGACAGCCCAGGCAATATCATCGGCGGAGGCCCGGCTGAGATAAAGGCCTAAGGAAACCTGAACATCGTCAATGTTGCGAGCGTCATTAGCTAAACGCTCAAAGCGCTGGGGGGCTTTAAGAAGGAGGCTAAAAAAAGCTAAAATAGCCAAAAACAGTCCCACCGCCGTCCTTTTCGGCGGTGACCAATTTAATTTAGCCAAGGTAAGGTTTATGAGTTTGAAAGCCGGGGCCACTATAAGGGGGACAGCCGGAAGGATATAACGCTGATGGTAGAAAGCGTTGGGGTCGACGGGCGGAATCAAGAGAAAAGAAAGAGCGCAATAACCTAAACCGCCAAGGAAAGCCCAAGCGGGTATTTTCTCTTCCAGCTCAGCTCGAGGGCTAAAAGTAAGTCGGGCGGCGAAAAGAAGAGTCCCCAGGATGAGAAATGATGAGTTGATGATAACTATCTGGGAAAAGAGCTCATCAAAGCCCTTGACAAGACTTCTAAGAACCGGCCAAGCGGATGAGCCCACTTTGGCATAAAAGGTCGCCGGGAAAGGTTGATGGGAAATACTAAGGTTACGAAAAACAACCCAGCCCCAGGCTAAAGAGCAGCCTAAAAGGCTGGCCACAAGGGGGTGATACAGTTTTTTTCGAGAGGAAAGGTAAATAGCCCCAGGTATGGCCAGGGCGATGGTCGTTAGTTCTGGTCTGGCCAAGGAAGCTAAAAAGCAAGCCATTCCATACAGCCAGGGCTTTTTGTTTGCACTATAAAAGAGCATACTGGCCATAAAAGTGGCTAAGGGAATCTCCATACCGCTGACACTGGCGGCGATTAAATCGGGGTGGAGGGCTACTAAGGAAGCACCGAATAAGGCAAAAATCCTGCTCCCCGCGTCTTCCAGAAAAAGAAATAACACGAGCGCCGTCAGAAGATGGAAAAGGAAGCCAATAGCCTTGCTCGCGGTAATTACCGGCCACGTTTCTTTAAAAAGGACATGCGGCAAGCTTAGGCAAATTGCCCAAAGCGGAGAAGTGCAGCCAGTAGCCGGAATACCGGGATTATAGGCGAGCTTGCCAGAATGAGCCAGCTCGCGAGCGTAGACAGCGTGAATCCAGGCATCGTCCAGCGGATACCCTTGACAAGTCAGATAAACGGGAGCATAGACAGAAAGGCATAAGAGAGCCGAAAGACCGGACAGAATAATTAAAAGGAGAGATAAGCGCTTCGTCATAGCTATTTCTACTTGCCTGAATGAGGTCAGATTCATCTCTTTACCTGATAAAGACGCCACCTGCCATCAGTGGTAAGGGGTGAAAGCCGCGTTTCCGAAGCGAAAACGCGATGGATATTTTCATCGCCATTGACGATCACATAATCAAAATAATCTAAATCGCTCTTTTTGGTTAATTCCGGAAACCATTCGAGGGCGGGTGTCCAACCAAGCTGGCGTTTTTTTTGGTAGATGACAAGACTGGGGCCGAAATCAGCAAAAGAGAAGTTTAGTTCCCCCCCATGCCAGACTTGGGCATAGGCAAAAGTTTGGATAAAAGGTCGACCACGGACGAGGTCGCTTTCTTTTATGAAACTCAGTCCGAGAACTTTTGGTTGCGGGGGAAGTTTTTCTAAACAAGAAGACAGTCCTGAAAGCTCATATCTTTCAAAAGCTTTCCAGGAAAAAGAGGTGACGGTGATGAAGGCGATAAAAATAAAGAAAGCAATCGACCTGGCGACATGCCAAGTTACCTTGATGGCAGGAAGGCTAAGAAGAAAAAAGACGGTAGCTGGTGGAATCCAGCGTTGGCCAAAGCGAATGGTGTTGGTCTGTTTATCTGGTAAGATTAGAGCGAGAATAAGAAATAAGCTGGCCGCGTAAAGTAAATCAGAATCTAAAGAGAGTCTTAATTGCTTTCTATTTTGCCAAAGGGCCAGAACGATCCAGCCAAGCAAGAAGAGAAGGATTATTGACTCTATGCTCCCTCGGAGCCCGCCAAGGGCGGCGTCAGCCAACCACGAAAAGGACAGTCGCTCCAGGGGGGTGGTGGCCCAAATAGTTTCCGATTTAAATCCGTAGGCGGCTAAGGAGGGATACCAGAATATACCAAGGAGAATAAAGGGAAAAATCCCGGAAAATTCAGGCCAATTCTCTTTTAACCGCTTTTTTGCCCAGGAAACTAAAAGAAGCCAGAGCGCGGCCACTAAGGCCCACAGGATATGGGAAAAATAAAGCAGGCCGCTCATAATAAAAGATAATCCGGCTCTTTTTAAAACCGAGTTGGGAGGTGAGGTAGTGAAATGAAACCACAAAATAAAAATCAGCCAGCCCAGCAGGAACTGGTAAAACCCCCAATATAGAATATGGGAAAAAAAGAAGAGCGAGGATAAAAAGACTAACTCGAGCGAGCGCTGCCGCTTTCTGGCCGTATAATATAGCAAAGATAAAAAAAATAGTCCCATAATCAATAGGGCCACTGAGCCCGCTTTGGCCGGGCCAAAGAAAAGCCAACTCAGGCCGATCAGGACGTAAGGAAGGCTGTATGGGGTAATCCAATTAATTTTATAAGGAGAATCGGGGTGAGTAAGGCTTTCCGAGAATAGTCTTACCTGGGAAACATGTTGAGGCAAGTCGGTAATGGGCGGAAAATTGATCACTAAAAAGGGAATGGTCATCGCCAGGCCGCAAAAAATAATCATAATAGGATACTTGTTGGCACCCATTGTCTTGACTCAGGCTGGGCTAAAAAAAAGCCCTTTCATCGCTTGTTTTTTGAATTATAGGCAATTCTTATGCGTGAAGCAAAGAAAATAATCGAGCAATAAAGCAACCTGATATCAACAGAAAGGCCGAATTTACTCTGGCGAGTCTGCTCTCTCGAGAGAAAAAGAAAAAGCCGGTCAGTCATATCATTTTTGATATTTTCTTGTTTTGGCGCGCTTGCCAATATAAATCTTCTAAGCCCTTTCGTCAAAATTGCCTTATAATCTCTTTGAGCCATCGTCAATGAAAACCTCCTTTCCTAAAGTGCTTAGTCTTTAACGGAGAGTTGGCGATGGCTCATATCTCTGGGGCAAATCGCCAACTATTTCTTACACCGGCAAAATAACAAGGTGAGCTAAAAGATCATTCTCATTTAGGGTCTTGCGAATCATCATGCTTTTTTTCATCTCAAGGCCGGGTTAATTAATATATCTTGATGAATATCTGCCTGGGCCGGGTTACTAAGGGGTTAAATCGGGTAAATAATTGGCGTTAAGGATCTGACCATAATGATATCTTGTCAAAATATACTGTAATGATAACTTGATAAAATATACTCTAAAGCATAATACCCATGCGTATAACAAGGAGGAATTAAGAAAAACGCGCTCGTTAACCCAAGAGAAGAATTATTCTTTTTAAAGACGAAATAGGAAGAAGAGTAACCTCAGCGGATAATAATATGGGGCAAGGGGAGTGTTGATAAAACTGAGCTGATCAAACAATTTACTCATAATAAACCGCCTATCTATTTTTTGGCCGAAGCGAGGTGGGGAGTCTTCAGATGCGTTATTTTTTGGTGCAAGATTCTTTATAATCTTTTAAAATAAGCCCTTAATAATCTTTTAGAAAAAGCTCTTAAAATAACATGATTCTGAGAAATAGATTTCAGTTAATCCTGAACCGCAATTTAAAGACTTTTAAAATAAGCTCTTAAAATGACATGATTCTAAGGGAAGGAGGTATCATGAGGCGAAAAAGTTATGGGTTTATGGGTAGGCTTTTTTTAGGCTTATTTTGTTTTTTATTTATTAGTCTGATTTTTGTCGGGCAGAGCGGCCCACTCTTCTCAGCCCAGAAGCCAACCGCTCCGGTACCAAAATCATCTCCTCAAACTAAGCCCTCTCCCTTTGATTATAGCCTTATTCTCAACCAGCTTAGGGCGAGAAACATTGGTCCGGCCAACATGGGTGGCCGCGTCGTTGAGCTGGCTGTTCCTGAAAATAACCCTTCGGTTATATATGCGGCTGTCGGCCCCAGCGGCCTCTGGAAATCAGCCGACGCCGGCATCACCTGGTTGCCTTCTTTCGATAGAGAAACCACAGTAGCCGTGGGAGCTGTGGCTGTCTCTTCCAGCCATCCCGACATAGTTTGGGTTGGCACAGGTGAGGCGACGGCCCGCAACTCAGTGGCACCTGGCGACGGCGTTTACAAATCTGAGGATGGCGGCCGGAGCTGGCAGAAGATGGGGCTGGAGTCGACGCGCTTCATTTCGCGGATTGTCATTGACCCGGCTAACCCTGACATAGTCTATGTGGCTGCTCAGGGCCATCTCTGGGGGCCGAATGAAGAGCGAGGGGTCTATAAGACAACTGACGGCGGAAAAAATTGGCGGAAGGTTCTTTATATTAACCCTGATACCGGGATAGCCGACCTGGCCATGGACCCTTCTAACAGCAAGGTTCTTTATGCTGCCGCCTGGGACCACCGGCGGCTTCCTTATTATTTCCGGAGCGGCGGGGAAGGCAGTGGCCTGTATAAATCAACCGACGCCGGCGAAACCTGGAAAAAATTAACCAACGGCCTGCCTTCAGGAGTTTTAGGCCGAATTGGTATCGGCATCGCCCGGAGCAATCCTAACGTCGTTTATGCCTTGATCGAAGCTAAGGAGGGTGGCCTTTTTAAATCAGAGGATAAAGGGGAGACCTGGGTCAGGGCGGCCGACAAGAGAACCTATGACCGCATCAATTTCCGTCCCTTTTATTACAGCCGCCTCACCGTGGACCCCAATAACGAGCTGGTAGTTTATGTTTATTCGGGCTCTTGTTATGTGAGCCGAGACGGGGGCAGAACCTTTGAGACTATTTTTCGGGGCGCCCATCCAGACCATCACGTAGTCTGGGTTGACCCCCATAATTCGCAACATGTTATCAGCGGCAATGACGGCGGCCTCGATATCTCTTGGGACGGAGGAGTTCATAGTCACGCCGTTCAGGCCGCCTCCTGGGCTGAAGTCTACAACGTCGCCTATGACAGGCGCGACCCCTATTATGTCTATGTTGGCCTCCAGGATAACGGTAACTGGGGAGGACCAAGCCAGTCGCGAGACCGCGCCGGCATCCTCCTCCACATGTGGTATCCCTGCGGCGGCGGCGACGGCTTTTATACTCAGGTTGACCCGGAGGAATGGTATGTCCTCTACCGTAACCTCCAGATGGGCGGCATTGAAAGATATAACCTCAGGACGGGCGAATCAATAAGAATCAGGCCTGAGGCCAAGCTGAGCGAAGAGCCCTATCGTTTTAACTGGAACTCGCCCATATTTCTTTCGCCTCATAATCGCCACGTGCTCTACTTCGGAGGCAATTTTCTTTTTAAATCCATTGACCGGGGTAACTCCTGGGTTAAGGTTAGCCCTGACCTCACCACCAACGACCCCCAGAAGCAGCAGGACTCGGGCGGCCCGATTACTGTCGATAATACTGGCGCCGAAAATCATTGCACGATTTTGACGATTGCCGAGTCGCCGCTTAAAGAGGGGATTATCTGGGTGGGTACAGATGACGGCCTGGTCTGGGTGACGCGAGACGGCGGGAAGAATTGGGAGAATGTCACCAAAAATATAAAGGGCCTTGGTCCAGACAATAATTGGGTAACCAGAATCGAGGCCTCCCATTTCCAAGAGGGCGGGGCTTATGTCACCATTTCCCGGCATCAAGTCGATGATTTTAAGCCCTATATTTTTAAGACCGAAGACTTCGGAAAGACTTGGGTCTCGTTAAAGGGCAATTTACCTGATTTCGGTTATCTGCACGTCGTTCGGGAAGACCTGGAAAACAGGAACCTGCTTTTCGTTGGCTCCGAATTTGGCTTCTTTGTTTCCTTTGACGGTGGTCAAAATTGGCTTCCCTACAGGCGGGATTTTCCGACGGTAGCGGTGCGGGATATCCAGATTCACCCTCAGGAGAGAGATTTAATTATCGGCACCCACGGCCGGGGTGTGTGGATTATAGATGATATAAGACCTTGGGAAAAACTGACGCCGGAGAGGGTAAAAGAAAATTATCTTCTTTTTGACCCCAAGCCGGCTTTGCTCTTCTCCTATACCCGAACCACGGATATGTATAGCGACCCAGGTTTTGCCGGCCAGAATCCGCCTTATGGTGCGGCTATTAATTATTACTTAAACCCGGCCTTAGCCAGTCAGGCGAAACTAAGGATAAGGATAGTCAATAAAGAAGGGACAGAAATAGCCGCGCTTAACCCGGCTCGCGAACCCGGCCTTAACCGAGTTTACTGGAACCTGAGGGAGGGAGATATAAGCGCTACCTCAAGCCAGGAGGTGGCGGCGGAATTCGGCCGAGGCCGAGGATTTGGAGCCATGGCGATGGGGCCCTATACTTTGCCTGGCGAGTATACTGTGGTGCTTGAGGTTAATGGCGAGAAAACGGAAAAGACGCTTCTCGTCAAAGAAGACGTGCTCCAGGGATTTTCTCTGGAGGAAAGAAAACTTCATCAGAGATATTTTCGGGAAGCAACGGAGTTAGCCAGGAGAGGAAATAATCTTCTTAGCGCCATAGACAAATGGAGCCATCAGATAAGCGAGCTCGAAAATAAGTTGGGCTCGGCCAAGGAAAGCGACCAGGCTCTCAGGGATAAAGTAAAGATAGTGAAAGAAAAGATAGAGGGTTTAAAGAGGGTTTATTATCGGAGTCCTGAGGAGCAATCAAGGTATCGAATGCCGCTTAAAGTGGCCTACCGTGGTGGTACCACCGCTGAGCTAATCGCCGGTCTTCCAGGACGTATCGCCAGTTATATGGGGGCGCCCACTCAAACCACCGTTGAGATGATGGAGGACCTCCGGAATTTCCTCGAGACCCTGGAAAAAAAGATGAAGGAGGTTGAGGAAAAGGATATACCTGAACTGAATCGCCTCTTAGCAGCAAAGAATTTCCCCTATTTAAAATAATCGACCTCCTCGCTGAGCGAACCGAGGGAAGGCCTTATCGTCCATTTAGATTGGATTCACTGGGTCCAGCTTATACTGATTTCTTAAAAGAACCTTTTTCTGAAGAGAACCTCTGGAGAAGCCTTTTCAGAAGTTTATTTTGTGGGCAGGAGGTTGTAGCCGAATTCGGCGAAATGGGGGGCGAAGGCAGGGCGCAGGCCTGTGGGCCTTATTATCTCCAAACTAACGCCTTCAACCTTCTTATGATATAATTTCGGCCAAGAAATGATTTTAAAACTGCGCACCGCCCTGGTTGTTTTTCTTTACGGTCTTATAGTCATTTTGATCATCCCTTTTTTGCTCCTTTGCTTCCTTTTCGGGATCCGGAAGCCGCTCCTAAGCCTGGGGAAATGGGCTATGGGCGTGGGCAAAAAGATATTGGGTTTGGAAGTGGAAATTGCTGGCCTGGAAAACTTCGACCCTGCTGGTTCCTATGTGTTTATGGCCAACCACCTGAGTTTCCTTGATGGCCCGCTTCTTTTTTATGTTATCCCTCAGCCGATTCGCGTTTTCATCAAGAAGGAGGTCTTTCGTCTGCCCGTTGTGGGCTTGGGGATGAAGCATGTCCATTTTATTCCGGTTGATAGAAAGCGCCTGCGGGGAGGCCGCCGCAGTCTTGACCGGGCGGCCCGGCTGATGAAAGAAAGGGGCTATTCCTTTCTTATCTTCCCTGAGGGCACGCGAAGTCGCGACGGCCGCCTCCAGGATTTTCGCCGTGGCGGCTTTTTCCTGGCTCTGGAAACGGCCGCGGCCGTTGTTCCTGTTTCCATTATTGGCACCTATGAACTCATGCCCCGGGGTCAATTTCATGTCCGGCCAGGAAAAATCAGGGTGATTTTTCATCAGCCGGTGTCAGTTTTAGGCTATAATAAGGATTCTGTGGACCAGCTTATTGCCCGGGTGAGAAGCCAGATTGCTTCGGCTTTGCCAGAATGATAGTTTGATGGTTAGTCATTGAAAGACATCAGGTTGGCCCAGCCAAAAAAAGAGGAGAAAAAGGGAACGAGGGTAAGGATTGATTCTGGCGGGCAGCCTATCAATTGAAGAAAAAGTAAAAAATATTATAAAAGATAGATGATTTTAAAGAGAGGCTGTTTGGTAGCCAAATTCGACGCTACGATGATCGCAAAAAACTTTTTTGCCGCGGGACTAATTTCGACTCTATGGTAAACAGCCGAGAACTAAAAAAAAGGCAATAAATAAAATTGCTGCAAGGAGAATAAGATGGCTAAAGGTTCGCAGATAAAAGGCTTTCTTGACTCGGCGGAAGAACTTAAGGAACTGGTGGATAAAACCCTAAAAGATAATGAGCGTGCCTTCCTCCAGCTCATCGAGCTTTTAAGTGGCGCCCTAAAACAGGGCAGGAAAGTCTTGATTTTCGGTAATGGCGGAAGCGCGGCTGAGGCGCAGCATTTGGCCGCTGAGCTGGTTAATAAATTTCTTAAGGTGAGGCCGCCACTAAGGGCCATAGCCCTTTCTACTGACACATCAATTTTAACCTCTATCGGTAATGATACTTCCTTTGCCTACGTTTTCAGCCGGCAGATTGAGGCCCTGGGAGATGCAGGGGACATTGCCATCGGCCTTTCAACCAGCGGCCGTTCGGCCAACATGGTTGAGGCCTTGAAGACGGCGAGGCAAAAAGGGTTAAAAACTGTGGCTATCACTGGGGAGGGAGGAGGGGCTCTCGGCCCCCTGGCCGATTGCCTGATTGCGGTTCCGAGCCGCTCCACCCCGCGGATTCAGGAAGTTCATCTTTTCCTTCTCCACCTTCTGGCCGCCTCCTTAGAACAAACCCTTTTCTAACTGCTTCCCCCCTCTTTAGTTTATGCCACCCCACCTATTTGCCTAATTCTTGTTATTTCTCCTGGTAAATGCTGCTGCTTTGCCTGCGCCGAGCTTTCATATTTTCCCTGCTTGCCACCCGATTGGTGCCAACTAACCTATTCACCGTGTTTTAAGAAGGCAGCATCGTGGTTCCTTTGTTAACTGGTGGCAGCTTGCTTTAATTGGTGGAAGCTCATTTATTCGCCTAATTTTTTACCTAATTTTTGTTTGAAACTAAGGGGCTATGCTGATATCTTGGGAAAAACGAGAAGGGGGGGATATTGGTGAGAAATTAGTGAAATGGCTAAGATGGCGCAAATTTTTAGATGCCACCAGCTTTATGACCTAATGCTGATAGCTTTGTAAAAATGAAAAGTGGGGAATATTTAATTGGTGGCCACTCCTCTATTCGCTGGAAATTAGTGAAATGGGTGAGGTGCCAACAATTTTATGAGTGGGGAGAAGGGGGTAAATTGGTGAAATAAGTGAGGCGTCACTAATTTTGAGGAGGTTTTATTCGCCGGCGACCAGCTGTTTGACCTTATCAACCCCCGCCACGCCGCTGTTAAAAAGATAGACGGTGACTGAATCCAGGAGGCGCTGGAAAAAGGCTCGCTGCATCTCCAGCTTTTCCGGCGACGTCCCCAACAGATGCGGGTTGAAAAAGGGCTGGTGTTTAGCAGGTGAAATTGTTCTCTGGGCGCCGGGAGTCTCTCCGGTTTCGAGCACGCGTAGGGCTTCTTCTTTGGTCAGCTCCACCACGCCAGGAGAAACAGCATCTGACCTCAAGATAAATATCCAGCGCAGGTTGGTGCGGCGAGGATAGGCGCCTTGGCTATAAAGCCAGTTCGGGTCAAGCATAGCTTGTCCGCTCCCCGAAGCTCGATAGCAAAACGCCGCGCCCCGGTCCAGCCGGCAATCTTCAGCCCGCTGACATTCGCTGTCCTGACAGTCCTCTTTTTTAATCACCACGTTTTCGCATTTGCTCAGGTCGAATAGCGGAGCCAAGCTTGGATAAAGCTCGACATTTGGTGTGGCCATATACAATTTTCTTTCCACGCATTCGGCCACCAGATTCTTTCCTTGCCACCGAATAAAGACCAGGTCATTGGCCTGAAGACGGAATCGCGGGTCAGTCGCCAGCTCAAAACAAAGCTCAGTCTTGCGCGTGCCTGGCGGCCCAACCAAAATGAGTCCATTTCCTTTTATTTCCAGCGACATGCCGCGAAGAGCGTTGGTGGTTAACTGCCTACCAGTGATATCAATCACCATGCCCAGGGCCAAGCTCCGGAGAGGCCCGTACAAATCCGTGTTAATAAGGAAGGCGGTCCTTGCTTCCGAGTTATAGAAGGCGCGGGGCTCGCGTCCGGCAATGCCGTCGGCCGCATAAATAACCGCATGCGGCTTAATCTCCACCTCGAGCTGAGCGGGAAACCAATTTTCCACCCAGAATTCATTCAGGTGCGGGACGTTGGTGCGAAGCTGGATGATAACACCGTTTATGTTAGCATTCCATTCAAAAACACGCTCCTGGCTCAAAAAGCTTTCGACTTCGGTTTGTAAGGCCTCGAGGCGGCGGGCATCAATTTCCGCCTCCAAGGGGGGCGCCTTTTTCACTCTTGTCTGGAAATTGCCGAGCAGCACGCGCCGCGCCTTTCGCGCCGGTTTGAGCTCAGCCATGGCCGCAATAATCCTGTCCATCCCCTTTTCCAGGTTGTCCATCGAAGTCGAATAAGAAATGCGGATATAATTATCGGCGCCAAAGGAATCGCCCGGCACCACGGCGACGCGCGCCTCTTTCAGCAAATAATAGGCCAAGCCATAGGAATTACGAATCTGCATTCCCTTGGCCTCTTTATCATAATAATAAGAGAAATTCGGGAAGAGATAGAAAGCCCCTTGGGGTTTAAAACAGGAAACATGAGGAATAGCCTTGAGCCTCATCAGGCAGTAGTTGCGGCGGCGCTGGAATTCCGCCACCATCCTCTGGACTTCATATTGCGGCCCGCGGAGCGCCTCTAAGCTGGCCATCTGAGAAATGGAAGCCGGGTTGGAGGTGGTATGGCTCTGAATTTTGGCCATGGCGCTGATTATTTCTGCTGGCCCTAAGGTATAGCCGATACGCCAGCCCGTCATGGAATAGGATTTGGAAACGCCGTTGACGATGATGGTTTTTTTCTTGATCTCATCGCCAAGGGAGGCAAAGCTAACAAACTCGAAATCCTCATAAATTAGCTTGCCGTAAATTTCATCGGCGATGACATAGAGGTCCTCATTCCTGATTACTTCCGCCAGGGCCTCGAGCTGCTGGCGGTTGTAGGCGGCTCCAGTGGGATTACAGGGGTTATTCAAAACCAGCGCCTTGGTTGACGGAGTGATGACCGCCTTGAGTTCCTCCGGCGTTAAGACAAAGCCATTCTCTTCTTTGGTGGGAACGATGACCGGTTTTCCTTTGGCCAGAAGCACGGCCTGCGGATAGGTAACCCAATAGGGCGCTGGGATTATTACTTCTTCGCCTTCGTTTATCAGCGCCATAATAAGGTGAAAAATAGAAGCCTTAGCGCCGGTGGAAACGATCACTTCGTTCGGTTCATAATGCAGTCCGTAGTCGTCTTCCATTCGCTTGATAATCGCCTTCTTAAGCGCCGGGATGCCCTCGTTTTCCGTGTATTTAGTAAAATTTTCCTGGATGGCGCGAATCCCGGCCGCCTTGACGTTTTCAGGCGTGGGGAAATCTGGTTCGCCCACGCTAAAATCGATGACGTCGATTCCAGCGGCTTTCATGGCCTTGGCTTTGGCCGAAATCTTAAGGGTGGGAGAAGTGCCAATCTGGTTTGCTTTTTCAGAGACCATGGTAGGTTTGCCCTTTTCTTTTTAAATCAGCTCTCAGGCTTTTCTTCTGGCGATAGTTTTTCCTTGAGCCATTTCTGCAGGTCAACGCCGGTAAGAGATTTCACTACTTCTGGCATCTGGGCCAGCATTTCGGCCACCTGGGCCGTTATCCGACCCGCACCGGGGCCCTTATCGCCGCCAACCAGGATGATTTTATCCACCTTGCTCAGGGGTTCAGCTACTGCCTTGGCCAGTTCCGGGAGCATCTTAAAATACATCTCTAACAGAGCCGCCTGGTTAAGCTTTTCCCAGGCCTTAGCGCGCTGGAGCATCGCTTCGGCCTCTGCCAGACCTTTCTGTCTGATGGTTTCTGCCTCAACCTGACCTTCAAGCCGAAGAGCCTCAGCCTTGCCTTTGGCCTCGGCCTGAATCCTGAACTCTTCAGCTTCTGCTTCCGCCATAATCTGATATTTGCGGGCGTCAGCGGGTTTGATGACGCTCGCTTCGAGCTCCTTTTGGCGCCGGGCTATTTCCAGTTCCTCAATTCTGATGGCTTCCTGCTTTTCGATTTGTTTTACTTTGGCTTCTTCTTTCTTTATTTCTTGAGTCAGCTTGTTCCGTTCCAACTCGTAAGCAAAATCGGCTTGAGCCTTTTTTTGGTTAACGAAGACCTGGCTTTCGGCTTTTTTAGCTTCATTTTCCCACTGGGCCTTGGCGATGAGGGCTTCGGCGGCCAAGCGGGCCACCTCCCCTTCCTTTCGAGCTTCTGAGGATTTGATAATCGCCTCTTTTTCCGTTTCAGCTTGGGCAATGGCCGCATCGCGACGGGCGGCAGCAATCTGGGGCCGGCTCAAGGCTTCTAAGTAGCCCTGCGTATCGCTTATATCCTTAAGGGCAAAGGAAAGCATCACCAAGCCCATGCGGCTAAAATCTTCCTTGGTGGCTTCCCTTACCTTGGCCGCAAATTCTTGGCGGCCGCGGAAGATTTCCTCGACGGTCATTCGGCCAATCACCTCGCGCATTTTGCCTTCAAGGATAGTCAAGGCCACATCGCGGATTCCTTCTTTTCCCTGGCCCAGGAATTGCTCAGCGGCCAAGCGGATGGCCTCGTCTGTAGAATCAATTTTTACTTGAGCGGTGGCTTCAGCCATAATGGGAACCCCGTTGTATGTTAGGACTTCTGGTGTCTTAATGTTCAGGGTGATAACATCGACCGGTAAGGTGTAAACGCTCTCGATGAAGGGAATGACAAAAGTTCCCCCGCCAAGGCGATAACGGTAGCCGATTTTTACCCGACGGCCGTCAGCCAGGATGATAGTCTTTTTTCGGCCGCCAGCCACAATCAGGATTTCGTTAGGGCCAACCTTGCGGTATTGCTTGGCTAAGATGAGAATCAGGAGAGCCAGGACAATAATTATGATGGCTACGGGTATAATCCAGGATAATGTAGTCATCATTTACCTCCTTTTGGCCTGAGCCAAGGCCAAAATTACCTCTGCCCCGGGGAAATTATTCCCCCGAGCCTATTAGGCTTATAAAGAATAAAATAAAATGTTATTCTTACCGGTCTTTAAAGTCAAGGCAGCCAGTCTGCCTTGGCATTCTCCCTTATACTGGTATTTCAGGCCTAATTTAATTTTTCTGTGCTTCCCTATGCTGCGGCTCAGCTAAAAGCTATGGTCAATTTAACCACTCCTGTCCCTTCTCCTTATGTCCCGCTGAATCGAGGCTAACCTCAAAAGGCCCGATAGCCGCTTAACGCCAAGCTGGATTTTTGACCTAACCGCTCTTGAACTGAGGCTAAACTCAAAAGGCTGAATAGCCGCTTTACGGTCAAATTGCGTCGTAAAAAACGCTGAAAAAACGCCCCTTTTTCCGGCTATGGATTAACGGCGCTCTTATTTAGACTCAATTAAGGCTTTTAGCCGGCTGGATTTTAAAAGCCTATACCTCTATTATGCGGAAAAAGAAAAAAGCTGAGAAGACTGAAAACGGCCAGAAGGTAAAGGATAATAGCCATAACCAGATAAGCATTTTCAAAAAACTTAGGTTTCATTGTTTTTTGCAATCGGCCACCGATTCTGGCCACCACCATATAGTAAATTAAGCTGCCAAGGCCACAAGCCAGGCTAAAAAGAACCGGTCGCAGGCCATGATGAGTTACTAAGCCGTGGGAAGTGAAGATAGCCCCGATAGTGAGCCAGAAAACAGGCAAAGTTGGGCTGGACACATACATCAGAGTAGTAAATATTATAGGATGGCTGACTCGCCGCGGCGGTTCAATTTTATTTTGGTTATCACTATTATTAGCGTTAGCTGGCAGACCAAGCCCTAAGGAGCGATGGGTTCGAGCCAAATGCAAAAGATGAGAGCCAGCGGCAATAATGGCGGCGGTTCCCGCCAAGCGCAGGGTAAAAGCCCATCGGTCTAAGAAAGAGACTAAGAGTGAGGTAAAAACAATACATATGTAGCAATAGACCGCATCCAGGATGGACACGGTGAAACGAATCGAAACGCTTCGCCAGAAACCAAACCTGAGGGCCTGGGAAATGGAATAGATATTAATCGGGCCTGGCGGCACCGAGGCCAGGAAACCAACCAGCAAGCCAAACAAGAAAAACATCAGGTTATTTTAACTCATTATCATTGAATTTCAAGCCGCCCTACGGCCATAGTTGCCCAAAACTTATTTAGGAGATTCTCTTCCATCTTGTAGGGGTTAGGCTCAGAGAAGTTCGGGATGGCCTCGCTCCCAATCAGGTTTTTAACGCTGTTCCCTCTTCGGCCTTCTCGGCGCCGGCGGAACTCGCCCCCCGGTTCATAGACAAAACCCGGAAGTCCCTCGCCCCCCCCTCTGGCCTCTCCGTTTGTTCGGTTCAGGCTCAGACATCCTCGGCGCCCAGAGGTTCCCTCGAAGCCCGATTCGGGAAGGCTAAACCTTCCATAGTCACTTCTGCCCTCCCGAACTTGGCGCCAAAACCAGCCCATACAAAATGGAAGAGAGCCATTTAGGATTAAGGTTTTCGAGTCCTCCTCCTGATTTAATAACAATTATCCCTGAGTCATGGGGCAAGACACGGTGTGGTTCCGGGACTCGAGGGGAATTGGTGGAGTCTTAATCGAAGAAGCGAAAACGGAGGATATGAAAGATGGCGGCTAAGCCGTCTTTCCAGGTGATTTTTTTGCCCTCAGAATAATCACGGCCAGAGTAGGAAATAGGAACCTCATAGACGCGGCAGCGAAGCTTGCCAACCTTGACGGTAATTTCCGGCTCAAAGCCGAATCGTTTCGCTTTCAGCCTGATCTTATCGAGCACTTCTCGCCGGAATACCTTATAGCAGGTTTCCATGTCAGTCAGGTTGAGGTTGGCGCAGAGGTTGCAGAGAGTGGTCAGAAATCTATTGCCAACATAATGCCAGAAAAGAAGCACCCGGTGGGGGCCGCCGAGAAAGCGGCTGCCGTAGACGACGTCAGCCCTTCCGTCAAGAATTGGCTCGAGGAGCCGGGGATACTCACGAGGGTCATATTCCAAGTCAGCATCCTGAACCAAGATTATATCGCCAGTGGCCTGAGAAAACCCGGTTTGGAGTGCGGCTCCCTTGCCGGCGTTTTTTTCATGAAAAAAAACCTTGACTTCCTTGCCCGCCAGTTTCTGGAGGATTTCCCTGGTCCCGTCACTCGAGCCGTCATCGACGACGATGATTTCCTTCTCTAAGCCAATGTCAACCTTTTTGACGCGAGTGATAACGGCCTCAATAGTTTTTTCTTCATTATAAGCTGGAATCACCACGGATAACTTTTTAAAATTGGGCCTTTTTTCCTTGTTCTGGCTTCTCAAGTCTTCCATTTTTATCGCTTCGCCTTGGTTTGACTATTATCCTTAGTTTATTTCTGGCTTCCTGGCTTACTTATCAATTTTCTCGTTTAATGGCAATTTTTTTTAGCTCATTTCTCCCAGCTACTTTCTCCGTCCCTATCTGCTTACCCCGTTTGTTTTGCCGCAGCCCTAAGGCCAGGGCCTTCCCTCTTTGCTTTTTTTCCTCTCTCATTTTCTCCTTAACAATTTGGCTAAGGTTAGCTGCACTCCATCCTTGAATTGGCTAAAGAAGATTATCCTCGGCCCAGCTTTTGGCGAAAATAATCAATAGTCAAAGATAACCCTTCCTCCAGGCTCACCTTCGGTTCCCACCCAAGAAATTTCTTGGCGAGAGTAATATCCGGGCAGCGTCGGCCCGGGTCATCCTGAGGTAAGGGCTTAAAGGTGATGCGGGAGCGGCTCCGGGTGAGCCTGAGCACCAACTCGGCCAGTTCAATAATCGGCATTTCCTCAGGGTTACCAAGATTAATGGGCCCAGTAATCCCTTCGGTCTGCATCAATTTCAATAGGCCCTCAATCATATCCGAAACATAGCAGAAAGAGCGAGTCTGGCTGCCATCTCCGTACACTGTTAGGTCTTCACCGCGCAGGGCCTGGACAATAAAATTACTAACAACTCGGCCATCGTTGCTGGCCATCCTTGGCCCATAGGTATTAAAAATACGGCCAATGCGGATATCGACTTTATTTTGACGGTGATAATCCATCATTAATGTCTCGGCCACTCGCTTGCCCTCGTCATAGCAACTGCGCACGCCGATGGGGTTAACATTGCCCCAATAGCTCTCTGGTTGGGGATGAACCAGAGCGTCGCCATAAACCTCGGAGGAGGAAGTGAGTAAAATTCGGGCTTTGATTCTTTTAGCCAGGCCTAACATGTTTATTGTGCCCATGACGTTGGTTTTTACCGTTTTGATGGCGTTAACCTGGTAATGAATCGGCGAGGCCGGGCAGGCCAAATGATAAATCTGGTCAACCTCGACAAAAAGGGGATGGATGACGTCGTGACGGATAAGCTCGAAATAAGGGTGGTTGAAAAGGTGGCGGATATTGTCTTTATGGCCGGAGAAAAAATTGTCGACACAGACGACGTCAGCCTGGTTAGCAAGTAAGCGGTCGCAGAGATGACTGCCCAAGAAACCTGCGCCGCCGGTTATCAGCACCCGGTTCATCTTTTCCCTCCTTGGCTTGTGGTCATTTATCGTAGGCCATGAAAAGGAGGCTCTTCTTTTTGAGCACACTCCTCTGGACTTCAAAAATCCTTTCCAGCCCTTCATCGGCCAAGCGGAGGAGGGATAAGAGCTCTTTACGCGAATAGGGCCTTTTTTCCCCGGTGGCCTGGACTTCGACGAGATGGCCGCGGTCAGTCTGGACGACGTTCATATCCACTTCCGCCTGGCTATCTTCAGCATAATCAAGGTCTAAGAAATACTCACCGTTTACCAGACCGACGCTGACGCCGGCGACTAAATGGGTAAGTGGCAGTTCAGTAATTACTTTTTCGTCGAGAAGCTTTTTTAGGGCTAAGGCGAGAGCCACGCAGCCGGCAGTTACTGAAGCGGTCCTGGTTCCGCCATCGGCTTGGATTACGTCGCAGTCAAGAATAATCTGCCGCTCGCCCAAGCCTTTAAGGTCCACTGCGGCCCGGAGTGCCCGGCCGATCAGCCGCTGGATTTCTAAGGAGCGGCCAGAAATCCGACCCTGGGTTCTTTCCCGGGGTGTTCGCGATTCCGTGGAGCAAGGCAGCATCGCGTATTCCGCTGTTATCCAACCTGCGCCCGACCCCTTAAGAAAGGGAGGCACCTTTTCTTCAATCGTTGCCGCCACCAGAACTTTCGTTTTTCCCATTTCAATCAAAGCGGAACCGTCGGCGTAGTCAAGATAATCAGGGATAATCTTCACTGGTCGAAGCTCCTCGGGTTGACGATTATGGGCTCGCTTCTCTTTTTGACTCATTTACTTCACCTCTTCCACTTCCTTAACTCATGAGGCCATTTAATTTATTTTCCGTCAGCGGGTCGAGTGCGCCAGCGGTCATGAAACCAGAGCCATTGCCCCGGATATTGCCTTATTTCCTGTTCAATCATCTTAGTTAAAACCTGGGTTATTTGCAATAAAGCCTCGGGTTCAGCAGCCTTGCTGGCGGAAAAAGAGAGCGGCGGGTGGATTTTAACCAGATAGCGTCTTTCGGGCGTCATAAGGCAAAAGATAGGCAGGAGGGGGGCTTGAGTATGAAGGTGGAAAGAAGCCAGCGCCGGAGTCGTGGCCGCAGTTAGACCAAAAAAATCGACGAAGACGGCTTGGCTACGGAGGACATTCTGGTCGATGAGTATAGCGACACTTTCCTGGGCCTGAAGAGCCCGCAGGATAGGACGAGCGGCCAAAAATTTAGAAATGACTCTGGCTCCCAGAGCCTGGCGCATTTTTAAAAGCTCTTTTTCCAATAAGGGATTATCGAGGGGACGGGCGACAACGTGGAGAGGAGTAAAGGATGAGATAGCCCACGAAGCTACCTCCCAGTTTCCCAGATGAGCCGAGAAAATAAGCACCCCCCGGCCCTGAGATAGGGCTTGGCGCAAATTATCCAGCCCTTCCACCTGGATAAGCTGGCTGCGGTCTTGCCTCTTTAAGAAAGCGAATTTGATGGTATCCAGGACCATGCGGCCAAAATGAAGAAAGGACTGCCGAGCCAGCTGCCTCCTTTGGCTTTCGCTCATTGTCTGGCCAAAGGCTATTTTCAGGTTCTTCAGGCTGAGGCGTCGATGCCGGCGCAAAAAAGCATAGGCCAGAAAGCCAAGACAAGTTCCGAGGCCAAGGACAGCGCGGCGGGGAAGAAGGCGGATTAGAAAAACAAGAATCCGGAATAGCCCAAGGATTAAATAATTTAGAACCCACATTCTTATGATGAAGGATTATTTTCAGGTTTAATTGCCTCGAGACCGACTCGGGTAATCGGGCGGCGCTTTTCAGGTTCTTTTTTGCTCTCCATCACTTCGAGCCATTTTTCTAAGCTTTCCTCAAAAGCGCCCTCGGCTGAAAACTCAACCTGGAGAATAGCCAGGGGGACGTCGCCCAGAGGCCAACCCTGGTCCAGAATTTTTGCGGCATCCTTTTCAGTCGTCACCAGCCAATCAGGCTTTAGCCGCTGGACTTGAACCAAGATTTTTTTTAAGGAGGTGGGGGGATAAGGATGATGGTCAGGGAAAAGGAAGCTGGCCTGAATGGAGGCGCCCAATTCTTCCAAGGTTCGAAGGAAGTTTTGAGGTGAAGCCAACCCGCAAAAGGCGACAATTTTTTTCCCCTTCAATTCCTGAGGCGGAAGGGTGGCCTGAGCAGAAGGGAGGTAAAGTCCGGAGGGGATTAAGTCATAGGCAAAAAGCGGCGGAGGCGTTTTTTGCCCTTGAAGGACCTTCAGAGCCGGCTTAGGAATTAAATTAGTACTTTTCTGGACAAGAATGATGTCGGCCCGGCTCAGCGATTTCCAGGATTCTCTTTCCGCTCTGTCTTGAGGCCTGATAAGCACAAGGTCAAGATGGCGGGCTAACTGGCGGTGCTGAAAAGCATCGTCAAGAACGGCCACGTTACACCCCAGCTCAGCGGCTAAAAGGGTTGAGCGATGGCGGTTACGGCCGACAATAACTGGAATCTGGCGTAGCTTCCAGGCTACCATGTAAGGTTCGTCGCCAGCCTGTTTCCAAGTAGCGAGGAGCTGTCGACCATCGCAAACCAGGCCGCCTCTTTTTTCCCATTCTCCGCGATAGCCGCGGCTGATAAAGCAAGGCCGCCAGCCTCGGCCTAACAGCCAGGAGAGCAGCCAGATGGCCAAGGGGGTCTTGCCCGTTCCGCCGAAAGAAATATTGCCAAGGCTAATGGTGAGGAGCGGCGGCTCAGAAATCTTTTTCCAGCCCTTATCAAAGGCAAAGTTGCGGGCCCAGGAAGCAACTCGGACAACGAAAGACGCTACTTCTCTCGCTCCGGTCATTCTGCCTCTTTCCTTTCGGACTATACCCTATCCCCTAAATTGATGCAACCCGCCTTGATAGGTCAGGAAGCGGTGCTGGGTCAGATGCGTCAATGAGCTATCATAATCCTTCGAGTAGCAGCATCTCTAAAGATGCGTCAAAGAATTCAAGGTTTTTGCCTATGGACAATCTGTCCAGTGGGCTAAAGACATCAATGAAAAAAGCAGTTAAGAGTAGAAATCCTGGGTAAAAGTGTCTCTGATTTCTGGACCCATTCCCGAGCTTTACAAAAGCGAATGCCTTACATATAATTGAGGCGTTAAAAAATCGTGGTGGAGGAGGTTCCGCATGAGGCGGTGGTTATCTTTAATCATGATTGTTCCTTTCCTCATGGCTTTTGGGTCGTGTCAGAAAAAAGTTCAGGTTAAAGGCCTGGAATTGGCCGTCAATTTTGCCGAGAAAACCCTGACGGATAATCTAATGACTGATATGGAATACCGATGGAAGACGACTAAGGATTTTACTCGCTTTGATAACGACCTTAACGTCTACGTCCATTTCTGGCACCGCAACAATCTTATTTTTCAGGATGACCATTTTCCCAGCGTCCCCACCTCCAAGTGGGAGCCAGAAAAAGAATATACCTATGTTCGACGCATCTATATACCGAAATTCATCGACGAGTTTGACCCGGAGTTTAAGGGCGAAGAAACCTTGAGGCTGGTAGTCGGGCTCTATTCTCCTTATGACCGGACGGGCAAAGCGAAGAGTGAGGTGCTGGAAAAGAAGCTGCGCGTGCTGCCTCCGCCGCCTGATACTCCCGAAATAATCTATGAAAACGGCTGGTACGACCTGGAAATTGACCCCAATGCCTTTCTCAAGCAATGGCGCTGGACAGCCAAGGAAGCAGTTTGCGTCATCGATAACCCCCATCGTGACGCCACTCTGGTTATCCGCGGCGGCGTCAACTTGGAGGCTGTTCCTGGCCAGAAAGTCATTTTTAAGATTAACGAGGCCGTCTTGGACGAGTTTGTCCCGACGGAAAGCGCCTTTGAAAAAACCTATAACGTGAAAAAAGAAATGCTCGGGGATAGAGATGAGTTTCGGTTGATAGTGACGACAGATAAAACCTTTGTCCCGGCAAAACTCGACCCCAAGTCCAAAGACGAGAGAGAGTTAGGGATTCAGGTCTCCTTTATTTATTTCCGGTGAGCTAAAATTACCCTGGTCAGCGAATCCAGATAGAAGGGGCGCTTTCTTTTTTAACCCGCGAGAGGTATTTTTCCAGCTCCTGCCGCGCTTTATCCTCATCTTCCTGAGCTTTCTGGAGCTTTAGGAAGGTTTCAGCGATGGCCTGCTGGATTTGGTCGCGGGGGGTCATGTCATCGAGACTATAAAATTCCTGCCAGAGGGCGTTTAATTTGAGGGTGAGGAGCTCCACATATTCCTTTGCCTTTTGATATTTCTCTTCCAAGGCTTGTTGCTCAGTAGCCGCACCACCAGAAAAAAGAGACGGAGAAGCCTGGTCAATGGTTACGGGCATGACCCGAGAGGCTGCTTGGGGTGGGGCCGCTTGGTCGACGGATTCTGCGGTAGCCGACTCCCTTCTTTCCACGCTTGCCACGCCTGTCTCCAAAGCGGGCTTTCTCTTCACCCGAGCTAAGTCGTCGTTCGTTATAACCACAGTCTTTTTTTCTTTGAGGCTTTCCCTTCTTTCTCTTTCTTTCTTGGCTAATTCAGCCAGGCTTTGGCTCCAGAGCCAGCCCGAAAACAAGAAAAAAAGAGAAAAGAGAGCCATTGTTTTGGTTTTCATCGGCTTCTATTATTAATTTATTCCAGGCTTAACTATCTGTCAAGGAAAGGAAGGCTTTTCGGCCAAAAAGGCTGGTGCTTTATCAGGCAAATAGCGGTTGTTTTTCTTTTAAAACCAGGAGCATATAAAATCTTAAAGCCATGCTGAATCGATGTTAATATAAAAAGAACTTCCGGGTTTCATGTGGGAAAACCTGGAGAATAGAGGGCGCAAGAAGGAGTGTGGGGAGCCTTTTGATGTAGATTTTTAGAGGAAACTTTCTTGGGTGGCTCTCGTAGCTTGTTTATATTCATCTAATTAGCTCCATGGATATAAAACCGGCTGAGGTGAATTGGCCAAAAAATATGCATCTAAATATCCTTTCTTTACCCACAAGAAAGCCGAAAGAATCATCTAAGAGGGTTGGTTCTTAAACTAAATTTCAAGGTGGAACTAAAGCAAAAATTAAGACATAACCTGGTGAGGCCCCCTCTTTTGGCTCGCAGAAGCGCTCTTTTTGGCGCAAGAAAGGCTAAATATTTAAAATCAATAACCTGGAACCCATTACCCCTTTTTAAAGATAAGCGGGAAATGAAGCTAAAGGGTGGAAACAGGCTGGCCTATTCTCATGCTTTCGACCAATAAACCCAAACGAGAGCGGCCATCTATCGGAGCATAGCGATGCTGACCATGTTCTTCTTCTCGCGATAGCTGGCTTGCGTTGGCATACCCGGCCGGATTTCCTCGGAACAAGCACAAGCCTGGCTTTAGCCGACGCTCTTTACCTCTTCAGCCCTGGGCAGCCAGCAAGGTTGTTACCTATTGGAGAGGGGATTGCCGCCCGCTCCCAGGCTTTAAGAAGGCCCTCTAAGCATCTGCCACCGTGAAACCAGAGGCGGATGTAAACGCCCTAAAGGTTAACCACTTCCCTTAGGTGGCTGCGGGAAGTTCGGATTAGAATCTGTGAGGATTTAAAAGTAAGCTCAATCGCTCCATCGCGGTCGGTACGATAAATCTTAACTCCAAGTTTCTGGTAACGCTCCAAAATTTCAGGATGAGGCACGCCGTAGATGTTTCCCCGGCCAGCGCTGATGATGATTATCTCGGGCTTCACCGCCTCCAGGAAAACCTCTGAGCTTGAGGTGCGGCTGCCATGATGGGGCGATTTTAACACCGCCGCCAGCAGCTCAAATCCTAAGTTGACCAGTTCCTGTTCGCTCTTCTCGCCTATATCTGCAGTGAAAAGGACAAGACCTTTTTCCCCGCGCAGCCGGAAGACCAGAGAGTCTTCGTTAGAGACCGGAGCGGGGTTTTTTGTCGGAGCTGGCGGATGGAGAACCTCCAACGACAACCCGGCCACGGTTAGCCGCTCCCCGCGAAAAAGATGACGGCGCCTGGTGGTTGAGGGTAACTTAGCACCAATTTCTTCATAGGTTTTATTGCCTTCAGGAGTGACGGCTTCCCAGAATTCTTTAATCTTAAAATTGCTGACAACTGCTCTCAGCCCGTTTAGATGGTCAGGGTGGCCGTGGGTCAGGACCAAATAATCAATTTTTTTCAGGCCGCAGCGCCAGAGAAAGGGAGAAACAACGTATTCTCCCACGTCAAAAGAATCGCCCTCTAACCCGCCGCCGTCAACGAGCATTTTTTCTTTCCCGGGAAATTCGACGAGGATGGACTCGCCTTGGCCGACGTCGAGGAGCGTGAGGCGAAGATACTTAGTGGTCGAGGGAAAAGGATGGAGGAGGAGGAGAAAAAGAAAGAGCGCAAAGCCGGAGCCTAAAAGCATTTTTTGCCACCGGAAGCGCCGGCGGGAAATCAAAAGAAATAAAAACAAAAAATAGCCCGCTATTACCCAGATGGGGGGCGGAGGAATTCTATAAGATAGCGGCTTAAAACCTTCTAAGAGCTGACTCCAGAAAAAAAAGAGACGGACGAGCCCTTTGATTAACAGAGCCAGAAAATTGCCTATGGTTGAGGAGAGTAAAGAGGCCATCAGAAAGAGCCAGCCCATGGCCATCGTCAAGCCAATGAGGGGCACGGCAGCTAAGTTTAGGATAAGGCTACTTAGAGTGATGCGGTTGAAGGAATAGGCAATAAAAGGAAGGACGCCGAGCTGGGCGGCCACCGAAAGGATCAATAAATCAGTGAGGCGCCAGGGTAGTATAGGGAGGTGTTGTTTTAGCCGTGGGAAGAAAATTATTATGGTCAAAGTGGCCATAAAAGTCAGGATGAAGCCCGCCTCGACCAGCTGCAGGGGGTTAACGAGCAGCAGAAATAAAGCCGCCGCTGATAGGGTATTAAGGAGGTGAGTATCCTTCCACAGAAGCTTACCGAGAAGATAAATTATGGTCATGGTGGTCGCCCGAATAACTGAAGGCCGACCTTCAACTAAGAGGGCGTAAAAGATAAGAGCGGCGATGATGAAAATAGAGCGCAGCGGCACGGGCAGGCGACATAAGCGGAGCAGATGAAACAAAAAAAAGGAGATGATGGCGATATGCGCTCCGGAGATGGCGATAAGATGAAAAAGACCGGATTGCTGCAGGGTCTGGACGGTGGCTTCCGCCAAACGGCCGCGCTCGCCTAAGAGAAGAGCTTCCAAGAAGGCGCCTTCGGGAGAAAGAGAATTTTCGGCCGGAAAATGGTGCTCAATTTTTTTCTGCCAGGCTCGATGGAGGCTGGAAATAGGCCGGAGAAGGGAAAACTTATCAGGCGGACCGAGGGGCTGGAGAAGGCGAAGACTCTTGGCATAGGCCCGGCGATGGATTCCTCGGCTCTTCATAACGATTAAGGAAACGGAAGGGCTGAAATTGCTGAAATCGTCGTCACGAAGGAGACGAGCAGAAACTCTTACCTTATCTCCGGCTAAAACTTCTGGCCGGGGAAGACCGGAAGAAAGAGGAAAGCTCACCTGAACCAAACCTTTTATTGGCCTCTCTTTACCTTCAAAACTAACTTTCTCGGTCTCGAGGAGGAGCTGAAAACGGTCGCTGGTCAAAGCCGGGGTTTTTTTAACTTTACCTTCCAGGTCGAGATAATCTTCTGTTGCCAAGGCCCTCAGAGGGTTGGCTTCGAAGGCCTGGTGCTGGAGGTAATAATAACTGGCGCCAAAAAAAAAGAAGCCAGCCAAAGCAATAACAAAACTTAGGGTGTGGCGACGCCGCCAGTAAAAAAACCAGGCGGCCAAAAAGGCGGCAAAGAAAAATAATAGCGACAGGAGGAGGGGCAATTTAAAAGCTATCTGGCTAAGGAGGCCAGCAATTAGGGCTAAAACAATTGGCAGTAAAGGAAAGGCCATTGATGCTTAGCGAGGCAGCGATTCCACGGCTCTGGCTTTCTCCAAGCAATCCAGGAGCAGGTGACACATAAGCCTGATGCCTACGGGAATGCTTCTTTCATCGGGGTTGAAGTACGGACTGTGCAGCGGGGGGGCCTGAGTTTCCTTAGGATTGCGCACGCCGAGGAAGAAGAATAAACCGGGAATCTTCTGGCAATAAAAGGCGAAATCTTCGGCCACAAACTGCGGCTTGAGCTCCAGTAGATTTTCTTCGCCGAGAACTTTGATTAGGGTAGGCCGCATGATTTTGGCCAGTTCCGGATGGTTATAAACAGCGGGAATGAGCGGCCGATAATCCAAGCTAAAATCACCGCCCAGCGGCTGGACTATGCCTCGAACTATTGATGAAATAAGCTTGGGTACTTGCTGGCGATTCTTATCACTGAGAGTTCTGACCGTTCCTTCTAAAATCACTTCGGCCGCGATCACGTTGGACCGAACACCACCGGCGACCTTACCGACAGTAAGCACAATCGGGTCAGCGGGGTCGATATTGCGGGCAGATAAAGATTGGAGAGCCATTATTACCTGGGAAGCGAGGACGATGGCGTCAATTCCTTCCTGAGGTCGTGCTCCATGAGCGCTCTTGCCCTTAATAGTCAGCTGGAACCAGTCAGAATTGGCCATGATGACTCCAGGAGAGAACATGACTTCGCCCACCGCGGCCTCTGGCCAGACATGAAGGCCAAAGATGGCTCGGACTGGCGGGTCTTCAAGGACGCCTTCCTTAACCATGAGCCAGGCGCCGCCTTCCTCACCCTGAGGTAAGCCCTCTTCGGCGGGCTGAAAGATAAATTTTATATTACCGGGTAATCTATTCCGGAGCTCGCTCAGAACATAGGCGGTGCCAAGAGCAATGGCCGAATGGACGTCATGGCCGCAGGCATGCATCACGCCTGAATTCAGAGATTTAAAAGGGACAGCCGCCAATTCCTGAATCGGTAAAGCATCCATATCGGCCCTGATGGCCACGGTCGGGCCGGACTCGCTACCATGGAGCAGGCCGACGACCCCGGTTTTGGCTACGCCGCTTTTTACCTCCAGGCCCAAGGAAATAAGCCTGGAGCTAATCAGGCGGCTGGTTTCCACTTCTTGGCCGCTCAGTTCAGGGTTCAGGTGAAAATAACGCCGTAGCCGGATAATTTCCGGCCGGTATTTTTCGATTAAGGCGTCAATCTCTGCCGCCGTCTTTTTATCCACGGCGAAAGAAGGAAGCGTAAGGAAGGTTAATAAAGAAATAAAAATTAAAAAAAATTTATAAAAAAAATTCTTTTTCATTTTTTTCATAATAGGTCGACTATGGCTTAATGTCAAGAAAGGGAGGCCGACATTCTTCGGCTTAAGCTTTTTAATTCTCTTGGATTTCGTGGTGGGGGTCCGGAGAAGGGTGGCGACAGCCTCGCCTCGCCCCCACAATTGGTGCTACCTCAACTGTTTACCTAATTTTTTGCGCTTAACCTATTTTAAGTCAAGGCTAACAGGCTGGTCATTAGTGGCCGGATATAAAATCTCAATGCCACCTCACCTATTTACCCAAGACTGCGGCCAGAGCTTGCAGGGTCACCCTGATGACATTATTTTCGGGCTGGTGGGCCGTCAGGGTGCAGCCGCTGGTTTGCGTATGAAACCGGAAAAGCCGCCATATCTCGGTGTCACCTCACCTATTTAACTAATTTTGCCTATTTTTTATTCTATTTATTAGGCAAAGAGGAAAGACAATGCAGAATTGGCGACAGCTTACATATTTACCTAATTTTTATTGCCTTCGGCCTATTTTCAGGTAAGGAAGAAGGACAAAAACAGCCATGGCCGAAGCTATCATTCCAGATGTCAGCATTTAGCCTTCCCAGCTCGGCTTTTAAGAAAAGCTTTTATTTGAACTGGCTTTTCTCTTGATAGAAGCCGAAAACTTCGCCGAGGGTAGCAGAAATTTCGCCCAGCGTGGCTTGGGCTTTGACGGCAGCGATAATTGCTGGCATGACATTTTCTGTGGAGCTTGCCACTTGTCTTAATCTTTCAAGCGAAGCGGCTACCTGATTCTGGCGCCGCCGTTCACGCTTCCTCTTCAGCCTGGTTATTTGTTTTTTTTCCACTTGGGGCGAGACTTCGAGCAACTCGAATCGAGGTCTTTCACCGGCTAACCGAAATTGGTTAACTCCCACCACCACCTGTTCTTGGCTATCGACCAATTGTTGTTGGCGGTAAGCGCTTTCTTCAATTTGTCTCTGGACAAAGCCGCTTTCGATGGCGGCCAGCATCCCGCCTTGCTCCTCGACCTTTTGGAAAAGCTCCCAAACCTTAGCCTCAATGGCCGCGGTCAGGCTTTCCAGGAAATAACTCCCGCCCAGGGGGTCAACAGTTTCGGCCACGCCGCTTTCATAAGCCAGAATCTGCTGAGTGCGCAGAGCGAGGCGGGCTGATTCTTCTGTCGGCAGGCAAAGGGCTTCGTCGCGGGAATTGGTGTGGAGCGATTGGGTGCCACCCAAGACTGCGGCCAGAGCTTGCAGGGTCACCCTGATGACATTATTTTCGGGCTGGTGGGCCGTCAGGGTGCAGCCGCTGGTTTGCGTATGAAACCGGAAAAGCCACGATTCGGGGTTTTGGGCGCCAATTATATTTTTCATGATTTTCGCCCACAGGCGTCGGGCCGCCCGAAACTTAGCAATCTCCTCGAAGAAATAATTATGGGAGGCCAAGAAAAAAGAAAAGCGCGGGGCAAAAGAGTCCACCGCGAGCCCGGCCGCCTGCGCGGCCCGGACATAGGTAGCTCCATTAGCCAAGGTAAAGGCCAGCTCCTGGACGGCTGTGGCTCCGGCCTCCCGAATATGATAGCCGCTCACAGAAATAGGGTTCCAGCGCGGGACGTGAGCCTGGCAGAAGGCAATCAAATCCGTCACTAAGCGTAAAGAAGGTCGGGGCGGGTAAATATATGTTCCGCGAGCGATGTATTCTTTGAGGATATCATTCTGGACTGTCCCGGAGAGCGAACCGTAAGGGAGGCCTCTTTTTTCGGCTAAAGCTAAAAACATGGCTAAGATGGGGGCCGCCGTGGCGTTGATGGTCATCGACACGCTGACTTTATCCAGGGGAATGGAGCGGAAAAGCTCTTCCATGTCCCAAAGCCCGTCGATGGCGACGCCAACCCGGCCCACCTCTCCCCTCGCTTGCGGATGGTCTGAATCCAGGCCGATTTGGGTTGGCAAATCAAAGGCCACACTCAACCCTGTTTGCCCCTGAGCCAAGAGATAACGAAAGCGGCGGTTTGTCTCCTCGGCTGTTCCATAGCCAGCATACTGGCGCATTGTCCAGAGCCGGCCCCGGTACATATTAGGGTAAATGCCTCGAGTATAGGGGAATGAGCCTGGCTGACCGAGGTCCCGCTCAAAATTAAATTCGGTCAGGTCTTGAGGCGAGTAAACTCGCTTGATGTGAATTCCGGAAGGGGTGCTGAAGAGGGGCTTTCTTTCCTTTTCTTCGGCCATCCCTTATCAGACCTGTCTCCGGATTGGGAACTATCGGCCAAAATTAAGCCAGGAAGCGAGCATAAGCGAGGCGGCCGGCATAACTGCCGCGTTCTTTAAGTTCGGCCTCGATTTCCAGCAGCCGGTTATATTTGGCCATCCTTTCGCTGCGGCTTAAAGAGCCGGTTTTGAGCTGCCCGCAATCAAGCGCCACGCTCAGGTCAGCGATAAAGGTATCTTCAGTTTCCCCTGAGCGGTGGGAGATTATGGTTCCGTAGCCGTTTCTTTGCGCTTCTTGGATAGTCTTGACTGTCTCGGTCAGGGTGCCGATTTGATTGAGTTTAATCAGAATGGCGTTGGCTATACCTTCCTTTATCCCGCGGCGCAATCGTTCTAAGTTGGTGACGAAAATGTCATCTCCAATTATTTGGATTTTCTGACCCAGCGCCTGAGTAAGTTTTTTCCAGCCCGGCCAATCATCTTCCGCCAAGCCGTCTTCAAGGGAAATGAGGGGATATTTTTTCCTTAAACCCTGATAAAAAGCAATCATCTCTTCTGATGAGTATTTAGAGCCGTCGGATTTTTTAAAAACATAGATTCCTTCTTCGTAGAGTTCGGAGGCCGCCACGTCAATCGCTAAATAAATGTCTTTACCGGGCTGGTAGTTAGCCGCCTCAATACTCTCCATGATGAGAGCTAAAGCTTCTTCATCTTGCTTTAAATGAGGAGCAAAACCGCCCTCGTCACCGACAGAGGTGCTATAACCCTTGGATTTAAGGATTTTCTTCAGATGCTCGAAAACTTCTGCCGCCTGCCTTAAGGCCTCGGAAAAAGTTTCGGCTCCGGCCGGGACGACCATGAATTCTTGAATATTAAGGTTATTGTCGGCGTGAAACCCGCCGTTGAGGATGTTGATCATCGGCACTGGGAGGCGATAATGGGCCCGGGGATAAAGCGATTCGTACAGGGGCTTTTTTTGGGCGGCCGCGGCGGCCACGGCCACGGCCATCGAGACCGAAAGAATGGCGTTAGCGCCGAGCCGGCTCTTATTATTAGTCCCGTCGAGCTCTAAAAGGCGCTGGTCGATGAACTCCTGCTCCCCTGCATCTAACCCGATAATCGCCGGGCCGATGACCTCGTTGACGTTGGCGACAGCTTTTTTCACTCCTTTTCCTAAGTACCGCTTTGGGTCGCCGTCGCGAAGCTCTAAAGCCTCATGAGTTCCAGTAGAAGCACCCGAGGGCACGGAAGCGACCCCGCGACTGCCATCCTCGAGATAAACCCAGCATCTGATAGTCGGATGGCCTCTGGAGTCGAGGATTTCCATGGCGCTGACGGCTGAGATTCGCCTCGACATCGGTTTCTCCTTTTAGGTTTTAATTTTTAGCGCCTCAAGAAACAAGAAAAAAACGGCAGCTCTTTTTAGCGCGTCCTTACGTCCTTACTCCGCTTGGGGCCCTTTTTCCTGGCCTTTGCGGGCGTATTCTTCCTTCTTTTTCTCCAGAAATTCCCGAATTGCCTCGATTCCTTCCTGAGTCTTTTCTTTGACCACCTTAATGCCCTTTTCTGCCTCTTCGGCCAGCTTTTCGTAGCTTTCCTTAGCCATCTCGCCCGTCTTAATAGCCTGCTGCTTTATTTTTTGCCGGGTTTCTTTGCCGCTGGCCGGGGCATACAGAATACCGAGGATAAAACCGGTGGCGGCCCCGATAAGGAAAGAGACAGCCAAGCTAACGGCGCTGGAGCCTTTGTTCTCAGCCATAGGTCTTCTCCTTTCTTTTCTTTTTCTTCTGCCATAAAAACTGAAGCAAGGGGAAAATAATCGGCCAGTAGCGGGAGGCTGGCTTAATTACTCGGCCGGCGAAAAAGCTGAGGATTTCAGCCAGACTGGCCGCAATTTTCTTGGAGGACTCGAGAGTCGCGCCTAAGGTTTCAACCTTTTCTTTAATTAGCCCTTGTAGCTCTTCCAGTTGCTGCAGGTTGCGGCGCAGCTCGGCCAAGGCTCTTTCCCCCTCTTCAGCTGTTTTTTTAAGCTGATAAAGGAAAATGACTAAGAAGGTGGCTACGGCCACGATAACAAAAGTAATGACCAGCCATAAAAACTGATTAAGGGTTAGCGGCATAGCTTTCACCCAGAAAAATAAAGGAAAACAGGCTGATTGTCAATCGATTATCCAGGTAGAAGAATCTTCCGGGCTCGCTCGAGGCCGAATTCTCTTTCTATTTGCTCGATAAGTGAGGTTTCGGCCTCTAATTTTCCTTGTCGGATTGCCTTTTCCCAGTTGGCCAAGCTTTCCCGGGCTTCAAAGCGCGGCTGAAGCCGGCTGAGCTGGCGCAGGCCCCTTAAGGACTGCCAATGAGTGATTATCAGCAAGGCCAGGACGCCAAAAAAGACATTTGGCCCGGGAAGAAGCGCGGCCAGGCCGCTCACCGGTAATAAAAGTATCTCGACCAATAAATAGAAAAGGCGGCGTATTTTTCGGCGGCGAAGGAAATGCCGCCAGTGAAGGTCAATCCTTAGGCTCTGGAGAGGAGAGTGATAAACGACCAAAGGTCCTCTCTCGCGGTTGCCGCGAATAAAAATTTTATCCTCACTGAGGAAGCGAAAGGGCAGGCTCAGGAAGCGAGCCTTGGCCTTGGCCCAGAGCCGCCTGGGCCAAGAAAGATGCTTGGGAATGAGCTCGGTCATTTCAGGAGACAGGGCGACCCAGCGGCCGCGGCTATCAAGCGTGAAAATTAGATTCATCCTGGCCTCATTTTATCTTCCCCTCGGGCTAAGCGCAATTGCCGCCTTTATTTAACGCTCTATCCTTACCGCCTGATTTAAAAAGTCGCTCTTATGCAATTTAGCTGATAAAAATGGGAACAGGGAATAGGGGAGGAAAGGGTTAACTTCTACTCTTGATTATGGTTAGTATTTATCAGGCCCAGAAAATGGTATCTCTACATCCTGCCTCTGATATTTTAGCCTTACGTTTCATCTTTACTCGAATTTAATCTTATAGTTACGCAATTAATGCCCCAGTTTTTTATCAACTAATCGGGAGATGAACCAAAGAATTTAAACGAGGCAGGATAAGAAAAAGTTATTAAGAGCGTTCGGAGTCGGTGTCTACGTAAATGGAAAAGAAATCAATGAAAAGGAAATAGAAAGGGATTATTAAAAGCACTCGGGGTGGAGAAAGCGGGCCAAATCCTCCAAGGTTTTAACCAGGCGAGGACCGAAACGGCTGGCGCTATCTTCATCTAACCAGGCCAAGCGGCCATGGATTATGGCCGGCAGAGATTTGAAAATCGCCTTTTTTAGAAAGCGCTCGCGAGTCGCGGTAAATGCCTTCTGGTCCGGGGCGAGGATGACAATCATCTCAGGAGCCGACCTGACCAACTCTTCTGACCCGAGGAGAGCCCAGCGGGAAGGCCTAAAAGCGGCTATATTTTCCCCTCCGGCCTTGATGATGAGGTCGTGAAGAAAGCTTTGACGGCCGCACGTCCAGTAGCCAGAGCCAGAAAGCAGGAGAAAAACTTTGGGGCGATGATTGGTCGAGGTGATTTTTGTTTGGACCGCCGTAATTCGAGACTGAAGCTGCTGGCTCAACTGGTTTGCTTGCCTTTCGCTTCCGGTAACGAGGCCGATGGTTTGGATAAGAGGCAGCAGCTCCGCGAGGCTCGTTCCCTCGTCCAGAACAAAAAGGGGAAAAGACGAATCTTTCATCTTGCTCAGGACGGAAAGCGGCGTGCCCCTGAAGGCCAGGATTAAATCCGGTTTAAGGCTGGTTATCTTTTCGAGGCTGGGGTCGATGACGCCTCCAACCTTAGTAATTCGGCTGACTTCCGGAGGATAGTTACAGAAACGAGTGACGCCGATTATTTTTTCTTGCAAACCCAGAGCAAACAGAATCTCTGTAAGGTTAGGGGCTAAGGAGATGATTCTTGCAGGCGGCTTCCCCAGAAAAAACTCATTTCCCAGGGCGTCGCGGATTGGTTTAACCTGTCCCTCTAAGGGTTGAGGATAAGAAGAAAGTAGCCCGATTAAAAGAAATAATACCAGCGGGAACATCATAAAAGAATGATTAGCAGACAATGCGGGCTTTTGGCTTAGAGTCAACCGGATTAAGCGCATCGGGCCTTCCCTTTTAATAAAAGAAGCCGCTGATAAAATCAAGGCGACGAAAATCTGCCCTTTCTTGACATAGGGGAAGAGATGTAGCTAAGATGTTTAGAAATCTGAGCCCTCTTAGCGACTAATTTCTCGGCTCAAAAGAGGCTGTTCGATGAAAAAAGAAGGCTATGATTTCCAGGCAATCGAAGCCAAGTGGCAAAAAATCTGGGAGGAAGAGAGGGTTTTCGAGGTTAAAGAAGACCCGCAGAAGAAAAAATTTTACTGCTTAGAGATGTACCCCTATCCCTCTGGCCGGATTCACATGGGCCATGTCCGCAATTATTCCATTGGCGATGTCATTGCCCGGTTCATGATCATGCAGGGTTACAACGTGCTTCACCCGATGGGCTGGGATGCCTTAGGTCTCCCAGCTGAAAACGCCGCCATTAAGCACGGAATACACCCGCAAAAATGGACCATGGATAACATCGCCACCATGAAAGCCCAGTTAAAGCGCTTAGGTTTCAGCTATGATTGGTCTCGTGAGGTCAACACCTGCCTCCCGGAATACTATCGCTGGAACCAATGGATTTTTCTTAAGATGCTCGAGCGCGGGTTAGCTTTTCGCCGCCAGAGCTGGGTTAACTGGTGCCCTCAGTGCCGGACAGTTCTGGCGAATGAACAGGCGGCCGGCGACCAGTGCTGGCGTTGTTCCAGCCACGTAGAACAAAAACAGATGGAACACTGGTTCTTGCGGATTACTGCCTACGCCCGAGAACTTCTGACTGGCCACGATCAACTGAAGAAATGGCCAGAGCATGTTTTGCTGATGCAGAAAAATTGGGTCGGCGAAAGTGAAGGGGCGACGGTGGCTTTTCCTTTAGAGGATGGCTCCCGGTCGGTGGAGGTCTTCACAACTCGCCTGGATACTATTTACGGAGCCACTTTCCTTTTACTTTCACCCGAACACCCCCTTTGTTTAGAGCTTATAGCATCATCTCCAGAGAGGCAGAGGTTAGAAGCCTGGTTAAGTCGAGTTATCTTAGAATCGCGACAGCGGCGGCGGGAGGGAGAGACCAAGAAAGAAGGGATTGATACTGGGAAAAGAGCCCTCAACCCCTTTACTGGAGAGCTCATCCCTATCTGGATAGCCAATTATGTCCTGATGGACTATGGCACAGGCGCCATCATGGCGGTTCCTGCTCATGACCAGAGAGATTTTGAGTTTGCTCAGCAATACAGCCTCCCGATAAGGGTGGTGGTTGTTCCCGCTGATGGCTCTGAGGTGGAGACGCCGCTCACCAGGGCCCTTGAAATCTATGGCCAGCTCGTCTCCTCTGGCCCCTTTTCTGGGCTTTCCTCTGAAGAGGCGATGGAAGCTATGGCTCAGTACGCTGCGGAGAAAGGCTTTGTCTCGAAGAGCACCGTATATAAGTTGCGCGATTGGGGAATTTCTCGGCAGCGCTACTGGGGAACGCCGATTCCGGTAATTCATTGCGACCGCTGCGGCCTTGTCGGCGTTCCCTACGAAGATTTGCCGGTTGTTCTTCCTCCTGAAGCTAAATTTACCGGAGAGGAAGGTTCGCCTTTAGAAAAGATAGCCGAATTTGTTAACACCACTTGTCCTCGTTGCCAAGGGCCAGCGCGGCGCGAGACCGACACTATGGATACTTTCTTCGATTCGTCTTGGTACTTTTTCCGGTATGCTTCCCCGCAGGAATCTGAACTGCCCTTCAGGCCAGAGGCCGCGGCTTACTGGATGCCCGTCGATTTATACATTGGCGGGGTGGAACACGCCATTCTCCATCTTATTTACTCGCGCTTCTTTACCAAGGTGCTCCGCGACCTGGGCCTGACCACGACGGACGAGCCTTTCCCTCATTATTTAGCCCAGGGAATGGTAACCAAGGACGGCGCGGCTATGTCCAAGTCGCGGGGGAATATTGTTGACCCCGATGACATGGTCACCCGCTATGGAGCTGATTCGCTGCGTCTCTTCATCCTTTTTGCCGCGCCGCCGGAAAAGGAATTTGCCTGGTCCGAAGAAGGCATTGAAGGCTGTTTTCGTTTTCTTAACCGCGTTTGGAATACCTTTGAAGAGAACCAGGATTTATTTCAGGCAGGGGCGGAGGTGGCGGCGGGGACGGCGATTAATCAGGAAAGGGCCAATCAACTGCGACGCCGGATGCATAAAACCATAAAGAGAGTGACCGAAGATATCGGCCAGCGTTTTCACCTGAACACGGCCATAAGCGCCTTGATGGAGTTTCATAACGAGATTCGCCGGTTGCGAGACGAGCTGCGCCTTACGGCCGAGGGGCGCCATGTCCTGCGACTCAGCTTAGAATCCCTCCTGCAACTTCTCTCGCCCTTTACGCCCCATTTTTGTGAAGAACTCTGGCAGAAAACCGGCCACCAAGATTATCTCATCCGGACGGCCTGGCCGACCTTTGACCCGCAGTTGGCAGAAGAAGAAATGATTACCGTCGTCGTTCAGGTTAACGGCAAGCTGCGCGACCGGTTTGAGGCGCCGGCTGATATTTCGGCGGAAGAGATGAAGGCCAGGGCTTTGGCTTCGCCGCGAATTAAAGCTCTTTTAGCCGATAAAAAAATTAAGCGAATAATTGCCGTGGAAAATCGGTTAGTTAATATCGTCATATAGGAGATTAGTAAGAAATAGCGGAGGCGACGGGGGAAGTTGAGGGATAGGGAACGCCAAACGAGCTTAATCAAAAAAGCTGCTTTGTTTCTGGTCGTTAATTTAGCTTGCTTAGCTGGCTGCGGTTACCATCTGCGCGGGGTGGGAAGCTCCCTACCTTCGACCATCAAAAAAATTTATGTTCCGGTTTTTAAAAATTTCACCACTCGCTATGAGCTTGACCTTAAACTCACCCAGGCAGTGATTAATGAGTTGACGACTCGGGGTCGGTTGGAGTTGGCGAACCAGGCGGAAACAGCCGACGCCGTGCTTTTGGGAGAGATTACATCTTTTGTGGTCACGCCGCTGGCTTTTTCCGGAAAAGATACGGCTGACAAATATAACATTACCATTGTGGCCAAAATCAACCTCCGCGACATCGCCCACCAGCGCCTTCTTTTTTCCCACCCCTCTTTTGTCTATGTTGAAGAGTATGAGGTGCCCGAAGGAGCTGATTTTGAATCCATGGAAGCCGAGGCCTTGAATCGGGTGGCCGAAAAATTTGCCCGGAGTTTGGTGGTAGCAATTCTCGAAGGCTTTTGAGCCCAAAACCCATGGCGACCAAAAAATCAGGTTCGAGCCAGCCAGCCATCTATTTCCTCCATGGGGAGGCTACCTTTCTGGCCGAAGAAATGCTCTCCGAGCTTCGCCGCCGTCTTTTCGCTTTGCCGGAAGAAGCTAACCAGAATTTCTTCCGGTATTATCTGAAGGAGACAAGCTGGACAGAAATAATTGAAAACCTGCGGACGGGCGAACTTTTCCCCAGCAGAAAGAAATTAATTTTAGTTATCCTTCCGGCCGAAAGGGAAGAGAAAAATGAAAAAGAGGAAAAGAATACCAGCAATAAAGGGAGGGAATATTTAACGCCGTCCGAGGAGAAACTTATCAGCGCTTACGTAGCGGACCCAGCTCCCGAGACAATTTTAATAGTCTATTATCCCGGGAGAATAAATAAAAATAGTCGGATTTACCGTCTGTGGCATTCTTTTGCTCCGTCTCAGGTAGAGGAGAGGGAGTTTAACCTCTTGCGGGGGAAACAATTAGAGAACTGGGTTCATAACCGGTTGGGAGGCCGGGGAAAAAGAATTTCTCCTGAGGCTTTGAGCTGCCTGCTTGAGGCTACGGGAGCTGACCTCCAGTTATTAGCTATCGAGCTGGATAAGCTCTGTGTCTATACCGGTAGCCGAAAACAGGTGGAATTGGAAGACGTGGCGGCTCTTTGTCCCACAGTTAGAAGCCATCGCGAGTATGAATTGACTCAGGCTTTGGAGCAAGGAGCCAGAAATCGCGGCTTTCGGCTCTTAACCCGCCTTTTAGAGGAAAAGTCAGAAGAATATGTGGTTGGCATCCTGGTTCAGTTTTGTCGCGAACTTCTTTTAGCTAAGGAATGGCTTGACGAAGGCAAAGATGAAGAGGAAGTTTTTCGAGCCCTCCGGCCGCAAATTCAACCCGCCTTTGATTCCTTCTGGGAAAAGAGGGAGGCTTTTATCAGGGCAGTCTGTTCTTTGAGTAAGGCCGACCTCGTCTTCGCCCTGAGCAAACTACATTCCCTGGACCAGGCGCTTAAGATGGGGACTTCTTTTCCTCAGATTAATATCGAAGAATTTTTATCCTGGTATTTTGAGCGACGAGAAAGGAGGAAGGTTAATTCTACCTTTTAATTTCAGGCGAAAGAAGGGCAACTTGCTGACTCAGCCGCGACTTATACCGGGCGCCTTTGTTTTCATGGATAGTGCCCTTTTTGACGGCTTTGTCGATTAGGGAAAAAGTGGCCGGCAAAAGCTTTCGAGCCAGCTCGGCGTTCTTTTCCTTAATTGCGGAGCGGAGTTTTTTGATTTGCGTGCGAAGCGTGGATTTGTTGCGGCGGTTAATGGCATTACGCCGTTCGCTGCGTCGTAATTGCCTAAGCGCCGATTGGTGCCTGGCCATAATAAACTTCTCCTTTATGAGCCCTTAATATAGGCAAAATCATTAATAATGTCAAATTGTTAGCCTATGGCGGAAAGAGCCCAAATTTAGAAGAAGCCAACTGGACGACCAGGAGAGCTCTTTGGGTTGTGGACGATAGGCGACCGGTCCAAGCTGTTTTCTTAGGGCAGGAGTTGATAGGCTCTCTATTAGCAACAGAAGCTTTGAGATGGTCTCCGGTCGGCTGGGGCGATGAAGGTTGCGAGGTCCTTTGAGCTTGGCTAAAAACATCCCCAAAATGGACTGTTTTGGCTCATAGCGGATGAAGGAGGTGAAGGATGAAGGTTGTTCTCCAGAGGGTAAAAACGGCGAAGGTGATGGTCGAGGACCAGGAGGTAAGTCAAATCGGGCCTGGCTTTTGCCTGCTGGTAGGAGTGGAGAAAGGAGATTCAGAAAAAGAGGCCGAGGAACTGGCCCGAAAAATAGTCGAACTGCGCGTTTTTCCTGATCGTGAGGGAAAAATGAACCTCTCCTTAGGTCAAGTCGGGGGCGAAATTTTGGCTGTTTCTCAGTTTACCTTGGCGGCTTCGACCCGAAAAGGTCGGCGGCCGAGCTTTGACGCGGCCGAAGAACCTCGCCGGGCTGAAAACCTCTTTAATTATTTCGTTGCCGCCCTTCGTTCGGCCGGTTATGAAGTGAAAACCGGAGTTTTTGGCGCCATAATGGAGGTACATCTGGTTAACGACGGACCAGTGACTTTTATCCTGGAGGCTCACCAGCCCAAAATCGCGAGCCCATAGGCCAAGCTTAATCCTGATTATATTCGGTTTTGCTTTGACCGACCGCGGACTTAGCCGGGCCGTAAAGTAGGTCGGGTTTAATCCTGATTATTCCCTGGTTAGCTTTAAGCTCCTAAGATGGGGAATTGGCTGGCATACTCTTTAATTAATCTCACGAAATTTTGGCGACTGATAGAACAGGTTGAATTGAGGCGGTCTGGTGGCGGTGAAATCAGGCCCAAGAAGCTGAAAGGCCGCATGCCTTTTAATTTAGCTTAGCGGCAGATGGGGAAATCTAAAAGATATGGAGTCTCCTCCAGGTTTTGGGTGGATGAACCTGGAGAATTAAAGACACCAGAAAGCCTGTCGGCACCCCTTCCAAGCAGAGTCTGCAAAGGAATTCTCTGGGGTCGCTCTCGTATCTTATTTATATACATTTAATTGGCCTCTAATCAGCCTTATGGACAATAAACTCGGCGGAGGTGAATTCGCTAACAGTGGCTTGGAAATATTTTGTTTTTGCCTCCAAGAAGGTCTGAACGAACGATAGGGAGAAGCTAAATTAGTTAGAATTTAGAATAGGGCAATAAACCCGATAGGCGCTTCACCAGAATAAGAAAATAGGCCCCAATTAGCTTGAATATAAAATACTGAAATAAAAGCTAATCGAGAAGAGGAAACGTCAGGGCCACAAGGCCGGAATAGCCAAAAAATTTAGGCGCGCGGCAGAGATCGCTAAGGACTATGGAATAATTTTGGTTAAATAGAGAAAAGAAGCGAATGGCCTTGGCTTGTTGGATTATAGCGGATATCTCTACGAAAAGGGTGAGAAGGTTCAGGTAAAGCGAATTCGGCTGGCCTTTTGGATAGCTTCCGTAGCCGCTTGCCGCACATAGGGATTAGAATCCTTGAGCAGCTTGACCAGTAGCGGGACTACCTCCTTTCCACCTATTTTACCCAGACAGTTGGCGGCGTGGCGTCTGACTTCCACATTAGGGTCATCGATAGTCGCCGCAATAGCCGGGAGAGAATCAACTGCCTTTTTGGCGGCCAGAACCTGGAGAACCGCAGTTTTGACATACCAGGGTTGGTTTTTTAGTCGCGAGGCAAGGGGCTCGAGCGGCAATTGCTCCCACGAGCTAAGCCCCCTGACCACCTTTTCTCTCACTTCCTCTGAAGGGTCGGCGAGTGCCTCCAAGAGAATGGGTAGAATCCAGGGGTGGGGCAACTTGGCCAGAGCCGTGAGCATCTTGCCGCGAACTTTTTTATCGGGAGATGCCTTGATTTTGAGGAGGATTCGCGAGGCAAGAGGTAAGGAGGGTTCGCTTTTCCCTTTTTCTTCAGGCATAGACTAAAGAACCTGCCGCTTGCCTTAAGCTCACCAAACTCTTTTTCTGATGGTTGTCAGTTAAGGGCCGTGAAGGCCTAAACCATTTCTAAAAGATGGCCTAACTTTTCTTTTTTGGCCTTAAGGTAGCGACGGTTAATCTCGTTGGGCGGGATTTCAATCGGAACTCTTTCCACGATTTCCAGACCATAGCCGGCTAAGCCGATGAATTTTCGCGGGTTATTGGTTAAAAGCCGGATCTTTCTTACACCCAAGGCCACGAGGATCTGGGCACCGATGCCGTAATCTCGGTGGTCAGGTTTGAACCCCAAGCGGCGGTTGGCTTCTACGGTGTCTGCGCCCTTGTCCTGCAGGGCATAAGCACGAATCTTATTGGTTAAACCAATGCCTCGACCTTCATGATTGAGCATATAAAGAATGACTCCCTGGCCTTCATTTTCGATGACCCTCATGGCCTGATGAAGCTGTCGGCCGCAGTCGCAGCGAAGCGAACCAAAGGAATCACCGGTAAGGCACTGAGAATGAGCCCGAACCAAAATCGGCTGGTCGCTCTTAATTTCTCCCTTCACCAGGGCTACGTGGTGCTCATGATGGATAACATCCTCAAAAACAAAAATGCGGAAATGGCCGTATTCTGTCGGCAAATCAGCTTCGTCAATCTTGCGGACTAAACACTCATGCTGCAAACGATATTTGATCAGGTCAGCAATGGTAATGATGGGAATGCGGTGCTTGCGGCTGAATTCCTCCAGCTGGGGCATCCGAGCCATGGTGCCATCGTCATTGAGAATCTCGCAAATTACCCCGGCCGGTTTTAGTCCCGCTAATCGAGTCAAGTCAATGGCCGCCTCGGTCTGGCCAGCTCGCTGCAGCACGCCGCCCTCCTTAGCCTGGAGAGGGAAGATATGGCCAGGCCGGACTAAATCAGAGGGTTTAGTCCGGGGGTCGATAGCAGTCAGGATTGTTCGCGCCCGGTCGTGAGCCGAAATCCCGGTTGTGACCCCCTCCCGCGCATCGATGGAGATGGTAAAGGCAGTCCCAAAGGGAGCGGTGTTGTTCTGGACCATCGGGTCCAGGTCAAGCTCCTCAGTCCTGGCTTTAGTCAAAGGAAGACAAATTAACCCCCGGCCATATTTGGTCATGAAATTAATTATTTCGGGCGTGACTTTTTCGGCGGCCACCATCAGGTCGCCTTCGTTTTCCCGGTCCTCGTCGTCGACAATAATGATTAATTGCCCGGCTCGGACACATTCAATCGCTTCTTCGATGGAAATTAGGCCAACCTTCGGCTCCATTTTTTCTCCCGCCTTAAGGAATAAGGGCTCTAAGTATTTTTCTTAGATAAATAATTATACACGTATTTGCCGATGATGTCACCTTCCAGGTTAACCTTATCCCCGGGACGAAGGTAGCCCAAGTTAGTCTTTTCTAAGGTTAGGGGGATAAGCTCAACCTCAAAGGTTTTAGAGGAGAGGGAGGCAATAGTGAGGCTAACGCCATTCAGGCCGATAGAGCCCTTAGGCACGAGGAAAGGTTGAAGCTCGGGAGGAAAGGAAAGGCTTAATCTTTTCCCCGGACCGCGGCGCTCTACCCGGAGCACTGTCCCTAAGCCGTCCACATGGCCAGTCAAAATATGTCCGCTGAGAGGTGTCTGAAGGGTCAGGGGTAACTCGAGGTTAAGGATAGCCTTCGGCTGAAGATGGCCGAGGTTACTCCGCTCCAAGGTTTCGGCGGAAAGATGAAAGGTTAGTTTTGTCCTTTCATGGGCCTCGACGCTTAAGCAAACGCCGTTCACGGCTAAGCTCTCTCCCTTAGCTAAGGGGCCGGGGAGGTCCGGAGCTTCGATAAGCATAACCTGACGATTCCGCTGATAGCCGGCCAGAAAACCAAGATGGCGGATAATTCCCGTAAACATCAGAGGTATCCCTCCAAGATAAAATCTTGGCCCAAAGAAAAGATGCGGCTCTGACGCAAACCCAAGCCCCTTCGAAGCGGCGCAAAGCCCTGACCGGCAAAGAGGGATGGCGCCTTTTGGCCGCCGAGAAGACGGGGGGCGAAGTGGAGGAAGAGCTTGTCGGCAAGTTTTTGCTCTAAAAAACTGGTTAAAACTTGGCTACCCCCTTCAACCAAAACACTGGCTAAGCCCCGGCGAGCCAGCTCCTTGAGGATGGCTTTCAAGTCCAGTCGTCCTTGCTGCATATCCACTTCCATTATTTCCGCGCCTTTGGCCGCAAGCTCCTTTTTCTTTTTAAAGGGCGCTTCTCTGGAGGTGAAAATTAAAATTGGCCCTTTCTGGAAGGTTTTTAACAGGCGAGACTCAAGGGGCAGGCGCAGCCGCGAATCAAGGATAACGCGAACCAGCTGTTTTTTCCCCCAGAGAGGATGGCGGACAGTGAGCTGTGGGTTATCTCTAATTACAGTATTTATCCCCACCAGGAGGGCATCTGCTTCCCCCCGCAGCAAATGAGTGTATTCCCGGGCTAAAGGCCCGGTGACCCAGCGCGAAGAACCGTCGGCCGCAGCTATTTTGCCGTCCATCGAAAGGCCAGCTTTGAGAATAACCCAGGGCAAGCGCTGGGTAATATATTTAATATAAGCTTCATTCAGCCTTTGATTTTTTTCTCCTAAGCAGCCCAGGGCTACTTCAATCCCTGCTTCTTTCAGTTTTTTTACGCCTTTTTTATAGACAATCGGGTTCGGGTCAAGGGCCGAAATAACCACCCGTTTTGGCCGGAAACGAAGAATCGTCTCGACACAAGGAGGAGTCCGGCCCCAATGGACACAGGGCTCTAAGGTGACATAAAGCGTACTTCCTTTGGCTTCCTTCCCGGCTCTCCTTAGGGCCACCACTTCCGCGTGGGGCTTTCCTGGTTGTTCGTGGTAACCATAACCGACTATTTTTTCTCCTTTAACGACTACGGCGCCCACATATGGATTAGGGCTGGCCCAGCCTCGGGCTTTCTCGGCCAGAGCGTAGGCCATTTGCATAAAACCCTGGTCGATGATTTCAGGTGGAAGGTTCATGACAGAAGAGCCGAGACAAATTCCTCGGCCGAGAAAGGAAGTAAATCCTCGGCCGATTCGCCTATGCCAATAAGCTTGATGGGTAAACCGAGTTCCGAGGCGATGGCCACCACCGCCCCTCCTTTCGCCGTCCCGTCTAATTTAGTCAAGAAAATGCCAGTAAGACCAGAAAATTTAAGATATTCCCTGGCTTGGGAAAGAGCGTTTTGGCCAATGCTGGCGTCCAGGACTAAAAGAATTTCATGGGGGGCGCCGCTAATTTCTCGAGCTATAATTCGTCTTATTTTTTCTAACTCGGCCATCAGGTTGGTGTTTGTATGGACCCGGCCTGCGGTATCTATGAGCAAGGCGTCGGCCTGCCTTGATTTCATCGCCTGGATGGCGTCAAAGACAACGGCCGCCGGGTCTGCGCCGTAGTGGCCGCGAACGAGCGGTAAATCGAGTTGACGGCTCCAGATTTGAAGCTGTTCTTGGGCAGCGGCCCGAAAGGTGTCAGCGGCCACCAGGATAACCTGACGGCCTTCTTTTTTAAGGCGATAAGCCAGCTTGGCTAAGGAAGTTGTCTTACCACCGCCGTTGGCGCCTACCAACATGACCACAGAAGGAGAACAGTTGACATTAAGAGGGGCTGCTTTTCGGCCAATTATCTCGAGTAGCTCCTCCTTCAAGCTCTCCACTAAGTCTGTGGGCGATTTATTTATCGGTTTCTTTTTTAAATTAGCCATTATTTTTTCGGTGGTGGTAAGGCCCACATCAGCCAAGATTAAGGCCTCGGCGAGCTCTGTGAGGGTTTCTTCCTTTGATTTGGTTTCGCCCTTGAGGTGAGAGAGCTTTTGCCAGAGGGCCTGGCGAGTGCGGCTAAGCTTGTCTCGGAGCAAAGAAAGCACAGCGCGTCCATTATAGATTTGCCTTCTGGCCAAGTCAACGCACCCGCTCCTTCAGGCTAAGAGATGCCATCCAGGATAAGGGTAGTATATGGAAGCGGCGAGGCGGCATTGCTGCCGTTGGAGCTGGGGCTTATGAAGCAGAGAGATTTATCAGGTTAGCGCTTGAGAGGACAGGCCGCGGGTCACAGAGAAGAATCGAGCTTTTCCGGATGCGCCTTGAGCCAGGCTTGGAAAGCTCGGCCGATCATTTCCACATCGCTCAGCTTATTAGAGCAGATTTCATACAGTTCATCTTGAGAGACCTCATTATAGACGTTAACCATGCGGCTCCGATAGCCGGCGAGAACTTCCAGGATTCGGGCTTGTTCGGCTGACAAGACGCCTTGCTCATGGAGTCTCGAGGCGACCTCCTTATATTCAGTGACGCCCAGGCCAAATCCTTTGGCCAGAAGATGGCGGCCTAAGTCAAAAATTGCTTCCAGGCTCCGACGCAGACAGGACTCGGCGGCCCAAACGTTCCGTCGGTCGGCGAAAAAAGCATGTGGGTTGCCGAGCGGCAGATTCCGGATTTCCCCCAAAAGGAAGTTGACTGTTTCCAAGCGGTCAGTAACGACTCTTTTGGATATGGGCTTCGGCGTCATGGCGCTTCACCTAAAATGAGCGCCATTCTTTCCCTTTCGAGGGGAGCGAGGTCTCCGGCTCTCCGCAGAACATAGAGGTCATACTCATCAGCTTCCACTTCGTTCCGAGCATAGACTCGTTCCCCCCGGACGACCTCAGCTGCCAGGAAGGGGTCGGCCTCGTTGAGCAGGACTAAGTCGACTCTCCGGCAACCGAAATAATCCTCCAGGTCGATGGTCAGCGATATTTTTTTTTCTATGGGCCACCGCTCGCCGGTTTTGACTTTGATTCCCACATCGATATCGGAGGAGCTGGGAATCAAGCTGTCTTTTTCTTGTTCCAGCCAGCTTCGAATTTCCTCTGCCCGGCTGCCGAAAAGATAGAGAGAATCCACGCCGTATTTTTGGCAGGTTTCTTCCAGCATGGCGCGACGGTTAGAAGCTTTCCGGGACATTCCCTTCACCGCCTTGAATTTTACAAAATCATGAAGGGGGAATCAATTGGCCTCCCTTTTCAGGGACGATGGGCTCGACTTCCATGACTCTTTTATTTCGCTCCAAATCAACAGGTCATATCCAGCCCCGTTTGATATTATGCTTACGCCTAATTTTGGCCGGAATAACTACCTGTCCTTTTGTGGTTACAACTGTGGTCGCCATGGCATTTCTCCTTTTCAGTAAACAGTATACCTTATCCCCATTTGTATATCTGTATATTTATTGTATTACTTATTTTTTTGTATTACATATCGAATATATTGAAAGTAATACGCCGCATTTAACTGTGCTCCGGACCTTTGGTATGGGGGCCGCAATATCTAACAGTGACGGCTTTGGCTTAAGAAAGGCCTCGGGGGAGCCAAGGAGGGATGTCAATTTTGTCGTAGGCCGAAACCCGAGAAGGGGAGTCAGTGAGTGAAGCTATTGTTGAAAGGGGGGAGCCAGTTCCCCTCCAAGAAAACTCACTCTTTTGGGGATTACAAGAATTACTCCGGCGATAGGCTCAAGAAAACCATCCGCTCCGCCTCTTCAGCCATTTCACCTTATGCGTAGCAGACCTTTTCTTGCTTTTCATCGAGGAGGAAGCGTTTGAGGACAAAAGCGGACGAATTATGTATTTGCCTACCGTCTCGGCCTCTTTTTGTCCAGGTCCGCACCGGGCAATGAATATTGGTTCTTCTGACCTCTAAAAGGGGACTAAAGAAGGGTTTTATAAACCCCTTCCTTTACCCTGATACAAGCGCTCATCTAAGCGAAAAAATGGGTAAATACTCAGGATAAAAAAGCGCTAAATCCACCACCCTTTTTAAGGATGAGCCGGAACAGCTTAGAACTTAAAAAGAGAGCCATGAGGAAAACAGAGAGCGGGACTTCGCGCTTTTCCCCATTGCGCGGCGGGCCATGGTTAATTGAACGGCGATTGAGCCTGTCCTGGATTTCGTGTACTATGGGAGCATGAACGGGCTTGTCGGGCGATGGCTGCTTTTAGAGGAGAATCCGGCTGCTGAACGATTAGCCCAAAGCCTTGGCCTGCCGATGGCCATAGCCCGTGTCCTGACGAATCGCGGAATTGTCGACGAGAGAGAAGCCGAGATTTTTCTTCATGGCTCTTGGACGGAGACCCCTTCACCTTTTCTTTTTAGTGACCTGAAACCGGCGCTTAACCGCTTGAACGAAGCCGTCGAAAAAAAGGAAAAAATAATTATTTTTGGCGATTATGATGCTGATGGCATCTTAGCCTTAGTAATGCTTTATCGCGCTTTGCGTTCCTTAGGCGCGGTCGTTGATTATTATATTCCTGACAGAATAAAAGAGGGCTACGGCCTCAAGTCAGCTCATCTTGAGCTTATCGAGCAGCGAGGGGCTAAGGTCGTAGTCACGGTAGATTGTGGCATTAAGGCTAATAGCTTTGTGGAGCGAGCGCAGCGCCGCGGTATCGATGTAATTATTACTGACCACCACCAACCTGGAGATGAGGTGCCCTTAGCCACGGCTGTCCTTAATCCGCATCTGGTTAATTCGGGTTATCCCTTTAAATACTTGACAGGCGTAGGAGTGGCCTTCAAGTTAGTCCAGGCTATTTTAGAGGCAAAAGGCAAAGAATCGCTGTTGCCTCATTATACGAAGTTGGTGGCGATTGGTACGGTCACCGATGTCGCGCCCCTGATTGGGGAAAATCGGTTGTTGGTTCGTCATGGCCTAAAAACCCTCAGCGAAACCAGAAATCTCGGGCTTAAAAATTTGCTCAACGTCAGCGGCCTCCACGGAGAGAGAATAACGGAGTGGGATGTGGGTTATCGTCTTGGCCCTCGGGTCAATGCGGCTGGCCGCATGGCTTCAGCAGACTTAGCCGTTCGCCTTTTCTTGACTGACTCGCTTGAGGAAGCCGCCTCTTTGGCCGCTAAGCTTAACGAGCTTAATAATGAGCGGCAGCAAGCTGAAGAAAAGATTCTTGGCCAGGCTTTGACTTCGATTGAAAAAGGTCGGTTGGCCGAAAAGTACCGGGTGTTAATTTTGGGCTGCGAGGCCTGGCATCGCGGAATTATCGGGATTGTCGCCTCGCGGCTAAAGGAGCAATTCCACCGGCCGGTTATTCTGTTTTCATATGAAAATGAGCGCGGCCATGGTTCGGGACGGAGCATTAGTTCCTTCTCCCTAATCCAAGCCTTGCACCAATGCGGCCATCTTTTTGAAGAATTTGGCGGCCATCCCCATGCCGCTGGCTGTATTCTTCGACGCGAAAAAATAGCTGAGCTTAAAGCCGCTTTAAACGTCTTAGGGCAAACCTGGTTGAGGGAAGAGGATTTAAGGCCAACCTTAATCATCGATTGTCCGCTGCGGTTTAGCGAACTTTCCAAAGCTTTTCTTGAGGCCTATTCTTCTTTAGCCCCTTTTGGTCCGGGCAATCCCCGGCCCCTTTTTCTTTTTAGCGGAGTGAAGGTTGTCGGCAAAACCCAAGCCGCCAATAATCGGTTCACCCGATTAAGCTTAGAGCAGGATGGCCGGGTCTTCGAGGGGACGCTTTGGGATACCCCGGGTCGGCCGCTCCCGCTGGAGGCAGGAGCGCGGATTAGCCTCGTGGCCTCGCCTCAAATCTCTCATTTCTGGGGCGAGGAGACTTTAAGCCTGAATATTGAAGACTGGGGGCCGATAAAATAGGGCAAGACGGATGAAGCAAAGGATAAACCTCCTTCTGATTATTATCCTCAGAGGTTTAGCTCTAACTCTCTTTTTCCTTGTCTTAGCCGCCGTTATTTATTATTTGTGGTTCGCCGGCGGGAGAAAAACTTTATCCAAGCCACCTGAGGCCTCATCGCCCTCCTTAAAACCGGATAGTGCTAAGATTGAGGAACAAATCGGGGTCAGGTTTATCGAATTTCGAGGTAACATAGGCCGCATTGAAGTCCGGGCAGACCGGCATACAACCTTAAATGAAGGACAATCCCGCCTGGAAGGAAAAGTGGAGATCCATGATTTTGGCCGGCGGCCCGGCCTTGAGGCCTGGATAAGCTGTGAGAATGCTGACTACGATTCAGAGTGGAACAAGGTTGTTCTTTCGGGCGAAGTGAAGCTAAAACGTCAAGGAATGGAGCTGAGCGCAGCTAAGGCCACCTATCTCCGCAGCGAAGATTCTTTTGAGGCCGAAGGCGGCGTCAAAATTCGCTTTAAAAGATTAAGCAGCGTAGCGGAGAAAGCCCGCTATTCTTTAAAAGACGAGATAATTTTTTTAGACCAGCAGGTGGAAATAAAAATAGCCTCAGATAAGGCTGGCGGGCCCGCATATGAGCTTCAGAGTGATTCGCTTGTTTATAACCGGGGGCAGCATAAAGGCCGAGTTGAAGGCCAGGTGCGTCTGGCTCAGGGCCGCAACGCGGGTTCAGCGGCGTGGGCGGAGTTTTTAATTTCTGAAGACGAGCAATACCTGCGTCAGGTTGAGCTCGGCGGTGGGGTGAGAGGCGAGGGCAAAGGCGATAACTGGAATTCATCCATAACCGCCTTTTCGCTTAAAATCAGGCCGTTTCTTGACTCTTTCCAGGTTCATGCCATTGAAGCTGCGGGCGCCTGTGAGCTAAGGCTAATCCAGCAAAAAGAGGAGACAACAGTGGCTGGAGAGAAGTTGGCCATTGTTTTTGACCGACGAGGAAAGCTGCGTGAGGTCCGGGCTGAAGAGAAAGTGGCCTGGAAAAGGAAAAATCAGGAAACGGCCGAAGAGCAGGAAATTCGGGCCGAAAAGCTCGATTTTTTTGCGGCCCGTAATCATCTTCATGTCAGTAGTCCGCCGGGTAAGAGAGCGGTTCTGGTTACAGGTCGGGCCTCAGTTATGGCCGAAGAAATGACTTTAAACGTGGCCTCTCAAGGTTTAGAAGCCTTAAGAGAGGTTATGGCCACTATTAACCCTGAGAAAAAAAGCCTTGGCGAGAGGATTGGTGTTTTTAGCAGCGACCAGCCCTTTTTTAGCCGCTCTCAGGCTTTACTTTATGACCTGAAGCAAGGCTGGCTAACCTGGGAAGGGGAAGCGAGGCTGTGGCAAGAGGATGTTTCTCTTCAGGCCGCCAAAATCGTCCTGCATCAAGAAAGCCGGGAGTTGGAAGCCTCTAACCAGGTAAAAATGGCGATAGTGAGAAAAATTAAGGAAGGAACTCCCGGGCTTAAAGCGGCTCAAGTCAGGGCAGCCCAGTTAAAATATTTTCCCGCGGAACTTAAGTTGGATTTTACTGGCGGCTGTGAGGTTCAATCGGCTGACCTCCAGGTTTGGTCGCAACGGGTATTGGTATTTTTAAAAAAAGAGACAGCCGAAGTGGACCATCTTCAGGCCCAGGGCGAGGTAAAACTGAAAAAAGGGCAGACTCAAGCGGCCGCGGAGCGGGGCGTTTATGATTGGGCCAAAGAGATATTTATTCTGGAAGGGAAACCAATTTTAGAGGACCCGCTGGAGGGCAAGGTCAGTGGGGATAAATTGACTTTTAATTTAGCGGATGGTAGAATCATCGTGGAAAATCAGGGTCGTGAAAGGTCTCTCTCTGTTATTAAAAAAGAAGAATAAATTAATAAAGAAGAAAAATGAACTATTATCTGCGAGCCGAGGGCTTAGAGAAAAGCTACCGTCGTCGTCAAGTTCTTGGTGGTCTTTCGCTCGAAGTTAAACAGGGAGAGGTGGTCGGTCTTTTAGGGCCAAATGGGGCTGGAAAGACAACGACCTTTGCTATTATTGCCGGTCTTATCTCCCCCGACCGGGGACGAGTTTATTTAAGGGAACAGGATATTTCTCGCTGGCCGATGTATCTTCGAGCTCAAGCGGGAATCGGCCTTTTACCCCAAGAATCCTCAATCTTTCGCGGTCTAACAGTGGAAGAAAATCTTTTGGCCGTTCAAGAGATGTTACCAGCTAAAAAAAGAGAAAAAGCTCAGGTTCATCAGCTCCTCCAGAAGTTTGGACTCCAACACCTCAGTCGAATTAAGGCCGACCTTTTATCCGGCGGCGAGAGAAGGCGGTTGGAGTTAGCCCGGGCCATGGCTATTAAACCCGACTTCCTCCTCCTGGACGAACCTTTTACCGGGATTGACCCGATAGCCACTCGAGAGCTTCAGGCTTTTCTCGATGATTTAAAAAACCAGGGCATCGGCATTTTGCTTACCGACCATAACGTCCGAGAATCCCTTAGAATTACCGACCGGGCGGTGATTATCGACCGCGGCCAGATTCTGGAAAAAGGGACGCCTCAGGAAATAGTGGGTTCAGCTGAAGTCAGGAAGAGATACTTAGGCGAGGATTTTCGTCTTTCTTGAGGGAGGCGGCTGCGGCCATGCTCAAACAGAAGCTCGACCAGAAACAGGTTCAAAAGCTTATCTTAGCGCCAGCGCTGCAGCAGGCGATTCGTTTATTACCTTTAACTAATTTAGAATTAATCGAGGTTATTGATGCCGAGCTTTCCGAGAATCCGCTGCTCGAGGAAATGCCGGCCGAGGAAGGCTCGGGAGCTGATTTCGAAGAGTTAACCGCCGCCACTTCTTCGGAGACGACGGAGGAAGCTGGTCTTAGCTCGAGAGAAAGCGAGTCGGAGGCGGCAGCGGAGGAAGATTTCACCGCCGGCGAGGAAGACCTCTGGGGACCAGCGCTTGAAGAGTATTTTGACGATACGGGGAGTCGGCCCAGCTCAGAATCTCGAGAGGCGTTGCCTTTAGAAAATATCCTGGCTAAGGGACCTTCTCTCTGGGATCATCTCCACTGGCAGGCCAGCCTAACCTTCTTTTCCGAGGAAGAAAAGGAAATTGCCGCCCATATTATCGGCAATATCAACGAAGACGGATATCTTACAATTAGTTTAGAAGAGATTGCTGCCTCTTTGAGTGTAGAGCCGGAGAAAGTGGAGGCAGTTCGGGTCAGGATAAAAGGGTTTGACCCGGTGGGTTGCGGTTCTTTGAGTCTAAAAGAGATGCTTTTAGCTCAGATGGACTATCTCGGGCTTAAGGATGAAACTACTCGTAAGATTATTGAAGAATATCTTCAAGTCCTGGAGAAAGCTGATTATGAGCAGATTGCCCGGGAGCTACGAATTACTGTCTCTGAGCTCAAGGACCATCTGGAGATTATTCGCCACCTTGACCCAGCCCCAGGTAGAAAATACAGCCAGGAAAAAGTTGTGTACATTGTTCCTGATATAATTGTGGCCAAAGAAGGAGATGAATACCGGGTTATTCTCAATAACGAGGGCCTTCCCCGGCTCAGAATAAGCAGCTACTATCGCCAAATTTTAGGGAGCGGTTCGGTTGACCAACCGGAAGTTCACGTCTATCTTAAAGACCAGATGAAGCGGGCCCTCTGGTTTTTAAAGAGTCTTAGTCAGAGAGAACAGACTGTCTATCGCGTGGCCCAAGCCATTATCAAGCATCAGCAGGATTTCCTGGAAAAAGGAATCGACTTTCTTCGGCCGTTAACTCTTTCGGAAGTGGCGGCTGAGGTCGGAGTTCATGAGTCCACCGTAGGCCGGGTGGTAGCTAATAAATATATTCAAACGCCGCGGGGTGTTTTTTCTTTAAAATATTTTTTCCACAAATCGCTAACTGGCGAGGGGGGGGAAGGGATTTCCTCGCTCCGGATTAAGGAGAAAATTAGAAGGTTAGTCGAAACTGAAAACCCTTTGGAGCCCTTGAGTGACACCGACCTCTGTGATATATTAGGGCGAGAAAATATTAAGATAGCCCGCCGAACCGTGGCCAAGTACCGACAGCAACTAAGAATTCCTCCTTCTCACGACCGCCGGAAGAAGTTTTTGTTGGAGGGAAAGAAATGAATATTCACCTGACGGCCAAACAACTGGAGATAACGCCTGACGTTCGGGCTTATTGTGAAAAAAAGCTAAGGACCATCGGCAAGCTTTTACGGCCGCCAGTGGAAGTGGACGTGGTTTTGGCCGTGGAGAGATACCGCTATAAAGCTGAAGTTAACCTGAAAGCCAAGGGTATTTCGGCTGTCGCCCAGGAAGAATCACCCGACCTGATGCTAACCTTGGGACAGGTTTTTGATAGCTTGGAGAAGCGGGTAAAAAGGGAAAGAGAAAAGTGGCGGGAGAAGAAGCGGCGTTTAGCCAGGGACCGGCGGTTGCCAGCCCTGGAGACGAGCCCGGAAACAGAGGCGGGCGAGCAAGAAAAAAGGATCATCCGGATGAACGATTATTCCCTGAAGCCGATGTCCTTAGAAGAAGCGTTGATGCAGCTTGACTTAAAACGTAAAGAGGTTTTTGTTTTTCGTCGCCAAGAGAGCGAAAAGTTAGCGGTTGTCTTTCGGCGGCGTGATGGTCATTATGGTTTGATCGAACCGGAATAAATCTAATTTTAGGAAAGAGATGAGAATTTCAGGATTGCTCAGCGAAGATATGGTTATTCCCGACCTGAAGGCCGAGGGCCGGGATGAAGCTTTGCAGGAAATGGTGCACTTCCTCAAAGAAAGACAGGTCATCAGCCACGATGAGGAACTTTTCGAAAAACTTGTCCAGCGCGAAAATTTAGGCAGCACTGCTGTCGGTGACGGCATCGCCATTCCCCATTGCAAACTGGCGGAGGTGACGAGTCCGCTAATTGCCCTGGCGGTTTCGAAAAAGGGAGTTTCCTTCTTTTCCCTCAACGGGAAGCCCACTTCAGTCTTTTTCCTGGTGATCTCGCCGCCCGAAAATCCCAGCCTCAGCCTGCAAATCTTGGCCGCTATAGCCCAGTTGGTACGCAAGGCCAGCTCGTTGCCAAAAAGAATCCTCAGCGCCAAAACCCCCCGGCGGATGATCGAGGTTATCCGGGAGGAAGAAGAAAAGCTGCATGAGTAGGCGAAGAACCAAGTCCGCCTTGGCCGTAGATTCTTCCTCAGGTTCGAAGCCAGCGCCGTCCAGTTCACCCCAAACCCACGCCACTATTGCCGCCGGCTTATTAGAAATCTATGGTTTGGGTGTTTTAATTATCGGTGATAGCGGCATAGGCAAGAGCGAGAGCTCCCTGGAGCTTATTACTCGAGGTCATCGCTTTGTTTCCGACGATGTGGTGGAAATTCAGAAAACAGCGGCCGGTAGGCTTAAAGGCCGCTCGCCGGAGCTTTCTCGCCACTTTATGGAGTTGAGAGGGTTAGGTTTGGTCAATATTAAGGAAATATTTGGGCCCAAAGCTATTTGTCCCTCTATTCCTATAGATTTAGTGATCCATTTAAGAAGATGGCAGCCGGGCAATGAATACGACCGGCTTGGCCTGGAATTCCCTGAAGACTACGTTATTTTGGGGGTTAAGGTGCCGCAGCTTGTTATCCCGGTCGCCCCTGGTCGGAACGTGGCCACTTTGATTGAGGTTGCCTGTAAAGTGCATCTTCTCCGGAAAAAGGGTTACCACGCTTCGCGGGAGGTTGTTCGCCGCTTGGAGAGGAGAATGCGCTGATGTCCGAAAAGAAAGGAGCAATCCTCCGGGATAATCGCTTTCTCATCATTACCGGACTTTCTGGGTCAGGGAAGACGGTGGTCAGCCATTTTCTTGAAGACTGGGGCTATTTTTGCATCGATAATCTTCCGGCCAAATTGATTCCGACTTTCCTCGACCTTTGGAGGAAGCGGGAAGTGGAGATTGACAAGGTGGCGTTGGTTGTGGACATGAGAGAGCCGGGGTTTACTCACGATTTTCCGCGGCTTTTACCTGAAATCAGGGCTAAGAGTCAAGCGCGGGTAATCTTTCTTGATTCCTCTGACGAGGCCTTGGTGAAAAGATTTAGCGAAAGCCGGCGTCCCCATCCGCTCTTTCCCCGGAAGCCAGTCTTGGAGGCGATTCGGCTCGAAAGAGAAAGGCTGGAGCCGATTAAGGCGATGGCGGACGAGGTGGTTGACACCTCCCGGACTTCCATCCCCCAGCTGAGAGAGCTTCTGGTGAGACGGCTTTTCCACCGAGCGCAAAAAAAGCTCCAGATTACAGTCATTACTTTTGGTTATAAATACGGCTTGCCGCTGGAGGCTGACCTTATTTTTGATACGCGCTTCTTAGTTAATCCCTTTTATATCGAAAAATATCGCCGTAAAACCGGCAAAAGCGCTGAGGTCAGACGATTCGTTCTCAGCGCCGCTGAGACCAAAGAGTTTTTCGAGGAGATGAGCCGCTTTATTCTTTATCTTTTGCCCAAATTTATTAATGAAGGGAAGAGCTATTTAACCATAGGCATTGGCTGCACTGGCGGCAAGCATCGCTCTGTGGTCATAGGCGACGAACTTAAAAATTTCCTGAAAGAGCGCAATTATGATATAAAAATTATTCACCGCGACCTTCGGCGGTGAAAATAAAAAGCGTGACTCAAGAACCTGTAGTCGACAGAAAAACATGATTGGCGGGATTATTGTTTCCCACGGGAAATTGGCGGAAGAGTTGCTGAACGTTCTGACTATCATCCTGGGCGAGGCGCCGAATATCGAGGCCATTTCCATCGGTTGGTATGATGATGTCGAGGAGTCAAAAAAGAAAATCAGCCGCTCTCTGAAGCGCGTTGACCAAAAAAATGGAGTAATTATTTTTACCGATATGTTCGGCGGGACCCCTTCCAACCTGAGTTTCAGCTTTCTTCAGGACAATGAAGTCGAAATCATTACGGGATTTAATCTGCCGATGCTGATCAAATTCGTTTCCCTGCAACGCTCTAAAAATTTAAAGGAAGTGGCGAAGAAGGTGGTCGAGCAGGGCAAAAAAAATATCCATCTGGCGAGCGCGCTGCTCAAAAGTAAAAGATAAGCGGGATGCTGGAAAAAAAAGTGGTCATTAAGAACCGGCTTGGCCTCCATGCCCGGGCGGCGGTCAAATTCGTCAATCTCGCTAACCGCTACAGTTCTTCGGTGAGAATTATCAAGGATACGATGGAGATCGACGGCAAAAGCATCCTGGGCATTCTGACCTTGGCCGCCTGTCAAGGGACGCAGGTCATTCTGAAAATCGCCGGCCAGGATGAAGCGGAAGCGATGAAGGCTCTGGTCGATTTAATCAACAATAAATTTGAGGAAAGCGAGTAGGTAAGATGGAGTTTATTCGCCTGCGGGGAACAGGGGTCTCGCCCGGTATTGCCATGGGCGAAACTCTGGTCACTGAGGCGGCCGCTTTTACTGCCCGACGAGAAACGATTGCCGCGAGCCAGGTGGAAAAAGAAGTGGTTAGGCTGCAATTGGCTGTCGACCGGACCGAAAAGGACCTCTTGGAGGTCAAAGAAAAAATTAAAAAAGTGGCGGGCGAAGAACAGGCAGTTTTATTAGACGCGCACCTTCTTATTCTTAAGGATAAGAGCCTGCTGGCTGGTTTAGAGAAGTTAATCAGAAAAGAGAAGGTAAAAGCGGAATGGGCTTTAGCCGAAATAAATAAAAAATACCGCGAAGCCTTCGAGGCGATTAACGACGAATATTTTCGGCAGCGTCAGGCTGATATCTCCGATGTTTTGATGAGAATCCAAAGAAACCTGAAACCAGAGGGGCGGCGACCAAAGGAGCAGCCGACTGACCGAAAGGTTATTCTGGTGGCCCACGATTTATTACCTTCAGAAGCGGCCAGTCGTTTTGGCCGAGGGAATGTCGTCGGCGTGGCCCTCGATATGGGAGGCCCGACTTCTCATACGGCCATTTTAGCTCGCTCCTTAGACATTCCGGCCGTCGTTGGCTTGCATAATGTCAGCACTCAGGTAAAAAGCGGCGACTTCCTGATCGTTGACGGCACTGATGGCGAAGTCCTGATCAACCCGCCGGCGGCTGTGCGTAAGGAATTCCAGGCTAAAAAGGAGAAATACGATAAATACCGCTTAGAGCTGCGGAAAACAGCCCGGCTTCCTTCGGTTACCCTGGATGGGGTCAAATTTATGCCTTTGGCCAATATTGAGCTACCGGAAGAAGTGACCTTAGCTGTCAGCTTAGGGGCAGAAGGAGTGGGTCTTTTTCGCTCGGAATTCCTTTATCTTCAGCGGGCCAGCCTGCCTACCGAAGAGGAGCATCTGGAGGTTTATTGGCGTCTGGCTAAAAGCTGCTATCCTCGGCCGGTATATATCAGAACCTTAGATATTGGCGGCGAAAAATCTTTTTTTCAGGTCAACCTGGAAGCTGAACCCAACCCAGCTTTGGGTTTGCGGGCCATCCGGTTCTCTCTAAAAAACCCGGAGCTCTTCCGAGTTCAGCTGCGAGCGATTCTTCGGGCCAGTAGCCTAAGCAACGTCCGCGTCCTTTTCCCGATGATCACTGAGCTCGAGGAAATCCTGTTGATTAAGGAAATCCTGAAGGAAGTCAAGGATGATTTGAAGCGTCAGCGGTTTAAGTTTGACGAGGCCATTCCTCTGGGCATCATGATTGAAGTCCCGGCTGCCGCGGCCATGGCTGATTTTCTGGTTCAAGAAGTTGATTTTATCAGCATCGGGACAAACGACCTTATCCAATATTATTTGGCTGTAGACCGCAGTAATGAAAGTGTCTCTTATCTTTATAAACCTCTCCATCCTTCAGTGCTGAGGTTGTTGAAGCATGTTATCCAGAAGGCCAACGAGGCGGGCAAAGAAGTGGCGGTCTGTGGCGAAATGGCGGCTGACCCTCTGGCCGCCCTCATCCTCCTCGGGTTTGGCCTGAAAACCTTCAGTATGAACCCGATTTTTATTCCCCGCATAAAAAAAGCCCTCCGTTCCGTCGAATTCCGCACGGTTAAAGAAGCGGCCGACCGGATTCTGAGCCTGAAAACTTCTCAGGATATAGAAGAATATTTTATCGAAAGGATTCTCTCCCGGCACCCCCGTGCTTTCCTAACCACCCAGCTCAGCTAAGCTTCTTCCTAAGCCCGGCCATAAAGGTCTTCTAAGCGGATGATGTCGTCTTCTGAGGAATGGCGACCGATCCAGATCTCCATAACCCTGGCCGGTTCAGGCCCTACACAACGAAGCCGATGCGGGGTGCGCCGCGGGATAAAAATCTCTTCTCCAGGTTGCGGGCGCCAGACTCTCTCCCCTAAGGTCATTTCTAAGCCCGGGTCAAGAATAACCCAGTATTCGCTGCGTCTTTTATGGAGCTGAAGGGAGAGGGCACAATTAGGGTTAACGGTGACAATTTTGATGCTGCCCGCATCCTTAAAGGGATAGGAACGAAATTTTCCCCATGGCCTGATGTCTTCTTTAATCGCTTGCCGGAATTTTTCTTCTGGTGGCGTGGCTAAGGCAACTGGTTTTCTGTTTCTCTTAACACCTTTCGCCGCCCTGATTATTGGTTTTTTTACTTTCATTAGATAATACCGTTTTTTTGGTTAGGGTTTGGGTCAGCCGTCTTAATATTTTTTAAAAGGGGATTTCGTCATCGGGCTCAGAATCGGGCGGCAATTCTGTTTCCTGGATTTCGGGAAAATCAGCGGCCGCTGGTTCAGCCGGGAAAGGCTCAGCTTCCACCGCTTCTACTCCCTCTTCTTTTCGACCCAGAAGAATGATGCTCCGAGCTTCGATTTCTGTCAATCGCCGCTTATCGCCTTCACGAGTTGTCCAGGTGCGGCTGCGGAGCTTTCCCTCGACGAGGATTTGTTTCCCCTTGGTTAGATATTGGCCGCAGAATTCAGCCAGTTTACCCCAAGCGACAATATGATGCCACTCTGCCCGGCGGGTACTTTGATTCTTAGATTGGTCATAGACAAGCTCATTAGTGGCCAGGTCAAAATGGGCTACCGGCCTTTCGCTTTGGGCCAGATAACGGATTATTGGCTTATCTTTAAGATGGCCGACAAGAATCACCCGGTTCAGACTGTTCACGTCTCTCATTTTTCGGTTATTTCCTTTATTTTCTGTTGAGCCACTTTGGCTTCCTCCTCTAAGGGAAACTTACTGACCAATAACTTAAAGACTGCCAGGGCTTCTTCTTTCTGGCCCATTTCGAGATAGCAGAGCCCTTTTTTCAGATAGGCCGCCGCCACCCGGTCGCCTTTGGGATAAAGGAGAATGACTTCGTTAAAGGCATTCATGGCCGCTTCATAATTCTTTTGACTATAATAGCATTCGCCGATCCAGTAGAGGGCATTATCAGCCAAGGGACTGTCGCTAAACTGTTCGCGATATAGCCGGAAGCCTTCTATGGCTAAATCATAGTTTCCTTTTAGATAATCGCCATAGGCACTGTTATAAACCTCCTGCGGCGACGGACCAGTTGCCGGAACTGGCGCGGCCGTCGTGGCCTCCTTAGAAGGAGCCGGCTCGCCTTTGGCTTGCTTAGTAGTTTCTTCCTTCTGTGGGGGAGCCGGCTTAACTTCTGGAGAGGAGGTCGCCGCCGAAACAGCGGGTTTGAGGGCGATAAATTCCTCAGTCAGGCGGTCGAGCTTCGAGCTTAGCTGCTCCAAGCGGTCGCTCAGAATCTGATATTGAACTGGAATATCCTTCAGCCGCTGTTGATGGGTGGCTTGTTCCTGCTGCCATGTCTTAAGCCAGGCTTGAATGTCCTGGACCTGAGTTTTAAGAGCCTGGAGTTCAGAGGTCAGGTTTTGCACTTTTTCTTGGAACAGGAGCATTTGTTTTTTAAGGGTTTGAATATCCTCATAAATCAGCTCATAGATTTTCTGGGATTGGTCGGGTAAAATTGGGCTTAAAAAAAGGGAACTTAGGATGATTAACAGCGCCGCTTCTTTTTTCATGCCTGAAGGTTTACCTCTTTTTCCAGACTTTAAATAATATAACTAAGCGACCTCTTTAGGCCTCTTATTTTTCAATAATTGTAAACTGGGCGCGACGGTTCTTAGCCCAGGCATCTTCATTATGTCCTGGGTCCAGAGGCTGACTCTTTCCGTAGGAGATAATTTTCATCCTGTCAGGAGAGATTCCCAAGGAAACAAGGTAATCGAGGGTAGCCTTGGCTCGCCTTTCTCCCAACGCCAAGTTATACTCTTCAGTGCCTCTCTCGTCGCAGTGGCCCTCAATCAGGATTTTAACTGAAGCGAATTTTTTTAGCCAGGCGGCATTCTGGGCTAAAACAGGCCGGGCATCGTCGCGGATATTATATTTATCATAATCAAAATGAATCATCTTCAGGTAACCAGCTTTGTTTGCCTCTTCCAGAGATTGGGCCATAAAAATCTCTTCTTCGGTTAAAACCGGTTTTACTGGTTCTTTGGGCGGCTCAACCTTTTCTACTTTGGGCTGTTCCTTAACTTGGGGTGGGGGGGGTGGTGGAACTTCCTTAACCTTGGGTTTGCAGGCCACAGTAAACATCAAACCCAAGATAAGGGCTAAGACCAAAATTAAGCCCTTTTTCATTAATCCTCCTTCTTTTTTAATTTTTTGGGAGAACCTCTCCCGTTTACCCGGTCTCTAAATCATTCTAATTGATAGCTTCAACCTGTGTCAATGAAAATTCTTTCTCCGGCAAAAAAATGTAGTTTATTTAGCTATCGCCGCCCTAAGAAGTCCAAAAAAGAGTTTATTAGTTCGGGAGCAGTTTTTAATTAGCCCAGCAAGGCAGTTTATTGTTTCCTTGAGAAGTCAAGCGCTTCAGGTTCGCTCCGTCATAATCGATGGAATAGAGCTGGATGGAGCCGCTGAGGTTGGAAGAAAAGACGATGTGGCGGCCGTCCGGCGACCAAGAAGGTGATTCATTCCGAGCGTTGCTCTCAGTCAGTTTGTAAATCTGATTAGTCCTCAGGTTGAGCACATAAAGGTCAAAGATGTTATCTAACCTTGAGACATAAACTATTCTTTCGCCGTCCGGGGACCAGGACGGGCCATCATGATAGCTCCCGCCGAAACTAACCCGACGCACGTTTGAGCCTTCGGCGTCCATAATATAAATTTGGGGCGTGCCGCCTCGGTCAGAAACAAAGGCCAGCTCTCTCCCGGTGGGTGAAAAGCAAGGGGCGGTGTCGATAGCTTCGTTAAAAGTTAATCTTTTAAGCGGTGGAATCGTTTCTGAAGCTAAGCTGGCCACGTAGATTTCCGAGTTGCCGTCCATGGTTGAACAAAAAGCTAAGCGCTTGCCGTCGGGCGAAAAAGAAGGGGCAAAGTTAGTGCCCCGCTGGGAGATGGGGGTTATTTTTTTCTTTTCTAAATCCATCAAGTAAAGTCCGGCCGTCAGTTGGCGGTAGGAGGTAAAAGCAATTTTTTGACCATCAGAAGAAATGGCCGGCATGTAATCGCGAAGTTTGTTAAAGGTCAGACGGGTTTGATTGGCGCCGTCATAATCCATGAGATATAACTCGTCGTTGCCGTCACGGTCGGAGACAAAAACAATTTTGGTGGTGAAATAGGGCTTTTCGCCAAAGGCTCTCAGGATTTCATCGGCAAAGCGGTGGGCCATCTGCCTCCAGGCCGGTTCATTCCCTTGATATTTTTTGCCGACGATAAATTTAGAGCTGCGAACGTCGTAGAGTTTAGCTTCAAGAGTAATATTTTCGTCGCCCCCAGTAACCTCGCCGACGACTAAGACCCGGGCTTGGATCGACTCCCAATCCTTAAAAATGATGTTTTTGGGGTCGAGAGGCCGGATATAATTGTAATAGCTCGTCGGCAGCAACTGGAAGATGCGACTATATCTTAAATCATCGGCTAAGACTTGATAAATTGTTTCTGCGGCCGCGGCTGCCCGACCGCCAGCGGCGTTAACGATAAATTTAGGCAGAGCCAAAGAGATAACGGGTACGCCCTCGGTTATTTTCAGAACCACTTCTTGCTGAGGGAAGAGTTGGGCTAAGAGAAATAAAATAGCTAAGAACAGAAGACGAGCGGGGAAATTTTTTTGGTTCATCGCACATGCTCGAAAATAAGATGAATGCCAAGATATTCGCCCTCAAATTCCTTAGGTAAAGGAGGAAAGGGCGAAGCGTTTTGAACGGCCCGCAAGGCAGAAAGGTCAAAGGAACGGAGATTGCTGGAGCTTTCCACCTGCAGGTCGGCAATGCGGCCGTCGCGAAAAATCTTAAAGAAGACGACGCACTGCCATTGGCCGGAGACACCGGGGTCGAGAAGGGAGGTGAACCAGTTAGTTGATATTCGGTCTTGAATGATTTGCAGATAATAGGTATAAGGAAAGCTCGATAGGTCGAAGTTACCGCCTCCCCAACCGCCTCCTTCCCCGCCTCCGGGACCAGGGCCCACGCCGATTCTAATCCCCGAGCCTGGCGGACCACCACTCCCGCCGGCCATGCCAGTCTCAAGCTTGGCCGCTGACGTCTCGGGTTGAGGCTTGGAGATAATCGTTTCTTTAGCCGCGGTTTTTTTAGCCCGATTTTTTTTGTCCACAGGATAGCGGAGGGAACTTTCGGGCGGCTGGGCAGCTTTTTTTTGAATCGCCGTTAAGTCTCGAAGCGAAGTCCGGCTGGAAGCTGGGGTCGGGGTGAGGCCAGGGGAGCCACCCCTTCCGCCACCTCCTCCGCCACCAGGAGGGCCAACCAGGTTGAGGGGGAGGTAATAAACCAGGCCTTTTTTTGCCGGTCTGGGCAAAGAAGGCGAGAAAATAAGAAGCAGAAAGAGGACTGTATGGAGGGTCGCAGAAGTGATAATGGCTCGCCGGAAGCTCCGATTATTTTTCATCGTATCAGTGTATTTATTTTTTCTTTACGGGTTCGACCGGCTCAGTGATTAAGCCGACGGTCTCCACCCCCGCCTTCTTAATTATGTCCAGGGCCTCGATGAAGAAACCATAGGGAATGTCCTTATCGGCCTTGATAAAGACAATTTTCTTCTCTCGGCCATAAAAGTATTCCTGCAACTTTTTTTCGAGCAGGTTAATGTTAATGACGGCATCCCCCAGGTAAATGAACCTATCCCGAGTGACAGTTAAAGTCAGGCCGCTTTCTGCCGGCGCTGATTCGGTTTCGGCCTGGGGCAGATTGACGCCGATTCCGGATTGCATCATGGGCGCGGTCACCATGAAGATGATTAATAAAACCAGCATCACGTCGACAAGCGGCGTGACGTTGATTTCAGCCAGAGAAGTGCCTAAGCGAGTTTTGGAGTTAACGGTGGAGGCGGTTTTAAGGGCCATAGAGTTTTTCGGCGATATTTAAAAACTCGAGCGAAAAATCTTCCATCTCGGTAATCATGTTCTTGATTTGATGTAAAAAGTGGTTGTAAGCAATGACGGCGGGAATAGCGGCAAAAAGGCCAGCCGCTGTGGCCACTAAAGCTTCCGCAATGCCCGGAGCCACTGTGCTCAGACTGGCCGAGCGGACAATGCCTATCTTGTGGAAAGCGTCCATTATGCCCAGAACTGTTCCAAAGAGGCCGATAAAGGGAGTGACACTGCCGGTGGTCGCTAAGAAACTCATCATCCTTTCGAGCTTGGCCACTTCCGCATTCGAGGCCCGAAGCAAGGCGCGCTGCAAGTTTTCCAGGTTGGGTTTGGGAGAAGGGCCGGCCTGAGGGTTAGATTTTAAGGGCAGGGAGGTTAATTCCCTGAATCCTGCCTGGAAAATGGGGACCAAAGGGCTTGACCGATATTGTTTGGTCGCCTCGTTTACTTCAGTCAAGTTTCGGCTACGCCGGAAAATACTCAGAAACTTAAGGGAATGCTTGGCTGCAGCTCGGAAAGAATTGCGTTTATAAATAATTACCGCCCAGGAAAAAATGGAAAAGAAAAGGAGAATGACCAGGACTATCTGGACAATGAGGCTGGCCTCGCCAATTAACCTAATCAGGCTCATTATTTCTTTCTTCTCCAAAGTATCATAGCCTAAATGGTATGTCAACGAACCCACCCCTGAAAGTGGTGCCTAAAATTGGCGCCATCTTACCTATTAGCCTAATTCTTTTTTCTAAAAAACTGGAGCCAACTGAAAAACTGGTGAGAACTATGTTTGCCCCATGTCGAGTATTTAAAATAAATTCTCAAAGACCAGCGTCAAACAACTATTGGCCCTTATTGAGGGCAATATATAGATTCGAGGGAATGGCCAGCAATCATCCCGTCGACTTTCATCTTACCTATTTACCTAATTTTTATTTCGCCCCTTCTCTACTTTCTTTGGCTTTTCTGGATTTTTTTGGGTAAACCTGGAGAATTAAAGGCGCCAGAAGGGATGTGGGGAGCCTTTCGATGCGCAGTTTTAGAAGAAATTCTCTTGGGCCGTTTTCTTATTTTTTTATATTCATTTAATTAGCCTCATGAGCAATAAAATCACCTGATGGAGATTCGCTAACGAGCGCATGGAAATATGCTCTTTTTTTACCCACTGGAAATTCAGAAAAATCTTTCTTAAGCTGGTTGAAGGCTAATTCGGGGATGGCCAAAGCGGCGATAGCCCGTTTAGCCTTTCCGAACCGGGCTGCTAAGCTCCTGGGGGCGGATGATGACAGGCTGAAGTGAGCCAAGAAAGAAGCCGAGCGGGTGCAAAGGACAGCCATACTCCCTTTATTACCTGCAGGGCGAGTTTTGCCGGTGCGGAGAGGAGCGAAGATGAAAGCACGTCAGAAACATGGGTGAGAGGGACGCCATCTGCTGCGCTTAATTAGCTAACTCAGCGAAAACGGAAGAGAACCGCTAAGGTTTAAAGGGCTGTTTCGCCAAAAGGGTAGTAACTTATTAGACCCACAGCGCCTGTCTTTTCTTTAAAAAACAAGATGGAAGAGAAATATTTATGATAAAAAAGCCCGGGAAGCGCTATATTTTTTTAGGGACGAGCCGTTTAAAAGTTGACAAAGGTTTAAAAGGAGAATTAGAGTTAAGAGAACTATAATTTAGTTAAGCAGGGAGAAAAGGCCATTTTACGCCAGAAAAGGTTTCATCCCGCACGGGTCTTGGCCGCCAGCTTTTTAGTGGCCATTTTAATCGGCACAGCTCTTCTTCTTTTACCCGCCAGCACTGTCTCCAGAAGAATTGGCCTGGTTGAGGCGCTTTTTACCGCCACCTCCGCGGTTTGTGTAACTGGCCTGGTCGTTGTGGATACAGCTACTTATTTCACCAAGTTGGGACAAATAATTATCCTCTGTTTGATTCAGTTAGGGGGTTTGGGGATTATGACTTTTTCCACTATGATCCTTCTGGCGGCCGGCCGAAGAATATCTTTTCAAGACAAGATCCTGGTCCAGGAAAGCTTCCTCCCAGCGGCCCCTAAGGATTTTCGGACTTTAATCCGCAATGTGTTCATCATGACCGGACTCATTGAAATGGCGGGAGCGGGTCTTCTGTTTATCCGGTTTTCTCAACTCTTTCCTTGGCCCCAGGCCCTGTTTGATTCCCTGTTTCATTCTATTGCGGCTTTTTGTAACGCCGGGTTTTCCACCTTCAGCCAGAATCTTGAGGGTTTCACCGGCGATATCCTGGTTAACCTCACGATTGTCGGGCTCATCATTCTGGGCGGGCTGGGCTTCCTGGTTATTCAGGAGGTATTCTATTTTTCTCGGCCGGCCAAAGAAAAAAGAAGGTTTCATTTCAGCCTCCACAGCAAGCTGGCTTTGAGTTTAACGGCGAGCCTCATTATTTTCTCCTTCCTTCTTTTCTTTTGGTTAGAAAACAGTTCCGGGCTAAGCAATCTTGGCTGGAAAGAAAAGATTCTGGCCTCGCTCTTTCAAGTCGTTACCCCGCGGACTGCGGGTTTTAACACCATCGACCTTGAAAGCTTAAAAACGGCCTCTGTTTTTCTGTTGATTGGGCTGATGTTTATCGGCGCCTCGCCCGGCTCCACGGGCGGCGGCATCAAGACGATTACCATCGGCGTCGTGCTGGCTTTTCTTCGGTCTAAGATAATGGCTCGAGAAAAAGTAAACGTTTTTTATCGCACTATCCCTACGGAATGTCTAACGCGGGCTTTTACCTTGATTTTCCTGGCTCTGAGCTGGATTGGCGTCGCCTCCTTTTTGCTTCTTGCGGCCCAGCCAGGAGCGATGATGAAGGAAGTTTTATTTGAGGTTTTTTCTGCCTTTGGGACAGTTGGTCTATCCTTGGGAATAACCCCGGAGCTTACGCCCTTAGGTAAAATAATTATTGTGGTCACCATGTATGTTGGCCGAATCGGCCCTTTAAGCCTGTTGGCGGCCCTGAGCCGGTCTAAATCCTGGGGACAGTTTGAATATGTTGAAGAAACAGTCATGATCGGCTAAAATTTATAGACGTTATTCTCCGGGTAAATAAGCATGAAATTTGCGGTTATCGGCTTAGGCAGTTTTGGTTCTAACGTCGCCAAGACTTTATACGAGCGCGGCCATGAAGTTCTGGCCGTTGACCGGGACAAAGCTAAGGTTGAAGCGGCTAAGGATTATACTTCCCATGCGGTGCATATGGATTCGGCGGACAAGGAAAACCTGGAAGCCCTCGGAATTAAAGACATGGATGTGGTCATCGTCAGTTTGGGGCCGGAAATGGAAGCTTCGATTCTCACTGTTCTTTACCTCCATGAATTAGGGGTGAGGCGGGTTGTGGCCAAAGCGTTGACTGAAGACCACGCCAAGATTCTGGAGGCAGTGGGAGCCAATGAAGTGATTTACCCCGAAAAAGACATGGCCATCCGAATCGCCTTGAAGCTCACCAGTCCTAATATTTTAGAGTGTTTGCCGCTTAGTTCAGGCATAAGTATTCAGGAAATCGCTCCCCCGGAAAAATTTATCGGCAAAAGCCTGCGGGAACTGGACCTGAGAAATAAATTCGGCGTCCAGGTAATCGCAATTAGAGAGCTCATCCCGGAAAGAACGGTTTACATTCCCAAGGCTGATTTCGTAATCAAAGACAGCGATATCCTGGTGGTGATGGGGGAGGAAGAAAAATTAGAAAAACTGGTCAAACATTAAAAGTAACTTTTCGTCTTCGTATTATTACCATTCCCCAAAACGTCAGATAGATTTTGCCCGTGACTCTGTTCCCAAATTAAGTTTAGCCCTTAAGGTCCAAACAAGAAAAGGCCTGCCGCTCTTAAAAATGACCGGTTCAGACCTTGAAATTTCTTAACCTCAAGGCATTGCCGACTACTGAAACTGAGCTAAAACTCATGGCGGCCGCGGCAAATATGGGGCTAAGGAGTAGGCCCAGAAAGGGATAAAGCACGCCGGCAGCAATCGGCACCCCCAAGGAGTTATAGGCAAAGGCCCAGAAGAGGTTCTGTTTTATGTTCCGCATAGTTGCCCGGCTAAGCTTTCTGGCCCGCACGATTCCTCTGAGGTCGCCCTTAACGAGGGTGACCCCGGCCGACTCCATGGCCACATCGGTTCCCGTTCCCATGGCAATGCCCACATGCGCTTGGGCCAGGGCAGGAGCATCGTTGATGCCATCGCCGGCCATGGCCACCACTCTTCCCAGCGACTGAAGTTCCCTTACCTTCTCTACTTTCCGGTCAGGAAGCACCTCGGCCATTACCTCGTCAATATCCAATTTTTTGGCTACAGCCTCGGCCGTGGCGCGGTTATCACCGGTGAGCATCACTATCCTGAGGCCCTCTTTATGCAATTCCCTAATCGCCTCGGGGGTGGTCTCCTTTATGGGGTCGGCCACACCAAGGAGTCCCGCTGGCCTGCCATCAACCGCCACCAACATCACTGTCTGGCCGGCGGCTCTCATTAGGTCGGCGGTGGCGATGAGTTCGTCCGCCTTTATCCCTAATTCCTCAAGGAGCTTCGGGCTGCCGAGAATGACTTCGTGACCATCCACCCTGCCTCTAACTCCCTTACCGGTAATGGACTCGAAATCAGCGACCTCGCCAGGTTGGATACCCCTCTCCTTGGCTCCCTTTACGATGGCCTGGGCAAGGGGATGTTCGCTTGCCTGCTCAATGCTTGAAGCATATTTAAGGATTTCCTTTTCATCCCTTCCTTCCGCCGTCTGGACGGCCACCAGCTTTGGTTTTCCCTCGGTGAGGGTGCCTGTCTTGTCCACCACCAGCGTGTCCACCTTCCGCATTATCTCAATCGCCTCGGCGTTCTTGAAAAGTACTCCTAAGGTGGCTCCCTTTCCGGTGGCCACCATTATTGACATGGGAGTGGCGAGCCCCAGGGCACAAGGGCAGGCGATGATGAGGACGGCCACGGCGTTTATCAGGGCATGCGCCATCTTCGGCTCTGGCCCGAGCCAGGCCCAGACAATAAAAGTAATAACAGCCACGGCTACTACTATCTGGACAAAGTAGGCGGCTACCACATCAGCCAGCTTTTGAATCGGGGCTCGACTCCGCTGGGCCTGGGCCACCATCTGGACAATCTGAGAAAGGAGGGTCTCAGCCCCTACCTTTTCAGCCTTCATCACGATTGAGCCAGTTCCGTTAACAGTTGCGCCTATCACTTTGTCACCGGGGCCTTTCACAACGGGTATGGGCTCACCTGTCACCATTGATTCATCTACCGAGGTGGAGCCCTCAACGACAACTCCATCCACCGGTATCTTCTCACCGGGTCGCACCCGGAGAAGGTCCCCAGGGCTGACGCGCTCAAGAGGAATGTCTTCCTCCTGGCCGTCATGGATCTTCCTGGCTGTCTTTGGGGCCAGACCAAGCAGGGCCCTTATGGCGGCTGCGGTCTTACTTCTGGCTTTTAGTTCCAGAACCTGGCCAAGAAGGACGAGCACTACGATCACGGCCGCGGCCTCAAAATAGACTCCAACTTCTCCCTTTTCGTTCCTGAAGGTGGCGGGGAAGATGCCGGGGAAGATTGCCCCGATAAAACTATAAAGATAACCTACCCCCACGCCAAGGCCTATAAGGATGAACATGTTAGGGCTTCTATTAACCAGGGATTGATAGAACCTTACCAAGAAAGGCCAGCCAGACCAGAGGACAATGGGCGTGGCCAGGATGAGCTCAGATAGCTTTAAAGCCCAGCCAGGGACCATATGCAGGATATCGGAAACCACCGGGATGTACTCTCCCATGGCTATTATCAGAAGGGGAATTGTCAGAAGGAGACCCAGCTTGAACCTACTGAACATATCGATTAACTCGGGATTTTCTTCCTCTTCGGCTGAAACCACCCTCGGCTCAAGGGCCATTCCGCAGATTGGGCAATTACCAGGCCTATCCCGGATTACCTCAGGATGCATCGGACAGGTCCATTCTCTTTTACCTGGAGCGGCAACCGGGACAATGGGTTCAAGGGCCATGTCGCACTGGGCGCAGGAATCGGCATGGCTCCGTTTCTCCTCAGGATGCATCGCGAAGGTGTGGCTCGCGCCTTTTGATGGCGTCCTGTCGGCTTTGCCCTGGCTCGGCCTTTTTTCGAGGAATGAATCAGGGTCTTTGATAAATTTTTCTCGGCAATGCGGACAGCAAAAATAGTAAGTATCTCCTTTGTAGACTTCCTTCGCTTTGGCTTCCGTTTCCTCAATCTCCATGCCGCAGACGGGGTCCTTGACTTTCATTTCTGTTCCCTTTTTCTAAAAGTATCTAACATCAATATTATATTACCATAAATAATATATTTTTTTTATATTTTTTAAGCCATGTTTTATGTTGGGAAGCATTAGTCAACCTTTAATGACTATTTTATAAAGCTTTTCATAAAATGAATCCAGTGAGGCGATTATCTATTGCTTTGAGGAAGCTAACAAACAAAAAAGTGTGTTATCTCCGCCGGCAAATAAGGTTGGCGCCCCCTTCCACAATTCTCTTCTTTTTTTTCTAATTAATCCGTTATTAATTTCTCCCTGGCCAAATTTCTTACTTGCTTACGGTAAGTTTTTTAAGATAGCTCTTCATTTATTGCCGCGGTCAAAGAAAAAGTCTTTTCGCCTGGGGAATCACCTCTTATGGCGCTTTTTCGCGGCCGCTAAAAGACAAAGGAAACATTAATTCCGCTTCTTTTTGTCGTGATCAGGTGCGCCAAGAAACTGCGAGAAAAAGATATGTTTGGAAATAACGCGAACGGGTAAAAAGAAGCTTTATTCTAAGAGGCGGCGAAGAAGCTCTTCGGCCACTTTCTTGGCTTGCTCGCCACTCTCTCTGACTGGGCCGACGCATGAAGGGCAACCCTCATAACAGGGGCAGGCAGTCAATGTCTCCAAGCAGGCTTGAAGCAATTTCTTCTCCAGGTCGAAGAGAGATGGGCTAAGCCCAATACCGCCTGGATAATTATCATAAATAAAAATATTGGGAGTAAAGCTGGCCGCCAAGAATGTCGCCGCCCTTTCCCGGGGAATTTTATGAGGAATGGTCCGCGGCGGGACTGATTCGCCAGTCAAGTCGTCGCCCACCGAAACGCCGACATCATGGAGGTCGCACATCATGAAGAGCGGTGAAACCTGGTGCAAAAGGTAGGCAAGGCCGAAGAGTCCATTAACTCTGGCCTCAGGCTCAAAGGGTAAAGAGGCAAAAATATCGGCGGGAATTGTCAGCCAATAGGCTGTTGTCTGCATTTCATTTTGAGGTAAAGTTAGGTCGCCCGAGCCGACGTTTTCCATGGTATGGAACTTGATTTTTTTAAACCCGATTACCTGGGTGGCGACATGAACCTCACCATGAGAGGCCCGAGCTCGGCCCAGTTCTTTGCGGTCAAAGACATCAAGAATCTTAATCTGGGTATAATCGATGGCGTCAGTGAAGTAATCAACGTCTGTTTTCTTGACATAGGCTTTGCGCTGGGCAAAATCAAGGTGGTCAACAAAGTATTGTTCTCCTTCGCACATATAAATAGCCTTAGGGTGAAGCGTGGTCAAAGCGGAAGTAAAATCGACTTCCGCTATAACTTTGGTCTTTTCAGTTGTATCGACCACGACAAAGTTATCCGAACTAATGCTCCGCAGGCTAATTTGGTCTGCCGGGTAGGCTTCTGAGGTCCAAAACCATTTATCGCGGGAGTGATGGAGAACGTTGCCTTCCTCCAGAAACCTTAGAATAGAGCTGATTTCTGCTCGGCCAAACTTTTCGCCGTCAATAAAGGGCAGTTCAAAGGCAGCACAGCCCACATGACTGATGAGGATGGACGGGTTATCGGGGTTGATGAGAGCTTTTTCTGGGGATTGCGAAAAGAAATAATCAGGGTGGTTGATGATAAATTGGTCGAGAGGTGAGCTGGAGGCGACTAACACCGCGGCCGAAAGGCCGGTCTTCCGGCCCGCTCGGCCGGCTCGCTGCCAGGTGCTGGCAATCGAACCAGGATAGGAGGCGAGGACCGCCACATCGAGCGAGCCGATATCTATTCCCAGCTCCAGAGCATTAGTTGAGACCACACCCAGAATCTTGCCTTCCCGCAACCCCTTTTCAATCTCCCGGCGTTTTAAAGGCAAATAGCCACCGCGGTAGCCGCGAATAAGTCCTTCATCTTTAGTTCCCTTTTCCACATCTTCTTTAAGGTAGGTGAGAAGGACTTCAGTGATAAGACGGCTGGGAGCAAAGACTATGGTTTGTAAATTTTTTTGTAAGAAAATAGAGGCGACTCTCCTGGATTCGTTCACATAGGAACGTCGGATGCCGAGGTAGCGATTAACCACGGGCGGGTTATAAAAAAGGAAGTATTTTTCTCCCCGCGGCGCGCCGTTATCATCAATTAAGGTGACCGGCTCCTCAATCATTTTTTCGGCCATTTCCGTGGGGTTGGCGATAGTGGCGGAACAAAGAATAAAGCGGGGCGATGAACCATAGAAGCGAGCAATCCTTTTGAGCCGACGCAGGACGTTGGCCAAATGGCTGCCAAAAATACCCCGATAGTTATGCAATTCGTCGATTACGACATATTTCAGGTTCTTAAAGAGCTTAATCCATTTGGTATGATGGGGGAGGATGCCGGAATGAAGCATATCAGGGTTTGTAATCACGATATGACCCTGGCTTCTGATGGCTCGCCGGGCGTCCTGGGGCGTATCGCCGTCATAGGTAAACACTTTAACTGGGTCGGGTAGCCGGGAAATGATGTCATCCAGTTCAGCTCTCTGGTCCTGGGAAAGGGCTTTGGTCGGGAAAAGATAGACGGCTCTGCTTGCGGGGTCCTCAAGAATACTTTGCAAAACAGGAAGGTTATAACAAAGCGTTTTTCCTGAAGCTGTGGGCGTCACGATGACGGCGTTTTCTCCCCGGCGAACTGTTTCCCAACTTAAGTACTGGTGAATAAAAAGCTGACTGTAGCCTTTCTGCTGCAGCGCTGCCAAGAGCTGGGGATGGACATCCGGCGGGTAATCGTGGTAACGACCGGGTTGAGGCGGAAGATAGTGAACAGCCCGAATGGCCTCTGTTTTGAGGCCCATTGCCTTAAGAAGTTCCAGGGCCGCCAGCAGGTTCTCGCTTCGGTTCATCACTTTAAAATATTAACGCATTATTTTGCCAAAAACAAAATTATTCGTAAGCATCTCTATTTCCGTGATGGCATTTAATTTGCATAGCAAGCCGATTCCTCCTTCCTCTGGCGCCAGTAAGCATCCCACTCGCCATTGAGTTTCAGCAAGCGAAGCTCGAGCAGGGG
>Ga0078972_1000250_pt1 | contig 224579 bp, 186 predicted proteins | sample YelNatPaOPGAMG01_FD_67568 | JGI IMG/M metagenome (GOLD analysis project Ga0078972, IMG submission 67568) | Hot spring thermophilic microbial communities from Obsidian Pool, Yellowstone National Park, USA - OP-RAMG-01 (SPADES assembly) (version 2) | ecosystem: Environmental > Aquatic > Thermal...
TTTGCTCTCTCTGGCTTTCATCAAAATTTGTGGAAAAACAAAAGTTACAATATCTCATTTTCCCAAGTGGCATAATGTATAACAAGAAAAATAACACAGTTCGAACCAACGAAGTAAATTCCATATTTGCAGCAATTGCAAGCCAGCAAAGCATATCATCACCCGATAAAAAAAGCAATCTTCTTCAAGATTGCTTTTTGAGTAATGATGTCGGGTGGACTGGATTCGAACCAGCGACCCCTTGCACCCCATGCAAGTGCGCTACCGGGCTGCGCCACCACCCGAACCTATAAGGGATTATTTCCCTAAGGGGCGGCAAATATAAGAACAAAAGAATTTTTCAGGCTATATTGCACAAAATTTTATTTGCAATTCATGAAAATTCTTTTGAAACAAGTTACCATAGCTGATGCCAATAGTGAATTCAATGGTACTACTCAGGATATTTTAATTGAAAATGGTAAAATAACTGCTATTCAACCTCAATTAAACATTGATGCAGATCAAATTATTCATTTACCAAATGCATATGTTTCACAAGGATGGGTTGATCCTTTTGTACATTTTTGCGATCCGGGTTTTGAATACAGAGAAACCATTGCATCGGGTGCAAAGGCAGCAGCGTCAGGTGGGTTTACTCGCGTTGCTACATTACCCAATACAAAACCCATTATTCAAAATAAAGCGCAAATAGAATACATTACTAATACCTCTAACCAATATGCTACAATTGTACATGCATTGGGAGCCATTAGTAAAAATATTGAAGGAAAAGAGCTGGCAGAAATGTATGAAATGCATCATGCCGGCGCATTGGCATTTACCGAGGGACTAATGCCCCTACAATCATCTGCATTAATGGTAAAAGCTCTTCAATACATTAAAGCTTTCAATGGTATAATTATCCAAATTCCGGAAGATACAACCATCACCCCGCATGGATTGATGAATGAAGGTGTAGTATCAACCCAAATGGGTTTGCCCGGCAAACCGGCCGTATCAGAAACTTTAATGATAGCAAGAGATATTCATTTAGTTGAATATACCGGTTCTGCCATACATTTTACCGGCATTACTACTGCCGCTTCCGTACAACTAATTAAAGAAGCCAAACAAAAAGGATTAAAAGTTAGTTGCTCCGTAACGCCACAACATCTTTGGTTTTGTGATGAAGACTTGAAAAACTACGATACGAATTTAAAATTAACCCCTCCGTTACGTACTAAATCGGATATGCTTGCCCTTCGGGAAGGATTACTAAATGGCGTGATTGATGCTATTACCACACACCATACCCCTGTTGAAGTTGATAAAAAGGTTTGTGAATTTGAATATGCACAACCGGGTATGATTGGCTTGCAAACTGCTTATAGCATTATTAATAGCATTTTTAAAGATACACCTGAACATATTAAAACCAATTGGTTAGGCAACAACATTCGAAACATTTTTAATTTACCCAATGCGGCCATTATGCCCGGAAATACGGCAGAACTGACGTTTTATAACAATGCTGAAACATTTAATTTTTCCTTACAAAACAATAAAAGTAAATCTGCCAACTCTCCATTTTTAAATAAACCATTAACAGGCAAGGTTTACGGAATAATTAATAAAGACAAAGTTTTCTTGAATGAATCATCGCACCATGGAAGTTAGTTATACATCACATATTCGAAAAGGCTTAATTATTGCTGCAATTATTATTGCCATTAACCTGATTGGACATTTTAGTAACCTTATATTGTTACCTTGGTATGGCTTTATTATTTTAACCATATTCATTATTGCATCGTTCATAAGCACATGGATATTTAACACACAAACCAAAGGGTATGAACCCTTTTCTGCTACTTTAAGCCATGGCTTTAAAACTGTGGCAGTTGCTACCGTTATATTTTTTGTGTACAATTTTTTGGCAATGCATTATTTTTTTCCCGGTTATGTTACCAATCAAATTGAAGCGTTAAAGCAAGAGGCATTGCAACATGGTGAAAAAATGGAAAGCTTTACAACTAATATTGATAAAGCCAAACAAATTTATATTAACACACAATTAGCAGGAATTTTAATTTTATATTTATTAGGCGGTGGCGCAGGAGCCTTATTGGCTGCTGTTTCAGCCCCCAAAAAATTTAAACCAACCACTTCTGAATAAATTACAATGGATATATCAATAGTAATACCCTTATTGAATGAAGCGGAATCATTGCCCGAACTTTGCCAATGGATTGAACGGGTAGTAAATGCCAATCACTTTAAATATGAAATTATTTTAATTGATGATGGCAGTACGGATAACAGCTGGGAAATTATTGAACAGCTTGCAGCCAATAATCCCAACATTAAAGGCATTAAATTTCAACGGAATTATGGCAAAAGTGCTGCCTTGAATGAAGGTTTTAAAGCAGCCAAAGGCAATGTAATTATTACAATGGATGCAGATTTACAAGATTCGCCCGATGAAATACCTTCCTTAAACCAAATGATTATGGAGGAAGGTTTTGATTTGGTGAGCGGTTGGAAGAAAAAAAGGTATGATAACAAACTCACCAAAAATATTCCCTCTAAAATATTTAATGCCGCTGCCCGTTGGAGCAGTGGTATTCCATTACATGATTTTAATTGTGGCTTAAAGGCCTACAGAAAAAAAGTGGTAAAAAGCATTGAGGTATATGGCGAAATGCACCGATATATTCCTGTAATAGCTAAATGGGCCGGATTTAGAAAAATTACCGAAAAAGTTGTGGCTCACCAACCCAGAAAATATGGTGTTTCAAAATTTGGTTGGGAACGATTTATTAATGGCTTTTTAGATTTGGCTACCATTAGTTTTGTTAGTCGCTTTGGGAAAAAACCCATGCATTTTTTTGGATTATGGGGTACCCTGTTTTTTTGCATTGGTTTAGTTAGTAGCATTTACTTAATAATTGCCAAAATAATAGAAACTGATTTTTCATTAACAAATCGCCCAATATTTTATATTGCCCTCACTTCTATGATAATTGGTATGCAACTATTTTTGGCCGGATTTATTGGCGAATTAATTGCACGCAATGCATCGGAAAGAAATGTTTATCTAATAGAAGAAAAAATACATTTGTAATGAGTATGCCCGCATCAGTGGTTATCATTGGCCCGGCACATCCTTTACGCGGCGGACTGGCCTCATTTAACGAACGACTTGCACGTGAATTTCAAGGTGAAGGTTGTAACACTACCATTTACACATTTTCATTGCAATACCCTTCATTTTTATTTCCGGGTACTACTCAATACTCTACTGAGCCCAAACCCGGCGATTTGAATATTAAAGTTTGCATTAATTCCATTAATCCATTCAACTGGTTAAAAGTAGGTTTTCAACTTAAAAAACTACAACCTGATTTGTTGGTGGTGCGTTATTGGTTACCCTTTATGGGACCTTGCCTCGGAACTATTTTACGCATTGTTCGTTCCAATAAACATACCAAAATTGTTTGCATTGCCGACAATGTTATTCCACACGAAAAACGACCGGGTGATACCCTATTTACACGCTATTTTACTAAAGCGGTTGATGGTTTTGTAACCATGAGCGATAAAGTGTTACAAGATTTAAAATTATTTACACAAAAACCTGCCACTAAAATTGTTCACCCCCTTTACGATAATTTTGGCGAAGTAATTCCAAAAAGTGAGGCAAGAAGTCACTTACATCTTCCAAGCAATGAGAAAATAATTTTGTTTTTTGGTTTCATAAGGGCTTATAAAGGTTTAGACATGCTTTTGCAAGCCATGCATGAAGCAATAATTCAGCAGGCAGGCATTAAATTATTAATTGCAGGTGAATTTTATGAAGACAGAGCCAAATACGACAATATTATTCAAGAATTATCATTACAATCACAACTTTATTTAAAAACCGATTTTATTCCCGATAGTGAAGTAAAATATTACCTCAGTGCTGCCGATTTTGTAATACAGCCATATAAAAATGCCACACAAAGTGGCGTAACGCCTTTAGCCTATCACTTTGAGAAACCGATGTTAGTGACCAATGTGGGCGGTTTGCCCGATTTGGTTCCGCATTTAAAAGTTGGAATTATTGCAGAACCTAATGCCAAAGCCATTGCGGCTGGTATTTGCGAATTGTATAAATTGGGTGAAGATTTCTTTTTACCGCATCTTCGTGAAGAAAAAAAGAAATACAGCTGGCAAAATTTAACCAAAGCAATTACACAAATTGCTGAAATATAAATATTAAATTTGTTTATTATTTATGATTTACAGAAGCAAAACGCCATTACGTTTAGGCCTTGCCGGAGGGGGAACCGATGTTAGTCCTTATAGTGACGAATTTGGTGGTGCCATCTTAAATGCTACTATTTCCTTATATGCATATGCATCTATTGAACCCATTCAGGAAAACGGTATTATTATTGAAGCCATTGATAGAAGAGAAGAACAACGTTTTGAATGGACAAACGAACTTCCCATTAACGGACAATTAGATTTAGCAAAAGGTGTTTACAATCGCATACAAAAAGATTACGGATTGCCACTTACCGGCTTTAAACTATCAACCTTTGTAGATGTTCCGGCAGGAAGTGGTTTAGGCACCTCTTCTACTTTAGTAGTTGCCATTATTGGTGCATTTGCTGAAATGCTGAAATTACCCCTGGGCGATTATGATATAGCCCATTATGCTTATGATATTGAAAGAAACGATTTAAAATTAGCCGGTGGTAAACAAGATCAATATGCTGCAACTTTTGGGGGCGTAAACTTCATGGAATTTTATGCAGAAGATAAAGTAATTGTAAACCCATTGCGTATTAAACAAGAATATTTAAATGAGCTGGAACATAACCTGGTATTGTATTATACACAAACCAGCCGCGAATCGGCCGATATTATTAAAGAACAGCAAAAAAATGTTCACGCCAAAAATGAAAAAAGCATTGAAGCAATGCACCAATTAAAAGAACAATCTAAAATGATGAAAGAAGCCTTACTAAAAGGGCGCTTGCATGAAATAGGCGAAATTCTTGATTTTGGTTTTCAGGAAAAAAGAAAAATGGCACACAATATTTCCAATTCATTTATTGATGACATCTACGAATCGGCTAAATTAGCCGGCGCAACCGGCGGAAAAATTAGTGGTGCCGGCGGTGGTGGATTTATGACATTTTACTGTCCAAACAATACCCGTTATAAAGTTATTGATGTATTAAATAATTTTGGGGGCGTTGTAAAATCGTACCAATTTACTCATCACGGACTAACTACCTGGTCAGTTCAATAAAATAAACGTATTATGCAAAACAGATTTTCTGCAATTATTAATGCCTCTATTCAGGTTAAACAACAAATTTTACAAAACGAACAATTATTACAACAATTACAAAATGCAGTTGAAGTAATTACTGATGCATTTAAAAAAGGAAACAAAGTGCTGTTTTGCGGAAATGGCGGAAGCGCAGCAGATGCACAACATTTGGCAGCAGAATTTTCAGGGCGATTTTATAAAAACAGAAAGGCATTACCGTCAGAAGCGTTACATTGTAACACATCTTATTTAACTGCTGTTGCAAATGACTATAGCTATGATGTTATTTATGCCCGTATTATTGAGGGAACAGGAATAAAAGGCGATGTATTGGTGGGATTAAGTACCTCGGGAAATTCACCCAACATTTTAAAGGCTTTTGAAGCAGCACACCAAAACGGAATGATTACCATTGGATTTACGGGTAGTACCGGTGGTAAAATGAAAGATTGCAGCGATATTCTTTTAAATGTACCTTCAACCGATACACCACGTATTCAAGAAAGCCATATTATGTTGGGACATATTATTTGCGAATTGGTTGAGGAAAATGTATTCGGATAAAAAATTATCGTTCTTCAAACATTAAATACCAACATTTGTAATGACCGAAGCCATTATTCTTGCAGGCGGTTTAGGTACAAGGCTACAACAAACTGTACCCCATTTACCCAAATGCATGGCCCCAATCAATGGTAAGCCATTCCTTTCATTTGTAATTCACCATTTGCAAAACCAGGGAATAGAAAAATTCATATTTTCATTAGGTTATAAGCATGAATACATTACACAATTTATTCATGCAAATTTAGCGGAAAATAGTTTTGAAATTGTTGTAGAAAATGAGCCTTTAGGTACCGGCGGTGCCATTCAATTCGCTTGTACCAAAGCAAGCACTGATAATGTGCTAATTACCAACGGTGATACCTTATACAAAATCAATTACCGCGCATTTCATGAATTTCATTTACAAACCCATGCAACTTGCAGTATTTGCTTAAAACCCATGCAAAACTTTAGCAGATATGGCGCGGTAACCATTAATCAGCAAAATGAAGTAATTGCTTTTCATGAAAAAAACTTTACACCTAAAGGATACATAAACGGCGGGGTGTATATGTTGCATATACCCAAATTCTTGCAATTGAGTTTCCCTGAAAAATTTTCATTTGAAAAAGAGTTTCTTGAAAAGCAAACCAATAATCATAAATTGTTTGGCTTTGTGCAAGATGCCTACTTTATAGATATTGGCATTCCGGAAGATTATGCTAAAGCACAAATAGAATTGAAGTAAATAATAAAAAATTGTACATGAGTAATTTACCTGTAATTGACAAAAACTGGACTTTATTTTTAGACAGAGACGGCGTAATTAATGTTGAAAAAAAGGAAGAATATATTTTGAATTGGGATGAATTTCAATTTTTACCGGGTGTGTTGGAAGCATTACAGATGCTGAATGCCGCATTTGGAAAAATTGTGATTGTAACCAATCAAAAATGCATTGGCAAAGGGTTGTTAACGGTTGCAGGATTGAATACCATTCACAACAACATGCTTAACATTATTGAAGAAAATGGCGGGCGTGTTAACAAAATTTATTTTTGCCCCGATTTAGCCGATGATTCACCCAACCGAAAACCGCAGCCCGGTATGGCCTTTCAAGCAAAAAATGATTTTCCGGATATTAACTTTTCTAAAAGCATCATGATTGGTAATAAATTAAGCGATATGGCTTTTGCTAAAAATGCCGGCATTTATTCCATTTTTGTAGCCACTACAAACCCCGAAACACCATTCCCCCACCCTTTAATTGATGCACGTTTCAACAATTTAATTGATGCCGCCAAGGCATTAACAAAAGCCTAAATTTCTCATCATTCCATTAAGCAAGCGGTGCTATCCTTTTGCTGTTTCGTATATTAGTGCAATATTTTCAATATGCGATTACTTTTCAGTACACTTTTATGTTTTTGCTCGTTCTACGCTTTTACACAGCCTATTCCTGCCAGCAGTGTTCAAGCAATTCAAAAAATTGAGCCCATTCTTCAAAAAGATGCACATGAAATTGTATTTGCCAACGACTGGATTGAACGCTTTCAAGCTGATAGTGCCTTCATTCGCAATTTTGTAAAGGCTTTAAAAACACCTTACTCATTTTATTACCCTTTCGATTCCGTTCAAAATATTTCAAAATTATATGCGCCTGACAGTAGCTTCAGAATTTTCTCTTGGCAGGTAATGAAAGATTTTACTTATTACAGACAAAGAGGTGCCATACAAATGCGAACCTCAGATGGCAGTTTAAAGCTTTATCCACTTTTTGATGCATCGGAATTTACCAAAGCACCTACTGATTCTATTCGTACACCCAATAATTGGATTGGGGCTATTTACTATAAAATTATTTTGACAACTTATAAAAATAAAAAATATTACACCTTGTTGGGTTTAGATGAAAACAATGCCCGTAGCGAAAAAAAATGGATAGAGGTTTTGACATTCAATGCTGAGGGCTATCCTGAATTTGGTGGCAATTATTTCAAATATCCTGCCGATGGTATAAAACCACCACAACCCGCTTATCGCTTTTGTATTGAATATAAAAAAGATGCAGGTGTGCGCATGAATTATGATCCAAAATACCAAGCCATTATTTTTAGCAGGGTTGTCAGTGAATCACCTTCCGAAAAAAATCCTTACAATCTTATCCCCTATGGCGACTATGAAGGTTTTAGATGGGTAAATGGGTATTGGGTATATGTAAACAATCCATTTCAAAATATAATTTTCGACAAAAACCAAACCGATTTACCTGCACCTATTTTGGATGATAAAGGAAACAGAAAAGAAAAAGTACTGGAAGAAATTTCAAAAAAGAACATGGAAAAAGCCCAGCAGAAAAAAGATTCAACCAATAATCAAAAGTAGCAATGAGTTAGCAACATGATGAAGAGCTCTCTTCTTTCTTATTTTCTTTCTTATTTTCTTTCTTTTACACTACAAAAATTATCATTTACGCATATTCCCATTTCGGCAAATTGTTCTTTGCCAATAGATGAAGTTTGATATTAAATCTAAACATCCAATAACAAGTTTATAAGTTCATGGATTAACCACTGTAAATATTTTCTGTTGCAACGTTTTAATTTCTTTTCTTGTTGCAAGGCTAATTGCTTGTAAAAGCTTGCACAAAAAATTAATTTTCAGGATCACTTGGTACTTGTAAATGTACTTTCTCCATCATTGTGTTGAATCAAACGCTTTTCATAGTCTTAAGTAAAACCTTTATACCAATCCCCAACTTGCAGGCTTTCTATGATGTACACATCATACATAAATCACATAAGTATTTTACATTTTAATTTAGTGCAATTTGAGCAAATAAATCTCGTACTTGCTACTGGACCGGACGGGGCTCGAACCTGTCTCGCCTCAGGCGAGATGACAGCGCGGCATTCAACAGCATAACAATTAGGCAAAAAAAAGCCATGCACTTTTTGCATGGCTTCTTGCGGACCGGACGGGACTCGAACCCGCGACCTCCGCCGTGACAGGGCGGCATTCTAACCAACTGAACTACCGATCCAATATCTTTATGTCAAACTTACCCTTCACTTATTAACGAGATATTCCTTCAACGCATTCAACTCATTTTTCCGTTACTTATCTCGTTTTCGGGACGGCAAAGATAAGGGGAATGATATTTTCAAAACAAATCTTTTCTAAAAAAAATTACAAACCCTAATTTTACCACCTCAATCATACTTTTAAATTATGCCACAATACCCAAACAGACAATTCCTCGACTTCGAACAACCTATTAAAACATTGTACGAAGAAATTGAAAAATTAAAACAAACTGCAGAAAAAAGTAAAATAGATATGAGTGATAGCATTCAAAAACTTGAGAATGCTATTATTGAAAAACGCAGAGAAATTACTGCCTCTCTTACACCTTGGCAAAGAGTGCAGTTAAGTCGTCACCCCGACAGACCCTACACCAATAAATACATTGAAAAAATGTTAACCAACTATGTTGAGTTACATGGTGATAGAAATTTTCGCGATGACAAAGCCATGGTTGGTGGGTTTGCACAACTTAACGGTGAAACCGTTATGGTCATTGGCCACCAAAAAGGTATCAATACAAAAATGCGTCAAGAGCGCAACTTCGGTATGGCTAATCCCGAAGGATATAGAAAAGCTTTACGCTTAATGAAACTGGCAGAAAAATTTAATAAACCCGTCATCACATTCATTGATACACCCGGTGCATATCCCGGCTTAGAAGCCGAAGAACGCGGACAAGGAGAAGCCATTGCCAGAAATATTTACGAAATGACACGCTTACAAGTTCCTATAATCTGTGTCATTATTGGCGAAGGTGCCAGCGGTGGCGCATTAGGCATAGGCGTTGGTGATAGAATTTTAATGATGGAAAATACTTGGTACACTGTAATCTCGCCCGAAAGTTGCAGCTCAATTTTATGGCGCAGTTGGGATAAAAAAGAAGTAGCTGCCGAACAATTACGCCTTACAGCAACCGATATGAAAGGCTTTGGCTTAGTTGATGAAATTGTACCCGAGCCAATTGGCGGTGCACATTGGGATTATAATGAAGCAGCTGCATTACTCAAAACATCCATTACCAATGCATTGGCTCAAATAAAAAATATGGCCCCCGAAGTTCGTGTTCAGCAACGCATTGAAAAATTCAACAAAATGGGATTTTGGGATGAATTGCCTGTTGAGTCAACGCAAGTACAATAATCATCGTCCCTTGCGTCGCACACTTGTACTTGGGTAACATATAGCAACAGATTTTAATAAACATTTTAGGCAAAAACAATGAACAATTTAACCGGCATTTTAAAAGGAACAGGTGTTGCCATTATAACACCTTTCACAAAAACAAAAGCAGTTGACTATGCTGCTTTAGAACGTGTAATTGAACACCTAATTAAAGGCGGTGTTGAATATATTGTTACTTTGGGTACAACGGGCGAAACACCCACTTTAACAAAAAATGAAAAATTAGAAATCATTCATTTTACATACGAAAAAGTAAATAACCGCGTACCGGTTGTTGTGGGTATTGGCGGCAATAATACACAAGCAGTAATTGATGATGTAAAATCATATCCGCTTGATAAAGCTACCGCAATACTAAGCACAGCCCCTTACTACAACAAACCCTCACAACAAGGCTTGTATGAGCATTATAAGGCCATTGCGGAGGCTGCACCGAAGCCTGTGCTTTTATACAACGTACCCGGTCGTACGGGCAGAAATCTATCATCGGCAACTACGCTAAGATTAGCACACGAAGTGCCCAATATTGCAGGCATTAAAGAAGCCAGCGGCGATTTTCAACAATGCATGGAAATATTACGCGATAAACCGAACAACTTTTTAGTAGTAAGCGGTGATGATGCAATTAGTTTACCGCTCATTGCATTAGGTATGGATGGTGTAATTAGTGTAGCAGCCAATGCATTTCCAAAGGAATTTTCTAACATGATACGTTTTTGTTTGGACGGCAACTATCAATTAGCCCGCCCCATTCAATACCAATTGCTACAAGCTTTCGATTTAATGTTTGCAGAAAATAATCCTGCAGGTATAAAATCTTTTATGCATCAACTAACCCTAATTGAAAACGAATTACGTTTACCTGTTGTTCCGGTTAGTTCAGAATTAGAACAAAAAATAAAAAACTGGTTAAAGTTGTATCAGCAATAGTTGCACTTGTTCATAAAACGCAATGAAAAAAATAATCATAGCAATTGATGGCTACTCATCATGCGGTAAAAGTACATTAGCAAAAGCCCTTGCCAAAAAGTTACATTATTTGTTTCTTGACAGTGGGGCAATGTATCGTGCTATTACCTATTATTTTATTGAACACAAGGTAAATACCAATCAATTAACAGAGGTTGAAAAAGCACTAAAGAATATTCAATTATCATTTCAGTTCAACAAAGAAACGGCCGACAATCATATTCTGCTTAATGGAATAAATGTAGATAAAGAAATAAGAAGCATGGCCGTTAATGCAAAAGTGAGTGAAGTAGCCGCCATTGCTGAAGTTAGAAAGTTTGCAGTTGCACAACAACAGCAAATAGGCCTTAATAAAGGCATTGTAATGGATGGAAGAGATATTGGCACTACAGTATTTCCAAATGCAGAACTCAAAATTTTTGTTACTGCCGACACTACCGTTAGAGTAGAAAGAAGATTTAAAGAGTTATATGCATCTAACCAAAACATTACAATAGAAGACGTAAAAGCCAATTTGGAAATGCGCGATTATATTGATACCAATCGTACAGAAAGCCCACTACGCAAAGCAGATGATGCAAAGTTGTTAGACAACACCAACTTAAACAAAGAGGAACAATTAAATATTGCTTATCAATGGGCAATGGAAAAAATAAATGCCTTCAATTAGTATTTAATTTTTGAAGGCATTTAGTGTGATTTTTATTTCTATAAAAATTACCAAAACACGGTATATAGTGCAGCTAAAATACCACACACAATTAATGTACCAACCAAAAATGCAGGATTTAATTTAAACATTGATTTTTCAACTTCTAACCCTTTCGGAATTACCCCTCTTCTATTCTCAATGACACTAATGATAAACATACCAACAATACAAATTATAAATACAAATCCCATTCTATCTAAAAATGGAATTTCGTAAACACCCGATTCGTTGGGAATAGAAAAACCAAAGGGTGCCAAAAAGGACAAATTCATCACAAAGGGTAAAAATTTAAAAATAATGGATAGTAAAAAACCACCAATAGTAGCAAACAATGCTGCATTCGATGTGGTTTTCTTCCAAAAGAATCCTAGAATAAACATGGCAAAAATACCCGGTGACACAAATCCGGTGTACTCTTGTATGTACTGAAATCCGCCTTTCTTATCAATGCCCATCAATGGTGCAATGATAATAGCCAATATCATTGCAACAATGACTACTATTTTTCCAACAAATACGGTTTTATGTTCATTGGCTTCCGGATTAATTTTCTTTTTATAAATATCTAACGTAAAAATGGTAGATATACTATTCGCTTTTCCTGCTAATGATGCTACCACGGCAGCAGTAAGTGCTGCAAATGCAAGCCCTTTTAAACCGGCAGGCAGCAAATTCATTAATACAGGATATGCCTTATCCGTATTAACTTCACCGTTTTGTAACATAGCTTGTTGAAAGTCGCCTTTTTGATAAAGCACAAAAGCGGCAATACCAGGCAACACAACAATTACCGGCATTAATAATTTTAAAAAAGAAGCAAATAATAATCCACCACGAGCAGTTTTTAAATCAGCCCCCAATGCACGTTGTGTAATATATTGGTTACAACCCCAATAATTTAAATTTACAATCCACATACCGCCAATTAAAACAGTTAAACCCGGCAAATCAATGTAATTAGGATTATCGCGTTTTAATATCATGTGGAAATGATCATTAGCATTGGTCATCATTAAATGAAAGCCATTTAATATGCCGTTGGTTCCAAACTTATTGGCTACTAAATTCAATGCTAAGTAGGTAGTCACCAATCCACCAAGTATTAAGAAAAACACTTGAATTACATCGGTAAAGCCAATTACCTTCATGCCACCCAAAGTAATAAATATGGCAAATACAGCTAGCAGATACATACATAAAGTGGTATTGATGCCCGATATGCTGTTAATGGCTAATGCACCTAAATACAAAATGGAAGTTAGATTTACAACAACGTACAATAATAACCAAAACACAGCCATAATCATTGCTACCGTTCCATTGTAGCGTTGATTTAAGAACTGCGGCATGGTATAAATCTTATTGCGCAGATACACAGGAATAAAAAATATGGCAACAATCAATAGGGTTAAGGCTGCCATCCACTCATAGGTAGAAATGGCAAGGCCCATTTTAAAACCATTACCACTCATTCCAATAAATTGCTCAGCAGAAATATTAGATGCAATTAAAGATGCCCCAATAGCCCACCAGGTTAATGAGCCTTCGGCCAAAAAATAATCGTGCGAAGCAGAAATGGTTGCTTTCTTTTTCCGCCTGTAAACCCAATAACCATATAGCGAAACAATAATGAAATAACAGAAAAAAACGAGGTAATCGTATAAATGAAGGCCTTGCATATTTGAATTTTAATGATCAATAAATATTAAATGTAACGGTTAATAATATTTTCAAAATATTCCTGTTTACCACTTACTACATTGGGTTCACCATGATTTGCTGCATAGTTACGCAAATCCTCTAACGTAAGTTTACCTTCTTCAAACAGCTTACCTTCACCACTATCATAACTTGCATACCTTTGTGCACGTAGCTTTTTATATTCAGATTGATTTAAAATTTTATCAGCAACTACCAAAGCTCTGGCAAAAGTGTCCATACCACCAATATGAGCATAAAATAAATCAAGGTTGTCGGTTGAGTTTCTTCTTCGCTTAGCGTCAAAATTTATTCCTCCGCCTTGGAACCCACCGGCTTCCATAATCACCAACATTGCTTCTGTAATTTCATTAATATTATTGGGGAATTGATCGGTATCCCAACCATTTTGATAATCACCTCTATTCGCATCCATACTGCCTAAAACACCTGCATCAGCAGCAACTTGTAATTCATGTTGAAAAGTATGACCGGCCAATGTAGCATGATTTACTTCAATATTCAATTTAAAATCATTCAACAAATCATACTGTCTTAAAAACCCAATAACAGTTTCACTATCATAATCATATTGGTGTTTGGTAGGTTCACATGGTTTAGGTTCAACAAAGAAATTACCTTTAAATCCATTTCTTCTGGCATAATCTTTAGCTGTATGTAAAAAGCGGGCTAAATGCTCTTTTTCACGTTTCATGTTGGTATTTAATAAACTCATGTAACCTTCTCTTCCACCCCAAAAAACATAATTAGCACCATTTAAAGCTATGGTTGCATCAATAGCAGCTTTTACTTGTGCGGCAGCATGGGTTAATACCAAAAAGTCGGGGTTAGTAGCAGCACCGTTCATAAATTTTCTATGACTGAATAAATTGGCAGTACCCCATAATAATTTCACGCCGCTATCTTTTTGTTTTTGTTGCGCATATTCCACAATGGTGAATAAACGCTTTTCATTTTCAGCAATGTCATTGGTAAAATCAACTACATCAACATCATGAAAACAATAGAAAGGAATATTCATTTTAGTGATAAACTCAAATGCAGCATCCATTTTTTCTTTAGCTCTTGCAATAGGATCTGTATGCGTATTCCATGCATACAAATGAGTTGGCTCACCAAATGGGTCAGCACCATTACCAACAAATGAATGCCAATAAGCACACGCAAATCGCAACCAATCTTTCATTGGTTTACCGGCAACAACCTGTTCTGCATTATACCATCTAAATGCAAGCGGGTTGTCTGTTTCAGGGCCTTCATATTTAATTGCACTTACCTCTTTAAAAAACTGTTTGTTTCCGGTTACAATGTTCATAGCGTTTCTTTTTAAATTATTAAAGATGATTATTCATTTTTTCGTTAAGTAATGCCTCCCACTTTTCATATAGTGCGGCATAATGTTCCATTTTATATTTATCGGGCTCAATTATCTGAATGGGCTGCTGATACTTCATGGCATCTTTTATGGAAGTAAATACCCCTAAACCAATTGCAGCGCCTAATGCCGCACCGGCACTACCATCATTATTATATAAATGCAAAGGCACCCCCGTATTCTGAACAAAAACATCTGCAAACAATTGGCTTAAAAACATATTCGCTTTCCCTGCTCTAATTACTGAAGGAGAAATTTGAATGGAGCGCATAATATTCAAACCATACTTAAACGCAAAAGCAATGCCTTCTTGAGCTGCGCGGTAAAAATGTGCTTCGCCATGTTTATTTAAATCAATATTGGCAACATGCGCAAACAGTGTTTTATTCATTAAAATTCTTTCCGCACCATTGCCAAACGGCAGCATAAGCAGGCCTTCTGAGCCGGCAGGAACTTGTTCTGCCAATGCATTCATATTTTCATAACTGTGTATTGAGCCTGTAATTTTTTTAAGCCAGCTGTTTAATATACCCGTTCCATTAATACACAACAACACACCTATACGTTGTGATTGATGTTGGTAATTTACATGTGCGAAACTGTTAATGCGTGATTGATGGTCATAAATCAACTGTTCACTAACGCCGTATATTACACCTGATGTACCTGCGGTAGCAGCAAATTCACCCGGTTCAGAAACATTTAATGAAAGCGCATTATTAGGCTGATCGCCTGCTTTATAAGTTACAGGGATGCCCGGTTTTAACCCTAAATTTTCTGCAATGTTGGTTAACAACTCGCCATGTTTAGAAAAAACAGGATGGATGTCAGGAAAGAATTGTTTATTAAAATTAAAATATTGCAGTAATTCATTACTGATTTGCTTTTCTTTAAAATCCCAAAATATGCCTTCGGACAATGCAGATTCTGTAGTTGTTGCGTGGCCTGTAAATTTTAATGCAATGAAATCACCTGGTAACAATACCTGATGAATTTGATTGAAAATATGGGGCTCATTATCTTTTACCCAGGCTAATTTGGCAGCAGTAAAATTGCCGGGAGAATTTAATAAATGTGTTAAGCAAAATTCATTACCCAATGCATTCAGTGCAGCATCACCATAAGGTACTGCCCTACTATCGCACCAAATAATACTATTACGCAATGGTTGATACTGATTGTCGATTAAAACCAACCCATGCATTTGATAAGCAATACCAATTGCTTGGATGTGTTTGGGATTATATAGCTGAGTAGCGTTTGCTTTTAATATAGCTTGTTGTACATCGCTCCACCATTGTTCAGGATTTTGTTCGGCCCATCCGGGTTGTAAATTTATGATAGCTCGTTCCGATTCAGGATACTGAACCGTTACAATTGTTTTTGCAGAAGACAACTCTACTACAGATACTTTAACCGATGAAGTACCCAGGTCAATCCCTAAAACATACATACTTTATCTATTTTCAAATGGCTTACAATAAATGCAATCAGAATTCATCAAAAATAGTTGTTAGTATAGAATGCAAACAACTGCTATTTTTAAAAAGAAATATGCTATCTTATCATTTATTTGTAGTTTTAGAAAAATTTTCTGATAAAATAGAGGTTATTTTATAAAATATGCAACCACTAATTCAAAAAATACATATTGAACAAGATAGTTCATTTGCATGCAGAACCTATAGAACACCGTATTTTGAAACGAATTGGCACATGCATGAAGAATATGAATTAATCTTAATTACAGAAGGTAATGGCACAGCGTTGATTGGTGATTATGTAGGCAACTATAATACCGGAGATATTTTTTTCCTTTCGGGAAATTTACCACATTGGTTTAGAAAAGCACATCACAAGATGATTGGAAGTGCTATAGTGGTTCATTTTACCAAACTGTTTTGGGGAGATACATTTTTATCATTGCCGGAAATAAAAAGTATTAACCAATTACTTACTAGTCAAAATAATGGTATACAATTACAAAAAAATTTGCGAACAAAAATTGCCAAGGATTTAATTGCGCTGGAAAAGCTAAGTGGGTTTAATAGTATTACACAATTGTTACAAAGCTTACATACCATTAGCACTTCAAAAGAAATTTCAATAATTACTGCAAATTTTTCCTTAACGTCATCAAGCAAAGAAAATTCAGTTATTGAAAAGATATTTGAATATTCATTAAAAAACTATTTAAAGCATATAACACTAGAAGAAGTTGCAGCTCTTGCTGAAATGAGCATACCAACGTTTTGCAGATTTTTTAAAAAGAATATCAAAAAAAGTTATTTTGACTTTTTGCAGGAATTAAGAATAGGTCATGCATGTAAACAGCTCCAAGCAAGCAATGATAACATCATAGATATTTGCTACAATAGTGGCTATAATAGCTGGGCCCATTTTAGTAAGCAATTTAAAAAGGTTAAGCAGGTTACCCCTTCACAATACAGAAAACAATTTAAACCTATTTCTTAAATATTCGATTGCATCATTAACACCTGTAAAGGTGAAACAGGGCTTAAGAAATTGTTCAACGATCGTTTTATAAAGCTATTTTCGTTTTTGTTTTTTTCGGGATTAATCAAAATCATATCGGCATTAATTTGTTGTGCATACTGAACTAAAATATCAGGGGCATTTGCACCGGAAAGCATTTTATAGTGTGGATTAAACCCCTCATCTTTCAACCGCTTATAAGTGAGATAGAAAACATCTGCTATAACTTTAGATTGTTCTTCATTATCGTTTAAAATAGTTATAATATAAATTTGAGCATTATATTGCCGAGCAAAGGCAGATGCTAATTCAATTTTCTTATCAGGCAAAAAAGAATAAACTGGTATAAGAATTGATTTTATATTTTGCTGCAAAAAACCACCATTTACACTTAAAACTGGGCAGTTAGCATTTTGAACAATGTAATTGTGGTTAATACCGGCTGAATAATACAAATTTTTTAAGCTTTGTCGAATAGATAAAACCAAATCAATCTGGTTTTCATGTATGTATTCTACTAATGCTGGATTAATGGCCCCATCAATAAGAACGTTTGTATAAACAGCTATTTCCGGATATGTTTTAAAAACTACTGTTTGTATTTCATTTAAAACAATATCTGCTTCTATTTTTTTTTGTAACATTCGTTTATTCTTAAACTGCTTATTACTATCTTGTTTAAAACCTAAAATACTTCTCCAGTTTAAATAAGGAATAACGAATATAAAATGCAACTCCAAAGCAGGATTATCGGCGAATGCTGCTATTTTTTTGGTTACAGTTTCTGAATTAATATTATAATTTATTAATACAAGTATTTTTTTAAAAGGTAGCATTTAGACATTTTGGGACAAACAAACATACATTACAAAAATTAGCAAGCTATTAATAAGAAATTAGAAGTTTATTAAACAAAAAAGCCACGCTTAGAAAAGTGCGGCTTTAATTAACCCTGCTTGAGTATATGAGAAAACCTTAAATAGTTATTGCTTATTCTTTTCCAATAATTTAAAGAATTGATCAAGCTGAGGAAGAATAATAATTCTTGTTCTTCTATTAGCAGCTCTACCCTCTTTTGTATCATTAGGAGCCACTGGAGCATATTCACTACGACCTGCAGCAGTAATTCTCTTAGGATCTATTTGATAATTATTTTGCAAAATTCTGGTAACGGCGGTTGCGCGTTTAACACTCAAATCCCAGTTGTCTAATAAAACTCCATTACGATAAGGCTTTGAGTCTGTATTACCTTCCACCATAAATTCAATATTAGGATGTGCATTTAAAACTTTAGCAACTTTTCCTAATACATCTTTGGCTCTATTAGTAACGGTATAACTTCCACTATTAAAGAGTAGCTTATCCGAAATATCTATATATACGACATCCTTTTCAACCTTGATATTAATATCCGTATCATTTACATCACTAAGCGCACTCTTTAAATTCATTACCAAGGCCATGTTCAAAGAATCTTTTCTAGCTAATGAACTTTGCAGGTTAGCGATGTAACTATCTTTTGCATTTAAATTAGCCAATGACTGTTTAATGCTTTCGGCTTGGGTACCAGAAACTACGGACAAATCCTTTAATTGATCTAGAACTTGCGTATTATTTTTCTTTAAAAAATCAATTTGTTTGTTTAAATCATCAATTTTAGCCAATAAATCAGCTTTTTGCTTTGCTAAATCTGTCTTTTGATCACTAGTATTTTTTAAATTACCCTGACAATCTCTTAATTCGTTTTGCTTAGCAACATAAGCTGAATCAAGTTGAGCATATTTAGCTTCAGCAGTTCTTAATTTTTTAGGGCTAACACATCCTACTCCTATCAATAATAAAGATGTTGCAGATAATATAGTTAAAGAAAGTTTCATTGAAAAACATTTATTGTTCATGCAGTGTTTATATATTTCCCCATGTAAAAGAGGGTAATACTTAAAAACGAATGCAAGTTATGCGGTATTAATTAGCCAGCTATTAATACTAGATTAGAAAAGAATTAAATCTTTATATTAGGTGGAATGAGCGGCCAATAGGAAGCACAATAGTAAACTGAGAACCCTGACCTACTGTACTGTTGATAGTAATATTCCCTTTATGCATTTTAATGATTCGTAAAGCAAGGGGTAGGCCCAAGCCAAACCCATGTTTATTTTCAGCTTCTTCTCCGCGATAAAACGGTTGGAAAATTAGATCCAGGTCTTTTTGTGAAATTCCAGGCCCATTATCTTTTACAATTATGTACAGCTCATAATCAGAAAATGAAAGTGAAACATTCGCTGTATGATTAGGAGAATACTTACAAGCATTCGTTACTATATTTTTTATGGCACTGAACAGCAAATCAGTATTACCAAAAACCAATAATTTATCTTCATTTTCCGGAAAAGTCTCAAAATGCAATTGCACATAATAAGCTGCATTCGTTTTTCTTAATTCAACAGGCAATCGCATTAGCAATTCATCAATACGAACCAATGAAAGTTCAATACCATCAGTAGTTCCACTTGCCTTTGCTATTTCTAGTAAACTTCGGGTTAATTGGTTTAAATTTTTTACATCATCATAAACGGATGAAATGACAGATTTGTATTCATCAGCAGTCCGCTCATTTTGCATAGTAATTTCAAGCTGACTGGATATGGCAGTTAATGGAGTGGAAAGTTCATGTGAAGCATTGGCTATAAACCTTCTTTGAATTTCAAATGACTCTTGTAACCGATTCATTAAATCGTTAAAGGTGAAAGACAATTGGTATAATTCATCTTTTGGCTCTTTTAATTCAATTCTTCGGGATAAGTTTTGTGAAGAAATTTCTTTCACTTCTTTGGTAATTTTTTGTATAGGATGCACAATTCTTTCTGAAAAAAATAGTCCAGATAAAAAAGTAATTAATACACCAATAATGAAGCTAAAGAATAAAATTAATTTAAGCTCATCCAATTTTTGAAATCCGTCTTTATCAAATGCAGCACCCACAACAATATAACTAGTATCACCATCAGCATAATTCACTGCCACAACATCTCTTCCTTCATAATTAAAAAAATAGGTGCCTTTTTCTTTTGCTTTTAAAAGAATGTTAGCATTGATTGGAACCGGAGTAACATTGTCATCAGCGTAGCTATATATAATGTTGCCTGCTTTATTAAAGATTTGAAAACTTTTTTGATCTAAAGAAATTTGTGTTATCTCATCAATTCTTCTAAGTAAGTTTGGATTAATGCCTGATACCTTAAACAATAAACTAACAGTAGTAACCGCTCGGTTTTTGATACGTTCTCTAAAAGAAAAAGCCCTATTTAAATTTGAGAAATAAAATATTGAAGCACACAGTAACAGTAATATGAACGATACAACAAGGGTAAATAAAACTGCAATGCGATATTTAATCTTCATAAGGGGTAATTAAAATTATTGTAATACAGCATATAGTAATACTATATTAACGGTTATACTCCTCTTTTAAAACGTATCCCATTCCTACTTGCGTATGAATTAATTTAACCGGAAATTTTTTGTCAATTTTATTTCTTAAATAATTGACATAAACATCAATTACATTGGTTTGTGTGTCAAAATCAATATCCCATACTTTTTCAGCTATATCAGCTCGGGATAGTACCCTATTTCTATTTCGCATAAAATATTCCAACAATTGAAATTCTTTAGCAGTCAATACAATTTTTTGATCACCTCTTTTCACTTCTTTACTATCTAAATTCATTTCCAAATCAGCCACACGTAATATGTTACCCATTGGAACTTGTTGATTAAGGGTGCGTTTCAATAATGCACGGATTCTAACCAATAGCTCTTTAAACTCAAAAGGCTTTATAACATAATCGTCTGCGCCGGCATCAAACCCTTCTATTTTATCGTCGGTTGTGCTAAGAGCAGTTAGCATAATAACAGGTACATGTTGATTATGTGTTCGAATGAACTTACATAATTCATACCCATTCATACCCGGCAAATTCACATCTAGTATAATCAAGTCATACTCATGTTGCTGAAAAAGGCGTTTTGCAATAGCCCCATCAAAAACAGCTTCAACATCATAACCATTTTCCGATAAGCCTTTTTTTAAAGCTTGCGCAATTTTTGATTCATCTTCAACCAATAAAATTCTTTTGTCATCCATAATCATCATTCTTTTGTTTTGAGGCAATTCAATTCGAATTAGAAGTATTTATGTAGCCAAAATGAGATTTTTTTAGCCAAACAATATATTTCTAATTGTTTATTAACTTATTCAGTTCTAATAATTCCTGACCTTCGCCCCGATTTTTGTATAAAATTATGCGAAATTTAAGTTTAAACCGTATTTCGAATGTTAAGAGTAATCATGAATACTATCAACAAAATTAAAAGAGCAGGAAAAAAACTTTACGATAACTTTCATAATGATACAATTAGAAGAAATATTTTAGGTGCCATTCCTTACTGGATTGCTTCCTTATTGGTGGGCTTGATTGCAGTATATTATGGAAAAGCATTTACATGGGCAGAAAGTTTAGGCATGAGTATTTATTTGAAACATAAATACCTCCTTTTTATTATTCCACCCATTACTTTTATAATTGCGTGGTGGCTTGTTAAACAATTTGCGCCTTTTGCTAAAGGTAGCGGCAATGCGCAAGTAATGGCTGCCATTGAAATTGCCAAACCAAATAACGAAGAAAAATTAACCAAATTATTGGGGATTAGAATTATTATTTTTAAAATTTTATCGAGTTTAATATTCATATTTGGCGGTGGTGTATTAGGAAGGGAAGGCCCAATAATACATATTAGCAGTTCCATATTTAGAAAAGTAAATGAATGGTTACCGGATTGGTGGCCAAAGATTTCAAAAAGATACATGATTATGACCGGAGCTGCCGCCGGTTTATCTGCTGCATTCAATACCCCATTAGGAGGAATTGTTTTTGCTATGGAAGAATTAACAAAATCGCATATTAGTAATTTTAGAACTTCCATTTTTTCTTCACTAATTATTGCAGGCTTAACCACACAAGCATTAGCAGGTCCTTTTTTATATTTAGGATATCCCAACGTTGCACATTTATCCAATTTCATTTTTATTCCTGTAATGATAGTAGGAATAGTTGCAGGTATTTTAGGTGCAACTATGGGCTACTATGTTTTAAAAATTATAAAGTGGAAAGATGGCTTTAAAAAAACTTACCAATCTATTTTATATATTGTAGTGGGCGCATTAATATTAGCCACAATTGCCTATTACATAGATATGCGTGTATTAAATTCAGGAAAGGATTTAATGACAAATATTTTATTTGAGAATAACAAACATTTGCCATGGTATTTACCCATATTAAGAACTGTCGGTATTATTATTTGCAATCCTATGGGTGGTGCTGCAGGAATTATGGTAAACTCTTTGAGTGCAGGATCAACAGTTGGAGCAGTTATTGCAGGATGGTTGCATGCATCGGCAACTGATACTAATGTACTTATTTTAGCGGGAATGGTGGCTTTTTTAACTGGATTAAGTAGAACACCATTTACCTGTGCAATTTTAGTTTTAGAAATGACGGATAGACACACTTTAATTTTTCATTTACTTGTTGCAGCTATGATTGCAAATATGGTTGCATTAATCATTGATAAACATTCATTTTATGATAGAGTAAAAGAACGCTTGTTACATGAGTTGAATAAAGAATAGTTTCGTAAATAAACTTTTATAATTAACATTATAAGACAGGTTTTATCTAAGTTTTTATCGTTTTAATAGGAATTTCAAAAAAATAGGCTGACACTTCATTTAGTGCCAGCCTATTTAAATTAAAAGTTTCTACTTAAAATTAATATCCAGGGTTTTGAACAATATTAGGATTGGCAGTTAATTCTTGTTGAGGAATTGGTGCAACCCTTCTATTATCAGGATAAGGTATACTTAAATTAATATTATTAGGCCCTGCAGGTATTGCCCCGGGGTTAGCAACACGATTAATAGATAATTGTAACCTATTCATATCATATAATCTATCACCCTCAAAAGCTAACTCCTTACGTCTTTCAGTAACAATTGCTTGAAGAAGTAAAGGACCAGTTACAGCATAAGGAACAGCAAGTGGGTCACGTTGTGCTAACAATGCATTTAAATAATATAATGCATCAGTTTGGTTAGTTGGTAATGAAGCTTCCGCAGCAATTAAGTAAACTTCTGCCAATCTTATTACTTTCAAGTTATCTCTGTCAGTATTTTGGGCATTAGGAAACTTGGTTACAATGTATGCAGGAGAACCACTTTTAGTAGTGCCGGGAACCAACAAGCCCCTTCTAACATCTGTAGGAGAATACAAATTATACAATTGGCTAGAACAATAAATATCATTATAACCATTATAATAAATACCACCTAAATCATCAAAGCCATTATTATTAATAGCGTCACAATCAACTTCAAACATCGTTTCAACAGCATCAGTACGAGCAGCAGGATTTTGCCAAAAAGCTGCATAATTATTTGGGGTAACTAAAGTAAACGTACTATTATTAATAACATCCACAGCTGCACTTTTAGCATCAGCATAATCTCCCATGTATAAATAAGCTCTAGCTAATAATCCTTCGGCAGCATATTTGCTCATACGAACAGAAGTTGAATAAGCAGGGGCACTGGCAACCGCCATTTTTAAGTCGCTGATAATCTGGCTATAAACTTCACTTACTTTATTTCTTGCCGGAAATAAGTTTGGATTAAAATGTAATATTATAGGAACCCCTAAGGAAGTTGAATCTACAGTATAAGGTTTCGCATATATATTAACTAATTTAAAATATAAAAGGCCTCTTATTGCGTAAGCTTGTGCCTTGATAGCTGCTACATTTGGTCCGGTAACATTAGCATCAATAATATTGTTAACACGCAAAATGTCTATATAGGCTTGATTCCACATTTCACCAACAACAGCATCGCTAGAAACAACACTATAATTGTATTGAGGTAAATAACGACCAGAGTTTTTTGTTTCAACATAAGTATTATCTGCCTGTAAATCGCCAATTACAGGAAAATCTCTACCGTAAAGAGATACAGCACGTAATCCAGCGTAGGCACCATTCAAGGCATCTTGTAATCCTGATTCTGTATTTAAAGCTTGAGTAGCAGGTACTGAATCGTTTGGATTTTCCACAATAAAGTTTTTGCTACACCCCATTAAAATTAATGCAGATGAACAAACCGTAAGGGCATATTGTTTTAGAGAACTTTTCATTGTAAAATATTTTTATTATAATAATTATAAATATTTAATTTAAATTCAGGTATTACAAACCAATTTTGATACCACCAGCAATTGTTTTAGGAATAAAAACTTCTAAGTTGCCTATTCCATTGATACCGGCTTCAGGATCAAAAGCTAAGTTTTTGTCAACCCCAAATGTGAATAAATTTGTTCCTCTAACATATATGGTAACATTCTTTAAATATGCTCTTTTTACTAACGATCCAGGCAGTGTATAATTTAACTGAATATTTCTTAAGCGGACATAATCTCCTTTATAAATGTACCTAGTCGAAGTGCGGAAACCATTCTTATTACCTCCATAAATAATTTTGGGAACGTTTGTAACATCTCCTGGGTTTTTCCAAGCTTTTAATTGAGTATTTAATTGATTAAATGCACCATAATATGCCCCATCACTATTTAAATAAGCGCCCCATTGATCAAACAAATAGTTACCATAGTTATAAAATAATTGGGCGTCTAAAGAAAAGTTTTTGTAAACAAAAGTATTGTTCAATGAACCATAATATTTGGGTGCTGCAGAATAGCCTGTTAAGGCTAACTGGGTTGCAGAATAATTATTTGTTTTTGTTTTTTTAGTAGCATCTGTATACCAATTTGGGTCTCCATTGCTTGGATCAACACCAGCCCATTGACGCAAGTAAAATTCTTGTAAATCATGACCCACAGTATAATAGAATGGAGAAGAACTAATAGACTTATTTTGAAATAATGATTCTACCCTATTTTTGTTATGTGCGAAATTGAAAGATACAGTCCATGAGAAATTTTTAGTAACAACAGGTTTTCCACCTAAAGTAATTTCAATACCCTCATTTTTTACGCTACCAACATTACTTAATTGACCACCTGGGAAGCCGGAAGTAGGTGACAAGGTAGTATTAGCCAATAAATCGGAAGTAACTCTATTATAGTAATCGATGGTTCCGAACAATCTATCTTTGAAAACACTAAAGTCAACACCAACATCAAAAGGCTTATTCTTTTCCCAAGTTAAGTTAGGATTGCCGATATTTGAAGGTGCACTACCCGGTATACCTGTATAGTTATAACCATACCCATAAGTTGCAAGCGCTTGATAGTTTCCAAAGCCCAATGAGTTACCATTAGAACCATAAGATGCTCTTAGTTTCAATAAATTAATCCATGTTATGTTCTTAATGAAATCTTCTTCATTAATATTCCATGTAGCACCTACAGAAAAAAAGTTTCCATACCGATTATTTACTCCAAATACAGAAGAACCATCTCTTCTAAAACTTCCACTAAGAACATATTTATTTTTAAAATTTATATCTGCATTGGAAAAAATTGAGTTTGTAGCATTACCACTCGGCAAAGCATATGCAGATGTAGGTGTAGCAGCCGAAGCTAAATAAGTTAATGCTAATGTACTAGGAAATCCTTGAGCACCGGATTGCAACGTATAATATTTATATTGCTGCGCTTCATAACCTAATTTCAAATCAAAATAAACATCGTTTGCTTTGTTCAAATTTTGCTTAAAGTCTGCAAAGTTACTCCAAGTCCAATCAAATACTCTTGTAAAAGCAGAAAAAGCATCCCCACCATGAGCGTATCCATCACCATAAAAAGGGTTACGATATTGATCTTCTTGAATGTTGAAATATTCACCTGAGTAACGGCTAGTGAATTTCAAGTTCTTTAAAATTTGGAATTCACCTGATACATAGCCCCTAAAAGTAGTTTGTTTGGCAGTATTTTTATTATATGCCGCTTGTACTAACGGATTATAAATACCACCATTTAAAGGAAACTCACCCTGGGGATCATTGTATTTTAAAGAACCATCCGCATTACGAGGAGAGTACCATGGCAGTAAGAAGAAAGATTCTAATACAGGATTAGCAAATGTACCTCCGTTAGTTGGGGTTGATTGCTCACTGGTACTTCCATTTAACCCTGTAGCAAATGTTATTTTATCACTGACATGATGTGTAATAGATAGACTTCCATTATACCTTTTGAAATAAGTATTTAGAGTAGTACCATCTTGATTAAAATAGCCACCACTAGCATAAAACTGTGTTTTATCATTTCCCCCACTTAAACTAAGGTTGTATTGTTGCTGAGTTGCATGAGGCTGATTTACAACATCATACCAATTGGTATTAACAGTAGAATCAACGCCAAAACCATTTACCGGATCAAAAATAATTGCATTCGCTTGGGAATTGTTAGCAGCATAACCGGCATTAATTAAAGCTTGCTGATAAACTGTAACAGACTGTGCAGTAGTTAATGGTTTAACTTTAGGGTCATATGCTCTGCTATTGTCACCAATTTCTGTGCTAAAATTAATACGTGTTTGGCCTGCTTTCCCTTTTTTTGTTGTAACTAATATTACTCCATTAGCTGCACGTGAACCGTAAATTGAGGTTGCAGCTGCATCTTTCAAAACAGTAATGCTTTCAATATCATCAGGATTTAAAGAACTTAATACGTTGGCTGTTGTAGTATTAACAGTAAAATCACCTGTTGAAGCAATCACTCCATCAATAACCCAAAGTGGTGAAGCACTTGCATTAATAGAACCAATACCACGTATACGTATATCAGTTGCTGAACCGGGAGCACCTGATGAAGATGTAGATTGTAAGCCTGCAACAGCACCTTGCATTGCCTTATCAACAGATGTAAACGGTTTATCAGCCACTTCTGAACCACTAATAGTAGCAACAGAACCTGTTACATTTGTTTTTTTAGTTGTACCATAAGCAACAACTACAACTTCTGACAAATCAGATGAGCCTCTTTGCATTTTTACCATCATATTGTTTGTAATGGGAAGTTGCAATGGAGCAAAATTGACTGCAGTAAATGATAGTGATTTTGCAGATTCCGGCACTTGAATGGTGAAACTCCCATCTTCGCCAGAACTGGTACCTAACTGTGTACCCTTGACTAAAACAGATACGCCTGAAAGTGGCGTGCCATTTTCATCAACAATTTTTCCCTTTACAGTTCGGGTTTGTGCTAACAGTGAACCGGCTGTCACTAATAAGCATAACAACAAGGTTAGAAATTTTCTCATGTGTTTAATATTTGGTTTTTAGAATGAGCACAATAAAAAAGAGGGGAGGTTATTTAACCACCCAAAAAATTTTCGATCCAATTATTTTTAATGTAGAAATGAGTGCACGTAATAAAAAAATGCTGCACCATTCCTCATAAAAGAGTTAAATAATTTTTATTTAACATTAAGAGGTGAAGTTATTGCTGCATCAGCATTTGAAAGTCTTAAACAAAATTATAATATACTTAAACAATGCTTAAAATAAAATTAAAAGAAGATGTGTTTAAACATACAAAAGCTCAATTGTATAATCAAAGAAAATGCCTTGCTTTTAACCATCCTATTACCTGCTGAGGCCATTGACTTAACCATGGATCATTTTCTGCCATTCCAAAACCATGTTTACCATGATCATAAATAAATAATGCTGCAGGAATATGATTCGCCAATAGTTGTTCATAATACATAATGCTATTTTGCACAGGTACCGTTTTATCATCCCCTGCTTGAATAATAATTGCAGGGGGAGTATTGGGAGAAACATTTTTTTCTGCTGAAAGATGTTTAATTAAATCCACACTTGGATCTTCTCCCAAAAGCATTTTTTTGCTACCTGCATGCGTATAAGAATTTTCCATTGTAATGACTGGATAAAGCAAGATGGAGAATGACGGGGTAATAGTTTTGGAGTTGAATGGATTAAGAGTACTTATGGTTGCTGCTAAATGCCCACCCGCAGAAAAGCCCATTATACCAATTCTGTTTTTTTGTATATGAAAAGAATCAGCATGATTATAAATATAATTAAGTGCTTTATTGGCGTCATTATATTGTGCTGGATAGCCATGCCCATGCTGCATTTCATCATTAACACGATAATGTAATACAAACACATCAATACCATTTGAATTGAAAAATTTTGCAGGTTTAACTCCTTCCTTCTCCCATGCTAAATACTTGTAACCGCCACCAGGACAAATTAAAATTGCTGTTCTAGGATTGTTGGAAAGTTGATTGGTTGCCGGGTAGTATTCCATGTATGGCTTAACTGTATCAAAACCATTTTTAATTATATTACTATCACTATCGGCATACAAATAAATACGTTGTTGAGCATTTACCATATTAGGTATTGAATAAAAAATGAGTATAAAAAAAATGAGTAACCGCATAACGAAATAATTTATAAATCAGCAATTGGTGAAAATTTGGGTACTAGTACTTTCATAATTAACCATGCGATAATGTAAGCAAAAGCACACACTAAAAATAAAATTAAATACGCAGTTTGAGGATTATTTTTAAAAGCATCCGTTAACCATCCTGCCATTAACTGCATTAATACCCCTCCTATTCCACCCGCAAGACCTCCTATACCTGTTACCGAACCAACTGCTTTCTTAGGAAATAAATCCGATACCGTTGTAAATATATTCGCTGACCATGCCTGATGTGCAGCAGCAGCAATGCAAATAACAATTAAAGCATAAATGTAAGCAGTATTGCCAAAAATTGATACATTGCCAAAATACTGCGTAGTTACAAGAATAATGGGTAATAGCGCAATAATAAACATTGCTTTCATTCTTGCTTTATAAGTTTCCATGCCTTTATTAATAAAGTACATCGGGAATCCTCCACCTGCAACACTACCAACAATGGCTATTCCGTAAACTGTAAATAAAGGTAGCATAATTGCTTCGCCTTGCATATTGAACTGCTTTTTCATATAGTCAGGTAGCCAAAACAATAAAAACCACCATACGCCATCAGTTAAAAACTTACCAATAAAAAATGACCATGTTTGACGGTAGGCTAATAATTTAATCCAGGGTATTTTATTTTTATCAGACTTTACATCAACATTACTAATATCATCGCTGTGTATATATTCGAATTCCGCCTTTGATAATTTTTTATGCTTAGTAGGTGTATGATAGATAGCAAACCAAAAAATTAACCATATTAGTCCAATTGCACCGGTTAATAAAAATGCCATTTGCCAACCCTCAATTGAATGATTAAACCAAGTATGTGCAGCTAACCAAGGCACTAATAAAGCTGCAACCATAGCGCCAACATTAGCACCGCTATTAAAAATACCTGTTGCCAATGCCCTTTCTTTTTTAGGAAACCATTCTGCCACAGTTTTTATAGATGCAGGGAAATTTCCTGCTTCACCTATACCAAATAAACTTCTTACAATAACATGCTGATACACTGCGCCTCCACAAAAAGCATTGACCATTCCCATAAGCGACCAAAAACTGAGCGATATAGCCAACCCTAATTTAGTACCAATTTTATCTATTATAGCCCCGGCAAATATGGTAATTGTAGCATAAAAACCGGTGAACCAAGAAGTAATTAAAGCAAAGTCAGAATTAGACCATCCATACTTATCAGACAAAATAGGTTTTAAATATCCTATTACTTGCCTGTCCATATAGTTGATAGTAGTGGAAAAAAATAGCAATGCAACAATCGTCCATCGATAGTTGCCTGATTTATTTAGATTCATTAATATTAGTTATGGTTTGAAAAAAATTGAACCAAACGGGCAACTGTTTCCGTTAATTCATGCATATTCCCATTATTAATTAAAGAAGAAGTGATTAATTTACTTCCTAACCCTACACCAACGGCACCGGACTTACGCCATTCCATGATGTTTTCTGTATTAGCTTCCACACCGCCGGTAATTAAAAAATCAATTTTAGGAAATAAAGGTTTAATGGCTTGTACATAATGGGGCTGCAATACATTACCAGGAAAAAGTTTAAGTAACGACCATCCCGCAGAATATGCTGTGTGTATTTCTGTAGGCGTCATACAACCGGGAATCCATAAAATTTTATGCATGTAAGCAATGTCAGATATATCAGCATCAAAAACAGGGCTTATCAAAACATCTGCCCCTGCTTCAATAAATAATTGTGCATCTGTAGTATTGGTTATGGTACCTACACACAATAACAAATCCGGCATTGTTTTATTACGTTCTTCAACCAAAATTTTGAAATTAGCAAGCGCTTTTTCACCCCTATTTGTAAACTCTATTGCACGAATACCACCGGCATACAATGCCTTACTTATTGCAATGCATGTTATAGGATCATGATGATAAAACAGTGGTAGAATAACTGCATTTTTAATAATATGAGTTGTATTTTCTTGGCTAAGCATATTGTTGCATTATTTTTAAAATATCAGGAATGGCTTGTTGGGTTACATCACCAAATTCATGTAATTTACCAAATGCAGCAGCAGCCGCAAAATTTATAATTTGCTGCGTTTGCATATTTTGCTCAATCCCATATATCAATGCAGCCATAAAACAGTCGCCACTACCTACTTTATCTTTTACATTATTCGATTGCATTTCAGGTGAAACCCAAAATTTGCCTTTATGAAATAAACTTGCATAATATTGAAGGCTACCATCAGGCATATCGAAACGAAAAGTATTGGCAACGGTATGGCATTTAGGAAATTGATTGATAATATAGGAAACTGTTGATTCCGCATGATGCAAATATGCATCCTTTGAAATTTTATCTTCATTAGGAAGATGCAATGGCGCACCTAATAATAAATTAGCCGACCAAATATTACCCATAATTACGTGGCAATATTTTGCTAAAGAAGGCAATATTGTCTCCGGTTTTCGATTGAGGCTCCAGAGTGAAGCACGATAATTTAAATCGAGTGAAATGGTTATATTTTTTTTTGAAGCAGCCTCTAACATTTCTTCACAAACTTGTACAAGGGTATCATTCAACGCAGGTACAATTGCTGAAAAATGCAACCATTTAACATTGGCTAAAACATTCTCCCAATTGATTGTACCGGGTTGTAATTCTGCAAATGCTGATGCTTTTCTATCAAAGTAAACTTGCTTATTTTTTACATCTGCTCCTTGTTGCAAAAAATACAACCCTATTCTATTTCCATCACGTTGAATGGCAGCAGTATCTATTTGTGCATGCTTCAATTGATTAATTATGTCATCTGCAATAAAATTATTTGGCAAGGCTGTGCAGTAAGATACCGGCACCTGCCAATTGGCTAAAGCATGCGCTACATTTAATTCTGCCCCCCCTAAATACACCTGCAATTGATGTTGCGACAACCAATTGCTTGCTGCAGGTGGCGATATTCTTAATAACAATTCACCAAAACATAAAATTTTTTTCATTGTATTTTACTTAGTATCTATAATGCCAATAACCTCAGTAAAAAATTAATCACCAATCATTCCAGATTTATACTTTATTAAAATGTTTAATGATTATAATATTTATTTCATTAAACAAAATCTACCAATTAAAATAGTTTTTAGCATTGTAAAAACAAATATCCTGTATTACCTTCCCTATCCAAGGTATATCATTTGGCAATTCGCCGTTTTCAATTTCTTCTCCAAATAAGTTACATAAAATTCTTCTGAAATATTCATGCCTTGGATAGGATAGAAAACTTCTTGAGTCGGTAAGCATTCCTACAAATCTGCTTAACAAACCCATGTTAGAAAGTGCATTCATTTGTTTTACCATTCCATCTTTCTGATCTAAAAACCACCAAGCTGCACCAAATTGAATTTTACCAGCAACAGAACCATCATTAAAATTACCAATCATCGTGGCCATTAACTCATTATCGGCGGGATTCAAATTGTATAAAATTGTTTTAGCCAATCGGTCATCATTATCTAGTTTCCCTAAAAATTTCGACAAGTTTTTCCCTTGTGGAAAATCACCAATTGAATCCCATCCGGTATCAGGTCCTAACGTTTTTAACATCCGGGTATTATTATTACGCAAGGCGCCTAAATGATATTGTTGTACCCATCCTTTTTCCCAATCCCATTCAGCAAAGTGTACCAACATAGCCGACTTGAATTTTCTTTGTTCTACATCGTTTAAATGTTTACCAGCGTGTACTTTAGTAAAAATGCTGTCAATTTCAGAACCGGTAAATTCTTCTGCATAAATTTCTTCTAACCCATGGTCACTCACACTACAACCCATAGATGCAAAAAAATCATGACGGTTTTGCAACGCATACAAAAAGTCATCGAATGAAGAAATGGAGATATTGGTAATTGCTTCCAATTTTTTTATATAGCCGATAAACTTTTCCGGATCAGCAACATTCATGGCATTATCAGGCCTAAAAGCAGGTAAAATGGGTATTTCAAAGGAATCGTTTTTTAATTTTTGATGGTATTCCAAAGTATCTACTGGATCATCGGTAGTGCAAACCGTGTAAACATTCATTTTGCGCAATAAATTTTTTACAGAGTAATCCGGTTGATTTAACAACACATTACAATGTTCATAAATTTTTTCAGAAGAATGTTCATTTAAAATATCGTTTATTCCAAAATATCTTTTCAATTCCAAATGCGTCCAATGGTATAATGGATTTCGTAAAGTATAGGGAACGGTTGCAGCCCACTGTATAAATTTTTCTTTATCAGAAGCATTACCTGTGCAATACATTTCATCTACACCATTGGTACGCATGGCACGCCATTTATAATGATCGCCATATAACCATACCTGTGTAATTGTTGAAAAACGAGCATCATTGGCGATTTGTTCGGGAGACAAATGGCAATGGTAATCTATAATTGGCATTTTTTCAGCATAATCATGATATAGTTGAACAGCAGTTTTATTAAGCAATAAAAAATTGTCGTCTAAAAATGGTTTCATATTTAAAATTTTACATAATAGTTTAAAAATTATAAACTCACGCCACGTTTCCATGGAATGAAATCATCTTGGTTTAATTGAACTGCTTTAGGAATTATTTCACCGCTTGCAGCTTGAATACAATATTCCAAAATTTGCTTGCCCATTTCTTCTATGGTTAATACACCATCAATAACGGAACCGGTATTAATATCAATAATATCAGCCATTTTTTCTGCTAAAGCGTTATTGCTGGAAACTTTTATTACCGGACAAACAGGATTTCCCGTAGGTGTACCTAAACCGGTTGTAAATAAAATTAAAGTTGCACCACTAGCAGCCTTTCCAGTAGTAGCTTCAACATCATTACCCGGAGTACAAACTAAATTCAATCCGGGTTTCACGGCTTCTTCTGTATAATCTAACACATCAACAATGGGTGATGTACCGCCTTTTTTAGCTGCACCTGCACTTTTCATGGCATCAGTAATTAACCCATCTTTTATATTTCCGGGAGAAGGATTCATATGAAAACCGGACCCGGCTTGTATTGCAGCATTGCTATAGGCCTTCATTAAATGTATAAATTTGTTGGCAGTTGTTTCATTATCCATTCTATCAACCAGTTCTTGTTCAACACCACACAATTCAGGAAATTCAGCCAATAAAACTTTACCACCTAAGGCCACTAACAAATCAGCACAATACCCAACAGAAGGGTTGGCAGAAATGCCACTGAAACCGTCACTACCACCGCATTTTACACCTAATGTTAGTTTAGATAACGGTGCCGGCTTTCTTTCTATTTCATTAATCTGCATTAATCCTTTAAATGTTTGCCGAATTGCTTCGGAAACTAAAGTTGTTTCATTACCAATTTGTTGTTGTTCAAAAACCAATAAAGGTTTATTGAATGTTGGATGATAACTTTTAATTTCATTGAGCAATTCAGCTAATTGCAAATTTTGACACCCTAAACTTATAACGGTAACACCCCCTACATTGGGATGGTTAGCATAAGCAGCTAATAATTTTCCTAAAACTGCTGCATCCTGCCGAATACCACCGCAACCACCTTGATGATTCAAAAATTTAATTCCATCCACATTTTTAAATAATCGTTGTTGAGATGGTTTTGCAATATTTTCAAATGCAACTGAATCAATTGGAATTTGATTTTCATAAGCCTTAACTAATTGCTGTGCAAAATTTTTGTATTTATCTGTAACAGCATATCCCAAAGTGGTATGTAAAGCTTCCTTAATTACATCAAGATTTCTGTTTTCACAAAATACGGTAGGTATAAATAACCAATAATTGGCAGTTCCTACACTCCCATCAGCCCTATGATAACCATTAAAAGTTCTGTTTAAAAAAGAAGATACATCAGGTTTGTGCCATATATAATGGCTTGAACGATATGCATATGGCTCTGCTGCATGTTTTAAATTGGCTGTAGTTACTAATGATCCTGCCGAAACGTTAGTTTGAGCCTTACCTACCAAAACACCATACATAATTACCGCATCACCGGGTTGCATGTTGTTAACGTAAAACTTATGTTTAGCTGGTATATCTTCTATTACAGTATATTCTTCATTAGCATATTGTAATTTTTCACCTTTTTTTAAATCACGCAAAGCAACAACAACATTATCATTTGGATGAATTTTAATAATAGCATTCTGCATAAATCATTTCATTTAATTAATTGAAGAAACCATTTGTTGATGCATCAATTCTTCCGTAACTGTTAGCACATTATTTTGCTGCATATTGGTTAGGTATAATTCAATTTGGGTTTCTAAATTAGGCAAGAGAGCAGATTTTATATTTAAATAATTTTCGTTCGATAAAATAGTATCAATTATTGTTGAAAAATCAGCATTGCTTTTCCATAATTGATGTATTTGCAAGGCATAATCATCTTGTAATATATAAGTATTGTTTCCTTGCTGTTGAACCGGCTGTCCTTGTTCATTCACATTTGATTGCATGAAATATAAATATCCTGCAATTCCCAAGGCCATAAATGGCGGTACCGATTTAAATTGTTGCAGATATGCTTCAATTAGGGGCACATTGCGCATTTTCATTTTGGAAGTATATTGCATGGTAATATTTATCCAGTGATGAGCAATGGCCGGATTTCTAAATCGATCCAATACTTGTAATGCAAATTGTTTAGCTTTTTGTTGCGTTAGTTTTTCACTTAATATAACCGGGGCAATTTCATAAAGCATTAAGTTGGTAACATAGGAAGCAAAAATACGGTTATCCATTGCCTCTTTAACAGTATCAAATCCTGCCAAAAATGCTAACCCACATGAAAAAGTATGCGTGCCATTTAATAAACGAAGTTTTAGTTCACGATATATGCTTATATCGTCTTCTATAATAACGCCGGTATCGGCCTTTGCAAATGATAAAATATTTTTGGTAGAATGACGAGAAGTTTCAATGGCCCATAAACGATAAGCTTCGCTCATAATCATCAACTCATCTTCATAACCTAACTCGTGATTAACGAAATTGGCATCATGCTCTGATAATTTTCCGGGAACAATTCTATCTACCAATGAATCACAAAAATCATTGGCTTCATTCAACCATTTCAAAAAATCGTTGCTTAAATGATTGCGCTTTGCTAATTCAATAATAATTTCTTTTAACTTCTTTCCATTATTCACAATTAATTCAGTTGGAATAATGACCATTCCACTGCTGTCAGCACCATTAAAAATGGTGAACCTATGATACAAAAATGCCAATAATTTTCCGGGAAAAGAAACAGGTGGTGCGGCAAAAATATCATCATCTTCCATTAATGAAATACCTACTTCTGTTGTATTGGATATTACTATTTGCATATCAGGGTTTGCAGCACAAGATAGAATATCATTCCATTCATTGTGTACATTTAATACTCTGCTAATAGCTGCATTCACCCAATATTCTTGTACTTTGACATTATTTTCAATTCCACGTACAACTAAAGTATATAATCCATCCTGCTCATTAAATGCATCAGTTGAACCGGCATTTGTGGATTTAACCACAACAATTCTACCATTAAAAAGTCCCTGTTTATTGGCTTTATCAATAAAATAATCGGGAAGTCCTCTTAATAAAACACCTGTTCCAAATTGAATAACCTTTTCCGGCAAAGAAAAAATTTCTTCATTAGGTATTGATACTCCCATTGTTTTTTTAATAGCCGCTAAATTGCTTTTACATAATTTCATACCTGTTAATTTAAATAAGGATTCCATTTATTGCCAAATACCCAATTAGCATTAATAGCATCAGGTAACGGTGATCCCTTTGCAGTTTCTAAATTATTTTTAAACCAACTGTAATCACCACCGGCTTTATGGCAGTTATAATAGTAAACTCTATATCCCCAACGAATATTATTGTTAGTGGGAACTAAATAAATAGGCTTATTAGCCATATTTTTAGCAAAAGAACAATTGATTAAATAAAATTGAGCATCCTTGTGAAAACGGCCCAACATAAATCCATCATAACCTTGAAAGAAACAATTTTTTAAAACTGTTTTGGCGTCTTCATTCGCAGAGCCATCGTGCCAAATACTAGCAGGCCCGGTTGTAGCAACAAATGTGCAATTTTCAGCATAAGCCCAACCTCTTGGACAATAGAAATCAACGCCCCCCATCATTAAACAATCTTTAAAAAAGAACATTCCATCATTCACATTCCACGGGCTAACAGCATCTCCACCATAAGCTTTTAAAATGCAATTCAATACTTTTAAACGCGTTGTGGCAAATGTGCGTAAAGCCATTTGATGGCCATCTTTCTTAATTGTTTTTGAAAAGTTATTTAAACTATCATTTTCGCACGAAACTACAGTAGTGTTATTATCAAATCCGTATGTATTTTGAATGGTTACATTTTCAATCGTAATATCACTACCACTAATATTTACAGTTGCAACGCCCCAATCATCAGCATGTTTACAACGCCATATATCTCTAGCTATGGCCTGGGTAATAATCGTAGTAGTTTTATTCTCCCCCAAAAATTGAATATTGTTTTTAGTTACATAAATTTTTTCTTCATAGGTTCCTGCATCTATTAAAATGATATGCTTATGATGAGCATTACTATCAATTGCATTGATAGCATCTTGAATGTTTTTAAAACAATGTGGCTTTGTTTTACTTACATGCAAAGTATCAACAGGTGCAGCAAACAACACATTGTTATGTGTGCTGCAAAACATGAGTAATAAAATGAAATATTTTATACTAACTTTTTCCATTTTTTACTTGTTGAATTAGCCATTGAATCCAATCTTCAGCGGCTACGTAATTATTAAATTGTTCAGGCAACTTTCTCCCATCAATAAACTCGTTGTATAACCAAGGATCACCGGTAACAAACACTGTACCCCTTCCATACTTTGTTACTGCCATTACCACTACTCCATTCTTTTTTAGAATAGCCTTTGCAGGATATTTTATAGAAATGGAACAAATACCCTTTTGATATATTAATTGAGCATTCGGTAATACCTCATTATTGTTGGGTACATTTATTACGCCTTCCATAAATTGATTTGCAGAAAAGTGCTGATAACTATCTTCATTCACTTGAATACCAAATTGGCTTAGCAACAAATTCATATGCTTAAATTCTGCATTGCCTTTATCGTTATGCAAAACACATAAAACACCTCCCTTACTCACCCAATTCTTTAGAAAATTAGCTGCAGCCAGATTCATAAAATTAGGATTAGGATTATCACCGGAATCATCCGCATCTACAATTAAGTAAATACTATTATGTGGCAAATTATTTTTGGATGGCATTTCAGCCAATTGTTTTGTAGTAACCCCATATTTTTGAAAAAGAAATTGCAAAGTTGAAAAACCGCCATTATTCATTTCATTCCATTTATAATGATAAGGCACTAAAGTTCCGGTTATATCAACTTTTTTTTCAGCATTAAAATAATCATCCAACACAACAGTGATACCCTTACCCTTGTAAGAATTTTTATACAAAGCCATTTCAATGTCCATTAAAATAAAGGCACTAATTCCTTTGCTATCATTAATAACTACAGGTTCACTACAATAATATTGATAACTCCCATCGCGATAAGGATTGCCGCCTAAACCACTTACTTTAACTGTATTAGTTAAAAAAACGGAATCATTTTTTTCAATAATAAAATTTTTTACTATTCCTTCATACGCTTTATTAATTACTGTTTTATATTTTTCATCAATCCATTTAAAACGTAATGCCTTTGCAATGGTGTAAGTGAACATACAACTAGCGGAAGATTCAACATAATTACCATTTTTGTTCGCATAATTCAAAACGTTCCACCATGTCCCAGTTTTAACATCTTGCACAGCTGCAACAGCTTTTACATAATCATTTAATAAACCTTTTAATGAGTCGTAATAAACATTATTAACCGGAAAATTTTCTAAAACATCAACCAAGGCCATTCCATACCACCCCATTGCTCTTCCCCAAAAATTAGATGAGGTTCCGGTAGCGGGATTACTCCATTTTTCTTTATAATCTGCATCCCAAGCATGGTATAAAAGACCATTTTCTTTATTACGTGTTTTATGCGTAATTAGTAAAAATAGCTTAGCTATATCATTAAAATTTTCTGGTTGATGAAAAGCAAGGGCATAACGTGTATAGAATGGCTGAGCCATATACATTCCATCTAACCACATTTGTTGTGGATAGCGAGCTTTGTGCCAAAAGCCGCCATCAGAAGTTCTGGGCTGATGCATAAGTTGTTGATACAAGACTTGCACAGCATTGAAGTAATTTCTATTATCAGTTACCTGATAAAGCGATAAAAACACATTGCCCCCTAATATATTGTCGAGATTAAAATCATTGACTTTATAAGTCTTTATTGTATGACCACTATCTAATAAATAGTTATTTGCAACATTTTGCACAAATTGAAAATATTTTCCTTCACCAGTATATTGCCATAAAGACATTATAGCTTTTAACTGTATGGCATTTTCATAAGTCCATTTATCATTTAATGCTTTCTGGTTGGCAGTTGTGCAAACAACATTATTAGCAAACTTTTCAGACAAAATAATATTCCTGCAAAAAACTTTTTGCAAAAAAAATAAGGTAAACAGAAATATTATTTTCGCTTTCATAACTATTCAGTAACAGTTACAACATTTGGCTCTGTACCAAAACCTGTTTTAATTAACTGTAAAGCATTTTGTTTTGGTATATTTTTAAATTGAATGTTTTTTGTGCGAGGTCCCTGCAACTCAACCATCAATTCAGTTGGCTTATTGAAATTAAAATGATTGAACATGATATTCTCGGCATTCAATATATAAACCAATGGCTTAGATTGCTTGGTTGTTAGTGTGCAATTATTTATTTGAATGTTTTTGGCTTCTTCAATATCGATACCGGATTGGGTTTGCATTTGTAAATTGTTGAACACAACATTTTGAACAGGCATTTCAGGAATACCTCTTATAAATATTGCTTTTGAAGCGCCATTACATACAATGTTGTTGATATAAAAATTTTTAAAGACGGGGGTAGCTTCTGTAATAGGTAAAACTTCAACTTTTGGGGGTGTTCTTTCTTCACCATATAAAGGCACCGGATCTTGCGCAGCATAATACATATCAAACAATACAGCTTCACCAATAATATCTTTCATATTAATATTGGCAGTATAAATATTTTCAACAACACCGCCCCTTCCCCTTACTGTTTTAAAACGCAAACCAATATCGGTACCCATAAAACTGCAATTGCGTACATACAAATTTTTAGCACCACCGCTCATTTCACTACCAATTACAAAACCACCATGTGCATGATATACCACACAATTTTGTATTAATGCATTTTGCGTTGGCATATTCCTTTTTCTACCCGATGCATCGCGGCCACTTTTAATGCAAATTCCGTCATCACCTACATCAAATGTGCTGTTCTCCAAAAACACGTTACTACAACTTTCAATGTCAATTCCATCACCGTTTTGTGCATACCAGGGGTTTTTAGCATACACATTACGAACAGTTAATTGATTACACATGAAAGGATGCAGGCACCAGGCAGGTGAATTTTGAAAAGTAACTCCTTCCAATAAAACATTAGTACAAGCAGTAAACACCAACAAATTAGGCCGTAAAAAAGCCTTAATGGAATCAAAGTCTGAAAGTTGCATACCTTCTTTCAAAACACCCGCATTTTTTATTTGCGCACCTCGATAAGTTTCAATGGTTGGATACCAAGTTTTTTTATCGTTACTTAAAATACCACCACTATTAATTAATTTTTGCCATTGTGTAGTGGTGAGTTTATCTTTTTTTACCATCCGCCAAGCATCTCCATTACCATCAATAATACCGCTTCCGGTAATGGCAATATTTACAGCATTATTTGCAGAAATGGGCGATTGATTTCGAGCTGCCGGTTGGCCTTCCCAGTTGCTTTCAATTAATTTGTAAGCATTATAATCAGCAGTAAATTGTATAATAGCACCACGATTTATCAATAAGTTTACATTGCTTTTTAATTCAAGAGGACCTGTCATCCAGAAACCATTAGGTACTTCAACAACTCCACCGCCATTTTTATTACAGGCATTAATGGCATTTTGAATAAATTCAGTATTTAGCGTTTTTCCATCACCAACGGCACCAAACTGACGTATATTGAATGTATCTTTTGCAAAATGAGGCTCATAAACAATAGGTAATTCATATTCAAACTTGTTATCGAAACCGGATTTTAAAAGTGCATCTCTTAAAGGCAATTTCAATTCGTTAATGGTGGAACATACAAGCGAAGCCATATACTTGGCACCAAATGAAGAAAAATGCGTATCATCGGTTCTTCCATTAAGACAAGCATTATAATGGCGAGGGGGAATCCACAAATAAAGATTCTTTGAAGCTTCCGGGCCCAATTGACGTAACAAATTCTTACTTAAAGTAAATAAATCAATATAGGCTACACCCAAAGAATCAGCAACTGCTTTTACAACATCCGGATAATCGCCATGCATTTTCTCGTCCACTAAACCATTCTGCAAAAATTTACGTCGAGCTACAGGACTTAATAAAACGGGAATTCCTTTTTTCTTTTTGACATCATTTACAAACCGGATTAAATTGTTCTTGTATGCACCTTGCGCATCGGCATATCTTTTAGGATCTTCTTTTTTTTCATCATTATGTCCAAATTGAATAAAAACATAATCGCCCGGTTTAATTTGCTGCACAACGGCATCCCATTTACCTTCATCAATATAGCTTTTAGTACTACGTCCGTTTATAGCTTTATTTTCAACAACAATTGAATGATTAAAAAATTGCTGCAAATACATACCCCATCCCTTTTCAGGATTATCCTCTAATGGCTTATTAGCCATAGTGGAGTCGCCTACCAAAAAAATAGTGATTTTATCATCTTGCATTTTAAAAGCGACCAAAGTGCATATAAGAAAAAAGGCAAGCAGTTTTTTCATTTCATTCTATTTATTGCGCAACTAAAAAACAGTTAATAATTTATAAGGTAATTCTTAGTTTTTAAATGAAGAAAATGTTGTTGAGTCATCTTCTAAAAAAATATTTTTTACCTATAAAAATCATAAGCGATGCTACAATTATATTCACGAATAATAAAGGTTTTGAAGAATTATTTTTACGCAATCGTTCCCGATATCGATAACAAAAAACTGAAGAAATTAGGCGAACATCCCATACAAAAATTTGCACACCGATTTCATTTCAAAAAGTCGTAAAAAAAGAGTTTCTTTATAGTCGTTAAATTCGAAACAGACCGATTATAATAAGATTAAATTGTGTATTGTAATCCTTAAACCTGTTTGTAATAGCCAATATGAAATTTGAAGCAGTTACCATAAAAGACATTGCTAAAGCGTTGGGCTTATCAACCTCCACAGTTAGCCGTGCACTACGCGATAGTTATGAAATTAGTGAGGAAACTAAACAACTTGTATTAAATTATGCTAAGGAAATTAATTACCGTCCTAATCCCATTGCATTAAGTTTAAAAGAAAAACGCAGTCGTTCAATAGGCATAATTGTTTCAGAAATTGCCAATAGCTTCTTTTCGCAAGCTATTAATGGAATTGAATCGGTTGCACATTTACATGGTTATAATGTTATTATTACTCAAAGCAAAGAAAGTTATGAAAGAGAAATTGCCAATATTCAATATTTATCAAGCAGATCAGTTGATGGGTGCATAATTTCCGTTTCAGCAGAAACCAAAGATTATACCCATATTACAGAATTATACGAAAGAAATTTGCCTATTGTTTGTTTTGACAGGGTAATTGAAGCTTTAAATACATTTAAAGTAACGGTAAATAGTTTTGATGGTGCATACAATGCAACCACTCATTTAATAAAAAATGGTTTTAAAAAAATAGCTATGTTAAGTGGTTCACCTGTATTATCCATTAGTAAAGACAGGTTATCCGGATATAGGCAAGCATTAATAGATAATGGGATTGAATTGAATGAAAATTATGTTGCCTATTGCCAACATGGGGGTTTAATTTATGAAGAAGTTGAAACAGCGTTGAATTATTTATTAAAACTAAAACCTAAACCAGATGCAATTTTTGCAGGAGCAGATAAACTTACTACCAATTGTATGCGCTATTGCAAAGCACACCATATTGAAATTCCAAAACAACTAGCCTTAATTGGTTTTAGTAATTTAGACTTTACTGATTTACTTTGTCCGCCCTTATCGGTAGTACGCCAACCGGCTTTCGAAATGGGACGTATATCAGCAGAGCTGCTCATAAAAATGATTGAAAGCAAACGCCCGATAACTGATTTTGAATCGAAAATATTACCGGCTGAAATTTATGCAAGAGCTTCCACTGAACCCATAAACACACAGAAAAAAAAGCAAAAATAATTACATAGCATTTAATAATTTATCGATTGCGGCACCCAACTACCGAAAATGTTTTTTAATGTATAATTATCCGCTTCAGAAGCAGATAATTGTTTTATCCAAGCAAAGCGATTGAGAGGATTGGCACCGGGACCATAATTATTAAATTCTGCGAATCGTGCCGTTTTTTCGTTTGCAGGATTTTTCCAGTTATTCCAACCTTGCGGAATAATATGTTTATCTATGTAACAATGAATATATGTTACGCTAGCATAAGGCTGCCAAGGTCGCCCCAATGAAACATTATGTAAACTGCTATCTGCTAACAATGTGCAGTTTCTAAAAACAAATCCATAGGGAATTTCACGAGGTGTAGATGCAGCAGTAACGTGCGAATTTTTCTTACTATATATAGTACAACTATCAAACACGGCAGTTGCAGGTCCAAAAATAAAATCGGTAGTTCCTTCAATGTAACAATTATGATAATATTGTCTACTACTAGGTCCGCTACAAAATAAAACATCTTGAAAACCGGTTATTGCGCAGTTGTAAAATGCAGCTTTGTCGCCATAAACATAAAGGGCTACGGCCTGACCGGCATAAAATCCGGCATTATTTTCGAAATGAATATTTTGTGCAGTAAAATTTGAAGCATAAATAAAAAAGCTGGCCGATGTCCAGGTATTAATGGTATCACCATTAGGTAAATGCAAGCCACTATGATTGTTATAGGAAACAACTACGTCATTTTTGTTTTCGCCTACAAGCGAAACAAATTGTTTTCCCGAATCTAATATCAGCCGCTCTTTATATATTCCCTTCTTAACAAAAATGACAACCGGCTTTGTGTTATTACAAGGTATTGCATTCAATGCTTGCTGAATAGTGGTATAGTTTCCACTGCCATCTTGTGCAACAACAATCTTATTGATTTGTGCTGATAGATGTAAGCTTATAAAAAGCGTAAACAACAAAATAAAATTTATTTTCATAAAAACATTTTTAAATATAAAAGGCTACTGAGAACAGCAGCCTTTAAACGGTATAATCCAACTAACGAAACCACAACATATTTTAATAACCAGGATTTTGGGTTAAATTATAATTTGCATCACGAGCCGGCTGGGGAATTGGTAATAATTCTGTTTTATTGGGAGTGAACCCGGTTGCAAACCTTGCCAATGCTGTTGTTGAGATAGCACTGCTTACCCAGGTAATTTTTGTTGTATTGGCTGGTGTACTAGAGGGTGCAGGTTTATACAAAGAATTAGCCCAAATAGTGTAATCATCGCCGGTAGCCGTTTTATAATAATACATTGACTTAGGAAGGTTGGCATAAATGCCGGATGAATTTGACATGGCTGTTAATGCATTTTTGGTGTTGGTAAGAACTGTGTTAATCAAATTCCAACGAATTAAATCGAACTTACGAACACCCTCACCGCCCAACTCTAAAGAACGTTCTTTTACAATAGCATTAAAAAAGTCAGTTTTACTTAAGCCTGCAGGCAAATCAACTGTTGCATTAGGTGAGTTAATTGGTTGCCCATATCCCCTTCTACGCACCATATTGATTGCATTGTAAGCAGCAGCAGTAGGACCATTTAATTCATTTTCAGTTTCAGCAAACATTAGTAGTACATCTGAATATCGCAATATTTGCCATTTTAAACCTAAGTACTGTGTTTTATCGGTTGGTGATATAGGAGGATTACTAATCCAGTCACGGCGATATTTCCCATCATTAATAGCAGTAATGGTTTGTCCCGTTTTAGTAATACCATCAGCATTAACAACATAAGGAGCACAGGTAACATCGCGACGCAAATCAGTAGAATCAAATAAGTAAAAATAAGTAGGAAGAATATTAATGGCTTTGTTACCATTACCATTAACAGTAGGTCCATCATAATATCCTAATTTACTATCTGCAGTTCCATTGGCACCTACAGCAGAAACCTGAAACATTAATTCACCGTCAGGATCACTAACAGCACGGGCACAAACATAGTTCTTAAATAAGTTTTTAAAACTTGGATTTAAATTGTGTTGACCTGAGGTAATAATATCATTGCATTCATCATGTGCTATTTGGTAGTACGTTAAATAGTCAGCACTTCTTTCCATAACACCGGAAGTGTTGCGTAATGAGTATCCACCTCTAAACAATGCAATTCTAGCTCTTAAACCTTTTACAGTTCCTTTAGTAATTCTTTCATCAATGGGGTCACCAATTGATGCTAAATCGTTTCTCCAGGGTACTAAATCTTCAGCAGTTTTTAAATCAGATATAATTCTATCATACAGTGAATCTCTATTTACACGAGTAGGGAAAGGATTTGCACCGGCAATTTGTGAAGCAGGTTGAAAATCAGCAGGCAAATCGCCCCAATTACGAATAGCTTCAAGATAGAATTGCGCTCTTAAAGTCAATGCCTCTCCCAACATTCTTTGCAATTCCTTTTTCTCTTGATCTGTTCCATTGTTGTACTGAGACATTGTAGGAATATTGTATATACAAATATTGGCAAATTCAATACCGCGGAATAATTGTTGAAAAGGATTATTTAATTGAGCATTTCCCGGAGTTGCTTGATAACGGGCAATATCGCGACGGTCGTTATCAGGATTTCCGGTAGGGCCTTGTGTTTCATCATTATCAACTGTGTAATACAAACTTAAACGAATACCATAACCCTGATCGCCTGAAAGCTGTGCATATACACCTGCTAAAGCCTGATAAGCATGGGGCACATCACTAAACACCACATTGGTTCCATAGGAAGTAATGGGCATTTGATTTAAGAACTTTTTACATGAACCCAGGAATATGGTTGTCATAACCAATGAGACCAATACAACCCGGTTATAGAATGATTTTATTTGCATAATTGAAGCAATTTTAATTTTACAAATCATTAAAAAATTACGTTTACACCAAAAATGTAGGTTTTGTTTTTTGGAAAAGCGGAATAGTCTAAACCAGGTGTAGTTAAATTCTGACTAACACTCACTTCCGGGTCATAACCAGAGTATCCGGTTAATATAGCTACATTATTCAATGTGGTATAAAATCTTAATCTATTAATTTTAAGCTTACGCAGTGCTTTGGGGGCTAAAGTATAACCTAAGGTTATATTGTTTATTCTTAAAAATGATCCATCTTCAATAGCCCAAGAATGTAAGTAAAATGCACCACTACTAGTTAAGGGACTCCAAATTTTAGCATTGCTATTTAAAGCAGCTAGTTGTGTAGGATCTTTAACGGTATTACCATTGGCATCAATATTCGTAAACCGATTATCCATAATGGCTAACAAGTTAGAATTAGGAATATATCCGTTTGAGAATTCAATTTTATTGGCATTATAAACACTATTGCCATATACAAAATTGATAAAGATGCTCATATCGAAATTTTTGTAACTAAACTGCTGATTTAGACCTCCGAAAAATTTAGGCTGAGATGTTCCTAAAATTTTTCTATCATGATCTAAATCTACCACACCATCACCATTTAAGTCTTTTAATTTTAAGCTACCGGGTTGTGGATTTCCAATAATGCTGGCATCATTTACCACACCTTGTTTTAAAGTGTAGGTTTGTGTAGTTGCATTATAGTCAAAGTCACTTACCTTGTAAAAACCATCAGTAACAAATCCATACATAGCTCCAACAGGTGCACCCACTTGGATGATGTAATCAGATGGCTGTCCGGAAACACCCCATCCTGCACTTTGTAAGAATGAAGTTTGTCCTTGTGCTAAAGCAACTACCCTATTTTGATTAAATGAAAGATTGAAGTTAGCATTCCAAGTGAAATTCTTTTTTTGCATTACCATGCTGCTTATCTGGAATTCAACCCCTTTATTGGTAGTTTTACCTACGTTCTGCAATTGTGTTGAGTAACCATAAGTTGAAGCAACAGGTACATTCAATAAAAGATTTTTTGTGGAGTTAGAATAGTAATCAACTGTAAACTGTAATCTGTCATTAAACAACGACAAGTCTAACCCTAAATTTCTGTTTATAGTGGTTTCCCATTTTAAATAAGGATTTACTAAGCTGGCTGAAGTGTACCCATAAACAGTTTGATTGTTTATACCGTAATAACTCACATTATTATTAAATGCATCTAAATATAAGTAATCAGCAATACGATTATTACCCACGGCACCATAGCCAACCCTCAGTTTCATATCGCTAATAAACTTCACTGTTTTCATGAATTTTTCTTTTTTAACACGCCATGCTGCAGATGCTGCCGGGAAATAACCCCATCGCATATCAGGTGCAAATTTGGAAGAAGCATCTGCCCTCATGTTAACCGAGAATAAATATTTTTGCAGATAAGCATAATTTATACGCCCAAAAAACGACAATGAGGTATAGTTAATAATAGTTTGTTTAGGATACCCCGTAAAGCTTGTTCCTAAACTTAAATCGGTGAAAGCTGTATTAATGGGAGTAAAGGTAGGAATGCTTTTAAATAAATTATATTCTGATTCTGTACGAACTTGATAAGTTTCTTGCCCCAATAAAAAATCAATATCATGCTTGCCCTTTAAATTTTTTAAAGAGTAGGTGAATACATTAGAATTGTTGATAGATGTACGGTTAATTGTATCTAATTCCACTACAGGTTTTGCTCCGCCTTGAATAATTGATAAGGGGCTGATTGAATCACTATATTGGCGATTAATGTAATGGTTATAATCATAACCAAATGTAGTACGGAAGGTTAAGTTTTTAGTTAATTGATAACTAGCATAGCCCGAAAAATTAAACCCATCAGTTGTTTTCTTTCTATATTCTGCATTTGAAAGTGCAATAGGGTTTACTAAGAAAAGACCATTACCCGTGCTATTATCAACCAAACTGGGGTCAGTTACGTCAGGTGAAGTAATATTTGAGGAAAGAAATGGACGATATTTAACTGTATTACGCAAACGGTTATACGTTGAACCATTCGGAGAAGAAGTACCCGCCCCATAAACATTTTGATTCAAATACCGTAAGGTACCACCCACTTTAATTTTTTTACCAATACGTTGATCAACTCGAAGATTAATAATATTTCTGTAGTATTTTGAATTTAATACAGTTGTAATATCACTATTATTAGTATAGCTTAAATTGAATGTAGTTTTACTATTTCCACCATTCACACTTACGTTATTGGTTTGCAACATACCATTTCTACCCAATACTAATTTTTGCCAGTCAACAGGAGGAATTGATTTGTAAACAGAAAGTGTATCCCAAGTAGTTCCATATGTATTTGCAAAAGTTGAGCTATCGGTAGAGCTACCTCTGGATCTTTCATAATTCCAACGAATAAATTCCCAAGGACTCATTACAGGTAACTCTTTAGCCAATTTTTCCAAGCCAACAAAACCATTATAAGTCATACGCAGTTTTCCCTGTCTGCCACCCTTAGTTGTAATAATTACTACACCATTAGCACCTCTAGCTCCATAAATAGCAGTTGCAGCTGCATCTTTTAGTACATCAATGCTTTGAATATCTTGTGGCGCCAAAGTTGACAATGCATTCTCAACCTGCACTCCATCTACAATATATAAGGGTGAATTATCCTGTGTAATAGAACCTCCGCCACGAACCCGAATAGTAATATTGGCATCGGGAGAACCTTCAGAACTGGTAATTTGAACACCAGCTAATCTACCGGCCAAAGCCTCGGCTGCAGAATTAATAGGAATATCTTTTAAATCTTTGGCACCTACTGAAGAAACGGAAGCTAATAAATCTTTTCTTTTTACTGATTGGTAGCCGATTACTACAACTTCATTACCCACATCATTCGTACGGCTAAGCTTTACATTTACCAAACCATTGCTTTTAGGTTCAATGGTTTGTGAAGTATATCCTACATAACTAATTACTAGACTGTACTTATTTTCATTATTTGGAACAGCTAATGTAAAGTCACCATTTTTATCCGTTTGAACTCCTTTTTTGGAGCCGGCAATCATTACCGAAGCACCCGCCAGGGGTTCATTGTTCTCACCAGAAACATGGCCTTTAATAATTTTACCTGATGTTTGTGCCGAAACACTAAAACATAGGGTTAATAGCATACAAACTAGTGCAGCAAGTTTTTTCATAAAGCAATTTGTTTTTCCTTGTAACAAATAAATAAGCATTATTAATATGCTTACTCAGCAATCGTATAGCACATTTGGCACTTCAATGCTAAACAGATATTTCGTATTAGCATAGTATTAACAATACTTTTTTTACGCAAACGTTCCCGATAACGATGGAGTTCGTAACATAAATTCATTAAATTTAATATTCATTCAACATTGTTGTAATTACATTTATTCTACTAATTTTAATATAAACCAAAAACCATGGAAAGCTTTTATACTGATGTTACTATTCGATGGAGCGATTTAGATCCGAATTTTCACGTAAGGCATAGTGTGTATTATGATTGGGGTGCTTACGCAAGAATGAATTTTCTTACTCATGCAGGCATTAGTCTTTCTTTATTAATGCAACATCGCATTGGAGTTATCTTATTAAGAGAAGAAGCTATTTTCAAAAAAGAAATTCATTATAATGATATTGTAAAAATCTCCATTAAAATGCGCAGTATAACCGCTAATGGCGATAGATGGAGCCTACAGCATGAATTACAAAACAGCAATGGAATAATACATGCCATCATAAATATTGATGGTGCATGGATGGATACGGAAAAAAGAAAATTAGTAGCACCACCGGCATCATTTCAGGAAATGTTTTTAACTATTCCCAAAACGGATGAGTTTAAAATAATATGAGTTTACATTTTAGAAATTGCCAATTCTAATCCACGCAATTCTGCTAAGCCCCTTAATCGGCCAATAGCAGAATAACCTGAATAAGTTTTTTTATGTAAATCATCTAACATTTGGTGGCCATGATCAGGGCGCATAGGAATACCTACTTTCCTGTGTTGCATGATTTGCCAAATTGTTTTTACAACCTCATACATATTTACATCGCCTTCCAAATGATTAGCTTCATAAAAATTACCATCAGCATCTCGCTTTGTACTACGTAAATGCAAAAAATGAATATGCTGCGCAAATCGTTTTAACATGGCTACCAAATCGTTATCGGGCCGTACACCTAATGATCCTGTACAAAAGCATAATCCATTTGCCGGCGAAGGTGCTGCTTGAATCATGGCAGCTAAATCTTCTTCGGTACTTACAATACGAGGTAATCCCAACAATGTATAAGGCGGATCATCTGGATGAATGGCCATTTTTAAGCCAACCGATTCTGCCACTGGTACCACTTGTTGTAAAAAATAAAATAAATTTTGCTGTAATTGTACTGCATCAATTTTTTTGTACTCGTTTAATGCTAATAAAATTTCATCAGGCGTAAAACTAACTTCACTTCCTGGCAAACCCAATAATGCGTTGTTATATAGAATTTCTCTCTCTTCTTCCGTCATGGATTGATAATATTCCCATGCTTTTGTCTTTTCCTCTGCACTATATTCAACATTAGCAGCAGGCCGTTTCAACATATATAAATCAAAAGCCATAAATGCTTTTCTGTTAAAATACAAGGCTTTGCTACCATCTGGCATTGGATAATTAACATTGGTACGCATCCAATCTAAAATGGGCATGAAATTATAGGTAATTACTTCCAAACCACAAACAGCCAAATTTTTTAAACTGGTTTTATAGTTTTCAATGTATTGATGAAAGTTCCCTTTTTGTTTTTTTATGTCTTCATGAACGGGTAAACTTTCCACAACTTTCCAATGCAAACCAACAGCTTCTACCATTTTCTTTCGTTCAGTAATAGCATCTACACTCCACACATCACCAACCGGTATTTGGTGTAATGCAGTTACCACACCACTACATCCGGCTTGTTTTATATCCATCAAACTAACCAGATCATTGGGACCAAACCAGCGCATGATTTGCTGCATAAAATATTTTTCATTCATCGTACATATAATTTCATGTTATAAAATTTGCCGGTGAAGAATCACCTAAATAGACTAAACAACTGAGTGAGCAAACTAAAAAATAGCTCTATAATTTAAAAATTGGAATAATAAAACGTAAAATGTCTTAATGTAATTTAGTGAAATATCGTACACATTATTTAAATTTATTTTATAGCTCTAACTTTTTTGCTAAAGATTCTTAACTTATATAGGAACGATAAGGTTAAGTGCTATTTGTATAACTTATCATAGGGCAACGCAGTTAGTTTATTTGTTAGGATTATTTTGACTCAACAGTGATCATTGCAGGTTTCGATGCACCTAGTTCAATACTTCTTTTATCAGGTAATGATCCTCCAACATAAATATTGATTTTCCCTTTGGGCAAATAACTTTCACCCTTATCATTCACCAATTGCAACATATCGGGAGTTATTGTAAAAGATACAGTTGAAGTACCTTGAGCAGGTATTGCCACTTTTTTAAATGCTTTCAAAGCATATATAGGAGCATTTGCCGGCGCATTCTCATGCTGTACATACAATTGTACCGCTTCTAATCCATCATATTTGCCATTATTATTAATGGTAACTGCACAATTAATACTATCCCCATTCTTAATAATCGATTTTGAAACAACAGGATTAGTATATGAATAGGTATTATAACTTAAGCCAAATCCAAAGGGATACATAGGAGTACCTTTCATAAATCGATACGTTCTTCCCTGCATATTATAATCTTCATAAGGAGGAAGTTGGTCGTATGACATTGGAAAAGTTACAGGTAATTTACCAGAAGGATTAGCTTTACCAAAAACAATATCAGCAGCAGCATTACCACCTTCTTCACCGGGATACCACACTAACAATACAGCATCAGCCAATTCGTGAACTTCTGATAAATTCATTGGACTTCCACCCGTAATAATGGCTATGATTGGTTTTTTATTCCCTTCACGTAATTTTTTTAAAAAATCTATTTGGTTTTGCGGAATGTTGTAATTCAATCTATCGCCATAGGTTGTTGAGGCAATTGATTCTCCCTCCTCACCTTCTAGTAATCCCGACAAACCTAATACAGCTATAGTTACATCAGAATTTTTTGCATCACCTGAAGTCCAATCAATAGGATTTGCATCAGGTCTATCTAACAAGCTACCCATTTTGTATTGTAATTGACTACCCGGGGCAATATGCCCTGCAAACCCTTCCAAAAAAGTAACTAATCGATTATTTACACCATAGTAATTTCCCAATAAAACATCAACATTAGATGCATTAGGACCTGTAATGAAATAGCGAGGCAGGTTATTTTTTAAAGGTAATACACCATTATTTTTTAATAAAACAGCCGATTGAACAGCCACTTCTTTTGCCAATGCTCTATGCTGAGGCGAATTAATAACTGATTCCGGAATTTGATTATACGGATTGTCATTGACGTTATCAAACATACCCAATTTAAAACGGGTAGCTAACAATTCAACCAAAGCGCTGTCAATAGTTTTTTCTGAAATTAGGTTTTGTTTTACAGCATCTATTAAAGCCGTATATTCTACCCCACAATCTAAACTTACTCCTTTTTTAACAGAAAGCGCTGCCGCTTCAGCAGCAGTTTTCACATAATGGTGACCCTCATAAATATCGCCTATAGCACCGCAATCAGATACGACATGTCCTTTAAAATGCCATTCATTTCTTAATATATCATCTAACAAAAAAGTATTGGCACAACAGGGTTCACCATTGGTACTGTTATATGCACACATTACTGCTTCTACATGGGCATCTTTTACCAAAGCTTTAAAAGCTGGCAAATAAGTTTCACGTAAATCTTTAATTGAAGCAACTGCATTGAAAGAGTGTCGTAAGCGTTCAGGACCACTGTGTACCGCAAAATGCTTTGCACAAGCAGCCACTTTTAAATATCTGGGATCATCGCCTTGTAAGCCTTTTACAAAGGCAACACCCATTGTTTTAGTGAGTGTAGGATCTTCGCCATAAGTTTCTTGACCACGCCCCCAACGTGGATCGCGAAAAATATTAATATTGGGAGTCCAAAATGTAAGTCCACCGTACTGTTCATGTATTCCTCTTTTTACAGCTGCATTATACATAGCTCTTGCCTCATCAGATATAGCAGAAGCTTCAACAAACGCAAGGCTGTCATTAAAAGTTGCAGCCATGCCAATTGCCTGAGGAAAAACTGTAGCCACACCTGAACGTGCAACTCCATGCAAGGCCTCATTCCACCAATTGTATGCAGGAATATTCAGCCTGGGTATAGCAGGACTGCTATTCATCATTTGTTGCACTTTTTCTTGCAAGGTCAATCTGCTCACCAAGTCGTGTACACGAGTTGAAATAGGCAAACGGGCATTTAAATAATCAGGGGTTTGAGCCAATACATTATTGACCGATAAATGCAGCAACAGCAAGCAGCAACCATAGAAAACTTTTTTCATAAAGCAAGCATTTTGGGTATTTAAGCAGCGTAAAATTGGTATTTACGTAATTAAAAAGCTATCGTTAACAAAACGAATATAGAAAAGAATTTTAAAAAATGCAACCGATTGCAAAAAATTTTTCAAAAAAAAATACAATTACCTTGTTCAAAAGTTATAACATTGTTTGTATGAAGCAGGATAAGGAAGTTACCATATATGACATTGCCAGCTATTTAAACATTTCAGCAGCAACAGTTAGCCGCGGTTTAAAAGACCATCCTACCATTAATAAAAAAACAAAAAAGAAAATACTCGATGCGGCTCAGAAACTGGGCTATAGAAGCAATGCATTTGCCAGCAATTTGCGAACCAAACAAAGTAAAACAATAGGAGTTATTGTACCTCGGCTAAACAGTTACTTTATGTCAACTGTTATAGCAGGTATTGAAAGCATTGCTAATGAAGAAGGATACCAACTCATCATCAGTCAATCACAAGAAGATGAACAAAAAGAAGCAGCTAACGCAATAACATTATTTAACAGCAGGGTTGATGGAATAATGGTTTCATTAGCAGCCAACACAAAAACCACCGATCATTTCAAACCATTTTTAGAAAAAAACATCCCCATCGTTTACTTTGACAGAGTAGTTGAAACACCTGATTCATTAACTATTTCAATTGATAATTATAAGGCTGCTTTTGAAATTACCCAACACTTAATCGACAAGGGTTGTAAGCGCATTTTACACCTTGGGGGAAACGTAAATAGGAATGTTTATGCAGACAGACTTGCGGGCTATAAAGCTGCTTTAAAACAAGCAGGATTGCCTACCCCGGATAACCTTGTTTTTTTTAGCAATCTTAATGAAGACGCAGGCATGGAAGCTGCTAATTATATTAACAATCTAAAACAGAAGCCGGATGCAATATTTTCTGCCAATGATACATGTGCTGCTTATTGTATGATTCGTTTAAAACAACTAGGCTACAAAATTCCCGGCAACTTATTGTTTGCGGGATTCAATAATGACCCAATCAGCAAAGTAGTAGAACCCAATTTAACCACCGTAGCTTATCCCGGTTACCCAATGGGGCAAATTGCAGCCACCCATTTAATTAATCACCTCAAAGGCATTGCCGATATAAGCAGTACAAACAGTGTGTTATTGCGGCATGAATTAATTGTACGTGCCTCTACTCAAAAATAAAAATTTGCAAAATCAATTATATTCTAGAAATTTACGCAACCGATTGCATTATGAATCCAAAAAAAGATGTTACCATTTACGATATTGCCAAACAGTTGAACATTTCCACTTCAACGGTTAGCAGGGCGTTGCAAAACCATCCTGCAATAAATAAATTAACCAAGAAAAAGGTAATTGCTACTGCGAAAGAAATTGGCTATCAATACAACACATTCGCCGGTAATTTGAGAAAAAAATCAACCAGCATCATCGGCGTAATGGTGCATGAGTTGAATAGTAACTTTATTACTTCCGTATTAGCCGGTATAGAAAAAGTAACTTCAGAAGCAGGCTACGACATTATTATTGCCCACTCATCGGAAAGTTATACAAAAGAATCAGCTAATGCTTTAAACCTATTTCACAAAAGAGTGGATGGCTTGATTGCTTCATTAGCCTATGATACTAAAAATTTAGACCATTATTTACCCTTTCATCAGAAAGGCATTCCCGTTGTATTTTTCGACCGTGTGGAACCTTCTGATAATAGCACAGTAGTTGTTATTGACAACACCAAATGTGGATACCAGGCCACAAAACATTTAATTGAACAGGGATGCAAACGCATTGCACATATTACCGGGAACCTGAGTAGAAATGTTTATGCCCATCGCTTTCAAGGATATAAAAAAGCTTTGACTGAACATCATTTACCGTTTGATAAGAAACTTTTAATAGTGAATGATTTGGGTGAAGAAGCTGCAAGAAATGCAACACTGCAACTGCTTCGATTACCCTCTTTACCCGATGGCATTTTTATAACAAACGATTTTACTGCTGCTGTAGTAATTCAAACACTGAAGGAGAATGGCATTGTTGTTCCTGATGATATTGCCATTGTTGGATTTAACAATGATGCCATCAGCAAATTAATTGAACCTAAAATTACCACAATTAACTATCCGGGTATTGAAATGGGTGAAATAGCAGCAAGACAACTCATTGCTAATTTGAAAGGTGAAGAAAATGTTCAATTAACCAATACAATTATCATTCGTTCCGATTTAATTATAAGAGAATCATCATTAAAAAAGCATACACCACTAAGCATAGCATCCAACAATAACGCAAATAAGAAATAGCCATGGAAATGAAAATTGGAAAAACAGCAATAGTTACCGGAGGAGCATCGGGAATAGGCTTTGCTATTGCAAAAAAATTTACGGAAAATAATATTAGAACCATTATTATTGGAAGAGATGAACAAAAATTACATACAGCTGCAAATGAACTCGGAAATTTATGCATCCCAATTACATTCAACTTAAACAATATTGATGCGATTGATGATAAAGTGCAAGAAATTTTGAAAGAATATGGCAATATTGACATATTAGTGAACAATGCCGGTATTAACCTAAAAAAAGATTTTACCCAAGTTTCTATAACAGAATTTCAATCTATCTTAAACACCAATGTTACGGCAGTTTTTGCCATTTCTCAGTCGGTAGTGAAGCACATGATTCCGCAAAAAAAAGGAGTTATTATTAATATAAGTTCCATGGCTTCTCGCTATGGATTGCCAAAAGTAATAGCATATACCGCTTCAAAATCTGCTATTGAAGGAATGACTCGTGCCATGGCTGTTGAACTTTCGCCAATGGGTATCCGTATTAATTGCATTGCACCCGGATTTATTGCAACAGAAATGAGCGCAAAAGCTTTAAATAATGATGCAGAAAGAATGAATAAAGTAATTGCCCGAACCCCAATGGGTAAACTAGGTATGCCGGAAGATGTAGCGGATGCTGCATTCTTTTTAGCATCAGATGAAGCAAAATTCATAACCGGAACAATTTTAACTGTTGATGGTGGAAATGCAATAGGTTTTTAAAAAAACATTTCATCATGAAAAATGTATTCATATTTATTTTAGCTTGTTTTATATCAACTGTTTTGCATGCTCAAAATATTGTTGCATTTACCCAACAAAAAGATAATTGGCAACTATGGAATAATAATAATCCTTTATACATTTACACAGACTCTACCGATGACTGGTTGGTACAAAAATCGGCTGCATTTTTACAAAGCGATTTAAAAGCAGTTACTCATAAAAACATTTACATTACACACAACTTATCATCTGTAAAGGGAAATGTTATCATAATTGGAACAATTAAAGCCTCTGCCACATTACACAAATTAGCTGCAGAAAAAAAAATCAACTTAAATTCTTTACAAAATCAATGGGAGGCATTTCAAATTAAAACCATACAAAATTTACTTTCCAATAAATACCATGCAATCATTATAGCGGGCAGTGACAAACGTGGAGCTGCTTATGGTGTATTTGAAATTTCGAAACAAGCCGGTATTTCACCTTGGTATTGGTGGGCAGATGTTCCTATTATTCCACATCAAAATATTTATGTAAAAAACGGAACCTACTACTTCCCCTCACCTTCCGTACAATACAGAGGAATTTTTATAAATGATGAAGCACCCGCATTTTCAGGATGGACAAAAGAAAAATTTGGTGGGGTGAATCACTTGGTATATGAAAAGGTATTTGAATTACTATTGCGCTTAAAGGCTAACTATTTATGGCCTGCCATGTGGGGAAATGCTTTTAATGATGATGATACACTTAACCCAATTCTTGCTAATCAATATGGCATTGTCATGGGCACATCACATCATGAGCCCATGTTACGTGCGCAGCAAGAATGGAAGCGCTATGGCAAAGGCGCATGGAACTATCAAACCAACCAGGCTGTATTAGATTCTTTTTGGAAAAAAGGAATTGAAAATATGGGTAACCATGAAAGCATTGTTACCATTGGCATGCGTGGCGATGGCGATGAGCCCATGACCGAAGGCACTGCAACAGCATTATTAGAAAAAATTGTAGCCAGGCAACGACAAATTATTGAATCAGTAACGCATAAACCTGCTTCAGCTACCCCGCAACTGTGGGCATTATATAAAGAGGTACAGGACTACTATGATAAAGGCATGCGCGTTCCCGATGATGTTACCTTATTGCTTTGCGACGATAACTGGGGGAATATTAGAAGAGTACCGAAACTGTCAGACACAAGCAGAAAGGGTGGATTTGGTATGTATTACCATTTTGATTATGTAGGTGATCCAAGAAATTATAAATGGATTAATACCAACAACATTTTCAGAGTGTGGGAACAAATGCATTTGGCTTACGATTATCACATAAGAAAAATTTGGATAGTTAACGTTGGTGATATTAAGCCTATGGAATTGCCTATTAGTTTCTTTTTAGATTATGCCTGGAACACCAATAAATGGCATGCAAATAACCTGGAAGAATTTCATGAAAAATGGGCAGAACAACAATTCGGACCAACATTCAAAAAACAAATTGCACAAATTTTAATTTTATATGCCCAATATAATAGTCGCAGGAAACCGGAATTACTTTCGCCTGAAACTTATAGCCTTCAACATTATCAAGAATTTGAAACAGTGGTTACCGAATACAATCAATTATCTGAAAAAGCGCAAAAAATATATCAACAATTAAAACCTAAATACAAAGATGCTTATTATCAATTAGTATTATATCCGGTTATGGCAAGTGCCAATTTAAACAGCATGTATTTAGCTGCTGCAAAAAACCGCTGGTTTGCGAATCAAAATAATACTGCAGCAGCGAAACTATATGGTGACAGTGTGCGATATTTTTATGAACAAGACTCTTTAATGGCCTATTATTATAACCATGAACTAGCAAATGGGAAATGGAATCACATGATGGATCAAACACATATTGGTTATACCTATTGGCAACAACCACCCGTCAATAAAATGCCGGATATTTATACATCACCGTTCAATGAAAGCCAGGGAAACAAACTATACACAAACAACATTTCAAAGAAAATAAACTCTTATAACAAACTGCCAAATAAGCTTCCAACCTTCAAATGGAAATATTTTATAGCCGATAGTGGTTATGTATCTATACATGCCACCAATTATGCATCACTGCAAGAAAAAAATGGTATGCATTGGCAAAAAATACCTTTCATTGGTAAAACAGATGGTGGTATTACTGCCTTTCCCGTTACAGCACCCGAACAACCTATTAACAACAATGCCACCACGTTAACCTATTATTTTTACAGTTGCGATACCGGAAAAATTAAAATTTATACCTACTGTTCCCCTACCCTCAATATTCATCATGATGATGGCTTGAAATATGGCATTGCAGTTGATGATGCACCCGTTCAAATTATTTCAATTAACAAAAACGATGATAATCCGCAAATTTGGGCAAAGTGGGTGGCAAATAATATTATCATCCATCCTTCTGAACATTATTTATCAAAACCCGGTATTCACAAAATAACTTTCACACTGATAAACACAGCAATTGTATTACAAAAAATCGTAGTGGACTTAGGCGGATTAGAGGAAAGTTATTTAGGTCCACCGGAATCAAAATTGCAATAAAATGAAATACTTTTTCATCATATTAATTTTGCTTTTCATTAGTTGCGCAATGCCTGCAAAAGCAAATGTATCGCTTCCAACTTTGGTAAGCGACAGTATGATATTACAAAGAAATACCCCTATTAAAATTTGGGGTTGGGCAAGTCCGGGAGAAAAAGTGTCCATCCAACTATTGAATAAAACTTTTAAAACACAAACAAAACCTAATGGTGAATGGGAAATTATATTTCCTTCTCAAAATACCGGTGGCCCATATACAATGGTCATTAAAGGTAAAAACGTTATCACCATTCATGATATTTATTTTGGTGATGTTTGGCTTTGTTCAGGGCAATCGAATATGGTGCATCAATTGGGCATTCACTTATATACCTATGCCAATGAATTGAAACATACTAAAAATAGTTTCATACGACAATTTGCCGTTCCTGTACATGCTAATTTACAATCAGCCGATTCTAATACTTTAAAAAGTGAATGGCATACTGCACAGGGTAATAATTTATTGCAATTTTCTGCCGTTGCTTTCTTTTTTGCACAACAGTTATACAATATATACAAGGTTCCAATTGGTATCATATATGCCAGTTCCGGTGGTACACCTATTGAAGCTTGGATGAGTATATCCGCTTTAGAAAACTTCCCCGATATTGATCAATTAATTCAAAAAAATAAAGACACTGCATACATTCATCAACTGGAAAAATCTATCGCTGCTAATAATCAAATCATTCAAAAAAATTTAGCAACAGACAAAGGCATTTCCGAAAATCCAAAGTGGTACCAAACTGATTATAAACCTATAAATTGGCATAACATAAATGTTCCGGGATATTGGAATGATCAAAGTATTCCTAACGTACATGGCATTGTGTGGTATAGAAGAACGATAATGTTACCATCCACAATGGAAGGCCAACAAGCTCAATTAGCATTAGGAAGAATAGTAAACGCCGATGAGGTTTATATAAACGGAAAATTAATTGGCCAAACCGGATATGAGTATCCGCAACGCTATTATAATATTCCTGCAGGCATATTAAAAGGGGGAAACAATACTATTGTAGCTAAAATTACGGCATTACAAGGAAAAGGCGGATTTGTAACTGATAAGCCATATTATCTAACAAACGGTTTAGACACTATACAATTAGCAGGCACCTGGCAATATAAAGTTGGGCTTGCGCTTACACCCAATCAAACGCACACACAATATTTTAATGCAGAATATCAACCCACTGCATTATATAATGGAATGATTGCACCTATTACGCAATATGCCATAAAGGGTGTGTTATGGTATCAGGGCGAAAGTAATACAGGAAACACCCAGCAATATGCTCAACTATTACCGGCATTTATACATGATTGGCGACAAAAATGGCATAATGAAAATTTACCTTTCATTATTATACAATTACCCAATTTCGGATCTATTGATGAACTTCCTGTTGAAAGTGGTTGGGCACAACTACGCGAAGTTCAAATGAATGCACTAAAAATTGCAAACACAGCATTGGTAATAACAATTGACTTGGGTGAATGGAATGACATCCATCCTTCCAGAAAAAAAGAGGTAGGACAACGTGCAGCCCTTGCTGCAGAAAAATTGGTATATGGAAATAATAACATTGTATCAAGTGGTCCTATTTTTCAAGCGGCAGAAATTAAAAACGACTCTATCATTATTCATTTTTCAAATGTGGGAAGTGGTTTAACCACTTTAGAAAACCAGCCCTTAAACAGATTTTCAATTGCCGGATCTGATAAAAAATTTGTTTGGGCAAAAGCTAAAATTGAGCATAATACAGTTGTAGTATGGAATAAAAATATTAGCCATCCATTATATGTACGATATGCATGGGCTGACAATCCCATGGATGCTAACTTGTATAATTTTGAAGGGTTACCTGCCAGTCCATTTAGAACCGATCAATAAAAATATGATGAAAATTATTTTATCAATACTTACACTTTTTGCTGTTAATATGATTGCAGCACAAACAGACAAAACTTGGAATAACAAATCATGTGCAGTGGTATTAACTTATGATGACGGATTAAACATTGACATTAAAAATGTACTTCCCGCTCTCGACTCTGTTCAACTAAAAGGTACATTTTATATTTCTGATTATTTTAATGGACTAAATGCACAGTTGCCAAGCTGGAAAAAAGCCGCTGCGAATGGCCATGAATTAGGTAATCATACTATTTGGCACCCTTGTAACAGCCAATTGCCGGGCAGAAGTTTTGTTCAACCCGACTACGATTTGGCCACCTACACAGTAAAACGTATGGTGAATGAAATATTAGCCATGAATAATTTATTAAAAGCTATTGATGGACAAACCACCAGAACCTTTGCTTATCCATGTGGCGATACAAAAATTCATGATACAGAATATTTAGCTTCCTTACACCAAACTTTTATTGCTGCAAGAGGCGTTACACCAATGATGCAAACAATTGATCAAATTGATTTATACAATATTGGATGTTATGGCATGAATGGGCAATCGGGTAAAGAAATGATTGATTTAGTGAAACAAGCACAACGTACACACACATTATTGGTTTTCCTATTTCATGGAGTTGGTGGAGAACATAGTTTAAATGTTAGTGTGAATGCGCATCATGAACTGTTGCAATATTTGAAGCAAAATGAATCAACTATTTGGATAGCCCCCTTAAAAACAGTGGCTACTTATATTAAAGCACATCAAAATAAAACCAAATAACCTTATTAACACAAATATTAGCTTACATGAAAAGAAAATCATTATTCATTGCTGCCTGTGCAACAATTCTTGCAAATTATAGCTATGCACAAAAACAAATGGGCTTAAAAGATTATTACAAAAATTATTTTCCTATTGGCGTTGCGGTTAGTGCACATAATGTATTAAGCAGCGATACAACTTTTATACTGCAACAATTTAATAGTCTTACCCCGGAAAATGCCATGAAAATGGGGCCTATTCATCCCAAAGAAAATGAATACAATTTTAAAGAGGCTGATGCCATAGTAAACTTTGCGCAACGGCATCATTTAAAAGTAAGAGGACATAACTTATGTTGGCATGAACAAACCCCGGATTGGATATTTAAAGATGCAAATGGCGGATTGGTATCAAAGGAAATACTTTTGGAACGTTTGAAACAACACATATTTACAGTAGTAAACAGATATAAAGGCAAAATTTATGCTTGGGATGTAGTAAATGAAGCCGTTGATGATGATAGTACACGCCTATTACGCAATTCATTATGGTATCAAATATGTGGCATTGATTTCATAGTAAAAGCCTTTGAATATGCGCATGAAGCAGATCCGAATGCCATTTTATTCTATAATGATTACAATACGGAAAGGCCCGAAAAAAGAGCCAGAGTTTTACAATTAATGCAACAACTTAAAGCATTAAAAGTGCCGGTAATGGGTATTGGCTTACAAGGGCATTGGAGTATTTATGAACCCACACAAACCGATTTACAACAAACCATTCAAAGCTTTGCTGCACTGGGTTTACAAGTGCAAATAACAGAGCTGGATGTATCTATTTACCCATGGGAAAAAAAATTAAGACCTAAAACTGAAAAAGACATTGACGTTTATACCCCTGAGCTTGAACATAAACAAGATGAACAATACAAAATGATATTTAAAATATTTAGAGCCAATAAACAAAAAATTACCGGTGTTACCTTTTGGAACTTAACAGATAGAACTACCTGGTTAGACAATTATCCTGTACCTGGAAGAAAAAATTATCCTTTGCTTTTTGATGCCAATTATCAACCTAAAAAAGCTTATTGGGATGTAGTTAATTTTAAACAGTAAACAGATGAAAAAAACATTATCACTAATTACCATATTTTTTTGTATACATCAGTTGCAAGCGCAAAGCAATTGCACATTTCAAAACCCAATTTTAGCAGGGTTTTATCCCGACCCTTCTATTTGTAAAGTGGGTAATGACTATTATTTAACCAATTCAACCTTTGCTTATTTTCCGGGGTTACCCATTTTTCATAGCAAAGATTTAGTGCATTGGCAACAATTAGGCTTTGCATTGAACCGGCCCGAACAATTGAATTTAGATAGTGCAGGAGTTTCTAGAGGTTTATTTGCACCAGACATCAGTTACCATCAAGGGAAATTTTACATTGTTTGTACCTTAATTGACAAGTTGGGCAATTTTATTTTGACTGCTCAAAATCCGGCAGGTCCATGGAGTAACCCAATACCCTTGCCGAAAGTAGATGGTATTGACCCTTCCCTTTTTTTTGATACCATACAAAACAAAACCTATTTAGTTTATAATAGCGTAGCGCCTAACAATCAGCCATTATATGAAGGACACCGCACCATTCGCTTGGTTGAATTTGATATACAAAAATTTGAAACGATAGGTAAAGAAAAGATTATAGTAAATGGCGGTGTTGATTTATCTAAAAAACCCATATGGATTGAAGGTCCACATATATTTCAAAAAGATGGATTTTACTATTTAATTTGTGCTGAAGGTGGTACTGCTTATCAACATTCAGAAGTAGTTTTTAGAAGTAAACAAGTTGACGGACCTTATGAACCTTGGCAAAACAACCCCATATTAACACAACGCCAGTTAAATCCCAATAGGCCCAACCCTATTACAACAACCGGTCATGCACAATTTACACAAACGCCTACTGGTGAATGGGTGGCCGTATTTTTAGGTTGCAGACCATATGAAAATGATTTTTATAATACAGGAAGAGAAACTTTTATGGCCCCTGTAAAATGGAAAGATGGATGGCCATACATAACACAAAACAACGATTTAGTGCAGTATCAATATAGCATTTCAACTAATTCATATCGGTTTCCCCACCAACAGCCATACAATGGTAATTTTTGTTTTACTGATTCTTTCCTTACTCAAAAACTAAATCATAGTTGGCAATATTTACGAACACCCAAACATCAATGGTTTCAAATTTCAAATAAAGGCATTAGTATGCAACTGCAACCCATTACCTGCAGTGAACTCCTTAATCCTTCTTTTTTAGGTTGGCGGCAAACACATTTGTATGGATATGCGTCAACGCAATTAAATTTTACCCCAACAAACTCTAATGAAAAAGCGGGTTTAATTGTTTTTCAAAATGAACATGCTTTTTATTATCTCTGTCAATCTGTAAATAAAAATAAAGAACCCGTTATTCAGTTATATCGAGGTGATACAAGTAGCCTGCATAATAATATGCAATTGATTACCGAAAGAAAAATACCATTGAATCATTCATTACAGCTTAAAATTAATGCCAATGGTGCTACCTATGATTTTTATTATGCCTTTCAACCCAATCATTGGCAATTATTACAGCAAGGAGTTGATGCTAAGCCATTAAGCACACAAGTAGCAGGCGGTTTTGTAGGTTGTGTTTATGCTTTATATGCCACTTCATTAAAACAAACTACTAGTAACCGGGCAAACTTTCGGTGGTTCAAAATTTGTAATAACGATAAAACATACATCAATAACGGCAATAATATTTGTAAAGAATAAACAAAATTGTCCATCCACCACATTTCCCTAATTTTGTTATACTAACACTTGTTCGTATGACTGACTTAGAATTTAATAAGAATGAAGACTGGATGAAGCTATTGAATAGCGCAGTTAAAAAAGAGAAAGAAAAAATAAAAAATGGTGGCGGAAAATCGGCCATTGAAAAACAACACCAAAAAAATAAACTTACCCCTCGCGAAAGAATAGCCTATTTAATTGATGAGCATACAGAATTTATAGAGTTGGGGACATTTGCAGGATATGAAATGTATGCAGAAGAAGGCGGCTGCCCGGCAGGTGGAACAGTTGGCGGAATAGGTACTATTAAAGGTCGTCAATGCGTTATAGTTGCAAACGATCAAACCGTTAAAGCAGGTGCCTGGTTTCCTATAACCGGTAAAAAAAATTTACGATTACAGGAAATAGCAATGGAAAATAAATTACCGATTATTTATTTGGTTGATAGTGCCGGTGTTTATCTTCCATTACAAGACGAAATATTTCCTGACAAAGAACATTTTGGTCGCATTTTTAGGAATAATGCCAAAATGAGTGCATTGGGCATTACACAAATAGCTGCCGTAATGGGTGCTTGTGTAGCAGGCGGTGCTTATTTACCCATAATGAGCGATGAAACATTAATGGTTGAAGGTAATGGATCCATTTTCTTAGCCGGTTCATATTTGGTTAAAGCAGCTATAGGTGAAGTTATTGACAATGAAACTTTGGGTGGGGCTATTACACATACCGAAATTAGTGGCATTGCCGATTACCGATTCAAAACTGAACAGGAATGTTTGAATCACATAAAAAAAATCATTCAACAATTAGGAAGTTCACCCAAAGCCGGCTTTAATAAAATTAAAGCCTATGCCCCTTTTAAAAATCCGGAAGAAATTTATGGCATTATGTCGGTTGATAATGCCAAACCATATGATATGCATGAAATAACAGAACGCATTGTTGATGCGAATGAAAACGGCGCCGGCAGCTCATTCGAGCCCTTTAAAAACGATTATGGAAAATCCATCATCTGTGGGTATGCACGTATTGAAGGATGGAGTGTAGGTATTATTGCCAATCAAAGGTTAATAACAAAAAACAGAAAAGGCGAATTACAAATGGGCGGTGTTATTTATAATGACAGCGCCGATAAAGCAGCGCGATTTATTATGAACTGCAATCAGAAAAAAATACCACTTGTTTTTTTGCAAGATGTAACCGGATTTATGGTTGGTAGTCGCAGTGAACATAGTGGTATTATTAAAGATGGCGCTAAATTAGTAAATGCAGTTGCCAATTCAGTTGTTCCAAAAATTACCATTATTATAGGAAATAGCTTTGGAGCCGGAAATTATGCAATGTGTGGCAAAGCTTATGATCCTCGTTTTATTTATGCATGGCCAAGCGCAAAAATTGCTGTAATGGGTGGTGAACAAGCAGCCAAAACTATGCTACAAATTCAAGTAGCCAATTTAAAAGCACAGGGCAAAACAATTTCAAGCGAAGAAGAAAATAAGTTATTAAATTCATTAAAAGAAAAATATAATGCGCAAACAACTGCATACTATGCTGCTGCACGGTTATGGGTTGACGAAATCATTGATCCAATTTTAACCAGAAAATATATTGCAAATGGCATTGGTGCAGCTAATGAAAATGCCGATATCCCGGAATTTAAAACAGGCGTTTTCCAGGTTTAATTTATAAATGAATAAGAACATGAAATCATATCCCATTTATCAAGTTGATGCATTCACTGACCATTTATTTGGCGGCAATCCTGCTGCAGTTTGTCCGCTTAAATCATGGCTTCCCACTGAGGTGATGCAACAATTAGCCATGGAAAACAATTTATCGGAAACTGCATTTTTTGTACAACACAATGATGAATTTGAAATCAGGTGGTTCACACCTGAGGTTGAAATTGATTTGGCAGGGCATCCAACTTTAGCAACTGCATTTGTTATTTTTAATATTTTGAAATTAGCCAAACATCGCATTCAATTTAAAAGTAAAAGTGGTTTATTAATTGTTGAGAAAAAAGACGATTGGTTAGTAATGAACTTCCCTTCAAGAATGCCCGAGCAAGTGCATAACATTCCCCATCATTTATTAAAAGGATTTAACATTGCGCCACAAAGTGTATGGAAATCGAGAGATTATTTATTGGTTTACCCGAATGAATCTACTATTCAACAACTAATACCCAACTTTGTAGAACTAAACCAACTAAATACTTTAGGCATAATTGTTACAGCGCAAGGTAACGAAACCGATTTTGTGTCTAGGTTTTTTGTACCCAACTCAGTAATAGGTGAAGATCCTGTTACAGGTTCGGCACACGCTACTTTGATTCCTTATTGGAGTAAAGTATTAAACAAGCAACAACTAACGGCCAGGCAAATATCCAAAAGAGGCGGCACCTTACTGTGCGAAATGCACCATGAAAGAGTACATATTTCCGGCAAAGCAACTTTATACATGAAAGGTGAATATTATTTGGCAGAATAAAAAAATTATAGATTGATTGGGGTTAATAATTGTTTGCATCATTACAATTATTAGTATGTTTACCGCATGCAAAAGCAACAACCTTCACTTGTTATTTTTACAGATGGCGCAGCAAGGGGTAATCCAGGACCCGGCGGATACGGTATTGTTATGTTTTGGGGGCCACACAAAAAAGAATTATCAGCCGGTTATCGTTTAACTACCAATAACCGCATGGAATTAATGGCAGTAATTGTTGCATTGCAATCATTAACAAAAAAAAATTTACCGATTACTATTTATACCGATAGTCAATATGTGGTTAATAGTGTTGAAAAAAAATGGTTAGATAATTGGATTAAAACCGACTTTAAAGGAGGAAAAAAGAATAAAGACCTTTGGCTAAAATATTATCAACTATCCAAACAACATAGCGTAAAATTTAAATGGGTGAAAGGGCATGCAGAAAATGAATGGAATAACCGTTGCGATGAACTTGCTACAGCTGCTGCCGATGGCAATAATTTACTGATTGATGAAGGCTATGAAAACAGCATAAATATTATGCAATAAAAAATACTTCCTTTTTTACATACAGGTTGTATTAACTTTTAACACTTACTTTTGTTATACAAGCAAAGTAAAAGTATGCAACATAAAATTATTGTAGCTATTTCAGGTGCCAGTGGAGCTATTTATGCTAAACTGCTGTTAGATAGGCTTGTTGCATTGAAAGAACAAATAGCGAATGTTGGAATAGTTATGAGCAAAAACGCTCAATTAGTTTGGGAAACAGAATTAGGTAATAACAACTATTCCAATTATCCTTTTCAATATTATACTAAATACGATTTTTCCGCACCGTTTGCTTCAGGGTCGGCGCAATACAATACCATGATTGTTGCACCTTGCAGTATGGGTACAATGGGAAGAATTGCTGCAGGCATTAGTGACGATTTAGTTACACGAGCCGCAGATGTTATACTAAAAGAAAGGCGAAAATTAATTTTAATGATTCGCGATACACCTTATAATTTAATCCATATTAAAAACATGGAAACCATTACGTTGGCAGGCGGAATTATTTTACCGGCTACCCCTTCATTTTACCACCAGCCCAAGACTATTGAAGATGTTGCAGCTTCTGTAGTTGATAGGGCTTTAGATATTGCCGGCATTAATATCTCAACATTTAGATGGGGCAGCTAAACAACTATGCAATTATGTTTAAGTTTAAAATAGTATTGCTATTGGGAATTTTATATGGTACTATTGGATGTAGCAAACCCAATTCATCCAACAATGTAACAACCGGCGACACTACCAAATTTTACAAAGGAGCTGATGTAAGCTGGGTTACAGAAATGGAAGCAGCAGGTTGGTACTATTATGACTCATTGGGCATAAAAACTGATTTATTTACGTTACTGAAACAAAAAGGTATTAATGCCATACGGTTACGCATTTGGGTAAACCCTTCAAACGGGTGGTGCAACTTAAATGATGTTATAGCAAAAGCTACACGTGCAAAACAAGCCGGCATGGATATTTTATTAGACTTTCATTATAGTGACACTTGGGCTGATCCCGGCAAACAAACCAAACCGGCTGCATGGTTAAACTTAGCATTTCCGGCTTTAGTGAATACACTTAGCACCTATACAACACAAGTTTTGCAAGCATTGCAACAAAAAAATATTGTTCCAAAATGGGTACAAATTGGTAATGAGGTTGATAATGGCATGCTATGGGAAGATGGACGTGCTTCAAGCAATATGAATCAATTTGCAACATTAATTGAAGCCGGTTATAAAGCTGTAAAAAACTTCAACCAAAACATTCAAGTAATTGTACATGTATCTAATGGATACAACAATAATTTATTTCGGTGGCTTTTTGATGGTTTAAAAAACAATGGCGCCCAGTGGGATATAATTGGCATGTCGCTTTATCCTGACAGTACCAATTGGAATTCATACAATACTCAATGCCTGGCGAATATGAACGATATGATTAATCGTTATAATTGCTCTGTAATGATATGTGAAGCCGGAATGCCTGTGAATCAACCTGCTATTTGCAAACAGTTTTTAACCGATTTAATTCAGAAAGTACGAGGCATACCCAATCATAATGGCATAGGTGTATTTTATTGGGAACCGGAGTGTTATAATAATTGGCAAGGCTACGGTTTAGGTGCGTTTGATGTTACAGGCAAACCCACAGATGCCATGAATGCTTTTTTACAATAAAAAAACCTGCAGCAACAAACTGCAGGTTTATATAATTTAAAAAAAGTAAACTTAAGCTTTAGCACTTTGCTGCTCAGCTGCTCTTTTCAATTCAAAAACAATTTTTGTTTTGTCTTTGTCTAGTGAGGCAATCAAAACATCACCGGCTTTTACATTCATGTTTAATATTTCCTCAGCCAACGGATCTTCTAAATATTTTTGAATAGCTCTGTGCAAAGGCCTAGCACCATATTGTACATCATAACCTTTGTCGGCAATAAATTCTTTTGCTTCATCGGTTAATTCAAGGGTGAAACCTAAATTCACCAAACGTTTCATTACACCTTTCATCAAAATATCAATAATGCTGAAAATATTTTCTTTGGATAAAGCATTGAATATTACAACATCATCAATACGATTTAAAAATTCAGGAGAGAATGTACGTTTCAGCGCTTTTTCAATAACTGCTTTGTTATTTTCTTCTTCATTTTGAATACGTGCAGCTGTTGCAAAACCAACGCCACTTCCAAAATCTTTTAATTGGCGTACCCCAATGTTGGAAGTCATAATAATCAAAGTATTTTTAAAATCAATTTTACGACCTAATCCATCTGTCAACTGACCATCATCTAATACTTGTAATAAAATATTGTAAATGTCGGGGTGCGCTTTTTCAATTTCATCTAACAAAATAACGCTATAGGGTTTGCGACGCACTTTTTCAGTTAATTGGCCGCCCTCTTCATAACCAACATAGCCCGGAGGAGCACCAATTAAACGACTAACGGTGAATTTTTCCATATATTCACTCATATCAATGCGTATTAATGCATCTTCTGAGTCGAACATATAACGAGCTAACGAACGGGCTAATTCAGTTTTACCTACACCGGTTGGACCTAAGAAGATGAAAGTACCAATGGGCTTTTTAGGATCTTTTAAACCTACCCTATTCCGTTGAATGGCTTTTACAACTTTAGCAATGGCTTCATCCTGACCAATTACCATTCCTTTCATATCTTCGGCCATGCGGCGAAGTTTTTCAGTTTCTGCCTGTACCATTCGCTTCACAGGTATACCTGTCATCATACTTACTACCTCGGCTATATCCTCTTCGCCAATGGGGTAACGTTTGTTTTTACTTTCTTCTTCCCAAACCAACTTGGCTTTTTCCAATTCTTCACCCAAACGTTTTTCTTTATCGCGTAAAGCAGCAGCTTCTTCAAAACGTTGGCTTTTTACTACTTTATTCTTTTCGTTTTTAACTTCTTCAATTTGTTTTTCTAAATCAACTATTTCTTGAGGAACATTAATATTTTTCAAGTGCACACGAGCACCTACTTCGTCCAAAACATCAATTGCTTTATCAGGCAATAAGCGATCAGTCATGTATCGATCACTCAATTTTACACATGAATCAATGGCTTCCTGATCGTAAGTAACATTATGGAAATCTTCATATTTGCTTTTAATGTTATTCAAAATCATGATAGTATCTTCCACGCTAGGTGGTTCAACCAACACTTTTTGGAAACGACGATCTAAGGCACCATCTTTTTCAATATACTGGCGGTACTCATCTAAAGTAGAAGCACCTATGCATTGCAATTCACCACGAGCTAATGCGGGTTTAAAAATATTTGATGCATCTAATGAGCCACTGGCACCACCTGCACCTACAATGGTATGAATTTCATCAATGAATAAAATAACATCACGGTTCTTTTCTAATTCATTCATGATAGCTTTCATGCGTTCTTCAAATTGTCCCCGATATTTTGTTCCGGCAACCAAGGCAGCTAAATCCAGAGATACAACTCTTTTATCAAACAACACCCTGCTCACCTTTCTTTGTACAATACGCAATGCTAAACCTTCTACAATAGCAGTTTTACCAACACCGGGCTCACCAATTAAAATGGGATTATTCTTTTTTCTACGTGAAAGGATTTGTGAAACCCTTTCAATCTCTTCTTCCCTACCTACAATAGGATCTAAAGAATTGGTTTCAGCCAATTTGGTAATATCTCTACCAAAATTATCGAGTACGGGGGTTTTACTTTTAACATTACCTTGTTTAGCTGTGCGTTGATAAGATTTTTGTTTTTCATCATCAAAATCATCTTCACCCTCATCGGAAAATTCGTTTTTGGGTGGAGGCGTAGAATTCGTACCTACCATACCTAATTCATTTTTGAAAATATCATAATCTACATCAAATTGGTTTAGAATTTGTGTGGCTATATTTTCTTTGTTTTTTAAAATACTTAACAACAAATGTTCGGTTTCTACTAATGGGCTTTTTAAAGCCTTTGCTTCTAACACAGTAACACGAATTACTTTTTCGGCCTGCTTAGTTAGGGGCAAACTATTAATGTTTGCAATATTTTTTCCGGTTTTATCTTTTACTGCCAACTCAATTTCTTTACGTAATTCGTAAAGGTCAACATTCAATTGCTTTAAAACCTTTATTGCAACATTTTCACCATCTCTAATTAAGCCTAATAGTAAGTGCTCTGTGCCAATAAAATCATTACCCAGCCGTAAAGCCTCTTCACGACTGAAAGAAATGATTTCTTTAACTTGAGCTGAAAAATTATTATCCATATTCTTTTGGATTTATACAATTATAACGAATATTTTTGATCAAAGTTGCCTTCAATTTATTCACAACATGTTTAGAAATATTGTTTATGAAAGTCAAAATTGATACCAAGGAAAAATTTACCGTTTTAACGCCAGAAGAGCCTGTTATTTATGACAATATGGCTGATGAATTAGCTGCTATGTGTCAACAATATCTTCAGGGGTCACTCAAAAATCTCATTTTAAAGTTAAACAAAGTTCATGATATTGACGGCAATATAGCGCAAAAGATTATTGAAATACAACAAAGTTTTTACGATCATAGTGCTTCTTTTATTGTTTGTGAAATGAATAGTAAAATAACGGATGTTTTTGAAAAAGAAGATTTGTTGGAAATGTTGAATTATACCCCAACTGAAAGTGAAGCTTGGGATATTGTGCAAATGGAAGAGATTGAAAGAGAACTACTAGATTCAAATGATTTTGAATTTGATACCGAGGACGATAAATAAATTAAATTTGTAGCAAGTATTTTTTAACACTTCATTGATATTACAAAATACTTGTTTCTTAAATTGAAAAAAAATCAATTATGTTTGGAGTAACTATTTTAGGCAATAATTCTGCTTTGCCTGCTTACGACAGGCATCCAACTGCGCAAATAGTTACCATTGGCGACCAACTCATTTTAATAGATTGCGGTGAAGGCACACAAACTCAATTAGCTAAGTATAAAATTAGAAGAAGCAAAATCAATCATATTTTAATATCCCATTTGCATGGCGACCATTACTTTGGTTTACCCGGTTTAATTACAAGTATGGGCCTGTTAGGCAGACAGAATGATTTGCATTTATATGCCCCTGCCGCATTAGAAAATATTATACAACTACAACTAAAAGCAGGTAGCACAGATTTGCCTTTTCAACTTCATTTTCATGCTTTAGAAAATTTTGAAAATATTTTAATAGATGATCCAAAATTCTCTGTGAAGCTTTTTCCGGTTGAACACAGAATACCTTGTTGGGGATTTATTATTAAGGAAAAACGCATGCCAAGAAAAATTAATAAAGAAGCAGTTATTGCTTATCATATACCGGCTGCATATTATGAAGCTTTACAAAAAGGAGAAGATTATACCAACAAAGAGGGAACCGTTATTGCCAACGAATTACTCACTAATCCCAATAAGCCGGCTAAATCATATGCTTACTGCGCCGATACTCGTTATACACCTGAAAATGCAATAGTTTGTGAGGGCGCATCCCTATTGTATCATGAAACTACTTATTTACAAAACTGTGAACACAAAGCCCTGGTACGTTACCATTCTACTACCGTACAGGCTGCTACTTTTGCAGCTAAAGCACAAGTTAAAAAATTAATTATTGGGCATTTTAGTAGTAAATATGAACAACTGGAAGAATTTCTGAAGGAAACACAACCCATTTTCCCAAACACTGATTTAGCTATTGAAGGGGTAACATATTTGGTTTAATAAAGCCGCATTAACCAATTGTAAAAAGCCGGAAATTCTTGTCGCCAGTACTTTTCATTATGAGTACCGGGAGGGTATATTGATCGACGAATAACATGATTAGGATATGCATTTAAAGTATTAATTACAGCATCCATATCATTTACCATACTGGCACTCTCTTTTCCACCTGCATAAAAATAAAATACCGGTTTAAAGTTTTTTGCAGTATTCAAATGCAGTTGCTGTGGCGTGTACAACCAAAACGCAGGTGAGAAAATACCTGCAGCGCCAAATACGTTTGGATATTTAACAGCCGCATAATAACTGATTACAGCCCCCATACTGCTTCCTGCAATATAAGTATAGTCAGGGCCTTTTTTGGTTCGGTAATGATTGTCGATATAAGGCTTTAAGGTTTGTACTAAAAAATTAGCATAAGCATCACCCTCAGCTTTTACTGAATCAGGTGTAGCTTTTCCAGCCGGTATATTAAACGGGCTGTATTCGCTTAAACGATTTTGGCCACCATTACCAATACCCACTACAATGCAATATTTACCTAATTTCTGTGCAAGTGTATCTAAACATTCATCTATCCCCCATTCACCGGAAAATGCAGTTTGTTCATTAAACAAATTTTGTCCATCCTGCATATATAACACAGGATAAGTTTGCGAGCTTTGGAAGTAATTTTTGGGCAAATAAATCCATATGCGCCTTTTAGTATGCAATTGGGGCATATTAAAAGCTGTATCAATGATTGAAACCTGAAGGCTGGCAGTATAAGGTTTGGGTTTTTCAGGATAATCATCCTTCCATCCGGCAATGGTTAATGAGGTATCAATATCATTGGTTACTTGCAAAATTCTATCATTCATATCACGCCCATCAGCCAAACATTCAACTTTATCAAAACTACCTCGTGTAAATTTAAAGGCATAGTTTCCGGGAGCCATATTTTTCAATACTATACCCAACCTATTACCGCCAAATGGTTTTAACTTATATTGTTCATCCTTGGGATTCCAATTATTGAAATTACCTGTTAAATACACTGCATCATTAGTTTTGGTAGCAATAGATGTTACCACCAACTTTACAGTATATTGAGCATTGCAAAGCTTAATTAAAAATATAAAAACGACTAAAACAAGTAGATATCGCATAATGAATAAAGGTACTGAACTGCAACAAAAATGCCACCGTAATTGGTGGCAATTATGTTAAAAATATTGCATTAGGTTAATCTAACAACTCTGCATCGGCAGGATAATTAGCACGTTTAAAAGTAAAAGTTCCTTCAGGAAAGTTGGCATTGGTATTCATATTGCTGATTAACACCACGGTTTTATTATTGCTTTTATCTAAAATAACTGCCTTTGATACCAAATGTTTTACCTTATTCACAAACAAGTCAACTTTTTGAAAACTCCGTCTTTCATCTTTAGGAAACATTTCTACTTGATAATTTGGACCATTAGAAGGGATCAACTTATAAGTAAAATCGTTATCGTATGAACCGGATAATAATTTTTGTGGACTTAAGGTAGCATTACTTTCTTCTACTGATGATTTGGTAATAGTTTTATTTCCATCGTAGTTATAAACATTGGTACCATCACAAATAATTACTGTTTTGCCTTGCTTCAATAAGTATTTATCTCCCTTCATTGAAAGTGTTCCTGTTTTAGTTCCATTAGGCTTGCCTTTACTGGTAATAGATTCTAAAGTAAATTTGGCTGTAATACCCTTTGCGCCTTTAACTTTTTCACCTACCTCGCTTAAAACCTTTTTAGCTGCAGGATCATTTTGGGCTTGGGCCGTGAAAAAACTTACACTACAAAAAGCTGCAACAAAAAACAAATACTTCATTGTAAAAATTTAGCGTTATTAAATATAAAATTTCGAATATAATGGTTGCAATATGCTACATTTCTAAATTTCGGCCGCAAAGATAACACTTTATTAAGCTTTAGAACGCTGTATTGGTGGAATAGTTTATTGAGCTATTAAAAATATGAAGAGGGATTATGCTAATTATAGCATAGAATGTAAATACTCCTCTAATTCAGTTTCCGTTTTAAATCGTACTTCACGGGCTTTACTACCCTGATTAGGGCCAACAATACCGGCAGCTTCCAATTGGTCCATTAACCGCCCGGCTCTATTATAGCCCAATTTCATACGACGTTGAATGAGTGAAGTGCTTCCAACCTGGTTTTGCACAATTAAACGGGCAGCATCCTCAAATAAAGGGTCACGGTCTGCCACATCCATTTCTTTTGCCTCCATGTCTTTTTCATCAACATATTCTGGCAATAAGAAAGCATCAGGATAACCTCTTTGCTCTCCAATAAAATTACAAACCTTATCAACCTCAGGCGTATCCACAAAAGCACATTGCAAGCGAACAATCTCTCCATTATAATTGATCAACATATCACCCTTACCAATCAGTTGTTCTGCACCGCCTGCATCCAAAATGGTTCTACTATCAATTTTGGAAGATACTTTAAAGGCAATACGAGCCGGAAAATTCGCTTTAATAGTACCGGTAATGATATTAACAGATGGCCTTTGTGTAGCAATAATTAAGTGAATACCCACAGCTCTGGCTAATTGTGCCAACCGTGCAATAGGCATTTCTACCTCTTTACCGGCAGTCATAATTAAGTCGGCAAACTCATCCACTACCAAAACAATGAATGGCAGGAATTGATGGCCTTTTTGAGGATTTAAGCGACGTTCCGTAAACTTCTTATTATATTCTATTATGTTTCTTACCCCTGCTTCTTTCAATAAATCGTAGCGATTATCCATTTCAATACAAAGAGCATTTAATGTATTCACTACTTTTTTTGTATCTGTTATTATCGCCTCATCTTCACCGGGTAATTTTGCTAAGAAATGTTTCTCAATTACACGATACAAGCTTAGTTCTACTTTTTTAGGATCAACTAATACAAATTTTAGTTGAGATGGATGTTTTTTATACAACAAAGAAACTAATATAGCATTCAATCCAACAGATTTACCTTGGCCGGTTGCACCTGCCATTAACAAGTGAGGCATGGAAGCTAAATCAACAATAAAATTTTCGTTATCAATTTTTTTACCAATCGCTATGGGCAATGAAAAATTGTTTTTTTGAAATTTTTCGCTTGACAGTAAAGTACGCATACTTACTACTGTTTTACGAATATTGGGCACTTCAATACCAATGGTTCCTTTTCCGGGAATGGGAGCAATGATACGAATACCTAAAGCGGCTAAACTTAAAGCAATATCATCTTCTAAATTTTTTATACGACTAATACGCACACCCGGTGCAGGTACAATTTCATAAAGTGTAACCGTAGGACCAACGGTAGCGGCTATGCGTTGTATGGCAATATCATAATTCTGTAGAGTTGCAATAATTTGGTTTTTATTGGCTTCTAATTCAGCCGGGTCGTGTACAATTTTTTCGCTACCGTGCAAATCCAGTAAATCCAAAGTAGGAAATTGATAATTGCTTAATTCTGCCGTTGTATCATAAGGCTCACTAAGTATTTGTTCTATTTTTTTGGGCGAAGTTACAGCCGCTTCGGTTGTTACGGGCTTAATTTCAAGCGGCATTTCAACAGCGTCATCAATCATTAAAGCGGCACCACCGGATTGCTTTTCATGTTCATTATTATTGATGTTAGGAGGCACATTTTTAGTAGGCGCTGATGCATGCGCTAAAACCGTTTCAGCTTCCAGTAATTCACTTTCCTCTGCTTCATGTTCCAAAATTTCTTGTTCCAATAAATCATTTTCATTAGTATGCAGTACGGCGTCTTTTTCCATTAGTTCAAACTGAACCAAAGGGTCATTGGTATCCTTCGGCTCATCGGTAGGCATTATAACAGTAACATTACTGCCTTCATTTTTTAATTTATTAGAGCTGGTCCATATTACTTCGTCCGCATTACTATTCACTTCTAATGGCACTTCATTAAGTTCAGAATTTTCTTGTTGCCATTCTTTGTAAACCGGAATTTCATCGTTTTCCAAATTTTCATCCTGTTCATTTGTTGGATCGGCAATATTAGTATTCTGTTTTTTACTACTGCGTTTAAAGTTTGGCCATTGGGGTATCCGAAAAGTTGGATTAAATCTCCAAATAATATAAGAGAAAACAGCAATTAAAATAAATGCAGCTGTACCTAATTTACCTAACCAATTCAAAAACCAGGTGTTTAACATATTTCCCACTGCCCCACCCCAAGCGAATTGCATATTAGTTGTTAAGTAGGTAGCAGTTAAGCTAATTAATAACAAGCCTACTAATACATAACGTATATTTCTTTTAACAGAAAAAACTTTTTTAGTAAACAAGCCATTCACCCCAAGTACAAAAAAGAAGGTACAGAACAAATATGCAGCAATGCCAAAACCTTTGTACATGAACAAATGAGCAGTATAGGCACCTAATACACCCAACAAATTAGCTATGCGTACATCTTCTAAGGAAAATATTTTTATACCGAATTGCTGAACTTTATCCTGATCATCTTGCCAAGTAAACAAATAAGAAGAAAAGGCAATGAATAAGAAGAAGGCAAATAAAAGGGATACTGCACCTGCAATTTTGGTAGTTCGCTCATCCTTTACCACTTCAGATACAGTTACTTCCACCTCTTTATCGGGCTGTAATTTTTCAGGATCAGGAGGTGGCGGCACATTCTTTTTTAAGCGGTTTGCCATATTAACAAATTTAAGCGAACTACCTGCCAATTTAAAAGAATGGCCGGATATGTGGATTATTTATTCAATGCTAAGTAGTTATTCAGATTTTCTAAAACAAACTAAGCCAACTTAGCTTTTACGGTGTATGGCAATTGCCATACAAGCCCATCCTGCTATAAAAAACAACCCACCTAAAGGCGTAATGGGGCCTATTATGGGAATGGCAGTAGTGTTATGCATGGCTTTTAAAAAAGTAATGGCATATAAAGAACCTGAAAAAAACAAAATTCCAATTGCAAAAAAACGCCCTGAGGCACGCATCCATCGGCCGGGAAATGATTTGTACAAAACTCCCATGGTAATTATCGCCAGCACATGAAACATTTGATAATGAATGCCAGTTTCATACACATTTAATGTATCCGCATCAACCCACTGCTTTAATGTATGAGCGCCAAATGCACCTAAGATAACGGTTAATGCACCTAACCAAGCTGCTGTTGCTAAAAAACCTCTATGCATGATTTATGAATGATTTTGTTGGAAATTATTTTTGAATAGCTGTTCTATTCCGCTTACTAAGGAATGTATATTCAATGTTATTTCATTCATATGAATATGTGCTAATGAATAAAACACGCTTCTCTCTTCTAACTTTTTATTTAAAAAAACTTCTAAATCATTTACATTTTCAAAGTGTGCAATTAAAGGACGATGTTTTTTTTCATGCCACAAGCGTTGAACTAATTCATTAACAGGTGTGTTTAACCAAACCGTTATGCCATGTTCATTCATCCATTGCATATTTTGATAAAAGCAAGGTGTCCCACCACCTGTTGCTATAATAGTATTGCTATGAATTCCTATTTCTCTTAAAACGGAAGCTTCTTCTTTTCTAAAATAGGCTTCACCTGATTGTTCAAAAATATTGGCGATTGATTGGTGGTGTCTTTCCTCTATTAGCGCATCTAAATCTATTCCATTAAAATTTAAATGTTTTACTAATTGCTTACAGCAATAACTTTTGCCACTACCCATCATTCCCACCAAAAAAATGGGTGGAAAATCTGTAAATTTTGGTTTACTATGTTTCGAAGGGGCATTCATGTTTTCAAGGTCCATCTACTAATTAAAAGCATTGAAGCCCGTAACATCCATACCAGTAATTAGTAAGTGAATATCATGCGTTCCTTCATAAGTAATTACACTTTCCAAATTCATCATATGGCGCATTACAGAGTATTCTCCGGTAATACCCATTCCACCTAGCATTTGCCTGGCATCACGAGCAATATGGGCAGCTATTTCACAACTATTTCTTTTAGCCATACTAACCTGAGCAGGAGTTGCTTTTCCTTCATTCATTAAAACACCCAAACGCCAAACCAATAGTTGGGCTTTGGTTATTTCGGTAATCATTTCGGCTAATTTTTTTTGTTGCAGTTGGAATGCACCAATTGGTTTACCAAACTGAACACGCTCTTGGCTATAACGCAAAGCCGTATCATAGCAATCCATTGCTGCACCCAAAGCACCCCAAGCAATACCATAACGTGCTTTGGTTAAACAACTCAATGGTCCTTTTAAACCTTTAATGTTTGGTAATATATTAGTTTTAGGCACTTTTACGTCATGAAAAACCAGTTCACCGGTAGCACTTGCACGCAAACTCCATTTGCCATGTGTAGTTGGTGTTGAAAATCCTTCCATACCCCTTTCAACAATCAATCCATGTACTTCACCGGCTTCATTCTTAGCCCAAACAACAGCAACATCTGCAAATGGGGCATTGCTAATCCACATTTTGGCACCATTTAAAATAACATGATCACCTGCATCTGTAAAATGGGTTAACATTCCGGCCGGATTACTACCATGGTTGGGTTCCGTTAGCCCAAAACAACCTAACCATTCCCCTGAAGCTAGTTTGGGTAAATATTTATTCCGTTGTTCTTCATTTCCATAAGCATATATAGGAAACATTACCAACGAACCTTGCACACTTGCAGTAGAACGCACACCACTATCACCTCGTTCCAATTCCTGCATCATAAGTCCGTAGCTAATATAATCTAAACCACCACCTCCATATTCTGTAGGTACAGTTGGGCCAAAACAACCTAATTGGCCAAGTTGTGCTACAATATGCTCTGGAAATGCTGCGTTTTGGGCATATTCTTCAATAATGGGTGAAATTTCTTTTTTTACGTAATTCCGAACTGCATCACGAATCATTTTATGCTCTTCGGTTAATAAATCATCCAGCTGATAATAATCGGGCGATTGAAATAAATCGGTTCTGGCAGCCATAATCGTTCAGTTTTAAAATTGAATATTTGTAAGTGTTTTTTACATGCAGTTGTTTTATGAAGGCTTCGTTCAAACAATGAAACAAAAGTAGTGTGTTGTAAACAGCCTACCATATTTTGTTTGTTTTTTGTGCGAAAATTACATTTACCGTTAATTTCATGGTGATATTTTTACCTGACAAGCCAATATGATTGGAAGTAAATTTAAATTGATTAATAATTTGTAAAATTTCGTTCTTGAAAAAAATATTCACGCACTTAACATTCTACGTTTTTGTTGCCATTATTGCCGCTATTGTTTTGGGTATTGCGGCTCCACAAACAGCAGTAAAAATGAAGTTTTTAGGCACTTATTTCATAGAAATCATTAAGCTTTTTATTGTACCAATAATATTTTTTACAATAGTGCTGGGCATAGCCGGCATGGGGAATTTAAAAAAAGTGGGAAGAATTGGTTTAAAAGCTGTAATTTATTTTGAACTGGTAAGTACATTTTCATTATTCATTGGAATTGCAGTAGGTCTGATTTTTAAACCGGGCCATGTTGATACTTCCAGTTTGTCCATACCCATTGCAAAAAATCCATCTTCTGCAGAAAACTTCAGTTGGCTGGCATTTCTTCAATCAAATACAACCATTCAGGCCTTAATTGTGGCCATTATTGTGGGTATAATTGTTAATAATCATAGCAAAAGAGTTACCATTATTGACTTTTTGGGAAGAATTGCACACTATTTATTTCTTGTTTTAAAATACATTATGTACCTGGCACCTTTAGGTGCTTTTGGGGGAATGGCTTTTACGGTTGGAAAATTTGGCTTAGCTACTTTGCTTCCTCTTATTAAATTGGTTGTATGTGTTTATGGTGCATCAACATTCTTTGTACTAATTGTTTTGGGAAGTATTTTAAAATATTATGGCATTAATGTGCTGCACTATCTATCTGCCATTAAAGATGAAATATTATTGGTTTTAGGCACATCCTCCTCCGAAGCAGCTTTACCTTCCATGATGTATAAGTTGGAAAAAATGGGCTGCAGTAAAGCAGTGGTTGGATTAGTTATTCCCACGGGTTATTCATTCAATTTAGATGGCACCTCTATTTATTTGTCAATGGCTGTGGTATTTATTGCGCAGCTTTATCAGGTGCATTTAGGATTAGAGCACTTGATAATGATAATTCTTATTTTAATGCTAACCTCCAAGGGCGCTGCAGGTGTAACCGGCAGTGGTTTTATTGTTTTAACTACCACCCTTTCTGCATTGCATAGTATTCCGGTAGAAGGACTTGCCTTTTTATTAGGCGTAGATAAATTTATGAGTGAAGCAAGGGCCATTACCAACCTTATTGGTAATGGCGCTGCAACTATTGTAATATCAAAAAGTGAAAAGGAATTTGTTTCGCCAATAAATTGAATTAGCCAAAAATTTGATTGAGAATACCTGCTAAATGCACACCACCCTTTAATAATTGTTGGTTAGCTATGGCAATATGGTCATACACATAACGGTAACTTAAACGTGGATCGGGCGAATTTATTTCACCATATAATTTTTGAGCAATTACATAGGAATCGTAAATCCACTGACTAACAGGCTGTTGCATCCAAGCTTTACGTTGTTCAGGCGTAGTAAAATTAATAGCATTGGTATATTCTGTATAGCTAAGTTGCTCACTGCTGATTAATTTATCATCCCAAACTGAATGTAAATTAGTAGCTTGGCCAAACCAAAATACTTTAATTTTATTACCGCCGGCGTCTTCTTCACGACTTACGTGCATGGGTTGATGTATATCACCCACAATATGAATGAGTAATCGCACATACATTTTCTTTACATCTTTAGGCAAATCTTTCTTTTTCAATTCACTTGCCAAAAAATTGATTTTTGTGTAGGCATCGGCAATAGTATCCTGGGCTAAATAAGCGTTTAATTCCTGTTGGGTTAAGTTATCGGCCACATTAATGTAATGCCAAGGGGTTAAGTAATCATAATCTTTATCCGAACGAACAAAATCGGCCCAGGTACTGGCCAATGCAATAGTTTCATTGCCTAAAATTTCTTTAATGGCTGCAGCCGCTTTGGGGTTCAAATAACTTTCGGCAATTTGCCCAACTACTCTATGCCCTAACATACCCCACGCCATTGAACTAAAGGGAATGTAAAGTAACAGTGCACCTAAAATAAGCTTTCTCATATGTACATTTTTTTACGAAAATAAATGAACTTGTTAGAAATTGTGATTAAGAAATTAAGAATGGAGCAAAAAGCAAAAATTTCAGTTAAAAATGATTTTTGGAAATTTGAGTTAAAAAAATGTAATTTGCCAACACATTTGTCCCCCAACAAATCAAAGAAATTAAAGCATGAGGTTGTAAATTGGCAAAATGCCTATTATTAACCAATATTTGAGTGCATGTATAGATTTGTTATGGTAGATGACCACTACCGAACCCATTGGCGTTTTAGAGATTTTTTTATTGAGCGTACAGACTTTGTAATGGAAAAAGCCTGTTACTCGGCTTATGAGTTTCTGGTATATATTAAAGATTTAGAAATAGAGAAAAAGCCCTTACCCGATTTATTGGTAATTGACATTAATATGCCTATTGCCGACGGTGCTTCGCTGGCTCATTACATGAAGATTTTCTATCCCAACATTAAAATTTTAATTTTAACCGTTCACGATCACGAAGAAAATTTATTTAATGCCACTTTATGTTTGGCCGATGGTTTTTTAATGAAACCATTTTTTGAAGATTTAATCATTGATGCTTTTCAGCGTATAATGAATGGTGAAGAATTTTACTTAGATCCTCGAACAACTTTACCTTACCCCACTATTATTGAAGAATCATTGGTTTATCGGGAAGAAAGAATAAGGAATGTCAATCCCTTCAATTATTCTGAACTTGAAAGAAAGTATTTGATATTTCAAGTAATGGGACTTCCCAATCAAAGAATTGCCTACTTATTAGATTTATCAATTGAAGAGGTTAAAAAACTTCATGAACACATGGTAGTTAAAACCGGAGTGAGTAAGTTACCTAAAATAAGTGAAGACAGCAATCTACGCAACTTTTCTATTAGCCACAATCTAGCCAGAATGGCCGATTTCAGGGCATTTTTAACCAAATAAGTTGAACTTTTTTACTTTTAAATGAAATAAAAAAGCGGCTGAAAATCAATAATCAGCCGCTTTTTCGTGTAAAAAAATGAGTAAAGTAAAAAAGCCTGTAATTTTTTAGTAGGTGCTTTTCTTGCTTTACACAAGCAAATATTATTTGCTCATAGGTATATCATTATCCATTTCAGTTATATTGACGCTTCTTTCGGTGGTATCACCCATCAGGTATCTTGAAAAATAATCTGCCATACGCCACCAAAAATATTCTGTCATATCACCATAACCATGGCGCTGACCCGGCAACACAACCAAATCAAAGCGCTTATTAGCTTTAATCAAAGCGTTGGCTAAGCGAATGGTATTAGCAGGATGTACATTGTTATCAATATCACCTGTTGAAAGCATTAAATGCCCTTTTAAATGACTGGCAATATCAGGGTTTTTATCAATGCTATAAACAAAACTGGTATCGCCACCTTTAATAATTTCTTTTACTCCATGATGCTTTTCACTCCACCAACGGTTGTAAATACTATTATCATGGTTGCCAGATGAAGATACAGCCACTTTAAAAAAATCAGGATAAACCAACATAGCTGCAGCACTCATAAATCCACCGCCACTATGACCATGTATGCCTACTCGATTGATGTCCATGAACGAATATTTGTTACACAATTGTTCAGCAGCAGTTTTTTTATCGGCCAATCCGTAATCGCGCAAGTTTCCATAACCATAAGTATGGTACCATTTGCTGCGTGATGGATTACCACCCCTATTACCAACAGTAACAACAACAAATCCTAATTGTGCAAGCCTGTCTGTTCGACTCATATTGGTTGAAAAGGAAGTATTAACAGCTTCTGTTTGTGGTCCGGGATAAACGTATTCAATAACAGGATATTTTTTGGTTGAATCAAAATCGAAAGGTTTATAAAGCACTCCATACAAATCTGTAATGCCATCATCAGCCTTTACCGTAAATGTTTCCGGAAATTTATAACCCGTAGCCATTAATGCAGATAAGTCAGCCGTTTCCAAATTCATTAATAGCTTTCCATCAGCATTATATAAAGCAGAAACCGGTACTGTATTTACCCTGCTGTAGTTATCTACGAAATAACGATTATCATCATTTATTTCAATAGCGTGATCATAGTTACCGGCATCTAATAAAGTCAATCCGGTACCGTCTAAATGAACACTATAAGCATGAAGATAATATGGGTTTTCATTTTTTTCACGTGCATTAGCAGTGAAATATAAAATGCGTTTGTCAGAGTCAATGCCTAAAATATCTTCACAATGATAAGGACCGGAGGTAATTTGATTTTTAAATTTACCATTTCCATCATACAAATAAAAATGTCCCCACCCATCACGTTCACTCCATTCAATTAGTTCTTTTCCTTCGTTTACCAAGCCCAATCTTTTCACTTCTACATAAGTATTAAAGCGTTCTTGTATTAAGGTTTGAATGGTGTCCGGACCAACCCATGCTTTACAAATATCTACTCGTTTTAAATCGCGGCTGGTACGCGTAAAATAAAAAGCCTGATTAGTTCCTAACCAAATGCTGGGGCGTGTATCATCATCTCTGTTATTTTTTTTGCCGGGAGCTGCCCAAATACTAATATCCTGATCCTTAAATTCAGCAACAGGCAATTCTTTACCTTCTTGCTTTTGCATGTCGAATAAATACAAGTGATCAACCGGTGCTTGTTTTTCGCCGGGCATCCAATATTTGTAAGTTTCCAGGGTTGGCCTGGGTTGTGCAATACTATTAATTACCCATAAATCTTGTACATTTCTATTATCTACTCTTGTTAATGAAAAGTAACGACTATTAGGCGACCAGTAAGCCCATACGGCTTTGCGTTTCTTTTTATTTTTTTCTTTATCAACATTCGACTCGCCCATGCCTGATAAATTTGAGCTATTGTAGTAACTAAAATTTTCAATGCCATCTTTTGTTAATGCATGTTCAACAATAGTTGAATCATCTTCATTTTGCAGAGCTTTTTCATAGTTTTGTTTATCCATCCAATACAAATTATTGTCTCTTCCAAACAACACATAAGCACTATCGGGGGAAATGTTGGCCCAAGCAGGTTTACGAACGGGACGTTTAAAATCTTTCAACTCAACCAACTCATTGGTATTAATGTTGTATTCAAAATAAAACACTTTCTTTTTGGGCGTTGTATTGGCAGCTTCATGATTTTTCTTCTTTGTTGTATCATTCGTTACTTCATCAATAGAGCTTTTAATTTGAAATTGAATCCAATTTTCATTACGTACAAACTTTAAACTATCAATGGGCAAATGCTGCGCATCAAAAGGATCTTTTACAATTAAGGTAATGGCTGCGGCTAATTTATCATTGTCAAACAAAGCTTTTTTCTCATTCTTCAGCGGATCAACGATGTACCATTTTTTCCCATTAGTAGTTTCATACATGTACCAAAACCGATTGGATTTCTTTAGCCAATGCGGATCAACAGATGTACTAAACACCATTTTTTTTAACCGATTAGGTGAATATTTGGCAGCTTGTTCATAATTGGCTTTGGTTACCAACTGCTGTGCAAAACACACCGTTGTAGTACTTATAAATACATACAGAAAAAACAATTTTCTCATAGCATTGATTTTTGGAAGCAATAAATGTAGCTAAATAACGCATACAGCAAAAACCACTTATCCATAAATAAGCAAATTTGTTTGAAAGAATTAATTTTAATTTGTAAAAACAAAACCAAATGCCGCCATATACAATTGAGCCTGATTTTTTTGTACAGGCCGATGCTCATGATATTTTAAGCAGTTTTAAAAATGAATTTTACTTTCCAACCATACAAAACCAATCGGCCATTTACTTTTGTGGAAACTCATTAGGGTTGCAACCTAAAAAAGCTGAACACATTATTCATCGTGAATTAAACAGTTGGCGCAACAATGCCATTGAAGGTTTTTTTCACGGAAGTCATCCCTGGTTATATTACCAGGAATATGCCAAACCTACATTGGCTAAAGTAATGGGCTGTTTACCGCATGAAGTAACGGTAATGAATACACTTACGGTAAATCTTCATTTATTGTTAATGAGCTTTTATAAACCTACTTCAAAAAAGTTTAAAATCATAATGGAAGCCGGCGCTTTTCCGAGCGACCAATATGCGGTTGAAACGTTAGTAAAACATTTTGGGCTAAATCCGGAAAATGCCATTATAGAAATTGAGCCTGAGCCCGGTAAAAAAACTTTAACCACAGAAAACATTTTACAAACCATTCACCAACATGCACATGAATTGGCATTGGTTTTAATGAGTGGCATTCAGTATTATACCGGACAATTGTTTGATATACCTGCTATTACTGAAGCAACACACAAATGCGGTGCCGTTACCTGTTTCGACTTAGCACATGTGGCAGGGAATGTACCCATGCAGTTACACAACTGGGACGTTGATTTTGCGGTATGGTGCAGTTACAAATACTTAAATGGCGGCCCCGGTGCAGTGGGTGGTTTATATATTCATGAAAAATATGCTACCGATACAGCTTTTCCCCGTTTAGGCGGTTGGTGGGGTAATGATGAAAAGGAACGTTTTAAAATGGAAAAAGGGTTTAAACCTAAAGCAAATGCAAGTGGCTGGAATATTAGTACCACGCAGGTAATGAATACGGCTGCATTATTGGCTTCATTAGAAATTTTTGAGGCAGCAGGAATGGAAGCTATCCGAAATAAAAGCATAGCCTTAACCGGTTATTTGGAATTTCTATTACAACAACTACCCCATTTATCATTTGAAATTATTACACCGTCAAACCCTAATGAGAGAGGGGCGCAACTATCTTTGTTTTTTAAAGAAAATGGGGAAGCGATTTACCATAAAATGTTAGAAAACGGAATTATTGTTGATTACAGAGAGCCTGGTGTTATTCGTGTTGCACCTGCCCCATTGTATTGCAGTTTTGCTGATGTATTTGCATTTTATGAAATTTTGAAAAATAATTTTTAATGTATGCCTCAACCTTATAACATCCTTAGTCTGGGTGATTCTTATACGATAGCAGAAGGACTTCCGTTATATGAAAGTTTTCCTTATCAATTAGTACAACAATTGCGTACCAATAATATTAATTGTAATGCACCTGAAATTGTAGCAAAAACCGGATGGACCAGTTTTGAGTTGATGGAACACATGGCAAGCTATACTTTCAAGCCTACCTATGATTTTGTAACATTATTAATTGGCGTGAACAATCAATACCGGCATTTAAATCAAAGCGATTTTGAAAAAGATTATCATGCACTCATTCAAAAAGCTTTGGCATTTGTTAACCAACAACCCAATAAAGTTATTGCCATTGCTATTCCTGACTGGGGTTATACACCTTTTGCAACAAAGCATTTTGCAGAAAACATCCAATCCATTCATACGGAAATTTCAAATTACAATAAAGTTTGTAAAACTATCTGTGCAGGCTCTGATGTTCATTTTGTTGATATTACAACTTACACCAATACTCATATGCCTGAGCAACTATTAACGCATGATGCGCTTCATTATTCGGCTAAAATGTATCAACAATGGGTGAATGCAATGGCGCCAATTATATTATCACAATCTTAATTTTCTGTTTAATATTTCAGCCATTTCACTTTGGTATTTTGCAGCTTCAGCAGCAGCCATTTGCTGAAAATTTTCAGAAGCATCCGCATAAATAATGGCTCTACTTACATTTACCAAAAGTCCAATTTGGTTGTTCCAGCCAAACTCTGCCACTTCATTTAAACTACCACCTTGTGTACCTACACCCGGTACCAAGAAAAAATGTTCAGGTACAATTGCACGAATGCTTTGCATTTCACTGGCTTTCGTAGCTCCTACCACAAACATTAATTGATTAGGTGTTGCCCAAGATGCAATTTTTTCAATAACTAACTCATACAATTTTTTTGAAGAAGAACTATGACTGTCTTTTGGCAAAACGGTTAGCTGCTCAAAGTCTTCGCTACTTTTATTAGAAGTAAGGCCTAATACAATGGTTGTTTTATGTGTATATTCTAAAAATGGCTTTATACTGTCTTCGCCCATGTAAGGTGCTACTGTAACGGCATCAAAAGGTAATGTTTCAAAAAAAGCTTTGGCATATTGTGCTGCGGTATTACCAATATCGCCGCGCTTAGCATCGGCAATTGTAAAATGAGTGTTGGGAATATAATGCAGTGTTTCTTCTAAAATATCCCAACCTTTTGAACCCATTGCTTCATAAAAAGCCGTATTTATTTTATAACTAACACAGTAATTTTTTGTAGCGTCAATAATTGCTTTGTTAAAATGTAAAACGGCATTGGGTTGCTGTTGTAAATGCTTCGGAATTCTATTCAGTTCTGTATCTAATCCAATACACAAAAAATTTTTTCTATTAACAATTTGTTCGGATAATTGATGAAGTTGCATTATTCAGTAAATACATTTAATGTTATCATTAATACACAAATACTTTGTAACCCCAATCGGGTAAAGATAGTGATGCACCTTTTGCAAAATTGACATGTTCATTACTAAACAACTCAGTTGCACTACCTATAATTTGTGGATGATTCAAAGTTACAGTAACCGGGCTATTGCTCCAGTTTAATACCACCAAAACTTTATTATTACCCATAGTGCGAATGAATGCAAACACTTTATTATCTACATTGGTATGAATATGCGTAAATGCGGCATTGGCGGCTAACGCACTATTTTCCGAACGCAAGTGTAATAATTTAGAATAAAATGGTGCACGCTCAAAGTTTTTAAACACCATGGTATCTTTATCAAAAAAGCGAATAGCACGTAAAATAGGCTCTTCCTGCCCACTATAAATTAAAGGAACACTGCGTACAATAGTTTGTGTGTACACGGCAAATGGCGCATGAATTTTTCCGGGCATCGTTGAAAAATCAGCACCATTCCAACTATTTTCATCATGATTGCTGGTAAAGAACATGCGTAAAGCGTTTTTTGGGAATTGATTTTCTGTTCTATGTATAGCGCTATCAATGGCAGAAGCCGGCTTTTTCCCCTTGGCTATTTCTTTCATAATATTGAAATCGTACCAGGTATAAGTTGCATCAAATCCATCAGCATTTAGTTCGGGTTTATCACCTTCTGCCAGCATAAAAATATTTTTATCCTTTCGCAAAGTAGCAATACATGTTTTCCAAAAGTCATCGGGCACATCACTGGCAACATCACAACGATAACCATCAATACCGGTAGAATCAATCCAATATTTCATTTGCGCAATCATGGTATCTCTTAATTCCTGATTGGCATAATTTAATTTGCGAGTGTCGGCCCAATCAGCAGCCATCATTGGTTTACCTGTGCTGTCTTTCACATAAAAATCAGGATGTTTTGTTAACCAATAATGATCAGCGCCGGTATGGTTGGGAACCCAATCTAATATCACTTTAAATCCTTTTTCATGACAAAGAGATACTAAATGTTTCCAATCGGCCATGGTACCAAATTCCGGATTAACATCCATATATGTGCTAACTGCATAATAGCTGCCTAAGCTACCTTTCCGATCAACTTTACTAATAGGATTAATGGGCATAAACCACAAAGTTTGCACTCCCATATTTTTTAATCGATCCAAATTTGGTTCAAATGCTTTAAAAGTGCCTGCAGCAGTATATTGTCTTACATTTACCTCATAAATATTTCCCTGCATTATCCATGCCGGATGCCCATCAATTGTAGCAGTATCACCGATTGAATTAGCAGTTTGTTGTTGTTTGTTTTGTTGACAAGCGCTTAAGAAAAATACAAACAAAACAATTCCATAAACAGCTTTCATAAATGAATAATTTTTTGATTAATTAATAGCCGCACTAATCCTACATCATACTTTGTGTAAATTAAACACATTTATACCATACTCAAAAATATTTCAACCAATTTAAAATGATAAGGAAGTGAAAAGGTAAAAATGCAACTTTGTACCTACTTTCAACTTCTTAAACAATGCAACATGAGTAACGGATCTGTTTATTATCACAACTATTTAGAGTTAGACAAAATTTTAGAAAGTCAACACCCCATAAGCTTTGAACCGGGCAATGAACCGGCACATGATGAAATGCTATTTATTATTATTCATCAAGCCTATGAACTTTGGTTTAAACAAATTTTGTTTGAGCTTAACAGCATAATAAAGATTTACGAAAAAGAAACAATTAATGACAATACGGAAGACGCAGGTATCATTTTACAAAGAATAAAACGCGTAAACAGTATTTTGCAATTACTCAACCAACAGGTGCGTATTTTAAATACCATGACGCCTTTAGACTTTCTTTCATTTAGAAATTTATTGGTTCCGGCATCCGGATTTCAAAGTGTGCAATTCAGGTTAATAGAAGCTACGTTAGGTTTAAAAATGCAACAACGATACCGTGCAGATTATTATAAACGAACTAACGAAGGTGGCTTTACGCAAACAGACTACCATAAAATAAATGTAACAGAAGATTCACCTACTTTGGATATACTAGTCAATAGATGGTTAGAAAGAATGCCTTTTCTTGCAATTAAATTATGGCTAAATTTTAAACCAGAAACAATTCTGCGCGAAAATTTTATCAATCATCCCTTTTGGAATGTGTACAGAAATATTTACGTAAATGGGTTGAATGAATATGAAAAAAATAAAATTGCCGATTTCGATTATATTTTATTCAATATTGAACCATTGAACAGTAATCCTGAACAATTGAAACTGCTGCGCCAGCAATTTAGCCCCCAAGCATTACAAGCGGCGTTATTTATTACCCTTTATAGAAATTATCCTTTACTTCAAACTTCTTATCAAATCATTGATGCATTAATTGAAACGGACCATTTACTAAGTACTTGGCGACATGAACATTTAACAATGGTACGTAGAATGATAGGCATGCGAGTTGGTACAGGCAATACCAGTGGTGCAGGATATTTAGAAGGAGCAGCACAACAACACTTTATTTATAAAGATTTGGCCGGCCTTTCTACTTTCTTAGTGGAAAGTAAAAAGTTACCGGCCTTACCTAATGAAGTGTTGCAACATCTTATTTTTAAATAAGCATTTATTGCTTCAATTTCTTTTGAATTTCACTTAAAGAGGCTATGTAAATGCTTCGACCGTGAGTTCCTAAGATTATTTCATTGGCAATAGGATGAATAGTAATATCATGTACTGGTATACTATATGGCAATCCTTTGTTCCAAGCCATAAAACTATTGCCATTATTATTGCTTACATATAAACCACCATCCGTACCAACATAAATTATGTTTGGCAACTTGTTATCTTCTTTTACCACATTAATTGATTCATAGGGCAAATCATTACCAATAGACTTCCAATGCTTCCCGTAATCTTCACTAACAAATAAATATGGTTTAAAATCATCATTTCGATATCCGTTCAAACTTACATAAACCCTACCTTCTTTATAAGCACTAGCTGTAACTCTGCTAACGTATAAGCCTTTGGGTAGCCCTTCATTAATAGATTGCCAAGTATAACCATCATCAAAACTTATATGCAATGAGCCATCATCTGCACCGGCATACAACATTCCAAATCTTAAGGGGCTTTCACTAATTGTAGTTAAAGTGCCAAAAGGCACATTGCCCTGAGGTGGATTAGTGGTTAAGTCGTTACTGATAGTTTCTAAATGTTCACCCCTGTGCATGGAACGCTGAAATTTATTACTACCATAGTATAAAATATCCTGATTATGCCTACTTAACAAAATAGGTGTTTGCCAGTTAAAGCGCAAAGGCTCTTCGCCCAAATCGGCATGGGGATGAATATAAATGGTGGAATCAGATTTTTCATTTTTTTCATCAGCTGCTGTTACATTTAAATTATTATCCGGTGCAGCATCTGCATCAGGTTCATCAACGGAAGCGCGTTTATGTTTATTGCTACGCATATAGTTACCAAATTGATAGCCTGAATAAACTGTTGTATTATCGCGCCAATCTACTTGCACTTGCATACCATCTCCCCCATTAATGGGTTTAAATGCATAATCGCCACTAGCCATCCATCCCGGATTCTCTTGATGATTAGAAGGCCCATACCAACTGCCATTATCTTGTAAACCTCCATATACATTATATGGTTTCGCCATATCGAAAGTAACGGAATAAAATTGCCCAACTGAGGGGGTATTGGCTTTAAACCAATGCTCGCCATCATCATAGGTAATATTGCATCCACCATCATTGCCAATAATGATGTGGCTATCATTTTTGGGGTTTAACCATGCAACATGATGATCGGCATGTGTTAATGCATTATTTATTGGTTTGAAAGTTTTGCCGCCATCTTCACTCAATTCAACATCAAACCCGGTAATAACTAACTTATTATCATTAGACGGACTAACAAATATTTTCCCAAAATAATAGCCATAAGTATTATACAATTTCAGTTGCTTTTCATTCATTTTTTTCCAGGTTTTACCTGCATCTTCACTTCTGTACACTTCACAACCTATAATTGGTGTATTAAATAATGCGGCATTAGCATCCATTAAATAATCCCAAATACAAGAGGGTTTCAACATGCCATTACTCACTTTTTCTTTAATATTTTCAGCTGTGTATTTTTCTGGGAAACCATTGCGGCGAACACGCAAAAAAGCATTAAACTTTTTATTATCGAGTGCTAAGAATTGCTCTTTTGTTAAGTTTTTAAAATCGTTAATGGTGTATTTACTGGTATCGGTATGTTTTTTTGCAGTATCGGGTAAATGAAAATTATTATCTACAACGGCATAAACCCAATTAGGGTGTTGATAGGCAGTTGCAATGCCTATTCTTCCAACACCTTTCCCAACCGGAAATCCGGCTCCGTTAGTAGTAACTAAATGCCAGCTGTTCCCTCCATCAGTACTTTTATAAATGCCACTGGAAGCTCCACTTTCTTCAAAATTGGATGCTGTTCTGGTTCTGTACCAAGCAGCCGCATACAATACAGAAGCATTATTAGGTTGAATATCTAAATCAACCACTCCGGTATTATCATTCACAAACAAAGTTTGCTTCCAAGTTTTTCCGCCATCAGTAGTTTTATAAACACCTCTTTCTTTGTTGGGCGAATACAAATGACCTAATACGGCTACCCATGCAATATTTTTATTGGAAGGATGTAACACAATTTTTCCAATATGATGGCTTTCAGGCAAACCCATATATTGCCAACTTTTACCTTTATTTACTGATTTATATATACCTAAGCCGGCATACGATGAACGACTGCTATTAACCTCGCCGGTGCCTACCCATATTGTACCTGAAGACCAATCAACTGCAATAGCACCAATAGTAATAACATTGGCACTATCAAATACAGGGGTAAAACTTTGTCCATTATTATGCGTATACCATAATCCCCCCGTTGCATATGCGACATAAAACTCATTTGGATTAGCGGGATTAACAGCCAAATCAACCACCCTACCGCTCATAATACTGGGCCCCACATTTCGAAAGGCTACATCATTAATAGTTGACTGACGAATTAAATCCGTTTTTTTTTCAAGCCCTTTTATCCTTTCATTAGCAGGAGTTGGAGCTATTTGAGCAAAGCTGCTTACTACCAAAAATAAACAGATAGCAACAATCGCTAATTTTTGCATATTCTTTCTCATTTGCATTAGTTAAAGTATGTTTTGGTTTGGAACTAGATTTGACAAAAAAAAGTACATTCGTACAACTAATATACAATTTATGCGCTGGTTACTCATACCATTCATCCTTCTTTTTTACAACAACACAAATGCGCAGTGCAAAACTTATAGACTATCCGATAGAGGTGACACTTTAAATTGTACTGACATGAATAATAAGAAGCAGGGTAAATGGAAAATTCATGTTGATGAATTGAGAGGTGAACCAGGTTTTGAGGAAGAAGGTGAATTTAAAGACAATTTAAAAGAAGGTAAATGGCGGAGATATACTTTAATGGGCGATTTGATTGCAGTAGAAAATTACCGTTGGGGGAATAAGGATGGCGAACAGGAGTATTTTTATAATGGTTCACTAGAACATACTGAAAGTTGGAAGGCAATTGATCCTCAAAAAAAATTTGACACCATATTTGTGCAAGATCTAAATGATGAGTACAAAGTAGATAAGAAAATAATTAAAGTAAATGCCTATGCAGTAAAAGATGGAATTTGGAAGTATTACAGACCAGGCGCCAATACATTAATAAAAACAGAAACCTACAATTATGATGCATTGGTAAAACCACAAACGGTAAAACTTAATAATAACCCAATGACAGATACCACCACTAACCCTTTATTAAAAGATAGCTTACCTACTTCAAACCCGAATACGAAAAAACCGAAGGAAATTTTACAATTTGAAAAAAAGCATAAAAACAATTCAAAATTTAAAGTACGAGATGGGTCAACCGGCAATTAAAACTGAAATGCTAATAATAAAAATGGGTAACTTAATTAGGTTACCCATTTTGATGTTGGAGATAAGAGAAATTAAATCGGTATTTAATTAAAATCTGCAGCTTTGAGTCCTTGGTTCACTTTTACCTCATCAACATTCAACTCAATTTTTAAACGTCCTTGATCTACTACCGTTTTCATTGGAATCATTAATCCATTGTAGGCTTTGTAATCATGATAATAAGTTTGTATAACCATTTTACCGGCAGGTCCGGCATCTTTCTCATTAACCGACTTTAATTTCAATCCGGAATTTACATCGTAATAATTGGTAACAATTCTGCCTCTAGGCGATTTAATTTCAACTGCATAAGCATCTTTACCATCAACCGGTTCAATATCCTTTACTGTAAATACATAACCCGGTTTACTTAAATAATATGCTTCAGGAAGCATGGATCCCTGTTCATCCAATTCTTCCTTATCATCATCTTTCAGTGGCTGATTTTGTCCTTGTGCAGTAACGGAATAGTTGCCATCTTTAATTAATTGCTTTTGCAACATCATTCCTTTAATAGATAAGGTTTGCTCAAAATAACCCGGGAATAAGAACTTTTGTACAAATTGTAATGTTTGCCCCATTGCCGCTGCATTTCCTTTTATTTCTAAATCTTTAATATTAGTCAAAGCAGCATTACCCATAGCACTAGCTGCTTTTTCTATAATGCTTTTGCCACTTACATTCGCATCAGCTTTTTTTATAACCGGGGCTGCAACAGGATTTCCTTCTGCGTTATAATATTGTATCGTTCCATATTTCTCCAACCCGTTTACAATTTGCTTAGCATTACCTACAATTACCGTATACATATGTTGTGGCTGAATATACTTTTGCGCCATTTGCATAACGGTACTGGCATTTACAGCAGCTATGTTCTTCAAATAATTCTGATAATAATCAGAAGGCAAATGATAAATGGCCTCATTCAACGCAAAATTGGCAACAGTGGCGGGGTTTTCAAGGCTTCTTGCAAAAGCACCGCTTAATGTATTTTTACTTAATTCCAATTCTTCACTGCTTACTTGGTTTGTTCTAATCCGATCAAATTCTTTTAAAAATTCGCGCAAAGCACTATCTGTTTTCTCATTGCGCACCGAAGCCTCGGCATTGAAACTACCAATTAATTTATCAGGATTAACTGCACTATAAGCACCATAAGTAAACCCATGTTTTTCACGCAAATTCATGAATAATCTAGAAGAAGATCCCCCACCTAAAATATCGTTCATAATACGAACGGGAATTACATCAGGTTCACCGGGTTTTAACGGTTCTGTTTGAACGAAGTTTATAACACTTTGAACAGACACAGGACGATCAACAATAGCTATAATGGGTTTTTCAGGATTCGTTGGCGTTGGATAAGTCATTTTAGGAACATCGCCCCTTTCCCATTTTCCGAAATAGGTTTCCGCTAAGTCTTTTGCTTCATCCTTTGTAATATCACCTACAAAAACCAAGTAGCTAATATTGGGTTTCCAATAAGTGGCAAAATATTTCTTAATATCATCTGCAGTAACATTTTTAACTGTACTATCCGTTTCAATTTCGCCATAAGGGTGATTTGAGCCATATAACAACTTGCTCACTACATTACCGGCAATGGAATTAGGATCTTCCTTGCTTTGTGCTAATCCGGAAAGCTCTTGTTTTTTTATTTTTTCTAATTGATCGTTTGGAAAGGATGGATGAAAAACAACGTCAGACATTAAAGCAAACAACTTTTTGAAATTACTGCTTAGCGATGAACCACCTATGCTGGTGGAAGTTGCATAAATATTGCCACCTAAAAAATCAATGGCATCATCCAAAGCTGCTTTGTTCATGGTGGTGGTACCGCTGCGCAATAACTGCCCGGCCATGCTGGTCAATCCTGCTTTATTACCCTCAAGCAGGGGATCGCGATTAACGGTTAATGAGGCAGAAACACGAGGTAATTTTGTATTTCTAACCACAATTACCTGCAAGCCATTATTCAAAGTAAAGTTTTCAGTTTTGCCTATTTCAATTGTTTTGGCAGGACCCGGAGGTGGTGGAACAGATCGGTTAATAGTTACCTGCCCCAATAATGCCATAGGAGCAAGAAATAATATAGCAACAAATATTTTTTTCATATATCCAGTTTTTTAAATTAAATGTTTAAAAGGGAAATGTAGTAACATTACTTTTTAAGGTATTGGCTTTTGGCACCTTTAGGCACGTAGTATAATACAACCCTGTTGTCTTTCACCAAATATTTTTTGGCAACAGCTAAAACATCTTCCCTGGTTACATCATCTAATTTTTTAATTTCTGTATTAATCAAATTAGCATCACCAAAATATACTTGATAATTTGCCAGCGATTCAGCAATACCTTGCATAGTGCTATTCCGAGTTACAAATTGTGTATTAATTTGATTTTTCACCTTTTGAAATTCATGCTCACTTACTAAACCGGCTTTTAAAGCATTAACAACCGAATCCATATTTTTTTCTAATACCGGCGGCTGAATACCTGCATTGGCAATACTATAAATAATGAATAAACCGGCATCTTCTAATGCATAATTAAATGCACCGGTAGCCACTGCCAATTGTTTTTGATCAACTATTATTTTATTAAGTTGAGCAGAATTACCGCCTGAAAGTATGGTACTTAATACATTAAATGCATAATAATCTTTAGTACCTTGTTTGGGTGCTCTATAAGCCTCTATTACTGCAGGCAATTGAATATTATCTTCAATTACGTCTCTAACTTCACCACCCAAAGGGGGTTCCGTTATATTAGGCCTTGGAATGGGTGCAGTACCTTTAGGAATAGGCCCGAAATAAGCTTCTATCAACTTTTTTGTTTCGGGAATATCTATATCACCTGCAATGGATAACACCGCATTATTGGGCACATAAAATGTTTTATAAAACTGTATGAACTCATCTAATTTAGCAGCATTTAAATCATCCATGCTACCAATGGGTTGATATTTATATGGATGCACTTTGAATGCACGTTTAAAAATTTCACCAATTATGCTTCCATAAGGTTGGTTATCAATACGGGTTCTTTTTTCTTCTTTAACAACTTCACGTTGTGTATTTACTCCAACCTGCTCAATTTTAGCATGCATCATTCTTTCGCTTTCTAACCACAATGCCAATTGCAATTGATTGGCAGGCAACACTTCATAATAATAAGTACGATCTTGTGTTGTGTTGGCATTATTGGTTCCGCCGGCATTGCTGATATATTTCATAAACTCGCCACGCTTAATGTTATCACTTCCTTCAAACATTAAATGCTCAAAAAAATGAGCAAAACCGGTACGGCCGGGCAATTCATTTTTAGAACCAACGTGGTATAATACGCCAACAGCTACTACCGGCGCAGTTTTATCACGATGTAAAATAACAGTTAACCCATTGGGCAGTTTGTATTCATCAAACTCAATTTTACGTTCCTGGGCACGTAATTGTGAAAAAAGCAGAAGAATTACTGCAGTTACAAAAGTTCTTTTCATTTGCAAGGAATTTGTTGTAAATAATATTAATCGTCAACGAAAAAATGTATTTAATTTTCTATTCATTAATCAGGGTACAATAAATACATTTTTTTAGCAATTTATAAGAAAAAATATATCCAAAAAAATTATTTTCTATAATTTAACCATTCCAAAATTAACTTATCTGAAATTTGTTGAGGAGCGTACCACTGAATGGCATCATCTTTCTTAAACCAGGTTAATTGTCGCTTTGCATAATGGCGAGTGTTTAACTGTATTAAAGAAATAGCTTTATCTAGTGAAACAAAACCATTTAAGTAATCAAACAGTTCTTTGTAGCCAACGGTTTGTAGCGAATTTAAATGTTGCAGGGGTTGTAGTTGTTTTACTTCTTCCAACAAACCTTCCTCCATCATTGCCAATACACGAGCATTAATTCTTTCATACAATGCTGCACGTGGCATTTCTAAGCCAATTTTCAATATACGAAAAGGTCGTTCTACCGCTGTATTTGAACGATAATAAAGAATGGATTTACCGGTTGCTTTTACTACCTCTAATGCACGCATTAATCTATTCGGATTTTGTTGTTCACCTTTTTGCCAATATTCAGCATCATACTGCTGAATTTGTTGCTGCAACCAGCTTAATCCCTTTGATTCAAAATTTTGTATGATTTCTTTGCGGATACTCGGATCAATATTGGGAATTGCATCTAACCCATTGCAAAAAGCATTTACATACAAGCCACTGCCACCTACCATTACTGCAACATCATGTTGATGAAAAATTTGATTGGCAGCAGCTAATGCGTATTGCTCAAAAAGGGCTGCATTTACTTCATCGAAAATACTGTGTGAATTAATAAAATAATGGGGTACTAATGCAAGTTCTTGTTCCGTTGGTTTTGCTACACCAATATTCATTTCACGAAAACATTGCCTAGAGTCTGCGGAAATAATTTCTGTATGTAACAATTGGGCAACACGCAAAGCAAGTGCGGTTTTACCCACCGCAGTAGGGCCAACAATTACAATGATTAATGGTTTTAACAATGCCGATTATTTTAAAACTATTGGCAAAAAATATACTAAAAATCATCATCCATTTGTCCTTCAGCATCTTCTTCTGCATCGTTTTCATCATCGGCATCTTCACCAAAACCATCTGCTGCTTCAGACAAATCATACTTTTCTTCAATGTCTGCAAATTTCTCTCCCAACAGTGATTTGGTGCCGTATTGCTGAGGACCTATACCTTCAACCCTTGTAACTAAAGGATATACCAACTTTGGATTTTCTTCTTTTATAATTTGAATTAAGGCTATGAGAAACACCCAATTTTTATTAAAATCATACACATATATGAATTTTTGATTGGGATCTTTGATTTCACTGCCAATGGTAGTATCAGCCATTAATAATGGCGGCACCACATACGTTTTATCATATACCTCGAGCGATATTTCTCTTCCGCGCTGCCAGGCATCATTGCTACGATAAAAAGTTGCCTGATGCTTGTTATCAAACTCATATGCTTTTAATATGGCCAAATGTAAATCCAAAAAATGTTGTGTATGCTTTATGGCTATATCGCGATAAACAGCATCATCCTCTTCTAAGTAAACCCTAAATTTTAAAACGGCCATACCAATTGTATTTGAAGTTAAATTATATTAATCAATGAATTGCTAGCTTCATGAATATTGGAAACATGGAATTAAGGTTTCAAAGAAACGAAAAAAAATTTTAAACAGGTTGTAAGTTTAAAGAGGCAGCTTTTTGTAACATAAATTGATAAGCAGCTTCATAAGTATTCGGAATTATACCGTCTAAAATCGCATCTTTAATGGCATCTTTTATAATACCTACTTGCCTACCCGGCGATATACCAAAAATGCGCATAATATCTTCACCCGACAATGGGGGTTGCCAATTTCGAATATGGTCTTTTTCTTCAACAGCCTTCATGCGTTCTTTCACCAACTCAAAGTTTTGCATGTAACGCTTAACTTTTTGTTTGTTTTTACTGGTTATATCGGCATTGCACAATAACATTAAAGCATCAATATCATCACCTGCATCAAATAACAGCCTTCTTATGGCACTATCACTAATATTTTCTTTAGTTAATGATATGGGACGCAAATGCAGTTCTACCATTTTTTTTACAAACTTCATTTTTTCATTCATGGGCAATTTTAGTTGAGCAAAAATTTTGGGAACCATTTTTGCACCCACTACTTCGTGACCATGAAAAGTAAATCCTTGCCCGGGTTCAAATCGTTTAGTGGCAGGCTTTCCAATATCGTGTAAAACTGCAGCCCAACGCAACCATAAATCATTGGTGGTTTGGGCAATATTATCTATTACTTGTAAAGTGTGGTAAAAATTATCTTTATGCCCTTTCCCATCAATATTTTCCGCACCATGCAAGGCCATCATTTGCGGAAATATTATGGACAATAATCCTGACTTACTTAACAAATCGAAACCTATACTTGGTATGGGTGCTAATAAAATTTTATTAAGCTCATCGGTAATACGTTCTTGTGAAACAATGGAAATGCGATGTGCATCTTGCTGAATAGCAGCAAAAGTTGCCGGTGCAATAGAAAAATTTAATTGTGTAGCAAATCGTATTGCCCGCATCATGCGCAAAGGATCATCACTAAAAGTCTGTATTGGGTCGAGTGGGGTTTGAATAATTTTATTTTTTAAATCGTTGATACCATTAAATGGGTCAATTAAAGTGCCGAAATCTGCTTTATTCAAGCTAATGCCCATGGCATTAATGGTAAAATCGCGCCTTAATTGGTCATCAGCTAAACTACCTGAAGTAACTTGTGGCTTACGGCTATTTTGCGTATAACTTTCTTTTCTGGCTCCCACAAATTCTACTTCGAAATAGGAATCGTTCTGTAAAGGAATTTTTATTTGTGCTGTTCCAAAATTTTTAAAAAAAGCAACATAAGGTGTTGGATTAAATTTTTCAGCCACTGCATGCGCTAATGCAATACCATCACCTAAACATACAATATCGGCATCCTTGGTTGGTCTTCCTAAAATTTTATCACGCACAAATCCACCAATTAAGTAAACCGGCAGGTTCAATTCTTGCGCAGCCAAGGCTATATTGTTAATAATATTTGCTTCAGTATTTGATAAATTAATTTGCATTCGGGCAAATATATTAAATAAAAAATGATTTTAATGTTATTCGGTAGCAAAGTTATTACAATACTATTCTACAACGGATTAGTGGATTATAATTTTTGAAGAAGTGGTTGTAATAATTGTTCGGTTTGAATATGAAGCGCACAATGAAAATGCTTTTGTGGGCAAGCCTTTTTTCCGTGAAGGCCGCAAGGCCTGCAGTTTAGTTTTTCATTTACTTCAATAATATATTTTTCTGTGCTTAATGGCCCATATCCAAAATTGGGAATGGTGGAACAAAATATGGCAGCTACCGGTGCATTAACTGCAGAAGCAAAATGCATGGGTGCAGAATCGTTTACATAATTCATTACCGCATGTTGCATTAAAGCGGCAGATTGTAAAAAACTTATTTGCCCGGCTAAATTAACAACATGCTTGTTTGCTAACTGCAGGGCTATTTGTGAACACAAATCAAAATCGGATGGGCCACCTAAAAAATACACTAACAAATCATCAGGTATTTTTTGTAAAAACTCAACCCACTTCTCCGCAGGAAATTGTTTCGTAAACCAAACTGATGCCGGGGCAACACATATATAGGGTGGTTGTATTAAATGTTGAATTGAGGCTAAAACAGTTTGATTGTAATACAATTTAGGCATGGCAGGCTCGTTGCCCGTGAAATGTGCAATAAGCTGTTGATTTCTTTCTATTTCATGCAAAGGCCTATCAGTATTATTAAATTGATGCTGTATGGCAATTGTGTAAAACTTGCTTAAAATATGGGTATTAAAACCAACTGTTTCTTTAGCGCCAGATAGAACTGTAAGAAATGCCGTGGCCGCGTAACGTTGCACATTAATTACCGCATCAAATTTTTCATTCCGAATTTGAAATAATAATTTGAATAAATTATGGTACTTAGATTGCCTTTTGTTCCATATCCAAACTTTTTGAATATAGGGATGATTATCGAATAAGCTTTCATTGCCTTTACGAACAAGTATGTGCAACTTTATTTCGGGATGAGTAAGTTTAATTTTTTCTAATAAAGCAGTTGCCAGTACAACATCACCAATAAATGCGGTTTGAATAAGCAACATTTTTTTCATAGCTGCAAAAATAGCAGCATTCGGGAAGTATTACTCAAATTCCAATTCATTACTGAAAAATTCCCAGTCAAATAAAACATATTTCTCTTGAAATAAACATAAAGGTTTGGGGGTATGCAATTGGCCATCATTTTGCATCTCTGTTAAGTCTGACGAAACAGTGTGCTTTTCTAACCCTAATTGTAAAATTAATTCAATGAAGGGTTGAATTTTTTCAGAAGGAACGTCAACTATTACTCTCGCCATAACCCAAACATATTTCTTCCAAAATAAGCCAAAAAATTGAATTTACCTACCCTTTTTCAATGAAAAACATTAAAATTTAATGCTTGTTATTCGTATTTAATTGACTATCATAAATTATATGAAACAAAATGGTACTTAATAGTGATTTAAGCTTCCAGTACTCTATAAGATCCATCAACTAACCATGCTATTCGCTTTGCATTTTTAAATGATTGAATTTGGGGATATGGGTTCAACAAAACATAAGTAATTGCAGCTTGTATCAATTGAGGCATTTTGAATGATTCAAATGCGTCATTCATCCGAGAAACCTGAATTGAACATGCAAGAATAGGTTTTCTAAATCGTTTTATTAATTGCTTACACAAAACGTCATTGCAAATTCGAATGGGCACACCTTCAACTTCTTCCAAGTTTAAGCATTCATCTGCCAAACCAATCACATCATTGAAAATAACGGTAGTGGGATTGTGTTGTTCTTCTAAAAAATCAAATAAGGCCAAATCAATAGAAGCAACATATTGTAATACTTGTTGTTCACTCTCCATTATCACTTCATAATTAAAAAAACTAGCATGCTTTCTTAATGTGTTGATCAAACCACAAACTGCCTTTTCATTGGTTGCATCACAGGCAATTTGCCAGCCAATTTCAGTGGGCAAAACAACATATATTCCTAGTTGCAAGGCTGCTAATGCGGCGCTCATTTCAGTTTCATACCTATCTGCCATTGCTCAAAAATAATTGAAAATAATTGTGCTAAGCCACTCACAATAAATAAAAGTTTAATAAATAACAGTGAACGATACTTTAGTTATGTTTGCGAAAATTTTTTTTAAATGGAATTACAAAAATTAATTGATGAGGCCTGGAATAATAGGTCTTTATTACAAAATACTACTTACACCGATGCAGTAAAAGCCGTAATTGATGCTGTGGACAAAGGAACCTTGAGAACAGCTTCGCCCACACCGGAAGGTTGGCAGGTAAACGAATGGGTTAAACAAGCCATTTTAATGTATTTCGCAATACAGCCCATGGAAACACATAGTTTACCACCATTTGAATTTTATGATAAAATGCTGTTGAAAAAAAATTATGCAGCATTAGGTGTTAGGGCTGTACCCCATGCGGTTGCTCGTTATGGTGCTTATTTGGCTAAAAATGTGGTTTTAATGCCCAGCTATGTAAATATTGGGGCATATGTAGATGAAGGGACTATGGTTGATACTTGGGCTACTGTTGGAAGTTGTGCACAAATTGGTAAAAATGTGCACTTAAGTGGTGGTGTTGGTATTGGTGGTGTTTTAGAACCCTTACAAGCCAGCCCAGTAATTATTGAAGACGGTTGCTTTTTGGGCAGTAGAAGTATTGTGGTGGAAGGTGTTAGAGTGGAAAAAGAAGCGGTTCTTGGTGCCAATGTAGTCTTAACTCAATCTACCAAAATTATTGATGTTAGCGGCAATGAACCTATTGAATACAAGGGTTATGTTCCGGCCCGTAGTGTAGTCATTCCGGGCACTTACCCCAAACAATTCCCGGCAGGTACTTACCAGGTTAGTTGTGCATTAATTATTGGAAAAAGAAAAGCCAGCACCGATTTAAAAACCAGCTTAAATGACGCCTTACGCGATTTTAATATAGCAGTTTAATTATTGTGAGGCCGGCAGAAAAAAATAGCATGCTAAAAAATTTAAATTTAAAAGCATCGGGAGGATGGTTTATTGCAATTACTGGTGCCTTACTATTTTCTACAAAAGCCATTTTTGTAAAATTAGCCTTTCAGCATACCCATGTTTCCGCTCTGCATTTATTAGTATTAAGAATGCTATTTTCAATGCCATTTTATGTTTTTGCCGGCCTTTATTCCCATCAAAAAGCAACCCGAAAAATTACCAAAAAACAATGGATACTAATTGCCATTATGGGTTTGTTAGGATATTATCTTAGCAGCCTTTTCGATTTTATTGGCTTACAATATGTTTCGGCAGGCCTTGAACGATTAATTCTTTTTTTGTACCCTACTTTTACTGTATTAATAAACACTTTTATCTTAAAAACGCGCCTAAAACGTATTCAACTAATAGCCCTCATTCTAACCTATTTAGGCATTGGTATAGCGTTTTTGGGTGAGGTACAAATAGATACATCAAATGCTTACTTTTATTACGGTTCTTTTATGGTTTTTTTGTGTGCCATAACCTACTCAATTTATTTGTCGGGTTCAGGTAAGTTAGTACCTATAATTGGTCCAACACCATACACAGCTTATGTTATGCTTTTTGCAACAGGTGGTGTTTTTTTACATTTTTTGCTTACTGCCCATACAACAACACATGCATTTTTTGAACCTAGTTTAGTGCTATACGGCATTGCATTAGCAATTGTAGCTACCGTTTTACCCTCCTTTTTGTTAAACATTGGCATGAAAAAGGTTGGCAGTAACAATATTGCTATAATTACCAGCATTGGACCGGTTTCAACCATTTTACAAGCGCACTTTTTTTTGAATGAACCCATTTTAATGTTACAAATTTTAGGTACTTTATTGGTAATTATTGGTGTTTTATTAACCGGCCTAAAAAATTCAATGTAAATAACCTACCAAAGAAAAGGAAACATTCTTTTCGTATTGAGTACATAGTTTTTATAATTCGCGTCTTTTACTTTCCAATATTTTTCTTCTTTATGTATTTTCATTTGTAACACAAGGAATAAAATGATCATTACCATTAGCCGCCACCACGTAAAGCTAAAACACAACATACCAATGGCATACAATAATACAGAGGTGTACATAGGATGACGAATATACTGATATGGACCTGATACAATTAAATGGGCTGCACTATCCGGTTCGGGCATTACACGCAACTTCGATTGCCGCATGCTGAATACTGCCCACAACAACAGCAAACCTGAAAGAAGCAGAAACACAATTCCCCATACATTCCATTTAAATGACGGTATAATAACCAACAAAAAAATGATAGCCGAAAATTGAATCCCCACTAAAAAATAAGAATCAACAATATTTTTTTTAACCATACACCAACTAGGTTTTAATTAAACAATCAGTTTAGTAAAGTATTACTGCCATATGAGCATTCTGCTACACATTCTAAATGTCATCTTTTCTTAATTTATAAGATTGAACTGCCAAAAAGTTTTTAAAACTAGCCATTGCACAACATTTGATAAAATAAAGAACGATAATAAATATAAAAAGTGATTGTTAACAACTAAAAACATACAACTATGACACTCGTAAAACACAATGCTATGACCCCTGTATTTAACAGGTTTTTAGATGACTTTTTTAATAGTGATTGGGCCGATTGGGGGCTTAAAAACTTTTCTAGCGAAGGTAGTACCTTACCTAAAGTAAACATTAAAGAAGACGACAACGGCTACACTGTGGAAATGGCAGCACCCGGTATGAAAAAGGAAGATTTTCAACTTAATTTAGACAAGCAAATTTTAACCATTAGTGCTGAAGCCAAAGTAGAAAAAGAAGAGAAAAAAGAAACTTATAGCCGAAAAGAATTTAATTATCAAAGCTTCCAACGCAGTTTTAGTTTACCTGATACTGCCGATGATGAAAAAATTTCAGCTAAGTACACAGATGGTATTTTACACATTTACATTCCTAAAAAAGAAGAGGCAAAACCCAAACCGGCTAAAACAATTACTATTGCCTAATTTAAATTTTATACAGTAAAGAGGATGCTGAATGGGTTGTGCTGTATTTTTAATAGCACAACCCATTTTATTTCATCGTTAAAGCAATGTTGAAAACAAGCAACTGATTAATATCAGTTCAGCCACATCAAAATACTGTACTAACTTTATCAAACAAATTTTAAAAGGTTATGGAATACAAAGATTACTATAGCTTATTGGGTGTAAGTAAAACAGCATCGGCAGATGAAATAAAAAAAGCATACAGAAAATTAGCTGTAAAATATCATCCTGATAAAAACCCGAATAATAAAGAAGCAGAAGAAAAATTTAAACAAATTAACGAGGCTTATGAAGTGCTGGGTGATGCTGAAAAAAGAAAAAAATATGACACATTAGGTGCCAATTGGAAACAATATGAACAATCTGGTTTTTCCGGTAATCCGTTTGGTGCTCAAAATAATGCAGGTGGTGCCAATCAGCATTTTGAATTTGAAGGTGACCCATCTGAATTTTTTTCTGGCGGTGGTAGTGGTTTCTCTGATTTTTTTGAAGCATTTTTTGGTGGAATGGGCAGTGGCAGAAAATCAAAATCACGCAATCCATTTAGTAATGCACAATATGAATCTCAACCATCCGACTTAACCGGCGATGTTACAATTACATTACAAGAAGCTTATACAGGAACTGAAAGAATTATTAGTACCGGAACTGAAAAGATTAAATTAAACATAAAACCCGGTGCTTATGAAGGTTTACAACTGAAAGCTAAAGGAAAAGGCATGAAAAACAGCAGCGGTAAAGCAGGCGATTTGTACATAAATGTACACGTGCAACCCAATTCAGTTTATACCCGAAAGGATAATGATTTATACATGAATTTACCTGTTGATGTATTTACTTTATTGTTAGGCGGCAAACAGGAAATAATAACCTTAGGCGGTAAAATAAACATTACATTACCCGAATGCAGTGCCAATGGTAAAACCATGCGTTTGAAAGGAAAAGGAATGCCTGTATATAATCAACCCAATACTTACGGTGATTTATATGTTACACTACAGGCACAAATACCTGCCAGCCTTTCAGCGAAACAAAAAAGTTTATTGAAAGAAGCGAAAGATGCTGCATAAATTAAACAATAAAAATATTTATAAATTTTAAACTATTTTATATGACCGGAAATTTTAATGAAATTATATCAGACAAAAAACCCGTTTTAGTTGATTTTTTTGCTGAATGGTGTGGGCCATGCAAAATGATGGCGCCCACTTTACAAGATGTTGCCAGAACGGTGGGCGATGGTGCAAGGGTTATAAAAATCGATGTAGATAAAAACCCGAACCTGGCCATGAAATATCAAATACAAGGGGTACCTACTTTAATTTTATTTAAAGAAGGAAAAATTTTATGGCGTCAAAGTGGCGTTGTGCCCAAAAATGTAATCATGCAACAAGTACAACCACATATTCAGTAGAAAGTTAGATATCGTTGAATAAAATTTTGAGCTTTTAGAAAGCAGCTAATTAGTGAAAAATCGAGTAATTGGCGGTTACTGTTGTTTATTAGTTTATTTAAAAAAAATGAACTAATTAAGTAGTATTTTTTTGGGTTCCTTATCTTGTAAGTAATTTACAATTTCGCAAAAATGACAAAAAAAACTTATATAAAAAATGTCAAAGCAAAATGGTTTGAGTCTGATTCAATTTTTGATTCCTTATACCCAATTAATATTCAAGCATTGGCCAAAAAACATTGGACGCCTATTGATGTTGCCAAAACTTCTGCTGAATTTTTGGCTATTGAACCCAATACTAAAATATTAGATATTGGCAGTGGCGTAGGTAAATTCTGCTTGACCGCTGCATTTTTTCATCCAAACAATTTATTTTTTGGAATAGAACAAAGAAAAAATTTAGTAGAGATTGCAAACCAAACGCAATTAAAATTAGGGTTGAAAAATGTATTGTTTATAGATGGAAATGTTATGGAAATGAATTTTAACGAATATCATCATTTTTATTTTTACAATGCGTTTTTTGAAAATATTGCCGGAACTGAAAAGATTGACGAAGATATCAGCTACTCTCTCCAAAAATACAATTCATACAATATCTTCCTTTATAAACAACTTCAAAGCAAACCGGCAGGTACACGTTTAGTGACATTCCACAGTCTTGAAAATGAGGTTCCAACAAATTTTATGCTAGTTGACGCCAAAATGGATAATTTATTAAAATTTTGGATAAAAGCAAGTTAATTAGAAATTTTTTTTTTAACCAAAAGAAGTAAATAAAACTATATCCCTTAAAAAAACGATTTTTTTAAAAAAATCAATTTGAATTAATTTTTTTAGCCGACAAAAAAAGATACCTTTAAAGTGTCTAATTGAAAATATTTTTTATGTTAGCACCTATTCATCCAACCGAACAAGAATTGATTAATAGCATTTTATTGGCTCATAATCAAGATGAGGTAAAACAAAAAGTGGATGTATTCATGGAATTACTAAATGAATTAGGTACAAGTGAAAATGAAATTAAAAGGATTTTAAACAACATTCAGGCACACTTAGACAATTGCAACCCTTTTAATTACGATGCTCAACAATGGAGCAATATAAAAATGGCCGATATTTATTGTTATGAAATTTATCAAACCATGTTTGGCGTTCAATATTCATAATGAAATTTCCTACAAATTCCTAGCATTCTAAATTTCTATTTAACTAAATTGTTTATTTAAAAAAGTTTCTGCAATACCTAAGTAGCTTTGCTTTTTTGTTTCAGGCCACTTATTAAAATTTTGCACCAACATATTCATACGCACATTATTACTAAAATAATCTGCATGTTTGTGAATAAAGCGCCAAAATAGCGCATCCCATATTTGTTGCCAATTACCTTTTTTGTAGTTACTCATCTTTAAAATGTAATTACTACCGCTTATATAGGGTTTTGTTGCCATAATTCCTCCATCGGCAAATTGACTCATTCCATACAAATTAGGTACCATAACCCAATCATACGCATCTATAAATAATTCCATAAACCATTTATATACAACATTTGGATGCAATTCACACAACAACATAAAATTGCCTAAAATCATTAATCGTTCTATATGATGGCAATATCCGGTTTCCAACACTTTTTGAATAGTAAAATCAATGGGTGTTATTCCGGTTGTGCCGGTATAAAATGCTGAAGGAATATGATTTTGATGCTGCCAAAAATTAGCATTACGCATACTTGTTCCTTGTAATTCATATACTGCCCTAATGAATTCTCGCCATCCAATAATTTGGCGAACAAAACCTTCTTGTGAATTCATTGGAATAATTTGCCGTTGTACAAAATGTAAAAACTCATCTAATATTTGTTGGGGTGTAAGCAATCCATTATTCAACATGGGCGATAGAACACTATGGAATAAAATATTTGAACGCACATCTATGGCATCTTCATAAGTACCAAAATGGTAAAATCTTTCACTTAAAAATTGATGCAACCATTGTTTGCTTTCGCCATGCGTTACTGCGTAAAACCCATTATTGGTTGGCATTGAACCCAAGTTATTTGGAAAATGTTGCTGAACATATTTAATGGCCTCTTTAACATATTTATTAATTGGCAATAAATTTGTTTTAGGTGGAATTTGATTAGTCGGATAACGTAGTCTGTTTTCTGCATCAAACGACCATTTTCCCCCAACGGGAGATAAATTATCATCTACCAAAATTTTCCATTTTTTACGTTGAAAGCGATAAAAATCGGTTTGAAACATTTTAGTGGTTTTACCAAAATATTCTTCCAAACTTCCCAAATGATTTAAAAATAAAGGTGATGGCAATTGTTTTAAATGTATTTGACATTTTAATGCAGTTTGTTGTATTCTTTTTTGTAACCAATTATCAGTGGTATCAATGTAAGTGATGGAATGAAATCCCTCCTCCTTCAAATAAGGTAATAATAATCGTATATCAGAAAGAGGGTTATGAGCATCAATATAAACAACTTTTTTTTGCTTTTTTTGTAAGTAAGCCTCATAGTATTTCATGGAAGCACGATGAAAAATAAGCTTTTGCCGATGAAAATTGAATTCACGAAAAAACAAATATTCTTCCACTAAATAAATCATTTCAGCTTCATTCAACAAAACGCTTTCTTCAAACAATTGATGAGGAAAAACAATAGCTACAGTCATTCATTATTTGTTTTTTGTTTTCTACATTTTTCACTGCAGTATTTCACTTCTGACCAAACAGATGCCCATTTTTTTCTCCAGGTAAAAGGTCGTTGACAAACAACACAAATTTTTTGAGGTAAATACTGTTTATTGGCCTTAAATGTATTTTTTTTCGACATTGTATTTCACTTGCAAGCTTCAATAACAAAGTTGTTATTGAGTTGTTCTGAAAGATTAAAATTTAGAAGTAATAGCACATAGTAATAAAAAAGGTAGTTAATAGAATTAACTACCTTATGTAAACGTGCCCAGGACTGGATTCGAACCAGCACATCCTTTCGGACGCTGCGACCTGAACACAGTGCGTCTACCAATTTCGCCACCTGGGCATTCTGTTTCAGGGCAGCAAATATACTTTCATTTAAGTAACCAACAAACTGCAGCCTCTTATGTCACTATTATCTAAACGGCCTAATACTTCAAAACTTCCATCATCATATACTTTCCCAACATCTTCAGTAGCAATAAAACTGCAGCTATACAAATTAGCCAAATCAATAATATTCAAAATCCCTTCGCCCGTTGCTTTTATTTGTAATGGATCATCTTCATCACGCACCAGCACCCGCATCCACGGTGGGCAATAAAAACGCCCCCTACCCTTTGAATAAGCCTGCGATAATAATTCCGTCATACCATATTCCGCATGTATAGCGGGCAAATTAAATGCTGCCATAAGTGCTTGGTGCAAGGCTTCCCGGGTAATTTCTTTACGTCTTCCTTTCATACCCCCCGTTTCCATAATAACGGTATGTTTCAATGGTTGAGGATATTGTTCGGCAAAATCGAGTAAAGCAAAAGTTACTCCAATTAACAAAACCGGTTGTTCGGCAGCCTCTAATGCTTTTAGCGTTGCAGCCAATTGCGCATAATTATATAAATAAAATCCACTTTGTGGATGATTTGATAGTTTAATTAAGGCATCTACCATTGTTACCAATGATGAATTCGGCCTTTCTAAATATGCAGGTAATAAACCAATAATACACCAGTTTTTGGGCGAGCCATAAAATTGCTCAAAGGCTTTTAAAAAACTTTCTTCATATATGGCAACACTTTTAACCAAATGCCTGCTATTAATAGTTCCAGTAGTACCACTGCTTTCAAAAACAGCCTCAGGCTGAAAGTTTGTAGTAGTAATGGCTTTTGATTTAAAAAAAGAAATAGGCAAAAAAGGAATTTTTTCAATGGAGGCAGCATTTTTATTCCCGGTCAAATCAACCCATTGAGCATAAATATTATTATTAGCATATTGAAATTGAAATATTTCAGTTGCCAATGCAGAAAATGATGACTCTGAAATTGAAAAAATCTTGTTAAGAAGTTCCATTAAAGCTAAAATATGTTGAAATGAATGAATTATATTTGAAAATGAATATGCGTAATATGAATACAAAAATATTGATGATTTTTTGTTTGGCTGCCGTATTAATCAGTTGCTCGAAAAATAAATACACAACAAAACCACAAATTTTTTTAAAAAGTGTTAGTAGCACGGTTGTAGCAAAAGGACAACCATTAACTTTTAATATAGAATTTACTGATAAAGAAGGGGATGTACAAGATAGTATGTGGATACAAAAAGTATCAAAAGTTTGCCCCAGTAGTCCAATAGCTAATTGGTCGCAAAATTTTCAGGTTCCCAATTTCCCTGCCACTAAAGATTTAAAAGGAAATTTTGAAATCAATTTTATCAACAATGTACTTAGTTCCGGTTACTATTATATTACCGGCTGTGGCAACGCACCGGACACATGTTATTTTCGTTTTGTGCTAACCGATTTAGCAGGACACTCGAGTGATACGCTTGTTTCGCCTAATATTGTACTTTTACCCTAAATGCAATTAAAACATTACAGTAGTTTTGTTCGTGCCCTTTTTTTCGGCAATTACTTTTATGGTATTTGCGCAGTAGCTTTATCTATAGAATCCGCTTTTCAATTACAGGTAGCATTAAATCCACCGGCCTATTATATACTTATTTTTTCTGCAACCGTTGTTTATTATACAAAAGCTTATTTAACTGAAAATTTATCAGACGCCAATAACAAGCGTGCGGTGTGGTATGTTCAACATTATCGCTGGGTTTATATTTCGCAAATAACACTATCAATAATAGCGCTTTTTTGTTTGATATTATTATTAATGCAAACCTGGCAAAATATTTTTCATACTTCATTAATTGAATGGTTATTGTGGTTTTCGGTACCTATTGTAGCAGGTTTGTATTACGGTATTGGATTTGCCAATCTTAAAAATTTTAATTTACGCAATACCGGTTGGCTAAAGCCATTTGTCATAGGTTTTGTTTGGGCAGGAACTATTACCATTTATCCCATTCTTTTTCAATCACTTATTCAGCCCATACATTTTCAAATAACCAGTTTTGAGATACTGTTCTTTATTAAAAATTTCATGTACATTACTGTTTTATGTATTATGTTCGATATTAAGGATTATGCCACAGACTACAATCAGCAACTAAAAACATTTGTAGTTCGTGTGGGCTTACGTAAAACTATATTTTATATTCTCATTCCATTGTGTGTTATTGGTTTTGGTACTTTTTTGTTTTATACCATTTCACATCATTTTAATTCTGCAAGAATTTTCATAAACGCCATTCCATTTATTTTAATTTTAACAGTTGCCTACTCAATGCACCGAAGAAAAAATATTATGTACTATTTAATGATCATAGATGGTTTAATGTTGGTAAAAGCATGCTGTGGAATTATTAGTACCTTAGTAACATTTTAAAACTTACCTACTATGTCAAAGAAAGAAAAAGAAAAAAAAGAGAAAGGGAAAAATCTGTTATCAGATGCATCACTAAATTTTTTAAAAAATTACATTAATACTCCATCACCTGTTGGTTTTGAAAGTAGCGGGCAAAAGATTTGGCTAGATTATATTAAAAATTACACCGATACAACTTTTACAGATCCTTATGGTACTGCTGTTGGCGTAATAAACCCGAATGAAGATTTTAAAGTTGTAATTGAAGCCCATGCCGATGAAATAAGTTGGTTTGTAAACTACATAACTGATCAGGGTTTAATTTATTTAAAAAGAAACGGCGGCGTTGACCATCAAATTGCACCATCTATGCGTGTATTTATTCATGGCAAAAAAGGCCCAGTAAAAGCTGTGTTTGGATGGCCTGCTATTCATACCCGCAATGGGAGCAGCGATCAAAAAGAAACACAACCTAAAGTTGAAAACCTGTTTTTAGATTGTGGTGCCAGAAGTAAAAAAGAAGTGGAAGAGTTAGGCATTCATGTTGGTGCCGTTGTTACTTATGTTGATGGTTTTGATGAATTAGCCAATGACTATTACATAGGAAGAGCATTTGACAATAGAATTGGTGGTTTTATGATTGCCGAAGTAGCGCGATTAATACAAGAAAATAAAATTAAACTTCCCTTTGGATTATACATAGTGAATGCAGTTCAAGAAGAAATAGGATTACGAGGTGCAGAAATGATTGCCAGAAGAATTAAACCCAATGTTGCCATTATTACTGATGTTACCCATGACACACAAACACCTATGATTAACAAAAACATTGAAGGTGATGTTGCTTGTGGTAAAGGCCCCTCACCAACTTATGGTCCGGCAGTACATACAAAACTATTGCATTTGGTTGAAGAAGTGGCTGCAGCCAATGACATACCGTTACAAATGCGTGCAGTTAGCAGAAGTACGGGCACTGATACCGATAGCTTTGCTTATGCCAATGATGGTTGTCCAAGCGTGTTAATATCTATGCCTCTACGATATATGCATACAACAGTAGAAATGATACATAAAAAAGATATTGAATACACTATTCAATTAATATATAAAACATTATTAGAATTAACACCTAAAACTAATTTAAGTTATTTTTAATTAAGTACTCTCAATTTCATTCATTCGGCAAACTGCTTTAAAATTCAGTAATTTTGCCGGATGAATGAAGTTTTAGATGAAAAACGCATTGCCATACTAGATTTATACAATGGTGAACCCAATGAAGGCATGCGTTGTATTAAAGATTTAGTGGCAGCTTGGGGTATTATGCATAATACCAAAATACATATGCAGGTATTTAATGTTCGCCAAAATAACGCCATTCCCAATTTAAATTTCGATGCATATATTTCAAGTGGCGGGCCCGGCTCTCCTTTAGAAAGTGAAGGAAGCGACTGGGATAATTCCTATATACATTGGCTACGTTCTGTTGAACAATTTAATAACAATACACAAGAAAGCAATAAAAAGAAACACATACTTTTTATTTGCCATAGCTTTCAATTAGCTTGCCGCCATTATGAGGTTGGAAAAGTATGTGAAAGAAAATCAACTTCCTTTGGCGTATTTCCGGTGCATATGCTTCCTGAGGGTGAACACGAGCCAATATTCAAAGGATTACATGACCCATTTTATGCCGTTGACAGTCGCGACTTTCAGGTAATACAACCTAACCATGAACAAATAAAAAAAATTGGAGGGATTTTCTTAGCCATTGAGAAAGAAAGACCACATGTTCCTTATGAAAGAGCCTTAATGGCTATTCGCTTTAATGATTATTTTGTTGGAACGCAATTCCATCCAGAAGCTGATGCTGTGGGTATGCAAATGTATTTGCAACGTGCCGACAAAAAGAAAGCTGTAATTGATGAACATGGTGAGGCCAAGTGGGAAAGTATGGTGGCACAACTACAAGATCCAGATAAAATTATGTACACCTATAACCACATCATACCTAATTTCCTAAGCTTTGCATTAAAAAACCATTAATAAAACTTTTATTGAATAGGTATTGGCAATGTACTAATAGATAGAATGAATATACAAGTTATCCAACCCTTGAATAACTTTGTACAATCAAACAATCAATAGTAATGATTCCAACCATTCGCGAAGCATATAATAAAGCTTTTAATGAAGCATACTATGCTGAATTTTTAAAACAACTAAACAGTAAACATCCAGGCGCTATTGATTTTAGAGTAGCAGAAACTCCCATTTTTATTCCTGCTGCTTTTACGAAAAAAATGCTGGATACCTGCGATTATATTATTGACAAAATAACTAATCCCAATTTTAAACAATTAACACACAATGCTATTCCCAAACAGTTGCATGTACCAAATGAAACAAATTATAGTCCATTTATAGCATTCGATTTTGGAATTTGCGTCAATGATAAAGGTGAAATTGAACCACAACTTATTGAAATGCAGGGGTTTCCTTCTTTGTTTGCTTTTCAACTATGGTATGATGAGGTATTTCGATCGCTGTATGATTTACCTAAAAATTTATCGCCATTCTTAAATGGATATGATAAGGAAAAATACTTAGCATTACTGCGTAATATAATAGTTGGTAACACTCCTACTGAAAATGTAATACTTTTAGAACTATTTCCGCATGAACAAAAAACAAGAATAGATTTTTATTGCACAACTGATTATATACAAATTGCTACTGTATGTCTTACAGAATTAATAAATGAAAATGGTCACCTATTTTATATTAGAAATGGTAAGAAAACACCAGTACTCAAAATTTATAATAGAATTATTTTTGACGAATTACTACAGCAACCCTCTACCGTTATAGAAAAGGCCAATCAAATATTTTTCAACAAGGTTCATGCAGAATGGATACCGCATCCCAACTGGTTTTATAGAATTAGTAAATACACACTGCCTTTTTTGGAACACCCAAACATTCCTGAAACAAAATTTTTAAGCAGTATGAATAGCTTACCTACTGATTTAAATAATTATGTAGTGAAGCCCATTTTTTCATTTGCGGGGCAAGGCGTATTAATTGATGTTACAAGAGAAAATATTGCAGCAATAAAAGATCCTGAGAATTGGATTATTCAACGTAAAGTAAATTATGCTGCCGTAATAGAAACGCCGAGTTCGCCGGCAAAAGCGGAAATAAGACTATTCTACTTTTGGGATGAAGGTTGGAACAAACCAAAAGCAGTGATGAATTTAGCACGATTAAGTAAAGGTAAAATGATTGGTACACGTTATAATAAAAACCTTGATTGGGTGGGTGGAACCATGGCATATTTTGAACAATAACATTTTTATGTTATAAAATTAAAGAGATGAAAAAAAAATATTTGCTCCTACTGTTTTGCATTGGTTTAATTAGGGTTGGATTAGCACAAGATAATTATGAAATTCAAGTATATGGTTCGCAAACACAGCCTAAAAATTCAACTATGTTTGAATTACATAGCAACTTTACGTTTGAAGGCGAGCGTGCTGTTGTGGACGGTGTACGCCCCTCCTACCATGCAGAACATGAAACATTAGAAATAACAAATGGCATTACCGATAATTTTGAATTAGGCTTTTATTTATTTACCAATTACACTGCAGGGTATGGTTACCAAATAATAGGTTCACATATTCGTCCTAGGATTATGGCACCACTCAGTTGGCATTTACCGGTTGGATTAAGCTTATCCACTGAATTTGGATACCAAAGTAAATATTATTCACCTGACACGTGGACCATTGAAATTAGACCCATTATAGATAAACAATGGAATAACTTGTATGTATCCTTTAATCCAACAATGGGTGTTGCATTAAAAGGAATTGACCAACACCAGGCCCCAGACTTTGAACCCAATTTGAAAGTAGCTTATCAATTTTTCAAGAATACAGACTTAGGTTTTGAATACTATGGTTCGGTTGGACCAATTAATAACTTTGAGCAATTACCACAAGAAAACCATGCCGTTTTCTTAGCTTATGATTTAGAAAACAATCCAAACTGGGAAGTAAATATTGGTCCAGGATGGGGTTTAACCCAAGCTACTGATCGCTTTGTTTTTAAAGTTCTGATTGGCAGAAAAATTAAATGGGGAGAAAAAAGGCATTCCTAACGCTAATTACATTGCTGTAATAAATAAAAACTTAGGAATGCCCATTCTTTACTAATCTTCCATTTTGTTTTTTAATTTTCCCATTAATGCATAAGCATTACCACCTGCCAGCTGAACATTTAACCAATTTATGTTATTATTAGGCATAAGTTCAACATAACCATTTTCACTAATACCTGTTTTAATGGGAACTAAGACATAAGTTTGTTTTTGTTGTTGAACAAATACATACTCGGCTCCATTGTATCGCACTACTGCACTTTCAGGAACAACAACAGCATTATGACTTGTAACATTAAATACCCCGGTTAAAAACATTCCCGGTAATAATTGATGGTTAGATTGCTCGAAATGACAATGCAGCAAACCGGTTCTATTATCATTAATGTTTTTAGTCACCAATATTACCTCCACATCATATTTTTTTGAAGTATCACTACTTAAAAAAACTTTACCGGATATACCTTTCTGGAACAAATCAATATCATGTTCAAAAACTGTCATGGCAGCATGAATATCATTAGGATTCACTAATTCAAATATCACATCTGAAGGATTGACGTATCTTCCAATATTAATATTCACCTTCGTAACATAACCATTAATCGGCGATAAGATGGGTACTGTTTTAGAAATATTTTGACTACTCAATTGTTCTGGATTAATATTAATCATTTTCAATTTTTCAGCAATACCTTTTAAAGTAGCCAACTGAACATTATATTCTGAAGATGTTTGCTGATAAGCCTTTTTACTAGTTGCATCCTGTTCACTCAGTTCTTTTTGACGTTGTAAATCAGTTTCTAAGTAAGCAAGCTTAGCTTTTGCTACTAAATAATCCTGCTGTAACTGAACATAGCTTTGATCTTCCATTAAGGCAATAACTTCTCCTTTATGTACACTTGTACCCGGCAACAAATGTGTACTTTTTAAATAACCACCCAAAGGCATACTAACAGAAACCATACTTTGAGGTGGCACATCTACCACACCATTAATAGTAACAGTTTTATGCATTAATTTCTGTACCGGCTGTACTATTTGAATACCTGCATTACGATACTGAGTATCACTTAATACTACTACAGTATCTGCAAAAGCTTGATCATTTTTTTGTTCTGTGTTTGTGCTAGAACTTTTACAGGCAACAAAAAAAACAATAGAAAATAAAATATAATTAAATTTATTCATAAAATAAATTTTAATAAATTAAGTAATGAATTTCAGACACAGCCATTTGTGTGTTATATAAAGCACTTAAATAGTCATTTTTTAATGCAATGGCTTGAGCTAACAATGTACTCCACTCTATATAATTAATAGCACCTGTTTTATATTGCAAAGACGCTGTATTCAATAAAACCTCAGATTGCTTTAACCCGCGATTTTGGTAATATTCAACTGCGGCTAAATGCTTTTTATAAAGTTGCAAATACTTTTGGAGGGTAGTTTGTAACTGACTTTGCACTGATTCCTTTGCAGCTTTAGCCGTTGCTTCATTCATCATTGCTGCTTCAATTCGGGCATGCTGAGCTTTAGCAAAAAGAGGAATACCGACACCGATTGAATAAGAAGAAAAACGAGATGAAGCATTATAATAATTCTCAACTCTATCCTTAGTAAGCTGCCATCCAACAATGGATTGATTGTTGTAACCAATCATTAAATCAGGCATCAACTTTGCTTTTTCAACTTTGGTTTGCATATTTGCCTGCTTTTGCTGCATTAATGCAACCTGAATAGCAGGATGATTCAAAATCTTACTACTATCAATTAAAATTTTTTCAGGCATTAAAATATCAGCCGGCTCAATAAGCAAAGGTTGTTGAATAAACAACTGCAATTGAAGTTGCGTAGAGAGTAAATCAGACTTAATTTGTGTCAAACTAAGCGTAATCTGATCTGCTGTATTTTCTAATGCAGTTTTTTCTAATAAATTACTTTCCCCCTTTTCATACCGAAGTGTAGCAATGTTTTTATAATAGCTGTAAATACTATCTAATTTTTGTAACAAATACTTTTGCTCAGTTTGAAATTGTAAGGTGATATATAATTGTTCTACCATTTTTTTTATATCAACCACTTGCAAATTGGTTTGCGCTTCAGCAATGGAAGTATTGGCCATCAGCAACTTTTTCATAGAGGCATAATAGCCCGGCAATGAAAAATTTTGCATAACCATGAAGCGTGTATCAAAAAACATACTGTTATAGTTTCCCATTTCGGCATTGAATTGCGTTTTGGGTAACTCAGTAGCTGTGCGTTCCATAATTTTTTGGTATTGCTGATTCAGCGTGGCCACCTTTAATGATGGAGCATTCTTTACTGCAATGGCCAAAACCTCATTCAAAGTAGCTTTCTGGTTAATTGGCTGTGCATATAAGGTTGTGACACTACTCATTGCAATGACAATAAGTATGGATAACAATTTATTGGTGGTTTTTTTCTTCATGTTTACTTTTTTTGTTTCAAATAGCAAATACAACGAGGGCAATACCAATAAGGTTAATAATGTTGCTGTAATCAAACCACCAATTACAACTGTAGCCAAAGGCCTTTGTACTTCTGCACCTGCACCAGTACTAATAGCCATTGGCAAAAACCCTAATGAAGCAACTGAAGCAGTCATTAAAACCGGACGGAGTCGCACTTGCGTTGCCTGAATAATGATTTGAATTGTTGATTTTATGCCGCTTAATTTCAAGCGATTCATTTCACCTATTAGTACAATACCATTTAATACAGCTACCCCAAATAATGCAATAAATCCTACACCTGCAGAAATACTAAAGGGCATGCCCCGCAAATACAATGCAAACACACCTCCGATAGCAGATAATGGTATGGCCGAAAAGATTAATAAAGCATATTTAACATTTTGAAAGGCAAAATATAACATTAATAAAATTAACAATAAGGCAACTGGTACAGCAATACTTAACCGTTTGGTTGCACGTTGTAAGTTTTCATATTGTCCACCATATGTAACATAGTAACCGGGCGGTAATTTTAATTGATTACCCACCTTATTTTGTAATTCATTCACAATACTTTCAACATCACGCCCTCTAACATTAAAACCTACTGTAATTCTTCGATGTGCATCCTCTCTCTGAATTTGGTAGGGTCCATCTTTTATTTCAATATTAGCTAAATTACTTAAAGGAATTTGCTGCCCGCCTGCAACACCAATTTGTAAGTTATTAATGTTTTGAATGCTTTCGCGTTGCTGTTGATTTAAACGTATAACCAAGTCATACCTTTTATCTCCTTCAAATACCAAACCAGCAATGGCGCCGGCATAAGCAGCCTGAACAGCTGCATTAATGTCACTAATGTTTGCCCCATATTTGGCAATAGCATCTCTATTGTATTGAATAACTACCTGTGGAACTCCTGTAACGGTTTCCACATACAAATCACGAGCACCTTTTACCGACTGGATGATATTACCAAGTGTAGCTGCAAAATGGGCAAGAGAATCTAAATCATCACCAAAAATTTTGCAAACCACATCTTGTCTTGCTCCTGTCATTAACTCATTGAACCGCATTTGCACAGGAAATTGGAAACCAGTTGCAACGCCAGGTACTTGTTCTAACGCCTTACTCATTTTTTCTGCTAACTCATCAAATGAGTGGGCACTGGTCCATTTTGATTTATCTTTTAAAATCACCATCATGTCAGCGGCTTCAACGGGCATAGGGTCTGTAGGAATTTCACCAGAACCAATTTTAGTTACTACTTTCTCTACCTCCGGAAATTGATGTAACAAAACGCTTGCAGTTTTTTCGGTAGTGGCAATAGTGTTAGTTAATGAAGAACCTGTTAATAGCCGAGTATCTACAGCAAAGTCGCCTTCTTCTAATTTAGGAATGAATTCTCCACCTAATGTGCTTAACAACCATATACATACTATAAAAACAATGAAACTAACCGCAACAATTGTTTTCGGAATTTTCAACACTTTAATTAAAACCGGTTTATACCACTTTTGCAAACGGTTCATCATTCTATCAGAAAAATTTGCTTTATGGTTTACCTTCCTACTTAATACCAATGATGACATCATTGGTACATAAGTTAATGAAAGAATAAATGCTCCCAGAATGGCAAACGAAACTGTTTCGGCCATTGGTTTAAACATTTTACCTTCTATACCTTGTAAACTTAAAATAGGCAAGTAAACAATAAGTATAATAATTTGACCAAAAGCAGCAGAGTTCATCATTTTACCAGCTGCAGATTCTACTTCTGCATTCATTTGATGTTTAGTAAGTTTAACAACACTTGAGTACTTATGTGTATGCACTATTTTGTGCATTACTGCTTCAACAATAATTACGGCCCCATCTACCAGTAACCCAAAATCTAGTGCACCTAAGCTCATTAAATTGCCACTTACCCCAAAAAAATTCATCATTACAACGGCAAACAGCATACTTAATGGAATAACTGAAGCTACAACAAGGCCAGAACGTAAGTTCCCGAGAAAAACAATTAAAACAAATAATACAATTATTGCACCTTCTACTAAATTTTTTTGTACCGTACCAATTGCATTATTGACCATTTTAGTTCTATCTAAAAAAGGATCAATGACTATTCCTTCGGGTAACGATTTTTCAATTTCTTTAATACGATTTTTAATATTCCCAATTACCTGATTACTATTAGCTCCTTTTAGCATCATAACAACTGCACCGGCTACTTCGCTTTTATCGTTATAAACGGTTGCACCATATCTAATAGCTGTACCATATCTAACATCAGCCACATCACTTATTAATACAGGAATACCATTATCGGTTTGCTTCACAACAATATTTTTAATATCGCTAAGTGATTGCACTAAACCTTCTGTTCGAATAAACAAAACATTTGGCCCTTTTTCAATATAGGCACCGCCTGTGTTTTGGTTATTCGAATTCATTGCTTTAAAAACATCGGCAATGGTTAATTGAAAACTTTTCAGTTTATCGGTGTTAATAGCTACCTCATACTGTTTTAGTTTTCCTCCAAAACTACTTACATCCGCTACGCCTTCTGTGCCCAATAATTGTCGCCTCACAATCCAATCTTGAATATCACGCAAATCAGCTAAGGAATATTTGCCTTCATAACCGGCCTTGGGCCTAACAACATATTGAAACACTTCACCTAAACCCGTTGTTACCGGACCTAATTCTGGGGTGCCAATTCCAGGTGGGATGATGGATTGCACCTTAACCAGACGTTCACTAATTTGTTGGCGAGCCCAATACAAATCAGTATTATCGTCAAAAACTATTGTTACTAAACTTAAACCAAATCTTGAAAAACTTCGTTGTTCGGTAATACCCGGAACATTTCGCGTAGCTTGCTCAATAGGTACAGTAATGAGTCGTTCCACATCGGGTGCACCTAAACTTGGAGCTGTGGTAATAATTAATACCTGATTATTAGTAATATCGGGAACAGCATCAATTGGTAATTTAGTAAGTGAATATATACCATATCCAACCCATGCCAGTAATAATATTCCAATAATCAGTTTATTACGAACTGAAAATTGAATAATTGCATTTAGCATAACTAATACATTAAAAACATACGCACATAAGGTATGCGGCAGAATGAAATAATATAAGATAATTAATTAACGCAAAATTTTATTGTATAAAAATGCATTAATAAAAAAAGCAGTATGAATTATGCATGACGGGGAGGCTGAAAGATATCTTGCAGTAACGTAAAAGAGTATGCGTGTTGAGTTTCTATTCGAAAGGTCTTCTGTGAATAAGGTATTACTAGCACCTGAACAGATATGGGCTTAGAAGGCATACTAACAAAACCGAACATAAAAGCATTTGCAGATTGTTGAGTTTTAAATGGCAATTGTTGGTCTTGCTGCCAATCATCATCAATAATCAACTTTTTGTTGTAATGTAATTTTAAAAAGGATATAAATGAAATTTCCGGATTTTCACTTCGGTGTTGTAGATAATGCTCCATTAATAAGGGTAACTTGAGTAACTGATAGGCTTCAGTTGACCCAAACAAAAAAATACAAAATAATGCTATGGTTGCCACTCTTTTCATGACCACATATATGAATGCAATTTACGTATTTTATGCGAATTATGCATAAAAAAGTTGTTCCCTGCTGGCTATAATTAACCACACAAGGAACAAATAATTCATATAAAACTTTTATTGATGAGTAGATTTAGAGGAATAATTTTCGTTCTTTTTAAATTTTAATTGTACATTTTTGTCTTTCATCCAATCAATTAACTTAACAAAGTTTACAAATATAAAAATAAGACCCAATGGAATTCCAATAACATAATCCCAAACTCCGGCTGCATTTTCTGTAATTAATGACCAAAAAAAGAATACTGATACGGGCAATAAAAAAACAATACTGGTAACCATGCCAGGATTATATTTTGTTTTAGCTTTTATATTATAATAAAAAGTGTGCATAATGAAATTTCCAAATAAGAATATCATTACTGCAATACCCAACCAAACTGCAGATACGGAAAAAAAACCAGCTATAATAAAGGTAGTCCACTGCACTAACACATCCATTATAAACGCACCATTTGGATTTAATGGATAGCTATCGGGTAATTTACTTTTATACAAAACTTTATTAATCATTTGAGGGAAATAACCAGGCCAGTGATATTCTTCAAACTGATGCAATAACAATGAGGCAAAACCAACCCAAATGGCTAATGTAACATTCGAAATTTTGTTGATTTCCATGAAAATGCCTTTCAACACCACTACAGATAGAACTGCCCCCACATCAAACCACTTTTTTCTTAAAAATTCTAACATAACAAAAAATTTAGGGGTGAAAAAAAAATAGTTAACTGTTTATATGTTTTCAATAACCGTACCAGCTTGACTATCAACATATTTTTCATCTCTTGAAATCCTTACCCACCAATAATTACATAGAATAATTAAAATAAAATTAAAATGCGCGAATAGAAAAAACACAATCATTTAAAAAATATACTTCAGAAAAATTGACGAAATCTGAGTATAATATATAAAAAAATTATGGTAATACAAAAAAAATAAAGAATACAAAGCGAGGTTAATATCAATTTACAAAATTCCACCAAACACCAAATCTAAACCATAGTGGACGTTCAGGATACAAAGGAGTAATAAAGTTATATTTGTCGAAAGTAAAGCCTTTGGCGGGATTAATGGTGTTTAAATTTTCAAGTTGAAGAAAGCCTTTGAATCCTTTTATTCGAAAATTAAAAAAAAGATTTACATCGGGTCTATTACTGGTTGTATAGGCCGTTTGATAAAAAAACTGACCAAGGAAAGGTGAGTAATTATCCGCCTCGAAATTGGTGTAATACCGTACCTCAATACCGGTAGATAAAAATAAATTGGTATAAAAATTACCTTCAAATGCCAGTCTGTTTCTGGTTAGTATAAAAGGTACATGAATGGGGGCATTGCCCGTAACTTGCTGAACATGTAATTCAGTGTACCAATTCCAATATTTAGACAACTTAAATTTCTTTTCAGCACTTAAGTGTATAAAATTAAATAACTTTTTGTACTGTGAAGCCACAAAAAAGCTATCGAAATAAGTGTAATTCGTCATTAAATAATAATCACCATTCAAGGTTAATGACAATTTAGGATTAAAATATATGGCTGATAAATGTGTTGTATTTTCTTTGGCAAAATTTTGTTTATCGCTAACAGGAAAAGCAGTATTTGGATTGAAAATAAAAGAAGGGGTTCGATTTGTATTTTGAAAGCCAAGTGTTAAGAAACCCAAACGCTTACTTAATTGCCTTTGTAAGCTTATAAAAGCATGATAGTCGCCACTGTTATATCCATTTAAAAACAATTTACCCGAAGCTTCAACATCCCATTTTTGGTTACGTGTTCGATTACGGTATTCGCCCATTAAATATATGTTATGAAAATTTTGAGTACGACTATTTAATGTGTCGGTAAATGTACCTTTCATCAATTGAATTCCTGCACCAGCCTTAAAAAATTGACTTTGATTATTCTTATCTGGAAAAGTTATGATGGCAAATTCATTTGTTAAGTTTGTCCATGCATCTTTAAAACTAATTGTGTCGAGAATCGTATTAAAATTAAAATACTTTTGATATTGCGAGTCAATTACATTGTTATCGTAATAATTGTAATTGTAAGTATTTAGAATAAGGTTTTGTTGTAATCGTAATCGGGCATAAAATAATTTATAGGTAACGGAATCAGTAACCAATGAATCTTTTTTGCCAAAATCATATTGCTGTCGAAATAAAAAGGTGCTTTGTTTATAAACATTACCCGTATTAACTGTTGTACTAAATGGATTTGGATTAGCTACACCGGCAACACCGAGACGTGTTTCTAATTCATAGGGATTGTTTAAAGCCAGGCTATCTATTCTAGTTGGATCCTTCAAGCCACCATTTTCTGAAGAAGCATTTTTGTTGGAAAGAAATATAAAATAATTTTCATATCTTTTATTGGGGGATTGATAGTGTGTTGTAAAACGCAAATTATTATTGCTGGCATTTTGATTTTTATAAGTTCCAGGAGCATTTGTAAACCGATATTCGAATGAAAAATTGAAATTACTTTTTCGGTTTTGAGTATGCATGAAATCGAGTAGTTGCTCTGCTTTATTCCCTATTAAGTATGCAATTTCTGTATAAGGACGTGTAGTTTGAAATATTTTTGTATTTTCTAATGTAAAATTATAAATATCAAATTGATGAAAACCTGCATCCCATCCGGATTGCATAATAGGTGTAAATAATAATGAATGCGAAGCTGTTCCAAAATTACCTAACGTATAATAATTATAAGGTTGTGGAAAACGACGGGTAAAATCGTTTAAGGAAGAGTCAATTTTACGAATTTTAGTAGAATCGAAATGTCGGTAAAAAATTGTGATTGAATCGGCGTATCTATCACGATGCTGAAGCGAATCTTGCTTCTGTTGATTTGGGATGGGTCTCCCATTTCTATCATAGGAAACATTACCTGATGAAGCACCTGCCCCACTAAACCTACCCGATTGGCCATATTGTTGCTGTGCAGCAGCCTGTTTTACAAGGCTAATGAAACATAAGCTTAAGATAATGCAAACTGCTGCCAATCGGTTCATGCTAATAAAATGAAGTGCAAATTAACGCTAAAGCTTTAAATGAACAGTTGAATTAGACGGCAGAACCTCTAAATTTGTTGTATTAGTTCAATGAATAATGTACTTAATTTAGGTTCAGCGGCCTTTGCTGCTTCTAATACCTCTTCGTGTGTAATTACATTTTCTTCATGTCTTATGCCCAAATCAGTCACCACACTAACAGCAAAAACCTTCATACCTGCATGAACTGCAGCAATTGTTTCTTGTACTGTACTCATTCCCACAACATCACTACCCACTGTTTTAATTAATTGATATTCCGCCCTTGTTTCAAATGTTGGACCGGTAACTGCTGTGTAAACCCCTTCATGTAACTCAATATTATTTTCTCTGGCAATATGAATGGCTTTTTCAATTAGTTTTTTGCAATAAGGTTCACTCATATCGGGAAAACGAGTGCCTAAATTTTCCTCATTAGGCCCAATTAAAGGATTTGCGGTAAAAAAACTAATATGATCTTTTAATACCATTAAATCACCCACTTTATAATCGGGGTTTACCGCTCCGGCTGCATTAGACAATAACAATGTTTCTATGCCCAACATACGCATTACCCTTACAGGAAATACAACTTGCTGAGCAGTATATCCTTCATAATAATGAAACCTTCCAGACATTACCAAAACAGGCTTATTTTTCAATTTACCCATTATTAATTTGCCTCCATGACCTTTTACCGTACTGGTGGGGAAATTGGGTATTTGTGTATAAGGTATTTCTTTTTCAACTTCTACTAAATTGGCCAAATTGCCCAAACCACTGCCCAATACAATGCCCACTTTAGCAGTTATCTGAACTTGAGATTGTATATATTGAACAGTTTCGTTTAATTGCTCCATCAATCTTTGATTACTCATGTTTATACTTTTAAAATTAATATAATGTTTTATTGTTTTTTTCCTGCCAAGCTTTAAACATATGCAAAGCTTCATCACGACCAACACATTCCATTATTAATTTGCGCATTTGGATGGGCTGAGCAATTTCATCATAAATGAAAGAATCATCAAAGCCAATGGCAGCAGCATCTTCTCTAGTATTAGCGTAATACACTTTTTTAGGCCTAGCCCAATAAATGGCGCCCATACACATGGGGCAAGGCTCACACGTGGTATAAATTTCACAATCAGTCAATTGAAAACTGTTCAGTTTAGAACAAGCTTCACGAATTGCAGTAACTTCTGCATGGGCTGTAGGATCATTTAACAACAGTACTTTATTGTACCCCCGAGCAATAACTTCACCGTTTTTAACTACAACGCAACCAAAGGGTCCGCCATGATTGGCATTCATCCCTTCTAAACCCGCTTTTATGGCTTCGCGCATCAATTCTAATTCATTCATGGTGCAATTGTTTAGAATTTGCAAGGATATTACTTATTTTTTAATGACGGAAAAAAAGTGGAAAAAACAACAGCAGCTTTTCCCCAAAAGGATAAAGCTGCTGCTACAAATGTTGCTTTTATTTAATGTATTAGATATTTTCTTTAGGCAAATTATTCATTTCGTCTAAGTGCTTTTGCAATAAAGCTGCTTTAGCTTTTTTCCCATAGGCAATCTTGGCAATTAGCACAAACAATACAGGAACGATGAAAATAGCTAGCAAAGTTGCAGCTAACATACCACCCAATACTGTAAATCCTATAGTAGAGCGTGCAATAGCACCAGCACCTGTAGCAAAAGCAAGTGGAAGAACCCCTAGGATAAAGGCCAGTGAAGTCATTAAAATGGGTCGTAACCTTAATTTTACTGCTTCAAGTGTTGCCGGAACAATATCCATCCCACTATCAACCCTTTCCTTTGCAAATTCAACAATTAATATGGCGTTTTTAGCTGCTAAACCTATTAAGGTAACCAGTCCAATTTGAGCATAAACATTATTATCTAACCGAGGAATAAATGTTAAAGCCAAAATGGCTCCAAATGCCCCAATAGGAACTGCTAAAAGCACGGAGAATGGAATACTCCAACTTTCATATAAAGCTGCGAGAAACAAGAAGACAAACAATACAGATAAACTAAAAATATAAATAGTACTATTACCTGCATTAATTTCCTCACGACTAAGCCCGGAAAACTCATATCCATAACCGGCAGGTAATACCTCAGCAGCTACTTCACGCAATGCCTGAATGGCTTGACCACTACTATAACCTTCTTTAGGGGTGCCGTTAATTTCAGCTGTACGGAATAAATTGTAATGCGAAATTAATGGTGCACTTTCAGTTAATTGATAAGTAATGAGCGTGCTTAGTGGCAGTAATGTTCCAGCTTGATTTTTCACGTAATACTGTTGCAAATCTTTAATATCTCCTCTATACAATGAGTCAGCTTGTGCAACTACGTGAAAGTTACGACCATAAATCGTAAAATCATTTACATAACGACTACCTAAAAACGTTTGCAATGTATTATAAACATCAGCAATAGATACGCCTAGCTTTTTACATTTTTCTCTATCAACATCTACTTTATACCCGGGGGTACGAGCAGTAAAAAAGCTAAAAGCACGAGCAATTTCCGGTCGTTTATTGGCTGCCATTACAAAGTTTTGTACAACCCTTTCAAAGGTTTTAATATCGTCGGTACTTTCACGCTGTTCCAGTTCAAAAGTAAAACCAGCAGTTTGTCCTAAACCGGGTATGGCAGGTGGCTGTATTACCACAACGTTAGCTTCTTTAATAACGGCAAAGCGTTGCTGTAATGTAGCAATGATGTTTTTTATTTGTTGTGCTTTATCTGTACGTTGATCCCAAGGTTTTAACTGACAAAAAATTGTACCACTATTCGACTTGGTGGCAAAGGTTACAACATTTAACCCACCTAATGCTGCGAAATGACCTACTCCCGGTACTTCTTTCAAAATACCCATCATACGATTTAATACATCTAAGCTTCGAGTGGTTGAACTGGCTTCAGGCAATTCAAATGTTATATAGATACGCCCTTCATCTTCAGTAGGAATAAAACCTGTGGGTTTATTCTTGAATAACAAAGCAGTACCAACATAAATACATATCAAAATTACAATTGCATACGGAGCTGCTTTTATTACTTTTCTTACACCAATGGTATACTTTGCTGTTGTTCTTCTAAACCACTCATTAAAACGATAAAAGAATTGATTAATTCCGTGCGATTGTTTGTTTAATGCCATTGGCTTTAACATTAATGAACAAAGTGCAGGTGTTAATGATAAAGCAACAAAGGCAGAAATTAAAACCGAAATAGCAATGGTAATGGCAAATTGTTGATACAACCTACCTACTATGCCTGGAATGAATCCTACAGGGATAAATACAGCAGCTAATATTAGTGCAATGGCAACAACCGGACCGGAAATATCTCTCATAGCATGTTCCGTTGCGGCCTTAGGCGATAGACCTTGATCTATATAATGCTGCACAGCTTCTACCACCACAATAGCGTCATCTACCACAATGCCAATAGCCAACACAAATCCGAACATGGTTAGGGTGTTAATTGTAAACCCGAGTGGTACAAATAAAGCAAACGTACCAATGATAGATACAGGAATGGCTAATACGGGAATTAGTGTAGCGCGCCAACTTTGAAGAAATAAAAACACCACCAACGTAACTAAAATCAAGGCTTCAATTAAAGTTTTTACCACTTCATCAATAGAAACCTTAACTACTGATACAGATTCAAATGGCACGGTATAATCAATATCTTTCGGAAATGATTTCTTTAACTGATTCATTGCATCATAAACACCTTGTGCTGTTTCTAATGCGTTGCTGCCGGGTGCTTGATAAACTAATAAATAAGATGCTCTTTTTCCATCAACAAATGAGTTACTAGCATAACTAAATTTTCCTAATTGAATACGAGCAACATCTTTCAAGTATACCAATGAACCATCTGAAGGTTTACTGCGAACAATAATGTGTGCAAACTGGTCTTCTGTTGTTAAACGACTATTGGTAAAAACATTGTACTCAAAAGCCTGATCATTACTTTGTGGGGGTGCACCAACTGAACCAGCAGCAATTTGCAAGTTTTGATCTTGTAATGCATTTAAAACATCGGTGGTTGTTAAACCCAGTTGCGCCATTTTATCCGGCTGCAACCAAATACGCATACTAAAATCATCTGCACGAGTAAAAATATCTCCTACACCTTTTACTCTTAGCAAGGCATCGCGTACAAAAATATTGGTATAGTTATCAACGAATGTAACATTGTGTGAGCCATTGGGTGAATACATGGCCACCAACATTAATATGCTTGGGTTACGTTTGCGCGTTGTTAATCCTAAACGCTTTACATCATCGGGTAATTGCGGTGTAGCAATACCTACCCTATTTTGTACATCTAATGCGCCAATATCTACATTGGCTCCTACGTTGTAAACCACATTGATGGTAGTTCTACCATCGCTGGTACTATTGCTTTGTAAATAAGCCATACCGGGTGTACCATTTACCTGCGTTTCAATAGGTGTAGTAACCGTTTGCTCTACTGTTTGTGCATCCGCACCATTAAATGTTCCTGTAATTTGAACTGTGGCAGGGGTAATATCAGGATACTGACTAATGGGCAAATTCATAATAGCCAGCACACCTAACAAAACAATAACTACTGAAATAACTATAGCTGTAACCGGACGTTTTATAAAAGTACTTGCAATCATAATAAAGTTCTAAAATTTAATTAATGTGCTTTAGCCGGTGAAAGTTGAATTTTTGCTCCATCTTTCAATTTTTGTACACCATCAGTAACTATTACATCACCATCATTTAAACCCGACTTCACCACAATTTTATCGTTAATAGGTTGCCCAAGCATTACCTTTTGTTCAGATACGGTATTATTATTTTTTACAACAAACACAAAATATTCACCCATTTGCTCAACCACAGCTTTATATGGAATAAGCATGAACTGCTCTTTTGCATTATTATTTTTTACTCGAACATTACAACTCATGCCGGGCTTCAAAAGATTGTTATTATTGGGGAAAATATAACGAATGCGAATGGTACTTGTTTGTGGGTCAACAGCACGGTCAATAAAACTAATTTGACCCGGATATGGGTAAATGGTTTTATCGTTAAAAGTTAGGGTGAACATTGAATCAGCAGCCGGTGCAGGATTATTTTTTAAATTGGTAAATTTTGGAATTAAACTTTGGTCAACGGCAATATCAACTGCCATGGGATTATCGGATGATAATGTATTAAGCAAAGTTTGATTAGCAGAAATTAATGCCCCCATTTTAACCTGTGAAATGCCTATGGTTCCATCAAATGGTGCATACAACACAGAAAATTTTAAATCAGTTGCAGCTCTGGCTACTGCAGCTTTCGCAGCAGCTACTTGCATTTTAGCCGCTTGCAAATCGGTAATAGCATGATCAACCACCTGACGAGCAATGGCATCCTTCTTTAATAAATCTGTATAACGGTCCGCATCCTGTTGTGCCTTATCTAAATTTGCTTGAGCCACATTCATATTTGCTACGGCCTGATTATAGGCAGCTTGATAAGTTTCATGGTCAATATCATATAATTTTTGACCTTTTGAAACATGTTGGCCATCATTAAAAAATATTCCCTTTACATAACCGGTAACCTGTGCACGCAATTCTATTTCGTTTAAAGCTGTAACGGTAGCAGGATAATTATCGAAATAAACAGCAGTGCCTTTTTGTACCTGGTAGGTATTTACAGCAACAGGTGGAGGCGCTTGTTGTTTGGGTTGATTTGAACAAGCAGCCAAAAGCAAAGAGCCTATTGTAAACATGAAAATAAAATGGAAGGGTTTATTCATATAATGAAATTTATAATTTTAGTATTTAATTGTTCCTAATGCTTTTTCAACATCTATTTTGCTTTCTAATAATTGATAAAGTGCATCATAGTAATTAAGTTGGGCAGTACGTAAATCACTTTCTGCAACAATTACATCCAAATAGGTTTTTATACCTGAGTTATATTGTAATTGTATTGTTTCATACACATCATTTGCCAATCCTAAATTATCTTTTAGCGCATTATAATTAGCCAAATTACCTTTATAGGCTGCTAAAGCATTGGCATATTCTGTATTCACCCGATTCTTTAAAGCAACCACATCCCATCCCAATCTATCAATCTGTAATTCAGCCTGTTTAATTTGATTCACTCTTTTATTTCCCTGAAATAAAGGAACTGAAAATTGTAACCCGATATTTGAGTTGCCTAAGTTTTGAGCATATAACTTTCCAAAATCGTTATTCAAATAATTGAAATTATAAGTACCGTAAGCTGAAATTGTAGGAATGAAACCCCATTTATAATATTTTAAATTGGCTTGCTGCAATTTTTGTTGAGTAACTAATTGTTGATACTCAATTCTATTTTCAAAAAATACATTTACTGAAGTATCAATAAATGCATCTTTTTCCATGGTAGTTGTATCATAACTTAAATGCAAATTGGCTGAGTCGGGGTAACCCATTAATTCCTTTAAATAAACAAACTTTGACTTTACCAAATCATTTACTTGTTTTCTTTGAGCAATGGTATTATTTAAGGAAATGGTTGCACGTTTATAATCCGTTTTATCAACAATTCCAGCTTCGTATTGATGGTAAGAATCCTGCACATTTTTTTGCAAACGGGCTATTGCTAGGTCTAAAACCTCAACTTGCTTTTCTGTTAGTAATACATCATAAAAAGCTTTACTAACGTTAACGGTAACATCAATTTTATTACTGGTTGTGTTTTGTTTTACTTGGGTTCGAACTTGATGCGCAGTTTGACTGGCTAATAAAGCATCGCGATTAAAAATATTTTGATTTAAGGTTAAGCCTAAATTAGAGGCATTGGTAGTTCCGTTTCTTACATAATTACCACCAAAATAAAAGGCGGGCAACTGAAAATTATGTTGAAGATAATAACTGGCCGATAATTGAGGATACCAATCGGCTAACTTCGTTTGTATGGTTTTTTCAACAATTTGTTCATCTAAAATAGATTGTTGAAGTAATGGTTGATGCTGCAAGGCATATTGCACACAGGTTTGAAGCGTAGCCTGAGCTAAAGTATCAGTATTAGAAGTCTTAAAAGAATGCTGAGCATAACCAAATTTTACAGCGAACAAACCCAATACAAATAAAAAAAATAATCTATTCATATATCTCTTTAATTGCGAATTGACAACTGACTTACTCTAAAGAAAGGCAATTGATAATTTTACTTTATAAAAAATTTAATGGAAAATTGGTGAAAGAAATGCAAAGTTAAAAGTTTAAACACCAAAAAAAGAAATAATTATTTGAACGGTTAGTTGATGATTATCAAAAAAAAACCGGCACCATTTGGTTGCCGGTTGAATAAGGCTTGAACAGATATTTTTAAACTATTCTTTTAACATTAACTGCGTTTAAACCTTTGCGACCTTCCTGTACATCGAATTCAACTTTATCGTTGGCTTCAATTTGGTCAATTAAACCATTTGCATGTACGAAAGTTTCTTTGTTTGAATCATCATGCTTGATAAATCCAAAACCTTTTTCCTCGTTAAAGAACTTTACAGTTCCTGTGATTTTTGTACTCATTGTAAAAATTAAAAAAAATAAATAATGGGTGCAAGGTAGTCTTTAAATGGCTACCATCCTAATTAAATATTTTTTTAAAGCCAATTTTGGTTTAACTTTTACAAATAAAAACAAAAAAGCACCCAAGTTATATACTTAGGTGCCTGCTATTTATTAAACGACACTAAAATTATTGATGCAGCTGAATAACCCCCACATTCACATTATTGTGCCCACTAATAGTTATATTATTAATGGTAGTGTCCTTATACCCGTTTGAAGTATTGACAAACATACTGTAGGTTCCACTTTTCAAACCACGCACTTTAAACTGACCATTTTTGTTAGGTAATGCGTAGGCGGTATCCGCTCCACTGTAAATACTAATTACCGGGTACGCATTTTGGGGCAATACTGTTCCAGAAATACTACCGGTAGTTGGAACTGTAAAGAAGTGAAATACTGGTCGTAAGTAAAATTGATTATTCCATTGAATAACAGAACGTGCAACATCAAAATCTAACCAAAGTTGAAATGAGTTAGGTTGATATTCATCCCATTCACCACCACGAAGTTGAATTAAAACATAATTTTTTGAATCAGGTAACAAATTAAGTGGATAAGTAACACTATCTTTTACTAACGAATTTTTTGTACCTAAGTTTATTCTAATCAACCGAACAGTACCCGCTTTAATGTTGGCAGAAGCTAACAAAGTATCAACACCATTACTTAATGATAAGATATCATAAATACCGGGTTGTACATTTAAGTTCTCCCAAATAAAACTTCCCTCTGGATGTCTGTGCTCATCATCTTCACCTACATTATTCCAATTAGTAGAATCGTTACTACGAGTATTGGTAGAGGTATCAACTAATACCATAACTGAATCGATGTCTAAATAAACATGATCAAAAAAACCGGGACCATCCGTCATGTATAAACTAACTTGCTGAGTACCCGGCGGCACCTGCATAGATGTACTTTTTGAACAAGCTACCCAAGTAAATACTGCTGATATAATCAGCACTGCAATTGCGATTTTGTTTTTCATTTCGGTAAAATTTTTAAAGTAAAAATCAATACATGGATATAGTTTGAATTTTTATTTCCAAAAACTGAGCCATTATTACAAAAAAGATATGATAATCAATAAATTGTTGCCTTTCATGAATTAAAATGCCATTAAAACATTTAAGGGAAATAACGCAATAAAAAATTGACAATACTCAAAAAATTGTTTTTATGAATATCCATTAGTTAAGAATCCCGAAAAATTCTTGCTCATTGTATATTGAAAATGTAGCTTGCCGGAGAATAAAAAATGTAAAAACTTATTAAAACTTGAAACAATATGAAAAATCCCCTATTCAAATTCGCTTTTGTTGCAGCATTATTAGTCAGTTGTTTTTTTAACAATCCTTTAAAAGCACAGGGAAAGAAACCTGTAAAAGATTATTATCTCATTAAAGTATATCATTGCAATGCCAACGAGCAAGTAAATGCTGTACTAGATTACTTAGAAAAAGCTTATTTGCCGGCCGCACATAAAATGGGCTTTAAACCAATTGGCGTTTTTACACGTTTCGATAATGATACAGCTACTGATAAAAGAGTTTATGTTTTTGTTCCATCACAAAATGTAGCATCCTTATTATTATTAGATGATGCCATTGTAAAAGATGCTAATGTTCAAGCAAATGGAAAAAATTATTTACAAGCTCCATACAACCATCCACCTTATCAGCGTATTGAAACAATTGTTTTAACTGCATTTAAAGATCATCCCTTATTTGCATTGCCCAAACTTACAGGTCCACTCACTGAACGCATATATGAATTAAGAAGCTATGAAGGATCGAATGAAACTTTTTATCACCAAAAAGTAAAAATGTTTAATGAAGGCGGTGAGATAAACATTTTTAAAAGACTAAATTTTAATGCAGTTTTTTATGCGGAAGTATTAAGTGGCTGCCACATGCCCGACTTAATGTACATGACCACCTTTAATAATATAGCAGATAGAGATGCCCATTGGAAACTATTTGGTAATGATCCAGAATGGAAGAAATTATCGAGTATGCCGGAATATGATCATACCGTTTCTACTGCCAATATATACTTATTACATCCTGCTGCATTTTCTGACTTTTAATTTTTTTATTTATAAAAATGAAAAAGGGCAGTTTTAAATCACTGCCCTTTTTTATTGTGAATTATTTCAAATATTGGTGAAACCAATTTAAATACCGATCTAATCTATCTACCTGGTAAGAAGGCTTAACAATACCATGGTGTTGTCCCGGATAAATGACCAACTCGGTAGGTACACCAATTGACTTTAATGCTTGATACATTTGTTCTGCTCCAATTGTAGGCACGTTAAAATCTTTTTCACTAGCCATGAATAAAGTAGGGGTTGTAATTTTATTTACATGATAGAATGGATAAGATAATGCCATCCACTTTTCAGGATGCTCCCAAGGTTTGCCTAATTCGGTTTCATATTGTGTAATATATTGGTCGAAACCATACATACTTAACTGTAAAGAGCTGCCTGCACCACTGGCAGCAGCCTTAAACCGATTGTCGGTAGCAATAGTATAATTGGTAGATATTCCACCATAACTCCAACCACCAATACCCATTTTATTTCCATCAATTGTACCGGCTTTTATTAAATAATCAGCAGCCCCAATAATATCCATCACTTCTTTATTTCCCCAATCGGCATAAATAGCTTTTATATACGCCAATCCACTCCCGTTACTTCCTCTATAATTTACGCCAACCACTGCAAAATTGCCGCCTGCTAGTACTTGACGGGTAAAATCAAAAGCATAATCATCTTGTGCCACCGGGCCACCGTGGATATAAAAAATTGCAGGTAATTTATTATTGTTACTACTGGAGGGTGTAAATAAAATACAAGGAACTTTGGTACCATCTTTACTGGTTGAAGTAAATCCTTCAACTTTAGCCAATTTAACGTACTGCATCCAATCATCATTCATATGCGATACCTGATGAAAAGTATTTCCTTCAATAACTGCTACTTCATAAGGATGATAGGGATCGCTCCATAATGCCACCATTTGAGTATGATTATTACTCATATTCAACCTTTCCAAACAAAAAGTACCTTCAACCAATGGCTGTAATTTTTTTGTAGCCACTTCAACTTGTGCCAAATATTTTTTCCTATCATCAGTAACCAAACAATAAATATATTTTCCATCGGCAGCCCATTGATGATTCGATACCGGCCTATCTACTGCAGTAGTTAACAAAACAGGGACACCACCTTTAGCAGGAACGATGGCTAAAATATTTTGACCATACATGGTAAAAGGCAAATTACTGCTGGGTTGCAAATAAGCAATGTAATTTCCATCGGGGCTCCACATAGGCCTTACATCGCTTCCTGCCCAAGTTGTTAGTTGCAGAGGTTGTGCATTTTTTTCTGCATTCATTACCCATATATCCGTATTGTCATTTTTGTCAGGATCAGTAGTATGGTTACTTACAAATGCAATTTGTTTACCATCGGGGCTCCATGCAGGCATGGTTTCATCAAAATTACCTGAGGTTAGTGTATCTAATTTTTCGGTAGCCACATCTAACACATACAAATGTGTATGTCTGTTATCTAAATACCCTGATTGATCATCTTTAAAATGATAGCGATTAATAACGTAAGGCTTTCTGGTTTTTGTAGCTGCAGTATCTGCATAATCAGGATCCTGCATGCTAATTAAAATTTTTTTTCCATCGGGGCTCCAAACGTACTCATCCAAATCTCCTTTCAAGTGGCTTATTTGCTTGGCTTCACCTCCACGTCTATCCAATAACCAAATTTGCGATTGCATGTTCCCCATTCTTGAAGAAATGAATGATAGATATTTACCATCAGGGCTCCATCTTGGCATTGTTTCCGCATCGGGAGAATTTGTCAATTGCACAGTTTGATGACCATCCCAACTAACCATCCAAAGATCTGTATTACGTTTGTCTTTTGCACTATCAGCCTTGCTAACGGTGTAGGCTATCCATTTCCCTTCCGGCGATACTTGAGGATCACCCACATTAATCAGTTTATAAATATCGTTGGGCAACAAATTTCTATTCGCTGTCCCTTGTGCCTGCAGAAGATAATTTGCACCCAATATGAGCGCTACAGATAACATCCATTTTTTCATGTAACTATTTTTTAACTGTTAATGGTTGAAAATAACTCCCATTTTGCAAATGTGTATTTGCTTCTTAAATGCAGGGAATAAATTTGGAGTAAATATATTGCAATTCAATTGTAAGCATTTACCATTCATACAAATTAATGAATATTCATTTAGCCAAATGAAATAACTTCAACAATTAAATGTAAAACCATGCAACGCATTATTTTCAGCCTTTTAATTTTTATGACATTGGGCACACAACTAATAGCACAACAATTGTATATGCCCAGAAACATTAAAAAAGCTTACGAACAAAAAACACGCTCTTTTAATGGCATGCCAGGAACCCGCTATTGGCAAAATTCGGGTAATTACTCAATAAACTTGGAAGTACAACCACCCTCCAGAACAGTAAATGGCCAAGAAGAAATTACTTATTTTAATAACAGCCCTGACACTTTACCCTACCTTATCATTAAATTAATTTTAAACATCCATAAGCCCGGTGTAGTTAGGTATGGCGATGTAAGCGACGACTATTTAACCTCAGGTGTTCACATTGACGAAGTAACTGTAAACGGGAACAAAATAGATTGGAAAGAACCTAAATATCACAGCACTTGGCAAGTTTTACATTTAAAAGAAAAACTCTTTCCTAAAGATTCCGTTCAAATACATTTTAAATGGCATTTCAATTCCTCAATTGAAAGTGGTCGTGAAGGCATGATTGATTCTACCACATATTACTTGGCTTATTTCTATCCGCGAGTAGCAGTTTATGATGATTATAATGGATGGGATACCGAGGATTTTACTGATCAACAAGAATTTTACAATGATTTCAATAATTACAAGCTTTCAGTTACCGCACCCAAAAATTTTGTTGTTTGGGGCACAGGCAATTTGTTGAATGAAAAAGAGGTATTATTACCCAATATATATAAACGCTTACAACAAGCACAAGAATCTGATTCAACCATACACATAGCAACATTAAATGAAATGCTGAACGGCAAAGTAACGCAACCTACTACCAACACATGGAAGTTTAGTGCAGAAAATATAACCGATATGGCTTTGTGTATAAGCGACCATTTTGTTTGGGATGCTTCTAGTGTTGAAGTTGCTACTAACAGAAAAAGAGTGAGTGTGCAAGCTGCTTATAATGATACCGCTAAGGATTTTCATGAAATGGTACAATTTGCACACCATGCCCTTGGTTGGCTTTCAAAATATTGGCCAGGTGTTGCTTATCCTTTCCCTAAAATGACTGTTTGCCAGGGATATGCGGACATGGAATATCCCATGATGGTAAATGACGGCACCAACAAAAATCTAACTTTTTCGCGTTTGGTTGCAGAACACGAAATTGCTCATACTTATTTTCCTTTTTATATGGGCATAAACGAAAATCGCTTTGCTTTTATGGATGAAGGTTGGGCTACTACTTTTGAATACTTGATTGGTCAATCAGATGTAGGAGAAGAAAAAGCAGCCGATTTTTATAAAAGTTTTAGAGTGAAAGATTGGATTGAAGACCCTGCTGCTGAAGAAGACTTACCTATTATTACACCTGCTAATGTTTTAAGAAATGCTGCTTATGGTAACAATGCTTATGGTAAAGCTTCATTAGGTTATTTGGCAGTAAAAGATATGTTGGGCGATTCATTGTTTAAGCACTGCTTACATACTTATATGAATCGTTGGCATGGCAAACACCCCATTCCTTGGGATTTCTTTTATTCATTTAATGACGCTGCTAAACAAAACTTGAATTGGTTTTGGCAAAACTGGTATTTCACCAATGGATACATTGATTTGTCCATACAATCAGTTAAAAAAACAACAAAAGGATATGTGGTTGTTATTAACAATATTGGTGGATTTGATGCGCCATTTGATTTGAAAATTACCTATACAGATGGAACCACTGCCAAACAACACCATACAGCTATGATTTGGAAAAACAACGAAAAACAGGCTAACATTAACTTAAACACCGCTAAAACCATCCAATCTGTGGTAATAGATGGTAGCATATTTATGGATGCGAATACAAAGGATAATGAGTGGCATGTAAAATAAACTCAATAAAAAAGCCTGTGACGCTTTCTTCACAGGCTTTCTTTTTAAGAATATATTCAACTTTTATTAAGCTCGCTTTTTAGCAACTTTTTTTACAGTTTTTGCAGATGAACCATGTTCAGCCAAAATAGTATCAATTGCTTTTGAAAATGCTGCTAATGTAATAGCGTCAGTATATTTAACATCATTCAAGAAAAAAGTAGGTACTTCTTTAACGCCTTTTTGTTGACCAAAACTAATATCGCCACGCACTTGCCAACCAAAAGTAGAATTCATTAAATCATCTAAAAATACTTTGCTGGTAACACCTGCATCACGTGCATAAGATTTTAGGGTAATGGTGCCCAAATTATGTCTATGTTCAAACAATAAATTATGCATTTCCCAAAATTTGCCTTCCTGCCCTGCAGCAATAGCCGCCTCGCCTGCCTTTAATGCACGTTGGTGGATATTGGTTAATGGGAAGTGACGGAAGTTTAACTTAACTTCATTTGGATATTTAGCTAAAACTTGTTTTACTACCTCATTTGCAGCGGCACAAGCATCGCTTTCATAATCACCAAAAAACATTAAAGTTATCGGTGCATCAGCTTTACCTACGAATATATCTTTGGGCTCAATAATCACCAGGGCTTCTTTGGGTTTCATTGCCATTTGTCATGCATTTTATCAATCAGAAAAAGTAAAAATTCCTCTATTTTTTTTTTGAATTTTGGGCGCAAAGTAGCATAATTAATGCAAAAACAATCAAATAGTTTTTTTTATTATTATAACTACTCATTTCTAAACACCACTAACCCATCAAACACATCGACTAATACGGGCTTAGATTTGTCAACATCACCCGAAAGTATTTTCTTACTCAACTGGTTCACAATTGATTTTTGAATAAGGCGTTTCAAGGGTCTTGCTCCAAACTGAGGATCAAAACCATTTTCAGCCAAATAATCAATTAAATAATCGCTAAATGTAATTTGTATACCATTGGTAGCAACTAATTCCTGCAAATTTTTTAACTGTATGTTTACAATTCCTTTTATGTCGTCCTTCATCAAAGGTTGGAACATAATTACCTCATCCACCCTATTCAAGAATTCGGGACGAATTGTTTGTTTTAGCAAATTCAATACTTCTTGCTTGGTTTTTTCTACCACTTCCTCTTTATTCTTATCGGTTACGTTTTCAAAAGCATCTTGTATTATTTGACTACCCATGTTACTGGTCATGATGATGATGGTATTTTTAAAATTAACGGTACGGCCTTTATTATCGGTTAACCGTCCATCATCTAATACCTGCAATAACACGTTAAATACATCGGGATGTGCTTTTTCTATTTCATCTAACAACACAACGGAATAGGGTTTGCGTCTAACGGCCTCTGTTAACTGTCCACCTTCATCATAACCCACATAACCCGGAGGAGCACCCACTAAACGAGAAACAGTATGTTTTTCCTGGTATTCACTCATATCAATGCGTGTCATCATATTTTCGTCATCAAACAAGTAATCAGCTAAAGCTTTGGCCAATTCTGTTTTACCCACACCGGTTGTTCCCAAGAAAATGAATGACCCAATGGGCTTTTTAGGATCTTGTAATCCGGCCCTACTTCTACGAATAGCATCGGCAACAGCAGAAATAGCCTCCTCTTGTCCTACCACACGCTTATGCAATTCATCTTCTAAATTCAACAGTTTCTCTTTTTCACTTTGCAGCATTTTGGTTAGGGGTATACCGGTTGCTTTGGCAACTGATTCAGCAATATCTTCTGCATCAACTTCTTCTTTCAACAACCTTTTTTCAGGAGAAACTTCATTTAATTCATTTGTAAGCTTTACTATTTCAGCTTCTTTTTCTTTTACTTTACCATAACGAATTTCAGCTACCTTACCATAATCACCTTCACGTTCAGCACGCTCAGCATCTAACTTCAATTGCTCTATTGATGCTTTTGCATTTTGAATTTTTTCAACAATTTCTTTTTCTTGTTTCCATTTCGCTTTTAGTGTATCACGTTCAACAGAAAGTACTGAAATTTCCTGGTTTAATTCCTTCAATTTTTCTTCATCATCTTCCCGTTTAATGGCTTCGCGTTCAATTTCTAACTGACGAATATTTCTCTCCAATTTATCTAACTCTTCCGGCATAGAATTCATTTCAAGCCTTAGTTTGGCAGCACTTTCGTCAATTAAGTCAATAGCTTTATCGGGTAAAAATCGATCGGTTATATAGCGATGTGATAATTCAACTGCAGCAATAATGGCTTCATCCTTAATCCGAACATGGTGATGGGTTTCATACCTGTCTTTAATACCACGTAAAATAGAAACAGCATCTTCTACACTTGGCTCATCTACCATTACTTTTTGGAAACGACGTTCCAAAGCTTTATCTTTTTCAAAATATTTTTGATATTCATTTAGCGTAGTGGCACCAATGGCCCTTAATTCACCACGAGCTAAAGCAGGTTTTAAAATATTGGCAGCATCCATAGCTCCTTCACCGCCACCGGCTCCAATTAAGGTATGAATTTCATCGATGAACAAAATAATTTCACCATCACTTTCAGCCACTTCTTTTACAACACCTTTCAAACGTTCCTCAAATTCACCTTTATATTTGGCGCCTGCAATTAATTGACCCATATCAAGCGCATATATAATTTTGCTTTTTAAGTTTTCAGGCACATCACCATTCACAATTCGCATTGCCAAACCTTCAGCTATAGCTGTTTTACCTACTCCAGGTTCACCCACCAAAATGGGATTATTCTTTGAACGGCGAGAAAGAATGTGCAAGGTTCTTCTAATTTCTTCATCGCGACCAATAACAGGATCTAATTTACCGTTTCGGGCCAATTCATTTAAATTCTTGGCATATTTCTGTAAAGTATTAAACTGTTGTGATTGTGTTTGCGAGTTAACGGTAGCTCCTTTACGCAATTCTTTTACCGCAGTAATAAAACCCTTTTCGGTTAAACCTGCATCCTTTAAAATTTTAGCAGTATCATCATTTACTTGTAAAATACCCAGTAAAAGATGTTCAACACTAACAAATTCATCACCAAATTGCTTTAAAGAAGCATTGGCTTTTAATAAAGCATTGTTCATTTCCCTGCCTAATGCCTGTGCCGGCTCAGTACCTTGGGCTTTGGGTAGACGATTGATACTTTCTTTTACTTTGTTTAAAACGAAAGCAACATTTACATTATTCTTTTTCAGTAAATAAGTAGTGGCACTATCTTCATCACTCAATAAAGCCTGCAGCAAATGGTTGGTCTCAATGTTCGGATTTCCGGCATTGTATGCCAGTTGCTGAGCAGCCTGAATGGTTTCCTGTGCTTTAATGGTGTAATTATTCAAATTCATATTCAATCAATATTTTAAATGTTAAATTAGCTTTTATTTTTATTTTTGAAAAGTTAAAACACGCACCAAAATCGCAATTTTGGATAACGTTTGCAGTATATTCACAAATCATAATCCAAGTATTATTTATGGAAATTTTGTCGCTTAAATACACTAAAACCTGTTGTAAAGTCAGTTTGTTTTTGGGAATGCTGCTATTCTTTCAGGTTGCAATAGGGCAAGCCGGTTTTGAACCATTAGAACAGTTTTTGAATAATACGAAAAAAGAATTAGGAAAGAACTATGTGTGCATGGTCTATCACGATGGCAAATTGGCATTTAAAAAAGAGGCAGGCGATTTAAAAACCAATACTCAAATACCCATTGCCGGAAGTAGCAAATGGCTTACCACTGCATTGGTAATGACGTTTGTGGATCAGGGTAAACTTAATTTAGATGATAAGGTTAGCAGCTATTTACCCATTTTCGCTACCTATGGAAAGGCTTATATTACCATAAGGCAGTGTTTGAGCCACTTAACAGGCATTCAAGCTCCTGTTGGAGTAGGTAACCTGTTACAGAAAACTAAATTTAATACGTTGGAAGAAGAGGTAAATGCCTTTGCATCGAAAAGGGAAATTCAAGACAACCCGGGTGTAGCATTTCGTTATTCGAATATTGGTTTAAACATTGCTGCAAGGGTTTTAGAAGTGATTAGCAAAAAACAATTTGACCAATTAATGGCTGAAAGAATTTTTAGGCCGTTGAATATGCGCAACTCATCTTTTTATAGTAACAAAGCTGTAAACCCATCAGACGGGGCAGTTGCAACAGCAGCCGATTACATGAATTTTTTAAACATGCTATTAAATAAGGGTATGTTTAATAACAGAAGAATTTTAAGTGAGAAAGCCATTGAAGAAATGGAAAAACCGGAAATGAACCTAAATATGGTACAATATGCACCCCCGATAGGCACAGGATACGTTTATGCTTTAGGTGCTTGGATCATTAATTCCAATGAACAAGGTTTGGCAACTGCGCTTGCTGCCCCCGGTTCCAATGGCTGTTACCCTTGGATTGATATATGCCACCATTATGCTGCACTAATATTTGAAACCGGCAAAAATGGGGAACAGAAAAAAGACTGGTACATTCAACTGAAAAACAATGTGGACGATATTATTCCGGGCAACTGTAAATAACCATTAATTGGCCTTTTTTACCAAAACCATTTGATTAACATCAGCATTACTAATAGTATTGTAATAGTTAACTAAATCGCCATAGGTACTTGCAGGTAATTCTTGTTTAATAGATACTTGTTTGCGAATTACTTGTATGGTGTGATGATTAAAAGAAAAAGCAATATTATAATTGCCAAACTGCGTGTTTAATTGAATAGGTTGGGGCAATGATTCTACCTCATATTCTGAAGGAACGGTGATATAAATTGTATCACTTTGTACAAAATTTTTATTGATTACTATATTGTTCGTTCTATTTTCATCGGGTTCAAGTTTTTGTTGCCAACGATCAAAAATATTGGGTTTAATAAATAAACGTTTCCCGGTTACCGAAGCGTAACCATTTATTTGAATATCAAAACTTTCATTCACAACAGGTATTACTTTTTTTTCTTCTTTTAACTGAATATGGCTTACTGTATAGGTAGGCAACGAAAAAACTCGATTATAGTATTCTTGTATTTTTTCCGGCGTATAAAAGTTGAGTAGTTCATGAAATGCATCTGATGGTTGTGCTTCATAACGGGCATGCACTTGCGCAATCAAGTCACCTTTTTCATTTAAAGTAGCTTGTACCATTCTACTTTCTTGGTTTTGATTGATGGAATATATGGGGGTATGCACAATTACTCCACCGGTATCAGTTATCATCAATGCGTCTCTATCATCTGTAAAATCAGAAACATAGCCGGCCGGCATTGTTGCATCGGTGCATTCTAACCAAAGTGTATCTGCACCGTTAACATTGGGCACACAAACAGTTGCATGATTAAAATAAGCATTGGGAAAATCGTGGAAAAAAGGAAAATGATTATCCGTTGCATGAATTAAAACATAGTATGCTTTTATACCTACTTCATTTAATAAGGCTACCATATAATTTGATAACGCTTTACAATCGCCGTATTTATTATTGGCAACATAAGCACAATCGTAAGGCTGCCACCCTCCTATTCCCAATGTAATGTTTATGTACCTGGTATTCTTTTGCATGAATTGATATAAAGCGATAATTTTTTGTTGGCGAGTAGATAAACTATCCACAATTTGATGTACTTGCTGCTGAATAACTTCCGGCAACTGATTTCTATTGCTATTCAATTCATTAATGAATTTGCCATAGTTGTTCCAACTATCCATACTGCCCTTATAATTTTGCAATTGAAAATGAGTGGCACCAATGAATACATATGGATTTCTTTCAAAACGGTTCGGCTGAAGCGGTTCGTAAGGTGAGGATTTGTAGCCTGACAACTGCCAAGTATATGTTTTTGTGTTACTGTTATTGCTTGAATCAAACTGAATAATTGAAGCCTTTAAAATTTTATACTGTATAGGTTTACTATTTGGATAAGCTACCTGAAACCGGCTTTGCATGACGCTGCAATTACTGCCCAATATCGGTTTCCAATACGGCAATTGAAAGGTATTGGTTTGGGTAATTTCATCGGTATAAACTACTGTATAAGGATAAGTACGATAATAAAAATTGAATGATTTAATTCGCGTATCGTTCGTAAGACTTATATAATCATTATAAGGTTCATCTGTCATTTCCTTCTTTTTTACACTCCGCAATTTTTTCCCGGTAGCATCATATAACACTCCAGTTGCTTCATTCAAAACATTCATTGGATCATAACTTTTATAATACTCAGCATAATCATTTCCCTTTTCATTTAAAACAGTAATAGCATATTCATGGCGAATAATTACCTTATTTAAATTTTGAATGGTAACTACGGTATTATCAAATCTTACAACGGCATCAGCATTTTCCTTAAGTGAGTCTGGAATATCATTACAATTTAATGATTGCGCCTTTAATGTGTTGTAAGTAGTAAAAATCAATAATATCCACAAGTATTTTAGTTGCATAGTATTACTTATGTATTCTGACAAACATTAAGGTTTAGGCAAGGTTTTATTTTTCTTTAGCACAATTTGCTCGCTTTCTTTTTGTACAATAAAAGCATAAAAATCGCGAAGCGTAGAATAGTCTTCAGGACTGAAATTTGCTTTATTCATTAACAAACGGCACCGCATTTGTATATGATTGTTTTTGTTTACAATAATGTATTCAAAACTCCCTTCATTAGCATTTAATTGAACACGAGCAGACTTAGGTAATTCATCAACCATATAACCATCAGGCACTTCCATTTCAAAAATATAAGTTTGGTTTGGGCAATAAGGCATCTCAATGGGATAAATTCTTTGTTGTGCCGTAAATGGATTTTCCAATATTCTATCGGAAAGCATAGGATTTAAGTATATAATATCTTTATCGTCGTTTAGATTTAATGCTGCAGTAAATTGCAATTTTAAAGGATCATCCAGTTCTTTTAAATTATCAGCATGTACATCTGTTAATTGAACCGGAATATTGTACTGATTTTGCATTTCTTTCATATAAGCATCTAATGAAGTACTCATAATAATACCTCGAACATTTTGAGACTCTATGTTGCCAAAAGTTTTATTTACCGACAAATTCAAGGTATGGTTGGCTAAATCTGGTTTTAACTGTACCATATCCATTTCATATTCTTTTAATGAATCAGCATCAAACCGAAGTAAAATAGGATCTTTATCGTTTATTTCACGGGCAAAACCATTATAACAGTATTCAGGTAATTGATTAAATCCAACGTATTTTCTGGATGCATCTAAATAATAATTTACATCATCTACAACCACTCTTGTAATAACGTAGTTGAATTTGTGCATAACAGGATAATCTCTTAAGACTTTCTCATTATGACGAGTACTTAAAATAACAGGATAAGCTTCCAGTCCTGCCTGCTTTAGCATTGCAGTTAATACCATATTAACATCTGCAACATTCCCTTTGCGAGTTTGTACTACTTTTTTTAGTGGTTGCGACAAAAGTCTTGAACTATGATCAATGCAATTATAATTGTTTCGAACAAAGGCAAATATGCCTTGTACTTTTTCCAAATTATTGGCAGCATTAGCTGTTGCAGTTTGAATATCATCTTTTAACCAAGTATTGTCATACTTCAACTCTAATCCAAAATAAGGGTTATTCAATAATTGTTCAGATACTTTATTCCAACTCTGTGCCACTTTTTCTACATCTTCTTCCGGCATACGAATCTCCGATAATTGAAATTCAATACCACTAACATAATTATCCGCACTTGTCATGAAGGGTTGTGCATGAAATGCAGGCACGTTTTTCATAGCCCAAATATGTTTAGTAGCCTGTGTACTAACAGCTAATGTATTACCTCCTAATGTAGCACCATTTCGTTTATCACGTATATAGTACTGTTCCCTTACATCAGTAGCTGTATCTAAAACATAATCTTGTATTCCTTTTTTTACAATGGCATAATTAAAAAAGTATGGCACATTTACTTCATATGAACTATATAAAACCGGATACGACTGCTGAAAATCCCAATCAGGCATAAAATAATAACTGGGCAAATTCAATTTAATTTGAAATTCAGCAATGGAACCTTCCTTTACATTAGGAAATGTGAATTTGTAAATTGTTTCATCATGATTCACTTCCGTGTACAAAGCCGATTTATCTAATTTGGTTTCTACTACCTGCCCATTTTCCACGTTAAATGTAGAAGCCTCTAATGAAATTAATTTGGTTTGATAATCGTCTGATATATAAACAGGAATATTAACCGTTGCAACGCCAAATCCATTTTTATTCATGAAACGAATACGGGTATGCTGTTCATACACAACAGAAAAGAATCCATCATTATTACCCACATAACTTGATTTCCCGTTATTAAATAAATATACAGCACCGGCAGAAGAATCAACGCTATAAAAAGTTGGTTCAAAATCACTTGGCTTAATCTGCCCGAACTTTAAATTTTCCTTTGATTTTTGTGCGTAAATAAAATTAGCAGAACAAAAAACAGCTAATAACAATATTTTGCTAACCCATTTCATAGAATAAGTATTAAGGGGTGTATCTTTATTTTTGCTATATCAATAATACATAAAAAAATTTATTCATTAACATTTTATTAATAAAAAATTTTGAGCACATTTTCTCAAAAAAATACTCAAATTGTTAAACAAACTGCAAAGCAGTTAGGGTTTGATTATTGTGGTATTGCTAAAGCTGAATTTTTAGCCGATGATGCCAAAAAGTTAGAAAACTGGCTTAAAAAAGGAATGCATGGCAAAATGCAATACATGGAAAATTATTTCGATTTAAGAACTGACCCTCGAAAGCTTTTTCCCGGAGCAAAATCGGTTATTACGCTTTTAAAAAATTATTTCCCTGCACAACAACAAAACATTGATGCACCTAAAATTGCTCGGTATGCTTATGGGCAAGATTACCATGAAGTAATTAAACAACAATTAAATACTTTTTTGAATCATTTAACTTCCTACATTGGCAATATAGCGGGGCGAGGTTTTGTAGATTCTGCACCGGTTTTAGAGCGTGCATGGGCACAAAAAAGCGGATTGGGTTGGATTGGAAAAAATGGGAACTTAATTCATCCGAAAGCAGGTTCCTTTTATTTTATTGCTACGCTTATTACGGATTTGATCTTGGAATATGATAATCCATTAGCAAAAGATTACTGCGGTACCTGTACAAGGTGTATAGATGCATGTCCAACACAAGCTATTTTACCTAACAAAACCATTAATGGCAGCCAATGTATAGCCTATTTTACCATTGAGTTGAAAGATTTGCTTATACCGGATGAACAAAAAGGGAAATTTAAGAATTGGATGTTTGGTTGTGATATTTGTCAGGAAGTATGCCCTTGGAACCGATTTAGCAAAGCCACCAACGAACCCGCCTTTACGCCTATTCCCGAAATATTAGAACTAAGTACAAAAGAATGGTTACAATTGAATGAAGAAGCTTTTAAAAAAATATTTAAGCACTCCCCTTTAAAACGAAGCAAATTCAAAGGCATACAACGCAACCTGAAATTTATTTTGCATGATGAAGCAATCAATTAATGTACACCACCATAAATGAAAACATATTGAAATGCACACCCTAATTTTGCTTTATGAATTTAATTGAACGCGATGCGAAAGTAATATGGCATCCTTTTACGCCACAAAAAAATAGAAGTAACCCAATTCCCATTACACATGGCAAGGGAACTTTATTGTTCGATGCAGATGGAAAAAGTTATATTGATGCTATTAGTAGTTGGTGGGTAAACATACATGGACATGCGCACCCCTATATTGCCGAAAAGCTTTATCAACAGGCCCTTACATTAGAACAAGTAATATTTGCCGGATTTACACATGAGCCTGCCGTGCAACTGGCAGAAAGATTATTGAAAATTTTACCAGGTAATTTTAGCAGAATATTTTACAGCGATAATGGCAGCACTTCTACTGAAGTGGCATTGAAAATGGCCATACAATATTGGTGGAATGAACAGCAATTTCATAGAAAAAAAATAATTGCTTTTAAAAATGCGTATCATGGCGATACTTTTGGAGCCATGAGTGTTAGCGACAGAAGTGTATTTACGTTAGCCTTTCATGATTTGTTATTCGAGGTAATTTTTATTGATACGCCAACTAATGAAAATATCAACAATTCCCTATCTATTATAGAGCAACATGCTAATGAAGTAGCAGCATTTATTTATGAACCTTTGGTACAAGGCGCAGGTGGATTAAAAATGTATGATGCCCATTTATTGGAACAATTAATTACAACAGCTAAAAACAACGAAATTATTTGCATTGCTGATGAAGTAATGACCGGCTTTTACAGAACGGGAAAAACTTTCGCATCAGAATATGTATCATTACAGCCCGATATTATTTGTTTAAGCAAAGCATTAACAGGTGGAACGATGGCATTAGGTGTTACAGCTTGTACAGATAAAATTTATAATGCTTATGTGCAAGATGACGCACTGAAAACCTTTTTTCATGGGCACTCATTCACTGCCAATCCGTTGGCGTGTACAGCTGCTTTGGCAAGTTTAGATTTGTTACAACAAACCAATACCGTTGCTAAGGTTGAATGGTTAGTGCTTCAAATTAAAAACTTTTCTCAACAATTATTGCAATTAAAAGCACCCATAAAAAACATTAGAGTATTAGGTACAATTTTAGCTTTTGAAATTACCAGCGGTAAAGACGAATACTTAAATAACATAAGCCAAATCATTACACAATCGGCCTTACAGCAAGGTATTTATTTAAGGCCATTAGGTAATACAGTATATATTATGCCACCGTATTGTATTACTGAAGCAGAATTGAACAAGGTGTTTGAGATTATTAAAAACATTGTATTACAGCATGAATAAAAACATACAACATCTGTATCATATTGCACAAAAACCTGTAAAACATATACTGGGACTAATGAGCGGTACATCATTGGATGGATTAGATATGGCTTTATGCAGTTGTGAAGGCAGTGGCAATAACACTAAAATAAAAGTAATTCAGTTTAAAACTGTTCCTTATAATCAAACCTTTAAAAATGAAGTAAAATCCATTTTCAGCAACCGTCATGCCGACCTGCAAAAAGTATGCATTTTAAATGAATGGGTAGCAGAAGAACATGCAAAAATAATTTTATCAACTTTATTAGAATGGAATGTTGCTGTAAAAGATGTTGATATTATAGCCAGCCATGGGCAAACAATTTATCATGCCCCTAAAAGATTACATCAATTACCCGGTTTTAACAATGCCACTTTACAAATTGGCGATGGTGATCATTTGGCTGTTAAAACAGGCATTATTACCATTAGCGATTTTAGACAAAAACATGTTGCTGCCGGTGGCGAAGGCGCTCCATTAGCTGCTTATGGCGATTATTTTTTATTTGCGAGTGACGAAGAAAATCGCATTATGTTAAACATTGGCGGCATTGCCAATTTCACATTTTTACCTGCAAATGGCAATATTGAACAAATATTCTGCAGCGATACCGGACCCGGTAATACTTTAATGGATGCTTACGTTCAAAATAATTTTCCGGGACAATTTTATGATGAAAATGCCGCTATTGCCTTAAAAGGAAAAGTGATAAAAGCTTTGCTATATTCATTGAAAGCAGATATTTTTTTTAAAAGCAGTTTTCCTAAAACCATTGGGCCGGAATTATTCAATTTAGCATATCTGAAGCAAGCATTGAAAAATGCGAATATTCACCAATATAGCCATGAAGATGTAATGGCAACACTTAATTTATTTACGGCTGAAACCATTGCCGAAGCCATTCTTGCCACCATTCACTCAAAACAGGAATATACCATTTACTGCAGTGGCGGGGGCATGCACAATCCCCTACTCATGCACCATTTAAAGCAATTATTGCCAAACTTTCAATTTAAAACTACCAACGATTTAAATATAAACCCCGACGCAAAAGAAGCCGTTTTATTTGCAGTATTAGCCAATGAATGTGTAAGCGGCAATGGCATAGCGTTAGGGAAAGGGCAACCCGCAATTACCATGGGTAAAATTAGCTTTCCGGATTAATGCTGTTTTTCAACCAACGTTTGTAATGCAGTAAGATTTTGTTCAAGCATAGTACCAATAATTTTGTCACTTACCATAGCACCAAATCTTTGCCAAGGGTACCACTGCAAAAATTGTTCATATTGCCACTGAACAACTGTAGATGTATTGTTTTGTGCAGGTATTAACTGTAATGTTGAAATAAGCGGTTTGCCTTTTGAATTTTGCCAAATGGAAACAACAGAATCGGCTGTAACTTTTTGAATAGTAACCAAACGGTTACCTATTTGTGCTTCATTTGCATTTTTAATATGCACGTTTTGCTCGTGCATACCTGCAACCCATTTGCTCCAACCGTTAATGGTTTGTACATACGGCCTGATACTATCAGCCGGGGCTTGAATAGTAATTGCCCTGGAAACAATGATATGAGATGGAAAAATAAAAGCTAAAATCTGTACCAGAATGGCCAGAATGATAATACTAAAAAAAGCTTGTTTCAATAATTTCATAAACCACTATTCCCACTTAAAGGTTTTTATAGCCACATAATAAATAAGCACACCCCAAATAGCTAATATTCCTATTTCTTTCCATACACTTATTAAAGATGCACCTTCAAATGAAATAGCCCGCATGGCATTATTAAATTGTGTTAAGGGTAATGCGTTGCAAAATGGTTGCATCCAGGCGGGAAAATTATCAATTGAAAAAAAAGTACCTGCCAATAAAAACTGTGGTAATGTAAAAATATTAGCAAAGGGAGGAATTGTACTTTCATTTTTTGCAACACCACTTACAATAAATCCAAAACCCATGAAAACGATTAATGCCAGAAAGCTCAAAATCATAATATTAATAAAAGTAACAATTCCATGTACCAATGTAAAATGGAAGAAAATTTTTCCAACTACAATAATTACAACTGCTGTTATGAGTTGAAAAATAATACGTCCTAATGCCTCTCCGAGAACAATGTATGAACGTTTAATAGGTGTAGCAAAAAAGCGCTTCAATACCAAATGTTGCCGCAAATTAAAAAACAGAAATGCCACACCGAAAACTCCGGCACTTAACAAAGAAAAGCCCAATTGACCGGGTAAAATAAAGTCAATGGTTCGATAAACTCTGCCCGGAATTTTTTGTACATCATTACTGATATTAGCAATACTGGGCATATTTGGATACATTTTTGCATTAATCCCGGTTATTACCGATTGAATAATTTGCTTTAACACACCAAGATTTTGAGGATTAACTGACTCTGAACTCTTTAATTCAATAGTATATGGAATTGCCGGATTGTTTGACCGCACAATTTTTATAATCGCAGTAATTCGGCCTTTTTCTAAATCTTCTTTTAGCTGTTCATTCGATTTATCTTTAAACTTTAAGTTACTTATACTTTTTAAAGCAGGATAAATAACATTGGTTGTATCCGAATTTTTATCCATTACTACATTCAAAGAAAGTCCGCCGCTATTACCCAAAAAACCAAAAACCAATATAAATACCAAAGGAAATCCGATACTAAAAGCAATAGAAGAAGGACTGCGCAATGTAGCCCTTAGGCTAGCTTTGGTAATTGCCAGCATAGCGGTTATTTGATTATACTTTTTTCCCATATTACTTTAAATGTGCAGCAAAGCTATCTGTTTATTGCTCTTGTACAAAACAAAAGCCGGCAATTTACTTTCTTCAATTAAAAATAGATTAAAGCCCAATACCCGATTTTTAAAAAACACTGTTTTAAATGTCGCAGTTATTTTGTATTTTACTGAACACACCAAAATTAATTTTATATGTTTGAAGAAATAATGCAACTGGTTAAACAACATGCTCAAGATGCAGTTGTCAACAATCCTGCCGTTCCAAATGAAAATAATGAAGCTGTTATGCAAGAAGCAGGAAGTTCTATAGTAAACGAATTAAAAAATTTATTCAATAGTGGAGGAATAAACAATTTATTCCAAGGAGATAATTCAGGCACACAAAACTCAGCTATTCAAAATATTTCAAACAACTTTATCAACAATATTACTGAAAAACTAGGCATAGCACCCGAAACCGCCTCCGGCATTGCAGCCTCAGTTGTGCCCAATGTAATGTCAAGTATACAAAACATGGGTAATCAACAAGGTGGAATTCAAAATTGGTTAAGTAATTTTACTTCAGGTGGCAATCTTGGAAATATTGTAAATAATATTGGTGGAAAATTAGGTTTAGATAAAGATGGCGATGGTGATGTTGATTTTGATGATTTGAAAAAAATGTTCTAGCAAAAACATTTACGCCATTTTATCATTACTAAAAATTGCCTTATGAAATACGTGAAACTTTTCACAATATCAAATATTATTTTTTTATTATTCATTTTTACAACCAATCACCTAATAGCACAATCATTACCAACGCGTTGGGATGAATTAACTGCTAGCGATTGGAATAATGCGCTTAAGCAATCAAATTATACCTGCATCTTACCCATTGGAATTTTAGAAAAACATGGCCCACATGTACCTATTGGCTCCGATTTAATTAGGGTTCGTGAATATGCGGCACGTGCCACAAAAAAAGAATATGCCGTTGTTTTCCCTGATTATTTCTATGGGCAAATTAATGAAGCAAAGCATCAGCCCGGAGTATTTGCTTTGAAAGAAAATGTTGTTTGGAATTTGTTGGAAGCCACTTGCGATGAAATTGCCAGAAATGGGTTTAAAAAAATTATTATTATTAATGGTCATGGTGGAAACCCGGAACTCATTCGCTATTTCATTCAAACACGATTAGAACAACCCCATAATTATGCCGTTTACTTTTTTGAACCCCATAGCGATAGTGCATATTTACAACAATTTAAAAAGCTGCACCGTTCGCCCATAAGTGGTGATATGCATGCAGGGGAAAATGAAACGTCAGAATTATTGTATTTAAGGCCTGAATTGGTTAAAATGGATAGTGCCAAAAATGAATCTGGCGCGAATCAACATCGACTGAATATTCCAAATGTTTATACTGCCATTTGGTGGTATGCCGATTTCCCTAATCATTATGCCGGCGAAGGCGATAAAGCGACCAAAGAGTTGGGCGAATTACAAGTAAACCATGTTGTGAATCAATTATCAGATGCGATTAAAGCGGTAAAAGCAGATAATGCTACGCTTTTATTACAGCAAGAATTTTATAACAGAGTTAGGCATTAATGTTTTAAGTAGATTAGAAATTGATGCAGCTTACAACGTAAACACAATTTCACTATTCAAGAAAATACAATTGGAATAGCATTCATTTAAATGTTGGGAAGAAGCCTCTATACAGGTGAAATTTCTTAGCAAAATCATTACAATTGTTGTAGTATTGCCCCTTGCTTTTGTAATTAAAAAAATGTTCATGGGGCAAAGTACTAAAACGGCTTACATTTTATTAGGCAGTAATTTAGGTAACCGATTCAATTATATTCAGCAAGCAATAAATGAAATTGAACAAACATGCGGTAATATAATTTTAAGTTCATCGGTTTATGAAACCGAAGCTTGGGGAGTATCTGCTAACCCGCCCTATTTAAATCAAGTAATAGCAATTCAAACTTTTTTTGAGCCTGAAGCACTAATGCAAACTTTATTAAATATTGAAGAAAAACTGGGCAGAGTTAGAACACAACGTTATGCAGATAGAACCATAGATATAGACATTTTATTGATAGATAATTTAGTATTAACAACACCCATTTTAATTGTACCTCATCCGGCAATGGCAGAACGCAAATTTGTTTTAGTGCCTTTGCAGGAAATAGCGCCTCAATTAACACACCCTGTTACTCAAATTTCTATTACGCAAATGCTACAACAGTGCAATGATAAACTTAAGGTAGAAAAATTTTTAAATCATCCATAAATTTATTGATCCACATTTAACTGCTGAATGAAATACCATTACATTACCATTGAAGGAAATATTGGTGCAGGCAAAACAACCTTAGCACATTTACTTGCCAAACATTACAATGCCAGAATAATCTTAGAAGCATTTGCCGATAATCCCTTTTTGGAAAAATTTTATGCCGATCCTGAAAAGTTTGCTTTCCCTTTAGAATTGTTTTTTATGGCTGAACGTTTTAAGCAACTAAAAAACATGTTGCACACTAACGATTTATTCAGCAGTATAACTATTAGTGATTACTTGTTTTCAAAATGCTTGTTGTTTGCAAAAGTGAATTTACCAGATGAGGAATTTAGACTTTACCAAAAGTTGTTTGACATTATGCAGCAACAAATTGCTTTCCCCGACATTCTTATATACTTACATGCACCCGTACAAAAGTTGCAACAAAACATTAAGAAAAGGCAACGTAGTTATGAACAAAATATTCCGGATAGTTATTTATTTAACTTGCAGGAAACGTATACACAATACATTAAGCAACATAACATTAAAACATTGTTTTTTGATGTATCCAATGCCGATTTTTTAGGAAATCCAATGCATCTTAAAGTAATTACAGATGCATTAGAAAGAGATTATGAAACTGGGCAGCATTTTTTTTCATTACCCTAACTTTTGCATGCAATTGTCATTTACTTTCGTAATTCGTAAAATTAATCTAAACCTGAATGGAAGATAATACCCGACACGATGCATTTGCATCGATGCGGATTCCCGAATTTAGAAACTTAATGATTGGCCGCTTTGCATTCATTATGGGCTTGCGCATGATGGCAACATTGCTTGGTTGGTGGATTTATGAATTAACCAATGCGCCTTTCGCCATCGGTTTAATTGGTTTATCTGAAGTGGTACCAGCCATATCGCTTGCATTGTATGCTGGGCACGTTATTGATATTAGTGAAAAACGCAAGTTGCTTTTAACTTGTATAAGTTTATATTTGGTTGCTGCTATTTTACTAACATTACTTTCAACACATTTCTCAGTAACACATTTGCACAATCAGGTAATAGCAGCCATTATTTATATCATTGTATTTGGAACCGGTATTATTCGCTCTTTTACCGGGCCAACCTTTAGTTCATTATTGGGGCATATTGTACCAAAAAAAATTATAGCCAATGCCACTACCTGGAGCCAAGGCACGTGGCTTTCTGCATCAGTTACCGGCCACGCTACTGCCGGATTTTTAATTGCCGGATTTGGCAATACAGGTACCCTTATTGCAGTTATCATTTTAGTGAGCGTTGCCCTTTCAGTACTCTTCTTACTAAAAGCCAAACCGCCTTTAAATGAAAGAGGAGAAAAACGAACTTGGGAAAGTGTAAAAGAAGGGCTTCATTTTGTTTATAGAACAAAGGAATTATTAAGTGCCATTACGCTTGACTTGTTTGCCGTTTTTTTTGGAGGTGCTGTGGCTATGATACCTGTATATGCAAGAGACATTTTAAAAGTAGGGCCCGAAGGATTTGGCTTTTTGAATGGCGCTTCCGACCTAGGATCAATTTGCATTGTAATTTGGTTAACGCTATTTCCTTTACGTAAACAGCAAGGCCGTAAGTTATTAATAGCTGTAGGTTTATTTGGTGCTTGTATTATTGTTTTTGCACTATCAAAAGTTTTCTGGCTATCCTTCATTGCACTATTAATTTCAGGAATAGTAGATGGCGTTAGTGTAGTAGTTAGAGGGACCATTATGCAATTAAAAACACCCGATAATATGCGAGGTCGCGTACTTAGCGTTAGCTCTATGTTTGTAAATTCCAGTAATGAATTGGGACAATTTGAAAGTGGTATGGCTGCTAAATTAATGGGGGTTGTTCCTTCAGTTGTATTTGGCGGATGCATGACTTTACTGATAGTGATTGTTACGTGGGTTAAAGTACCGGTGTTAAGAAAAATGGAGTACTAAATTTTTAAAGTCATCATCAATGCAACATTTAGCTATTGCTTAGCTTTTCCAACACATAAAATACAGCAGGGCAAAATTCTGCATTTTTTAAAGTAATATTCATTCTTTTCAATAGCACGTCTTCATCAGTATAAGGGAACCGTGCACAATCAGATGGGCGAACATCATATATTGAGCAAGCATTCCCTTCACCCAAAAATGCGCAAGGTGTTTGTTTTACAACATAATCGCCCTCTTCATCCAATCGCAAATAGGTATCAATAAATACACTTTCTTTTAGTTTTAAATGCTTACTAATACGTTTAATATCGGGCGTTTTAAATCTGGGCGAATAATTTTTGCAGCAAGCAGCGCAATTCAAACAATCTATTTGTGCAAAAGCCTCTTCATGCAAAGCAGGTAATTGTTTTAAAACCTTATTACGTTGCACACGCTGAAGCCAGTTCTTGTACTTTTTTTTGTTTGCTGCACTTTGTTGTTGCCAATTTTCAGGAATCACACTCATTGAATAAAATTACAACGTGCAAAGATAACCAAACATTCCCCTTCACCTATTACAACAATTTATTAAGGTTATTTTGTTTATTGTTAATAAGCGAATGTGTTAACTTGCCACATTATTCAAATATGAATTTAGCATGGACAGTATAAGAGAACAATGGTTGATATTAATTTCTACTCCCATTTATTTAGTTATCATCAGCATTGAATTAATGCTTTCGCATTTACAACACAAAAAAGTTTATACATTCAAAGACACTGTAACCAACATTTATTTAATGCTATTAAACAGTGGTATTGATTTGATTTTTAGGCTTTTTTATGTAGGTGTTTGGCAATATTGTTTTTTACACGCATGGCATACATGGTCTAACTATAGTTGGACCTATTGGGTTTTATTATTATTAGGGGAAGACTTCTTGTATTATTGGTTACACCGATTCGACCATGAAATTCGCTTCTTTTGGGCTACGCATGTAACACATCATAGTTCACCGGTTATGAATTTTACGGTAGGCTTCCGTTCTTCTGTGTTTGAACCATTATACCGCTTTCTTTACTTTATACCATTAGCATGGTTTGGCTTTAGACCGGTTGATATTTTATTCATGTATTCAGCAACCCAAATTTGGGGCATTATTGTACATACTGAAAGTATAGGAAAATTGGGATGGTTAGAATATATTTTTGTTACACCATCGCATCACAGAGTACACCATGGTTCAAACCCAAAATATTTAGATAAAAACATGGGTATGTTTTTAATAATTTGGGATAAATTATTCAATACTTTTCAAGAAGAAATTCCTGTGGAACAATATCAACCCATTCATTATGGATTAACCAAGAATTTGGAAAAGCCCAATGCATTCACCATTATTTTTCATGAATGGATTGCCATTGGGAAAGATTCATTACAAAAAGGGTTAACCTTTAGAGAAAGATTGGGCTACATTTTTGGTCCCCCTGGTTGGAGTCACGACGGCAGTAGACAAACCAGTAAAGATTTGCAGGCCTTAGAAAATTTAGAACAAAGTTTTGGAACCAGCATTCCTAACCCTGATGAAGCAACACCCGGTTTACAGGTTCAAACAGTGAATGTTCAATGAAAAAACTTTGATATACCCCCGATAGATGGTCCTTTTCCATTTAATTTGCTTGCTTTCATTGCTCTTTCGTGGGGTTTCTACATGGTTTCCACAGTTTAAACAATACCATATAAATGAAGTTAATTCCGCTTAACTTTGCGCATCTTTTAACGTGGTCAACCTACATATATTATGAATTTATTTCAAATGCAAAATGAAGAATTCAGGAATCGTCATATTGGGCCTACACCTGCCGATACTGAAAAAATGCTAAACACCATTGGTGTTGATGGTATAGATACCTTAATACACAAAACCATTCCGGCAAGCATTCGCTTAAAAAACCCGCTAAACTTGCCTAATTCAATAAGTGAACAGGCTTTTTTGAATGAGATAAAAGGTATTGCAGCACTGAACAAAGTTTATAAAACTTACATAGGTCAAGGATATTTTAATACCATTACACCTTCCGTTATTTTACGCAATGTATTTGAAAATCCGGGTTGGTATACACAATATACCCCCTACCAGGCCGAGATATCACAAGGAAGATTAGAAAGTTTATTAAACTTTCAAACCATGGTAGCCGATTTAACCGGGTTAGAAATAGCCAATGCATCCTTGTTAGATGAAGCAACGGCTGCTGCGGAAGCTATGATTATGCTTTTTCATCATGCCAATAAGACTGAAAACACCACCAAACATCAATTCTTTGTTGATGAACATATTTGGGGGCAAACCAAAGATGTGTTAATGACACGCGCCAATCCTTTAGGCATAAATATAGTATTTGGACAATACCAGAACATATTATTAGATGATACTTTTTTTGGAGCATTAGTTCAATACCCTGCCGCCAATGGTGTTATTCCAGACTATAGAGGTTTTATTGCCAATGTACATGCAGTAGGTGCTTATGCAGTAATGGCAACCGATTTAATGGCGCTAACCTTACTCACTTCTCCTGGAGAAATAGGGGCCGATGTAGCCATTGGTTCCGCTCAACGTTTTGGTGTACCCATGGGTTATGGTGGACCTCATGCTGCATTTTTTGCTACAAAAGATGAATTTAAACGCAACATGCCCGGCCGGTTAATTGGGGTAAGTGTTGATGCACAAGGTAATAAAGCTTTGCGAATGGCTTTACAAACACGTGAACAACATATTAAACGCGAAAAAGCTACCAGTAATATTTGTACTGCACAAGCGCTTTTGGCCAATATGGCTGCAATGTACGCAGTTTATCATGGTCCGAATGGTTTAAAAAACATTGCTAAACGAATTCACATACTTACAGTTGCTTTACAAAATGCATTAAAAGCATTAGAGTATACTATAGCGCACAGCCATTTTTTTGATACCATCTTTATAAATACTGAAGCTCAAAATATAAAAAACATAGCCGAGCAACAAGGTATTAACTTCTATTATCCTAATAACAATACCATAGGAATTACAATAGATGAAACGACAACACAAGATGATATACTCAATATTGTTATGGTATTTGCCGCAGCTCAGGAAAAAGATGCTGCTGCTGTAACTTTTGATGTAATATTTGCGGAAGAAAATCATATACCTGAATTTGCACATCGCCAATCAAATTATTTAACGCATCCTGTTTTCAATACGCATCACAGTGAAACACAAATGATGCGTTACATTAAGCAATTAGAACAAAAAGATTTGGCATTAAATACCAGCATGATTTCTTTAGGCAGTTGTACCATGAAATTAAATGCTGCTACAGAAATGATTCCGGTAAGTTGGCCTGAATTCAGCCAACTCCATCCATTTGTTCCGGCCAATCAGGCAAAAGGATACCAACTGATTATTAAAGAACTGGAACAATATTTATGCAGTATTACCGGCTTTGATGCTTGTAGCCTTCAACCCAACAGTGGTGCACAAGGCGAATATGCAGGATTACTAGCCATTAAAAGATACCATGAAGCACATAATAACCATCACAGAAATGTAGTATTAATCCCCATTTCTGCACATGGCACTAACCCAGCCAGTGCTGTAATGGCAGGAATGAAAGTAGTTGTAATTAAAGGTACTGCAGAAGGCCATATTGATGTTGCCGACTTGAAAGAGAAAGCCGAATTACATAAAAATGATTTGGCTGGATTAATGGTTACCTACCCTTCTACCCATGGGGTTTTTGAAGAAAGTATTAAAGAGATTTGTGCTATTATTCATGAAAATGGCGGGCTGGTATATATGGATGGCGCTAACATGAATGCGCAAGTAGGATTAACCTCACCTGCTGAAATAGGAGCTGATGTTTGCCATTTAAATTTACATAAAACCTTTGCTATACCACATGGCGGTGGGGGCCCAGGTGTTGGTCCAATTTGTGTAACTAAGCAATTAGCACCATTCATACCTGGTCATATTTTGAATAATCATAACTTAGGCACCGGAGCAGTTAGTGCAGCCCCTGTTGGTTCAGCATCTATACTATTAATAAGCTATGCTTACATAAAATTATTGGGTAAGGAAGGCGTTAAGATGGCCACCGAATATGCTATTTTGAATGCGAATTACATGAAAGCCCGGTTAGAGCCTTTTTACAAAATTTTATATACCGGCACTAATGGTTATGCGGCTCATGAATTTATAGTTGACCTACGCCCCTTTAAACAAACTGCAGGCATTGAAGCCGAAGATGTGGCTAAACGATTAATGGATTATGGCTTTCATGCTCCTACCATGAGCTTTCCAGTTCCTGGCACCATTATGATTGAACCTACAGAAAGTGAGGACAAAGCAGAATTAGACCGTTTTTGTGATGCTTTAATAGCCATTTTTGAAGAAATTAAAGCTATTGAAAATGGAGTTTCTGACAAAAATGATAACCCTTTGAAAAATGCACCACATACACAATTAATGATAGCAGTCGATGAGTGGAATCACAGTTATAGCCGTCAACAGGCTGCATTCCCCTTATACTATGTTACACAAAACAAGTTTTGGCCTTCTGTAGCACGTATTAACAATACTTACGGTGACAGAAATTTAATTTGTACTTGTGAACCAATAGAAAGTTACATGGAGAAATAGTTTGCAGTGATAGAAAGAAGCATATTCAGAATGAATAAATAAACCGTCTTTTGCCAATGAAAGAAAAAGGCTGCCTTGTTTAAGACAGCCTTTTTTCTATTTTACTTTTCTTTACTTCATAAAAATTAGTACCCCCACCTACTATTCCCTCTGCTATTATTTCCGCCTCCACCACCACGAGATGGTGCAGGAGCTGAACGTTGAACAGGAGCAGGTCTATTCATTTGAAAATTTTGAAAACGCATTTGACCACGTTGCTGCATTGCCTGCTGACGTTCTAAATTATGAATAACTTCCGGACGATTATTATTAACGGGAGCCCATTGACGTTGAGGAGTTCTTTGCTCCCACCTACCTTGTTCATTTCTATAAACATTCCCTTGTCTATCACTTAAAATATTATTTTCTCTTACTACATTATTTGGCATATTAGGTTGTACATGCTCGCCCCTTACATTTCTATTGTTACCAAAATTGTTGTTACGAATATTATTGTTGTTATTATTATACCGGTCATTACGAATATTGTTGTTGTTATAATTATAACGATCGTTACGAATATTTACATTTCTATTATTGTATACAAACCTGTTATTTGTTATTACATCATGTCGATAGTTATAAATATTGTTTGTAACAAAACGATTATTATTAATCACAACGGGCCTTCTAGCATAAAAACCGGCATTTCTTCCATAGAATCCATAATTTCTAGGCGACCAGCAATAGGGAGGATGATAAATCCTGGGACCCCACCAACCTCCAGCCCATCCATTCCAAATAGTTGTACCAAACCCAACATTAAACCATCCAAAACTATAATTAAATCCAACGCCCCATCCGTACCAAGGATTATACATCATGTTGAAACCCCATGTAAATGGTCTTGGATAATAATAGTTTCCCCACCACGGCCTGTAATAATAACCTGTTCCATAAACCACAGTTGGCCCATAAACAAAAGTGTTTAAATATCCCGGAGTATAACCCATATAAACCCAATCGGGAGTAACATCATATATATATACATATTTCAAGTTATAAACAGGATAACTAGGCGGAATAATATCAATTTCAGCAGGGCGTTCAGTTGCTACACTCCAAGGGCCATTTGGTGTTGAAGCCACAAACCAAACGCCACTTTCTACTGTGTAATATAAATTACCATAGCGAACAACAGATGAAGAAGTATTAATAGCATATTGCATATTAGTGCCTTCAATAGGCCTAAAGTCAGGTTCACCATCATAAGTTACATCAGCAGCTGCTTTATTTCTATCTACTTTAGCTGTTTGTGGAATCTGAGCATCTAAAATAGCTTCTTTAGCCGCATAGGTTCCCGGTACACTTGCTAACACATTATCTTTCGGTGAGCCTTCCGGTATTTTGGCAAAATCAGCAGGAATATTGGAGGCGGCAATATACTTCCAATTCCCACTTAAACTACTGGAGGAAAACCAACGACCAGAAACCAATATATAGTACTGTTGTGAATTGGTATCTAAGAATATATCATTATTGCTATTGGCAGCGTACAATAAAGAAGTATTATCAATGGGCACCATGTTAGGTTGTCCGTTGGTTTGAATCAACTCCGCAGGTTGTGTACTAACAATAATGTCAGAATAACCGGTATAAACATTATCATCACTTTTATCTGAACTGCTACTATAACCGGCTTGAGCATCATTAGCTGCATTTACAGCACTGGCAATTTTATTTAAATTGGCAGGTGGATTATACGCAGGTTGATAAGGGCCTGTTGCACTTGATGCCCTATACCAATGCTTTGCACCATATAAATAAAATTGGCCATCATTATTTCTTACAATGGTAAAGGGGGAGTTCACAACTGCATCTAATCCCCAATTAGGATTTTTTTGCATTTTAGGTTCACCATCAATCAATACCAATATGGAGGGTTTATTTGCATAAATAATTCTAGGGGGATTATTATCAAAATTTTGAGCCAATTTATTTTGCTCTGCATTATTATCTAGTTGTGTCAACAACTCATCCATGGGTATTTCAATACCTACCTGAGGTAATTGCGATTCAAGAGTAGTTTTTAAATAGTCAATATGATTCACATCACTATCACTGCTCAATTTTAAATTGGGAACACGAGTATTAATTAAATGCACTAAACGACTATCGCGGTCGGTTGCAATAGTGGCAACGCACCAGAAAGTACCAAAAATTGGGTCAGAGTTATTAGAAGACTGGACAGACAATGCAGATCGAAATTTTAATATATCACCAGATAAATATTCCGGCTGTGGTTGATATATCTTTACAATTGAGCCATCATTTGCCGATATTACTTTTGGCCATTCGCTATTATCTTGTGCTTTTATAGCTGAAACGGAAATTAGGAATGTAAAGACAAATAAGGGCAAAGCTATTAGGCGTAATTTTTTCATACACTCAATTTTTAATGAAGTAAAAGTATAATAGTATCAATTAAAAAACTACTTTATAGACTTTAAAAAAGACTAATAAATTAATGATACTTTCAAAAAGCTTCAATTTTTTGTCAGTTTAACGTTTCTTTTGAATATTTCATTAATCTTTAAAGACCTATGCATAAAAAAACAGCACAAATAAATATTGTGCTGTTTCTATAGTAAAATATGAATTCATTAACGATATATCCAGTTAAATTCGTACTCCAAAGGAGCTTTTATTCCAGTTCGTTCAGCTACTTTTCTAAATCGCGCCGGAAGGCTCATTAAATAATCTCTTGCTTTTTCTGCCTTATCGGTTAAGCCGGTCATGTATTCAATACCCCATTCTTTTACCAAGGTTTCAACTATATCGGTATAATCTTTTGAGGTATAAACACCTAAGCGTTGTGCAGCATCACTAAAATGAGAAAAAGTGGCTCCAATTTTTTCACCTTGTTGACGAAGAAAATGAGCCGGCATTACTATTTTTTTGCGCATCATATCTTCAAAAGCCAACATCATTTCACTGGTATCAATTTCAAAAATTCTTTCAATGAAACTTTTATATGCCTTCGCATGTCTAGCTTCATCACCTGCAATTACACCACAAATTTTTGATAACCTTGTATTACCATATTTTTTAGCAATAGTTGCTGTTCTTCTATGCGAAATTTGTGTAGCCGTTTCTTGAAATGAGGTGTATACAAAATTCAAATAAGGATCATTGGCTACACCAATATCCATTCCATCAGTAATTAAGTATTGCGTGCTGATTTGCATTTGGCGCATATTTACCCTTCCGGATAAATAAATAAACATATTCAATAAATCACCATGCCTATTTTCTTCGGCAGACCACATTCTAACCCAACGGCTCCACCCTTGTGTATTATCATTTACAATTCCTTCTACCTGCATCAACCACCCTTCATAGGTTGGTAACGCTTCTTCCGTAATTATATCACCAACTAATACTGCCAAATAATCATAGGGCAATTCTTTACATTCTTTTTGCAATTCCTTCACTTCCTCTAAAAAATTGGGATCATTGCTTTGTGGTAAAAAATCGGCAGGCTGCCAATTTTCATCAATAGGTTTTAAGTAAGTTTCAATAATATCATCCATTTCTTTCGACAAATGAACCATTACTTCTTTTCGGGTTGCTTTTTTAATCTCTAACAAGGTTACTAAAATAAATTGTATGAATAAATGTTTGCAAAGTTAAGTTTCCTTGACGCGAAACAATCATTCAAACCGTTAATTTTATTTTTTGTTGAAAAATTTGATTTTTGATATAATCAATTTCTTAACAGAAAAACGTATTTTAATACTTTTATTACCCAACCAACACCAAACCCACTTATATGAAATTTCATTGGAGCAAAATTGTGCTTACCATTCTTTTATTGCTGGCAATAGTATTAATTGTTCTTACATTAACGCACAAGCCTTGGCCTCAACAAAATTCCAAACCACAATTCCCTTTGCCCGATTCAGCTATTGTACATATGAGTGAGGCAATACAAATACCGACTGTTTCACCCGAAGATACCCTTCACATTGATACCTTACATTTTCAAAAATTCAATGCATTTTTATCACAAGCGTATCCTCTTATCCATCAACACCTTACCAAAACCGTTGCCAATGGATTCAGTTATATCTTTAAATGGCAAGGTCTAGATCAAACTTTGGCTCCTATTATTTTGATGGGTCATTATGACGTGGTACCGGTTGAACAAGCGTCACTGAATATGTGGAAATACCCTCCCTTCAGTGGTAGTGTATCCGACAAAGCAATTTGGGGTCGTGGTTCTGTTGATGACAAATCGGGTGTAATTGCAATTTTAGAAACCATTGAAGAACTGTTAAAAGAAGGTTATCAGCCCAAGCGCACCATTTTTTTGTGTTTCGGCCACAATGAGGAATCTACCGGAACCGGTGCAATGGCAATTGTTGATACTTTGCAAAATTGGGGAGTAAAGGCCGACTTAGTAATTGATGAAGGAGGTGAAATAAGTACAAAAAAATTAAAAGATGTTCCTCGACCTATTGCATTTATTGGCGTTGCTGAAAAAGGTTATGCTACTTTTCAATTACAAGTGAACATACCTGGCGGGCACTCATCAAAACCGGCAAAAGAAACAGCCATTGATGTTTTGGCTAAAGCATTATACCAATTACGCAGTAAGCAAATGCGAGCACACATTACTGCACCTGTTGCCACTTTCCTAAATCGTGCAGGAGCATCTTCTTCCAATTTTTTAAACAAAATGCTGTTTACCAATCAATGGTTTTTTGGCCCCATCGACAAAAGAATTTTAGGCGCTACTGCAGAAAGTAATGCAATGATAAGAACAACTATTGTTCCTACCATATTAGAAAGTGGAGTACGTGAAAATGTAATTCCTACCATTGCTACCGCTATTGTTAACTCAAGAATTTTAACCGGAGAAACTACGCAAGATGTTTTGAAGTTTATGAAAAATGCTATTAATGATAATAGAGTGGATATTAAAATTACCGGCGATTTTAATACAGAGCCATCTTCGGCTACTGATGTACAAGGACCGGCATTTCTAGCTGTACAACAAGCCATAACAGATGTTGTAAGCAATGTTATACCTGTTCCCTATATTATGATTGGTGCTACAGATAGCAGAAATTATAGAAAAATAAGTAATGGTGTGGTAAACTTTTCTGCCTTGCAAGATAGCAAAGGCTATCATGGTATAAATGAACGGCTACCCATTGCTGATTTTACCCGTTGTTATAACTTTTACAGACAATTAATTAATAATAGTGCAGCATTGGTACATCCTTAAATGTTTCAGTATTTATTTTTAGTGTTTTTTTCTTTGCATGATTACCTTTACCCACTAATTACTACAAATGAATATAGCACTTGGTCAATATAATAACTTGAAAGTTAACCGAAAAGTAGACTTTGGTTTTTATTTAGATGATGGTGAAGAAGGTATTCTTTTACCTAAACGTTTTGCTCCAAATAATTTAAAAATTGGCGATGAAATAAAAGTTTTCATTTATCACGATTCAGACAATAGATTAATAGCTACCACACAAGAACCTTTAGGTTTCGTAGGCGATATAGTTACATTAAAATGTGTAAGCACTACTCCTGCAGGTGCATTTTTAAACTGGGGATTGATGAAGGATTTATTTGTTGCTAAATCGCAGCAAATTACAGGTATGCGTAAAGGAGGAAGTTATCTGGTTAAAATATATATTGATGAACAAAGTAACAGAATTGCCGCATCAGAAAAAATTGATCGCTTCTTAAATAATGATGACCTTACGGTTACGGAAAAAGAACAGGTACAACTGTTAGCTTATAGAAAAACAGATATTGGTTATAGCATGGTCATTAATCAAAAGCATTTAGGTTTATTACACGATAATGAAGTGTTTAAAGATTTAACGATTGGCAAAACTTATCCCGGATACATTAAAAGAATTTTACCTGATAACAAAATTGATGTGGCATTGGGTAAACCGGGTTTTCAAAAAGTAGCTGATGAAGCTGAAATCATTATTCAGCTCTTAAAACAACACGGCGGTTTTTTACCATTTCACGATAAGTCTGCACCGGAAGATATTTACGCAACTTTTGGTATGAGTAAGAAAACATTTAAAATGGTAACAGGCAATTTATTTAAGCAAAAGAAAATCGCTTTAACTAATCAAGGAATTCAGCTTTTATAAAAACTTCTTTAAGTACGAAATAAAATAAAAAGCGCCTCCAATTAAATTGAAAGCGCTTTTATTAATTATAGAAAACTAATTACTTCTTAACATTTACAGTGATAGCAGAAGACAATTTACTGCCATATGAACGGTGAATACCATCGGCAAATTGTAAAGCTAACCGATGCTTACCGGGTGTAAGTTGTATGGTAGTTTCTTTCTGTGCGTTTCCAAAGTGTAAGTGTAAACTATCTTTAGGAACAACAATGCCCATAGGAATAGAATCACCACTATCAATTAATAAATGATGGTGACCTGAATTAGGTATTACATGTCCGGAAGAATCTACACTAATGCCATCGGCACCCATTTCTACTTTTAGTGGTGATGATACCGTTTGTCCATCTTTTAAATTTTTAAAATACACTTTTGCCCCATCCGGAATTGGAGGAACAGGTGGTACCACTTCAGCAGTTTTGGCTGCTGTATCAACAGCTTTTGCTGCCATTGAATCTTTTGAAGCATTTGATTCATTACCAGAATTACAAGCTGCAAAAACAATTAATGCAGTTGCTGAAACAAAAAACATTTTTCGCATATGCTTATTTTTTAATTAAAGAAAAAACCTCTATTACTTGAAAAAACTTTTAAATATACCGAATAAAATGATAGATTGTAGATTATTCCTCATTAAAAAAACATTAGATTACTCAGTCAAAAGCATTGAATCTCTAAATGGTTAAACTATTATCAATTAATTTTGTTCTCTCTTCAAAAATAAATTCTGATTATGATAGCAACAAAAGCTTATGCAGCACAAGCAGCCACTACACCCTTAACAACCTTTCAATTAGAAAGAAGAAACCCTGGTCCACACGATGTACAAATTGAAATTTTGTACTGTGGTGTTTGCCACTCTGATATCCATCAGGTTAGAAATGAATGGGGTAATTCCATTTATCCGATGGTACCCGGACATGAAATTGTAGGACGCGTAACCTACGTAGGCGATCATGTTAAAAATTTTAAAGTAGGCGATTTAGCTGGAGTAGGATGTTTTGTAGATTCATGCAGAACATGTCCTAATTGCCAAGCAGGTTTAGAACAATATTGTGATACCGGAATGATTGGCACTTACAATGCCTTAGATAAAGAAGGCAAACCTACCTATGGTGGTTATTCTACTCAAATTGTGGTAGATGAACAGTATACTTTAAAAGTACCTACTAATCTCCCATTATCTGGCGTTGCGCCACTTTTATGTGCAGGTATTACTACTTATTCTCCACTTCGTTATGTAGGTGTAAAAAAAGGACATAAAGTTGCCGTATTAGGTTTAGGTGGTTTAGGACACATGGCAGTTAAGTTTGCCGTTGCTTTTGGAGCAGAAGTTACCATGTTAAGTTCATCGCCCTCTAAAAAAGCTGATGCAGAACGCTTAGGTGCCCATCATTTTGCACTTACTTCAGATAAACAAACCATGCAACAATTAGCCAACTCGTTTGATTTTATTTTAAATACCGTTTCTGCACCGCATGATTATAACACTTACTTGCCGCTATTAAGAACCAACGGTACCATGATTGTAGTTGGTGTACCTCCTACTCCATCACAAGTACCTGCATTTAATTTAATAGCAAACAGAAGAAGTATTATAGGTTCATTAATTGGTGGCATTAAAGAAACACAAGAAATGTTGGATTTTTGTGGTGAACACAATATTGTTTCAGATGTTGAAGTAATTGATATTGATTACATTAATGAAGCTTATGAAAGAGTATTAAAAAGCGATGTTCGTTACCGTTTTGTAATTGATATTGCTTCATTAAAAAAATAATTCCAAATTCAAGCAAATAAAAAAGCCTGTAGCTTCATAGCTTACAGGCTTTTTTTATTGAAGCATTTTTAGCCATTTAACGTATGCATCATTGCTTCGGGATAGCGTGTACCTGCTGCTGCATTTTTCGGAAAAATATTTTCTATTGCTGCTAAATCTGCTGCAGAAAGATGTACATTCAACGCCCCAACATTCTCTTCCAAATATTTAATTTTTTTGGTACCGGGAATAGGAAAAATAAAATCGCCTTGTGCTAAAACCCAGGCTAAAGCTAACTGTGCCGGTGTGCAGTTTTTTTCTTTTGCCAATGAAGTAATTTTATCTACCAATTGCAAATTTTTATAAAAATTATCACCCTGAAATCTTGGTGAAAATCTTCTATAATCATCCGGGGCAAAATCTTCAAACTTTTTAAACTGCCCGGTTAAAAAACCTCTACCCAAAGGGCTATATGGAACAAAAGCTATACCTAATTCTTTACAAGTAGCCAACATACCATCCTCAGGTTCACGAGACCACAATGAATACTCACTTTGTACAGCTGTAATAGGATGAACGGAATGGGCTTTACGTAAAGTTTCAACAGAAACCTCACTAAGGCCCAATGCCCTTACCTTTCCTTCTTTCACCAAATTTGCCATAGCACCAACCGTTTCTTCAATTGGGGTAGCTGGATCTTTTCGATGCAAATAATACAAATCAATTACATCAGTATTCAATCTTTTTAAACTAGCTTCGCAAGCTTGTTTTACATATTCAGGTTTACCATTTAATGAACGATTCGCATTATTTGCACCACTACGAACAATACCAAATTTTGTGGCTAATGTTACTTCAGAGCGATGACCCTTTAAAGCTTTTCCTACCAATATTTCATTGGTATAAGGACCATACATATCAGCAGTATCCCAAAATGTAACCCCTAAGTGCAAGGCATGATGTAATACTTGAATATTTTCCGCATCATTTGCCGGACCATAAAATTCACTCATCCCCATACAACCTAAACCAATTTCCGAAGCGTTCAATCCAACGCTTCCCAATTTTTTTTGTTTCATAATTCTATTTTTAAACATTAAAATATTATTACATTAAATTAGATTTCATCTTTTGAATTTGTTGTTTTGACCCCAGAATAATTAGTTTCATTCCTTCACTAATAATGGTGTTTTCCGGCGGGTTAATGAGAAAACGACCATTTTTTTGTTTAATACCAATACAATTTACGCCTGTTTGTTTCCATTCCATAATGTGTTGTAGGGTTGTATCTTTAATTGCATCAGGCAAATGGCTATAATCAACTGCTTCAATATTCATGCTTTCATCTTCATGGCCGGTTAAATAATCAATAAAAGCAACCACATCGGGCTTAGAAACAATGGTAGCCATATGTTTACCTCCAATTTTATCGGGCATAATAACATGGTTGGCTCCTGCTTTTTTAAGTTTTGCAACCGCCGAAGTATGTGATGCCCGACTAATGATTTGCAAATGATTATTCAACGCTCTGGCAGATAAAACAATAAAAACATTATCAGCATCTTCCGGTAATGTTGTTATTAAACTAACTGCTCGTTCAATTCCCGCTTTCTTTAATATCATATCATCCGTTGCATCACCTTTCAAGAAAATAAGTTGAGGATAAGTTAATATAAACTCTTGAATATGTTTTTCTTCCGGTTCAATTACAACAAATGGTGTTTGCTGATCAATTAATGTAAGTGCCGCCTGCTGTCCATTCCTTCCAAAACCACAAATAATTACATGATGATTTAATGTATCTAATGTGCTCATAATTTTTTTGTTTTTAAAATGTAAGGCCATTTCACCACTTACTATATAACGGGTAACACTAGCTAAAGCATAGGTAAATGTTGAAAATGAAAGAATAATAAAAAATATATTGAATATCTTACCCGCATCACTTAATGGCCTTATTTCTTGATACCCCACTGTTGTAATGGTAATGATGGTCATATATAATGCATCTATAAACGACCACTTTTCTATTACCATAAAACCCAAAGTGCCAATAGCTAATATGGCAATAATTATTCCAGCCCATATATATAAAGGTTGCCTTACTTTCAAATTACTAAGTTTTAAGTGTTAAGCCACTCCTATTTTAATAGCCATGATAAAATTAAGTTTATTTCAACAGATGTTAGTTGTAGCTATTTAGATTTATGTTTGCAATAAAAAAAATATGAGTGTTGCTGATAAATTGTTCCAATGGAAGCAAAGGAAAGCTGCTGAAAACTTACAAGCAGGTAATGAATTTTTAGCTAAAAATGCACAAAGGCCAGAAGTAATTACCCTAAACAGCGGATTACAATATGAAGTACTAATAATGGGAACCGGACAAAAGCCAATAATTACTGACACAGTAATTTGCCATTATGAAGGGAAATTAATAAACGAAACTATCTTTGATAGTAGCGTACAACGGGGTAGGCCTGCTGTATTTCCATTAAACAAAGTAATTAAGGGTTGGACCGAAGCATTACAATTAATGCCTGTAGGAAGCAAATGGCGCCTATTTATACCGTCAAATCTGGCATATGGTAATCAACAAATAGGTTCTATGATAACTCCCAACAGTACACTCATTTTTGAAGTAGAGTTATTGGGAATACAATAGGTATTTACATTTTTTCACTCAACTCCAACCAACGATTTTCCTTTTCGGAAAGTAAATTGGTAATGGTAACTAATTGTTCACTCACTTCTTGAATGGTAGAAAAATCTAGATTTCCGCCACTCAAGCGTTGTGCCAACTCATTTTTTTTAAGTTCTAAATCCGCAATTTCATTTTCTAATATTTCAAACTCTCGCTTCTCTTTATAACTTAACTTCTTTTTTTCCGGAACTACTTGAGCAGTTTGTGCTTCTGAAGTAATCTTGTTGTCGGCTGTCCGTTGTGGTGTTACTGTCTTTCTTTCCTGTTCTTTCAACCAAATTCTATATTGAGAATAATTACCGGGGAAGTCGCGTATAACACCATCGCCTTCAAAAACAAATAAATGATCAACCAACCTATCCATAAAATAACGATCGTGACTTACAATAATTACACAACCTTGATATTCGCTTAAAAATTGCTCAAGTACAGCTAGTGTTGGTAAATCCAAATCGTTGGTAGGTTCGTCTAGAATTAAGAAGTTAGGATTCTGAAATAATACCACCAGTAATTGCAAACGTTTTTTCTCTCCACCACTTAACGATTGTAAATAGGTGTATTGTTTTTCAGGTGTAAACAAAAACATTTCCAAAAACTGTGCTGCACTGATTGACCCACCATTTGCTAAAGGAAAACTCTCTGCGAAGGTTTTCACATATTCAATTACCCGCATGTTTTCTTTGATTACCAAACCGATTTGCGAATAATTGCCAAATTTTACAGTATCACCAATATTAATTTTCCCGCTATCTACAGGTTCTAATTGTTGTAACACATTTAAAAATGTGCTTTTACCAACCCCGTTATTACCCACAATACCAATACGCTCACCTTTTGAAAAAGTATAATCAAACCCTTTTAAAACAGTTAAGTTTCCAAAGCTCTTATACACTTTTTTCATTTCTACAATCTTCCCTCCCAGCCTACTCATTTTCACTTGCAACTGAACTTGAGCATCTTCAATTTTTTGTTTGGCTTTTGCTTCAATATCATAAAAATTGTCTTGCCTGCTTTTACTTTTTGTGGTGCGAGCCTTGGGTTGTTTCCGCATCCATTCTAACTCTTTTCGGTATTGATTTTTGGCTTTATCAATACTAGCCTGTTCACTTTCAATACGTGCTGCTTTTTTTTCTAAATAGTTTTCATAATCACCTTTGTATACATACATATTTTCTCTTTCCAGTTCCCAAATTTCATTGGTAACAGCGTCTAAAAAATACCTGTCATGTGTAACCAAAAGTAAAGTAACATTTTGCTGACTTAAATAATTTTCCAGCCATTCAACCATTTCAACATCTAAATGGTTGGTGGGTTCATCTAATATAAGTAAGGTATGTTGATGATGAAAACCAATATCAATTAAAGTTTTAGCTAAAGCAATGCGTTTTCTTTGTCCACCACTTAATACACTAACGGGTTGTTGCAAATGGTGAATATTCAATTTTGAAAGTATTTGTTTCACTTTTACTTCAAAATCCCAGGCATGTAAAAGTTCCATTTGTTCATAAAGTTCAGCCATTGCAGTGCCATCCTCTCTATCTGCGGCAGCTTCATAAGCTTTTATTAAGCGTATGGTAGGATTGTTAGAAGTAAATATATTTTCTAATACGGTTAATTCTTCTTGAAAAACAGGTTCCTGATCTAACAAAACAACGGTAATATCTTTATGTATAAAAACAGTACCGGAGTCGGGTGTTTCTTTCCCGCTAAGAATACGAAGTAAAGTTGATTTACCAACCCCATTTCGGGCAATTAGGGCAATTTTATCACCTTCGTTAATGTGAAAAGTAATATTCTTAAACAAAGGATTTACACCAAAACTCTTCGAAAGACCCTCTACAGTAACATAATGCATGCTGCAAATATAAACAGAATAGAAATGTTCATTTCATCTGCTTTATTCCAAGTAAATGAAATGGACCTTTCCATAAAAAAAAGCATTTAATTTTAACTGTTTATTTTTGTCTTCATCAATGCAACAGAAAATTTGAAATTGACCGATTAATAATTTGCTTTTGAAAAAACTACTTCCTTTATTTAGGCAACTAGATAGCATTATTGCTGCAATATTGGGTTTTTATTTTGTGCAGGCCTTAACCCGGCATGGCGGAATTGGCGTTTCACCAGATTCAATCATGTACACTAGTGTTGCCAGGAATTTAACGCAAGGCAATGGTTTTTTGCAGTTTGATGCTAAACCGCTTACTATGTTTCCGGTTGCCTTCCCTTATTTCTTGCATATTATTATGTTAATAAGTGGAAAAGACATTATTCCCATTGCTCCAATAGTTACCGGTTTATTATTTGCTGCCACTATTTTATTAGCAGGATTTATTATAGAAAAAGCCATTCCGAAATATCGTATCATTAAAATTATTGCACTACTGCTTATTATTACAAACCCTGCATTGCTAGAGGTTTTTAGTATGCTTTGGTCGGAAACATTGTTTATTTTTTTAATTACACTTTTCAGTGCTTTCCAAGTTTTATATTTAAAAAACAATACGTTTACGCTGTTATTTATCAGTGCTATTATTGCCGGCATTGCAGCTATAACTCGTTATGCAGGTATTACTGTTATTGCATCAGGATGTTTTATTACTTTTTTCGCCATTCCCCAAAACTGGAAAGTAAAATGGATACATACCTTACTGTTTGGATGTATTAGCAGCAGTTTTTTAATTATTAATTTATTGAGCAATTTTTTACAATCGGGTTATTTAACCGGTAAGCGATTACCTGCCGATACTAGTTTATTAGATAATTTACAATTGTATGGTAGCGTTATTACCGGTTGGATTGGAAATGATGCTCCGCCATTATGGCTGGCATTATTAATGGGCCTTTTACTGATAGTAGCGTCAGTAATTTTTTTGCTGTTTAATGTTTTTTCAAAGAATAAGTCCTCCATTACTATTGTCTCCATTACTGCTGCCAGTTTCTTAAGCATTTACGTTTTGTTCATTCTAGTGTCTTCTACGCTATCGAATTATGACGATATTAATAATCGTTTATTATCTCCGGTAGTTATTGCATTTTTTACACTATTAAGCATTATTGCAGCCAAAGTTTTAGAAAACAAATCTGCTCAGTTCCGTTTAAACATTGCCTTATTTTTCATACTATCGTTATTAGCATTAACAGAAAATTTAACCAGCGACAAAACTTCTTTACAAAATAACCAGGATGCAGGTATTGGTGGATATGCCGAAGATTACTGGAAAGACTCGGAAATATTGTATTTTTTAAAAACAAGTGCATTTGCCGACACATCTAAGATTCCCATTTACAGTAATGATAATGCAGCTATTTATTATTTCACCGGCAAACATGCCAAAACACTGCCCGAACTTACACATGAACGAGAATTAGATGTATTTGTTGAATCGCCGACCATTTATGTTATTTGGTTAAACAGTGGTGCCAATCCCGATTTAATTGAAGACAAAGAATTGAAAACAATAAAAAATTGTAAGCCGGTATTTACATTTGCAGATGGCATTATTTATGAATGCACTCCCATTCAACCGCCTATTTTAGAAAATCAAGATACTTTAAAATAATATGTCAGAAAATTTTATAAAAGCTACCGGAAATAAACAACAGCAATACAATAACTTATTGCCACAAATTGCAGGAATAGTAGAAGGTGAAACTGATTTAATTGCCAATTTAGCCAATATTACTGCCATGTTAAAAGAACAATTTAACTGGTTGTGGGTAGGCTTTTATTGGGTTAAAGAAAATACGTTAGTGTTAGGCCCTTTTCAGGGGCCCATAGCTTGTACACGCATTCAAAAAGGAAAAGGTGTATGTGGAACAGCCTGGCAACAAGCCAATACCGTTATTGTACCCGATGTAAATGCTTTCCCTGGGCATATTGCCTGCAGCAGTCTTTCTCAATCTGAAATCGTCGTACCCATTATTCACAAAGGTGAAGTGGTTGGTGTTTTAGATGTAGATGCCGATACTGTCAACCAGTTTGATGAAACTGATAAACTGTACTTAGAACAAATTGTACAGCTCATCCCTTTACCATAAAAATACTTAATCTTCTATTTGAATATTTTTACAGCCATTGGTTTCATAAACAGGCTGCTTGGCAATAATATGTACATTTTTCAAATACAAATTGGCTGCATTTTCACAACTAAAACCCGTTTTTGAACCAATAACCATATTTTGAAAGTGCAGATCTTGAATGAAAGCATTGGGCATGCCTTTTATACTAACTGCTTTTGCTGCACCATTACAATAAATGTTGTTAAAATAGAAATTAGAAAAATTGGGAATCTTATCTAATGCCTCCTGGTTAAGCGTTGACTTTTCCTTACCGGCAGGCATGTCTTCATAATAAGTATCAAAACCTATTGCTTCATTCACTATGTTGGCCATATAAATATTTTGTACATAAATATTTTTTACTAAGCCGCCGCGCCCTGCATTACTTTTTACACGAATACCCATATCAGTGCCAATAAAACTGCAATTATTTACCCAAACATTTTGCATGCCGCCATCTGTATTACTTCCAATTACAAAACCGCCATGTGCATGATAAACAATGCAGTCGGCAACAATTACATTCGCTAATTCAGGTACTCCGGGCGATTTTTCACCACTCGACTTCATGCAAATACCATCATCGCCGGCAGTTACGGTACATTTATAAATCAAAACATTCTTACACGAGCTTATATCAATGCCATCACCGTTTTGTGCCCAATATTCATTATTCACTTGTACGTTTCTAATCACCAAATTGGTACAATGTTGCGGATTCATAACAAAATTGGGCGAATTTTTAAAAGTTGGCCCATCTAATAAAACCTTATCACAATCAACAAATACAACCATTTTAGGTCTTAAAAAATCGCGGGCAGGTAAAAAATCGTCGGGCGATAAAACTGATTTGTTTTTTAAAAGCTGCAAATATTTTTCACCATTTAATGCCGCTTGCGATGGCCACCATATTTGTCCATTTTTGCTTAAAGCCCCACCTTTTGATAAAAATTCATTCCATTGAATTTCTGATACCTTCGATTTTTTTACCGGACGCCAAGCCTCGCCTGAACCATCAAAAATACCGCCACCGGTAATAGATACATTGGTTAGTTTATAACCGTAAATGGGAGGATGTACAATAAAGTTTTTGGTGGTATTTTTTGATGCAGGAATAATGGGGTATGCACTTCTATCAGGGGTAAACAAAACAATCGCTCCGGTTGCAACATGTAAATTAATATTACTTCTTAAAGCTATTGGCCCTGTTAACCACAAACCTGGGGGCACTAAAACTGTTCCACCACCCGCTTTACTGCAGGCTTCTATGGCTGCCTGAAAAGCCGCTGTATTCAATGCCTGCCCATTGCCTATTGCGCCATAGTTAATTATATTAAAAACTTGCGTTGGTATATTTGGCAATTGCACCTCGGGCATGGCAAATGGGGTTTGCTTGCAGTATGCAGCTATTGTGGTATCCTGCGCCCTTAGCTGTTGAAAATTGATACATGTTATTATTAAACCGAGTAGGAGCCATTTTTGCACTTGAATAATTTGGCGTGTTTTTATTGCTGTATTCATAGAATCAAATAAAAGTTATTTAACATGATTAGGTATTCAAAACTATTGTGCATTAAAAAAACAACATAATATTTCTACGGAAACGTTCCCGAACCATTGCTGTTTGACCAATATGTTGTGCTGAAGTTGGTAAATTTGCCAAAGTTTTAAACTATTGCATGCAAAATATAGTTATGAATAGGCTGTTTTGCTAAATCAATCAAATTATTAAAAATTATTAACAAAGGTTCATGAAGCAGTTTAATGTACCGCATTTTTACAGAAGCAATCTTATTAGCACCATAAAAAATTATAGAAAAAAAGCTGATAAACTAAAAAAGGACTTTTCACCAACTTTGCTTGACTTTGGCCCCTTACATATTTATTTGGCCAGACATTTTGGTTTTTGTTATGGCGTAGAGAATGCCATTGAAATTGCCTTTAAAACAATAGAAGCCAATAAAGGCAAACGCATTTTTTTGTTAAGCGAAATGATTCATAACCCACAAGTAAACGAAGATTTAAAGGCAGCAGGTGTTGAATTTTTGCAAGATAATTTAGGCAATCAACTTATTCCTTTTGAAACACTTACACCCAATGATATTGTACTCATTCCTGCATTTGGCACCACTTTAGCCATTGAAAAAATTTTGCATGAAAAAAGTATAGCAACCGAACATTATAATACCACTTGCCCTTTTGTTGAAAAGGTTTGGAATAGAAGCGAACAGATTGCTGATAAAGGCTATACCATAGTAATACATGGGAAACCCAAACATGAGGAAACAAGAGCCACCTTTTCACATGCAGCTGCCCATACCGCCACTGTAATTGTAAATGATATGGCTGAAGCTGTTTTATTGGGTGAATTCATTACCGGACAAAAACCACCTGAAACCTTTTATGAAACATTTAAAGGGCAATATTCAGATGGCTTTGATGTTACCAAACATTTGCAAAAAATTGGTGTAGTGAATCAAACTACTCAATTAGCAACCGACACTCAGGCAATAGCCGATTATTTAAAGCATATTATGGTAAATCATTACCAACTAACAGAAAATAATACTGGTGAAAGATTTGCCGATACTCGCGATACCTTGTGTTACGCTACTAATGATAATCAAACTGCAGTTACCGGTATGCTAAATACTCCGGCAGATGTAGCAATAGTAATTGGTGGTTACAAAAGCAGCAACACTTCCCATTTAGTAGAATTGTGCGAAAAGGAGTTACCGACTTATTTTATTGATGAAGCAGATAAAATTATAAACGAAAACACCATTATTCATTGCAATTGGAAAACAAAAGAAATTCAAACTATCTCTAATTTCTTGCCTAATAAGAACCCTTTAAAAATACTTATTACCAGTGGGGCTAGTTGCCCAGATAGTATAGTGGAGGCAGTAATTTCAAAATTACATGGGTTTTTCCCGGATAACAAAACTATAGAAACGGTAATGCAACAATATCAATCATAAGATACGAAAACGCCCTTCAAATAATTTATTTAGAAGGGCGTTTCAAAATATTAAACAAATTCAAAACTACATTTTTTTAGTAGTATCCATTGCTTTTTTAGCAGTATCCATTGCTGGCATGCTGTCGTGTTTCATAGTTGTGTCCATTGCAGGAGCAGTGGTTTGAGTAGAATCGGCTTTGGCATCTTTGTTTTCGCCGCTGTTGCAAGCTACAAAACCTGCGATAGCTAAAAGAGCTAATAATTTTTTCATTGTACTTGTTTTTAAAATTTTAAAATTTGCGCAAATATAGGGTTCGCACAGTATATACACAAAAATTAACGATATTTTTTGTTATTTATTTTTTCCGGAAGAAAATTCTAATGGGTACCCCCCTGAAATTAAACTGCTTTCTTAGCTGATTCTCCAAGTAATTTTTGTACGGCATTTTAATATCATCGGGAAAATTCGTAAAAAATGCAAAAGATGGGACTACAGTTGGCAACTGTGTTACATATTTAATTTTTACGGCACGCCCCCTTACTACGGGTGCATGGTATGCTTCAACAGCCTTTAACATTACATCGTTTAATTTAGATGTGCTTATTTTTTGCTGTTTATTTTCAAAAACTTCAATACCTGTGTCAAGCACTTTTAGCAAACGGGTTTTTTCTAAAGCCGAAATAAATAATATGGGAACATCAGTAAAGGGTGCCATTTTTTCTTTCAATTTCTTTTCATAATCACGGGCAGTATTGGTATTTTTCTCCATTAAGTCCCATTTGTTCACTACAACCACTATTCCCTTACCTTTTCTGGTAGCTAAGCTAAACAAAGCTACATCTTGGGCATTCATTCCATTTTGTGCATCAATTAGCAGTAAACACACATCAGCTTCATCCATAGCATTAATAGCCCTAATAACGGAATAAAATTCAAGGTCGTCTTTCTCTGTATTTTTTTTGCGAATACCTGCCGTGTCAATCAAGATACATTCTTTATTAAATAAATTATAATGTGTATGAATAGTATCGCGAGTTGTACCTGCCACATTACTTACAATGGTTCTTTCCTGCCCCAGTAATGCATTCAAAAGAGAAGATTTGCCAACATTCGGTTGACCTATAATTGCCAGTTTAGGAATTTGTTTTCCCTCTTCATTTGCTTCTGTTTCTACCTCTTGAGGTATATTGGCCACCACTGCATCTAATAACTCACCGGTACCGGTGCCACTTATGCTACTTAAGGTATATATTTCATCAAAGCCAAGACTATAAAATTCTGTAGCTTCCAAAGCACGTTGCCCGTTATCTACTTTGTTTACGGCCAAAAAAACAGGCTTTTTTGATAAACGAAGTAAATGTGCCATTGCATCATCTAAATCCGTAATACCCACAGCTACATCTACCATAAAAATGATAGCATCTGCCTCATCTATGGCAATTTTTACTTGTTTGCGTATTTCTTTTTCAAATACGTCATCTGAATTATGTACAAATCCGCCGGTGTCAACCACGTTAAATGTTCTTCCTGCCCACTCAGACATACCATATTGGCGGTCGCGAGTAACACCGCTTTCATCATCAACAATGGCTTTCCGTTGTTCAATTAACCGATTAAACAATGTACTTTTTCCCACATTTGGCCTTCCAACTATTGCTACTGTATAGCCCATATATCACGTTTTTCGGGGTGTAAAAAATTAATAATAACCAAACTCTTTTAAATACAATTCATTATCGCGCCATTTTGGCCGCACTTTTACAAATAGTTCCAAAAACACCTTTCTACCTAAAAATGCCTCAATATCTTTTCGTGCCAGGGTTCCAATGGCTTTTATTTTGTTACCCTGATGACCTATAATAATTGATTTTTGAGAATCTCTATTCACAATGATATCAGCCTGAATTTTAATCAATGTTTCTTTTTCTTTAAACTCATTTACCATAACGGCTACCTGATAAGGAATTTCTTCTTCAAACAAAGTATATACCTTTTCTCTAATCAATTCACCCACAAAAAAACGAGTAGGTAAATCGCTTAATTCATCTTCCGGATAAAAAGGTTCTCCTTCTGACAAATAACCTACTATTGCTTCAACTAATTGAATGGTATTTGTTTGTTGCAATGCAGCAATGGCAATAACCTTTTGTGCATATTTTCTTTGCTCAAAAAAATGAATGGCATTTTGTAATACCTCGTTACTTACCTTGTCAATTTTGTTTAAAACAATAATAGTGGGCACTTTTAAATGAAGGCTTTCAAACAAAGCATCATTTTCAGCCCAGTCGTCAGCAACATCTACTAATAATAAAGCTACATCAGCATCTTCTAAAGCACTTTTCACTGCAGCCATCATTTTTTCATGCAGTTTATATTTTGCATCAATAATGCCAGGTGTATCGGAAAAAACAATTTGATATTCTTCAGGTTTATTTAAAAATCCTTTTATACGATGTCGGGTAGTTTGCACCTTGGGTGAAACAATGGCCAATTTTTCGCCCAACAAAGCATTTAATAAAGTGCTTTTACCTGCATTGGGTTTTCCAAAAATGCCAACAAATCCCGCTTTCATACCAAATAGTATCGTTTTAAAATAGTAAAAGCCTCATGGGATGAGGCTTTTGAAAATTGGTTGCGAGGGGGGGAATCGAACCTCCGACCTTCGGGTTATGAGCCCGACGAGCTACCGCTGCTCTACCTCGCGATTTAATTGAGTTGCAAAATTAAGGATAGCGAGGAGAACTACCAAATCAAATTTATTATTTGTCTTCTTTTTTAATTGAAGAAGCGCCGCTCGATTCTATATTTTGGATAACGGGGTTGCCTTTATATCGAATAGTACTTGCCCCACTGGCTTCTAATTTGGTGAAGGCTTTTTCAACATTTACGCGAATATTAGAAGCACCTGAAGCAGAAGCCTCACAGTTGGAAGCAGTTAAATCATACCCTTTTAATACACTTGCTCCGCTTACTTCAATTTTTAAATTATTTACCTGACCTTTAAGTGTAGCATTGGAAGCACCACTTAAATCAATGTTTAATTCTCCAACATTAAAACCCCCTTTCACTACACTGGCTCCGGTTGCTGTAAGTTTTAATTGATTGCTCTTCACAGCGTCCACCACATTTAATGAGCTGGCACCAGATAAAACGATTTTATTCAGATTGGCAACAGTAACGTAGGCCTTTATTTTTTTATCGCTCCAATTCCACTTATTCCAAAAGCCGCTTTCAGTGTAAATATGCAAAACACCATTTTTAACTTGTGTAATTACTTTCGATTTATCGCCCCCTTCTGCACTTATGGCCACAACACTAGTATTACCTTGCGATAAATAAACAGTAATTGCCCCAGAAACATCAATACCCGTAAAATCGCCCACTTTCCTAACTTCTGCATTGGCATCATAAACCAAGTTCTTTACTTCCTGAGCATTTGCCAGGGCAATTGTAAAAATGCTTAACAAGCTTACTATCAATTTTTTCATAATTAAATGTTTTAAAAAACGAATGATTTTCAGTAGAACGTAGCTACAAAAAAAAAGTTACAGCTATTTTTCATTTTTCTTAACTAATTTTGCTGTCGATTTTATTCCTCGGGGTGCTGGATAGCACAAATGGGTATACACATTTGTTTTCATCCGGCTGAGATAATACCCGTAGAACCTGAACAGGGTAATTCCTGCGAAGGGAAGGTGTACTGCTTATTTAGTCAGCCTCTCCATTAGCAATACTTCCCTGTTCCCAAATTTTTAACCTTTTAATTTTTTAAAAATGAAATTCATTTTGGGAACACTGGTATGCATTTTATCGTTTTCCGGCTTATTCAGCCAAACTAAACAGCACCCGTCTCTTTCGGGTAGCATTGTTGATGAACAAACAAAAAAACCGATTGCAGGCGCTGTTATTACCATTCAAAACCGATCAGTTACTTCTGGTGATGATGGGCATTTTCTTATTCGAAATTTAATTCCCGGAAAGTCAAGCATTACTGTAAATAGTTTGGGGTTTGAGAAGTACACAACCACCATTACCCTTGCAAAAGAGAATACTATTTTACAGATTGCCCTTAAAGGATATAACTTGTTTTTACAACCACTAGAAGTAAAAGCCATTAGGGCCGGTAGCAAAGCACCATTTGCTGTTACCAATATTAATGAACAAGAAATTGCTAAAACAAATCTTGGGCAGGATATTCCTTTTTTACTAAACCAAACACCATCGGTATTTGTGAACTCCGATGCAGGGAACGGTATTGGATATACCGACATTCACATACGTGGAACAGATGCCACTCGTATTAATGTTACTTTAAATGGTATTCCTTATAATGATGCGGAAAGCCAAGGTACCTATTGGGTTGATTTACCTGACTTTGCTTCCTCACTCAATAGTATTCAAATTCAACGCGGAGTTGGAACATCCTCTAATGGAACAGGTGCATTTGGAGCAACCATCAATCTTTCAACCAACGAATTTCATGAAAAACCCTATGCGGAAGTGAACAATAGCTACGGTTCTTTTAATTCGTGGAAAAATACACTTAAAGTTGGTAGTGGTTTATTAAATGGGCATTTTACTGTTGATGCAAGATTAAGTAAAATTAGTAGTGATGGGTATATTGATCGTGCGAGTTCATTATTGCAATCTTTTGCTTTATCAACTGCTTATATTAACAAAAAAACCTCTATCCGTTTCAATATTTTCTCAGGAAAAGAGAAAACTTACCAAGCCTGGTATGGTGTACCCGATACTTTATTAGCTACCGATAGAACCTACAATCCCGCAGGTACTGAAAAGCCTGGAGCACCCTATGATAACCAAACAGACAATTACCAACAAGACCATTACCAATTGTTTTTTAATCAGGAATTGAATAATAACTGGAGCTTTAATACCGCTTTATTCATGACGTACGGACGTGGTTACTATGAAGAATACAAGGCTGCCCAAAACTTTACCGATTACGGATTAACACCATTTACAATAGGTAATACCGTATTAGACTCAACAGATTTAATTCGCAGACGTTGGCTAAATAATCATTTCTATGGTCAGATTGGTTCTTTACAATACAAAACCAATAAAGACGAATTGACTTTTGGAGGTGGATGGACACGTTATGAAGGCAATCACTTTGGCAATGTTATTTGGGCACAATATGGATTAAATACACCTAATTATCAGTATTATTTTTATCCTGCCGTAAAAACCGATGTTAATTTTTATACCAAATGGCAGCACAATTTTGCTAAATACTGGTATAGTTTTGCCGATGTACAATACCGTACCGTTACCCATACCATGAATGGGTTTGAAGGCAATGGCAACTTAGATATTAGTAGAAAATTCAACTTTGTAAATCCGAAAGCAGGTATTACTTATAGCCATAATAGTTGGCAAGCATATTTTAGCTATGCTTTGGGAAATAAAGAACCCAATCGCGACGACTTCCAAGCCAGTTTACTAGAACAGCCCAAAGCGGAAACCTTACACGATTTTGAGTTGGGGGTGAGTAAAAAAAATAGTCGCTTTAATTATAGTGCTGATCTGTATTACATGCTATACAAAAATCAATTGGTTTTAACAGGTATTATTAATGATGTAGGTGCATATACCCGTATAAATGTACCTAACAGTTATAGAATGGGTATTGAACTGCAAGGTGCATATATATTCAGTAAATGGTTAAATGCACAAGCTAATTTTAGTTTAAGCAGAAATAAAATTAAAAGCTTTACCGAGTATATTGATAATTATGATACTGGAGGGCAAAATGCTGTTCAACATACGAATACAGACATTTCATTTTCTCCAGACATGATTGGTGGTGCAACCATTAATATTATTCCCGAAAAAAATATTACGCTTAGTTTTCTTAGCAAGTATGTTAGTAAACAGTATATGGATAACACGCAAAATGAAGCCAGAAGTTTAGCCGGATTTTTTACACAAACTTTCCGCGCCAATTATACGGTAAGAAACTTAGTTTTTAAAGAATGGAACTTTATATTTCAGGTGAATAACATATTCAATAAACTATATCAGCCCAATGGATATACATATAGTTATATTAGCAACAACCATTTGTACACTGACAATAACTATTTTCCAATGGCAGGAACTAACTATATGCTAGCCGTAAATATTTCACTTTAATTACACGTAATACCAAAAAGGGAAAGGGGTTCATGTAAAAATTGTAAACATGAACCCCTTTTAATTGAATTTATCGCCCAAATTTAGCTTCCCAAGCCAACATACCACCTGCCAAATTGGTTACATTTTCAAAACCAAATTGTTCTAATAGCATGGCAGCCTGCATACTGCGATTACCACTACGACAATATACAATTACGGGTTCAGTCTTTAGGTCCTCTATATTTTCTATTTGCATGGTTTGTACCTTACCCAAAGGCAACAAAATACCACCGATATTGAAGTCGGCATTTTCATGCACTTCACGCACATCAATTAGGTTTATTTTTTCACCCTTATCCATCTTCAATTTTAGTTCATCAACTGAAATTACATTCATAGACTATTTTTTTATGATAATTAGTTTCTTAATGCGGAGTCGCGAACAGGAGGTGGTGTATTACTAATAAATACATCAACTACCTGGCCTTGACGAATTACGTTATGTACTTTATTTCCGGGACCGGCTTCTGTAAATACTTCAGGTATTTGCTTAACAATGAAAGCATTAATAGTATCTGTAACATTATCCATAGGAACAATAGAACCTATATTGATATTTAATGAATTTAACTGCGTACGAGCCTGTGCCAATGTAAGACCAATTAAATCGGGCACTTGATATTGGCCACTGCCAATACCACTACCTAATACAAAACTAATTGTACTTCCTACAGGAAGCTTAGTGCCGGGTTTAATAGAGGCACCATTATATTTCTGCTCCAACACTGCATTTCGGGCAATATCAGGTTTATAAGTGGTATCCCCCATTTTCAAACCTAATGTTTGCAAATACATTTGTGCACTCTTATAAGAAAAACCTATTAAATTGGGCATGGTAACTTCGGGAGCTGCCGCTCTGTTAATAGTTAAATAAATAGTACGACCTTTTTTTACCTGTGCATCAGCATCCGGACTTTGTTTAGCTACCGCTAAAGCACCAATTGTATTATCGTATACTGAATCAATTACCTGTACCTGAAAGCCTTTGGCAGTTAACACTTGTGTTGCAGCCTGAATATTTTGCCCAAGTACTGCCGGTACTTTTTCTACTTCATTATGCTGGGTAATAAAAGAAAGCATTTCAATAAATACGAATAGTGCCACTAATACCAAACCAATGGCTACCAAAATATTTACCCAAAGTGGTTTATGCGTTATAAACTTAAACACGCTCAATGTTTGTTTTTTTGTGAATGTAATGGATTTTTATTAGTAAAACCGGTACTATTTGTTAAAAGCGGCTTCAATTAGTTGTGTATAAAATTCTTGTAAACTCCACCCCATTGCTTTCACCTGTTGTGGTACTATACTTGCTTCACTTTGTCCGGGCACGGTATTTACTTCCAACAAATAGGGTTTTTGTGCAACTTCATTCCATATAAAGTCCATACGCACAATACCATTACAATTTAAAATAGCGTATACATTTTTAGCAGTTGTTTCAAGTTGTTGTTGCCAGTTTCCCGGTATTTGAGCCGGGGTTATTTCTCTACTTTTACCTTCATATTTCGCCTCATAATCAAAAAAATCTTTCTCGGCAATTACCTCAGTAATAGGTAAAACAATAATATTACCTTCTTTATTTTTAAACACGCCAATAGTAAATTCACGACCGGCAATATATTCTTCCACTAAAACCTGATTATCTTCTTTAAACGCCTTTTCAATGGCAGGCAATAAATCAATTGCATTGCCTACTTTACTCATACCAATACTACTACCACCATTATTGGGCTTTACAAAAATAGGGAGTTGTAATTGTTGTAAAATTTCTTGATCAGAGTAAGCTGTATGTTTAAACAAATGCATACTTTTTGCAACAGCAATACCACTAAAAGCAGCTACAGCAACAGTATACCGTTTATTAAAAGTAATAGCTGAAGTGGCAGCATCACAACTAGTATAGGGTATTTGCAACAAATCAAAGTAACCTTGCAATTTACCATCTTCTCCTGGCGTACCATGAATACAAAATAATATGCAATCAAAATGTATGGTTACACCTGCTACATTAATTGAAAAATCTGCTTTGTTTACAGCAATTTTATCTTGACCTTCAGCAGTATACCACCAACCATCTCTGGCAATATCAATTACATAAACCTCATAATGGTCTTTATTAATGTTTGCTTCAACAGTTTTAGCGCTTTTGTAACTAATTACAGCTTCTCCACTATAACCACCGGTAACCAAAGCAATTTTCTTTTTCATAAATTTTTATTTCCAATTAATTTTCAATGCAAAATAATTTATAATACAACAGTTAATCATTAACCAGTGAAAAACGCTCAAATATAATAACTTAACCGAACAACCTTTAATATGCAACAACGGATATATAGGCACATAAAAAAGGTGAAGAAACCTATAGCTTCTTCACCTCATTCAAGGCGGGAAATATCACCCACCGTTACTGAATGTTACCTTTCGGTAGCATTTTCATTGTGCTATAAAGTTACTAAGCTTTATCAGATAAAAAATTAATTTTTTGCACAATAGTCCAGCAAAAATGTTAAATGTGTAAACGCTCTTTCTTAGCCATTAAGCTGTCAACAGTCTCTTTATACATTTCATCCGGAACACAACAATCAACCGGACAAACTGAAGCGCACTGGGGTTCTTCATGAAAGCCCTGACATTCAGTACATTTATTTGGAACTATATAGTAGGTATCGGTTGAAAGGGGCGCAAAACGTTGGTTGGCATCAACTACTGTTCCATCCATTAACGTATAGCTACCTTTAACAGTAGTTCCATCGGCAATAGCCCATTCTACCCCACCTTCATAAATGGCATTATTTGGGCACTCGGGCTCACAAGCTCCGCAGTTAATACATTCATCGGTAATTTTAATGGCCATAACTGTAATTTTGAGGTTTTAAAGATGTAACAAATTTAAACGCAAAAGCAATTCAACAAATGGATTTATTACAAAGAATTCAATTAATGGAACAATTAGGGGTTTATATGCAGCAAAATAGCCCTGAATGGGAAGCCGCTAAACAACGTGCAAGCCAAGTAAATCCTTGGTTTTTACCAGAATTTATTGAAACTGCTGTTCAAAACATTCATTCGCAATTTTTAAATGCCAATAACTTAAGCAACTGGGCTAAGAAATACTATCCCAACAATACTGCATCTTCCCCAAAAAATATAGGTATTGTTATGGCAGGCAATATACCGTTAGTGGGTTTTCATGACTTTCTATGTGTGTTTATAAGTGGTCATAAAGCAACTATTAAAGCATCTTCCAAAGACGAAATATTAATTAAACATTTAATTGAAAAATTAATAAAATGGGCACCTGAATTGAAATCCTACATTTCATTTGCCGATCAATTAAAAAATTGTGATGCCTATATTGCAACAGGCAGCAATAACAGCAGTCGTTACTTTGATTATTATTTCGGAAAATATCCTAACATTATTCGTCGCAATCGAACCTCTGTAGCTGTTCTAACGGGGAATGAAACCAATGAAGTATTAAGTGAATTAGCTACTGATATTCAACTTTATTTTGGCTTAGGTTGCAGAAACGTTACCAAATTATATGTTCCGGAAAAATACGATTTTATTCCACTTTTACAAGCATTAAAAAAATATGACTACTATATGGATTTTCATAAGTACAAACACAACTATGACTATCAATTGGCTGTACTTATTATGAGTAATCAATTATACATGACGAATGAATCGGTAATATTGGTTGAGAAAGAAGCATTGTTTTCGCCCGTTGCACAAATCCATTACAGTTATTATGATGACGCTACAAAGTTGAATGAAACTTTACAAATGAATACAGACATACAGTGTATAGTTGGCGAAAACTATATTGGCTTTGGTCAGGCACAAACACCCGGTTTATTTGATTATGCTGATGGAGTTGATACAATGGATTTTCTAAAAAATTTAAACAATACAACTATTCAATAGTCATACCTGTTAATGTAACTTTGTAACACTAGTAAAAGAAATACGACAAGTATCGTAAATTATTTGTTAAATGGATATTTGCTAACAAAACAAATTAAAACCACTTCGTTACTTTGCTATACAATAACAATTAAAAACGATTAATGTGTATACTATGAAACTAAAAAATGTTCTTGCAATTGTGGCTGTAAGTGCTGCAACTGCATTTTTAAGTGTGTGGGCATTTAGCCGTTATCAGCAATACAAATACGCAGGTATTCAGGAGCCCGGAAAATTACCCGTTAACTATGCCGGTTTTTTTAGCGGCAATAATACAGCCTCAGATAATAGCTTCGACTTTACACAGGCTTGTGCTACAGCTACCCCAGCAGTGGTACATATTAAAACTCGTACCAAAGCCAAACAAGTAAGCAACAATTTACCCAAAAGAAACGATCCGTTAAGTGACTTTTTTGGGGATAATATGTTTGGGGATCTTTTTGGTGGTATGGGGCCTCAAATTATTCCCGAACAACGTGCCAGTGGTAGTGGAGTAATTATTAGTGAAGATGGATATATTGTTACCAATAACCACGTAGTAGATGGTGCCGATGAAATTAATATAACCTTACCCAACAGCAAAACCTATAAAGCAACAGTTGTTGGTACTGACCCCAGTAGTGACATTGCTGTATTAAAAATTGATGCCAAAGGATTACCTTATTTAGTATATGGCAATAGTGATGAGGCTAAATTAGGCCAATGGGTGCTAGCTATTGGTTATCCCCTAACATTAGATGTAACCGTTACAGCAGGTATTATAAGTGCCAAAGCTAGAAATATTGGCATTAATTCTCGCCAAAGTTCTGCACCCATTGAATCTTTTATTCAAACAGATGCTGCGGTTAACCCCGGAAATAGTGGTGGCGCTTTAATCAATACCCGTGGCGAACTAATTGGCATTAACTCAGCTATTGCTTCCCCAACCGGTTCTTATGCAGGTTATTCATACGCAATTCCTGTAAACATTGTAAAAAAAGTTGTGAATGACATTATTAAATATGGAACAGTACAGCGTGCATTTTTAGGTATTTCTTACCCAAGAGAAGGCTTAACAGAAGAACAGAAAAAAGCAGAAGGAATTAAAGATGTAGGTAATGGCATTTATGTAATGGATGTGCCTGCGGGTGGAGCTGCTGCGGAAGCCGGTATTAAAAAAGGGGATATAATTACCAGCATTAACGGTGTTAATGTAACAACTGGACCCGAAATGGTAGAACAAATAGCGCGTTACAAACCAGGCGATAAAGTTATTTTAGGCTACATAAGAAATGGAGAACAGAAAACCGTATCCGTTATTCTTAAAAACAAAGCAGGTAATACAAATGTTGTTAAAGTAACCAATGTTATGGACCGCCTTGGTGCTGATTTAGCCAATATTGATAAAAAAACTGCCACTGCAAATAATTTGAATGGTGGTGTTTTGGTAAAGAAAATACAGGCCGGTAGTGCCATACAAAAATCACGTATTCAGGAAGGCTTTATTATAACAGCCGTAAATGGTATTGAAGTAAATACTGTTGATGATTTAAAAGCTGCATTATCAAGCTCAAGCAATAGTGGTACTGTTCGTTTCGATGGTATTTATCCGGGCTATGGTGATACTTACAGCTATCCTGTACGTATTGACGGGGGTGAATAATAATTCACCATTGAAGAATATTTATACAAAAAGAGGCTGCTTTCAAATATTAGCTGCCTCTTTTTGTTTTATTTACACTTAAAAACTTTTCTACTAAAATGTAACCAACATTTATTCAGTCGTATTAAGCATTAATGCTTTGATCTTAAATAACCCTGCCAAAGATTATAAATAGTATCGAATGTTATGTCATTTAAAATAACTTTAGTTTTAGGATAATACTGAAAAAAATGTACTATCTATTTCAGGGAAAAATCTTCTTAATTCCAATAACTTTAATGCGTATAATAATTTTCCCGATAAAAATTTGATAAGCGATCTATTCATAAGATACTCCTGGAGAACTTTTAACCTCAACTACACCTATCAATTTGGTAAATTGAAATTAAAAGCTGCTAGAAATAGAAATGTTTTTTCGGAGGATGATTGTAATAGGCTCAGATACAGCCAATAAGATAATCATTAACAATTTATATGTTAAATCTCATTTATAATTATAAAACATAAAATACAATCACTATTTTGTAATTACCTCTTACCTATGTTGAATCATCGAATAATAGCATTATTAAACAGATGAATAATAACATAGCACTTATGAAAATAAATATCAGCTATTTCTTTGCTCTAATTTTACTTTTATCGTGCAATAATCAAACTAAAGAAACGAAGAAAGAAAACGCCCCAATTTTAGGTTGCTTTAGCAGTATTACTAGCGACAAAAACTGGTATAGTGAAACCAGTAAAGCTCCAAAATTTAATGGGTTAGATGGTATAAATTTTAATATTACAACTTCCAATCAAGAAGCACAATATTATTTCAATCAGGGTATGATGCTTGCATACGGTTTTAATCATGCAGAAGCTGCAAGATCATTCTATCAAGCCATCCGTTTAGATACAACCTGCGCCATGGCCTATTGGGGATTTGCTTATGTGCTAGGACCCAACTATAATGGAGGTATGGAAGCTGATAATTTTCAAAGAGCTTATGATGCAGTTCTGCAAGCACAAAAGCATGCACAAAAATGTACACCAAAAGAAAAGGATTTGATTCACGCACTTTCTACCCGATACATTCAACAGCCCTCATCTGATAGAAGTGCATTAGACAAAGCCTATGCCTTAGCTATGCAACAAGTATACAAACAATACACTAGCGATCCTGATATTGGTACATTATATGCCGAAGCCATTATGGATATGCATCCGTGGGACTTGTATGATAAAAAAACAAAAAAACCAAAAGAATGGACCTACGAGTTGGTGGACATTTTACAAGGCATCCTAAAAAACAATCCTACACATGCGGGGGCACATCATTTTTATATTCATTCATTGGAAACATCGGCCACACCAGAAAAAGCTTTAGAGAGTGCACATTTACTCAATACTTTGGTTCCTGCTGCAGGACATCTTTTACACATGCCCTCACATATTTATATTAATACCGGAGATTACCATTTAGGATCAATAGCTAACCTAAAGGCCATTGAAGCCGATAGTATTTATACCACAACCTGCCATGCACAAGGTATATACCCCTTAAGTTATTATCCGCATAATTATCATTTTTTAGTAGCTACCGCAACACTTGAGGGAAATACAGCTTTGGCATGGCGAACAGCGCTTCAACTTCAAGAACATACTGCTAAAGAAATTATGCATCTAATTGAATGGGGCACTTTACAACATTACTATTCCATTCCATATTATGTAGCAGTAAAATTATCTATGTGGGATACTATTTTAGCACTTAATCCACCCCCCAAAGAGTTAACATACCCAAATGCTATTTGGCATTTTGCAAAAGGGATGGCATATTTAGGAAAAAACCAAGTACCCTTAGCAAATTCTGAATTACAACAATTAAACGCCTTAGCATCAGACACCATGCTTACTAAAATTACCATTTGGAATATTAACACCACGAATGATCTTGTTCAAATTGCGCAACAACTATTAGCTGCAGGTATAGCGGCCAAACAAAGCAACCTGCATCAGGCTATAGTACTGCTTAAGCAAGCAGTTAATAATGAAGATAATTTAAATTACAATGAACCACCCGATTGGTTTTTTTCAATAAGGCATCATTTGGGAGCAGCATTGCTTAAAGCTGGAAATCATCAAGAAGCAGAATTAGTTTATCAAAAAGATTTGGAGACCTGGAAAAAAAATGGATGGGCATTAATTGGTTTATACAATGCTTTAAAACTGCAAGGAAAAAACGCAGCAGCAAATACTTGTCAATCTATGTTTAATGAATCATGGAAATATGCAGATGTAGCCATCCATTCGTCTTCCAACATAATTGATTAAACTAAAATTCAATAAACAATCAATACCAATTTTCAACTGCTTATAGTAGGAATGTAAATCATTCAAACATTGAATACCAAAACAAGTCTATTCATTTACCAGAATAAACTTGTATGGTGAAATATTTAAGGAAGAAAGAAAATAGAAAACAGCAATTGTAGTTTATACTTGCCCTTTATATTGTGGATCAAAATCTATCATCCACTCAATACCGAATTTATCTCTAAACATTCCAAAATAGGAACCCCAAGGGCTATCTGCTATGGACATTTCTACTTCTCCGCCTTGTGATAGCCCGTAGAAAATCCTATCCGCTTCCTCTTTACTTTCAGCACTAACAGAAATTTTGCTTCTGGTCTCCATTTCATTGTGTTTACCCATTTGTTCCGGCGTATCGCTTCCCATTAATATACTATGTTTACCAATGGGCAAGGCGATATGCATTATTTTTTCTGCTTCTTTATCCAGGTTAATTGGGCTATCAAATTGAATATCTTTAAAGCGTACAATTCTGGCGAATTCGCCACCAAAAACAGAACGGTAGAATAAAAATGCTGTTTCTGCATTTCCATTAAAATGTATATAAGGATTAATGGATGCCATAAAATTTAATTAAATGTTGATGAATAGTTTAAAAAAAATTGAGCATAAAAATATACTATTAATTAGACATTCTTCGAGTTGCTAAATCTTTTTTCCCAAATTGCGAGTGTTAAAGAGCCAACATTTATAAATCCATATTTCGGTATATTATTACAAATACATTCATATTCACCCAATTTTACTTTATACGCTCATGCATGGTAATAATAATCCATCTACAATATTCCTCTTTTATGCACTCTTTTGTTAGCCCTCTACCCTACTAGCAATCATTCATTTCCAAATATTATTTACCAAATATATTATTTAAAAGGCATTTCAAACAAAACAAATTGAGCTGTAGCATCGCTAGTGTTTTTAATCGAAAACAATTCATTTTCTTTAATGTCAAAAAAACTACCCTGTTTTAAAGTTAGGTACTGCTTTTTTTCGAGATAATTTGTTTCTACTATAGCAGAATTAAATGAAATTAAAATAAATGACTGCTTATAATTGCTTAGCGAAAACTCCTTCCCTCTTAACAGTGTTAATCGGTACACCCTAGCCCATGCAGTATTTATCTCTAATTTTAAATCAGGCATAGCAAAGGGAGCTAGAGCAAATCCTGTGTCTTTTACCAATAACTCTACATCCATAACATGGAAAGTATCTGCATCGGCATTCCAAACCCGATGAATACGAATATTAGGGGGTGCTAAGTTTTCGAAAATAATTCGGCCGGCTTTTGATTTATCAAATGAAGGTGATTTCCCTTTCAATTGAGAACCGGTTAAAGTTTTAGTAAAGAAGATAAACACGGAAGGAGTATGATGAATATGGTATTGAGTTGTGTCGCCGGGTGGTATTATGACATTCAAAATTCTTACTTCTTTATTTTGAAAGACGAGATGATGACGTGGTTCTTCATGAACAAAAACCTGCCCCTGTAAATGCGATAATTGAAATACAAAAACAAACAAAAATATTTTTTTATAGAACCACATATTTGAGTGTTTTATTATTATGGCAATTTGAACAGACTTTTTTTAAGGTTGTAGTAAACAGGCTTTCATTTCGTTATTAAAATATTAGAAATAAGACGCACTAGCATTATTGATTATTAAAGTTAGAAAACTTAATTGAATATTTTTATACTTAATTTATAACCTGCAATTGAACAAAAGCCAGTTTACAATATAAGTTCTAGTTCAATTCACTGCCAGTCTGCTTAATGCGAATATTTTTGTTAATGCCGCTAGTTTTCTATATTCTTATAAAGTAAGGCTAACAGTTTCTATGATTAGATGCTATGGAAATTTTTTACTACCCTCAATACAAAACGAACATTTCAAAAATATCAAAAAGCGTCAAACGACGTACATCACCCCATTTGATGCCCATTCGCTCATATGGGCAGTTTTATTGTGGTATCTTTTCCACCAATATTTCATTTCCTGCCTTGTCGTAATAGGTGCAAGTCATTTTATCCATGCAAATTTCCCATTTTTCAATTCCGGTTTCTGCACACATATTAATGAAAGTGAGATAATCAGTCTTACCTTGTTGGTGAGCCAAAAGTTCAGCTTTAAATTTTTCAGTTTGTGGTATTTCAACAATTGCTATTGGTTCATACTTAGGTGGAACTGTTACTATGTGGTTACTTCCACCATGGTAGTCTGTATGCCCGTCTCTTACATAAGCTTCATAGTGAGTAACGCCAAATGACTTAATTTCTTTGATGTAAGAAGGGAAGTCAGTTCCCGATTTTACTTTGCAGTGAGCAGCTTTGATTTGATTTACTGTAAACATTATTTTATAAAATTTAAATTATTTAAATACAGTGCAAAGCTGCGATGTTCATGAGCCCTGTAATTGTAAAAAATCGTTTATTTATAAGAAGCGTTTAAATTTTTCGGGTGTGTCTCCTGTGAATTGTTTAAAATCCTTAATGAAATGAGCTTGATCAAAAAAATTGTTTTCATAACAAATTTCTGTCAGCGATTTTATTTTGTTCATATTGTCAAGCACCGAATTAAAACGTACAATGGAAGCAAACTTTTTTGCAGTTGTTCCTACCACTTTTCTAAATCGTTTTTCAAAAGGGCTTTGACTAATAAATAACTTTTCATGTAATTCTTTTATTCTAATTACTCCCTTGTATTGGTATATAAGTTTAACGGCTTCAACAATGAGTTTGTCTGTTTGAGTATCTTTGAGTTCAGTAAGTAAAAATTGCTCAATGACTTTTATTCGTTGAATGTCAGAAGAAGCCATTAACAATTTTTCTTCTACCTCACTTATAATACTTTTCTCAAAAATATCATCAAGTGAAAGGCTTAAATTAAAAAGTTCGTTAGCCGGATTTGAAGAAAAGTGTGTATACCCAATTTCAGTAAAATAAACCAAAACAGTTCCAATATCTGCAGAGTTTTTAAAAACTTGGTAATGGTCAGCTATGCCTGTTATTCCAGCCGATGATAGTTTGCTTTCTTGGTTATTTTTTATTGTAGCAAGTTGTCCGTTAAATTGAAATCCTATAACAAGTGCAGAGGACGGAAAAACTTTGTATTCGCTTTCCAAGACATTTTCGGCAACTACATAGTATTTTATGTAGTCCTTTAATTTGTTTGTTGGAAAATATTTTTCGAATTTCATGTTTATTTATTGGTATAGCGGTTGGGCAAAATTTACTACAACGTTTAACAGCCTAACGTAACGTGGCATTTTAGCACACTTCCATCAATGTGGAAATTTATACTTCAATTGTACAAAAAATTTAAAACCGAAATTCTATACTCCCACTTCTTGTAAACTGCGGCTGATGCTTGAGATTCTTTATCACACCTCTTTTATAGCTTTCCCTACACTAACAAATACAGCTGAAAGCAAGATGAATAAACCAGTTAGCCCAACAACATTTATTATAACCTTTGATAATCCAAGATTTTCTACATTAATAAAAGGATAAGGATAAAAATTAGAAAACGTACCTCTTATCAAAATATACGTTAGGTAAATTATTGGATACACTAACCATTTGGGTATTTGTTTGTAAGTTACCAATGCTTTGCTTTCATAGAAAAACCAGTAAATAATTACCACTATAGGAATTAAAGTATGAAGCAGCTCGTCCACAATCATTTGAAGCCCTTTTGGCGCCCATGTATGTCGAAGAAGAATTTGGTAAACCAATCCAACAGTAGTAATATAAACTGTAATAGCTGTTAAAGTTCCCGGCTTATCTATGATTTTTAAAAAACCGCTTTTAATCTTAATAACTATTAATGTAAAGTAAATTGCAACAAGCGAATTAGTTAAAATTGTAAAATAACTAAAGAATCGTATGGTCGTTTCAATAATTGAATTATTGCTATTTTCTATCATCAAATAATATTGTGTCAAAACTGCAATCCATGCAATCAGTAATAAAATGAGTGATAAACTTTTTTTCATATTGTGATGTCTTTTAAGCTTAACATTAATGTTTTGCCAATTAGCGGAGTGAAGCTAATTTCAGCATTCAGCTTAATTGTATGCCTATAAATTCAATTCAGAACTTAATTGTCTTATAAACTCAACCACCTTGCATCTACAAAATGCGGTAAACGGTAGTTTTATTTTTTAAAGCCTGCAAGTTCATCATTACTATTTCGCCCTGCTTGTTATACTTGTCGGAATATTTCCTTTTCAATTAGCCTCTTCATATCACAAAAAGCAGTGTAGGGTAAACATTTGACAATTTTTGCCCATTTCAATAATTCCAACTTCCCATTAAACCCATCAAAAAAGTTTTTTAAAGCCAATCTTTGTGGTTCATGGAAACTATGTTTTCATGAATTTTCCAGATCGTATCTTTTCGCAAAGTAGTTCCCGCTACTTAACATGGATTTTTAAGGCAATTCAAAAAACCGAACTAACCATTCTGTAATAGCTTCGGTATTATGTTGAAACTAATGTCATCTGAAACACAACACCACCAATTTTGCCCAACCCTTCTTTGTTTAAAAATAATAAACTTATTCGTCTCAATGAGAAAAAACTCGTCAAGCACAAAGTGCTGAGTAAGCCCATAAAACAGCATGAGACTTTAGCCATTCCAATATACTAAATCCTTTCATTTTTTAACCTATTTCACGGTAAATCAGTTTAACAATCACTTTAAATATAAAACTAATTCAAATTTATGTTAGATTAAGCTTAGGTTATATTATGCCACTTATCAATCAATAATAGAGTGTTATCTTTAATTTTAAACAGAAATTCATTTTTATGAAAGTTAGCCTACTTGCATTTTTTTCCATACTTGCTGGAACGATATCTATTGCGCAAACACCAACTAATAATCCAAAAGCAAAACAAATTTTATTACCTAATGGCTGGTCATTAAGTCCGGCAGGAAGGTCACTACAATTGGGCGACTTACCTTTAAATATTCAAATTTCTTCTAATCATAAATATTTGGCGGTTACAAATAATGGCCAAAGCACCCAAAGTATACAACTAATTGATCCAAATTCAGAACAAATTTTAGATGAAAAACCCATCAAAACTTCCTGGTATGGTTTAACTTTTAACGCAAATAGCAATAAATTGTATGTTTCTGGTGGAAATGATAATATCATTTTGGTTTATCCCATCTATAAAAGCAAATTGTTAAATGCCGATACCATCAAATTAGGAAAAAAATGGCCCAATAAAATTAGCCCAACCGGTATTTCGGTGAACGAGAAATCGCAGTTGCTTTATACCGTTACCAAAGAAAATAATAGCTTATACATCGTTAATTTAAAGAATAAACAAATTCTTAAACAGATTGACTTAGGTGCAGAGGCTTACGATTGTTTACTTTCTCCAGATCAAAAAACTTTGTATATCTCACTTTGGGGAGCAGATGCAATAGCGGTTTTTGATACACAAAAAGGAATTATATCAGCTACAATAAAAACTGAAAGTCATCCTAATGAGCTTTGTTTAAACAAAAAAGGAAGCATTTTATTTGTTGCCAACGCCAATGACAATTCTGTTTCTGTAATTGATACTAAAGCCCTAAAAGTTTTAGAAAATATTTCAGTTAGCTTATTTCCTAATCATCTTACAGGCTCTACCACCAATGGTTTAGCCTTGACTGATGATGAAAAAACATTGTTTATTGCCAATGCAGACAATAATTGCCTGGCAGTTTTTGACGTTAGCCAACCGGGAAGAAGTAAGAGTAAAGGCTTTATTCCAACAGGATGGTACCCTACCAATGTAAAAAGTTTCGGCAATAAAATATTTGTAGCTAATGGCAAAGGCTTCTCTAGCTTACCCAACCCCAAAGGACCTCAACCTATCAGTAAAAAAGATGATAGTGGTTACCAAACAAGCCCAACTGAAAAGCAAGAGGTTCAATACATTGGAGGGCTTTTTAAAGGTACATTATCAATTATAGATATCCCTACTGCCGAGGAACTTATACAATATAGTAAACAAGTGTATGACAATATTCCATCCAGAAAAGTCAATTCAAACATTAAAAGCCTGGATGACAATCCAATACCAACCAGAGAAGGCGAAAAAAGCCCAATTAAATATGTCTTTTATATCATTAAAGAAAACAGAACCTACGACCAGGTTTTAGGCGATATTAAAAAAGGAAACGGCGATGAATCACTCTGTATTTTCCCTGAAAAAACTACACCCAATATCCATAAGCTAGTAAATGAGTATATTTTGTTGGATAATTTTTATGTAGATGCAGAAGTAAGTGCCGATGGGCACAATTGGAGCACTGCTGCTTATGCTACAGATTACGTAGAAAAAACTTGGCCTATTAGCTATGGCGGTCGCGGAGGAACTTATGACTATGAAGGCTCCAGAAAAATTGCTTACCCGAAAGATGGCTTTATTTGGGATTACTGCAAAAGAGCAGGAGTTAGCTACAGAACTTATGGAGAATTTGCTGATGGAAAGGAGGCAAGCATAACAGCTCTGAAAAACCATTTCTGCCCAAATTATGCCGGGTTTGATTTAACTGTAAAAGACACCACCCGTTTTAGTGCTTGGAAAAAAGATTTTGACAAACTTTTGGCAGAAAATAAAGTTCCACATTTGAATACTTTAAGATTTTCGAATGACCATACCAGTGGACAAAGAAAAGGAAGTATTAGCCCAAGTGCCGCTGTTGCAGATAACGACTTAGCAGTAGGTTTATTTGTTGATTATTTATCGCATAGCTCTATTTGGAAAGAATCCGCCGTGTTTATATTAGAAGATGATGCGCAAAATGGTCCGGATCATGTGGATGCACACCGTTCGCCCATCTTAGTAATTAGCCCGTACGTCAAAAGAAATAAAGTCATCAGCACCATGTATGCTACCAGTGGCGTGTTAAGAACGATTGAATTAATTTTAGGCTTACCACCAATGAGTCAGTACGATGCAACGGCTTTACCATTATATGATTGTTTTACTTCAAACCCGGATTTCACCCCATATACCCATTTAGAAGCCAATATTAATTTAGATGTAAGAAATGTAGCCGTGAACAAAAGCGCAAAAATTTCAGAAACATTTAATCTTGCCAAAGAAGATGCTGTACCGGATTTAGAACTTAATGAAGTAATATGGAAATCAATAAAAGGCGAAGACGCTATTATGCCTGCCCCAAGAAGAAGTGCTTTTGTTAAATTACAGCAAAAGAAAAAAGATGAAGACGATTAGGTTTGAAAGAGTTTTTGTTCACAATTCCGTCCTTTCAAAAGTGAATTCGTATTAGCCGTCAAAGGATTTTTTTAAAAGGATTTTGAATTCAAAAACATTCCTTCTTATTAAATGGATTTGAGTATAGCGGCAATATTGTGTTTCGGCAGTTGGGTTAATAAATTTCCAAAATCATTTTACAAAGTCGGTAAATAAATAGTCAGGCTGTCTTATTCTAAAAAAGTTGACGATTGCGTTTTAGTTATCCAACAAAACGCTAAACTTTTATTGCAGTTAGCTTTTACTTTTTCACATCAATAAAAGGACTTTTTAGTAAGAACCAAAAGTTTTGTCGTTTTGGTTCATCAAATTCTTTAAGCCCATATTTTATTTCTTTTACCGAAAGTCGTTTATAAGTTCTAAATAATTTATCCCAAAAAATAAACATTAAACCATAGTTTGAATCAGTAAATTCTTGGTTTTGATGGTGATGTATCTTATGGAAATTCGGCGAAACAATTATTTTCCCAAAAGTATTGTCAAACCATTTAGGCATAATAAAATTGGTATGATGTAGAACCAATAAAGGCGTATATAAAATAAGCCAAAAAATTAGGATTGAGCCATCAAGTCCAAATATTAAGGCTGCTGTTACACTTGCAAAATTATCCAGAACAGCATCTAATGGATGAAATCTATAGGTTGTAGAACTGTCCATAGTTGTATCACTATGATGTACCCTGTGTAGCCGCCAAAATAGTTCCCATGTATGATTAATACGGTGTGCCCAATAGTTTACAAAGTCAATACAAAGAACTCCAAAAATTACTTTTATATAATATGGAGCTTGGATGATATTAAAAAGCCCCACCTTATTTGCCGCTGTCCAATCTAAGGCTTTAATAACCAATGTTGCTAATCCGAAGTTTAGTAATATGTATCCAATTTGAAGAAATATACTATTTATTAAATGGGGTACCCTTTTAAGAATAGATGCAACGCTTGAAAACAATTGTTCCAATGAAAATAAACAAGCCAAAATCAACGCCATAAAAATGTCTGGATTGATATTAGTTATATAGTTAAAGAATTTTTCCATTGCTTTTTTAATTTGAAGGGTCTGTCACAAGTTGGCTAAAACGTTTACAGCATTGCGGCTGGCGTATCATTTCTTTTACACCGATTAAGCCTACTAGTCAGAACGATGATTATATTGTTGAATTAATATTTAGTCGATTCATAGAGATCTGTTTAGTTTGAACAAATACGTAATATTGTTCGTGGTGATGACGAACGTAGTGTATCAACCCACCAACTCCTGAAATGCTTTGACAGAGGCAAAAATTTAATCAAGATATTTCTTTGTAAATAATACGAATGGTATCACTATACATTTTAACAATTTCTACTCTTTCTATTTCTTCTCGTACGCTTGGAATTCGGATTTCAATGGTTTCACTGTCTAACCAACCAGCTGTAAGTAAAATATTTTTCCCTTTAATACAATAGATTGAACCGCTTCCCGTAGGTAATACGATAGAAACATATGTCAAGCAATTTTCATTTTTACCTGAATTTAGAACATGGATTTGTTTTTCGGTCTGAAAAGGTATGGATTGAGAAGGAATAGGTACGATTTCATAGCCTGTTAACTGAAACAAAAGCGCTGCAAATTTCTGATCATAATTGAACTCGAAATATCGAACTAGGGATTGCAATATTTGTTCAAGACCTTTGGTATTTTTCCTTTTAACGAATCTGTCTAAGCGATTCCGAAAAATTATATCATTGTCTACTGCTGGATCAAATTCGTCAAATACAATTCCACCTTTCAGTCTTTCTAACCTTTTGTCCAACCCCATGGTGATAAGCTCTTTATATTTTTCAATATCTACCATTTATATTTCAAAATTTTAGAGTGTTGTATTATTTGCGGCTAACGTTTTTCGGTTTGGCGTTCGGTGGGGGAATTTATATTTTTCAGCCCTAACGTTAGCCCAATAAAGTTACCAAAGATGAAGATAACTACTATTGCCAATAAAAGTATTTTCAGCTCGGAACAAAAGATGACCAATGTACAAAAGATGAGGAAATGCACGTCTGCCCCCACTTACACCAAACCGAATGTTGCCTGCAGTTTATTTTCTTATACTTCTACTTCTTTGAGCAATTCTTCTGCCTGTTTTAAAGAAGCATCGTAAAATTTATTCACGTAGTAGGAGAAAAATCTTAAAAATAGATAACCAAGGGAAAAAGATAATACCCAAAGAGATTTATCGAAGGTCATATCCTTTCCGTATATCAATTTCGGAAATAGAAAAATTATTGAGACTAGTAACAGGTAACTAAGTAAAGCATGCACTTTTCTCAATTTTATAAATCGCAATTTTTGATTAGCAAATTTTTTTATTATTTCATTATATGGTTTGTCAAAATTGCTTGCTGACTCGAATTGAGACAAACTTAAAAAACTTAATGTTGGCATTATCATTAAAAGCAAAGCCGCCAATATACCAATTGATTGAAAAAAAAGGGTATCTAATTTATTAAAATTAAAACCTATGTAGGTTATTGCAACAATACAAACTACTGTGCCTATTAATTCCGGATATTTTATTTTTTTAATTTTCGAGTGATATTTCTTTTGTGTCATTTCAGTGATAATTTTCGAAGTTAAAATATTTTGTTTGTGTGCCTGATTGTGTGCTGATATCCAATCATTTTTCAAGTCATCTAATTCCATATTCTTATAATTTAGTTGTCTTTTATTATTTAGAAACTGCTTGTCTTAATTTATCTTTAATCCTTGACAATTTTGTTCCAACGTTGCTTTCCGAAATGCCAATTATTTCTGCAATTTCTTTATGGCTTTTGTTTTCAAAATATAGCATCAATAATCCTTTGTCAGATAAATTCAAATCCTTGATATGCTTTTGAAGTATTTGCATCTTTTCTTCAAAAACATTATTTTCTGTTTCTGAGAAATTTAAAACCTCTAAGTCAATCGGCACTGTTGTAACTTTTCTTTTGCGTTTTTTAAGGTGAAAAATAGCTACATTCATTGCAACCCGATACATCCAGGTACTCAACCTAGAGTTTTGCTTATATGTCTTAAAAGATTTCCAAAGGTTATAGATAATTTCTTGTATTAAATCATCTCGGTCGTTTTTACAATGTGTATAAAAAGAAGCAACTTTGAATATTAATCTTTCATTTTCTTGTATTGATTTAATGAATATGTCCTTTTCCTCCATTTAAATTTTTCTTATTATACTATTAGTGTCATTAATTTAAATAAAATCACAGCAAGTAGAAATATTTTTAAGAAATTTTCAGGATAAAATGAAAAGTATTAAGGGATATTTGCCTAACGTTTGTGTTATAAGGCTGTCCACCAATTTCGTGCAACGGGAAGGTATTGCCGATGGTGGGGAATTTTATATTTTTCCTCCGGAACCGCTGCCTGGCTTTTTGATAAAGTTAAATATTAAGAACCAAAGCTGGGCTTTATTTGTCAAGCACCAAACCGCAGTACAACAGAATTATCGCTGCTGATTGCTCCAATGTCGAGCCCCACTATTGGCAATACCAATGTTGGCTGCTGTTATTTTGATTTCTTGAGTTCATACAATGAAAAAATTACGGTGCAGGCTTCATAATAAACGCATAGAAATTTCCCCACCAATCAAAACTGGGAATCACATAATAAAGTATTTGTCCAACAACGTAAATAATTAAGCAACCTGTTAATGTCTTGATTGGCTTGCCAATTTTATAATCTCTACGAATAAGAATAATCAAAATAAAATCAATGAGCAGAAAAGTAATTACAAAGGCTGGGATAATACCAGCAATTGTACTAATGCGAAAATCAATTTCCACTATCCTGTCAAATGTAGGTGCTAACAATGTCAAGCCAGTCGCAAGCATATATCTTGCATGAATGGAAGACTTGTGATGGTTAATTATGCCAAGTACATAAAATATCGCAAAGAATAAAAAAAAGAAAAGTCCATTAGGATTGTTGCATGATTTTTTTAATATTTCGGATTCAGAGATATGGCTTAGTCCATTAGCAATTTGTAAGCGAAAGTTATTAATCCTCGTATAATACTCTAACCGTATCACCAAAAAAGTAGAAAGCAAAACTAGTGGAACTAAAAAGTAGCTTAATCTACCAATTAATCTATGCTGTGGCAACTTCTTGTATTTTATTAAAAATGGTTGGACGATGAGCATAGCAATCCACAAAGACATTAACACAAAATGCACATGGATAATAATTGGTCTCGTTTTAAATAATACAGAGAAGTAGGTATAATAAAACCCGGCAAATACTAAGATTATATACAATAAAAACCAGTATCCTAAATTAGGGTAAAAGTTGTCTTTCCGTAACATAGTCAATTATGAATAGATTAAAAAAACTATTTCGATGTGTCCCAGAAAATTGCTGCCAACGTCCCGGACTTGGCGCAGTACGGGTCAGAATTCCCGTCGCCCGGTTGGCCGTAGCTTTTTGTTGGTACGGCCAATTATGTGTTGATGATTAGAATTCCTATTGCTGGGTTTTAATTGTCATCGCCCGTATTGAGCCAAGCCCCGGTTGGCTGCTGGCGTTTTATTTGTTTTATTGCAATGGCGACCAAGATGAAAACTTTTTATTCTGTCACCGCACTGGTAGCTGTCAATGTTTGTTAAATGCGTTCTTCTTGGACTTTTGCTTAAGCTTGTTTGTCTCCTTTGAAAATCCACTGAACTCCATATTTATCATAAAACTGTCCATATATGCCAAAAGGCAAATCATGCAACTCCTGAAGTCTTGTATTATTTTCTCCATCTTTGAGTTTGTCAAAAACTGTTCTTAATTCATCGTAAGTATTCCCCAAAACAAATATTGCGTACGTGTTTCCTTGAATTGGTTCAAATTCAGGAGAAGCCATCCAGTCAGTGGCTGAAATCTCGATATTATCGGTTTTAAGGAAAGCATTGATAAGCCTATTCCATTTTTCTTTTGGAAACATTTGTTTCATGGGAGTGTCACAAAGTTTTGTAAGCGTCAACTCTCCGCCTAAACATTTGTGGTAGAAAGTCATTGCCTCAGCACAATTGCCATCAAACAATAGAAATGGTGTACATCGTATCATATCGATTCTTTAACTAAATTATATTTTTATAAGTAGTGGATGTCAAGTTACCTGCGTAATTGTTTTTGAGGAGGACTTTTTACGGTTGCAGCCAACGTTCACGCATTGGCGTGAGGCGATATTTGAAATGCGTCCAGCTTGAACTGTTGATGATTAAAGGTATAGAATTTGATTTTTCATTCTATTACTGAATTTCTAACGTCGAGCTTAAACTGAAGCTCATTTTTAACTGAAGTTGATTCCTGCGAACTGTCAGCCGCCTTAATGCAAATGCTTATGTTGGCTGTTCGTTGTTTTTACGATTTATATTCATTCATTTTTTCAACCAATAATTTCTGTAAGCCGTCAAAATTTGTCTGTAATGCATTTGAAGAAATACTAATTGGCGAACCATAAGATTTATAGTTCATTTTCATAGCATTTCGTTTCAGTGGGTTTGTAACTTTGTCTAAATAGTCTTGTGGATTACTCACTATAAACATTAAAAACTTTTGATTCATTACTTGCGAAACTTTTATTTCTTGAATGTCTGTCCAAGGAATAAGTCCTGCTGAAACTCCGCTTGAATTGTCAGTTATACCATGTCTGTCAATTACTAGTCCAGGTTTTTTATCTGAAAATTTGCGAAATATTGTTACTGCTGCAAGTCCAAAAAACAATATTGAAGCAAGTCCTACTATGAAAATTAGTGTCGGATTACCAAAGATTGGATTGCTGATTTTCGGAGGATTGATTAAAAACCAAATTCCAAGTCCAACAAAAGCGATTGAACCTAAAAGTGTTAAAACCATTTTCTGTTTACTTAATGGAATTTCAATTTGTTCGTCCTTTGTCATAAGTTTTACTTTTAAGATTTTGTTCCTCTGGGCGTTGTCCTACAATGACAGCCAACGTTCACGCATTTGCGTTGTGCGGTATTTGAAAATATATTGTTGAATAAATTGTTTAGTTCAGTAAAGATAAAATGTTCATTGTTTATTCTGTCGCACCGCAATAACGCTAAATGCTCATGTTGGTAGCAGTTTTAGTTTGAATTATAAATAATATCTGTTACGAAAGACATTGGAATTGTCATACCGCCTGGCAATCTGGGGTTGTCTTTTATTTCGGCATTGCCAGAAATTTGTTGAACAATTTTTGCATCAATTATCCAACCAGTTTTACTGTCAATTTTTAAAGTTGAATTCATAGTTCCTTTTAAATTATATTTTGCTGGCATTCCATTTATTTGAGTGTTTGCGTCTTTGTCTAATGTTTCAATTCTACCATTTCCAAGGATTAAATTATATTTTTCTGTCTTATCCTTAAACTCAAATGTTGTAATTAAAATAGCAGATTGGGTTGTTTCAAGTTTTGTTTTGATTTCCCATGTGTCATTTTTTTCAACATCAGAATTAGGATAAATTGCTGTCACCATTTCAAAATTTCCAATAAAGGATTTTTCTCCAAAAGCCTGCATCAATTGTCCTTTAATTTGTTCCTTCTGAGTTAATGAAAGATTCGAAAATTTGTTAAGCATAAATCCAAATATTGAATCAATATTTTTCACTTCAATTATTTTACCATTTTTTGTCATCTTAATAAAGAATTGTTTGTCAATAATAGTCCCTAAAGCAGTAGAAAGAATATCTGTAGTATCTTTTTTTTCTGAATTGAAAGTCCTTTCTTCATTTGGAAGTTTCATTGCCATTCTCATTTTTTGATATCTTACATCTATGTCATAAATATTATCCTTAATGGCAATAACTTTAAAAGCAATCTTACCTGATATGGTCATACTAATATTTATTGTTTGTCCATTTACTTCCTGCTTAATATTAGATGAGGACTGCATTGAATGAAAATAGGTTTGTCCTGCTAACAAGTTTAATTCAAGTTTTTGTTTTTGTCCAAACGTTGTTTGAAATATTAGCGTTATGGTAATTAATAGATGGAGTCGTTTCATTTTATGTTTTTGAAAATTATAAATTATAAGGAAATTGCTACCAACGTTCGGGGCTTGGCGTTTGTGGCGAAAATTGAAAAACGTAAGCCGATGACTGCTGCTGATAAAAGTACAAAAATTGATGTTAAGAACTGCTGCTCGGCAATATTCGTCAAGCTGGAACTACTGTTAATGGTTAGGTGAAGTTGAGCACATGCGTTCAGTCAGCCGACATAACGCCAAACCTTTTGTTGTGTGCAAGCATACCCTGTTTTCTCATGATTTGTGTTTGTAATTAAAGCTCATCACCGTTTGCTTCATTGTATAGATTGTCATAGAAAATTTGGATATAATATTTTCCATTAGGATATTGAAAAATCATAAACCAGACAGGTCTTTTCTTTACATTTTCAAGATATAAAGTTGTTAGATTATTTTTTATTGTGTCTGCTAATGCCTGATTTGAAACTTGCTCTTTTGTATATTTTGATAAGATTAAAGATTGTATCTCCTTAACCCGAGCGACTGAGTCCCCCACTTGGTAATAAGTAGCTTGGTATCGTTTTTTTTCAATAGTCATTTTATAAGATATATCCTCATCATTAGGTATTGTGTGGTTTCTTGAGTCAGCTATATACTTGTCATTATCCCTGAACTGCTGGCAAAGATTATTGAATCTTATTTTAATTTCTGCTTCGCTCTCTCCGTTGACTTCTGCAACAGAAATTCGCCATACTTTATTATGGTTTGTTTTAATGATAATACGGGAATCTAATCCATTGAATTGGCCTTCTAACATATCTTCTCCATAAGGGCTAATCTTAAATTCTTTATTTTTTAATTTTTGTATCATCTCTGATTTGTCCCCATCGACAGGAATACCCAAAAACTGTGTTACGTATTTTTGAGCATTAGATGTTACCGATAGAAGTAACAATATTAAAATAAACAATGTGTTTTTAAAACCTTTTTCCATAATTTTTTATTTTATTTGAGTCATTTTTTTGATTATCAGTCATATCATTTAGCAAATTTCAGTCTATAGATATTTTAGACGCTCTTTGCTTGCACACAACGGTTTGCGTGTTGCCGCAGTTGGCGATTTCGGAGCACTTCACTGTCAACCTGCACAAAAGTTTGATAGGGGCACTCAGCTTCAATTTTGCACGTCACCGCCAATTGAGGCAACACGCTGTTGGCAGCTGGCGTTCTTGTCCACCGTGTCTGAAAGTCGCTGTCCGATTGGGTTTTACGTGTCGTTGTCCATTTACTTTTCTGTCTGTCTGTGTGGGTTAGTGCGATGGCGTGTTTTAATTTTTTTCTAAAAGCGGGGGAGAAAAAAATTTGAAATTCTTCTTGGGTTGGGGCAGGCACACTCTTACCGCATTTTTGGTCTGTGCGTTGGCTTGTGCGAATGCGGTATGTGTGTGACTGCTGCATGGGCTATGCTATCGTTTTATTAATGTATTCTGAAAATCTAGAAACTATTTTGTCTGGACAACCAATTGCTTTGTTTAAAACTTCTTTCAGGTCTTCCTTTCTCATTTTAAGTCGTCTGATACCAATTGCAAGTAAAAATTCCATTAATGCTTCCCCGTCTGCTGAATTGTATTTGTCAATTATACTCAACAGGAATTCTTTCATTTGTAAACTAAGTTCGCTGTCAAGGTCATAGGCGAAATATTCAGTTTTGCCGCTTCTTAGCAGTGATGCTTGAATAATTCCGTCATTAAATCGGTGAAAGTTTCTCGGACTTAGCATATTTCTCACATAGTTCGTCTGTTTAAGTGATGGATGAGAATTGATTTGCTTTTGTTCAAGGTTTGAAATGATTGTCGATATGGTAAAGTAAACTTCTGATTGAGCTATTTCATTTTCTTTATAGTCAAAGGAAGTCCAGAACGCAAAATTCTTCCTTAATCGTAAATCCTGCTTACCAACAGTTTTCAGAAAAACATCATTGCTAAAGCCACGAAGTTTTTTGTTGTCAAGTAGTATTGAAAGTCTTTCATTTACATAGCTGTAAACTTCAGGTTCTTTGTCTTCATCAAGTGAACCTATGAAGTCTTCAAGAAAGACTTTTTCCAGTTCCCAAGAAGTTTCGGTTTGCTGTATTGAACAGTAAATTGTTTCGACTGCGACAAATGGCCTTTCATCGCTTTTGTCTTTTCCTTTCTTTAAATCACTAATTAGGTCAGTTGAGAACTTATCGTTTACTGGTCGGTAAATGCCAACGAAATAAACCAAATTCAACTTCTCCATATTTCGCATTAAGCGACTTATCTGTAATAGTTTTTTTCCGGTGGTAATACAGGAAGCAACAATCACAACAGTTCCCGATTCTTCTGTGATTTTACTTGTAAAATCTGAATCGAGTTTAATTAACTCAGGTTTTATGCTTGATGGAATTTTAGTAAGAATATGCTTCGCAAGTTCTTCTGAACCAATGTCAGGGAGATGCAAAAGATATTTGGTGTTTGCAGGTATATATTTATCAATGTGTCTATTTAGTGCTGCGTCAAACCTTTTAAACTTGGTTAAGTTCTTTAGCAGATAGACAATATCAAAATATACTTCGTAGTTAGCATCAGGAAAATTGTCTTTGTAATAGACTTTTATTACTCCTTCGTTTGGTAATCCGCTTTTGTAGTTTTCAGCAAATGTTGCGATACTCTTTGCGAAATATTCAGGTTTTATTGTTAGAAGATGCCTTTCAACTTTTGGTTGAACTGTAAGAAATACGTCTCCACGAATATTTATTGGTCGTGAATGGTTCTTACATAGTTTACAATCCTCAGGGTTATTATAAGTTTCAAATTCTTCCTCTCCTAATTGAAATTCAGAATCCTTTGTCAGGTTGCAAATAATATTAGCACTGTGGTTTAAGAATTTGTCATTTGGCCCTAAAAAGTAAACAACCTGAATCTGTTCCTTATCGGCTCTTTTTTCCTTTAATAGCCTGTCAATGATATTGCCTGATGTAGAGGATGAAATTAATACTAACGATTCAGGGGAAAAACTATCAGTGCTTTTTTCAAATACATCATATGATTCAAAACTGTGAACAATAGGGCAATCAAACTCAATTTTAAACCTTCTTCTCAATTCAAAAACCGAATATGGCAAAACATTGATTGATGAAGTATCGCAGTATATAATGTTTCTATCCTTCGTATGTTTCAAAAGTTGGACAGCGAGGAAAAATATTTCTGACTGATTTATCAGAACATTTCCTGTTCGTATAAACTTAGAACAGTGTTTATTGCTTGGGAAAACAAAGTGATGGTCAGGAGTTGATTCAACCAAACCACCATTGTTTTTGAAAATTACTGTTGAACCGCTTCTTAGCAGATGTGAAATGAACTTAGACTCATGTTTTGGTTTCTTGCCTTCAATCAAAGTAAAACTGCCGTCAGCATCATACTCATAAATAATTAGACACTTATCAAAATAGTCTGCCGATTTACCCGGAACCCTTTGAAATGTTGTTTCTCTGCCTGATTTGAAAAATTCTAAAGATGAAGCATCAAGATAGTTTGGAACAAGAACCACCAATTTGTCGGTAATACTGTGTTCTTGAAAAAAATTATTTAGTTCTTGAGCTAATTCATTCTGAGAACCGATTTTCGTTTGGTGAATAAACAATACCGTAACTCTCAGTTTTCCTGTTGCAGAAACTACGTCTTCATATTGGTATATAAAGTAGTTTCTCATGGTTGATTAAATTCTAAAGGATAAAAAATAGAAAGTAATGTGCCTTCTGCTGCTGGATATACAGTAAAATTGCTTTTGCTGTTATTCTGAAAATCATTTAACTGAATTTCACTTGCATTGTCATGATGGTGATAGCGATTGTTTCTCATGTCACGAAAAACATCTGCCCGTCCAGTTTTTATTCTTACAAAGCCTTTTCCGTCTAGTGTTTGCAGAACTCTGTCGAGTCCAATTCCTTTAATTTCACCTCTGAATCCGTCAGCAGAAGTGTTATGCCTGTATAAACATTGCTTGATAATTTCTACCTCTTCGGCTATGTTCAAATTGTAATCGCTTATCCTTTTGTATCGTTTCACAAAGCCAGGCCCACTATCCAAAATTGAAATTTCTAAGAGATACAAATCACCTTGTGGATTAACATTAAATCCTGAATTGAAATATTGAACAAGACCTGCATAATCTTGAAACTGTTCAACGAATTTGTTAATCGGCTTCTTGTGAAATTTCAATTGTAATGCACGAATATTTGGATATAGATTATAGCCAAGTTCATTCGTCTTTGCGTGTTCGTGTGTATTCGTAAAAAGTTCGTGGATTATTGCTATAAAGTCATCATAATGACCTTTTACACCTGTTCTAAACACACCTTTGTTGAAGTCTCCAACTTTTTTAAAGGCATTGAAAAGATTAAAACCTAGAGTGGTTTCATTTACCAGTTCTCTGAAATTCTTGTAAAGGTGGCGTGAAAGTCCTCTATTTGATTTGTCATGGTCGAAGCAATAAATAGGAACGGAATTTCCTTTTAAGTCGAAAAAATCCATGCGGTTAAAGTATTCCTTGCTCGGATTCTTCAATTCTCCTTTTATGTTTTCTCCATTCGCATTTACAATTTCTTTCTCCCAAGCCAAAACGATGGATGGATAAACAAACTCATTGTTATCCAAATATTCAATTGCTTCTTCCGTGTTGTTAACTGGTAGATACAATTTGCCTGAACGATTATTTCTTACCCAAGTGGACAAAAACTGTAAATAGGAAAAGAGTAAACCGAAATCCAGTTTTTCTATTTTCTTAGGTAAATGCACATCAATCACAGCATCATTAGATGAAGCGAGTTCAGAATATAGATTCTGAATTTTTATAAGTGATATTGTGCCATGTATTTTAATCATCACTAATTCCTTATTTGACTGTTTGTGCTACCTTGATTAGATACTCAATTGATTGTTGCAATTCTGCACCGTTGAAACTAACTGCTTGCATTGTCTTATTCTCAGGATGGTGAATTTTGTTTCTTATGAATACTGGTAGCGTGACATTTTTTGAGGCTTGAGGCACTCCCGCTTTTTCAGGTATCCATGCCCTGTCCTTGGGGATTCCAAATTTCTGCTCCAGTAAATCGTCCATGTCTTTTTCAAAAAAGCATTGAGTTTTTTCTTGTATGAATCCATAAAGTTCATCATGAAACTCAATGGTCACGTAGTTGTAAGCTAGATAGTTTATTTCTCCCCAAGAAGGACTCCAAGGAAATAAACCATTAGCAAAAGACATTTCATTGACTAAAATCTTATTTGTCTTTACTTCTCTGTTCGTTACAAACGTTTTTACACCACTTTTACCAACACAGTTTTTAAAAAATACAGGCGAATGAGTTGTTACGAAAATTTGATGCCCGTCTTTTCTTGATGAAATGTTCCATAGATAGTCAGCTAATTGTTCCTGCAATCGTGGATGTAAATGCAATTCAGGTTCATCAATAAGAATCAACAGTTTTTCTTTTGACATAGAAGCCAGTGTCTCCAAAAACAAAAGCGAAATAATCATTTCTATTCCTGAGCCAAGATATTTTATTGGTAAGTCTAAAACATCTTTCTTCGATGATAGAAAAGCTGATTCATACGGAGCTATTGAATCTAAAATCGCAAGGTTGATTTCCTCAATTCCAAATGCTTTTGTTCGATTGTTGAACTCCTTGAAAATTTCATATTTATTGAACTCTACTTTATCTGCAATTTCACTGGTTAATGATGGAATCTTATTGAGTATTTCGGCAGGCTTTCCAGTCTCCTCAGATTCTTTTCTAACACTTCTTGAAAATCGCCAATTTAAATCGTCAATAATTGTTGAAAACGAACTATTGTAACCTTTTTGAAGTTGCCTGTCCCTTTCTTTACCATAGAAAAAGCTTCTTGGTAATTCATTGGTTGATATTTGCGATAATGACAATGAACGTTCTGTAAAAGTAAAGTCACTGCCGCTTTTTCTTTTTACTGCATATCCTTTTTCGCCTCTTGGAATATCAGGAACAACAATATGGTCTAATGTAACTAGGTCGGAAAATATTTTCCCTGCTGTCTTTTTATCTCTTTTTTTTATTCCTAAAAACACTTTGTTACAGGTTACAGTTTGCTCGGTGTAACCGTCAGGAAGATTCACATTTATACTATTTTCTAATTCTATTAAAACTTTTATCGGGTTGTCGTTTCCGTTTGGAAAATCGGTGTGTTTAATTCTCCCAGATAAGAAGTTTGGCGAAAAGCAAAAATGGATTGCTTCAAGGGTTGAAGTTTTTGAAGTTCCATTGTCGCCAATGAAAATATTGAAGCGGTCAACTTCTAAGTCGTTGACTTCTTCAATGCCTCTAAAGTTCTTTATAGATAGTTTCTTAATCATTTCCCATATTTTACCTGCGGCTCGGCTGCCATTGATAATTGTTCATTTACTTCGCTTTTTACTTTCACCTGCCCGTTCATTAGCATAGGCAATAAAAAGTCACGAATTTCCATTAGTTCAATGTTTGTCATTCTATTTTTTACTATCAAATCTAGGAGTGGTTCAATTCTTTCACCGCACTTTTTAATGAGTAAATCATCATTGGGCACGACTATTCGACTTTCTTTTAGATGGTCAATTGTTATATGACCCATTGTAGTTTTTCTATTCTCAGCCATTAATTTGAAGTGATTCAGATAGTTCGATATTTGATGATAAAAATAATATCTAGGGTAATTTACTGATGTCACTTTAAAAATGTGCTGATTCAAAGCACCAATTTTATCAGCCCAAATCATAATGTTAAGACTTGCACTCCATGAGAATAAAATATCACCATCTTTAATAAGATAATCATCTTCAATATCTGGTCTTGCATATTCTGTTGCAGCTGAATAGCCTTCATTCATTTCTTTAATTTTAATGACTGGCAGTCTTTCTTCACCCTTAGGTCTGTGCTTTTGCATTGCCAATCCATTTGTATAGGTTGCAATATCATATAAGCTTTTAGCTCTCCACCCCTTTGGTATTTCCCTTTTCAATTCATCGTTCCATTCCATTTCACCACCACTTGTTTTGTAGGGCTTGCCTTCTTCATTTGGAAAGTCAAACTGCACAAACCAATAGTTAAAAATGGTTTTGGCAAGGTTTTCCAGTTCGGTGTTGATTTCTTTATTCAGAGCAATCTTTTCATCAATGACATTTAAAAATTCTGAAACTCGCTTTTGATATGTTTTATCAAATTCAGGAATTAAGAATGTCATTATTTGGTCTTTATCACCTCTTGGCATTTTACTGCCTTTGGAGCCAGTCATTTGGTGCTTAAAGAACAAATCTTGAAAGAGATTATAATAGACAAACTTTGGGTCAAATTTTGGATTTGTCGTTTTTAGCACCAACACGTCAGCAGAACATCCCCCATTAAATTCAGCAAACCATATTTTTTTGAAGTATGGTCGGATATTAGAAATCAGAATTTCGCCTTTTGAATATGCTGAACAACTATTTGCAGGTGGTAAATTAACTGCTTCCGTAATGCCACCTCTATTTGGAAGCATATTGTCAGTTGATATGAAATTGTTCAGATTCAATTCACTTACCTGAACGGAATCATCAGAATAATTGCAAACTTGTGAAAGCGGAATTCTATTCATAAGAAAGCAATTTGAAATTATTTAATATGGTTTTTTCAAGCTTTTCATTTTCCTTAAACATTAATTCCAAGCTCTCTTTACTTGTAGTCAAAACTTCCTCAAATTCATCAGGGCTGAGTTCACTATACTCAATCTTTGTTTCAAAATATTGACCTGCTGCAAAAGAGTATTTTTTGCTTTTTATTTTATCTGTATCAAGGATAATTGAGAAACCTTCGATGCTCTGAAAGTTATTAATCGTGTCGATGATTTTATTTTCATCATCACTACTTAATAGCGTTTTTTGATTTTTCCCTTCTTTAACCTTCGTTCCTAGTTTACTGGCATCTACAAGAATTGTTTTGTCGGTTTTGCGACTTTTATCAATGAAAACTACCGAAACATTTGTTCCAGTATTTGCAAAAATGTGTGGTGGCATCTGAACCACTGCATGAAGCCAATTACTATCAACTATTTTCTTTCTAATAGCAGGAGATATACCATTTTTATCTGTATTAAAACCAGTAGGAACGACAACAGCCGCCTTGCCTTTATTGTCTAATGAGTATAAAATGTGTTGCAAGAAAAGCTGATAAATTGCCATTGATTCCTTTTTCTTGTTTGGAATGGCGGGCACACCTGCGAAAAAGCGTTTTTTGTGTTGGTCACTTGCTAAGGTTTCTCGGTCATCGCTAAAGTCTGTTTTAAATGGTGGATTGCTTACGATGTAATCAAACTTTTTCAGGTCGTCTTTTGCATCATTAATGTGGTAAGGTTTTGTAAGTGTGTTGCCCTTAATCACATTGTGCAGCGAATGCACCAGATTGTTTAGAATCAAATTCAATCGAAGAAACTCCGATGATTTTTGTGAAATGTCTTGAGAATAGATGGTGCATTTGTTTTCGCCAATTTGGTGAGCCAAGGAAAGTAACAAACTGCCCGAACCTGCTGAAGGGTCATATAGGGTTACATTTTGCGTTTCTTTCGGCACTAATATTTTCGCCATAATTTTGGCAACTGCCGGTGGTGTGTAATACTCGGCATATTGTCCACTGTCTTTGTTGTAATCCTTAATCAGATATTCAAAAATGGTGGAGAAGAAATCATACTTTTCTTCAAACACTGGCTCAAAACTAAATGCCACCAGTTTGTTGATAATGGCTTTACAAAAAGGCGTTTTCTGATTGCTTTCAATAATGTAAGGAGAAAGGCGGTCAAACAAACGGATACGCTCTTTGTCAATGGTCGCAACAGAAAACAGTTTGATGTTCAAATCGGCTATTTCAATCAAAGTGCGGTCGAAGCGTTCAAAAAACTTTTCTTCGCTTTCGTCATTCTGTTTATTGAACAAAGCACTGATGAAATGATTCTTTTGCAGTTTGGCACTACGTTCACCAATTTTTTCAAGCATATATTCATAGTCGCTGTCACTCATTTTCTGTATGTCGGCTTCTATGTTAGTGCTGTTTTTTAAATCTTTATTGGCTTTCCGTGCTTCGTGCAGAAATTTGTCATTCAAAAATTTATACAAGAAAACTTCGGTAATGATTTTGTATTCATTACCAGAATTCGCTAAACCGTAATTGCTGCATACGGTTTTTAGTCCATCAATCAGGTCTTTGGTTTTCTGTGTATGTTCAAGATGTTTCGTCATTTATATGGCTCTTTGATAGAAATATTCGTTTACTAATGTGTTGTTGAAAAAGCGAACCACATTCAGGTCACGGATTCCTTTGTCTTCCAGTGTTTCCAGAATGGTTCGTTTAGTGGCTTCGGCAAAATAATCCTGATTGTTCAGTATTGCCTGATTGTTCACTACCGTTTTGTCGGTTTCATGTTTGATGTAAAGAAGGGTTTCGTGCAATAGCAAATCGCTATTCAACACATTCATATTGTTTTCCTTTATGCGTTTGTGTATTCGGGCAAACTTGGTATCGTTCTCATATTTGGCAGCCAACATTGCATCTTTATTGTTTAGCGTATTGGCTTGCTCGTAAATCTTTTTCAAGTCTTTGATGGCTTCGTCCATTTCCTCAGAACTAAGTTCCTCAATGTTCTTTTTCTTGAACAAGCGTTTCAGTTCTTCAAACAACGAAATGAAGCGTGGGTCTTTTTTATCAAAGTTTCCTTCCAGCTCCTTTCTTGCTCGTTCCAATTCACTTCTGAATTTATCGGCAATCTGCAACTCATGTGTCGCAATTTTTCTGAAAGTAAATTGCAATTTCTCCAAAGCAATATTCAGTAGATTGGTATTGTCAGAAGCATTTTCTAAGTTTTCTTTCAGGTTAATGATGTCTATGCGGTTTGCCACTTCGTTATACAATTTGTTCACCCTGTCAAAAGAGAATTTGTCTAACAGTTCGGTGTAACCCATTATTTTGATGATGTTGTATAAACTTTTCAGGTTCTCCAAACATTTCCGCAATTCTGTGATTTCCTTTTTGTCGGTTATTTGGCTAACTATCTTTTGAAAATCTTCAAGGTTTGAAAAGTCATACAGGAATAGTTTCTCTTTGATTTCCTGAATTTCCTTGTCTATTTCTTCGGCAGATTTGAAAAGGTTGGAGTAGTTCTTGGTTTCATCGCCTAATTCCTGCTGTAATTCTTTAAAATACTCCTTGTTGGTTTTGTCAAACTCTTTTCGGATGTCGGCAAAGTCAACCACATAGCCGTATTTGAAAGTTTTATAAGGTCGGTTTACCCTTGTAAGTGTTTGTAAAAGGTTATGTTCTTTTACTACACGGGTCAGGTAAAGTTTTTTCAATCGCTTGGCATCAAAGCCAGTCAGCAGCATATTGTAAACCACCAACAAGTCAATATTACCTTGTTTAAAATCGGTTTGATGTTCCTTGCGAATTTCCTTAGTGTCCACATCATGCAGAATCAATGCGGCTGTAATTGGAGCAAGTTCAGGTTTTAAGTATTTTACGTTTGGTTCTGCTGCAATATTATATTTGGCTTCAGGCTCTTTGTTGATGGGGTGCTGTGCTTCAAGACGTTCGTTGTATTTCTGTATTTCAGCAAAAATCATTTTCGCCTGGTCGGAAGTGTCGCAGACTATCATTCCTCCAATGCTGTGGTCATTATGCAGCACACGACTTTTCTTAAAGTCGGAAATGATGTATTCTACTAATGGCTCAACAAATTTTTGATGTGCAAATATTTGGCTCTTGGTAAACTCACCTTGCTTTACAATCTCGTCATACACCTGATTGATTTCAGCTCTGAATTTGGTTTCAATGGCTTCTCTCAACAATTTAAGTGTATAACCGTCTGCAATGGATTTGTTGTAATAGTATTTGTGAAAGTAATCGCCAAATATGTCTTTGCTTTTGTAGTCTTTTGAAATTAGTGGAGTTCCCGTCAAGCCAATTAAAACCGATTGTCTATCAGATGCAATCAAGTTTGAAAGGAATGAACCTTTGGGTTTGTAACTGCGGTGAACTTCATCTAAAAAGTAAATACGCTGAATGTTCAAATCATAGTCGGCAGATTGTGAAATGGATTCAGCCGAAAACTTTTGAATGTTTACTACCGTGATTGTTTGTGCTCCTGTATTTCCTGCTGTGGCTCCTGCTGTTCTGATATTTTTGATAAAATCTTCTTTGGAGCTAACCATTTCAACTTTCAATCCTCTTGCCTCAAATTCGTTTTTGGCTTGTGTAGCTAAGTCCAATCGGTCAACTACAAAATAGAACTTGGCAATAATGTTTTGTTTCTGATAATAGTCTTTCAGGTAGTTTACATTGTAATATGCCAAAGCGGTTTTACCGCTACCTTGCGTATGCCAAATGATTCCTTTTTTAATTCCTTCGCTTAGCTTTTTCTCAATGGCTAAAGTGGCAAACAACTGCGGATAACGCATGATGTGTTTCTCAATCTTGCTTATTCCGTTGGTAACGGTGTTCACATACGCAAAGCCATAGCGAAGCAAAGTTTTAAATCGTTGTCTGCTAAATAGAGAAGTCAAAACCCGATTGGTAGGGGAGTTGAGTTCTTTTGCAGTTTCATATTCAGTTGTTCCAAGTATAGAAACAATGTTGTTGTCAAGCAGAATTTGTTTTTCTGTTTCGCTGTCCTCTTGCGGAACGCTGTGAATGATAGAATTATCTTCTTCTCTGAAACAATTAAAGTTTACTTGGTCAGGGTCTGGTGTTGCGTAAAATGCTCCCTGAATTGGTGTAATGTTTTCTTCGTCATACTCCTGATTGTTAGAGAATACCAACAACTGAGTAATATTCATGAACTTTTTGAATTTCGGATTTTTGAACCTTGTGTTGATGCGGTTGTGTTCTGCTAAAATTCCTTCACGGTTGTTTGGCTTCTTTACTTCAATAAAAGCCAAAGGCATTCCGTTAATCAGCAAAATGATGTCTGGTCGGAATTCTTCTTCGTCATTTTTATAAGTCAGTTCGGTTACAACATGAAACAGGTTGTTGTCGAAATTCTCTAAATCAATGAGTTTGCAAGCAAAGTCGCCTTGTAAGCTTTTGTAAAATGCTTTCCCAAGGTCTGAATTGTCTAGTTGGATGTTAATTTCAGAAATGAATGTATCAATTTCACTGTCTGAATATTCTGTTCCGTTAATCTTTGAAAGTCCTTGTTTGAATAGGTCTTTGAAAATGTTGGTGTCAGCATGAAGATTAGCGATGCCAGACTTAGGCACATAAGTAAATCCCAACCGTGTCAGATGCACGATTGCAGGAATTTTTACTCTTGAATCTTCATTAAATGTCATTTATATCTCTAAATAATTTAATTGTCCAAAATACGGTTTTTTATCAGTGCGTTGGCAAGAAACGGCTCTTTTGGCTTTGCTGAAGGGTCGGCTTGTGGGCATGGCAAAGCCAAATGTGCCGTTTGCGGGCTGGCATAGAATTTCAAAATTTTTTGTGCGGTGGGGAAAAAAATTAAAACACAGAAGGGTAGGCAATGAGTGTCGGCTTACTCGTTGTCCGTTTTCAATATGGTCTGTATGTCGTTGTTCACCTGTCAAAATTTGTTACTCTTTTTCGTGTCAATGTCTGCTGTATCGTGTCGTTTTACGCTTGCTGCCAACGAGCAGGGCTTTATGCAGGTGGGCAATGTTCTTCCGTCCAGCCCGGCCTACTGAAGCCCAATATAATTACAAAAACTGAAGTTACATTTATTGACGCAGCGAAGCAAGTCAAGCCCGATATGCAGCTGGGATATGCACTGAAGATGAAAGACGCATTCCGTCTGGCCCACTTGCATAAAACCCAATGTTACTTGCAGTGCTTCTCTGTCACACAAAAGATGCTTGCCTTGTCAGTTGATGCTCCTCTAATCCTAAGTCTGCAATAAAGAGGTCTTTAATTTTTTGTACGACCTCGTTTTTATTTGCTGTCGTTGATACTCGTCTTGATTTTAAATAATGTTCTCTTGAAAGTTTGTCCGCAAACTGTCCGACAGTTAGCAAATCAAGTTCGCTTCCAAACTTATTTGCTATTGTCATTGCAATTATTGATACGGTCAAGCCGACAAGTCCTGCTTGCCAAAAAAAGAAGAGTCCAACAAGCGATGCTATGAATATAATTGCAAGTGTCCCTGTGATTGAATGTTTGGGTCTTAAAACCTTAGTCTTGAAGCCTAAGTGTCCGTCAATGTCTTTAAAAGATTGTCTGCGGATATTTTTTGGAAACAGCTTTTGCAAGTCTGTGTCCGGAGTTATACCGGTTTTGTCAATTAGTAAAGTGTCAGCAATAGCGTTACGCAACTTGTAAAATGCTTGTTGTGTCGTACAATCATTTGAATTGTCGCCCTGAACTTTGCTTGTTATTGTGTCGCACAGTTCACCAAATGTTTTTGTGTCCTTAAGTTCAGTGTCGCCAAACTTAAAGCCAAAAGATTTCTCAACTTTTACCAAAACATCAGAGATGTCTTCTGGGTCAATATTGCAAAGTTCGTATGTGTCGAGGTCTGTCATAGCATTGCAAGTAACGTTATAGGCTTTACGTTGGCAGGACGGCTTTAGACTTCCTGCTTGGAACTGTTGTTGATTAAAGATAAATAGTTACAAACTCATTCTGTTGACAAATAGCGTTTGGTCAAGCCAAGTACAAAAGCCAAATTAAAGTATAAAAGTTGAAAGGCTTGACCCGTCGGCCCTGCTGACATAAAACCTTTTGTTAGTGGCATGTGCTTTTTAGTCACGAATCTTTGCATGTTCAACCGCAACTACTTTTTCTTTGTCAAACTTGATGACAAGGTTGTGAAACAAAAAGCCAAGTCCACCGCCACCCATTCCCATATCGTAAGCCCAAGTGTTTATTGTATCTTGTCGCCAAGTAATGTCACTTCCCCATGTCGGTTCGCCTAATATTTGTTTAACTTGGTTAGTGTCTTTGCCAAGAAGCATATTGCTGCTGATAATGTCACCTGCCATTTGAAAACGTCCTTCCCTGTCTGTTAACCATTGCGATTTGTCAAAGTCTTTGCTTGGTGTGTAAGTCATATCAAACATGAAAAGCATAATTAGTCCCAAGTAAATAATTGGTGTCCCAATAAGAGTTGCAGACCATGTCGCAATTTTTCTTGTCCTGTCAACCTTGATATATTTTTTCAGTAACCATCTCCAAAAGAAAAATGTCGGAATGGCGATAATGAGAAGAATAAAATATACTTCAATACTTAGACCGAATATAACAGGTATGTCAAGAAAAGTGAGGATCATGAATTATGTCACTATTAAGTTTAAACTGTCACATCGCATTGCCACTAACGTCAAGCATTTGTGAAGGCATGGCAATAGTGATTGGTCAGCTGGGCACAAATGCACAATTATAAAATTGAAGTTGAAGATAATTACAAATGTTCAATAGCGTATTGTCGGCTTGAA